>Ga0209370_1000024_pt1 | contig 534109 bp, 480 predicted proteins | sample AgamicAtPrz_FD_187164 | JGI IMG/M metagenome (GOLD analysis project Ga0209370, IMG submission 187164) | Agave microbial communities from Guanajuato, Mexico - At.P.rz (SPAdes) (version 2) | ecosystem: Host-associated > Plants > Phyllosphere > Phylloplane/Leaf | place: Guanajuato, Mexico...
GTGTTATGGAAGTGGTAATGAGTAATATATCCGTAACAAACAATACGAATGTGAATGTTACTTTCCCTACCGCATTCCCCAATGCATGTGTTGGCGTGGTAATAACCTATGATGGTGCGGGCCATGGCTCCGGTGATGACTCTTCAATAGCCGTTCCGTCGTATAGCCGAACTGGGTGTGTTCTGCGGGCGAATAATGCTAACGGTAAATTTATGCTTATTGCAAAGGGATATTAAGATGACAGTCTACTTTAGCGCCTCTGAAAATGGCTTTTATAATGATGTTTTCAGGGCTGATTACCTGGCCGCCGGCACATGGCCTGACGATGCCGCGGCAATATCTGACCAATGGTATCAGCATCTTCTTTATGGGCAATCTCTCGGTCGAATTGTGACGGTTAATGAATACGGTCAGCCAGTTCTTGCTGACCCGCCAGCCCCTACCAAAGAGCAACTTATTGCCGAAGTTGATGCACGCAAAACAGCTCTCATAACTGCTGCAAGCGAAACAATTTCCATCCTGAAAGACGCTGTTGACTTAGATAAGGCAACAAAGGAAGAGGAAGCCCGCCTGCTGGCATGGCGAGAGTATCGCGTACTATTGATGCGAGTCGATACATCTCTTGCACCGGATATAGAGTGGCCTGTTGCACCTAATTGATCGTTATTGGCGATCAATTGCCAAATATTGATCTGCCATATCTATTTGAAGTGTGGGGTTATTGAGTCAACAATCCCCTATCTTTATAAGGGGTTGTTTATGGAACTAACGAAGGAAGAAGTTGAACTTATAGCCGGTTTTATTGGACAGCACTGGCAAGAATTTGTCGCCAGTGTCGAGGACGTGACGACCGTTACTGCCTTGCATAGGCTTGCGGAGAAACTTGGTCTTGAATCTGCTTAACTGTGTAAATTATTGCCCACAATAAGTGGGCTAGCCTTTAATTTTTATACCTTTGAGTTCCCGACACTCTTCTCAATTGTTGAAAGTTTAGTAACTATTTTGAATAGCTGAAACATAGACCTTGAGGCAACCCAAAGCTCCTGCGATACTGTATTTATGTACAGTATTTTCTTGTGGGGTAATGATGCCACGCACAGCAGACATACATGCCGCCTTTATCGCGGCAATAGAGCTTAACCCAAAGGGTTACCGATATCTGAGAACAGACAGCTTCATTCAGAAGTTAAGGGGCTTAAACTGGCATTTTACCCGGGCCGATGCAAATTCGTGGATAGAGCGCAACCAGCCAGGCTTCGCTGACAAGACGACTGACGGTAGCGACAACCGTTACTGGATCCTGCGCAACATGGGGAGAATTCACTGATGGGATTTCCTTCACCAGCTACGGACTACGTTGAGCGCCAGCTCACTCCCGAAGTATTGTGCAACATGGGTGCCGAGAGCACGGTGCTCGAAACTGATTTGGGGTTTGCAGTTATCGAACCTGTAGTGAAGAAGACACCTGGAGATGTGTTGTTAATTCTTTGCGATGGCCACACACAATTTGCCAAGCTGATGGGGAGAGCTCTCATAACTGATGATGGAGAGGCGATTGAAGGTGCAGCGCTGGAGGAGATTGAAGTGCTGGGCCGGGTGACGTTCTTCATCAACCGTGCAATAGACGATGGACTACCGATATGAATAAGCAGCTCACGAAATCGGCTCGATTAGTTCCGGTCCCTGATTCTTCACATTCCCCACTGCGCGAGTAACGGCGTGCCAGATAAACTTGTCGGCGGACACTGTTCCGTCGGCAATTACCTCCTCAGCTGGCTTCCCGCCTAAGTCTTGGCGCATCCATTCCCTTGCAACGGATTCGTGGCGATTATGCTGATCAGTTAGAGATGCGTAAAGCAGTGTGTTGCGAAACTGGAAGGAGCTACGCAAAAGAGGGGGGATTTTGGGGGCAGATTTGGGGGCATTTTGAAGGAAGGGGCACCGATAGGGGCACAAAAAAGACCGTGCACGTCCGTAGATGTCCGTTAAACGTTTTTAGCTAACTCATTGAAATGGCATTATTTATTATATTTTCAATGCGTTGCAAATTTACTGCACACTAAAACTGTACAAACAGCTTTTTCATTAAATATCACCGACACGCAACGCTAGCGTTTCTGTTCACCATCATTAACGCTATCAAAGCAGGGTTTACACCTGCTGACAACATTCATCACGGCGGAGCAGCGCATAATACCAGGCGCGGGCTTTCTGGAACGTAAGGGGTGTGCACAAGAAAGGGCTCCAACTCATTAAGGTTTCTTATCGAATCAGAGCATTGCAGGCATAGGTTATTCGTTAGCGATATTAATGATTACGCCGTAATCCTATTATTAACGGATTAGTGGTAAAGCCGTGCGGGCATTTTCGCGCGTTACAATGCACTGAATAGGAACAGGTTTTTGTTTCGCTTTCTTTATTAAACGGGCACGCCATTTTATTTTTTATCTCTTCCCATAGCGCTTCCCGGTAGGGTGACACGTTATAGAGTGATATCTGGCTAAATTCTCCATTAATGAACACGCCGTTTTTCGTAGGGTGAATTCTGTCTCCCGGCACTAAATATATATCGCTTTCGTACCAGATAATTAATCTGATCAGTTTAAGGCCAACAATGCAGGAGTAAACAATGCCTGTATTAGGACAGATCACAGAACTTAAAACGCGCCATGCCATTATGCTTCCCTCAGGTTAGGATGATAAGTCTGTAATTTTGTTTAGCACGAGACTTCAAGTTAATCAATATCGTAACTTATTGATATTGATCGTTATTTTATTTGGGTATAGATTATTCCCTTTCATTTCAATGATATAATCCTCACGGAGGTGAGGGTTTTTTTTATGGTTTTTTCTCACGGAAGGAGAGTGTCGGTTAAATTTTGATCGAGAAAAGGTTTTAACATTTCGGTGTAATCTTGAGGAATTGTCCGAACGTTTCATTGCCATTACGATGGAAAAACACATCGTAATGGCAATGCGCAAAATAATTAAATGGCGTATCCCGGACGTTTCACTTTGGCTATCAGCTTTTCGGTAATCGACAGGCCTTCCGCGATACCCTCATCAATGACGGAAATACCGTGTTCGTCGATCAGTTCAAGGAGCGCTTCATAGGTCTGGATCAGTTCCAGAAGATTAAAGAGGGCTTTTTGGTCGTGCCGGGTAGGCAGCATTTGGCTGGCTGTGGTTTGATGAACAATCCATTCAAGGTTGGTTTTAATGTTCTCTACATCATCGTAGCTATACATATTTCATAGGCTTAAATCCTCATATCAAGATTTTTTTGGAGAAGTACGGCTTGCAACGTCACTGTCAGAAGCGTGTCACTGCTTAGAAGCTCTGAAGGTTAAGAAGAACTGGGGCAAGCGGCAGAAGCGGTTCCTGGTTTATGTCGCTGCTGCTGGCATGTGCCCTGAAGAAGAAGGAGAAGTGGATACGTACAATTATGCAACATCTTGCTGTAATAGCAAGAAAAGTCTTATGCGCCGGGCACCATCAGGTTTCCCAGGCGTGCGGTGCAAACAGGTAGCCTTTATTGCGCACGGTTTTGATGCGGTAGGGCTCAGTAGCGCTATCCAGCAGTTTCTTACGCAGACGTGAAATCGCCACGTCAACGCTGCGATCCATCCCGTCGTAACTGACGCCGCGCAAATTTTTCAGCAACGCGTCCCGGTCCATAATTTGCCCGGCATGGGTTGCCAGCTCCCACAGCAGGTCAAAATCTGCGGTTGAGAGCGCAATCAGCTCACCGGAAAGCGTAACCTGGCGGTTAACCGGGTCGATAGAAAGCGTGCCGAACCGCATCGCTTTATGCGGCGTTAAAGAAGGCGCAGGCGCTTCCCGTTCAGCGCTGGCGCGCTGGCGCAGATGCAGGCGTAAGCGGGCAAGCAGGACCGCCGGGGGCGTGGTTTTGAGGATGTAGTCATTAGCACCCATCTCAAGCGACAGAATATGATTCATATCGCTGTCCAGCGAGGTCAGCAGCACGATCGGGCCGTCCCACTTCGCGCGCAGGTCCCGGCAGAGCGTCATGCCATCTTTTCCGGGCAGCATGATATCCAGCAGCACCAGATCCGGATTTTCGCGGGTGACGACGTCCTCAGCGCGATCGCCACGAGGCTCGACAACCACGTCCATATCATGTTTACCCAGATAAGCGGCGATCAATTGCCCCACTTCGGGTTCATCTTCAACATAAACAATCTTATTCATACTACGTCTGTCATCGCGAAAAACGTCAACATACACCGCGCAACCTTAACCTTCCATTAATCTTTCTCAATTAGCCGGAGTTCCGTTATGCTGCGTAGCATTGTTATTTGATTGTTAAGGAAAAAGCATGGGACTGATAATAAAAGCCGCGCTGGGTGCACTGGTGGTGTTACTGATTGGGGTGCTGGCTAAAACGAAGAACTATTACATTGCCGGGCTGATTCCGCTGTTCCCGACCTTTGCGTTAATCGCACACTATATCGTGGCCTCCGAGCGGGGTATTGAGGCGCTGCGCGCCACGATCGTCTTCGGGATGTGGTCAATCATCCCGTATTTTATCTATCTGCTGTCGCTGTGGTACTTCACCGGGTTTCTGCGTCTGCCCGTGGCGCTGGGCGGGGCGGTGGTCTGCTGGAGCCTCAGCGCCTGGGTGCTCATATTCTTCTGGAGCCGCTTTCACTAGCGCAGCGGACGGCCACCGTCCACGGCAAACGTTCGGCCCGTGACGTAGCAGCTGGTCAGCAGATAATCGATCAGGTCGATCACTTCTTTCTCGCCGGGCGCGATTTTCATCAGCGACTTGTTGAGCGCCTGCTGGCGATACTCGGCATCATCGCCCTCGTTGAACAAAATCATCGCCGGAGCAATCGCGTTGACCTTCACCTCGGGCGCCAGCTTGCGCGCAAACGAGCGGGTCATATTATCCAGGGCGGCTTTGCTGGCCGCGTAGGCGATGTGTTTGTCGCTTCCTCGCTCCACCACGTAATCGGTGAAATGGATAATGTCGCCTGCGGCATGGCCGTGTCCGCGCAGCAGATCCTGTAGGGCATGGTTGAGCAGATAGGGCGCATTAACGTGGATCTGCATCATGCAGGCAAGCGTTTCGCTGAGCGAATGTCCGGCTTTTTCAGGGATCCAGGTGCTGGCGTTATGAATAATCGCCCGTAGCCCGTGGGTGGTAGATTTTACGTTTTCCGCAAAGGCGAGAATGCCTTCATCCGTGGAGAAATCCGCCTGAATGCATACCGCCCCTGCATTTCGAAGCCCTTCAATGGAGGGATACTCCGTTCGGTAACTGACGATAACCGGATGGCGAAGATTGAGAAAGTGATGGGCGAGGGCGAGGCCGATGCGACGGCCTGCGCCAGTGATCAATATTGGGCGTTGCTGCGTGTGTCCCATCGTAATCTCCTTTTCAGTTGAACAATGGGACAGGCGGCGCTATCCCATTAACATCCACGTTGCCGGCACGGCAGCGACTAACAGCAGACCTATCAACGCCATTTCGCGGCGTTTAAGGGCGTTATCAAGCTGATGCGTACGGCGAGCGTAGATAAACACCAGCAGGCCCGGCGCGTAGAGCACCACGGACAGCAGCAGATGCATCGGGCCGGAAGCATACAACAACCATAGACCGTAAATACAGGCGCCGACGCCGACCGCATAGTGTGCCGGGCGGGTCGCAATTTTTAACAGATATGCACCCACTAAGAAATAGGGTACCAGAATCATCTCGGAGGCGATGGTCAGCAGCGTGTTATAGTCCGAACCTGTGAGCCAGATCAGCACCAGACAGACCTGCACGCTGATGTTGGTGAGCCACAGCGAGGCCGATGGCGCGCTGTTTTTGTTCTGACGGGCAAAGAGGCGCGGGAACGCTTTATGCGTGGCGGCCAGGAACGGCACTTCCGCGGCCATAATGGTCCAGCTCAGGTATGCGCCGCAGACGGAGACGATTAAACCCGCCGCGATTATCACGTCACCCCAGGGGCCCATCATCTTCACCATCAGCCCGGCCATGGACGGATTACGCATTTCCGCCAGTTCAGGGCGGGCCACCACGCCGAGCGACAGCAGCGTCACCAGCAGATATACGCCCAGCGCCGCCAGGACGGCCAGCAGCGTGGCGCGTCCCACGTCGCGCTTGTTGCGCGCGCGGGCAGAGACCACGACGGCCCCTTCAACACCGATGAACACCCACAGGGTGATCAGCATGGTATTTTTTACCTGTTCCCAGACGGGGACGCCCAGCGCAATGCCGCTGAAATCGAGCGTAAACACATCGAGACGGAAGGCAAGGAAGGCAAGGACGACGAACAGGCCAAGCGGCACCAGCTTGGCCAGCGTCGCCACCAGGTTGATGCTGGCCGCAGTCTGAACACCGCGCAAAATCAGCCAGTGGACGATCCACAGCAGCACCGAGGCGCCGACGATGGATTGCCAGGTATTGCCGTCACCAAACAGGCGCAGCTCGGGCGTATCGGTAAAGAAACTGAGCGCCGAGAAGACGATAACCAGATAGGAGACGTTGGCGATCACCGCACACAGCCAGTAACCCCAGGCGGAGCAGAAGCCAATCAGCTCGCCGAAACCTTCACGGGCGTAAGTGAATATTCCGCCGTCCAGATCCGGGCGAATACGGGTCAGCAGCAGCATGGCGAACGCCAGCAGCAAAATCCCGACACCGGTAATGCCCCAGCCAATCAGTAATGCGGCAGGGCTGGCAACGGCCGCCATGTTCTGCGGCAAACTGAATACGCCCGCGCCCAGCATTGAGCTCAATACAAGTGCAGTTAAAGCACTCAGGCCAAGTTTCTTTTCCATTGGCTTCCTGTTATGAAAGGTCCAAACCCAGAATAATTATTTCGCTAAGGCGCATAAAAATGGTGGATCACACTAAGGCGCGGGATTTTACGGAGTGTGACGGATGCATGCAATGACGTGAGGCAGAAATCAGAAAAAAAGTAACAAAAAAGGCGGCAGTGTGCCGCCTTTATGAAACCGTTTTGTTACTTGTACAGATCGGCGCTGATGGTCAGGTTGTTACCGCGTTCCTGCCACTGGCGGGTGATGTGGTAGTACTTCGCACCTTTCTTCGCGGCACGCTTCGCCACCTGATAGGAGATTTCCGTCATGTTGCCGTAGTTGCCCGTAAACTTGATGCTGTCGAACGGCACCATCTGCGCGGCGGTGGCTTTGTTCAGCTCTTCAATTTTCGTGCCGTCTGGCAACGTAACGGTATAACGACCGCCTTTCGTGGATTGGGTTTCAAAGAAACGGCCCACTTCAGCGCTTGGTGCAGCAGACGTTGCTACGCCCGGGATTTCCACTTTCTTCGCTTCTTCACCGCCTTTCGCTAACGCGGCGCGACCGGCGTCTGAATCCGCTGGAATCGCATCCGGGCTTTGCACCACGCGTTTTTTCGCATCTTGCTTATAGATGAAGGCGGTGATGCGCTGGTTTCCACCCTGGTTGGCATCTACCTGACGCACGATGTAGAACGCGTAAGCGCCTTTTTCTCTCGCGGCTTTGGTGATGGCATCGTTAACTTCAGGCTGGCTGCGGTAGAAGCCCTGAACGGTAACGGTATCATACGGTTCCAGCTGAACGGCCTGATCTTTCGGCAGTTCAACAATGCCGTTAATCACGCGGTTTTTCTGTTCATCCGCTTTCGGGGCATTCTCTTTGTACAGCGCAACGGTCACGCGCTGGTTGCCGCTGTTGCCCTGATCGGACTGGTCAACAACGTAAAACGAGGCAGCGCCGTTTTTATCGGCGGCTTTTGATGCAGCGGCGACGGCATCGCCAATGGAGTTATAGCGACCCACAATGACCGTATGGTCAAAAGGTTTTAACGCTGCCGCTTGCTCCGGCGTTAACTCTGTCGCGGCATTCACAGACAGGGCGGTCGCGGAAAGAAGTGCGGACGCCAGGAGTGTGTTCTTAAGCTTCATAAAAATAATCCTTCGCCTTGCGCAAACCATGTACTGGTGTTGTTGTTAATTTGAGACGGTCCCGATTATGGCATTTAACACCCGTCGCTGTCTGCGGCATTTTTCACAGCCTGTGCTCACCAAAGGATCTGATTCGATAACATTTAGTGATATGTGGAAAAAACAGACGTTTGACAAGCAAAACTGATAAAGCATATGACTTTTACAAGTTAATTTAATGTTAATGAGTTGTTCTTTTATGGCGCTATATCATGTTTTTACCGCTTCGCTTGCGCGATTTATCGGTCCTGAAGGCGAATTTAAGGTAAATATCTCTGTCAGTGACCCCGATCGCTTATTTTTCACAGATAAAGTAATAAATAGTGTTTTCTGGCGGTAGATCGCGGGCGCTATTTTCAGTAGGTTATAGAAAGTTTGTTACTGTTTTATTTTCCGGGGTTAATCATGCTCCGCCGCTATCACGCTGGCGAAAATTGATACAAACCGCGGGCTATTATCGACAAACCATCATCAAAAACCGATGGAAGGGAAAACTATGCGTATTGGGGTACCAAAAGAACGGTTAGCCAATGAAACCCGCGTAGCGGCAACACCGAAAACGGTGGAGCAACTGCTTAAGCTGGGTTTTACCGTCGCGATTGAAAGCGGCGCGGGCAAACTGGCGAGTTTCGATGACGAGGCCTTTATTCAGGCTGGCGCGGACGTCGTAGACGGTGCTGAAGTCTGGCAATCACCCATTATTCTGAAGGTGAATGCACCGGAAGAGAGTGAAATTGAACTGCTGAACGCGGGCACTACGCTGGTGAGCTTTGTCTGGCCAGCCCAAAACCCGGAGCTGATGGAGAAGCTGGCGGCACGCGGCGTCACCGTGATGGCAATGGACTCCGTGCCGCGTATTTCGCGCGCGCAGTCTCTGGATGCGCTGAGCTCTATGGCGAACATTGCCGGCTATCGCGCCATTGTCGAAGCTGCTCATGAGTTTGGTCGCTTCTTTACCGGTCAAATTACGGCGGCAGGTAAAGTACCACCCGCAAAAGTGATGGTGATTGGTGCCGGTGTGGCAGGTCTTGCCGCTATAGGGGCGGCAAACAGCCTGGGCGCTATCGTCCGCGCGTTTGACACCCGGCCGGAAGTGAAGGAGCAGGTGCAAAGTATGGGCGCCGAGTTCCTTGAACTGGACTTCAAGGAAGAAGCGGGCAGCGGTGATGGTTACGCGAAGGTCATGTCTGAAGCCTTCATCAAAGCGGAAATGGCGCTTTTTGCGGCGCAGGCGAAAGAGGTGGACATTATTGTCACCACCGCGCTTATTCCGGGTAAACCGGCACCGAAGCTGATCACCCGAGAAATGGTAGACTCCATGCAGCCGGGCAGCGTGATTGTCGATCTGGCGGCGCAAAACGGCGGTAACTGTGAATATACCGTGCCAAATCAGGTCACAACGACCGCGAACGGCGTGAAGGTGATCGGCTATACCGACCTGCCGGGGCGTCTGCCAACCCAGTCCTCTCAACTGTACGGCACGAACCTCGTTAACCTGCTGAAACTGCTCTGCAAAGAGAAAGATGGCAACATCACCGTTGATTTTGATGATGTGGTGGTGCGCGGCGTGACCGTGGTGCGTGAAGGTGAAATCACCTGGCCTGCACCGCCGATTCAGGTTTCTGCTCAGCCTCAGGCTGCCCCGAAAGCGGCGCCAGAGCCCGTTGAGCCAGCGAAACCGGCATCACCGTGGCGCAAATACGCCATCATGGCGCTGGTCATTATCCTGTTTGGCTGGCTGGCGGACGTCGCGCCAAAAGAGTTCCTTGGCCACTTCACCGTCTTCGCGCTCTCCTGCGTGGTCGGTTACTACGTTGTATGGAACGTCTCCCATGCGCTGCATACGCCGCTGATGTCGGTCACCAATGCCATCTCCGGGATTATTGTGGTTGGGGCATTGCTGCAAATTGGTCACGGCGGCTGGATCAGCTTCCTGAGCTTTATTGCGGTGCTGATCGCCAGCATCAATATTTTCGGTGGTTTCACCGTGACTCAGCGCATGCTGAAAATGTTTCGTAAAGGCTAAGGGGTAGCATATGTCTGGAGGATTAGTCACAGCCGCATACATTGTTGCTGCAATCCTGTTTATTTTCAGTCTGGCGGGGCTTTCCAAACACGAAACGTCTCAGCAGGGAAATAACTTTGGTATCGCCGGGATGGCGATTGCGCTGATTGCCACCATCTTCGGGCCGGACACCGGCAACGTGGCGTGGATCCTGGTGGCGATGATCATCGGCGGCGCGATTGGTATTCGTCTGGCGAAACGCGTAGAAATGACCGAGATGCCGGAGCTGGTTGCTATTCTGCACAGCTTCGTGGGTCTGGCTGCGGTGCTGGTGGGCTTTAACAGCTACCTGTACCACGAACCGGGCCTGGAGCCGATTCTGGTTAACATTCACCTGACCGAAGTGTTCCTCGGCATCTTCATCGGTGCAGTGACCTTCACCGGGTCGATTGTGGCGTTCGGCAAGCTGCGCGGGAAGATTTCGTCTAAGCCGCTGATGCTGCCTAACCGCCACAAGCTGAACCTGGCGGCGCTGGTCGTTTCCTTTGTGCTGCTGGTGATCTTCGTGCGCACCGAAAGCGTAGGCTTGCAGGTGCTGGCGTTACTGGTGATGACCATTATCGCGCTGGCGTTCGGCTGGCATCTGGTGGCGTCTATCGGTGGGGCAGATATGCCGGTGGTCGTTTCCATGCTGAACTCCTACTCCGGTTGGGCAGCGGCGGCGGCAGGCTTTATGCTGAGCAACGACCTGCTGATTGTCACCGGTGCGCTGGTCGGTTCTTCCGGTGCGATCCTGTCCTACATCATGTGTAAGGCGATGAACCGTTCGTTCATCAGCGTCATCGCGGGGGGCTTCGGCTCTGACGGTTCATCAACCGGTTCTGATGAGGAAGTGGGTGAGCACCGTGAAATCAGCGCAGAAGACACCGCTGAGATGCTGAAAAACTCGCATTCCGTCATCATCACCCCAGGCTACGGCATGGCGGTGGCGCAGGCGCAGTATCCGGTGGCGGAAATCACGGAAAAACTGCGTGCGCGCGGTATCAAGGTGCGCTTTGGTATTCATCCGGTGGCGGGGCGTCTGCCAGGCCACATGAACGTGCTGCTGGCGGAAGCGAAGGTGCCTTACGACATCGTGCTGGAAATGGACGAGATCAACGATGATTTCGCCGATACCGACACCGTGCTGGTGATTGGTGCCAACGACACCGTTAACCCGGCGGCGCAGGACGATCCGCGCAGCCCAATTGCGGGCATGCCGGTTCTGGAAGTGTGGAAGGCGCAGAACGTCATTGTCTTCAAACGCTCCATGAACACCGGCTATGCTGGCGTGCAGAACCCGCTGTTCTTTAAAGAGAACACACACATGCTGTTTGGCGACGCCAAGGCCAGCGTGGATGCGATTCTGAAATCGCTTTAATTTCGCTTCATCCTGACAAACCGCCCCCTGGGGCGGTTTTCTTATTTCTGCGGTCAGCCATTCTCCTCTGTCTATACTTTACCTTTTGTGTAATACGAGGAGGTGTAATGCAATTTCTGTCCCGCTTCGACATCATCGCACTGATGATGACGCCATCATTCTGGATTGGCGTCGCCACGGTGGTCATTGTGACGCTGCTGGTATACTGGCTGCTGACGCGCCTGATCGCCTTCGTGAAGAAAGGCATCACCACCTGGGGCGACAAGCATCCCACCACCAACCGGATGCGCTTTATCCTGACGGATATGCTTAACCGCACCAGCCGCGTCCTGCTGTTTGTCGTGGCGCTGTTGTTCAGCCTGCGCTTCGTTGACTTACCGGACCATCTCTTTGGCACCGTGAGCCACGCCTGGTTCCTGGTCTTCGCTATTCAGGTGGCGCTGTGGATGGATCAGGGGGTTGTGTCGTGGCTTCGTCACGTCATGCTGGCACCGGGAAGCCACAAAAACCCGGTTACGCTGGTGATCACGGGGCTCATCCTCCGTGCCATTGTCTGGTCAGTGATGCTGCTGTCTATTCTTGCTAACGCGGGCGTCAACATCACTGCTCTGGTTGCCAGCCTTGGGGTAGGGGGTATTGCAATCGCCCTCGCGGTGCAAACGATCCTGAGCGACGTGTTCGCCTCGCTCTCTATCGGTTTTGATAAGCCGTTCGAAATTGGCGATTTTGTGGTGTTTAACGATGTCGCCGGCACGGTCGAGCACATTGGTCTGAAAACCACCCGTATCCGCAGCCTGAGCGGGGAGCAGATTGTCTGCGGGAACGCCATCCTGCTGCAACAGACGCTGCATAACTATAAGCGGATGCAAACGCGCCGAATCGTCTTTACCTTCGGCGTCGCCAGCGACACGGCGCCGGATAAACTGCGTTCTGTGGGTGAGATGGTTAAACAGATCATTACCGACGTCGGGGAAACGAAGTTTGACCGCGCCCATTTCCTGGGCTTCGATCGCGATCGTCTGACCTTCGAGGTGGTCCATATCGTTAATACGGCGGATTACAATAAGTACATGGATATTCAGCAGGAGATCAATATCCGTATTCTGGAAGGGCTGAATCAGCAGGAGATTAAGCTGGCGCTGCCGAGCATGGTTCTTCACGCGCCCTGGATGGACGCCGGCGACGAGGCTCCCGCCCAGCGGTTGAGCGAAGCGTTATAAAAAAAGCCCGCCGTTACCGGCGGGCTTTCATTTTGGGTCAATCGTCTTCTTCATCGTCCAGTTCAACCGGCGTCTGATACTGATCCGGCTTGATTACCAGCAGGTCGCAGCGCAGATGGTCGATCACCTGCTCGGCGGTGTTCCCCAGAAACGCGGCAGAAATCCCGGTGCGGCCAATGGTGCCCAGCACCACAATACCGGCCTGCAAATGCTCTGCCAGGTCCGGAATAACCTCCTCCGGTAATCCTTTTTCTACGTGCGTCATGTTCTCATCGATGCTGAATTTCTGGCGCAACGCTTTCATTGCCAGCAAATGCTGGCCGCGAATCGCGTCGTTATACACGCTCGGGTCAAATTCAGGCAGCTCGATGGCGATATTGATTGGCGTAACCGGATACGCGCCCACCAGATGGACTTCGGTGTGGTTAACCTGGTCGGCAAGCTGAAGGGTCTCCTTCACCAGCTTCTCGTTCAGCGAATTGTGATAATCCTCTTCGCTGGCCAGATTGACCGCCACGACCGCTTTCCCGCCTTCAGGCCACGGCTGATCTTTCACCATCCATACCGGGCAAGGGCATTTGCGCAGCAGGTGCCAGTCGGTCGGCGTGAAAATCACGGATTCCAGTTTGTCGTGCTGGTGCGCCATTTTCAGCAGCAGGTCATGCCCACCGGCCACCACTTCCTGAATAATGGCTTCGAAAGGGCGGTTGTGCCAGACCACTTTAATATCGATAGGTACGCCCGCTTCCAGGTAATATTTCGCCTGCTCGCGGATCCACGCGGTACGTTGGCTGATCACTCCCTGACGCATAGCGGTACGCTCGTCAGGCGACAGAAGGGTGGTCATCTCGTATGAGAAGTCATAAATCGGCAAAAAGGCTTTAATTTTGCCACCAATCCGTTGATGTAAATACACAGCACGTCGTAATGCTGGCTGATCGTCCTGATTAGGATCTATAGCCACCAGCATGTTTTGATACTTTGCCATACAGGTCTCCTTACAACTGTCACCACAGTCTGTAAGTAAAAGAGTAACCTATATATCTTGAATGAAACAGGGGGGAAGTTTTTGCCAGATCAATAAATCATGAAAATTTATCGACCTGGCAACAGATATCCGGGCGGGTTATGCCACGTTGCGGGAGTGACCGGCCAGAATCGCCAGCGCTTCACCGTTTTCGATGGTGATGTACTTACCTTTAACCGCCAGCATTCCGCTCTTCTGGAAACGACCCAGCAGACGACTGATGGTTTCCACGGTCAGGCCCAGATAGTTACCAATATCGCCACGCGTCATGGTCAGACGGAACTCGCGCGGAGAGAATCCGCGTTCCGCGAAACGGCGGGAGAGGTTGTAGATAAACGCGGCCAGACGCTCTTCCGCATTCTTTTTGGAAAGCAGCAGGATCATATCCTGGTCGCCTTTGATCTCACCGCTCATCAGACGCATCATCTGTTGGCGCAGATTCGGCATCTTACCGGACAGATCGTCCAGCGTTTCAAACGGGATTTCGCAGACCATAGAGGTTTCCAGCGCCTGAGCAAAGCTCGGGTGATGGCCACTCCCGATGGCGTCAAAGCCGACTAAATCGCCTGCGAGATGGAAGCCGGTGATCTGCTCGTCGCCCTGTTCGGTAATAGTGTAGCTTTTGATGGTGCCAGAACGGATAGCATAGAGCGATTTCAGTTCGTCTCCCGCCTTAAACAGCGTCTGCCCTTTCTGAATAGGCTTTTTGCGCTCGATAATGTTGTCAAGCTGATCGAGTTCATGCTCATTCAGGGTAAACGGGATACAGAGCTGGCTGATGCTGCAATCCTGGCAATGGATAGCACAACCGCCAGACTGAATGCGTCGTATAATTCGCTTTTCCGGGATCATAGGTTTGCTCAAGCCTTAATTGATATTGGTCAATTTTAACATCTTTTTGGTAAGGACGTAAGCCTGGCAATCCTTCAATAAAGGCAAGAGATGGCAGCGTATTGCCATCTCCTTGAAATTCCACAGATTGATTAAGGATTATTAGCCTAAGGGGGAGAAAAATAGGCACAAATAGCCTGGGAATTACAGCAGAAAATACCCTTCGTGACGCAGCAGCCACTCTTTGCGCTGAACGCCTCCGGCATAGCCGGTCAGGGTGCCGTTACGTCCAATCACGCGATGGCAAGGCACCACAATGCTGACGGGGTTAGATCCATTTGCCGCACCGACGGCGCGCGCCGCACCGGCACGGCCAAGCTGCTCTGCCAGTTGACCGTAGTGCATCACCTGCCCGCAGGGAATATTACGCAGCGCCTGCCACACCTCGCGCTGGAAAGGGGTGCCCGCCGTGGCGGTTGGCAGGGTATCAATGATGGCAAGATCGCCTTCGAAGTAGGCCCTGAGCTTTTCGCAAAGGCCACCCGGGTTAACGGTATCTCTGCGCTGATAGCCTTCTTTTTGGTAATGAATGTCCAGCAGCGCTTCCATACGGTCACTGTGTTCCTGCCACTCGACCGCGCGTAAGCGATACTCCTCATCACATATTACCCACAGAGGTCCCAGAGGCGTGGGAATCAATTCCTGTAACAGCGTAAGCATAAGAGATACCTGCAAAGCTAAAAACATTATCATGTCGGGAAATGTGCCGTTGTTCAAGATCCTGCCCTGGAACAAGAGGGGTAGATTTTTCAGATTATATTTAAGCAGGATCAGAATATTTTCTGAGAGCGGCACCCTATACTCTGCACGTTACTGTTGGGGATACTTTAAAACGTGCGTGCTTCTTTATTTATATTCATGCGATATATCTCTGTCGGCGTGGCGAACACGATTATTCATGCGCTGGTCTTCCTGTTAACCTGTTTTTTATTTTCATTTCCGCAAAGTCTCGCTAACGTTACGGCCTTCTTTTTTGCAGCATCGTTTAGCTTTGTGGTGAACGCCGTCTGGACCTTTAAAAAAAAGCGGGCGTTGCATAAATATCTTTTATTTATGGCCGTAATGTCTGGCCTGGCATGGTCTACGGGCAAAGTTTCGGAAATTGTTGATTTACCTGCGGTATTTACGCTGTGCCTTTTCTCCTTCATCAGCATGGTGTTAGGTTTTGTATTTTCTCGCTGTGTAATATTCAAGGATTGAATATGGTTATTTCTCTGGTTGTTCCCGTGTTTAATGAGGAGCAGGCCATACCGCTGTTTTTTAACGCGCTGCGGCGCGATCTGGACGGCGTAAATCATACGTTTGAGCTGATATTTGTCGACGATGGCAGTGGCGATAATACCGTCGCGGCTATCCGTAGCCAGGCCTTTTCTGGCCGCGTTCGCATCGTCGAGTTTAGCCGTAACTTTGGTAAAGAACCGGCATTGCTGGCGGGGCTGCGGGCGGCCACGGGTGACGCGGTGATCCCTATTGATGTGGATTTACAGGATCCCATTCATGTTATTCCTGCCCTTGTTGCACGCTGGCAGGACGGGTTCGATACCGTGCTTGCCCAGCGCATCGACCGTCGGTGCGATACCTGGCTGAAACGGCAAACGGCCCGGTGGTTTTACCGCGCGCACAATAAAATTAGCTCGCCGGGTATCGTCGAGAATGTCGGTGATTTCAGATTACTGTCGCGGGAAACCGTAAACGCCATCCTTCAGCTACCGGAAAGGACGCTGTTTATGAAGGGGCTGCTCTCATGGGCAGGGGGTAAAACGGCGGTCGTCACCTATACTCGTGAACCCCGTCAGGCTGGCGCCAGTAAATTTAACGGCTGGACGTTATGGAAACTGGCGGTGGAAGGCATCACCTCATTTTCTATTTTCCCCCTTCAGCTCTGGACCTACCTGGGCTTTTTCATCGCCAGCCTGTCGTTAACGTATGCGCTATGGATGATTATCGACAAACTTATCTGGGGAAATGATGTTCCCGGTTATCCCTCATTAATGGTTGCGATTTTATTTATCGGCGGCGTTCAGTTAATCAGCATCGGCGTGCTGGGCGAATATATAGGCAGAATATTTATTGAGGTGAAAGGGCGTCCGCGCTACATCCTCAAACAGGACAGCGAGGGCAGTGACGATGTTAAAAAATAATGCGGCCGTATTGGGTTTATTTGCGCTGTGCGCGTTTATCTATTTTTTCCCTGCGTTAACTCAGACCTATCTGTTTAACGACGATATTGGGCGAAATGCTGTTGGCTACGGGCTTTACGATGGCATCGGCTGGGGAGAGTACGCTGACAGCGGTCGACCGGCGGCGGAAATCGTCATCAGGCTGCTTTCGGGCTGGTTTGGCCGGCCGACAGATATCAACGCCGTCAACGTTGCGCCGTTGACCAAGCTTATCAGTGCGCTGTGCGTGGCGGTGACTGCCTGGGTCGTGTATATGAAGGTCATTAACCAACCTTCATGGAACGGTTTCCTGGTCTCCTTGACGGTTGTTTTTTCTCCCTGGTTTATTCACTGCATCCAGTACAGCTTCGATTCCGTGACCATGGGCGCGGCGCTTGTGCTCACGGTGCTGCCCTTTATGGGCGGCAGAGGCTGGCGCGGCTACGTGCTGTTTTTCGGCTGCTATTTTGCCTCTCTCTGCTTTTATCAGCTATTTCTGGTGGCGCCATTTTTGATAATTGCGGTGCTTTTGTTCAAGTCTTTCTTTGATACGGGATCGTTAAGTCACGATCTCCGGGAGCACTATGGCCGAGTGATGGTTGCGCTTTTTGCCGGATTTAGCGCTTATAAGCTGTTTATTCTGCTCCTGCCGTTGAGACCCTATGCCTTAATTCATAGCAAACTTCTGACGCTAAGCATTGTTTTTCCGGCGCAAATGTTCACCCGGCTGCGTAACCTGGCCGACATCTTTTTCTCGCCGTTTTATGGCACTGCCGGGGTGGTGCTGATTTGGCTGTTTCTGTGTTCTCTGTGTGGCGTGGCTATGCGTGCCAGAGTCATCCAGCGCAGCGTCTGGCTTTGTCTGTCGCTCTTCTTACTTCTCAGCGGGCTTGGCCTGCTGATGGCACTGCTGCCTCAGGCATTGTTACGCGATCCGCTCTACGCCGGAAGGGCGATGGCGGGCAATCAGTTCGTCATGCTTATCTGGTTTTTCCCGCTGGTTTATCTGCGTAAAGCCGCCTTTAAATACCTTTGCACAGGCTGGATCCTTTTCTTTACCTTAATGGCAAGCCTCAACGCGGCGATTACCGGTGCTATTCGGGCGCAGTATGATTATGAAGATCGGCTGCTTGACGTTATTTTAAACTATCCTGTAAACAACACGCTGCCCACAAAAGTCTTTATAGTTCCACCTTATTATTCTATAAACCGCCTCTGGTTGCGCCAGGTGCGCAACGTGCGCGATAATTTCCCGTTCACAAAATATATTTTACATAACACGTATATGTTAAACTCCAGCATCTGGCCCACCCGCCAGGCACAGTTATATAATCGTGATGTCGAAATTAAAGTGGCAATAAACGTTAATGAATTTTGCGAATGGCCAAATAAGCTGGTCAGGAAGGAGTTTATCATGTACGCCAAAGATGACGTGCGCTATGTTGATATAAATAAGACAACCTGCGATAAATTACATTAATTAAAAAACAGGGCCTGCCGACATCGTCAGGCCCATGAGTACACAGCAGTGCTTCCCTTCACAGATCCTACGCGTTCTTTCCCTCGGCAGGTTTATTAAGTTATAACAGCTTTTATCTAAAAAAACAGGAAAGAGAGTGATTAATTTCACGAAAATTTAACTTAATTTTTTAAATGTATTAATATTTAAATTTTAGTTAAGTCTCGTTAAACATTCTCCTGTACCATTTTTAATATATTCACCAAATTTATATTTCTATCCTGCGGCATACGGTTTGATCGTTGAGACCCGCAACGGGCGCAGGTATAGTACTTACTCAGATGTAGCCGGAGGATTTCCATGAACCCTGACGACAAATCACTTTTCCTTGACGCCATGGAGGATGTCCAGCCGCTCAAACGCTGCACGGATATTCACTGGCAGCAGAGCCGCAACACGCGGGCGCGTCAGGAAATGGATACCGAGCAGCTCGATAACTTTCTGACGCTGGGGTTTCTTGAACTGCTGCCCCTTGAAGAGCCGCTGATGTTCCAGCGGGAAGGGGTACAGCAGGGGGTATTTGATAAGCTGCGTTCCGGCAAATATTCCCGTCAGGCCAGCTTAACGCTGTTACGCCAGCCCGCGGAGCAATGCCGCCAGCAGGTGTATTCCTTTATTCGCCAGGCCGGACGTGACGGGCTGCGTAACCTGATCATCGTGCACGGTAAAGGGCGTGAGCAGCAATCGCACCCTAACGTGGTGCGCAGCTATCTTGCGCGCTGGCTGACCGAGTTTGACGAAGTACAGGCCTTTTGCGAAGCGCAGCCGTATCACGGTGGCAGTGGAGCATGTTATGTCTCGTTGCGTAAGTCTGAGGAAGCGAAGCGAGATAACTGGGAGCGTCACGCCAAGCGTAGCCGCTAATCAGCCAGGCGGGCGACAGGCTCGCCCGCCCGTCACTCAGAAGGTTTCCCAGTTTGCGTCGGAGGAATTTGCGCCTGCCGTTGACGGGCGCAGCAGTGCGGGCGCTTTCACGTTTTCAGGACGGGATGCCGGAGAAGCCTGAGCCTTCAGCCTGAACGCCGCCACGGCCTGGCGCAGCTGTTCTGACTGATCTTCCAGCGCGGCCGCCGCCGTTGCCGATTCCTGTACCAGCGCGGCGTTTTGCTGCGTAACGCTGTCCATCTGCGAGACCGCCAGGCTGACCTGTTCAATACCGCGGCTCTGCTCGTCAGACGCCGACGAGATTTCCCCCATAATATCGGTCACGCGCGTCACGGCCGCGACGATCTCCTTCATGGTTGCACCCGCCTCGCTCACCTGTTCAGAGCCGATATTCACCCGGCTGACGGAGCTCTCAATAAGCCCTTTGATCTCCTTCGCCGCCTGCGCGCTGCGGCTGGCCAGCGTCCGTACTTCACCTGCCACAACCGCAAAGCCGCGACCCTGTTCCCCGGCACGCGCGGCTTCAACCGCGGCGTTCAGCGCCAGAATGTTGGTCTGGAAGGCAATGCTATCGATAACGCCGGTGATATGCGCAATTTGCTGAGAACTGTCGGCGATGTCATTCATGGTACGCACCACGTTATCCACGACCTGACCGCCGCGAGCGGCGGTTTCAGACGCATTTTTCGCCAGCAGCGTCGCCTGACGGGCATTATCCGAGTTCTGTTTGACGGTGGCCGTCAGCTCTTCCATGCTGGCGGCGGTCTCTTCCAGCGAGGCGGCCTGCTGCTCGGTGCGGGCGGAAAGGTCATTGCTCCCGGCGGCAATTTCCCCTGCGCCCGTGTAAATGGAATCTGTGCTGCCGCGCACGGCGCTGACGGTGCTTACCAGCGACTGCTGCATCTCGTGCAGGCCGGCGGCCAGCTGGCCCATTTCGTTGCGCCCGGAAATATCGACGTTTTGCGTCAGATCGCCGCTCGCGATGGTGCGAATATGGTTCATGATGGCGTTGAGTGGTCTCAATAGCAGGTGCTGTAAACCCTGCCAGATCACGACCAGCACGATGATAACGGTCAGGAAAATCGCCGCCAGCGTCCACTGCATCTGGGTAAAACTACTCTGGTTCTCGTCGGCGGCGGCTTTCAGCAGAACGTTGTTTTCGGCGCGCCAGCGGGTATAGACCGCCTCCATCTCATCCTGCGCCTGCTGGGCGTCCAGGTCTCCATAGGCCTGATAGTTATCGGCGCGCAGATACGTAATGGACAAGCGCATCACCTCGTGCATGTGCTGCCAGGCCTTCTGCATCTCTTCGGTAAGGGCGGGATCCTGACCGTTAACCTGCGGGATCTCCTGCCAGTACTTATAATAGCTTTCGGCTTTGGTCAGCGAACCGTTCGCGGTACCCAGCAGCGTGTTTATCGCCGCGAGAGAAGCCGGGTCACGCTGGTTTTTCAGGTAGCGGATCGCCACGCGGGTGACGGTGACGCGCGTTTTAATCAGCGTGTTAACGCTGTCGCTCAGGCTCTCCTGTTGGGCATTGAGCAACCCGGAGTTCTGAAAGTTGTGACGATCGTTGTTAACGGCAGAGTAGAACAACCCTCCCGTGACAACTTGCAGCAGACAGAATATGGTGAGGGCAAAGAGAATACCGGTAATCACGTGCAGATTTTTCAGCATAGCGGTCGTCCGTAAGAGAAGAGGCAGGGTTACATCAATACTATCGTCGTAGCGAATTTAAACTTTAATTTTACTATTGCTTAACTAATGGTTTCGTTGCGGAACCTGTTGTAAATCCGGATCATTTTTATGAGGAAGGTCAGCATGAGCAGCATTGATAAAAGCGGCACGTTCACGCTCGGAACGCGTACGGTTAAACGGTTTGGCTATGGTGCAATGCAGCTTGCCGGACCGGGGGTTTTTGGTCCGCCAAAAGACAAAAATGCCGCGCTGGCGGTGTTGCGTGAGACGGTGGCGGCGGGCGTGAATCACATCGATACCAGCGATTTTTACGGCCCCCATGTAACCAACCAGCTTATCTGCGAGGCGCTTCATCCATACCGGGACGACCTCACGATTGTGACCAAGATCGGTGCCCGACGCGGTGAAGATGCCTCCTGGCTACCGGCGTTTTCCGCGCAGGAGCTGACGCAGGCGGTGCATGACAACCTGCGTAACCTGAAGCGGGATGTGCTGGACGTGGTTAACCTGCGGATCATGTTTAGTGCCCACGGGCCGGCGGAGGGATCGATTGCCGAGCCGCTAAGCACCCTCGCGGAGCTGCAACAGCAGGGGCTGGTTCGCCATATAGGGCTGAGCAACGTCACCGCTTCACAGGTTGCTGAGGCGCAGAAGATGGTTTCCGTGGTGTGCGTACAGAACATGTACAACGTGGTGAATCGTGGTGACGATGCGCTGGTCGATTCGCTGGCGGAGCAGGGGATTGCCTGGGTGCCGTTCTTCCCGCTGGGGGGCTTCACGCCTCTGCAATCTTCCGGGCTACAGGCGGTGGCGGATTCACTGGGTGCGACGCCGATGCAGGTGGCGCTGGCATGGCTGCTGCAACGCTCGCCAAATATCCTTTTGATCCCGGGAACCTCTTCGGTGGCGCATCTGCATCAAAACCTGGCGGCAGCCGATCTGGTGTTACCGCCTGAGGCGCTGGAGACATTAAATTCGCTGGTGAAGTAATCCCGACGGCAACGGAAGCCCGGAGGATCTTTCGGGCTTTTGTTGCTTACGATCCAGTCTGACTCTGTTGACGGTGAAGTGCTAACGCTTCCGCCACGATTTCCTGCTTACTTTTCCGTGTTTCATACGCAGTGATGCGGATGTACTCCATCAGCGCGGGATCGATGCGGGCGCTTAACATCCTGAGATCGGCCTCCTTTGCTAAACCGCGAGCGACACGCTTATCGGGATAATCACGGGCGGGCATAGAAAACGTCCTCCAAAAATTGTCTTGCTGATTTGTGCTGTAAAATATGCGCTAGTCTCAATGTAAAGTCAATGAATAGTGATCGTGTAGTGATTATGATTTGGGGTCGTTATGGTTGAAGTCTTAATTAAGTGTTCATGTAGTGTCTGCGTTATCCACGCTGTGAATCCGCATTTATGCAGAAAGTATCATTTACAATTCTGTTAATGACTGAATGTTTAACACATCCATGAATAATTTCTGCCTGAAACTTAATTCAGGTTAATCTCTCTGCTTATTAATGGGTATTGCGTAATTAAATCTATTGTCTGAAGGCTCAGCTGTAAAAATCTGAGGTTATAAGAACGGCCTTGCCGGGAAATCCTGATATTCATCCTCTAAGCAACGCCTGGCTGGTCATATATTCCAGCGGTAGCGAGGGAGTTAGCGATATTCACTTATTTCACCCGGCTAAACCCATGCAATTACGCTGGTTTACATTTCTTACCACATAATAGCTTTTGTCTACGTTCTCTTTTTAATTTATGCTTCGCATACGAACAATTAGCGTTGTGCAGGGTTTTAGCATCGTGGCAGTTAATAAAACCCTGCTTTATATAAAGAAATCAGGAGATTCATTTTTATGTCAGACAATAATCCCCGCCCATTCGGCTGGTTAGGCCTGTGGTGCCTGCTGGTGGGTGTGGTACTTCTTGTGACGGGGCTGTTCTTTGCCATCGGCGGTTTTAAACTGGTTACCCTGGGAGGGAGTTGGTACTTTCTCATTGCCGGGGTTATCACGCTGCTCTCTGCAATCCAGTTCTTCCGCCGCAAGTCTTCCGCCGTGGGGCTGTTTGCCCTCGTGTTTCTTGGCACCCTGATTTGGGCATTTTATGATGCCGGACTCGACTTCTGGCCGCTGGTTTCCCGTTTGATGGTACCCGCCGGGCTGATGGTGCTGGCAGCAGCCAGCTGGCCTGCACTGCGCAAGCGTGAAGGAAAACCGTCCTCCACAAAAGGGGCGATGGGGGTCTGTGCAGTCCTTATTATCGGCATGGGCGTCACGTTTGTTCAGATGTTTCAACCCCATCCGACCGTGCCGTTTAGCGGCGACAAGCGCCCGCTGGTGCCGGTAAAAGACGAGGCGAAACAGCAGAACTGGGATCACTACGGTAATACGGCTGGTGGCAGTCGCTTTGTGGCGCTGGACCAGATAACCCGTTACAACGTGAAAGATCTCAAACCGGTCTGGACCTACCATACCGGTGACATTCCGCTAAGCCCGGATGGCAATGGCGCAGAAGATCAGCAAACGCCGTTACAGGTAGGCGATCGTGTCTTCCTGTGTACGCCGCATAACAACGTGATCGCCGTGGATGCCGACAGCGGTAAAGAGATCTGGAAAGCGGAAATCAACGCCAAGTCTGCCATCTGGATGCGCTGCCGTGGTCTGGCGTACTTCGATGCCACCAAACCGCTGGTGCAGCCAACGGTAGCCGGCTCCACGCCGGTTCTGCCTGCGCAGGTCGCACCGGGCGCAGCATGCCAGCGTCGTATTCTGATGAATACCATTGACGGTAAGCTGATCGCGTTAGACGCCGATAACGGCAAATTCTGTCCGGACTTCGGCACTAACGGCAGCGTTAACCTGCATGAAGGGATGGGCGATGTGTCAGATCCCACCTACGTGTTGACGTCGGCCCCAACCCTGGCGGGCACAACGGTCGTGGTGGGCGGGCGCGTTGCGGATAACGTAAGCACCGATATGCCGGGCGGCGTGCTGCGCGGCTATGACGTGATCACCGGCCAGCTGCGCTGGGCGTTCGATCCGCGTAATCCGGATCCGAACTATGTTCTGAAGCCGGGCGAACACTACAAACGTAGCTCCGCAAACTCCTGGGCCCCTATGTCCTGGGATGCGTCGATGAATACCGTGTTTATCCCGATGGGAAGTTCCTCTGTTGACCTGTGGGGCGCTGACCGTATTCCGGAAGACCACAAGTACGCCACCTCAATCCTGGCGCTGGATGCGACAACCGGGAAAGAGAAGTGGGTATACCAGACCGTGCATAACGACCTCTGGGATTTCGACATTCCGATGCAGCCGAGCCTGGTTGATTTCCCAACCAAAGAAGGCAACAAGCCAGCGGTCGTGGTGGGCACCAAGGCGGGGCAGATTTACGTTCTCGATCGCCTGACCGGTAAACCGCTCACCGAAGTGAAAGAGGTTCCGGTAAAACCAGCGGATATTCCGCGTGAGCAGTATCCGGCAACGCAGCCACGTTCCGTGGGCATGCCGCAGATTGGCGCGGAGACCCTGAAAGAGTCGGATATGTGGGGAGCGACGCCGTTTGACCAGCTGGCGTGTCGTATCAGCTTCAAATCAATGCGTTACGACGGTCTGTACACTATGCCGGGCACCGATATTTCCCTGAGTTTCCCGGGCTCGCTGGGAGGAATGAACTGGGGCAGTCTGTCCACGGATCCGAACAACCAGTACATTTTCGTCAACGACATGCGTCTGGGTCTGTGGGTTCAGCTGATTAAGCAAGATCCGCAAAGCGCAGTGGCAAACACGGGCGGTGAAGCCGTGAACGCCGGAATGGGCGCCGTTCCTATGAAAGGGACGCCATACTCGGTCAACAAAAACCGCTTCATGTCACCGCTGGGCATTCCGTGCCAGAAACCCCCGTTTGGCACCCTGTCCGCCATTGACCTGAAAACGCAGAAAATCGTCTGGCAGGTGCCGGTCGGTACCGTTCAGGATACCGGTCCGTTTGGGGTAAAAATGCGCATGCCAATGCCTGTCGGTATGCCGACGCTGGGCGGTACGCTCGCTACTCAGGGCGGTCTGGTCTTTATTGCCGGAACCCAGGATTACTACCTGCGTGCCTTTGATTCCTCTACGGGGGAAGAAGTGTGGAAAGCGCGTCTCCCGGTGGGTAGCCAGGGCGGTCCTATTAGCTATGTATCACCGAAAACCGGCAAACAGTACATTCTGATTTCTGCCGGCGGTGCACGCCAGTCGCCGGATCGGGGTGACTACGTGATTGCCTACGCGCTGGATAAGTAACAGCGAAATAAGCAGCCAGGCCCCGTCTTAGTACGGGGCTTTTTTTATGGTTAAAAATCACGCACACCGGGAAAGCGGCGGTTCCGGTCAGCCAGCGAAAAGCACCCGCCAGCGGCGGCGACGGCGAGTCATTTCGCGCCACAGCGCGATAATCTCATCATGTTGCAGGGCATCGATAGCCTGCGGGGTTAACACCGGCAAACCATAGCGCTGGCGCAGGGCGGCCACTGCCGTGGCGCTGGCATCCCTCGGTGACCGGATCTGCGTCGCCAGCTGCTGTCGCAATAGGCTGAACCCGGATTCATCGCACGGCGTCAGCTCGCGCAAAAAGCGTTTACAGCAGCCCAGCAGATCCACGGGAGACCGGTCAGGTGACTGTAGGGCCAGCAGCAGGCCATCGCGATCGGCAATACGCTGATAACGACAGCTGACCACGTAGCCAATTTGCTGTTCCACGCGCAGGCGCTGGAAAAATTGTGGTTCGCAGCATAGCGCCAGCAGCCGCAGCGCGGCGAGCGAAGCGCCCGGCGGCAGCGGAATAAACACCAGCAGCGCCGAGTCCGCGCTGGCGTGCTGGATACGTTCGATCCCGCACTGACAATCGCTAAACGGCGACCCCTTAGCGTTAACCGGCGACCGGAGCAGGCCAAGCTGCCGGGCTATACCGTGCGCGTGTTCGGCGCTGCCGCCAGCTAACGCCGCCAGCCAGCCATCCCGTGGCGGTTCCGATGCCAGCCGTTCAGGCAATTGCTTAAGCAGCTGACGGATCGCGATGCCTTCTGGCGCTGGCGTAATAGCCGGTGTGGGGCGGGAGAGGCGATCGGCAATCGCCCTGATGATGGGTTCCGCCGTCACCACTGCATCAGGCAGCCGCAGGGTCAGCTGCCAGCTACCCTCCACCGTTTGCCACTCGCCGCTGCCGCCGATATGGCGCAGTTCAGCCAGAAGAGGGCGTAATTGTTTGCCTGCCGCCACACCCTGTGACTCGCTTACGCGCGAATAAAAAGGCCTGCGGAGGATCAGCGTCGGCGCTTGATCCTGCGCCGATAAATGCAGCAGCGGAACGGCTTCTGGCGTCAGGGCTGGGGCAGAATATTGGGTAGCCTGCGGGTAGAAGGAAAACGCGATGGGGCTCTCATCCGCGACCGGCTGGCGACGCCAGTGGCTAAGCGGCAGGGCAAATCCCTGGCTGGAAATTGTCCCGGCGGCGTCCATTTTTTTGCAGGCCAGATACGAGGTGGGCGCCGCCAGTAAGTCGGCACAGAAGGCGGAAAAATCAACCGGCGCCGCGCCGGGTGCAAAACCAAACGCCCGCTGGCGCAGCTGGTCAAGGGTCGACAGGGCGCTAAAGCGCTGCTGTGCCAGACGATAATAATGTCGCTGTTGCTCTTGCGTCGTTTGCTGTAGGGCCCGCAGCCAGCGCGTGATATGCGGATCTATGGCCTCGGGCCGTTCGCCGTCAACCGTTAGCGCCAGCCAGCCGTAATCGTCATCCTGATAAAGCCAGTCCAGCGATACCTCTTCTGCCAGCCCGCGCGCCCGCAGCCCGTCAATCAGGCTTCCGGGGGCCTCGTCCAGCAAGAACTCCCGAAGCAAGGTGACGTTGTCACTTTTTCGGATTAACGGACAGCGCCACAGCGCGGGTCGCTCCGTCACTGCCAGCTGATAATCTGCTTCAGCGCTAAGCCGTAATGGGGGGGCGGCTTCAGGCACGCCACCTGAAGCAAAACCTGTCGCAAACGTATGGGCAAGCTCGGCTAGCGCATCCAGCGTTTGCGGTCCCTGTAGCCACAATTGCAGGTGTCCGGCCACATAATAGCGGCGATGAAATCCGCGCAACGCGGCGTGCAGCGATCCCGTGTCTTGCCCCAGAGATTCATGGCTACCCACCTGAAAACGGCGAAAAGCCCCCGGTTGTTCCATCGCGTGGCGCGCCGCGGCTTCGCGCCGGGCGGCATCATGCTGCTGGATGAGCCTGTTTTCCGCATCAATGACCGCCACTTCGCGCTGGATGTCCTGCCGGGAAAGCAGCGGCGCCTGCACCATATCCCGCAGTCGTGCGACGCCGTCGGACAGGTTATCGGCGGCAACGTCGAAGAAAAACGCGCTATGGCGAGCCAGCGTGGTGGCGTTGACGCTGCCGCCCTGACGCTGGATCCAGGCCATGAGCCGATCGTCGTCCCGATAGCGCTCGCTACCGCGGAACAGCAGGTGCTCAAGCAAATGCGCGAGGCCGGCGAAGCGCGGTGGCTCATGGTGGCTTCCGGCGTTCACGCGCACCAGCGCCGCCGCGCGCGCCGCCTGCGGCTGATGAACCAGCGTTGCGCGTAAACCGCCCGCCAGCTCAACGATGCGGATGGTCATTATCGCTACAGTTCCCGGGTTTTATAGATAAGCTGAGAGCGGGTTCGGTTGCGGAACTGAAGCTGGCCGATTTTCATATCGCTACACGCTGCTTCGTGTCGCGCGTCCAGAATTTTATGATGATGCGGCGATTTGCTGCACACCGGATCGGCGTTATCAGCATTCCCGGTAAGCATAAAGGCCTGGCAGCGGCAGCCGCCGAAGTCTTTCTCCTTTTCATCGCAGGAGCGGCACGGCTCCGGCATCCAGTCAAACCCGCGATAGCGGTTGAAGCCGAAAGAGTCATACCAGATGGATTCCAGGCTCTGCTCAAGCACCGAGGGGAATTCCACCGGCAGTTGGCGCGCGCTGTGGCAGGGCAGCGCCGTGCCTTCCGGGGTCACGCTGAGGAAAATCGCCCCCCAGCCGCCCATACAGCCTTTTGGCCGCTCCTCGTAATAATCAGGAGTGACGAACAGCAGGTTGGTCAGATTGCCGCTGGCGGCCATTTTTTGCCGGTAGTCAGCGACCACGCGCTCAGCGCGGGCGATCTGTTCCCGCGTCGGCAGAAGCCCCTGACGGTTGAGGAACGCCCAACCGTAGAACTGGCAGGTGGCAAGTTCGACGTCATCGGCGTCCAGTTCGATGCACAGTTCGATGATCTTATCGATCTGATCGATATTGTGCCGGTGCAGGACGAAATTCAGCACCATCGGGTAATCGCGCGCTTTAACCGCTTTGGCCATCGCCAGCTTCTGCTGGAAGGCTTTTTTATTCCCCGCCAGCGCAGCGTTAAGCACTTCATCGCTGGCCTGGAAGCTTATCTGGATATGGTCCAGACCCGCCTCGCTGAACGCGTCGAGCTTGCTCTCCGTCAGGCCAATTCCCGAGGTGATCAGGTTGGTATAAAAACCGAGATCGCGGGCGGCGCGAATCAGCTCCGGCAGGTCTTTACGCGTCAACGGTTCGCCGCCGGAAAAGCCTATCTGCACGCTGCCCATCGCCCGCGCCTGGCGGAAAACGTCGATCCACTGTTCGGTGGTGAGCTCCTGGTCCTGCCGGGCGAAGTCCAGCGGGTTAGAGCAGTAAGGACACTGTAGCGGACAGCGATAGGTCAGCTCCGCCAGCAGCCACAGCGGTGGATTGACGGCGGTTTTATTCTGGCTCACGGAAAATAATCCACTTCTGTTGATAAGCGATTTGCAGGAATTCAACGACGTCGTCATCCACGCCGCCGGCTTCCGGGAAGCGTTCGTTGAGTACGGCAATAATGGCTGCCGCATCGCGTTGGCCATCGACCAGTTCGAGGATGGCGGCCGCGGTATCATTGAGTTTAGCCATGCCTTCCGGATAGAGGATCACATGGCTGTCCTGCGCGGCTTCCCATTGCAGGCGATAGCCGCGACGAAAGGCGACAATTGAGTTCTTTTGCATGCTTATACCAGTCGGGTTGTGTGCCAGGCCGCTTTGTCGGTGACCGTGTGATAAGGCGGACGCTGTAGCGCGTAGGCCATGGTCATCGCGTCGAGCATTGACCACAGGATATCGAGTTTAAACTGAAGGATCTCCAGCATCCTGTTCTGCTTTTCCGCGCTGTCACAGTAACTCTTCGCCAGCTCCAGACCGTGTTCAACGTCGCGGCTGGCCTGGCTGAGGCGGCTGCGGAAATAAAAATAGCCTTCCTCTTTGATCCACGGATAGTGCTGTGGCCAGCTGTCGAGACGCGACTGATGAATTTGCGGGGCAAACAGCTCGGTTAGCGAGCTGCATGCCGCCTCCTGCCAGTTGGCGCGGCGGGCGAAGTTAACGTAAGCGTCGACGGCGAAACGGACGCCGGGCAGCACGTGGCGTTCGCTGATTAAGTCGTCGCGGCTAAGCCCCACGGCCTCGCCCAGCTGGAGCCAGGCTTCGATACCGCCGTCATGACCGTTGCTGCCATCGTGATCGAGGATGCGCTGCACCCATTTGCGGCGCGTGTGCGGATCCGGGCAGTTAGCCATAATTGCCGCGTCCTTCAGCGGGATCGTCGTCTGATAGTAAAAACGGTTCGCCACCCAGCCCTGGATTTGCTCGCGGCTGGCCTCGCCGTTATGCATCGCAATATGGTACGGATGGTGAATATGATAATAGGCGCCTTTCGCCCGAAGGGCGTGTTCAAACTCTTGCGGCGAGAGCGTTTCGCGAATGTGCATAGTTAGTCCTGAAGCGTGATGGTCATCCCGTCCCAGCTCACTTCTATTCCCTGCTGCGTGAGGGCGTGACGCTGCGGCGATTGCTCGTTTAGGATCGGGTTAGTGTTATTAATGTGAATCAGAATCTTGCGCTTTGCCGGCAGTGAGGCCAGCAGCGCCATCATGCCGTGTTCATCGCCGAGCGCCAGATGGCCCATGTCGCGGCCGGTATTGCGCCCGACGCCGGCGGCCTGAAGCTCATCGTCCTGCCAGACGGTGCCGTCAATCAGCAGACAGTCCGCTTTTTTAAGCCACGGCAGAATGGCGTCATCGGGTTCACCGAGACCCGGCGCGTAGAACAGCGTCTGACCGTTGCGGCGGTTTTCGATAAACAGCGCCACGTTATGCCCCGGCAGCGGGCGGTCGCGCCACGGCGAATAGGGCGGTGCGTTACTGGCGATGGGGACAGCGGTAAACTGCAAATCAGGGCAGGCTTCCACGCTAAAGGCGGTGAGCGGGGCGATCGGATGATGAATCAGGCCGCCGTTCCAGTGCCGTAGCATGGTAAAAATCGGGAAACCGCTGGTAAGATCTTCATGCACCTCGGGCGTGCACCATACCTGATGCGGGCAGCCCTCGCGCAGGCTGAGCAGCCCGGTGGTATGGTCAATCTGGCTGTCGGTGAGAATAATGCCGCCAATATGCGTGCCGCGCAGAACCTCTTTCTTGTTCAGTTCTGGCGTGTGGGCAATCTGCTGGCTGATATCGGGCGAGGCGTTACACAGCACCCACTCTTTGCCGTTATCGCTGACGATGATCGACGATTGGGTGCGAGGGGTCGCCTGAAGAGTACCGTTGCGCAAACCCTGACAGTTGGCACAGTTACAGTTCCACTGTGGGAAACCGCCGCCGGCGGCGGAACCGAGGACTTTAATAAACATGAAGATAGGCCAGGTAGTAAAACGAAAATGCCCGCACGGATGGCGGGCTGAGTGATTAGCGGTTGGAAATGTACAGCGTCACTTCCAGGCCAAGACGTAAATCAATAAAAGCAGGTTTCTTCCACATCGTTTTTTCCTCTTTAAAAATACAGCACTAACGCCATCGTTTGTGCCAGTTTTGTGATGGTCATCAAATAATGCGCTACAGGGGGGCAAAGCTCAACCCAAAATATGTAAGGAATTAACGTAATGTTTACAACGCAACCTATTGTTGCCAAACATTTTGCAATACCTTTTGCCAGTTGCCCCACAGCAGTTTATTCAGCACTAATTGATCATAGCCGCTATCGCGCAACGCGCCGATCAGCCGCGGTAAACCACTCACATCGTGCAACTCATCCGGCAACGTAATGCCGTCAAAATCGGAGCCGAGCGCGACGTGATCGTCACCCATGATGTTAATAAGATAGTCGATATGGCGAACGATTGTGCTCAGCGGAGTATCACTATCGCGTTTACCGTCGGTGCGCAGAAAGGCGTTGCCGAAATTAACGCCCACCACGCCGCCGCTGTCGCGGATAGCCAGCAGCTGCCGATCGGTCAGATTGCGCGGTTGCGGGCACAGCGCATGGGCGTTGGAATGGGTGGCGACCAGCGGGGAAGAGGAATGACGAGCGGTATCCCAGAACGCTTTTTCATTCATATGCGAGACATCAAACACCATGTTCAGGGCGTTAGCCTGCCTGATGAGGGCGATCCCCTCTGCGGTAAGCCCTGGGCCGCTGTCCGGGCTGCCGGGAAACGCCCCGTTAACGCCGGTGCCGAAACGGTTAGCAATGTTCCAGAAAGGCCCAATGCTGCGCACGCCGGCGGCATAAAAGGCCTGTAGATCGTCTCCCTCGCCGTCAAAACCGCCCGCGCCCTCAATATGCGCCACCATTGCCAGCACCTTATCCTGACGGCAGCGTTCGATATCCGCCGCGCTCAGGCACAACCGCGCCCGTCCTGCGGAGTGTGCGATAAGCTGCTTAAGGATCGTCAACTGCTGCCAGAGAATGTCGATCGGCTCCCACGGCTCGCTGGCGTATTGCGGCGCCATGCGGGCGATATACGCCTGCGGTGGCACGAACAGCGCGAACAGCCCGCCGGAAAATCCGCCTTGCTGCATACGGGGATAATCGAGATGTCCGTTCTCAATACCGGAAAAGAAAGCCGTTACCGGATCCTGGCGATGGTGAAGCCATAAGTTAAGCAACAGGTCATTGTGACCATCAAAAATCGCCATAGCGCATCCCACTGTCTTGTATTGCCGAAAAAGTTGCCTGGCACGATAACCGATTTGTCCCGCCCGGCAAGGGGAAATTTACAACTTAGCAGCAATTGTTAATATCACTTAACAGTAAGGCGATCGGCACATCATATTGTTGCCGATGGGCGGTAAAGCCATTGATATTATTTCTTCTTGTTCATCATCGCCTTGAGATCGGCAAAAGGGTTAAACGTAGCGACACCCACGTCTTTTTGCGCATCCTCACCCGCGACAACGGTGGTGCCATACTGGTCTGCTTCGGTGTACTTTGAGTGTTCGTGGTCGTGGCAAAACAGGCATAACAGCCCCCAGTTACTGCCGTCTTCCGGGTTATTGGTGTGATCGTGGTCGATATGGTGAACCGTGAGTTCACGAAGATTCGAATAAACAAACTCTCGCGAGCAGCGCCCACAGACCCACGGGTAAATTTTTAGCGCTTTTTCACGGTAGCCGCTTTCCAGCCGTGCGTAGTTTTTGGGGATCAGAGCCATTGCTGTTGTTACCTGTTAAAAAAGAATAGTTCACACTATATCCCATTATGAGATGGCAGGAGAATGCCCCCTCGCGGGAGGGATGCCTGTGGTCTGCGTTTTCTGTCAGTTTATTTGAAGCATTCCGTTAAATAATCCCCATTTATTCTCATCCGCGAATGCGTAGAGTAGGGATCACGCAATGCTTCATCAGGATACTTCACTATGAAAAAGATTGGATTTTTGTCGTTTGGTCACTGGACGCCGTCTTCCCAGTCCGGCACGCAGACCGCGGCTGACGCGCTGCTACAGTCCATCGATCTGGCGGTCGCCGCTGAAGAGCTGGGCGCGGACGGCGCTTATTTCCGCGTGCACCACTTTGCCCGCCAGCTCAGTTCGCCATTTCCCTTGCTGGCTGCGATAGGCGCGAAAACCAAACGCATCGAAATCGGTACGGGCGTGATCGACATGCGGTACGAGAATCCTCTGTATATGGCGGAAGATGCTGGCGCGGCAGATCTCATCTCTGGCGGTCGATTACAGCTGGGTATCAGCCGGGGCTCTCCGGAGCAGGTGATTGATGGCTGGCGTTATTTTGGTTACGTGCCGCAGGAAGGGGAAAACGAATCTGATATGGCGCGCCGCCACACCGAAGTACTGCTTGATGTATTACGTGGTGAAGGGTTTGCGAAGCCTAACCCACAGCCGATGTTCCCCAACCCGCCGGGATTGTTGCGTCTGGAGCCGCATTCAGAAGGCTTACGCGATCGTATCTGGTGGGGGGCTGGCTCCAATGCAACGGCAGTATGGGCGGCCAAACTGGGGATGAACCTGCAAAGCTCAACGCTAAAAGACGATGAAACCGGCGAGCCGTTTCATATTCAGCAGGCAAAACAGATCCGTGCCTACCGACAGGCCTGGGCAGAGGCTGGGCATACTCGTCAGCCGCGCGTTTCGGTCAGCCGCAGTATTTTTGCCCTGATGGACGATCGCGATCGGATGTATTTCGGTTCAGGCCGCAACGAGAGCGACAGCGTTGGCTATCTGGATGAGAAAACGCGGGCAATTTTCGGACGCAGTTACGCCGCAGAGCCAGACAAGCTGATTGAACAGCTGAAAAAGGATGAAGCGATCGCCGAAGCGGATACGCTATTGCTTACCGTGCCGAATCAGCTGGGCGTGGCATACAACGCGCATGTCATCGAGTCCATACTGAAACATGTCGCACCGGAAATGGGATGGCGCGATCGTAATGCTTAATCTGGCCCTCTGGTATCGCCGGTTTGGTGAGCATGAGTCTGTACTGCAACCGGAAACCGCCCCCTTGTCGCCGCGCCAGCCGGGAGAGATACGTGTGCGCATGCTTTTTTCGCCGGTGAACGCCTCCGATCTTATCCCCATAACCGGGGCGTATCGCCATCGCACGCCGCTGCCTGCGATAGCCGGTTATGAAGGGGTCGGAATAGTAACCGAAACGCCCGCCGCTTGCCCGACGCTGCTGGGCAAGCGGGTGCTGCCGTTACGGGGAAAGGGGACGTGGCAGCGTTATGTCGATTGCCCGGCAGGGTACGCGGTTCCTGTCCCGGACGACGTCGACTCGCTTCTTGCCGCGCGGGCGTATATCAACCCGCTTGCCGCACAGATGATGCTGGACCGCTATCCTCCGGCCGGTAAAACGGTGCTGCTCACCGCTGCCGGGTCTGACTGCGCCGTTCTGCTCGGGCAATGGGCTCGTCAGGCGGGTGCAGAGGCGGTTTATGGGATCCACCGCTCGCCCGTGCACGCTCAACGTTTGGCCGAATTAGGGATCGTCCCCATTGCGCAACAGGATATGGCCGCAGTCAACGCTGCCGCCGCGCGCGCAGACGTGGTGTACGACGCCACGGGCGGCAGACTGGCGGAAACGATCCTGGGCGTGATGCCTGAAAGCGGCACGTTTGTCTGCTACGGGCTGCTCTCCGGTCAGACATTCCGGCAGCAGCGGGCGCTGCCGCGCGTGGCGTGGTTTCACATTCGTAACTACCTGGACGCGCTCAGCACGGAGGCGTGGCAGGCGGAGTTTCAGCGCATCTGGCCGAAACTGCGGGCCAGCCAGTGCAGCGATGTCACCCTTTACCCTCTGTCGGAATGGCAGCGGGCATTGGGCAACTATCGCGAAGCGGGAAGAACGCGCAAGCCCGTGCTGTCGATGGAGAATTAATCGGCCTTATGGCTCATGTCGCTCAGCAGTACAGCGATACTTTGTCCACCGGCGGTCTGCTCCAGGCCAATTTTCACAATAATGGTCAGTGGAACGGAGAGCAGCATGCCGACAGGCCCGAGCAGCCAGCCCCAGAAGATCAGGGACAGGAACACAACGAGGGTTGAAAGCCCCAGCCCACGTCCCATGATGCGTGGCTCAAGAATGTTCCCGAAGACAAGGTTAATCACCAGATAGCCTGCCAGCAGAATCAGCGCATCATACAAACCGCTGAAAACCAGCACCTGAAGGATAGGGGGGATCGCCGCCAGCACGGAGCCGATGTTAGGAATGTAGTTAAGGGCAAAGGCCAGCAGCCCCCAGACGAAGGCGAAACGCACGTCCAGCGCGGCGAGCATCCCCCAGACCACGAATCCCGTCACCAGACTGATGGCCGTTTTCAGCACCAGATAGCGTGAAACGCTGTCGAGCGCGCGCTGAATGGCGCCCATTCCTTCCACCGGACGCACCATGATGTGTTGTAGCTTTGCAGGCAGTTGAGGGACTTCCAGCAGCATAAACACGACCGTCAGGAACAGCAGGAAAATGGAGGTCATGGCGTTGGAAAGCTGTGCCAGCAGGCTGGTGACAATCGTCATGGCAGCATTCGGATCGATGTATTTAAGCAACTCCTCAACCGAGACTTCAATGCCGGCGCGTTGCAGCCAGGGTTCAATTTGCAGCAGCGGGGTCGCCAGGGAAGAACGGTATGTCGGTAGGGTTCGCGCCAGCTCGTTCAGGGATGTTCCCAGATAGGCAACTAACAGCACCATCGCAACGATGATAATACTGATAAGCAGGCTGATCGCCAGCACGCGCGGTATGCGCATCCGCACCATCCGCTGTACCAGCGGGTTGAGGATCACCGCGATAAAAAGCGCCAGGATAAAGGGCACGATGATATCGGCCGCAAAACGAACGCCGGTCAAAATGATCACCAGCATGCCCAGCATGATGACTATCTTAAGCCCGTTGAGGGTGATAATGGGTTTGGCCATGAACGTTCCTGAAAAGTTTTTTATTTATAATAGAGGGGAAAGCGGATTAAAAAAACTAACCAAAATCAAACAGACTGGGTAAAGAAATGAAAAGGCTTTGAGTAAATTCCTGGCTTATGATACAAATCAGGCGTGTTCAACTACTGAGGACAATTTTCATCCGCAAAGACGAGAAGCAACACCGCGGATAATTGTAATTTTATGGACAATTTGTTCAGGACGTATTTTTCAAACAACACTGCTCTGTTTTCAACCTCCCTCTGCATGCTTTCCGGTGAACAACACTGGCGTTCCGCGCTATAGTCACGTCTTCTGCCTGAGCTGGCGCTATGCGCTTAGCTAACTGATTTAATTCCCAATTTTTTGGTTTGCTGTCCGCAGCGAGCCTCGATGGATTATATTCTCAAGCAGGAGAAAAACATGTTTTACTGGATTTTATTAGCGCTGGCTATCGTAGCTGAAATTACCGGCACCCTGTCGATGAAATGGGCGAGCGTGAGTGACGGCAGCACCGGATTTATTTTGATGCTGGTCATGATTACGCTTTCTTATATTTTCCTCTCCTTCGCGGTTAAAAAAATCGCGCTGGGCGTGGCATACGCCCTGTGGGAAGGTATTGGTATTTTATTGATTACGCTGTTCAGCGTCATGATATTTGATGAAACCCTGACGACAATGAAAATTGCCGGGTTGACGACCCTGGTGGCAGGTATCGTGCTGATTAAATCGGGTACGCGCAAGCCAACAAAACAGCAGAAGGAGCAGACCCATGCAGCAGTTTGAATGGATCCACGCGGCCTGGCTGGGTTTAGCGATCGTTCTGGAAATTATTGCGAACGTCTTTCTGAAGTTCTCCGACGGTTTTCGTCGTAAAGCCTACGGCCTGCTATCGATTGCCGCAGTGCTGGGGGCGTTTAGCGCCCTGTCACAGGCGGTAAAAGGCATCGATCTTTCCGTGGCCTATGCGCTGTGGGGCGGCTTCGGTATTGCCGCCACCCTGGCGGCAGGCTGGATTATGTTCGGGCAGCGTTTAAACAATAAAGGCTGGATAGGGCTGGTATTACTGCTCGCGGGCATGATCATGATTAAACTGGCCTGAGTAACCTACTGCTGCGCCAGGGCTTCCAGCCTGTCACGAAAACCGGTCACCGCCAACGCCCGGTTATCGGCGCGCCAGCGGTCTTTCGCCGCCGGAGCAGAACTCTGAACGCCAATCAGCTGCCAGCCGTTAGCGGTTTTTAACATCAGGGGCGATCCGCTATCACCCGGTAGCGTATCGCACTGATGCGAAAGCACGCTGTTTTGCGCCCAGCCCGTCACCACGCAGTCCGTATGGGTGTACAGCGAATCGAGGTGATCAACAGGGTAGCCTGACTGCGTCACTTTGCGGTCGGCGGCCTTCAGGGCGGCGGTGAGCGCGTCTTTGTCGCCATCAAAAAGCGGTAGGGGAGCGATCCCGGACGGCGGATAACGTAAAACGATCAGACCGAAATCCCAGGATGCCGCCCCGGGCGGCACAATCCAGCCATCGCCATCCGGTTTTAAGCGTTTACCGAGCGACGGATCCACCCGCCCCTCAATACCGTGGATTTCGTAGCGCCATATTCCTTTTTGCGACACAAAGCGCAGGGCGATCGCTTTATCCGGTTTGCCCTCGGGCGGCATTAGCAGGCAATGACCCGCCGTCAGCGCAAGGCGTGGTGTAATGAGCGTTGCGGTACATAAATTGCCGCTGGCGGTTTCCAGTTGCCCGATGGCATCCCAGGGCGCTTCGGTAGGATCGGTGACACGCGTACGATCGTCATGACCAAAAAACAGCGTCTTTACCTCTTTGGCGCTAATGGCGACATCGTCACCATCATCCGCATGTGAAAAGCCAGCAAAAAGGCTAAACGTTCCCAGTAACAACACAACAGATTTACGCATATCACACTCTGGTGGGGGTAATTATGATTATTAAAAGTGAACCCTATGAAAATACTATAGACGCGACAGCGAGAAAGTGGGAGTAAAATCAGCGTGCTACATTCAGGAAAGATAAAAGTGGCTGGCGATGAGCGCGCACAAGATTAGCAGGATAAGAATGAACTCAAACCGATAGCGCCGCAGCATACGCCCTCCGGATAAAAAAACGGCGCTGACCTCAAACCCGTTCAGCGCCGGTTTACCAACGTGCCCCGAAGGGCACGGTTAAGCTTGTACTCTTACGCTGCTGGCTGTGCAGCAGGTTTAGCCGCTTCGTGTTTTGCCGCTTTTTTGTGATGCTTTTTAGCCGCCTGTGCTTTCTGCTCTACCGCGGGTTTTGCCGCTTTTTTGTGGTGCTTTTTAGCCGCCTGCGCTTTCTGTTCTGCCGCAGGTTTAGCCGCTTTGTGATGTTTTTTATGGTGAACCGTTTTGGCCGGAGCAGAAGTGGTCGCCGCAGGCGCTGCGGTGGCGGTAGTTTCAGCCGCGAATGCAGCAGAAGACAGACCCATAGCAGCGGCAACAACCAGAGCTAATACTTTTTTCATTTTCATACCCTCGAATTTGGTTTTTCATTTAACCCCACTGCGGGGCCGTTGAAAGAACTATATCCCTGTAAATTCGAGGTTTCCGTGAGTGATTGGTATCGGCGTGTAACCGTATGTACAACGCCGGGGCGTCACCCCGGCGCGTTCGGTTACAGGTAGCGGGAAGTCAGGTGTTCGCGAAAGTAACGGATGTTCAGATCCTCACCCGTTGCCTGAGTGATTAACTGCGACGTGCTGAAGCGGCTGCCGTGCTGCCAGATGTTCTGACGCAGCCAGTCAAACAGCGCCGAGAAATCGCCTCCGGCAATGGATGCCTGCAACCCGGGCAATGCATTTTTGGCGGCATGGAAGAGCTGTGCCGCATACATTGCCCCCAGCGTGTAAGACGGGAAGTAGCCAAAACCGCCGTCGGTCCAGTGGATATCCTGCATACAGCCGTTGCGATAATTATCCTTGGTAGATAGCCCAAGCCAGGCCTGCATTTTCTCATCCCACAGGGCAGGAATATCGTCGACTTCGATTTCGCCGTTGATCAGCGCGCGCTCGATCTCATAGCGCAGCACCACGTGCGCCGGGTAGCTCACTTCATCCGCATCCACGCGAATGTATCCCGGCTTCACGCGCTGGTTCCAGGCAATGAAATTCTCTTCACTGAACGCCGCCTGACTGCCGAAACGGGCATGGACCGACGGAAGCAGATGCTTGAGGAATGCCTCGCTGCGGCCCAGCTGCATCTCAAAGAACAGACTCTGGGATTCGTGGATCGCCGTAGAGCGCGCCAGCGCAACGGGCTGCCCGGCCCACGCTCGGGGAAGGTTTTGCTCGTAGCGGGCATGTCCGGTTTCGTGGATCACGCCGAAAAGTGCGCTGAGCAACTCGTCTTCATCGTAACGCGTGGTGATACGCACATCTTCCGGCACGCCGCCGCAGAACGGGTGGGCGCTAACGTCCAGACGACCGCCGTTAAAATCGAAGCCCAGCATTTTCATCGCTTCCAGGCCCAGCTCGCGCTGCGTGGCGGTCGGGAAGGGACCCTGTGGCGGAACGAACGATCGCTGAGCCTGTTTTTCCACAACCTCTGCCAGCAGGTCCGGCAGCCACGACTTCATATCGCCAAACAGCACATCCAGGCGGGCGCTGGTCATGTCGGGTTCAAAAATATCCAGCAGCGCGTCGTAAGGCGTGCAGCCTTTTGCCTCGGCGCGCAGGCGAGCTTCTTCACGACTGAGCTTCACCACCTCTTTCAGGTTGGCTGAAAAGCCCTGCCAGTCGTTGGCCGGACGCTGAGTGCGCCAGGCGTGTTCACACTTGCTGCCTGCCAGCGATTTTGCCTCTACCAGCGATTCCGGCAGTAAGGTGGCCTGCTGGTAGTGGCGCGTCATTTCACGCAGGTTGGCCTGCTCTACGTCGTTCAGATCTTCTTCAGCCGCCGCAGCCAGCCATTCACCCACTTTTTTATCGGTCAGAATCTGATGTTGCAGGACGCTCATCTCCGCCAGCGCTTCACCGCGCGCGGCGCTGCCGCCGGGCGGCATCATGGTAAACATGTCCCAGCTGGCGATGGAGGAGAGGTGAGAGAAGCGGGAGAGACGCTGGAAGGTGCGGGTGAGTTGTTGATAAGAAACGTTTTTCTGCATAATTATTGTTCTCGTTCTGTTAGAGGTGTTCTGAGGAGTGTAACGCGAATCAGGGAGGAACCGTGCACTTTTGATAACAGGGGCGTGAAGCCCCTGTCAATTCAGTCGTAGAGCCATTTTCCTGCTTTTGCAGATTCAGCAAACATTCTTACTGTTAACGGAATGCGGGTTGATTCCACCTCTTCCCGCTTCAGCTTAAACCAGCGCTTTAATAATGGGGTGTTCTGCCAGGGAAAATAACGAGACCATTTAACAGCAGATAAATCCACGTTAAATTCTTTCTCGTACCGGTTTAACGCGTCGTGAAGGTCATCGCCTGGTGAACCGAATAAATCAGAATCGAGTTCAAGCAATATCTCGTTCCAGTTATCGTCAAGTTCGCGTGAAATTTCATCGTTGAACATATCAAGGACTTTAGAGCTAATTTCGTCTGTCAGCATTAGAACGATGTCCACTGTATACGGTCTTTAGGTCGTGCGATCAGGTTATATTTCTCCTGAGTGCGCGACGAAATTCTGTAAAGGGTGGTCACTAATGACCCCCAACCTAACCAGGGACAATAGCGGGCAATAACAGCGGCAAGGCTTGTTGTTGTTCTCATCCGTACACCCACCGGTGTTTTGACTCGAATTCCGAATGGGGTTTTCACATCCTTCAAAATCATTCGCGCATACTTTGAAATAACGCTTGTTCCTTCAATGGCATTCCCTGGCTTCGTTCGCGTACCTAACCACGGTTGCCCGCCCAAAATAGCCGCACCTGAAACTGCATCTATCCCCAACTCTATACAGAACTCCTCCAGAAAAATGATCTCAAGTAACTCGCCCGGGGTGACGTTTGAGTGACCTCTATAAAAGTAAGTGCCGTTAACTTCTTCGATTGTATCCATATCGATCCCAGTTACGCTGACACCCGCTCATTCCATGCGTCAGAGAAAATAATATTTCCATCGTTATGCTTCCATGTAATTTTTTCGTAGCGCAATTCAACCGTTTCGAGGTGATTGTTATTGTTGTCGCCCGGCGCGGCCATGGCAGGTGATACCGAAACAATCCGCACCCCCACCAGAAGAATATTGAAGTACTCCGCTTCCAGGCCTGCATCATTAATCTTGTAGAACTTGAGTTCGGCTTTTTGCAGAGCCTGACCAGTGGCGACTGCCTTATAGAGATAGGGTGATGAGTAATCGAATTCCTTAACAATCATCATCGGGGAGTGGATGCGCTTACCCGTGGGTTTGCCTGTCAGATTATCGGTCGGCGTGGAAAGATTATGGTGAAAACCCTTAAATTCAATGCTGTACTCCCTCTGCTGCACGTCGCAACCGCCTTTGATCAGTGCACCACCGTCATCGTACAACCACATGTTGCCTGGAATAGCCATGTAAAACCCTCTTTTTATAGAATGGAGTCAATGAGCTTACAGAGAGAGGGAAGGGTGATAAATACACGAAATGGTAATAAGTCGTTGATTTTAATTAATTTTGAATTAAGCATAACTAACGTCAGAAATGAGCCCCGCACAATTAGGTTCATGCGGGAATAACGTTAACCTATTTCAGATGTTGATGCAGGCTCGCGCCCACCAGCAGCGCCGCGCACAGCATCAGGGCGATAAACCCGCCCACGCCGTTCCAGCCGTAGTGATGCCAGAACACGCCGCCGAGGGTTCCGGCGATGCTGGAACCCAGGTAATAGCTAAACAGATACAGCGATGACGCCTGACCTTTGGCGCGGCGCGCGCGCGGGCCAATCCAGCTGCTGGCAACGGAGTGCGCGGCAAAGAAGCCGGCAGAGAAGAGCAGCATTCCGGCAAAAATCAGCCACAGGGAGGAGAACAGCGTCATCAGCAGCCCGAACAGCATCACGGCGGTGGAAATCAGCATCACCGGCCCGCGGCCAAAGCGAGCGGTCATGGCGCCGGCTTTTGGTGAACTCCACGTCCCGGTGAGATACGCCACAGAGAGCAAACCCACCAATGCCTGGCTGAGATGCCACGGCGAGAGCATCAGCCGGTAGCCAATATAGTTAAACAGCGTGACGAATGACCCCATCAGCAGGAATCCCATCAGAAACAGTCGCGGCAAACCTTTGTCGCGCCAGTGCAGACGAAAGTTGATAAACAGCGTCTTCGGACGCAGGGAGGTCGGGCGGAAATGGCGCGATTCCGGCAAAATTTTCCAGAACATCAGCGCCGAGGCGAGCGCGAAGCAGCCGATAACGGCCAGCGCAATGCGCCAGCTAAAGAAATCCGTAAACACACCGCTCAGCAGGCGTCCACTCATCCCGCCGATAGAGTTCCCGCTAATGTACAGCCCCATTGAGAAGGCCACGAAACTCGGGTGGATCTCTTCGCTGAGATAGGTCATCCCGACCGCCGCCACGCCGCTGAGAGAGAGCCCAATCAGCGCGCGCATGACCAGAATACCGTGCCAGCTGGTCATCATGGTAGAAAGCAAGGTACACACGGAGGCCAGCATTAACGCCGTTACCATGACCTGCTTACGCCCGATAGCATCCGAAAGTGGACCGGTAAACAGCAGACCAATCGCCAGTATTCCGGTGGAAATGGAAAGGGAGATACTGCTGCTGGCTGGCGACACGCCAAACTCATGCGACAGAACCGGCAGGATCGGCTGAACGCAGTAGAGCAGGGCAAAGGTAGCGAGACCCGCTGAGAAGAGCGCCAGCGTGACGCGCATAAACTGGGGAGTACCACGCTTAATAAACTGAACCGGCTGCGGTGCTGCGGGTAAATCATCAATGTCGCTGGCCGGCGCGATATCAATAGTCGTTGTACGGCTCACACATAATCCTTGCTTAAACATCCCCGTGGTTTCTGGTGACGGGTATGACCACAAGATCAGAGTAGGAAAATGTAAATATTCTGTCTAATATATTAATAATCTCAAATGATACTTTAAAAATATGAATATCGAGCTGCGTCACCTCCGCTATTTTGTCGCCGTCGCCGAAGAGCTGCATTTTGGGCGCGCGGCGGCAAGGCTGAATATCTCTCAGCCACCGCTAAGCCAGCAGATTCAGATCCTGGAGCAGCAGGTGGGGGCGCGTCTGCTGGCGCGAACCAACCGTAGCGTGAGCCTGACGGCAGCGGGAAAACAGTTTCTCACCGATAGCAGACAGATCCTGAGCATGGTGGAAGACGCCGCCGCCAGAGCGGAACGGCTTTATCTCGGTGAGACGGGGGAGCTGCGCATCGGGTTTACCTCCTCGGCCCCCTTTATTAGCGCTGTTTCACAAACGCTCTCATCGTTTCGCCGTCACTTTCCGGATGTGCATATTCAGACGCGTGAAATAAATACCCGGGAGCAAATCGCGCCGCTGAACGAAGGATCGCTCGACCTGGGGTTGATGCGTAACACGCAGTTGCCTGATACCCTGGCGTGGCAGGTGATCCTGCGAGAACCGCTGATGGCGATGATCCCCAGCGACCATCCTCTTGCCGCCCGGCCTGGCGTCACGTTGGCTGAACTGGCGAAAGAGCCGTTCGTCTTTTTCGACCCCCAGGTGGGAACCGGGCTGTACGACGATATTCTGGGTCTGATGCGGCGATATGGCCTTGTTCCGACTATCGCGCAGGAGGTGGGGGAAGCCATGACGATCATCGGGCTCGTTGCCGCAGGGCTTGGCGTGTCGATTCTTCCGGCCTCGTTTAAACGGGTGCAGCTGCCGGAGATGCGCTGGGTAAAGATTGTCGAGCAGGATGCGGTCTCGGAAATGTGGCTGGTGTGGTCTAAACATCATGAACAGAGCCATGCGGCACAGCGTTTCAAGGCACAATTACTTACCGCTTCTCACGGGCAATATTTATAGGGAAAAGTGGGCAAAAATGTGCAGTAAATCACATGGCTAAGTAAAAATTTGACGTCGGCCATTGAAGTGCTTCACCATAGCCCTCAGTTTATTTCGAAGCTCGAAAATAAGGGAGTACGAGGTGGTTGCTGATAGTCAGCCAGGGCATATCGATCAGATCAAGCAGACCAACGCGGGCGCCGTTTATCGCCTGATTGATCAGCTTGGTCCCGTTTCGCGTATCGATCTTTCGCGCCTGGCACAACTGGCACCCGCCAGTATTACCAAGATTGTCCGCGAAATGCTGGAAGCCCATCTGGTTCAGGAGACCGAAATTCAGGAGCCGGGCAGCCGTGGCCGTCCGGCGGTAGGGCTGGTGGTGGAAACGGAAGCCTGGCACTACCTGTCGATGCGTATCAGCCGCGGGGAAATCTTCCTCGCGCTGCGCGACCTCAGCAGCAAACTGGTGGTGGAAGACCGGCTGGACCTTCCGCTCGATGCCGAGCAACCTCTCCTCGATGCCATTCTGTCCCATATCGACCAGTTCTTTATTCGCCACCAGCAGCGTCTTGAACGCTTAACGGCGATTGCGATCACCCTGCCGGGAATTATTGATACCGAAAATGGCATTGTGCACCGCATGCCCTTTTACGAGAACGTTAAAGAGATGCCGCTGGGTGAAGTGCTGGAAAGCCATACCGGTGTGCCGGTCTACATTCAGCATGATATCAGCGCCTGGACGATGGCGGAGGCGCTGTTTGGCGCCTCGCGCGGCGCGCGCGACGTCATTCAGGTTGTGATTGATCACAACGTTGGCGCGGGGGTGATCACCGACGGGCGTCTTTTACACGCCGGCAGCAGTAGCCTGGTGGAGATCGGCCATACGCAGGTCGATCCGTACGGAAAACGCTGCTACTGCGGTAACCATGGCTGTCTGGAGACGATTGCCAGCGTGGAAAGCGTGCTGGAGCTGGCGCAGGTGCGGCTCAGCCAGTCGATGAGCTCCACGCTGCACGGACAGCCGCTGAGCGTAGACGCACTGTGCACTGCGGCAAGGCAGGGCGATCTGCTGGCGAAGGACATTATTACCGGCGTAGGCAATAATGTCGGGCGTATCCTGGCGATTATGGTGAACCTGTTTAATCCGCAAAAAATACTCATTGGCTCCCCGCTCAGCCAGGCGGCGGATATTCTCTTCCCGGCGATTTCCGCCTGTATCAACCAGCAGTCGCTTCCCGCATACAGCAAAAATATCGTGGTCGAAAGTACGCAATTTTCCAACCAGGGCACCATGGCCGGTGCCGCACTGGTTAAAGATGCCATGTACAACGGCTCATTACTGATTCGTTTGCTTCAGGGCTAACTCTTTTCCAGAGATGTACGAAAAATTGCGCTATCTCAAGCCGGGTAGCGCACGCTTCCCGTAGACTTTCTCCACTGAATTATTTACCTGGTTTATATTTTTTGAAGCATACCCAAGAGGTGGAATGAGTCATGCTTAAGCGTTTCTTTATTACTGGTACGGATACGTCTGTCGGGAAGACCGTCGTATCCCGCGCGTTACTCCAGGCCCTGGCGGCGAGCGGTAAACGCGTTGCAGGATACAAGCCGGTTGCAAAAGGCAGTAAAGAGACGCCAGAAGGGCTGCGTAATAAGGACGCCCTGGTTCTGCAAAGCGTCTCGTCTCTGGAACTGCCTTATGATGCCGTCAATCCTATCGCGTTGAGCGAGGAGGAAAGCAGCGTCGCTCATAGCGGGCCGATCAACTACAGCCTGCTTTCAGATGGTCTGGCGAATCTGAGCGAAAAGGTTGACCACGTTGTCGTTGAAGGGACTGGCGGCTGGCGCAGCCTGATGAACGATTTACGTCCCCTTTCCGAGTGGGTGGTGCAGGAGCAGTTGCCGGTGATTATGGTCGTGGGCATTCAGGAAGGGTGCATCAACCATGCCCTGCTGACGGCGCAGGCTATCGCCAATGACGGCCTGCCGCTGATTGGCTGGGTGGCGAACCGTATCAATCCGGGCCTTGCACACTACGCTGAAATAATCGACGTGCTGAGCAAAAAACTGCCTGGCCCGCTGGTGGGCGAACTGCCTTATCTGCCCCGCGCGGAGCAGCGCGAACTAGCGCACTACATCGATCTCTCGGCTTTCGGCGGTATGCTGTCCGTAGATCGAGTCGTGGCGTAACGTTCTCGACAATACCGACGCCACAACACAGGCAACCAGCAAACCGGGGAGTAAAAAATACTGCCCGGTCATTTCACATACCATCAATGCCGACATGATTGGCGCATGCGTGGTGGCGGCGAGCAGCGTCGCCATACCCGCCAGCCCAAGCAGGATCGCCGTCTCAGCCCCAGGAAACCACAGCGCAACTATCTGCGCAAACAGCATTCCCGTTGCCATACCGACGAACAGGGTGGGCGTGAACACGCCTCCCGGCGCGCCGGACCCGCTGCTTGCCAGCACCGCCAGCAGCTTGCAGATAAAGACGCCGGCAATCACCGACAGCAGCGGCGGCGACTGCAAAAATGCCTGAACCACGCTGTAGCCATTCCCCCATACCTTTGGCGTCAGCAGCGACAGCAGCCCGACGATCAGCCCGCCCAGCGCCAGCTGCCACGGCGGCGAGAGCTTAAGACGCAGAAACAGCGCGTGGCTAAACCCCATCAGCCACATCAGCAGCGGACCGCAAACGCCCGCCAGCAGACCCACGCCAACTATCAACGCATAATCTGCGGCCGTTAATGTCTCACTCAGGTGCACCGCATAAAGCGTATTTGCGCCGGGGCTTAACAGACGTGTGGTGAGCAGGCCCACCACGGCGGCAATCACTACCGGGCCGAGGGAGGCCAGCATCAGCGTGCCAAACAGGATCTCTGCGATAAACAGGCTGCCCGCCAGCGGCGCATGATAGGCGCTGGCCATCCCGGCGGCGGCGCCGCAGGCGATCCACAGTTTCCATTCAGATTTCGGCGTACAGCGTTGTGCAAAAAAGGAAGCGGCGAGGGCGGCGAGCAGGATCATGGCACCTTCCCTGCCAATGGCGCTCCCGCTGGCGACCACCAGCAGCGAGGCGAACGATTTCACCAGACTGGCGCCGTAATCAAACTGGCCATCACCCGTTTCCAGCGCCTCCATATAATCGGTCGGGGCGTGGGGACGTTGTGCCGTCATGCGCTGCCATCCCCACAGCAGCATTCCCGCGGCCAGACCACCCAGCGCAGGCGTGAGCGCGCGACGCCAGGGCGATAACGCGGCTGCGGCGTTCACCAGACTTCCGCTTTCGTTGCTCAGAAACAGCCACTCCAGCAGATACATGCTGTGGCGAAACGCCGCAACGGCCAGCGCCGCCAGCACGCCGGTGACGGTAGCGATCAGGAGTCGGCGAAACATCGCGCGGATGTCGGGGTAAGCGTGAAGACGTTGCATGGGCCGCAATTACGTGAGGACAAAACAATATTGTGATGGGAAAACGTGAGGTTAGCAAAAGGTATGCGTGCGAAAAAAAGCCGGGCATTGCCCGGCATACAGGATTAAGTGTCGCTATGAATATTCAACGCCCGGCGCGTACGTCCTGAACTCAAATACTCCGCAATATAGTCCTGAGATATCTCGCCGTTATAGCGCCCGTCTTCGTCCACAATCGGCATCCAGCTGGTGTTGCTTTCATACAGGCGAGAAAGCACCACGCGCAGGTTGTCTTCGGCTTTCCCGGTCATGCGGAACGGGTGCAGAATGTCGGCGCAGGCGCCGCTGGCGTGACGCGCTTCGCGGCGCTTCACAAAGCCCAGCGGTTTCCCGTGCTCATCAACCACGGTAATGGCGCGAATATCGTTATCATCCATGGTGGCGAAGGCCTCCGACAGCGGCGTTGATTCGCGTACCGTAATGGTCGGCTGCTGATCGGTGACGTCACCCGCTGATACCAGCAGCAGACGTTTCAGCGTCCGGTCCTGGCCCACAAACGAACCGACAAACTCATTCGCCGGCTTCGCCAGCAGTTCGTCCGGGCTGGCGCACTGCACGATACGTCCCTGACGGAAAACGGCGATACGGTCGCCCAGCTTCAGCGCTTCGTCAATATCGTGGCTCACCAGCATCACGGTCTTTTTCAGCTTGCGCTGCATCTCCAGGAACTGGTTCTGGATCACCTCGCGGTTGATCGGGTCGACCGCGCCGAACGGTTCATCCATCAGCAGGACCGGCGGATCCGCTGCCAGCGCACGGATGACGCCGATGCGCTGCTGCTGGCCGCCGGACATTTCACGCGGATAGCGGTGAAGGAATTTATGCGGATCCATTGCCACCATATCCATCAGCTCCTCGGCACGGGATTTACAGCGCGCTTTGTCCCAGCCCAGCATTCGCGGCACAACGGTAATGTTCTCTTCGATGGTCATGTTCGGGAACAGGCCAATCTGCTGGATCACATAGCCTATGTTGCGGCGCAACGTCACGGTGTCCATCCCGCTGGTGTCTTCGCCGTTAATCAGGATCGTCCCGCTGCTGGGCGTAATAAGACGGTTAATCATCTTCAGGGTCGTGGTTTTGCCGCAGCCGGACGGGCCGAGCAGCACGCACATTTCCCCTTCGGGCACGTTCAGGTTGACGTTGTCGACGGCCTTAAACGTCTGGCCGTGTTTCTGTGAAAATTGTTTGGTGAGGTTTTCCAGTTTTATCATTATCGAATCCCCTTCGGAGTCAGTACCACCTGCAAACGGTGCAGCAACCAGTCGAGCACAATCGCTAAAAGACAAATCATCAGCGCGCCCGCAACCAACATACGAATATCACTCCCGCCAATACCGTTAAGCAGCAGCAGGCCCAGACCGCCCGCGCCAATCACGGCGGCAATCGCCATGACGCCAATGTTCATCACCACGGCGGTGCGGATGCCGCCAAAAATGACCGGCAGCGCCATCGGGATTTCCACCCAGCGCAGACGTTGCCAGAAGGTCATGCCGATGCCGCGTCCCGCTTCACGCAGGCCGGGGGGCAGGCTGTCCAGCGCCGTATGGGTGTTACGCACAATCGGCAGCAGCGAGTAGAGAAATACCGCCGTTATTGCGGGCAGGGCACCAATGCCCTGACCGACCAGCGAAAAGAGCGGGATCATCAGGCCGAAAAGCGCGATAGACGGGATGGTGAGCACAATAGTGGCGATCCCCAGCACGGGAGTTGCCAGCCATTTGTGGCGAACAATCAAAATGCCCAGCGGCACGCCGATGATAATCGCCAGGCCCACGGCCAGCGCGACCAGCCACAGGTGTTGCAGCGTCAGGGTTAAGAGATAGTCCCAGTTGTCGAAAATATAGTGAATCGTCTCCATAGCGCCTCCTACAGCAACTGTTTGCTACGCAGGAAATCTCGGGCGACCTGCTGCGGTGACTGATGGTCGATATCCACCTTTTTATTCAGTTCGGTGATAACGTCGTTATTCAGCTGGGCAGAGAGGGTGTTCAGCGCCTCCTCCAGCCCCGGGTTCGCCTCCAGCGTGTCTTTACGTACAACCGGCGTCACGGCGTAACTCGGGAAGAAGCCTTTATCGTCTTCCAGCACTTTGAGATCGAAGCCCTTCACGCGCCCGTCGGTGGTGTAGATCAGCCCCGCATCGACAAACCCGTCGCGCACCGCGTTATAGACCAGTCCCGGATCCATCTGGCGGATCTGCGGGCGGTCCAGCGTCATGTTGTAGGCCGCCTGTAACGGTTTCATCCCGTCGCTACGCCCGGCAAACTCCAGGTCAAGACCCAGCAGCCAGTTGTTATCCGGATCGGTTTTACGGATCTGCTCAATCTTCGCCACCATCTCAGACATGGTGTTGATATGTTCAGCCTCGGCGCGCTTGCGCTGCATGGCAAAGGCATAGGTGTTGTTCATGTCGGCAGGTTTGAGCCACACCAGACCGTGCTTCGCGTCAAGACGTTTCACCGTCTCGTAAGACTCCTGCGGCGACATGCGTTTGTTGATGTGGTTGAAGATGATCAGCGACGTACCGGTGTACTCCCAGGTCATATCGATTTGTTTGTTGATCATCGCGTTTCGGGATATCACCGTCGCAATATTGGTCTGCGGCTGCACCTGAAACCCTTTCTTTTGCAGATACTGCACGGTCATGGCCGAGAGAATGTGCTGCTCGGTAAAGCTCTTGGTCGCCAGGATCAGCGGCGCGGCGAGCGCCTGGCTGGTGAAGAGCGCGGCGGCGCACAGCGCCGTCAGGCCGGAAAACAGTCTCATAGAAGCTCCTTGTTATAATTATCGTGCGAGATGTGGGCTCAGCAGTCGACCCAGTGCCGCCAGCAGCGTATCCAGAATCAGGGCGAACAAGGCGGTGGCCGCCGCGCCCAGGATCAGCGTCGGGAAGTCATTCAGATAAATACCCGGGAAAATCAGCTCGCCGTAGCTGCTGGCACCGATCAGGAATGCCAGCGGCGCGGTACCAACGTTAATCGCCGTAGCAATACGAATACCTGAAAGCATCACTGGCCAGGCGTTAGGGATTTCGACCTGACGCAGGCGCTGCCACTTGGTCATGCCGATGCCGTTTGCCGCTTCCAGCAGTGACGCGGGAACAGAGCACAGCCCGGCATAGGTGTTACGCACAATCGGCAGCAGAGAGGCCAGAAAGAGGGCGATAATGGCCGGCTTATCGCCGATGCCAATCACCACCATCGCCAGCGCCAGAACGGCCAGCGGCGGCAGGGTGTTGCCCACGTTAAAGATTTGCATCACGTATTCGGCGATACCCCGTGCCGCCGGACGGCTCAGCAGGATGCCGCTTGGAATACCGACCAGCAGGGCAAAGAACATTGAGGAGAAAACCAAAATTAAATGCTGTTGCCCGAGGTAGATCAGGTCAACCTGGCGCGCCTTGATCGTCTCCAGCCCAATTCCCCAGGTGAGGAGAGCGAGAACCACGATAATGGCGCCGATAAAAAGCAGCGAACGTTTGAGTAGTGGATGCATTGCGGTGTGTCTCCCTGTGCGCATGCGTTATAGCAACCACCGGTTGCGGTTGCCTGTTGTTATGCCATGTTTCGGCAGGGGTACTTCACCTATAGCAAGCGAAGCGGAAGGGTTCCAGCGAAGGGGGTAAAACAGTAACCCTATGAAATTAGTGACAACCTGGGTTAAGCCTTATGGCATAAGGGCTGTCAGCAGGCAGGCAGAATAGTCTTAAAGAAGCGAGTCTTAAGTGACAATGTCACCTAAGACTCATTAATAAACCCTAACGACCGAGGGCGGCGCGCACCTTTCGCACGCGCCAGGAGATGCGAACGATCGAAAAGGCGGCGATGAATGCCAGCATTAGCCCCAGCGCCAGCATCGCGTGGAATCCAAATTCTCTGAACAGGATCAGCCCGGCGATCCCTCCGGTAATAAACGAGAAAAGGGTGGTTAAATGGGTCTTGAGCTGGCTCTTTTGCGCAGCCGTGTCTTTAGAATAATCCCGGCGCAGCATGGCGACCATAACGGAGGCCAGCGAAATGCCCGCATCGGTCAGCGTGCCGGTAATGTGCGTGGATCTCACCCGACCACCGGATAGCTGAGTGGAGGTGGAATTATGGATGCCCATCAGCCCGCACAGGAAAATAATAATCTCCTGATTCGTGGCGAAGGAGTGAAAATACATTTCGTACAGAGATACCCCGGCCAGTAATAGCCCTTCAACAAAAAGAACCTGGCTGAATACCAGCCTGACGTTATGGATAATTCCCCAGATAACAATCATCCGCGCAACGATGGCACCCGTGACAAACGACAGAATAATGGCGCCAAAAAAAAGAATATCGTTGAGGTCGGTGGAGGAGACTTCGCTGGAGAGTTGTGAGGTATTGCCGGTCATGTGTGAGGGAAAAAAGCCAAACGCGCCCAGCGCAATGGCATTCAGCAGTCCTGCGGAGGTGGCCAGCCAGAGAGCAAGACGGCGATCCTCCTGATGCGTTCGTTCTTTCTTTAACTTAATCAGCAAAGAATACCTCCGGTTTGAGCTTTGCCTGATTCCTCAAGCTAACAAAGCGATATCGCTGGCTGACCAGGATATTGCTTAATTATTAATTCAACGGGAGGTATTCGCGGTTTTGTAATTAAATAAAATAACCCTGTTAATATAATGCCTTACTGCCGATGTCGCGAGCAGACTGACGGGCAAAAATACCGCCCCCGTGATTGCCGGGGGCTGAGAGCTTATTTCAGACTGGTTTTGAAGAACTGCTCAAACTGCGCGAACGGGATTTTTCCTGCGACGTTATCGTAGAGATCAACATGGTTTGCACCCGGAACAATCACCAGCTCTTTCTGTTTGCTGCCGACGGCCTTAAACGCATCTTCCGCAAAATAGCGAGAATGCGCGTTTTCACCGGTCACGATCAGCGTCGGGATGGCGATCTCCCCGGCATAGCTCAGCAGCGGCATATTCATAAAGGACAACGGCATGGTCGCGGTCCATGCGCCGGTGGAATTTACGGAACGGGCATGGAAGCCGCGCGGCATACGGTAGTAGTCGTAGAACTCTTTCAGTACCGGATGCGGATCGGCGGGCAATGCTTCCGGCAGAATACGCTCGGCTGCCGTCACCTTACCGTTCTCATCGACATTAATATCATGACCGCCATGGGCGAAAGTGCCGCTCTCGGCATCTTTCCAGCGCTGGGCGTTCAGATACTCCAACACGGCCCGACGGTCAGCCGCTGAATAGCGATCTTTCCCGTCGCCCACGCCGTGACCCATCGCGCGGCTCATATCGTACATTACGCTGGTGGCGACCGCCTTCACGCGGGTATCCATGGATGCCGCGTTTAGCGCCATACCGCCCCAGCCGCAAATGCCGAGAATGCCGATACGATTACGGTCGACTTCTTTCTGGAGCCCCAGGAAATCCACTGCGGCGCTAAAGTCTTCGGTGTTGATATCAGGGGAGGCAACATTACGCGGCTGGCCGCCACTTTCGCCCGTATAGGATGGGTCGAAGGCCAGGGTTACGAACCCCTGTTCAGCCAGGGTCTGGGCGTACAGACCGCTGGATTGCTCTTTAACCGCACCGAACGGCCCGCTGACGGCAATCGCCGCCAGTTTCTGGTCGCCGCGGTTCTGAGGAAGATACAGATCGCCCACCAGAGTGATCCCGTATCGGGTCTGGAACGTCACCTTGCGGTGAATGACTTTATCGCTCTCGGCGAAGGTTTTATCCCAGGCAGTCACCATGGAAACGGGGGCGTTTGGATTTAGCGTTTCTGCATAACTCATTGTTGTCACTCCACTTAATGATGCGCACAGCAGCAGCGCAACGGATAGTTTTTGGGTGAATGTTTTCATAAGAGATACCGTGTGTTGTTGTTATGCGGTCATTATAATTAGCAGTAATAGTGCTGATTAGAGGCCAGGGGCTGCTAGAATTAATATCATTTTGTTATAGGTTCGCGAGGCGTAATGGCAAAGCGAGAGAACTACAATGAGCTGTATCTGTTTATCCAGGTGGTGCGGGAGGGGAGCTTCACGGCAGCCGCACAGCGGCTCGGGCTGGCACAATCCGGGATCAGCCGATCGGTTCGGGAGCTGGAAGAGCGGCTGGGCGTTCAGCTTCTGGTGCGTACCACGCGCAAGCTGTCGCTGACCCACGCCGGAGAACAGCTTTACCAGACTGCCGGCTCCGCCTTTGATGCGCTCGATACCGGGCTAACCAGACTGGCACACTACCGCCAGACGCCCTCTGGCACGGTGCGCATTAATGCCAGCCAGCACGCGATTGAAAAATGTCTGCTGCCAAAGCTCGCTATATTCAAACAGCGTTACCCGGATATTCGTCTGGAATTAATGAATGAAAGCCGGTTCGTGGACATTATTGCCGAACGGTTCGATGCGGGCGTCCGGCTGGGGCCGGAGGTGGGGCAAGGTATGATTGCCGTGCGCATTACGCCCGATATGGAGATGGCCGTGGTTGCCGCCCCGGCGCATTTCCGGCGCTATGGTTTCCCTCAGGTGCCTGCTGATCTGACTTCGCATCCCTGCATTGCCTATCAGTTCGCCGACGGTCGCCACTATCAATGGGAGCTCATTCAGGACGGAAAGAGTATTGCGCACCGCCCGGAAGGACAATGGGCCTTTTCGGACAGCTATATGGAAGCCGAAGCCGCGCGGCTGGGACTCGGGCTGGCCTATGTCCCGGTAGAGCTGGTGGCTGACGATCTGGAGCGCGGGACGCTGATAAGGGTCTTGCAGCGCTACAGTCTGCGGATGGACGGGCTTTACCTCTATTACCCGCACCGCAACGTTTCCCCGGCGCTGAGAGCGGTAATCGATACGCTGAAAATTTAGGGGTGCCTCTGCGCTGCCGTCTATACAGCACCTGGGTTTGTGTTACGCTACTCTTTTATATAGTGCTGCTCAATTAAGGCTAAGAAATGACAAAATTAACGCCAGAATATACGGCTGTAGATTTATCAAGTTGGGCAAGGAAAGAGCATTTTGAAGTCTTTCAGAGCTTTGCTCAATGCACGATTAACCAAACGGTTCAGCTGGATATTACGGCGCTGCTGAAACATATCAAACAGGTTGGCTGGAAATTTTATCCTTCGATTATTTCTATTATCGCCACAGTCGTTAACCGCCATTCTGAGTTTCGTATGGCTATGAAGGATAATGAACTTGTAATATGGAAGGAGGTGCATCCAAGCTATACCCTTTTCCATAAAGAAACGGAGACGTTTTCATCGTTGTGGAGTCACTTCGACGGGAATATTCATCACTTTCAGAACGTTTATGCAGAAGACGTTTCTCGCTATGGTGATAATCTTGCCTACTGGCCTAAGGAAGAGTCCCGGGAAAATATATTCTTCATATCGGATATTCCGTGGGCGAGCTTTACCAGTTTTAATATCAACGTGGCTAACATGCAGAACTTTTTTGCTCCCATGTTCACCTTTGGAAAATACTATAACCAGGATGGAAAAGTCTTGTTGCCTTTCGCCGTTCAGGTCCATCACTCCGTGTGCGATGGTTTCCACCTGGCAAGGCTGATCAATGAGTTGCAAGAGTTATGTGATAATTTACCGCGCCATTCCGAAGCGCTCACCGTGTGATGCACGTGTTTTTAACCTACGCCTGACGAGGGGAATTGATGGAACCGAATTTTACGCCAGAACAGATTGAAATGATTAACGGCATTGTTTTTGAGCAGATCGACATCATGCATGAGAAAGTAGCTGAAATAATTGCAGAGACAGAGACGGTTGCGCATCAACGCCTGAAGGATAACGGAATCACTATGACAGATTTCTGTCCCGCGAATAAACATTTCCTGATGATGACCCTTGTACAAAATCTTATAGATAAAGTGCACGGTGGAGATAGGGTTCTGGCCCAAAAAATGTTAACCATGGAAGCAAAAAGGCTGAACGTTAGCGTAAATGTTGAGGCGGACAAATCGAGATAACAGGCCCTTCTCATGGTGACGCTGGACGAATTAAAGGCAGAATATCCAGCGTGACGTTCTGTAAGCCGATAATGTTAAAGCCGTGAGCCGTTTCCAGCTCACGGTGGCAGGACAAGTGATGGGGATTCTGACGATCAGGCCGCTTTAACGGCACGGATTTTTTTACTGCCATCCGCATCCGACGCTGTTTTATCCGTTGCAGCATCGCGCTCGGGAAGCTTGCTGGTACGCAGGATATGCTGAACAGCTTCTTTCTGCTCGGCAAGATACAGCCCAAGGTTCTCCGCCTGCGTTTCATCCATCTGCATTTCGCTTTGCAACAGCCAGTCGGTGAACGCTTCTGCCATATCGAGCAGTTTGTCGTGAGCGTCAGCCTCTTTCTTACTGGCAAATGTCATTTTCTCTTCACCCTTTCTTACGACAACAAATTTTGTTTCAACAGCCATTTTGCGCCTCCGGTACTGTAATTATATACAGTATAGCAGTTGCGACGTGGTGTTGCAGCAAAAATGTGCAAAACTGGCTAGCACAACGGATGTGCAAGCCAGGCGCTGTTATCGGTACAGCGTTTTTTCTGCAATCGGGATCAGCAAAGTGGACTGCCAGTCTGCCAGGGTCAGTTGAGCCAGTTTACCCAGCGCCGTGTAGAAAGGATGAGCCGCGTTTTCAACGAATACGGTCAGAAAACGCGTGCTCCACGGCAGCAGATGCCAGGCCAGAAGCTGGTCGCGTTCTGTGTCGCGACCGTTCTCGGCAAGCCACGCCGCCAGCATCAGCAGCGTGCCGAAGTGATCTTCCGGCTCATTCTGCTGTATTTCAAAGGCGATATTGTTTTCACGCATCCACTGACGCAACGCGAGGGTCGAATCGCCAAACAGCACGGACTCGCGGTCGAGCCAGACGGAGCCCCACGGAGGAGCGGGCAGGGCATATGGGCCAATAAACAGACGCTGCCACGCGTCCTTCAACGCTTCGTCCGACGGGGCTTTAAACGCAGCGGCGACGGGCAGCAGGCTTTCTTCCGGCAGCGGCCAGTCCTGCACCCAGTCACCGGCGGTCAGGGCGCTCACCAGCGGCGCAGTCTGTTCGCTGTCCGGGGCAAAATAAAACAGCGCGCCCAGTACCCGGGCGCTGAACGCGAACGATTCGCGATGTGAGACGTCATTCATTACAACTTTCCTTACTTGCGCGCGGGCGGTCCCGCGCGCCTGTGTTAACCTGCAATCGCTAACCCTGCGGTCATATGCAGACCATAAAATAGCCCACGGCCAATAAGTTCACCCAGCGCCACCAGCACAAAACCTGCCAACAGACCGAGCGTTTTCGGCTCCTGACGCCGAATCAGCGGGCAGATCCAGCAGCCTAAGCCCGCCGTCAGCAGCGCGATGCGCCAGACCTGAAGCGAACCATAATCCGGCAGCAGGGCGCTGGCCTGCTGAATGGAACTCTGGATCGTCGCCAGCGCATTGCTTTGCAACACGACGACCGCCACGCAGACGAGCAGCGCCAGCACGCTGACGGAGGCGGCAACGGTACCTTTATATGTCACGTTTGCAACCCGCAGCAGCAGCGCGGCCAGCAGCGGACCAGCAAGCGCCATCGTCAGGAAGAAGGCCAGCGTGGTGTAGCCCGTATACCAGGTCGGAACGGTATCAATCTGATAGACCCGGGTCATCGCCCAGACAAAAACGACCCCCAGGAGTTGACTGACCACCAGCCAGATTTTGCCTAAAGCAGGGGGCATTTTACCGATAACCGATACCAGCCACCAGAAACCGCCCACGGCAAAGAAGATTGAACCCGCTGCGATCTCATTACTCAGCGCTGACGCTCCCACGCGGTTAAGCGAGTTGAAGGCGCGCAGCGGGGAGCCGAGGTGCAGTACCGAGGCCATAAACCCAATACCCATCACTACCCAGAGAAAAAACATGCTGCGAACGATGCGCCGTTTAGCCGCTTCCTCTTTTTCATTCAGCCAGGCGAAACCCATCACGATTAGCGCGCCGGCCACGCACTGCCCGAAAACGGTGAAGATCACCAGCGGCCATTCATGCCATCCACTTCCCATCTCACACCTCCTTCGGGTTTGCCAGGTAGCCGGTGGTGTCACCCGTCGGACGGCTGTTGGCGTTAGGTTTAATCACAATACTCGGCTTCGTGAAGTGCGCAGACGGCAGCGGCGCGACGGCGGCAAGCTGACCGTGTTTTTTGCGCAGCTCCTCAATCGGGCCAAAATCCAGCGCGCGCAGCGGGCAGGACTCGACGCAGATGGGCTTTTTGCCGTCCGCGACGCGGCTATGGCAGCCGTCGCACTTGGTCATGTGACCTTTAGCGGCGTTGTACTGCGGTGCGCCGTACGGACAGGCCATGTGGCAGTAGCGACAGCCGATGCAGACGTCCTCGTCCACCACCACAAAGCCGTCGTCGCGCTTGTGCATTGCCCCGCTCGGACAGACCTTGGTACAGGCCGGATCTTCGCAGTGGTTGCAGGCAATCGACAGGTAATAGGCAAAGACATTCTGATGCCAGACGCCGTTGTCCTCCTGCCAGTCGCCGCCCGCGTATTCATAAATACGACGGAAGCTGACGTCCGGAGTCAGGTCTTTGTAATCCTTGCAGGCCAGCTCGCAGGTTTTGCACCCGGTGCAACGGCTGGAATCAATAAAAAATCCATACTGGGTTGTCATTGTCTATTCCTTATGCCTTCTCGATCTGCACCAGGTTCGTGTGCTGCGGGTTGCCTTTCGCCAGCGGTGACGGGCGGTGCGTGGTCAGGGTGTTGATGCAAGACCCGCGATCGACGCGATCGCCGTTCATGTTGGCATCGTGCCAGGCACCCTGGCCCATCGCGCTCACGCCGGGCATGATGCGCGGCGTGACTTTGGCGGCTATGCGCACTTCGCCGCGGTCGTTAAACACGCGCACCATGTCCCCGTTTTTAATGCCGCGCTTCCCGGCGTCCACGGGGTTAAGCCACACCTCCTGGCGACAGGCGGCCTGGAGCACATCCACGTTGCCGTAGCTGGAGTGGGTGCGGGCTTTAAAGTGGAAGCCGAACAGTTGCAGCGGGAATTTACTGCGCTCGGGCGCGTCCCAGCCTTCGAAAGTTGAGGTATAAACCGGCAGCGGGGTAATGGTTTCGTCTTTTTGCAGCTCCCAGGTTGCCGCAATATCCGCCAGCTTGCTGGAGTAGATTTCGATTTTCCCCGACGGGGTTTTGAGTGGATTGGCGTCCGGATCGTCACGGAATTTTTTATAGGCCACAAAGTGTCCATTCGGATCTTTGCGCTTATAAATACCCATTTTCTTCAGCGCGTCGTAGGACGGCAGTTGGGGATCTCTGGCGACCATTTTGGCGTACAGATAGTGCAGCCACTGCTCCTGCGTACGGCCTTCGGTGAATTTCTGATGGATATCCGGTCCGAGGCGTTTCGCCACTTCGCTCATGATCCAGTAGATGGGCTTGCGCTCGAACTTCGGGGCGGTAACCGGCTGGAGGAAAATCAGGTAGCCCATGTTGCCGGCGTAATCGTTGGGGATGATATCTTCCTGCTCAACGGTCATCAGGTCCGGCAGAACAATATCGGCATACTTCGCGGACGAGGTCATGAAGTTGTCGATGACGACGATCGTTTCGCACTTACTCTCATCCTGCAAAATGTCGTGGGTTTTGTTGATATCGGAGTGCTGGTTGATGAGGGTGTTACCCGCGTAGTTCCAGATGAACTTGATCGGCACATCGAGCTTATCCTTGCCGCGCACGCCGTCGCGCAGGGCGGTCATCTCCGGGCCACGGACAATGGCATCCGTCCAGCTAAAGCAGGAGATTTGCGTTTTCACCGGATTCTCCGGTAGCGGCATGCGTTCGATGGTGATGGTGTAGGTCGATTCGCGCGCGCCGCTGTTGCCGCCGTTAATGCCGACGTTGCCGGTCAGGATCGGCAGCATGGCGATGGCGCGGGAGGTTTGCTCCCCGTTGGCCTGACGCTGCGGGCCCCAGCCCTGGCAAATGTAGGCCGGTTTCGCCGAACCGATTTCACGGGCCAGCTTAATGATGCGATCGGCGGGGATGCCCGTAATGCGCGACGCCCACTCCGGAGTTTTCGCGGTTTTGTCATCACCCTGGCCGAGAATATAGGCTTTGTAATGACCATTAGCAGGTGCGCCTTCCGGCAGGGTTTTTTCGTCATAACCCACGCAGTATTTATCGAGGAAAGGCTGATCGACGAGGTTTTCAGTAATCAGCACCCACGCGATACCCGCCACCAGCGCGGCATCGGTGCCTGGACGAATGGGGATCCACTCGTCTTCGCGCCCTGCGGCGGTGTCGGTGTAGCGCGGATCGATAACGATCATCCGCGCGTTAGAGCGTTCGCGTGCCTGTTCGAGGTAGTAGGTTATCCCGCCGCCGCTCATGCGCGTTTCCGCCGGATTATTGCCGAACATCACCACCAGTTTAGTGTTTTCAATATCCGAGGTGCTGTTGCCGTCGTTGCTGCCGTATGTGTAGGGCATGGCACAGGCGATCTGCGCGGTGCTGTAGGTGCCGTAGTGGCTAAGGAAGCCGCCGTAGCAGTTCATCAGGCGTGCGACCAGCGAGGCGTAAGGGGAGGAGCGGGTGATATTTCCGCCTACGATCCCGGAGGAGTAATTAATGTAGACCGCTTCGTTGCCGTATTTTTCGACCACGCCTTTCAGGCTGGCGGCGATGGTGTCCAGCGCTTCTTCCCAGGTGATACGCTCAAACTTACCTTCTCCGCGTTTGCCCACGCGTTTCATCGGATAGTTCAGACGGTCAGGATGGTTAATACGACGGCGGATAGAACGACCACGCAGGCAGGCGCGAACCTGATGGTTGCCGTAAATATCCTCGCCGGTGTTATCCGTTTCAACCCAATAAACTTCGTCATCGCGTACGTGCAGACGCAGCGCGCAGCGGCTCCCGCAGTTCACCGAGCAGGCGCCCCAAACAACTTTGTCTTCCGCGGGCTGCACGGCGGTTTGCACTGCGGCGGCGGCGCTTTTCAAACCGAAAGGTAATGCGATCCCACCGGCGGCAAGCGCCAGGGATCCTATGGCAGTGGATTTAACCAGAGCTCGACGGCTTATCCCGCCGTGATGTTCAACTTCGGACATGACTCACCCCATCATTGGTAATAATTATTTTCACCCGTGACTACAACTGGGCTAATGATGGGGGGAGTGTTACTTATTTGGAGGTATTAAATATTAATCCTCGTCAAATCAGGGGAATTGAGTGGCAAAATCATTGCGGCTCAGTAGGCGCATTCTCCTGCGTTCCCGCCCCGCTTACCGGGTAATTGCCGCTGCTGGTGCGGGTGTACAGAATTTTGAAGGTATCGTTGGCACAATGCCCAACGACCTGCGCATCCGGCTGATCGGCCTGATCGTTCGGAACGATGTTCAGGGTAAAGCCAGACTCCGGCACGCCGTTGTTGATAATCTTCTGCTGAATGTCGCTTTTCACGCGCTCGCAGGAGTCCGGGGCCGCAAGAATCGTAGGTGAAGCACTCATTAACAGCAGGGCGGTAATCCAGGGTAACCGTTTCATCTGTAGCTCCTTTTCACTGTGTAGATAATAAGCATAGCAGGATTAGGGTAAGCTTTTGTTTTAGTGTGCCTCTTTCTGAATTGTCCTGGAGCCCTGCCTGCTTCATAAAATAAATTGCGAATACTGCTGCTGATTGTCTACCAGATAAGCAGGCAGGTTGCGTTTTGATACCTCTTGCTTGACCAGTTTTCGGTCTCGTCCCCAGATATCCTCAGCGTTGCTGATAACCTTCATGATGTGTTCCGGGTTATTAAATTCCGGCAGATCGTATTCGGTGTGAGAAATGGTAGACATTTTTTCGGAAATTCTTTCTGGGGTCATTACCCATGAGAAATGCCAGCCGCCATCTTTCACAATCTTATTATTGATTTTTAACCAGTTCCATTTAAACCATGACCAGTTTTTATCTTTGCGGGCACGCTTCCAGTTTCTGAAAGATTCAGGCTCACCGTGGAAGAAATGCTTCAGGTTGTAATAGGACGTCGCGCGGGGCAATGTACATTTTCTCGGCGTGCCATCCGTGTTGTGAACCTGTAGATTAAACTGATAGTTGAATACGTTTTGATGAATAGTCGTGCAGAGCGCGCGCGGATTAATGGCCCTGACCGTGTCGGGAGAGAAAATTTCGTCAACGTCTGACACCAGAATCAGGTCGTTATCTGCCGCGTCTTTTAACCCGTTCATAATGGAGTTGCGAAGCGCTGCTTCATTTGCCCAGGCATCAACCAGGGTATTGTCTGCACTGTTTAAAATAGGCTGCGCGTCAAAAGGCACGTAAATAATTTTGTCTTTGAATTTGGCAAACTTAGTCATATCGAAATGCAACTTTCGCGGTATGCCCGTAAAAGAGTGTGTTGCTTCAACTATGACAAAACGGTCAACGACATCAGCGAGCGTATGTAATCTGATGTCGAGCAACATATCTTCGTCATAGTACAAAAAACAGTCGTAAATCATGATGTTAACCCGAAATTTATTAATCTGATTTTATAATTGTGTGGAATCTTGCGCGCTCAAAGTAGCCACTTTGACAAGGCTCGTCAATGCAAACGAGGGATTTACACAGCGCAAAGAGGCAGATGAAGTGCTGTTATGTAAGTTCCTGTATTTGCTAATATGATTGTATCTCTCTCTGAACGGTAAATGATGTGAAGAAATACGCAGCGATAACGCTACTGGCAACGGTACTGGTGGGATGCGACAACAACACCGCGCCGCTGTCATTTACGCCGGAGATGGCGAGTTTTTCAAACGAGTTTGACTTTGATCCTCTTCGCGGCCCGGTGAAAGACTTTACCCAGACGCTTTTCAACGACAAAGGTGAAGTCTCCAAACGCGTGACCGGCACGATGTCGACGGAAGGGTGTTTCGATACGCTTGAACTGCACGATCTGGAGGCTAACACGGGCGTTGCGCTGGTGCTGGATGCTAACTACTACGTCGATGCTGAAACCCAGCAGCAGAAGGTGAAGTTGCAGGGGAAATGTCAGCTGGCGGAACTGCCATCGGCCGGGGTGACGTGGGACACCGACGATAACGGGTTTGTGGTTGCCGCGCACAGCAAAGAGATGGAAGTAAAGTACCAGTATGACGCCGACGGCTATCCGCTGGGTAAAACCACGGTGTCCGGCGACCAGCGTTTATCGGTCCAGGCAACGCCGTCGAAAGATCTGCACAAGCGTATGGATTATACGGCGGTAAGCCTGTTGAACGATAAACCGATGGGCAATGTAAAGCAGAGTTGCGAGTACGATCGCCACAACAACCCGGTTAGCTGTGAACTGGCGATCGTCGACGACAGCGTCGAACCTGCCGTTGAGCGCAAGTACACCATCAAAAACAGCATTGAATATTATTGAGAATAAAACCGCGCAGGTTACTGCGCGGTCGGTTTAAGCAGGCTGGCAGAGGAGGACTTATGTCCGGCCAGATGCTGATGCTGGAAAATGCACATGCGGATGGTGTTACGGTATTCGCCGTTAATAAAGAACTCATGGATCAGTTCACCTTCCACCATAAAGCCCAGCTTACGGTAGATATGAATCGCTTTTTCGTTCTCTTTATCGACGATCAGGTAAAGCTTGTAGAGATTCAGGACGTTAAATCCGTAATCCATCGCCAGCTTTGCCGCCCGCGAAGCAAGACCTTTCCCCTGGTGTTCCGGTGAAATAATGATCTGAAATTCCGCCCGACGGTGGACGTGGTTGATCTCAACCAGTTCAACCAGCCCGGCTTTTTCACCTTCGCACTCCACCACAAACCGGCGTTCGCTCTGGTCGTGGATATGCTTGTCATAAAGATCGGACAGCTCAACAAAGGCCTCGTAAGGCTCTTCAAACCAGTAGCGCATCACGCTGGCATTATTGTCGAGCTGGTGAACAAAGCGTAAATCTTCGCGCTCCAGCGGACGGAGCTTCACGTCACACAGCGTCGACATTACGGTGCTACCGTGCGGCCAGTACGACGATCCAGGCAGCGCAGGGTGTTAGGCTCCCAGTAAGCGTTGACGTTGGCACTTTGCTGGCACTTATCGCGCGCGTCAAACGCCACATCCTCTTTATCCCACTCTTTTTCAGCGCGTTTATTCACTTTCTGACGCAGGCTGCGGGTGTCATTCCATTGTTCTTTGTCCATGGCGGCGTTCTGACGGCTTTGCGCGCTGTCACCAGACTCAATGATGAGCTTGCTGGTTTCGGCTGATGCCGTTGCGGCAAAGGCGAACGAGGACAGCGCCAGTGCGGCTGTCAGACAAAGGCGTTTGCTTAATGTAGTCATAGCGTTTCCTTTAAACGGGTGCAGAAAATCGGATTACCCCGTTGGATTCTACACCAATCCGAAAGGGTGTCATACCCGCGCCGCAGGTATGGGAACGATGAGAGCATTATCGCGTATGATGTCTAAATCAATCCTCACGAAACGAGAAAAATGTTCAAAACGACGCTGCTTTTTTTCGCGACCGCGCTGTGTGAAATCATCGGATGTTTTTTGCCGTGGCTCTGGCTGAAGCGGGGCGCTTCCGCGCTGCTGCTGATCCCAGCCGGGGTGGCGCTGGCCCTTTTCGTCTGGCTGCTTACCCTGCATCCGGCCGCCAGCGGGCGGGTTTACGCGGCCTACGGCGGGGTGTACGTCTGTACCGCGCTGCTGTGGCTGCGCATTGTCGATGGCGTCAGGCTAAGCCTGTACGACTGGGCTGGCGCAGTGGTTGCCCTGTGCGGCATGTTGATCATCGTAGCCGGCTGGGGACGCGCATAAGCGTCCTTATAATGTGATCGTCCGCTGATTTTACGATCATTATACTTGTATGGTAGTAGTGTAGTTGCGTAAATTTCCTGCATCACAACGAAGATGTAAGGAAATGGATTATGAAGATTGTCGGGGCTGAAGTATTTGTCACCTGCCCGGGGCGTAACTTTGTCACCCTTAAAATCACGACCGATGAGGGCATTGTCGGCCTGGGTGATGCCACGCTGAACGGACGTGAACTTTCCGTTGCCTCCTACCTGAAGGATCACCTTTGCCCACAGCTGATTGGCCGCGATGCGCACCGCATCGAAGATATCTGGCAATTCTTTTATAAAGGGGCCTACTGGCGCCGTGGTCCGGTCACCATGTCCGCGATCTCTGCCGTGGATATGGCGCTGTGGGACATCAAAGCCAAAGCCGCGAACATGCCGCTCTACCAACTGCTGGGTGGCGCATCCCGCGAAGGGGTGATGGTCTATTGTCACACCACCGGGCACACCATTGATGACGTGCTGGAAGACTATGCCCGCCACAAAGAGATGGGTTTTAAGGCCATCCGCGTGCAGTGCGGCGTGCCGGGGATGAAAACTACCTATGGTATGTCTAAAGGAAAAGGGCTGGCGTATGAGCCTGCAACCAAAGGCGACTGGCCGGACGAGCAGCTGTGGTCCACCGAGAAATACCTTGATTTCACGCCAAAACTGTTTGATGCCGTGCGTAGCCAGTTTGGCTTCAACGAACATCTCCTCCACGACATGCACCACCGCCTGACGCCAATCGAAGCGGCGCGGTTCGGCAAGAGCATTGAAGAGTTCCGCATGTTCTGGATGGAAGATCCGACTCCCGCTGAAAACCAGGAATGTTTCCGCCTTATCCGCCAACACACCGTCACGCCGATTGCCGTGGGTGAGGTGTTTAACAGCATCTGGGACTGCAAGCAGCTGATTGAAGAGCAGCTCATTGACTATATCCGCACCACCATAACCCACGCGGGCGGCATCACCGGGATGCGTCGTATTGCGGATTTTGCCTCACTCTATCAGGTGCGTACCGGTTCACACGGCCCGTCGGATCTGTCGCCGATTTGCCACGCCGCGGCGCTGCATTTTGACCTGTGGGTACCGAATTTCGGCGTGCAGGAGTATATGGGGTACTCAGAGCAGATGCTGGAAGTGTTCCCGCACAGCTGGCGCTTTGATAACGGCTATATGCACCCGGGTGACAAGCCAGGGCTGGGCATCGAGTTTGACGAGAAGCTGGCGGCGAAATACCCGTACGATCCGGCCTATCTGCCGGTGGCCCGCCTGGAAGATGGCACCCTCTGGAACTGGTAAACGAGGAGCGAATGATGAAAAGCGTAGTGATCCAACAGCCCAATGCGCTGGTGATTGAAGAGCGTCCCCTCCCGTTGCCGGGCGCAGGGGAAGTCCGCGTCAAAATCAGGCTGGCCGGGATCTGTGGTTCAGACAGCCATATCTATCGCGGGCATAACCCGTTTGCGAAATATCCGCGCGTCATTGGTCACGAATTCTTTGGCGAAATAGACGCGATTGGCGAAGGCGTGGAAAGCTCCCGGCTGGGCCAGCGCGTCTCGGTTGATCCGGTGATCAGCTGCGGGCACTGCTATCCGTGTTCCGTCGGAAAACCGAACGTGTGCACCTCGCTGGTGGTGCTGGGCGTCCATCGCGACGGTGGCTTCAGCGAATACGCCGTTGTGCCGGCAAAAAACGCCTGGCACATTCCGGCTGCGATCCCAGACAAACACGCGGTGATGGTTGAGCCCTTCACCATTGCCGCTAACGTCACGGGGCAGGCGAAACCCACCGAACAGGACGTGGCGCTGATCTACGGCGCAGGCCCGATGGGGCTCGTCACTGTGCAGGCGCTGAAGGGCGTTTACAAGGTGAAGCAGGTCATCGTGGTGGATCGTATTGATGAGCGGCTGGCGATGGCGCAGCGCAGCGGTGCAGACTGGGTCTTCAACAACGGAGAGCAATCGCTACAGGCCGCGCTGGATGAAAAAGGGATCAAGCCGACGTTGATCATCGATGCTGCCTGTCATCCCTCCATTTTGCAGGAAGCGATTATGCTGGCTTCCCCGGCGGCACGCATCGTGCTGATGGGCTTCTCCAGCGACCCGAGCCAGATCGTGCAGCAGGGGATCACCGGCAAAGAGCTGTCAATTTTCTCGTCGCGCCTGAATGCCAACAAATTCCCGGTCGTTATTGACTGGCTGGAAAAAGGGCTGATCGACCCTGAAAAACTGGTCACCCACACATTTGACTATCACCACGTTACAGACGCCATCGAACTGTTTGAAAAAGATCAGCGGCAGTGCTGCAAAGTCTTGCTCACGTTCGACCAATAAAAATCACGCGGTTAAGAGCCTGCGAAGACAGGCTCTAAGTGGTACGCATCTTACCTTTCAGAGATAGCCATTATGACTCAAGCACAACCTCAAAGAAGTACGTCAGACCTGGTGAAGGCCGCCGTATCTGGCTGGCTGGGCACCGCCCTGGAGTTTATGGATTTCCAGCTCTACTCCCTTGGCGCCGCGCTGGTGTTCCATGAAATCTTCTTCCCTGAACAGTCCGCGGCCATGGCGCTGATCCTGGCGATGGGGACCTACGGCGCTGGCTACATCGCGCGTATCGTCGGGGCATTTATCTTCGGCAGAATGGGGGACAGAATTGGCCGTAAAAAGGTGCTGTTTATCACCATCACCATGATGGGGATCTGCACCACCTTAATTGGCGTATTGCCAACCTACGCGCAGATCGGGATTTTCGCACCGGTGCTGCTGGTGACGCTGCGTATTATTCAGGGGCTGGGCGCGGGGGCGGAAATCTCCGGCGCAGGGACCATGCTGGCGGAGTACGCGCCGAAGGGGAAACGCGGCATCATCTCCTCGCTGGTGGCCATGGGAACCAACTGCGGAACGCTGAGCGCCACGGCGATCTGGGCCGTCATGTTCTTTGCCCTCGATCGTGAAGAGCTTATTGCCTGGGGCTGGCGCGTGCCGTTCCTCGCCAGCGTCGTGGTGATGATCTTCGCCATCTGGCTGCGTATGAACCTTAAAGAGAGCCCGGTGTTTGAGAAGGTTAACGACGCCGAAACCGTTGCGCCGGCGGCGCAGGATACCTCATTAGGCGCGATGTTTAAGAGCAAATCGTTCTGGCTGGCAACGGGGCTGCGCTTTGGTCAGGCCGGGAACTCAGGTTTGATTCAGACGTTTCTTGCCGGGTATCTGGTGCAGACGCTGTTGTTTGATAAGGCGATCCCAACCGATGCGCTGATGATCAGTTCGATTCTCGGCTTCCTCACCATCCCGCTGCTGGGCTGGCTGTCCGATAAAGTGGGGCGCCGTCTGCCGTATATCCTCCTTAATATTTCAGCCATCATACTGGCTTACCCGATGCTGTCGATCATCGTCGATAAAAGTTACGCGCCGGGCGTGATCATGCTCTCTATCATCGTTATTCATAACTTCGCGGTGCTCGGGCTGTTTGCGCTGGAAAATATCACCATGGCAGAGATGTTTGGTTCGCGGAACCGCTTTACCCGCATGGCGATCTCGAAAGAGGCGGGAGGGCTGGTGGCCGTAGGCTTTGGTCCGGTGCTGGCGGGGATCTTCTGCAACATGACCGGGTCCTGGTGGCCGATTGTGGCGATGCTGGTGGCGTACTCGCTGATTGGGCTGCTCTCCGCTTTGCTGATGCCGGAAGTGCGCGATCGCGATCTGAGTGAAGCGGAAGATGCGGCAGAAGCGTCACATAAGGGGTCGGTAGCCTACGGCGCGCTCTCTTCCCGTCGCTAATGGTTTACATCTTGCGCTACCTATCACACAACTTATCTCTGATGTCACACCACATGGCGAAAAGTTAATGTAAATCAAGATCTGAAAACGACGTATCAGTATGGTTAATGGCAGCGTTTTTTGACTCCGACTGCCATTCTAGTTGGTGTAGTCAGCAGGCGCTGCCGCTTTGTTAAGCAAGCGGCAGCGGATCACAGCTTTCATTAATTAACGAGTCTCAATCATGGAAAACCGGTTATTACAGGCGAAGGCAACGCGTCCGCAGTACGATCGCAGCAGCCTTAAGGCACGCATTGTTCATTTAGGATTTGGCGCGTTTCACCGCGCGCACCAGGCGGTGTACACCGACATACTCGCCGCAGAACAGGGCAGCGACTGGGGTTACTGCGAAGTTAACCTGATTGGCGGCGAACAGCAGATCGTCGATCTGAAGGCACAGGATAACCTTTATACCGTGGCAGAAATGTCAGCCGATGCCTGGACGGCACGCGTGGTCGGCGTTGTTAAAACCGCGCTCCATGCGCAGGTCGACGGGCTGGAAACCGTGCTGGCGGCCCTGTGCGAGCCGCAGGTTGCCATTGTGTCGCTCACCATCACCGAGAAAGGGTATTGTCACTCCCCGGCAACCGGACAACTGATGCTCGATCATCCGTTAATCGTTGCAGACCTGCAAAACCCGCATCTGCCAAAATCTGCTCCGGGCGTGGTGGTGGAAGCGCTGGCGCGTCGCAAGGCGGCGGGGATACCGGCATTCAGCGTGATGTCCTGCGATAACATGCCGGAGAACGGCCACGTGATGCGCAATGTGACCTGTGCCTACGCGCGTGCTGTTGATGGCGAACTGGCAGACTGGATCGAAGCGAACGTCACTTTCCCGTCAACCATGGTGGATCGTATTGTGCCCGCCGTCACGGCCGACACGCTGGATAAAATCGAGCAGCTGACCGGCGTACGCGATCCGGCAGGCGTGGCCTGCGAGCCGTTCCGCCAGTGGGTGATTGAAGACAATTTCGTTGCAGGTCGTCCTGAGTGGGATAAGGCCGGTGCGGAGCTGGTTTCTGATGTCATTCCGTTTGAAGAGATGAAGCTGAGAATGCTTAACGGTAGCCACTCGTTCCTGGCCTATCTTGGCTACCTGGCCGGTTATCAGCACATTAATGACTGCATGGAAGATGAACATTACCGTATCGCCGCGCATGCGCTGATGCTGAAAGAGCAGGCGCCGACGCTGAAAGTGAAAGGCGTGGATTTAGGTCGTTATGCCGACCAGCTGATCGCGCGCTACAGCAATCCGGCACTGCGCCACCGCACCTGGCAAATCGCCATGGACGGCAGCCAGAAATTGCCGCAGCGCATGCTCGATTCCGTGCGCTGGCACCTTGTCCACCAGAAGCCTTTCCCGCTGCTGGCCCTGGGCGTGGCGGGCTGGATGCGTTATGTCGGCGGTGTGGATGAGCAGGGTAACGCGATTGAGGTGAGCGATCCGCAGCTGGCGGTGATTCAGGCGGCGGTAAACGGTAGCGCTGAAGGGGAAAGCCGCGTTAATGCGCTGTTGGGCATTGAGTCTATTTTCGGTAACGAGCTGCCGAAGGACGCGGTGTTTGTGGCGGCGGTCATGCAGGCCTATCAGACGTTGCTGCAAAAAGGCGCGAAGGCCACGGTTGCGGAGTACACTGCTCAGCTTTAACGCTATGACATGCCGCCGTTCGCGGCGGCATGTCGGGGCACGGCTTAGTGCATCCCCAGGCGAATCAGCTCAATCGGTTCGAACTTACCTTCGCATCCGTCCACTTCAACCGTTTTATTACGACGCACCTGCTCGGCATTAAGGCCGTCGCTGTGGATCGCTTTAATCACGCCGAACTGGCCTGTGCCGCTAATCATGACGCGGCTGCCGGTGGTGATTGCATTTCGGTTACGGTCGTATGTCATCATGGTATTTTCTCCTCTCTCACTTATCCGTTACGGCGCTAATTCAACGACTGCCGTTCACGGGGCACTATTAATACGCCTCTCTTAAACGAAATTATTTGCTTTTGATCAAGCTCACACTTTTTTCTTATTTCATGGTGGCGTTGACGGTTCAGGACACCGCTTTACAAAGCGGACAGTTATTTTCCTTAATTGATAATTTCAGGATGCAAGTGTTTAGGCTTTGTTTATCTCCGCAATGCCATTCTGGAAGCAGAAAATAACCCTTCACTGGAAAAGGAGTCAGGCTTATGTATAAGAAAATTTTGATGCCTGTTGACGTGTTTGAAATGGACTTGAGCGACAAAGCGGTACGCCATGCGGCCAACCTCGCGAAGGCGGAAGGCGCGACCATCACCCTGGTCAACATTCTTCCTAACAGCAGCCGTTCGTTACTGCGGGGGTTCAATGCCGATATTAAGAAATTCGAAGAGTATATGACCGCCGAGTCTGATAAGAAGATGAAAGCGCTGAAACGGCTCTTTGATATGTCCCCGGACAATATTGACTGTGATGTACGCTTCGGCAACGTACGGGATGAAATCATCAAGCTCAGCAAAGAGGGGAAATATGATGTCATTGTTATCGGATCGAGAAATCCGAGTATCACAACGCATCTGCTGGGTTCGAATGCTGAAACTATCCTGCGCTACGCCACTATTCCGGTATTAGTGGTTCGCTAATCGCTTCGCCGCAACCGAAAAGGGGCGGCGAGGTTTTATTCTTCGCTAAACCACTCGCTGTTTTCCTGACGAATTAACTGAACCGACTCGCTAATTTCCTGGAGGTGAAGCGTCATTGCTTTATCTACGGCTTCCGCGTCGCGTTTTTCCAGCGCGCTGAAAATATCGTGATGCTGGCGCAGCAGCATTTCTGGCGGAGAAACATGGTCGAGGCTCATATAGCGCACGCGGTCGATGGTGGCCTTGATGTTTTCGACGGTATCCCACGCGAGCTGGCACTCGGCGATCTGCGCCAGTTTCTGGTGAAACTCATCGTCCAGCTGGAAAAAGTCGTTTAACTGTTTGCGATCGATGGCAATGCGTTGCTGATGCAGGTTTTGCTCCAGCAGGTAACACTGGTTGTCGTTGATGAGCGATGCGGCGCGGCGCACAACGGCACACTCGATGGCCTGGCGAACAAAACAGCCGTTACGCACCTGCGAAAGCGAAATTTTATTCACGTAGCTGCCGCGCTGAGGGCGGATCTGAATAAGGCCGTTTTCTGCAAGCTTAATAAACGCCTCGCGCACGGGCTGACGGGAAACATCAAAACGTACCGAAACCTCTTTTTCTGAGAGCGGCGTTCCCGGCGGGATCAGGCAGCGAACAATATCACGGCGTAAGATGCGATAAATTTGCTGATTAACGGGCTGGGTAGGATTAAGTTGCGATTCAGCGGCCATGGGTTGTGATTTCTCAGAGAGTTAACCTGAACATACTACCATTCTTTTACCCGTCATCACATACCCGGCCCGCAGGCCGGGAAGGGTGAATTACCCGCGATGCACGCTGAGTCCGGCATAGGTCTGGCTGACGGGCATCATCTCAACAGTATTGATGTTGACATGCTTCGGCAGCGTCGCGACCCACCAGACGGTTTCGGTGATATCTTCCGGCGTCAGCGCATTTGCATTTTCATAGGTTTTATCCGCTTTCGCGTCGTCACCCTTGAAGCGCACGTTGGAAAATTCCGTTCCGCCTACCAGGCCCGGCTCAACGTCGGTCACGCGGATGGCGGTACCGTGCAGGTCGGTGCGCAGGTTCAGGCTGAACTGGCGTACAAAGGCCTTGGTTGCGCCATAGACGTTGCCGCCCGCGTAAGGCCAGCTGCCTGCGGTGGAACCGATATTAATGATATGACCACGATTACGTTCAACCATGCCCGGCAGCACGGCGCGGGTCATGTACACCAGACCTTTGTTGTTGGTGTCGATCATGTTTTCCCAGTCTTCCACGCTGGCTTTGTGGGCAGGCTCCATGCCCAGCGCCAGGCCGGCGTTATTGACCAGCACGTCGATGTCACGCCATTCGGCAGGCAGGTTTGCAATCATCTCTTCAATGGCGGCACGGTTGCGCACGTCCAGCTGCGCGGTCAGGATGCTGTCGCCCAGATCGTCTTTCAGCTCCTGCAAACGCTCCTGACGACGACCCGTTGCAATCACCTTGTGTCCGTTGGCGACGAAGCGACGCGTGATGCTTTCACCAAAACCTGCCGTCGCCCCGGTAACTAAAATAATCATCTCACTGTTCCTCAACGCTTTTTGTGTTGTACTACCATAGCACGCTCTCGGGCGGGTCGTTAAGGCAACATTTGTATGACGGCATTGCAGGCCGGAGCAGGCTGGCCTACTCTGGTGAGAAATACCGTGCTCAGGAGTAAACGATGTCGGTCAATAACCCTTTCTTTGACGTGAGCCTGCTGCCTTATCAGGCCCCGCGTTTTGATGTGATAGAAGACAGCCACTATCGCCCGGCGTTTGATGAAGCAATGCGCCTCAAGCGTGCTGACATTGACGCGATTATCGCGCAGCGCGCCGCGCCGGATTTCGATAACACCGTGCTGGCGCTGGAAAAGAGCGGGGCCATGCTGTCGCGCGTCAGCAGCGTGTTCTTCGCCATGACGTCCGCACACACCAACGATGATCTCCAGGCGCTGGACGAGCAGTTCTCCACCGAACTGGCCGGGCTGGCGAACGATATCTGGCTAAACGATACGCTTTTCGCCCGCGTGGAAGCCGTCTGGCAGGATCGCGACACGCTGGATGCCGAATCCCGTCGGCTGACAGAGGAGACGTATCAGCACTTTGTTCTGGCGGGTGCGCGTCTGAACGCCGATGAAAAAGCCGAGCTGAAAGCCCTGAATACCGAGGCCGCCACCCTGACCAGCCAGTTCAACCAGCGCCTGCTGGCTGCAAACAAAGCGGGCGGGCTGGGGGTGGACGATGTTCAACATCTTGACGGGCTCAGCGCGGAGGAGAGAGACGCCGCCGCTCACGCTGCCGCAGAAAAAGGGCTGACGGATCGCTGGCTGATCCCGCTTTTTAATACCACGCAACAGCCCGCGCTGGCAGCACTCACGCAGCGCGAGACGCGGAAAAAGCTGTTTAATGCGGGCTGGGAACGCACTCAGAAAGGCGACGAAAATGATACGCGCGACCTGATCTGTCGGCTTACCGCATTACGGGCAAGGCAGGCGCAGCTGCTCGGGTTTGAAAACTATGCCAGCTGGAGCATTGCCGACCAGATGGCGAAAACGCCGGATGCCGCGCTCGAATTCATGCGCGGGATAGTTCCTGCGGCGCGCAACAGGGCCGTGCTGGAGCAGGCAGATATTCAGAAGGTTATTGACGACGAGCAGGGCGGTTTTTCGGTGCAGGCCTGGGACTGGGCGTTTTATGCCGAACGCGTGCGCTCAGCGAAATATGCGCTGGACGAATCGCAGATTAAACCCTATTTCGCGCTTAATACCGTGCTGGAGGATGGCGTATTCTGGACCGCCACGCAGCTGTTCGGCATTCGCTTTGTCGAGCGTTTCGATATCCCGGTCTATCACCCGGACGTGCACGTGTGGGAGATTTTCGATCATACGGGTGAAGGCATGGCGCTGTTCTACGGCGACTTCTTCGCGCGTGATTCCAAAGCCGGCGGCGCCTGGATGGGAAATTTCGTTGAGCAATCTTACGAGTTTGCCGCGCGTCCGGTGATTTACAACGTCTGCAACTATCAAAAACCGGCTAACGGGCAGACCGCGCTGATCTCCTGGGACGACGTGATTACCCTGTTCCACGAGTTTGGCCACACGCTGCATGGCCTGTTTGCCAGCCAGCGCTATGCCACGCTTTCTGGCACCAACACGCCGCGTGATTTTGTTGAATTCCCGTCGCAAATCAATGAACACTGGGCCAGCCATCCGCAGGTGTTTGCACACTTTGCCCGTCACTACCAAACCGGCGAGCCGATGCCGGATGCGCTGCGGGAAAAAATGCTCAATGCGACCCAGTTTAACAAGGGTTATGACATGACGGAGCTGCTGAGCGCCGCGCTGCTGGATATGAACTGGCACGGCATTCAGGCGCCGGTTGAGGACGTGGAGGCCTTTGAATCCGCCGCGTTGAAAAAAGAGGGGCTGGATCTTCCTGCCGTACCGCCGCGCTACCGCAGCAGCTATTTCGCCCATATCTTCGGCGGCGGCTACGCGGCGGGGTATTACGCCTACCTGTGGACGCAGATGCTGGCGGACGATGGCTATCAGTGGTTTGTCGAGCAGGGCGGTTTGACGCGCGAAAACGGACAGACATTCCGCGAGGCGATTTTGTCGCGCGGAAATAGTACTGATTTAGCTGAACTTTACCGGAACTGGCGTGGGCACGATCCGAAGATCGAACCGATGCTGGATAACCGGGGGTTGAGTGCTTAAGGGCTCCCCCTTTGCGCTATTGTCAAAATAAAATATCCACCGTGAATTATTTTGAGCGGAATAATTCAGCACCCTGATTTTTGGGATTACCAATGGCACGCGACACTGCGTGCCAGATAAACTTGTCTGCGGACACAGATCCGTCGGCAATGATCTCCTCAGCTTCTTTCCCGCCTACGTCCTAGCGCATCCATTCCCTTGCAGCTTCCGGCGACAGAACCAGCGGCCGCCGATCGTGTATATCAACCAGTCCTTTATCCGCAGCAGACGTCACTATGAGAAAGCCCTCTGCTTCGTCACCACGTTCAAATGGTGTGCTGCCGATCGCCGCCATGAATATCGGCTGCCCGTCGGCCCGGTGAATGAAGTAGGGTTGTTTCTTGTCACCTTCCTTCTTCCATTCGAACCAACCATCGGCAAAACAGATCGCCCGGCCATGCTGCCACAGAGGTTTAAACATTCTGCTGGTGGCTGCGGTTTCTACACGTGCGTTAATCAGTGGTGCTTTATCCCACCATCCAGGTGCGTAGCCCCAGAGTACCGGATCGAGGTGCAGTTGTTCGTCGCGTTCGCTTAACAGCAGCACTTTGGTACCGGGCGCCACGTTGTAACGTCCAATCGGTTCCGGGTCATATGCGATGTCGCGATCGGCTTCGTCGGCAAGGTAGGCCAGGTATTCTTCACGAGTTTGGGCTTGTGCAAAACGTCCACACATAGAAATCTCCAGTCAGTCAGACTGAAAGTATAGGGCATGGATAAAAGAAGGATTCAGGTAGTACAATATATTTATTAAAACCCTACCGGACAGCCACAGCATTTTTTTAGGTAAGCTGTCTTTCTCTGCCATTTAATTAGCAATCAAAGAAAAGGTATGGATAACGCCAGTGCGTACCCACACCAAATCACATTACCTCTGGGCGCAGGCAGAGCCAGCGAGTAATAAACCAGCTATATCGATACGGAGAGTCTCGGCAATAAATGGCACAGGTGCTATTGAGGACGCTCTGAATTTGTAAGTCGGTCATCTGACGGTCTTTTTGTTATCCCCCGTGCAGCGTGAACTCGTTGCCATGAGTTATTGACTGCGGAAATAATTTCGGCATAATTTTATTCTTGTGATGAATGTTTGTGCCAAGGGGCGTTACAGGCAACTGCTCTCTGCGGGTATGCGCGTGTCTTTGCTGAATGGGGCAAAGTCGCCGGGAGACACTGCATTCTGTTTGCAAAACGTGTCCCATTGGAAGGGGTTGAAGTGTTTAAGTTTAATTTATCTGTATTCGTTTTTTTTCTTCTGTCAGGTTGTAGTTCTGATCTGGTTCTCAGCTCTCCTGAACAACCTGAATATAAATCAATGCCTGAAATAACCCAGTCTGTGACGCCATCACAACAGCGTGCCATTATGTCTGGAGAAAAGCCTGACTGGTCAGAAAGGGCGCCAGTCAACACAATGAAGCGATATTAATAAACACCTGCCCTGCGTTTATTGTACGTCGATGACAGGGAAACCTGGCCATATGCCATAGCGGGTTTCCCTGTTGCTAAACGCTGGTTACTCTTGCGTCAGCCACATGTCCGACTCTTCAAACATCTCCTCAAGCATACGGTTCAGCTTTTCCCGGTCGCTTTTGCTGGCATCGCTATTCAGGCCGTTCGCCTGCATCGGCTTAACCGTCACGCTGGCATCAGGAAAAATCCGGTGCACACGTTTTGTCAGTTCAGCCAGAATTATCTCCCTGGCTCCCTCCAGCCCCTGTACGTTTCGCTTGTCATAAACCAGTTCAACAAACATTATTTTTTCCCTATGAATATTAATTGTGCGATTCTGCCTGCACGTAAAAATACTACTGTATATGGGTACAGTCAAACAGCATTCTGGCTAAAGAAATGCCATGCCGCTCTTCATTTTGTCTGTGTTGATGACAATCTATTCATTTAGCGTTTAAAACGAGCAGTCGAAGCGTTTAATCGTAAAATTTACAAAAACTATAATTTGAAGCCAGAGAGAAACTTACAAACGAAACGGTGAAGGTTTAAACAGTCGCTACGGTTCAGCTGGCTTGCGCGTGCTTCAAAATAAAACTACTGTATATAAAAACAGTAGTAGAGGTATGCGTAATGGAATTTATCAGACCTACAGAACTGCGTGAGATTGTCGCGCTTCCACTTTTCAGCGATTTAGTTCAGTGCGGATTCCCAAGCCCGGCTGCCGACTATGTGGAGCAGCGCATTGATCTTAATGAACTTCTGGTTGCCCACCCCAGCTCGACGTATTTCGTTAAAGCTGCGGGTGATTCGATGATTGAAGGGGGAATAAGCGACGGCGATTTGCTGGTGGTCGATAGTTCCCGAACGGCCGAGCACGGAGATATTGTTATCGCCGCGGTAGAAGGGGAATTTACCGTTAAGCGCCTGCAACTGCGGCCTCATGTTCAACTCAATCCGATGAACAGCGCTTATTCGCCGATTATTGTTGGCAGTGAAGACACGCTGGACGTCTTTGGCGTGGTCACTTTTATTGTTAAATCGGCCAGCTGAGATGTTTGCGCTCTGTGATGTGAATTCATTCTATGCATCATGCGAGACGGTATTCAGGCCAGATTTGAGAGGCCGACCGGTGGTTGTCCTCTCAAATAACGACGGTTGCGTGATTGCGCGCAGCGCAGAGGCCAAAGCCGCTGGCGTTACCATGGGGGCGCCATACTTTAAGCAGAAAGACCTGTTCCGGCGCGCCGGCGTGGTTTGCTTCAGCAGTAACTACGAACTTTACGCTGACATGTCCAGCCGGGTTATGACCACGCTGGAGGAAATAAGCCCGCGCGTCGAAATATATTCAATTGACGAAGCCTTTTGTGACCTCACCGGGGTTCGAAACTGCCGGGACCTGACTGATTTTGGCAAGGAGATCCGCGAAACGGTTTTGAAGCGTACGCACCTGAGGATCGGCGTGGGTATAGCCCAGACGAAGACGCTGGCGAAGCTGGCAAATCACGCGGCGAAGAAATGGCAGCAGCAGACGGGTGGGGTAGTTGACCTATCCAATATCGACCGCCAGCGCCGGCTGTTGGCTATCGTGCCTGTAGAGGACGTGTGGGGCGTGGGCAGGCGCATCAGCAAGAAGCTCAACGCGATGGGTATCAAAACGGCGCTGGATCTCTCAGAGCAGAGCACGTGGATTATCCGCAAGCACTTCAATGTGGTGCTGGAGCGAACGGTCCGGGAACTGCGCGGCGAGCCGTGCCTCGACCTGGAAGAGTTTGCACCGGCAAAGCAGGAGATCGTCTGTAGCCGGTCATTCGGTGAACGCGTGTCAGAATATGAGCAGGTGCGTCAGGCTATATGCAGCTATGCGGCCCGTGGCGCTGAGAAGTTACGCGGTGAGCACCAGTATTGCCGCTTTATCTCGACGTTCGTTAAGACCTCCCCATTCGCGCTGAACGAACCCTATTACGGCAACAGTGCCTCAATGACGCTTCTCACGCCCACTCAGGATTCCCGCGACATTATCAGCGCTGCGGTAAAGTGCCTCGACAAAATCTGGAAGGAGGGGCACCGCTACCAGAAAGCCGGCATTATGCTCGGAGACTTCTTCAGCCAGGGGGTTGCCCAGCTCAATTTGTTTGACAACAGCGCGCCGCGTGCCGGAAGTGAAAAGTTGATGGAAGTGCTGGATCGTCTGAACGCGAAAGATGGAAAGGGAACGCTTTACTTTGCCGGGCAGGGCATACAGCAGCAATGGCAGATGAAGCGTGAAATGCTTTCGCCGCGGTACACGACCCGCTATTCAGATTTACTGAGGATCCGATGAATGTTAACGGCTGTTTTGTGCCAAAAGCGGACGTTACATACAAAGAGAAAGGCAGTTCGGGTAGACGACGAACTGCCTGTCTCTTTTATTTTAACGGTGTTACCGCATTCACCCTACGGTTAACTCGTCCACTACCTCCGCTACGCTTTTAACGCTGCGAATATTGCCGATGCCCGTCCCGAGTGAGATATAACCTTCATCGGTGTTACCTTCCAGCATACCTATACGCAGGCCGCGCAGCCCTCCCATCGTTTTTCCTAACTCCTCATTACTTGCTCCGGCTTTATCCATTGATACCAGCGTTGTTGACAGCCTGCCCGGTAACGAGCGGTAATAGTGAGGCAGCGTACGGAACAGCAACAGGTCCAGCCCGTTTGAATCAATGATTTTATCTTTGACAGATTTTGGTACGCGGCTTTCTTCGGTGCCGATAAAGACCGAACCGGCAAAGACCCCTTCGGCGCCGAGCGCGTGCGCCGCTTTTGCGGTGCGGCTGTCGGTAATACCGCCAGCAGCCATTACGGGAATATTCACCACGGAATCGGCAATCAGTGGCACGATTGAAAAGGTACCCAGTGCAGTACCCGGAAGAGTCCCACCTTCGTCAAAACCTGTAGCAACGATGATATCGGCTCCAGCTTCTTCAGCAAGCCGGGTATTTTCAGGCGTTGGGTTGATATCCCTGTAAATTACGGCAATACCCGCCGCTTTTAATTCGTTGAATAATTCGGGTATCACTGCCCCTTCACCATACCCGGTGTATACCACAGCCCTGATGCCTTCTTCTTTTATCACCTGCAAAATAGGTTGAGTCCAGATGTCATTTTCAGGCGTGGGTATCAGGTTTACGCCGAATGGCTTTTCGGTGAGCTTTTTGGTTTTGCGAATTTCTGCACGCATTTTTTCTGCCGTTTCTTCAGGGGTGAAAACAGCGGTTTCCGCGGTTAAGCCAGCGTTCGGACCCAGCACGCCCAGCCCGCCAGCGTTGCTTACGGCTGCAACTAAACGAGCATCGGTCAGCCATGATAAAGGTCCCTGGATGACAGGTTTTTCTATGCCAAGGATTTGGCAGACACGGTTATCTTTCATGATGAAATTTCCTTCATATTAGCTTGCCGCTCCGATCGGGCGGCCTGATATTTACTTTTTCGAAACGGCGTAACGAATGAAGGGAAGTGTAAGCAGGAATATTAGTTAGAAAAATAGCTAAAATTATTCATCACTGTTATAAAATCAGTAACAATCTAACCCGCATGCCTTGCCAGGTAGCAGAAGAACGATATCCTTATGCAAATAAATCTATTTGAATCTATTAGAATTTTTATAGAAATAGTTGAGTCTGGAAGCTTTACTCAGGCGGCAGAGAATTTGGGCATTCATCGTCCCGCCGTTACCAAAGCGCTACAGTTGCTTGAACGGCACAGCGGCACGCGTCTGATGCAGCGAACTACGCGCCGTATCAATCTTACGCCCGACGGGGAAGAATTTTATCGTCGTAGTAAACCCCTGCTGGCACAGGCAGATGAATTGCTGGAGTCCTTCAGCAGCGACAAAGTGTTGCACGGCCAGCTACGTGTAGATATGCCTATCGCGCTTGCAGCGCTGCTGGTCATCCCCCGGTTGCCCGACTTTTATAAAACGTATCCGGGAATTGAAATCATTCTGAGTAGTTCAGACCGTCGTCGGGATATGTTGCGGGATGGTCTGGATTGCATACTCCGGGTGGGAGAACTGGAAGATGGTGATTACATTGCTCACAGGATGGGCGATATCAAAATGACGACCTGTGCAAGTCGTGGCTATATTGCGCTATATGGCAAGCCGGAAACGCTGGAGGATTTGAAAAATCACCAGGCCATCAACTGGGTTAACAGCAGCAGTAGGCAAATTATGCCGTGGACCTTTGCGACGCCAAAGGGGATCGAGGAAATAATCCTGCCAGGTAAACTTGTCGTAGATAACTCCGAGGCATACGTGTCTGCGGGCCTTGCTGGTCTGGGGTTACTTCAGGGAATGAACGTCTTTTTAAAGCCCTATCTTGATAGCGGGCAGTTTGTTGAGGTATTGCCCAACTATCCCTCTCCTGACCGCAACTTGTCACTTCTTTATCCACACCGCCACCTTTCACGCAGGGTACGTGTATTTACTGAATGGTTAGAAAGCTTATTGTGAAAAAGTTTTTGCGTCCAGACGTCACATAAACTGTCGGTAAAATGAATAATTTGAAAATTGAGGAAACGTTCCAAATTTAAGGTGAGTCTTCTTAGAGATCCATGTCCGTTCCTCGCTCATAAGAGACAACCATACTCAAATCTCCCATATTGCAGGAGATTCGAGTATGAACACGTCACCGTGGAACAAAGACCGTATCGTCGGCCAAAAAAGACCACTTCAGATATCTCATATCTGGGGAATACGAATCAGGCTTGAACTAGAAGGTAAGACGCGCGATTTGGCTCTGTTCAATATGGCTTTGGACAGTAAGCTACGAGGCTGTGATCTGGTCAACCTTAAAGTATCTGATGTTGCATATAGTAGCTCGGTTTCCAGTAGAGCAACGGTGCTGCAACAGAAAACCGGTAGCCCTGTGCAATTTGAGATAACCAAAGGGACAAGAGAAGCCGTTGCTGCATTGATAAAACTTGGAAATTTGCATAGCAAAGACTTCATGTTTCGGTCTCAGATTGGAACTAACCGGCACATATCAACCCGGCAATACAACCGAATTTTTCATGGATGGGTAGAAAAGCCTGGTCTCGAAGCTTCGCTTTACAGCACACACTCCATGAGAAGAACAAAACCTTATCTGATATACAAGAAAACCAAGAATCTCCGGGTGATCCAACTTCTGTTGGGCCATAAGAAACTGGAAAGCACAGTCCGTTATCTGGGTATTGACGTCGATGATACATTAGAGATCTCTGAATCGATCGAAGTCTAGGGTTGACAGGGCTGCAACAGCAGCCCTGTGCCATAAGAGGACATTCACAAGAGAACGCCGTTGATGCATTCCTGAACAGATGACGCATGATCTTTATTTTCGTAGGGTAACTGACACCGCTACATTATTTATTTCAGAAAATCAGTTTAAACGGAAGGTACGCCAGTTAGCCTGATGGTTTAATAAAAATTCGCCTGGCGTGTCTGCGCTAATGTACTACTTTCAGTAAAGTGACTTTTACAGGGAGGGTCAATGAAACCATTATCGCTTTTATTATTGTCGAGCCTGACTTTAGTGGGTTGCGGCGCGAACAACACCCCTTCAAATACGCCTGTTCCGGGTGTAAAAACCTCCGTCGGGACGAGCACGCTTGAAGCCGGTGCGCAGCTTATCCAGTCCCGTCCGCCCATTGATGCAATGAGTGCCTACCTGGACGGTTTCCATTTTTATAGCGGGGATAAAAATGGCCAGATGGAAGCCCATCATTATGTAACCGTCTTGAATGAAGACGTGATGCAGGCGGTGATCTACGACGGAAACACCAAAGATGCCCGTTTAATGGGCGTTGAGTACATCATTAGTGAGCGTTTGTTTAACACACTGCCGCCGGAAGAAAAAAAATTATGGCACAGCCATCAATATGAAGTGAAATCCGGCAGTCTGATTGCTCCCGGTTTACCGGCAGTGGCTGACAAAGCACTGATGAGCAAAATTGTGAATACCTACGGGAAGACCTGGCATACCTGGCACACCGACCGCGATAAAAAGCTGCCGCTCGGCATTCCGGCTCTGATGATGGGCTTTACCGGGGAAGGGCAGTTAGACCCCAAACTCCTTGCGGACAGAGATCGACGCTTTGACGTAAGCACGCAAGCCATCAAACAAGAACGTAAGGATATTGTGGCGCACCCCGTTGCTAAAGGAGCTGATGCCTGGCAACGTGGTGAAGAGATCCAGCTTAAGCGGGTTGAAGGCTCAGGTGAGCACGGCCAGGGAGACACAAGCCATTTCTGATATCAAAAACCTTCAAAAATACCCCGGCAACGCCGGGGTTACGGTGAGTTAAATTACCAGCCCTGTTATTTTCTCGTCCTCAGACATCAGAAACGCCAGGTGGCTGAAAGATTACCTGCGATCGAGTCATAGCCAGAACGAAACATTTCGCTTTCAACCCCGATGCCCAATTCGACATCAGCGTTGATTTTATAGCTCATACCTGCCTTAACACCCAGAGCGTCACGGCCAGTCACCTGATTCCTGGAACTAAACCCTGTGCTTCGATAGTTGGCGAAAGAGGCGTGTTGCACTACGTTGCCATCAAGCAGTTCATGATCCCAGGTAAGCTGCAACTCAGCTGCTATCGACGCCCCTGAAGCGAGGGGGACATTCCAGTTACTATTCACCCCGATACTTGATCTCAGAGAATCGAAGGTCTGCGAACCCAGCATCAGTCGGCTGCCGTCATTGCCGCTTTCCTTCACGCCGGGACGATGTAATGTGGTGTAATTCAATGAAGTTACCGGTCCGGCGTTCACATTATTATTTAGCGCCCATCGATAGCCCCCGCCGGCCGAAACAGAGCCTGACAATCCGGTCCAGGTGGCATGGTGGCTTGCTCCGTAAGTTTCTACATGAATGTTTCTGTCCAGCCAGCTGTCTTCAATACCCAATCGGCCAGTGCCGAATAAATACATTCCTTCGGACCTTTCGGCGCCGTAACGAGCATGAATACCCAGATCGAACGCAGTGGTTTTTCCGGTTGCGGTTTCCGGTGATTTCACCGTCACCGACTGACCGCTGACCGCACCATGGAAGCCATAAATCCAGTTGTGATTCTGATCGTTTTGTTTTTCAGCACCGAATACAATGCCATAACTGCTGGCGTCATACCCTACACTGTCACCCTGACGCTGTTGCCAGAAGCCGCCGCCAAAGGGGATGGCAAAGCTGCGCCATTCGCCTTCCGCCAGTTGTTTCGGCATAGCCACAGGATTCGGCCCGCCAACGATCCGCGCTATCTGTTGTTCACGGTGAAGGGAACTTGCGAACATGGCGCTGTAGGCGCCCGCAGAAAGCTGCGGCAAGGCATTGCTGATACTCCTGCCATCAGTGGCGGAGAAATCCAGAGTACGGTACAGCGGTTGAATATCCGACTTGGCTTCTGCCACAATTTTATCCAGCGCTTGCCCTACCTGCCGCGCATTAGCGTCCTGCGCATACCGGCTGTATGCGTTTGAAGCGCGCAGCATTGAGAGCTGCCAGCCGTTCTTTCCCTGAGGCGTGGTTTGCAGCGTTAGCGTGGGTGAGCGGAGCACGCTGTTCACGGCACTGAAATTGCCGCCGGAGGAGTCTGTTTTTAGCAAATCTTGCGTATTCAGACGCCAGTTTGTGGCGTACCAGTCCGGCTGCGGCGCAAACGTCAGTTGACCGTCAAATTGTGCGTGACCATCCACTCGCAGAGTATCATGCCTGCCGTGCCCGTCGACTTCCAACAACAACTGTCCGGTATCCCCCTGTTGATAAGCACCGGATATAGTGATTTGCCCAAGGGAATTACCCGGCGCAAGGATCCCGTTATTTACAAAGCGGCCTTCCTCATTAAGCGTGTAGCTGGCGTTGCCGGACAGGCTGGCACCTGGCGCGATAGTCATGCTGTAAATCTGAAAATCGCCATTAAGCGAGGTTTTCCCTCCGTGCGCGTCCAGAGCCAGATTATTGATACCTTCAATGTTTCCGCGGTAAGTAAAGCTGAAATCAGCATCAGCAGCTTCCGTCGCTTGCCCATACGCATTGGCCTTCCGACCGAAGGTAAGCTGTGTTAACCGCTGTTGGCCATCGTCATCCCGCTGGGCGTAGTCCGAATAAATATCACCTTCCAGCCGGGCACCCGTTAATATATTTATATTACCGACCAGCGCGTTCGGTGAAATATAAATCGCCGCGCCTTTACCAGCAACCCGTCCGCTGATGTCGGCATTATCTACCAGCGCTCCCTGCAACTCGGGTAATAACGCATCGTAATAGCCGTCCACGATATGAAGCCAGGATCCACGATAATCCACGTCGTTACCCAGGAGGTTATTGCCAAAATCAAAACTGATAGCGACGCCACGGGCTCCCAGTGCCTGGACGTCGCCACGTTGAATAAGGTTGTGCTGTTTACCGTAGGCAAACATCACCCCACGGCCATTTTCGCCATCGGCATATACCCGTACTCCGGGTTCAATGCTCAGGGTGTTATTTTGCCCATCTATACGGATGCCCGCGCCGCCATTCCCAGATGTCATCAGGTCCGCTTGTTGAAAGATATGGTTATTACTGCCATACACATGCAGGCCAACCCCCAGATTAGCGGTATTATATTGCCCCGCCAGATAACCATCCGCCTGCTGATTACGCAGAAAATATCCATTGCGGTTAATGAGAGTTTGCCCGTTGCCATACAGCGAAAAACCGAAAAAGTTACGACGGTCAATCTGATATCCCATATCTTGCAGCAATGCCAGTTCCGCTTCCATAAACGTTGTGTAATTGCGGTAGTTCTGATGGCTCATCATGCTGTTTTTCAGCTCGATATGGCTCATGTAGTTATCATCGACGGAACCGTCGTCTGCTAACATTTTCACCGGTACGCCAGGCATGGCGCCTGCAAGTACTTCATCCACGTGCCTGCCGGTGAAATAGCCTTTATCGCGCCGTACATCAAAGCCTTGTGGATCCCAGGTGTTATTGCATCCATTACACAATATTACCTGCCCTGGTCGGGCAGGATTGCCACGGTCATCACGCAGATGGCTGGTCCAGGAGCCAAAAGGCACGGTATCAAAAGCGGGCGTGAATGTCCCACTGCCTCGCAGATCGGTAACCATATTGGATATTCCCAGGCCATGGGCCAGCTCATGGACAGCGACGCTGACCAGATCGGCCTTTCCAGTGCGCGGCAGTTGCGCAGGCACATAGGGAACGTTATCAAAATCCAGTTTGCCCATGATGAACTGGGCATGGGAGCCAAAGGTCAGCTCTCCGGTATCAATGCCGTTCAATGCTCCCTGCAACTGCGTCAGACTCATGATGCCGTCGGTAACTGAATCGCTGGAACCTGCGGCATTCTCATCGTTAAACGTCCCCACATTGATAATGGCGGGCAGTTGCCCTGGGCTGGGGGTAATAACCTCAGCCCAGTAACGCATGGCATCAAGTATTTTTTCTTTTTGCTGCTGGCCAAGATCCCTGGTTGACTCAGACGCATTCGGCCAGTCCGGCATAAAGGGGCCGTCGCCAACATTAAAGAAACGCACTTCAAATACCGCAATATTGTGTGGGTTATAGACCAGATAGCTTTCGCCTGCATACAGATTATTACTGACAAATAAACCCGTTAATGCAGCCGTCATAAAAACCCTTTTCATATTAATCATCCTTGTCTGAAAAAGTATTGCTTACGTTCCTCAATATAAATTCATACCTGAGTTCAATAAAGCATAAACGAATATAATAATTATCGATGTGGCTTGATAATTTATAATAACGAGTGACCTTGCCCTGTAATAGCCTCGTTTTTCAGGATTTTATAAACGGTGGAGCGGGCGATACCGGATCTCAATGAACAGGAATGTACCGACATATGCAGGGGAATTAACGGATAGGGTCTGGTGCCGTGGCATAATCGACATAAGCGTGAGGCTTTACGTTACTCCACGGCACCAAAAACGATCGGACGGCTTATCAATTAAAGCCAGCGAGAGCGTTTAAGTCGTAGCCACAGTAATACACAGGCGCCCAGCGTGACAGCGATCGTAGCCGGATAGCCATAGAGCGTCTTCAGTTCCGGCATATTGTCGAAGTTCATACCATACATGCTGAAGACTACCGTCGGGATCACGAGTATGGCCCCCCAGCCGGCCAGTTTCTTCACAACTTCGTTTTGCTGCACTGAAACCAGTGCCAGGTTGACGTGCATCGCGCTGCTAAGCAGTTCACGCATGTCATTTACATCCGTGACTACATGGCTTGCGTGATCCTGAATATCTCTGAAATACGCCCTGAGGGGTTTTGGAATAAGTTCTTCATGAATGCGGATAAGCTCGGTACAGATTTCTTCTACTGGCTGAGCGGCATTGCGAAGCCCGAGCAGATTACGGCGGAGGGAGTACACGTCCTGAATAGCTTCACGGTCAAATTCACTGTGAAAAAGTGTCGCTTCTATATCACCAATTTTTGTATTGAGGCGCGCAGTCAGCTCTGCATAACTGTCAACAATGAAATCCAGAATACAGTAAAGCGGATACGCCGGACCGTACGAAAGCATGTCCGGGGCGTCAGCAGCACGGGCGCGTATAGGCGCATAGCTCTCTGAAGCACCGTGGCGCACCGTAACAAGAAAGTTTCGCCCCACAAATAAATGCGTTTCGCCAAACTCAATGTTATCACCCTGTCCACTGACGGTCTTTACAACGATAAATGCCGAGCTGCCATAACGCTCTATCTTAGGCCGCTGATGTGCGTTAAGCGCATCCTCAACGGCCAGATCGTGCAGACCGAACTCCTCCTGGACTTTATACATAAACGCCGGTTCAGGCTGCCAAAGCCCCAGCCAGATAAACGCATCGGTATCCTGGATGATTTCGCTGATATCCTCGATATCTACGGTTTCGGCGGGGCGGCCTGAACGGTAGACCATACAGTTAACAATCATTTTTTTGGCTATCCCTTAAGCATGTTTCTAAGAAGCTTAACCCTTTCCGTTAAGTTTCCAAATGGGGATGACTTCTAGTGTCCCCAAATCAGAGCCATGCCTTCGCTTTCAGGCCGAACGTTCTTAAAACCGAATTTTTCATATAGCGCGGGAACATCGGCTATCAGGGTAATATAGGCACCGGCGGGCACATGCTGTTCAAACCATAACATTAAATTTTGCATGATTTCTCGTCCCAAACCTTTTCCCTGATGCTCCGGGTCAACAGCAATATCAACGATCTCGAAGTTCAGGGCACCATCGCCAACAATACGTCCCATCCCTACAGCATTTCCGGCACACACAATGTGTACTCCATAACAGCTTGCAGGAAGCGCGCGTTTTGCCAATTCAAGTGGTCGGGGAGTTAATCCGGCGATGATGCGTAAACGGCAAAAATCTTCTGGAAGAGGTACTGTTTCGATTACTTCATAGTTTGATTGCATAATTTAACCTAAGCAGTAGCAGGGATAATTGAAATTAACACAAGTCATGCCTTAATAAAGTCTGCCAACCGGAATAATGACAACATATCGCGACTGATGCTCCGCTTCTCGCTCATAGCGGACCTTCAGCATGAGCCTGCCCACTTTGTGCCAGCCGCGGAAAACACCCTGCAAATACTCAGAAGGCCATGTTCACGCGTCGGATAAACGCCCCTTAAAAAAATCCTCTTCTATACTCAGTAACGTTTAGTGAAATATGCCGCCGTTCTTCATGCCGCATTGTTTTAATAGCGATTGCACGCGCGAACAGCAGGGGCATATATCCACGAAAACGCCTTACGTTGGTCCATTTTGCATTTTTTAGAGGGGGATCCCTGGTATGTTGCATTCTCAATCTTCGCGCGTCGGCAGTATTTTGCTGCTGCTGGCCGCGATAATAGGCTTCGCGGTGGCGCTATACGCCTGGTGGACGCCGCTCACCGGCGTTACAGGCACCATTGGCGCACTGGGCGTGGCCATTGCCAGCGCGGTGCTGGCGATACTGACCTTTATGTTACGTGCGGCATCGGGGCGCGGGGCGCGTGTTTTCATGATGATTATCACCCTGGTCGTGTTAGTGGGTATTGGTTTTGCCGCCGCGCTGCTGCACCAGTACATCATAACGGCAGCCATGGTGGTCGGCCTGATCGGTCTGATTATGCTGAGCAGCAATTCCGCCCGTTACAAACATTCCGTCCGAACCTGAGGAGCCGCCCGTGCATAACGATAAGCATTATCCCTTCATAAAAGTCGGCATGACGGCGCTGGCGCTGCTGGTCGCTCCGTTCGCGCTTCAGGCGCAGGATAAAGCCGCTGAGGCCTCTCAGGGAACCCAAGACTCGCTTAACATTGATGCCGCCGATCAGCAGGCACCCGGGACCACAAAAACCACAGACGATGCCTCAACCGGCAACGGTGGCGGGCAAAAAGTCGCCTCGGCGAGCCAGCCAGCGACGCCGCTGGTGCCCGGCACCGCCACCTGGGACAGCTTCCATGGGCAGCTTGTCGCGCAAAAATACAGCCCATTGACCCAGATCACGGCGGATAACGTCGGTAAATTAACGAAAGTGTGGGAGTTCCATACCGGCGACGTCTCGGATGGCAAAGGCGATACGCCGGCGACCGTATGGTCCGCAACGCCCATTTTCGCTAACGACACGCTCTATATCGGCACCCCTTTCGATCGCCTGATTGCGCTGGATCCGGGCACGGGTAAAGAGAAGTGGCACTATGACACCAAATCGTCGCGCAAGGCGCTGACCCAGCCGGTGCTTAAGAACCGCGGCGTTTCCTACTGGCAGGCAAAACAACCGGTGAACGGGCAGGCATGCCAGAAAATCGTCTATATGGGCACCGTTGACGGCAAGCTCTTTGCGCTGGACGCCGATTCAGGCAAACCGTGCAGCGACTTTGCGGACAACGGAGTCCTGGATCTGAACCAGTGGAACACCGTTAACGCCAAGTATCCGCTCTCTGTCCTGCAACCGCCAACCGTCGTCGGCAACCATCTGCTGGTAGGCTGGGCCGGGAAAGACTGGGCCTATGCCGAAGCGCCTCCTGGCACCGTATTTTCATTCAACGCCCAGACCGGCGAGCGTGAATGGACCTTTGACGCGATCCCGGAAGAGATCCGCAAGCGTACCGGTACCGCCAACGTCTGGACGCACATGTCTGCCGATGAGGCCAACGGCCTGGTCTATCTCCCGGTCTCGTCTCCGTCTCCCAACTACTGGGGCGGCAACCGCGTCGACGCTATTCCGCTTGGCACCTCTACCACCGCGCTGGACATCAACACCGGTAAAGTGGTCTGGTCTCGCCAGTGGGTACACCACGACGTCTGGGACTACGACATCAACTCCGCGCCAACGCTGATGGATATCACCGTAGACGGCAAACAGATCCCCGCGCTGGTTCAGGCCACCAAGCAGGGCTTCCTGTTTGTGGTTAACCGCCTGACGGGAGAGGACGTATGGCCTATCGAAGAGCGTCCGGTTCCGCAGGGCGATGGTTCGGTACAGGGCGAAGTGCTCTCGCCTACGCAGCCGTTCCCGACCAAGCCTGCGCCGCTGCTCGACCAGTCGAAAAAGCCGGAAATCTGGAAGCTGGCGGATATCGTCGGTGGCGGCCAGTGTTCCCGCCTGTGGGATAACCTGACCTATGAGGGAATGTATACCCCGCCGACCACCAAAGGCGAAGGTACGCTCACCTATCCCGATAGCGCCGGCGGCGTGCAGTGGGGCGGGGTGGCGTTCGATCCGCAAAAACAGATCGCCATCGTCAATACTTCGCATATCGTCCAGTACGTGAAGCTTTACAGCCGTGAAGATTACGATAACGCGGACAAAGACTCCGGCAACGAAAGCGGTTTTGCCCCACAGGAAGGCGCCCCGTACGGCATGCGTCTGCTGGTGGCGAGCAACTGGCTGGGCATGCCGTGCTGGAAGCCGCCGTTTGGCGAAATCGTGGCGCTGGATATGCACACGGGCGATGTGAAATGGCGTCGTCCGGTTGGCGCCTCCCAGCAGTATGGCTTCTTCATGCCGGAAAGCTGGGGTTCGCCTACCATTGGTGGCCCGGCCGTGACGGCGGGCGGCGTGATCTTCATCGGTGCCTCTATGGATGCCAAAGTGCGCGCCTACTCGGTGGAAACCGGTGAAGAGCTGTGGTCCGATCAGGCAGAAGCCCCGGCGGTAGCGAACCCGTCCGTCTATGAATATAAAGGTCGCCAGTACGTGGCCTTCGTGGCGGGCGGAAACACGATCCTGAAGGACCAGGTAGGAGACCAGGTAGTGGTTTACGCGCTGCCTGAATAGTGTTGCCCGGGAAGGGGGAAATAAGCGTGGGGCCTGCGGGCCCCACTTTATTTTGCTTCTGCCGTTTTACCGGCGCGCTTATTTATCGGCTGATGCCCCGGCACGTGTGGACATCTGCTCTGCGGACTTCAGGTGCTGCTCAACGACCGGAGTGTGCTCATTGGCCAGGGCCTTCACATCCGGATCGCTGATTTTACTGGCGTCGCTCTGTAGCTTCGACAGCACGTTCTGATGATCTTTCACACCGGCGTATTCCATATACATCTTGTCAAAGGCGTCACCGCGCTGGTTTTCCAGCCTCGACGTCAGGGCCTTATGCGCGGCGTCGGGCTCGGTCGGCAGCTCTACGCCTTTTTTCTGGGCCACGGCCTGGACTTTGGTCAGGGCGGCGCCGTGATCGTCGACCATTTTCTGGGCGAATGTTTTCACGTCGCTGGTTTGAGCCTTGTCGAGGGCGAGCCTGGCGGCGGCAACTTCGTTGATATTTGCCTGCGCCATGTCCTTCAACGCATTTTCGTCGCCGGCGCTGAGTTTGGCGTCTGAATGAGCCTGGCCCGCAGCGCTAGTCTGCGCGGCGCCTGTCGTCTGAGCGTGTACGCCAACGGTGCTGAACATTGCTGCAACTGCTGATACGGCTAGCAGCCTTTTCAGGGTTTTACTTGTGTGCATATTGTTCTCCTGATGGTCATGGTACAGGTGAGTTTGAGTTGCTTTATGCGCAACCGGGCAGATAAGTGATAACTACCCCGGTCAGTATAGTAGATGAACCTGCTGCGTCCGCAGTTTACGCGTCAGCGATGGCCGATAATCATGATCAATGGCGCGCTTCTTATCGCTCAATCCATCTACAAAATTGATACGGATCATTTACATATTTGGTGCTAATGTTAAATATATAGATTCATCAACAGGAGGAATGATATGAAAAAAGCACTATTAGGGACTGTATTGGCTTTAACGGTAGCAAGCTTTGGCGCATCTGCGGCAGATATGATTTCCAAGGATGAAGCGCACCACTTCAAACTGGAATATCTGGGTAACGTATCTGTAGGGGCTTCTGGTGGACAAATTTCTTCACCTTCAGATCTTCATGAAAAACTCTCAAAACTGGCAGACGAGAAGGGCGGGAAATACTACGTCATCATTGCTGCTCGTGAGCATGGCCCGAACTTCCAGGCCGTAGCGGAAGTTTTCAAATAATCTTCACGATTAAAGAGAACCGGGCATGACGCCCGGTTTTTTATGGATAATCTACGTCTTTATGAGCGAATAAATGCCAGAATATCGGCGTTTATGGTATCGGCATGCGTGGTATGCATCCCGTGCGGGAAGCCTGGATAAATTTTAAGTTCGCTGTTTGCGAGCAGCTTGTCCTGTAGAAGGGCGGCATTTTTATACGGCACGACCTGATCGTCATCGCCCTGCAACACAAGGACAGGAACCGTGATGGCTTTAAGATCGTCCGTCTGGTCGGTCTCTGAAAACGCCTTAATGCCTTCATAGTGGGCTTTGGCGCTACCGATCATACCCTGACGCCACCAGTTCTGGATTGTGCCCTGCGAAACGTCTGCTCCGTCCCGGTTAAATCCATAGAACGGACCGCTGGCGACGTCGAGGTAAAACTGGGCGCGGTTAGCTGCAAGCGCCTGGCGGAAGCCGTCGAACACCTCAATGGGCGTTCCGCCGGGGTTAGCGTCGGTTTTGACCATCAGCGGTGGAACGGCGCTAACCAGTACCGCTTTGGCCACTCGCCCCTGAGGCTGACCGTACTTCGCCACGTATCTGGCGACCTGGCCTCCGCCGGTGGAGTGGCCGACGTGCACGGCATTACGCAGATCGAGGCTTTCAACCACGGCCGATGCGTCGGAGGCGTAATGATCCATATCGTGACCTTCACTCACCTGATCGGAACGACCATGACCACGACGGTCGATGGCGATGACGCGGAAGCCTTCGGCAAGGAAAAAGAGCATCTGGTTATCCCAGTCATCGGCGCTCAGCGGCCAGCCGTGATGGAAAACAATAGGCTGCGCCTCTTTCGGACCCCAGTCTTTGTAATAAATACTGACACCATCTTTCGTTGTTACGAATGCCATATTTCAGACTCCTCTGCTAATGGCAAAAATGTGTGAAGGCTAAGTAAATAGCCCAGCATTTAAGAACGTAATAAAATTGACTTATATTAATCTTATTACCGATATATCCGCTTAAAGTGTAGAAGGGTTCCTGAAAACAGTTATAGGTTTATTTTATAGGGGCATTATTTATTTTAAACGAAATAGCCCCTATACACGCCGGGGCACTGTTATTTTTCCGGTGGGCTTACTATTGGCCGGGCAGAGGTCACCGCCGCCCGGCCTGAAGATCTTAAACGATCGCGTTAGGGCACGGTTCGCCCTTATCAAGCTGCTGTAAATTGCCCAGCGTGGTTTCCGAAATACTGATCAGCGCTTCGGCGGTCAGAAACGCCTGGTGTCCGGTAAACAACACGTTGTGGCAGGCCGACAGGCGACGGAATACGTCGTCCTGGATCACGTCGTTAGATTTATCCTCAAAGAACAGATCGCGTTCGTTCTCATAAACGTCCATACCCAACGCGCCGATTTTTTGCGTTTTCAACGCTTCGATAGCGGCCTGAGAGTCGATCAGTCCGCCGCGGCTGGTGTTAATGATCATCACGCCGTCTTTCATCTGGTCGAACGCCGACTGGTTAAGCAGGTGATAGTTTTCAGGCGTCAGCGGGCAGTGCAGGGAGATGACGTCCGACTGGGAGAAAAGCGTTTTCAGATCGACATACTCCACCCCCAGCTCCAGCGCAGCGGCGCTTGGGTACGGATCGAACGCCAGCAGGCGCATGCCGAAACCTTTCAGGATACGAAGGGCGGCCACGCCGATTTTGCCGGTACCGATCACGCCTGCGGTTTTACCGTACATGGTAAAGCCGGTCAGCCCTTCCAGAGAGAAGTTAGCATCACGGGTACGCTGATAGGCGCGGTGAATACGACGGTTGAGCGACATCATCATGCCGACGGCATGCTCTGCCACCGCTTCCGGAGAATAGGCCGGGACGCGCACGACCTTCAGGCCCAGCTCTTTGGCGGCATCAAGATCGACGTTATTAAAGCCCGCGCAGCGCAGGGCAATGTATTTCACGCCCTGTTTTTTCAACTCTTCCAGCACCGGTCGGCTACCATCATCGTTAACGAAGATACATACGCCTTCACAGCCGTGGGCGGTTTTAGCCGTCTTTTCAGTCAGCAGAAAGTCGAAAAATTCAAGATCGAAACCGTACGTCTCGTTAACATGTTGCAGATACTTTTTGTCGTACTGCTTTGTGCTATATACCGCGAGTTTCATAAGACTTTCTCCAGTGATTTTGGAACCACGTTAGCATGTTTAAAATTATCTTACAATTTTTCAAAATTCATTGAAATCAATAAGTTCTATGAATTATTGTAGAGCATCTACTCTTAAAAATGGCATAACCTTCAACTGACTGGCTAAACATGCGACAATGAGCGGCAAGAACGGCTTATTTATTTCGCAAAATCAGGATATTAACTGCCCATGAAGGGTAAATACAAAGCCGCAATCGCGCTATTACTGCTGCTGTTACTCGTGCCGCTGACGCTGCTGATGACGCTCGCCCAGTGGGTGCCCACGCTCGCCGGGATCTGGCTTCCCGTTGGAACGCGCATCGCATTTGAAAAAAGCCCGCGGCTAACGCGCCACGCCCTGATTATTCCCGATCTTCGCTATCTGGTAGAAGAGTGCGAAATTGCCCGCGTCGAAAACGTGACCCTGTCACACCCAAGCCGCTGGGATCTGGATATCGGCGCGCTTGAACTCAACTCTGTCTGCCTGAGCAAACTACCGCAATCAGCGCCTTCGACGGTGGCGCCGAAAACGCTGGCACAGTGGCAGGCCATCCTGCCCAACACCTGGCTGACCATCCACCGCTTTACCCTTTCCCCCTGGCAGCAGTGGGAAGGTGAGCTGCATGCCTCCCTGACCCCAGCCCGCCAGGACATCACCTATAAGGGAGAGCAGGTGAGCATTAAGGGGCAGCTGCGCGGCCAGACGCTTTCTGTAAGCCAGTTCGATGTACAGCTGCCGGACCAGCCTCAGCCCGTGAAGCTGGTGGGTGAATTTACCCTGCCGCTGGTGCCGGACGGCGTGCCGGTGAAGGGGCATACGGTCGCCACCTTTAACGTGCCACAGTTATCCTCGCTGGTCGATGCCGATCTGGACTGGGAGGGCAATCAGGGCCAGCTGGTGGTGATGGCGCGGGAGAACCCCGAGCCGCTGCTCGATTTACCGTGGCAGATCACAGCCCAGCAGCTAACGATCAGCGACGGACGCTGGAACTTGTCAGCCTCCGGTATGCCGATGAGCGGACGCGTCGGTCTGAAGGTGGATAACTGGCAGCAGGGGCTGGAGAACGCGACCTTCACGGGGCGCCTCAACGTGCTGACCCAGGGGGATGCGGGTAAGGGCAACGCGGTGCTGAATATCGGTCCTGGCTCCCTCAGCATGGAAAACAGCGCGATGCCGCTGCACCTGAGCGGGGAAGCCAAGCAAAACGATCTGATTCTGTATGCCAGACTCCCGGCGAAACTGACCGGCAGCCTTTACGATCCGCAGCTTACGTTTGAGCCCGGCGCATTATTGCGCTCGCGCGGGCGCATCATTGACTCGCTGGATATCGATGAGATCCGCTGGCCGCTGGCGGGCGTGAAGCTGACCCAAAAGGGCGTGGATGGCCGCCTGCAAGCCATTCTGCGGGCGCATGAAAACGAAATGGGCGATTTTGAGCTGCATCTGGACGGCCAGGCTAATGACTTTTTACCCGATAACGGTCTGTGGCAGTGGCGCTACTGGGGGAAAGGGAACTTCACGCCGATGAACGCGCGCTGGGATGTTCGGGGAACCGGGGAGTGGCGCGACAACGTTATTGAGCTGACGGATCTTTCCACGGGTTTCGACAAATTGCAGTACGGCACGATGCTGGTCAGCAAACCGCGCCTGGTGCTGGATCGCCCGGTGCGCTGGTCGCGCGACCCGGCTAACCCTGGCTTCAGCGGCGCGCTGGCGCTCAATGCCGGGCAAACGAGCTTCTCGGGCGGAAGCGTGCTGCCCCCGTCCGTATTGACCTTCAGCGTTGAGGGGACAGACCCGACGGTGTTCCAGTTTAAAGGAGATCTTCACGCGGACGACATCGGCCCGGTACGGGTAAATGGCCGCTGGGATGGCGAACGCCTTCGCGGTCAGGCCTGGTGGCCAAAACAGTCCCTTACGGTGTTCCAGCCGCTGATCCCGCCAGAGTGGAAAATGACCCTGCGCGGCGGCGAAATGTACGCTCAGGTGGCCTTCTCGGCGGCGCCCGATCAGGGCTTTGAGGCAGGTGGGCACGGGGTGCTGAAAGCGGGCAGCGCGTGGATGCCGGATAACGAGATTAACGGCGTTGACTTTGTCCTGCCGTTCCGCCTGAGCCAGGGCACCTGGTCGCTGGGCACGCGGGGGCCGGTAACGTTACGTATCAGCGAGGTGAAAAACCTGGTCACGGCCCGAAATATCACTGCGGATCTCCAGGGCGATTATCCGTGGACCGAAGCAAACCCGCTCCTGCTCACCAACGTGAAGGTCGAAGCGCTCGGCGGGAAAATTACCATGCAGCAGCTGAGAATGCCGCAGCACGATCCGGCTTTGCTGCGCGTGGATAATATTTCCTCCAGCGAACTGATAAGCGCGGTAAATCCGAAGCAGTTTGCCATGTCCGGCCCGGTGAGCGGCGCGCTGCCGTTCTGGCTGGACAATGAAAAATGGATCATTAAAGATGGCTGGCTGACCAACCCGGGGCCGATGACGCTGCGCATCGACCAGGACACGGCGGATGCCATTGTGAAAGACAACGTGGTTGCCGGGGCGGCGATCAACTGGCTCCGCTATATGGAAATTTCGCAGTCGTGGACGAAGCTCAATGTGGATAATCTGGGGGTGTTGACCATGCAGGCCGCCATCAAAGGCATCAGCCACGTCGAGGGCAAAAGCAGCTTCGTGAACCTGAATTACACCCATGAAGAGAATATTTTTACCCTATGGCGCAGTCTGCGCTTCGGGGACAATTTGCAAACATGGTTTGAGCAACATGCGGCGATACCCCTTCTCCGCAGTGCGACAGGCAAGGAAAGTGAGGAACAACGATGAAAAAGAGGGCTGGTGTACTCACCGTGGCCGTCGTCGCGCTGCTGTCAGGCTGCACGCCGCGCATTGAAGTGGCGGCGCCCAAGGAGCCGATCACCATCAACATGAACGTGAAAATCGAGCATGAAATCCATATCAAAGTGGATAAAGACGTTGAAGCCCTGCTGAAGTCCCGCAGCGATCTGTTCTGAGGATGCCATGAAACGATTAGTTCTGATGTTACTGGCGCTGGGGATGAACGTTCACGCCGCCACGCTGACGCTCAACGATGCGCGCGCCCAGGGACGCGTAGGGGAAACCCTGAGCGGCTATCTGGCGCCCGTTCAGCACGACGCTGAAACGCTGGCGCTGGTGAACCGTATCAACGCCGCGCGTACGGAAAGCTATCAGCAGCTGGCTGACGATAATAATTTACCCGTCGACGAGGTGGCGAAAATGGCGGGACAAAAGCTGGTGGCGCGCGCCCAGCCGGGCGAGTACGTGAAGGGGATTAACGGCAAGTGGCTGAAAAAATAGCTAGCGGTAACGCTTACGGTACTCGCCCGGCGAAACCCCGAAACGCTGCTTGAACGCGGTGGAAAAATGGCTATGGTCGGTGAAGCCCCAGCTGTAGCCAATTCCCGCCAGCTTTTCATCGTCGCTGATGCCACGTAGCGCCTGCGCGCATAAATCGAGGCGACGGTTCTTAATATACTGCGCCACCACCAGCCCTTTCTCGGCAAACATGCGGTACAAGCTGCGCACGGACATGCCGCTCTCTGAGGCTATCCATTCCGGTCTTAACGCCTCAGACTGAATGTGGTCATCAATCAGGGAGAGCACGTGCCGGAACTGACGCTCCTTGCGCGGCAGCGCCTCGTCACGCTGCTGGAACGCCGGACGCAGCAGACACACCATTGCCTCCAGCGCCGCTTCACTTTCTCTGGCGCTCAGATCGGCATTCCCCATACTCTCCTGCAACAGACGGTAGCTCAGCTGCACCGTAGGCAGGCTGCGGGAGAGGGGGAGCGCACAGCGTACTTCCTGAAAACGTGCGTATTGCTCAATGATTTGTCGCGGTAGCAGCAGCGAAATCTGGCGGGAACGCTCCTGCCAGTAAATGGAGCACGGGCGGGAGGCGTCAATCAGCGTGATATCCCCGGCTTTCAGCACCGAGCGTCGGTCGTCCTGTTCGATTCCCGCGCTGCCTTCCAGCTGAAATACGGTGTAGAACCAGGCGTCATTGCCGCTTTTGATCTCCTGACGGGTGCGAAACAGGTTAACGCCTGCGGTGGTCACCGTGCTCAACTTCAGACTTTGGGTGTAGCTGGTTTCCAGTTCGCCGAGAAACGCTCCCTCTAACGGTCGCGCCGCAAAGCGCCCGCAAACCTGGTTAATTTGCGCCAGCCACTGCTGAAAATTGTCCTGTTCGCTTGCACATGCCATTGCTTTTCTCGCTGCACCGTCACCGTTTTCGCATTGTTGCATTTATGTTGCATTTTGTCTGGGCTACGAGGCTGACTATAGGAAAGAACGCTTACCGGTGACAGCGTTATAAGCGGGAATTATCACGATTTGCGGAGCCTGTCACAGCTGGCAAAGCGAATGTCACACAGACAAAAGCAGGAATGCGAAACCCCTCTTAGACTGCTTACACACCCTGCGAAGCATAACGAAGGAGTACCCTATGTCCGAATCACACGTCGCCGTCCTGCCGGGCGTGCAGCAGTTTTTAGACCGTCAGCACGGCCTGTGGATTGAAGGGCGTCAGGCGGCATCCGACAGCGAAAAGCGTCTGAACGTCTACAACCCGGCAACCGGAGAGGTGATTGCCTCCACCGCCGATGCCAGCGTCGACGATGTCGATCGTGCGGTGATGTCCGGCTGGCGCGCCTTTGTCGCCCGAAGCTGGGCCGGGCGTCTGCCGGCAGAGCGGGAACGCATCCTGCTGCGGTTTGCGGATCTGGTGGAACAGCACGGCGAAGAGCTGGCGCAGCTCGAAACCCTGGAGCAGGGGAAATCCATCAATATTTCCCGCGCCTTTGAGGTGGGTTGTACCCTGAACTGGATGCGCTACACGGCGGGGCTGACCACCAAAATTGCCGGCAAAACTCTCGATCTCTCTATTCCTCTGCCGCAGGGCGCGCGCTATCAGGCGTGGACGCGCAAAGAGCCGGTGGGGGTCGTGGCGGGGATTGTGCCGTGGAACTTCCCGCTGATGATTGGCATGTGGAAAGTGATGCCCGCGCTGGCGGCAGGCTGTTCCATCGTGATCAAACCCTCCGAAACCACGCCGCTCACCCTGTTACGGGTGGCGGAACTGGCGAGCGAGGCGGGTGTCCCGGATGGCGTGTTCAACGTCGTAACCGGAAGTGGTGCTGTCTGCGGCGCGGCGCTGACCTCGCACCCGCGCGTTGCCAAAGTGAGCTTTACCGGTTCGACGGCGACGGGCAAGCAGATAGCCCGCGCAGCGGCGGATACGCTAACGGGCGTGACGCTGGAGCTGGGAGGCAAAAACCCGGCCATCGTGCTGAAAGATGCCGATCCGGCGTGGGTGATTGAAGGGCTGATGACCGGCAGCTTCCTGAATCAGGGGCAGGTCTGCGCGGCCAGCTCGCGCATTTATATTGAGGCCCCGCTGTTTGACACGCTGGTCAGCGGGTTTGAACAGGCCGTGAAATCCCTGACCGTCGGGCCGGGCATGTCGCCCGAGGCGTTTATCAATCCGCTGGTGTCGCGCGCACACTGCGATAAGGTCCAGGCGTTCCTGGATGAAGCAAAGGCACACAATGCGGAGCTGATCGCCGGGAACCGGGGACCAGACGGCAAAGGCTATTACGTTTCGCCAACGCTGGTGGTCAACCCGGGTAATCATCTGCGCCTGACGTGTGAAGAGGTGTTCGGGCCGGTGCTCAACCTGGTGCGTGTCGCCGACGGGGAAGAGGCGCTTCAGCTGGCGAACGACACTGAATATGGCTTAACGGCCAGCGTCTGGACGCAGAACATCAGCAAAGCGCTGGAGTACACCGACAGGCTACAGGCCGGAACCGTGTGGGTGAACAGCCACACGCTGATCGACGCCAACCTGCCGTTCGGCGGTATGAAGCAGTCCGGCACCGGGCGCGATTTCGGCCCCGACTGGCTGGATGGCTGGTGTGAAACCAAGTCGGTGTGCGTGCGGTACTAATAAAACGCCGGGTGGCCTACGGGATCGGTTTCGTAGGCCGGGTAAGCGCAGCGCCACCCGGCATGACTTAACGCCTCCAACGATCCCGCCCGGCCTCTTTCGCCCGGTACAGCGCCGCATCGGCGCGGGCGATAATTTCCGGACCGGCAAGTCCTGCGCTATGGGCGGCAATCCCCATGCTGACCGTCACATATTCACTGACCTTCGACGTACCGTGCAAAATGGCTGCCGTGCGCAGGCCTTCCTGGATCCGCGCAGCGACTTTTTCAGCAACGTTTTCAGCACAGTCAAAGAGGATCACCACAAACTCCTCGCCACCGTAGCGGGAGACCACATCCTCCGGGGTGCGCACCGAGGCGTTCAGCACCTCTGCAACCCGCGCGAGGCAATCGTCTCCTGCCTGGTGACCATAGGTGTCGTTATAGAGCTTGAAGTAGTCGACATCCAGCATCAGCACCGTAAAGCGTTTGCCTTGCTCCACCGCGTTTTCCAGCACCAGCTCCATCGCCCGGCGGTTGGCCGTTCTCGTCAGCGGATCCTGGTGGGCCAGCGCATCCAGCCGTGAAATTAAACGCTGATTCTGCTGGTTGCGACGCCATGCCTCTTCAAACCAGCTCAACAGGATGTAGCGTCCGCAAACGAGAATGAAGGTGAAGACCACCCACAGCCCGACAAAGCGAAGGTTAATCTCGTGATTCAGCAGCATGCTGGCAACGGGCAGAGTGATCCACAGCGGCGCGATAAAGCACACCAGCCCCACAGGATGAAAATAGAGCGCGGTCATACCGGCCATCAGCAGGGTAACGAATACCGGCCAGGGATGAGGAAGCTGGATCACAGTGATAAACCAGTAACAGCTTATCGACCACAGCAGGCTGCACATAAACAGCACGGCGCTGACGCCGCGGATGTGGCGCCAGGCCATGATGACCAGCGCCACGGAAAGAATGACTACTCCCAGCATGGAAGCGTCAATCATCTGTCTGAGAGGCGGGTTGATGTGCAAGAGGGCGTCAAAATGGCCGAACAGGGAATTGCGCAGCAGAACCATCAGCGCAAAGCTCGCATTGACAAAGGCGAGCCAGGGCAGATTCACGGCCAGCCCGTGGACAACCATTGATTTACGGGTCGGCCATGTCGCAGGTTCGGGTGTCGTTGGATGTCTTTTTTCCATTAAAGAGAATTTTCCTTGAGCGGGCGGAAGGTCCGCCCGCGTGTGCATGCCGTTACGGGGTCACAATGTTAAACCAGAATTCAAATTTATCCATATAACCGAGCATGGCATCGAGCTTGGCGGCATCGCCGGTCACTTTGATATCACCGTTATCCTGCGCCTGTTTTAGAGTCACTTCTTTCAGGATAATTTTATTCAGCGTATCGCGGTTGAGGGTTACGGTCGCGTCAGCGTCTTTCGCTTCGGCGTTCGCCGTGTGGTTCAGCACGCCGTTTTCCAGCTCCAGTTTGTATTTGCCGCCGTCGCTGCCGAGGTCGATGTTAAATACCGATTTAGCGTCCGCCGCTTTTTCGCCGTTGATGTGCACCGCCAGATAGTCAAAGAACATTTCTGGCGTCATTGCGCGCACGGTATCCGGGCTGGCGGTGTTCGGGGTAGGGCCTTTCACCACGCCGTTGCGCAGTTCCTGCGCGCCGGTCAGGTAGAAGTTACGCCACGGGCCTGATTCAGCCTGATAACCGAGCTGCTCCAGCGCGTCCGCTTCCAGGTTTCGCGCAGCCTGATTGTTTGGATCGGCAAAGACCACTTTGCTGACAACCTGAGCCACCCAGCGGTAGTTCCCCTGGTCAAAGTCGGTTTTGGCTTTGCTCAGGATGGCATCCGCGCCTCCCATATACTCCACAAATTTCTTCGCGGCTTCTTCAGGCGGCAGTTCGTCCAGGGTCGCCGGGTTGCCGTCAAACCAGCCTAAATAGAGCACGTAGGTGGCTTTGACATCATGGCTGACGGAACCGTAATAGCCCCGATTGGCCCAGGTATTGGCCAGAGAATTTGGCAGCTTGAAGTTGGCGGCGATCTCGTCACGCGTCAGCCCTTCGTTCGCCATGCGCAGGGTCTGGTCATTGATGTAGCGGTAGAGGTCGCGCTGGCTTTTCAGCAGGTTAACCACATTTTCGTTGCCCCAGGTCGGCCAGTGGTGCTGCGCCATAATGACGTCGGCCTTATCACCCCAGCGTACAATGGCCTGGTTGATGTATTTCGACCATGGCAGCGGTTCACGAATTTTCGCGCCGCGCAGGGAGTAGGTGTTATGCAGCGTATGGGTGACGTCTTCCGCAGACTCGATCAGCTTTTTCTCTTCGATATACCAGAGCATCTCGGAAGGTGCTTCGGAGCCCGGCGCGAGCATAAAATCGTAGGTCAGGCCATCGATGACCTCTTTCTGTCCATCTTTCTCGATAATATTGGTCGGGGCAATCAGGGTTACCGTCCCGGCGGAGGTGGTGGTGCCGAGACCCGCGCCGACCTGGCCTTTCGCATCCGGCTTCAGCAGGTTGCCGTACATATAGCTGGCGCGGCGGCTCATGACGTTACCCGCCATGATATTTTCCGCGACGGCGGCCTCCATAAATCCGGCTGGCGCGTAGACTTTGACCTTACCGGCCTTCACGTCGGCTTCGTCCACCACGCCGCGCACGCCGCCGTAGTGGTCAACGTGGCTGTGGGTGTAAATCACGGCGACGACAGGTTTCTTGCCGCGATTTTTATAGTAAAGATCCATCCCGACTTTGGCCGTTTCCGCCGAAACCAGCGGGTCAACGACGGTAATGCCTTCTTTACCTTCGATTATGGTCATGTTTGACAGGTCGAGATTACGGATCTGGTAGACGCCCTCGGTGACTTCAAACAGGCCGCTAATGTTAATCAGCTGGGACTGACGCCATAAGCTCGGGTTAACCGAATCGGGCGCTTTATCGCCTTCTTTGATAAAGGCGTACTGCTTCGGATCCCAGACGTTGTTGCCTTGTTCACCTTTGATCATTTCCTGAGGAAGAGGGGCAATAAACCCTTTGTGGGCGTTCGTAAAATCGGTGTTATCGGAGAAAGGGAGCTGGTTGAAGAGTGCGTTGTTGGCCTGTTGCGTTGCTGCGGTTGCGTCCTTGGGTGCTTCGGCTGCCCAGGCTGAACTTGCGGATGCAACACATCCTGCCAGCACCAGCCCTCTGACTATCTGATTGATTTTCATCCTAAAACCTCTCGGTGGTGTTTCGCGTCGTTTGTGGAAACTTCGGTTGCTGCAAAATGTTTCAAGAGTTGCAAAAGGATTAAGCGAAGTAACATTAACTATAATTCGGGAGGGGGATTCAGCAAGTAAGCGGATGAAAAGCCGGGCATTACGCCCGGCGGTTGCTTATTTTTACTCGGCTTTTTTCTTGCCGAGCGTTGGCGTCTCGTCAAAAAAGTTCCACGGCTTGAGCAGCGTGTGCACCCATTCCGTCGGCATGATCGGCCACTCTTCGGCGCGGGCGACGTGGGTGGTGCCGGTAGTCATCCAGATGACGTTATCCTGGTCGTTGAGCGACTCGTTATCTTTGCTGTACTGCCCGAGGCCCGTATCGTGGGTGGAACGGTTCGGGTATTTCCCTTCAGGGTACATTTCGTCAGGATGGTAACGGGTCACCCACAGCTGTTTATCCATAAAGCTCAGGCGGTGGTAAATCCACTCGTCCGGAGCAAACTTCGCGCCCGACGCCACCGGGTGGGTGCCCCCCGCGTAAGGGATAATCTGATACGAAACCGGGTTGCCCATGCGGTTCTCTTTGCGGGTGTTACTCAGCAGGCGGATAGTGCCCGGGTCGAACTTCTGGGCGGCCTGCTGTTCGGTATCAATATCATACTGATTAACCTGCATGGTACTGGTGCGCGGGCCGCCAGCGGCGTTTGGTTTGACTTCCGGATCCATGGCCACCAGCTTGTTGTTAATGCCATCCACGTCCATATCCAGACGGAAATTATAGATGTGCTGGTGTGTGGTACCGACAATGTTATGGTCGATCAGCGTCCCGTATTTCGTGTCATCTTTCGCGGTGGCGTCATGCATCGTTTTTGTCTGTACGCCTTTTACCGCTTCAATGCCCGTTGCACCCGCATCAATGCCGATGGTGCCGTTTTCATGAAACACCCAGTCGAAGATGTAATCGTAGTTACCCACTGTGCTGACCCAGCGCACGACCAGCTCGCGGCGTTCGGTGCTGACGTTGGGTTTACCTAACTCCTGGTGCTTATATTCTGGCCCGGCGTAACGCTCAAAAATAGCGATCGCCCGGGGGATCTCCATTGGCGCACCGGTGTAGTCCGGGATAGTTTCGTTGAGCATCACGGCGTTAGACGGCGCGTCTTTACCGCGCACCAGCGGGGAGGTCAGGGTACCCATGCCGTAGTCACCGGAGTCCAGGTAGGCTTTAAAGTACCAGCCGATATCTGGGTCGCCGTACGGCACGATCATTCCGCCGAGCGAACCCTGGTACATCACCTGGCGCTTTTTGCCGTTGTCGTTATAGGTCACGGTGGAGATCATCGGGCCGACGCGTGAGTCCAGGCTCAGATGAAAATCCCAGTTCTGCCAGTGCACCCTATCCCCGGTGATGGTGTAGTTCTTGCCTTCCGGCTCGATAATATCCAGCGGTTTTTTCTCCGCCTCAACGCGGTCGCGGCCATCATACGGGCGCGGGGTGAGCGGCACCGGCACGACCGGGCCTTCCTCAATTTTCTGAATTTTCTTCTGCTCAAGATCCACCACCGCGACCAGGTTTTCAATCGGGTGCGCCCAGTAATTTCCGTCGCCCACGTCGAGATAGCTGATCACTTTCAGCAGGCGATCTTCCTGTTTCAACCCATCCTTGCCGTCAAAAAAGCCGACGGTAAGCGGCGTGGTGATCACTTTCTTTGGATCGTTAATGCCGCGCTTTTTCAGCACCGCGGCAAACTCCGGGCTCTCACTGACGATCTGCTGCACGGTGTTGAAGTCATCCAGCAGCACCATGCCGTGCGCGTCTTTAATCGGCGCCCAGTGGAGGATCTTCTTGTCCTTCAAATCCACCCGGCTTTCGACGATGCGTTTGCCGTCAAGCATGATGATATTGGCCTGGCGGGGCGCATCCACCGCCGTGCCGTTCAGCACAAAGTCCCAGACTTTGGCTTTATCTGGCTCCGCCAGCGCGATCTGGGTGAAGCGGGTATTGGGCTTAAAATCCGCAGACGCTTTCACAATCTCCACGGCCTGTTTGATTTCATCAGCCGTCAGTGCGTTTAACGGATGGGGGCTTTTTTCGACCTGGAAGGTCCGATCAAGACCGGACTGAAAGACATCGTTGATAAAGGTCTCCGGGATATATGCCTTGTTGTCCTTCATCACCACGGGCACCTGTAGCGCCAACGGCGTGCCGTTAACGATGGCGGTATTGGCGCCGGGTTTGACCTTCACAAAGGCACCGTCTTTAACGATGGTAAACATCTGGGCATAATCATCCCACTGCACGTCAGCCCCGAACGCCTGGAGCGTTTTGTCCATCGGAACCATATGCGCCTCGCTGCCGTGCGCGTAAACAGGGGATTGCCAGGCGCAACAGAGCGCAACGGCCATGGCCAGCGCCGTTCTACGGGCAGAAAAAGAAGAATAGCTTCCCATCGCAGACCTCATCTTGTTGTGTTTATTGTGTTGTGTCAGCCTTATCCTGACAGGCGCGCACGAAAAGCGTTTGCCTGCATCTGCCAGGTTGTTTGTCAGTCTTGCCAGGTTAAAAAAAGACCGGGGGTGCATCACACCCCGTGACAGAAAAAGGGTGCTTCAATAAGGTGAACTGTCGAGATGTATGCGGACGTCGAAACCTACCGTCGTGAACGAATAGACCTTACCGCGAATGCGAAAATAAATGTCTCCCTCTTTAATCGTCACCGAAGCTTTATCATCATCGGTGATCATGACGGGGGGAATGTCCTTAACGTTGGACATGAAATCTTCCGGGCTTTTTTTCGCATCAAAGAGATAAATATGATACCTGTTCTTAGACAGTGAACCTGCCTCAACCTGGGTGATATAAAGCGTTAAACGCTCGTTAACCTGGATTTTTTCCTGCAAATGTTCATATACGGTAAACAGATCGCGGAAAGGGTATGCAATGAAGATAAGGGAAAAAAGTAAAATCACACCAGCGCGCCAGTTAAAAACCCGAACGTCGTGCATAATCAATTCCTGCCCTTATCCATAACTGATCGACTGGGTCATCACCGTAGTTATTATGACTCTGGAATTTTGCAAATTCGACAGGATCGCTTGTCCCGGCAAGAATCTGTGCAGTACCTGCCCCCCGAAGCAGAATGCCATCCGGAATACCCGCAGCGGCGCCAACGGCACCGTAATGAAAATTGCCAAAGTTGGCAAATTGTGCCCGGCCTCGTTTATAATCCCAGGGGCCATGATTCCTGACCATTTGATAAAACCATATGTAGGTCATTAATGAGGGACCACCGTGAAATCGCGCAATTACCATGTGGCTCACAACGTCTACGCCAGGTGGTGCAAAGGATGCAATATTATAGGGTGTTGAATATGATGGAGTTCGCATATTCAACGCTCAGCCCAGCAGTCAGCAAACTGTAAATTACCATCACAATACGTCCAGGTTATTTTATCGTAGCGTAGTTCCACGACTTCAAGATGATTGTGTTTTTCTTTCGTCGGGTCCTTAATGTCATGCATCAATGGCGTAACGGAAACGACGCGAATATTATCGAAGCGCATATTGTAATATTCTACTTCCTGCCCCGCGTCATTAATGCGATACCACCTGAATTCAGCCGTTTTAAGGCTTTGGCCAGTCGCAACGGCTTTCATCAGGAAAGGGGAGGAGGAATCGATTTCTTTTTGAAAAACGACTGGGGCATGGTTGCGTTTACTGGTAATTTTCCCAGTCAATGGATCGGTTGGTAGGCTTAGATTATGTGTAAAGCCAGTGACTTCAATGCTTCCCTCACGATAACGTATATCCACCGAGCCTGTAATTGTTGCGCCACCATCATCAGTTAAGAAAAGATAAACAGGAATTGCCATAGCCTAATACTCTTCCATGTAATTTAACGCGGGAATATTCCTGTCGCTAAATAATAACCATGCTAACAATATGGTCAATTTACTTACTGTTTCCGGTTGTAACTTATCCAGACCGGGCTGACTGGATGGTTTGATTAATCAAAGCCATCCAGTCCATGTTTCTATTCAGGCTTTTTGATGTTCTTAAACAATTGATGCAGCAACGTCAATCTTGTTGCTTTGATCAGAAATCACCCTGCTGGCGCGCCACCAGCGTAAGGATGGAGTAGAGCGCCACGGCCTGCTGATGCTGGTTGAAAATCTCAACCGCCCATTCCACCACGCCGGTGGGCCTTTCATCGGCAGCACGCTGTTTCTTCAGCGTTTTACGTTTGCAGGTCAGGCGCACCTGAATGGTGTCGCCCGGTTTAACCGGCTCGATAAAGCGCAGGTTTTCCATACCGTAGTTGGCAATAACCGGCCCAACCCCGGCATCAACAAATAGCCCCGCCGCGGCGGAAATCAGAAAATAGCCGTGCACCACGCGCTCGCCAAAAATCGACTCCGCCGCGCCAATTTTGTCCATATGGGCATAGAAATGATCTCCGCTCAGGCAGGCAAAATTAACGATATCCGCTTCCGTCAGGGTACGGCGCGGGGTCAGCAGGCTGTCGCCCGGCTGTAACTCTTCAAAGTATTTACGGAACGGATGAACGCGATCTTCCTGCACCCCGGCGCCACGCACCCACTGTTTGCCGATGGCGGCGAGCATGGACGGGCTGCCCTGAATGGCCGTGCGCTGAAGATAGTGCTTCACGGCGCGCAGGCCGCCCAGTTCTTCGCCGCCGCCCGCACGTCCCGGGCCGCCGTGCACCAGCTGCGGCAGCGGGGAACCGTGTCCGGTAGACTCTTTGGAAGATTCCTCGTTGAGGATCTGAATACGTCCGTGGGCGCGTGCTGCCCCGGCAATAAACTGCCGCGCCACGTTTGAATCTGCCGTGACCAGCGTTCCCGCCAGGCTGCCGCCGCCCGCTCGCGCCAGCTGCATGGCGTGTTCGGTATTGCGATACGGCATCAGGGTGGCAACGGGGCCAAAGGCTTCGGTGGAGTGAACGGCCGGCGTCTCGTCCGGCTGCGGGCAGAACAGCAGGGTGGGCGGGAAGAATGCGCCAGCCGCCTGCAAATCGGCCTTACCACCCAGACGGATCTGGCAGCCCGCGGCAAGCAGATGATCGACTTTTTCCTGCACGTCGGCGCGTTGCTCATGGTTGACCAGGGCACCCATCTTCACCCCTTCCTGCGCCGGATCGCCGACGACCACGTTCTCCAGCCGCGCAATCAGCGCCTGGCTGACGGCCTCAACCTGCGCTTCCGGCACGATGATGCGGCGGATGGCGGTACATTTTTGCCCGGCCTTGGCGGTCATCTCGCGCACCACTTCACGGATAAACAGCGCAAACTCCGGCTGCTCCGGCGTTACGTCTTCACCGAGCACGCAGCAGTTCAGGGAATCCGCTTCCATGGTAAACGGAATGGAATTGGCGACGATATTCGGGTGCACGCGAAGGCGCTGTCCGGTGCTGGCCGATCCGGTAAACGTCACCACGTCCTGGCTGTCGAGCTGGCTCAGCAGATCGCCCGCGCCGCCGCAGATCAGGCTGATGGCGCCGTCCGGCACCAGACCGCTCTCGACAATCGCTTTCACCATCGCCTGCGTGACCTGCGCGGTGGCGGTGGCGGGTTTGATGATGGCGGGCATCCCGGCAAGCCAGGTCGGGGCAAGTTTTTCCAGCATCCCCCAGCACGGGAAGTTGAACGCGTTGATATGTACCGCCACGCCGGACCTGGAGGTCAACACGTGGCGCGCCGCAAAGCCGCCTTCTTTCGACAGCGGGATCAGCTCATCTTCTGGCCACAGGGTATCGTCCGGCAGTTCGCGGCTGCCGAGGCTGGCGTAGGTGAAGAGGGTGCCGATACCGCCTTCAATGTCCACCCAGCTGTCGGCCTTCGTTGCGCCGGTCTGGGCTGAAAGGGCGTAAAACCGATCCTTCTGGCTCAGCAGGTGTTTGGCCACCGCCTTCAGCATGGCGGCACGCTCGATAAAGCTCATTGCGCGAAGCGCCTCCCCGCCGCGTTCAATGGCGTAACGGCGTGCGGCCGCCATATCCAGCCCTTCGCTGGTGACTTCAAATAGCGTTTCCCCGCTGATGGCGTGGGTTATGGTGCGCTCGCGGCCCCGGCCTGACTGCCAGGTGCCGGACAAGAAGCTGGCTAACTGCTGCATTTCTTCTCTCCAGATGTTTCGTGATTTCACTATAGATAGTTTGATTATGAATCATAAAAATCAAGCTGAGTTTTAATGAATTGTTAACGTTGTGATCTGCATTGCTCAGCTTCGTCATGAAAAACCCGCGCGATTCCTGCTGTTCACGAAAACCCTTGCGAGCGTCGTCACAAAATAAGCAAACGCTTCTTGGGGTTATATTTAACCTTTGTGTAACTTTTAATAAACCAAGTGATTCACCATTTTGCTACATGTGGTGATCTAACGAATCATAAAGGTGGTTATGTGACGCAAGAACAACGCTTTGAGCAACGCATCGCGCAGGAGACGGCCATCGAGCCGCAGGACTGGATGCCGGAAGCTTACCGCAAGACGCTGATCCGCCAGATTGGACAGCACGCCCACTCTGAAATTGTCGGCATGCTGCCGGAAGGGAACTGGATCGCCCGCGCGCCGACGCTGCGCCGGAAAGCCATTTTGCTGGCGAAGGTGCAGGACGAAGCCGGACACGGCCTGTACCTCTACAGCGCGGCGGAAACGCTGGGCTGTGCCCGGGAGGACATCTATCAAAAGATGCTCGACGGCAAGATGAAATACTCCTCCATCTTCAACTATCCGACCCTGAGCTGGGCCGATATCGGCGTTATCGGCTGGCTGGTGGACGGTGCGGCCATCGTGAACCAGGTGGCGCTGTGCCGCACGTCTTACGGCCCGTATGCCCGGGCGATGGTGAAAATCTGTAAAGAAGAGAGCTTCCACCAGCGTCAGGGTTTTGAGGCCTGCATGGCGCTGGCGCAGGGCAGCGAAGCCCAGCGTCAGATGTTGCAGGACGCCATTAACCGCTTCTGGTGGCCAGCGCTGATGATGTTTGGACCCAACGATGACAACTCACCAAACAGTGCCCGCAGCCTGGCCTGGAAGATCAAGCGCTTCGGCAACGATGAGCTGCGCCAGCGCTTCGTTGATAACACGGTGCCTCAGGTGGAAATGCTCGGTATGACCGTGCCGGACCCTGACCTGCGGTTTGATGACGCGAGCGGCCACTACCGCTTCGGCGATATCGACTGGCAGGAATTTGATGAGGTCATCAACGGACGCGGGATCTGTAACCACGAACGTCTGGCCGCCAAACGTAAAGCCTGGGACGACGGCGCGTGGGTGCGTGAAGCCGCGCTGGCGCATGCCGAAAAACAACGCGCCCGCCAGGCCGCATAAGAGGAATCAACCATGAGCAATGTTTACTGGCCGTTATACGAAGTGTTTGTGCGTTCTAAGCAGGGTCTGTCGCACCGTCACGTGGGCAGTCTGCACGCTGCCGACGACCGCATGGCGCTGGAAAACGCGCGTGACGCTTATACCCGCCGCAGCGAAGGCTGTTCCATCTGGGTGGTAAAGGCGAGCGAAATCGTTGCCTCCCAGCCGGAAGAGAGCGGTGAATTTTTCGATCCGGCGGAAAGCAAGGTCTACCGCCATCCGACGTTTTACACCATCCCTGATGGCATTGAGCACATGTGAGGTTGGGGATGAACAACGTATCTGCATATGCCCTGCGGCTGGGCGACAACGGTCTGGTGCTCTCCCAGCGTCTGGGCGCCTGGTGCGGCCACGCGCCGGAGCTGGAGATTGACCTGGCCCTCGCCAACATCGGCCTCGACCTGCTCGGCCAGGCGCGCAACTTCCTGACTTACGCCGCTGAGCTGGACGGAACGGGGGATGAAGACACCCTGGCCTATGGCCGCGATGAGCGTCAGTTCAGCAATCTGCTGCTGGTGGAGCAGCCAAACGGCAGCTTCGCGGACACCATTGCCCGTCAGTACCTTATGGATGCGTGGAACGTGGCGCTGTACGAGCGACTGATCCACAGCAGCGACGGCCAGCTTGCCGCCATCGCCGCAAAAGCCATTAAGGAGGCGCGCTATCACCTGCGCTTTAGCCGCGGCTGGCTGGTGCGTCTGGGCGACGGAACAGAAACCTCCGCCCAGAAAATGCAGCAGGCGGTGGATAGCCTGTGGCGCTTTACGGCCGAGTTGTTCGACGCCGACGACGTTGAGTTGGCGCTGATTGACGCCGGCGTGGCGGTTGATCCCCGCACCCTGCGCGAGCCGTGGGAGCGCGAAGTGTTTGCCGGGCTGGCGGAAGCCACCCTCCGCGTCCCCGAAGACATGGCGTATCGCACGGGCGGCAAGCAGGGGCTTCATACCGAACATCTGGGGCCGATGCTGGCAGAAATGCAGTATCTCCAGCGCGTCTACCCCGGCCAGCAGTGGTGAAGGAGAACGCTATGCAACGCCTCGTCGACATTGCGCCTGCCCAAATCCCGCAGATTTGGGCGCTGCTAAGCCAGATCCCCGACCCGGAAGTGCCGGTGCTCACCATCACCGATTTAGGCATGGTGCGCAGCGTGAAGGCGCAGGGGGAAGGCTGGGTTATTGGCTTCACGCCGACCTATTCCGGCTGCCCGGCAACGGAGCATCTGCTGGGGGCCATCCGCGAAACCCTGACCGGGAACGGCTTTTCCCCGGTACATATTGTGCTGCAACTGGAGCCCGCCTGGACCACCGACTGGATGACCGACGACGCGCGCAGGCGCCTGCGTGAATATGGTATCAGCCCGCCTGTCGGCCATAGCTGCCATGCCCACGCTCCCGCAGAGGTGAGCTGCCCGCGCTGTGCGAGCACCGATACCGCGCTTATCAGTGAATTTGGTTCGACGGCCTGCAAAGCGCTCTACCGCTGCAATACCTGCCGTGAGCCCTTCGACTATTTCAAATGTATTTGAGGCCGCCATGACAACGTTTCATTCATTAACAGTGGCAAAAGTAGAACCTGAAACCCGCGACGCGGTGACCATTACCTTCGCGGTGCCGCAGGCGTTGCAGGAGGCGTACCGCTTCCGCCCCGGTCAGCATCTGACCCTGAAAGCCAGGCTTGGCGGTGACGAACTGCGCCGCTGCTACTCCATCTGCCGGAGCACCGCACCGGGGGAGATCAGCGTAGCGGTCAAAGCCATCGACGGCGGGCGCTTCTCCCGCTACGCCCGGGACGAGATTAAGCAGGGCATGGCTTTAGAGGTGATGGTGCCCCAGGGGCAGTTCGGCTACCAGCCGCAGGCTGAACGCGAAGGCCACTATCTGGCAATAGCCGCCGGGTCCGGGATCACCCCGATGCTGGCCATTTTATCCGCGACGCTGGCCACGGAACCGCACAGCCACTTCACCCTGATTTACGGCAACCGCAGCAGCCAGAGCATGATGTTCCGTCGGGCGCTGGCAGACCTGAAGGACAAATATCCGCAGCGCTTGCAGCTGGTCTCCATCTTCAGCCAGGAGACGCTCGACAGCGATCTGCTTCATGGCCGCATTGACGGCGAAAAGCTTCAGGCGCTGGCAAAAACGCTGATCAATTTCCGCCAGTACGACGAAGCCTTTATCTGCGGCCCGTCGGCGATGATGGACGAGGCCGAGGCGGCGCTGAAAGCGCTCGGCATGCCGGAAAAAGCGATCCATCTTGAGCGGTTTAACACGCCGGGTACTACCGTGAAACGGACGCACAGCGTGCAGGCCGAGGGGCAGAAGGTCACCGTCCGTCAGGACGGACGCGACAGGGAAATCACCCTGACGGCGGACGATGAGAGCATCCTGGACGCCGCCCTGCGTCAGGGCGCGGATCTGCCGTATGCCTGCAAGGGCGGCGTATGCGCCACCTGCAAATGCAAAGTGCTGCGCGGAAAAGTTGATATGGCGACCAACTACAGCCTGGAGCCGGACGAGCTGGCTGCGGGCTATGTGTTGAGCTGTCAGGCGCTGCCGTTAACCGCCGACGTCATCGTCGATTTTGATGCGAAGGGGATGGCATGAGCGAACTGATTGTCACCCGTCATGGCCGCGTGTTGCAGCTAACGCTAAACCGTCCGGCGGCGCGCAACGCGCTCAACAATGCGCTGCTGATGCAGCTTGCCGAACAGCTTGAGGCCGCCGCAGCGGATGCTGACATTGCCGTCTGCGTGATTTCCGGCAATGAACGCTGCTTTGCCGCCGGGGCCGATCTGAACGAAATGGCGGAGAAAGACCTGTCCGCCACCCTGAACGATATCCGCCCCCGGCTGTGGGCGCGGATAGACGCCTTCAATAAACCGCTGATCGCCGCCGTGAATGGCTACGCATTGGGCGCCGGCTGCGAGCTGGCGCTGCTCTGCGACGTGGTGATTGCCGGCGATAACGCCCGTTTTGGCCTCCCGGAAATCACCCTTGGGATCATGCCAGGCGCAGGCGGCACCCAGCGGCTGATCCGCAGCGTGGGCAAATCCCTGGCCTGCAAAATGGTGCTGACGGGTGAAAGCCTCACGGCGGTTCAGGCGCACAGCGCCGGGCTGGTCAGTGACGTCTTCCCGGCCTCGCTGACGCTGGAGTACGCCCTGAAGCTGGCGGCACGGATGGCGAGCCACTCGCCGCTGGCGCTACAGGCGGCGAAGCAGGCGCTACGCCAGTCGCAGGAAGTCCCGCTCCAGGCCGGGCTGGCGCAGGAGCGTCAGCTGTTTACGCTTCTCGCGGCCACCGACGATCGCCGGGAAGGTATCGACGCCTTCTTACAAAAACGCACCCCAGACTTCAAAGGACGCTAATTGTGGAATGTATTCTGAGCCATGTTGAGCAGGGCGTAATGACCATTACGCTGAACCGCCCGGATCGCCTGAACAGCTTTAACGATGTCATGCACCAGCAGCTTTCCGAATGCCTGAAGCAGGCCGAGCGCGATGACGCCATCCGCTGTCTGCTGATCACCGGAGCGGGGCGCGGTTTCTGCGCCGGGCAGGACCTTAACGATCGTAACGTGGACCCCAACGGTCACGCGCCGGATCTGGGCATGTCCGTTGAGACCTTTTACAACCCGCTGGTGCGCCGCCTGGCGAAGCTGCCGAAGCCGGTGATCTGCGCGGTTAACGGCGTGGCGGCAGGAGCGGGTGCCACGCTGGCCCTCGGCTGCGACATGGTGATAGCCGCCCGTTCTGCCAATTTTGTGATGGCTTTCAGCAAGCTCGGACTGGTGCCGGACTGCGGCGGCACCTGGCTGCTGCCGCGCGTGGTCGGACGCGCCCGCGCCATGGGGCTGGCGCTGCTGGGCGATAAGCTCAGCGCCGAACAGGCGCAGGCGTGGGGGATGATCTGGCAGGTGGTGGACGATGAACAGCTCTCTGACACCGCCCGGCAGATGGCGCTGCATTTTGCCTCTCAGCCTACCTTTGGCCTGGGCCTGATCAAGCAGGCGATTAACGCCGCCGAAACCAACACCCTCGATGCCCAGCTCGATCTGGAGCGCGACTACCAACGTCTGGCCGGACGCAGCGACGACTACCGGGAAGGCGTCAGCGCGTTTCTGGCAAAACGTACGCCGAACTTTACGGGGAAATAAGATGGCGACCAACCTTCATACGATCGCCGTGATCGGCAGCGGCACCATGGGTGCCGGCATTGCCGAAGTGGCGGCCAGCCACGGTCATCCGGTGCTGGTGTACGACATTGACGCAGCGGCGATTTCCCGCGCCGTTGACGGCATTCGCCAGCGCCTGATTTCTCGCGTTTCGCGCGGAAAACTTTCTGCCGACGCCGCGGAGCAGATCCTGTCCCGCCTGACGCCGGTGACGACTATCAATGCCCTGGCGAAAGCCGATCTGGTGATCGAGGCAGCCTCCGAACGGCTTGAGGTGAAAAAAGCCCTGTTTAGCCAGCTGGCAGAGGTCTGCCCGCCGCAGACGCTGCTTGCCAGCAACACCTCGTCCATTTCCGTTACCGCGATTGCGGCGGAGATTAGCCACCCTGAACGCGTCGCCGGGCTGCACTTCTTCAACCCCGCGCCGGTGATGAAGCTGGTGGAGGTGGTCAGCGGGCTGGCCACCTCGTCCGAAGTGGCCGATGCGCTGTGCGAGCTGGCGCTGAGCTGGGGAAAGCAGCCGGTACGCTGTCAATCCACGCCGGGGTTTATCGTCAACCGCGTGGCGCGTCCGTTCTATTCGGAAGCCTGGCGCGCGCTGGAAGAGCAGGTGGCAACGCCTGAGGCGATCGACGCCGCCCTGCGAGACGGCGGCGGCTTCCCGATGGGGCCGCTTGAGCTGACGGACCTGATCGGTCAGGACGTCAACTTTGCCGTGACCTGCTCCGTGTTTAACGCCTTCTGGCAGGAGCGCCGTTTTCTGCCGTCGCTGATGCAGCAGGAGCTGGTGCTGGCAGGGCGTCTGGGCAAAAAAAGCGGGCAGGGCGTTTACCGCTGGCAGGAGGAAAAACCCGCCGTCAGCTGGCTCGACCCGGTTAGCTACAGCTTCAGCCCGATGCGCGTACAGCGAAAAAGTGACGGTGTCACAGAAATTGACGAACTGCTGCTGATTGAAACGCAGGGTGAAACCGCACAGGCGCTGGCGCTGCGCCACGGCTGCCCGGTGGTGGTAGTCGACCGTATCGAGCGGGATGTGGCCGTGATTGCCGCCGCGCCCGGCAACCCGCGCTCCGCCACGCAGAAGGCCATTTACTGGTTGCAGCATCAGGAGAAGCGGGTGTTACAGATTGCGGACTACCCCGGCCTGCTGGTCTGGCGCACGGTGGCGATGATTGCCAACGAAGCGCTGGACGCCCTGCAAAAAGGGGTCGCCAGCGAGCAAGACATCGATACCGCCATGCGCTTAGGGGTCAACTATCCCTGCGGCCCCATCGCCTGGGGCGAGCGCCTTGGCTGGCAGCGTCTGTTAACCCTGCTGGAGAACCTGCAACGTCACTACGGCGAGGAACGCTATCGCCCCTGTTCCCTGCTGCGCCAGCGTGCGCTTCTGGAGAGTAGCTATGAGTCATAACGCCTGGCATAACGCCCGCGCGATGTACGAACAAGACGCCTGCGCGCAGGCGATGGGGATGGATATCATCGACATGGACGAGGGCTATGCGGTGGTGACCATGACCATCACCCCGCAAATGCTCAACGGGCATAAAACCTGCCACGGCGGACAGCTGTTCTCACTGGCCGATACCGCCTTTGCCTACGCCTGCAACAGTCAGGGGCTGGCGGCGGTAGCCTCAGGCTGCACCATCGACTTTCTGCGACCGGGCTTTGCCGGAGACAAGCTGACCGCCACCGCGCGGGTGAAGCATCAGGGCAAGCTGACCGGCGTATACGACATTGAAATTCAGAACCAACACCAGAAAACCGTCGCGCTTTTTCGCGGGAAATCCCACCGCACCGGCGGCAGTGTGACAGGAGAAGCCTGATGCGTGACGCATTTATTTGTGAGGGGGTGCGTACCCCGGTCGGCCGTTACGGCGGAGGGTTGTCCAGCGTGCGCGCCGATGACTTAGGGGCCGTGCCGCTGCGCGCGCTGCTGGCGCGTTATCCGCAGCTCGATCTGGAGCGCATTGATGACGTGATCTTCGGCTGCGCAAATCAGGCCGGGGAGGATAACCGCAACGTGGCAAGAATGTCGGCGCTGCTAGCCGGGCTGCCGCAGACGGTGTCCGCCACCACCCTTAACCGCCTGTGCGGGTCGGGGCTGGACGCGATTGGCTTTGCCGCACGCGCCATTAAGGCGGGCGACGGCGATCTGCTGATCGCGGGCGGCGTGGAGTCCATGTCCCGCGCGCCGTTCGTGATGGGCAAAGCCACGGCAGCGTTTCAGCGTCAGGCGGAGATCTTCGATACCACCATCGGCTGGCGATTTGTGAATCCGCTCATGCATCAGCAATACGGAACTGACAGCATGCCCGAAACGGCAGAGAATGTAGCGGAATTGTTAAATATCAGCCGTGCCGATCAGGACGCGTTTGCCCTGCGCAGCCAGCAGCGCACCGCGCGGGCGCAGCAGAACGGCGTTCTGGCGCAGGAGATTATTCCGGTACAGGTGGCGGGGAAAAAAGGAGCGGTGACGGAAGTGAGCGTGGATGAACATCCCCGCGCCGAAACCACTCTTGAACAGCTTGCCGCGCTGAAATCCCCGTTCCGTAAGAACGGTGTGGTGACGGCGGGGAACGCCTCCGGCGTGAACGACGGCGCGGCGGCGCTGATTATCGCCAGCGAGCCGATGGCGCTTGCCCAGGGGTTAACGCCGCGCACCCGCATAGTGGCAATGGCGACCGCGGGCGTCGAGCCGCGTCTGATGGGGTTAGGCCCGGTGCCCGCCACCCGCAAGGTGCTGGAGCGTGCCGGGCTGAGCATCACCGATATGGACGCCATTGAGCTGAACGAAGCCTTCGCCGCCCAGGCGCTGGGCGTGCTGCGCCAGCTGGGTTTGCCGGATGACGCCGGGCACGTTAACCCGAACGGTGGGGCGATCGCGCTAGGTCATCCGCTGGGCATGAGCGGTGCCAGACTGGCGCTGGCGGCAAGCAATGAATTGCACCGACGCGGCGGGCGCTACGCGCTGTGTACGATGTGCATCGGTGTGGGTCAGGGCATTGCCATGATCCTTGAGCGTGTTTGAGCGAACAATAATGTGAGTACCCTGCGATGATAAATACAACAAAGCTTGATCCGATCGAAACCGCGTCCGTTGATGAATTACAGGCGTTGCAGACCGCGCGCCTGAAGTGGACGCTGAACCACGCCTACCACAACGTTCCGATGTACAAACGCAAGTTTGACGCCGCGGGCGTTCACCCTGACGATTTTAACGAGCTTGCGGACCTGCAAAAATTCCCGTGCACCACCAAGCAGGATCTGCGCGACAACTACCCGTTCGATACCTTTGCGGTGCCGATGGAGCAGGTGGTGCGTATCCACGCCTCGTCGGGCACCACCGGGAAGCCGACCGTGGTGGGATATACCCAAAATGATATCGACAACTGGGCCAATATCGTCGCCCGTTCCCTGCGCGCCGCCGGGGGCAGCGCGAAGGATAAAATTCACGTGGCCTATGGCTACGGGCTGTTCACCGGCGGGCTGGGCGCGCACTACGGTGCCGAGCGTCTGGGGGCGACGGTGATCCCGATGTCCGGCGGCCAGACGGAGAAGCAGGCGCAGCTGATCCGCGATTTTCAGCCGGATATGATCATGGTGACGCCCTCTTACTGCCTGAACCTTATCGAAGAGCTGGAGCGTCAGATGGGCGGTGACGCCAGCGCCTGTTCCCTGCGCGTGGGCGTTTTCGGCGCCGAGCCGTGGACACAGGCGATGCGCGGCGAAATTGAAAAACGGCTGGGCATTACCGCGCTGGATATCTATGGTCTTTCGGAAGTGATGGGGCCGGGCGTGGCGATGGAGTGTCTGGAAACCGCGGACGGCCCGACCATCTGGGAAGATCATTTCTTCCCGGAAATCGTTAACCCCAATGACGGCACGCCGCTGGCCGACGGGGAGCAGGGCGAACTGCTGTTCACCACCCTGACCAAAGAGGCGCTGCCGGTGATCCGCTACCGCACCCGCGACCTGACGCGCCTGCTGCCGGGCACCGCGCGCACCATGCGCCGGATGGATCGCATCAGCGGGCGCAGCGACGACATGCTGATCATTCGCGGCGTGAACGTCTTCCCGTCACAGCTGGAAGAGGAGATCGTTAAGTTCGAACACCTTTCGCCGCACTATCAGCTGGAGGTCAACCGCCGCGGACATCTTGATTCACTTTCGGTGAAGGTTGAACTAAAACAGAGCAGCTTAACGCTGACGCATGAACAGCGCTGTCAGGTCTGCCACCAGCTGCGGCACCGTATTAAATCGATGGTGGGGATCTCCACGGACGTGACGATCGTGAACTGCGGCAGCATACCGCGCTCCGAAGGTAAAGCCTGCCGGGTGTTTGATCTGCGTAAGGTCGCGGCTAACGGGTGAAGGAACCTCATAACATGACGGCCCCCTCTCCCTTGAGGGAGAGGGCTGGGGTGAGGGGGGAAACCCAAATTCCTGTGCTATGATTCATCCAGGAAAAAAATAACAACAGAATGAATCACATGAATAAACTTGACGCTTTTATCCAGCACGCGGTCAGCTCGGTTCCGGTGAGCGGAACGTCGCTTATCTCCTCGCTGTATGGCGACGCGCTTTCCCATCGTGGCGGAGAGATCTGGCTCGGCAGCCTGGCGGCCCTGCTGGAAGGGATGGGATTTGGCGAGCGCTTTGTGCGCACCGCGCTGTTTCGCCTCAACAAAGAGGGCTGGCTGGACGTGTCCCGTATTGGGCGCCGCAGCTTTTACCGTCTCAGCGACAAGGGGCTGCGTTTGACCCGTCGCGCGGAAAATAAAATCTACCGTGCGGAATTGCCGGCCTGGGACGGTAAATGGCTGCTGCTGCTCTCCGAGGGGCTGGATAAAACCACGCTCGCGGATGTAAAAAAACAGCTTATCTGGCAAGGGTTTGGCACGCTGGCGCCGAGCCTGATGGCCTCGCCGTCGCAGAACCTGGCGGATGTGCAGTCTCTGCTGCATGACGCGGGCGTAGCGGAAAACGTCATCTTCTTTGAGGCCCATTCACCGCTGGCCTTATCACGCGCGGCGTTACGAGCCCGCGTGGAAGAGTGCTGGCAGCTGACTGAACAAAACGCGATGTACGAAACGTTTATCCATTCGTTTCGTCCGCTGCTGCCGCTGCTGAAGGAGGTGTCGCCGGAGGAGTTAACCCCGGAACGCTGCTTCCAGATCCAGCTGTTACTCATTCATTTTTATCGTCGCGTGGTGCTGAAAGATCCGCTGTTGCCGGAGGAGTTACTCCCTGCGCACTGGGCGGGACAGAGCGCGCGGCAGCTGTGCATTAACATCTACCAGCGCGTGGCGGCGGGCGCCCTGGCGTTTGTCAGCGAGAAGGGCGAGACCTCCGTGGGCGAGTTGCCCGCGCCCGGCACCCTTTATCATCAGCGCTTTGGTGGTCTGAATATCACATAAGGAGAGGGTATGCCTGTTTATCAAATTGATGGTCTGACGCCGGTCGTGCCTGAAGAGAGCTATGTTCACCCGACGGCGGTGCTGATTGGTGACGTCATCCTCGGGAAAGGCGTTTACGTGGGTCCCAACGCCAGCCTGCGCGGTGATTTTGGCCGAATCGTGGTGAAAGACGGTGCGAACATTCAGGATAACTGCGTGATGCACGGTTTTCCGGAGCAGGACACCGTGGTGGAAGAGGACGGGCATATCGGCCATAGCGCAATCCTTCATGGCTGCGTCATCCGCCGTAATGCGCTGGTGGGGATGAATGCGGTGGTGATGGACGGGGCGACGATCGGCGAAAACAGCATCGTCGGGGCGGCGGCGTTTGTGAAGGCGAAAGCGGAGATGCCGGCGAATCATTTGATCCTTGGCAGTCCGGCAAAAGCGATTCGTGAGCTGAGCGCGCAGGAAATCGAGTGGAAAATGCAGGGCACGCGGGAGTATCAGGTGCTGGTGGACCGCTGTAAGCAGACGCTGCATCAGGTGGAGCCATTGCGCGAAGAAGAGCCCGGACGCAAGCGGCTGGTCTTCGATGAGAATTTGCGGCCAAAATCGGCTGGTCGGGATAATTAATCGCCGGTTGTTCGCGTCTTTTAAATCCGTGAGGCTGAGCTTAATACGCTTCCGGCAACGGCCGGTCAATCGACACCAGCTTTCCGCGCTTCACGGTGATATACCCCCCGGCTTTCAGATCTGCCAGCACGCGAAAAACATGCGTTCGCGACAGGTTGGTGCGCTTGATGATAAACAGCGCCAGGCCTTCATTTTCGCCCGTGTGGGTTTCCTGCCGATAGAGATAGCGGTACAGCATGTGTTTGATGGTCTGGTAGCTCGTGACCTGTCCGCGCTCGTTGTGCAGATCGATAGTAAAAATCGACATGAAGGTCAGAATAGTGGTCAGTGCTTGCACGCGTTCTGGCCCGCCGTGCAAAAATAGCTGGTCGAAATCGGCGTAGGGAATTTTTACCAGTTTCACCTTCGCACTGCTGCGATATTCAAATTTCGCTAGCGGGCAATAGCGTTCCATTAGCCCGATGGGCATATATTCAATGGTATTGCCAATATTCAACCCATCTTCAGGCATTAATATCGTCAGAGAACCTTCGGTACAGAAATAAATATAGCCGGGCTCGACGGCTAACTTTTTATTTGCGGCAACGGTTAGCGCTTCTCCTGAAGACAGGATTTGTGGAAAAAAGCGCCCAATATTGAGCTGCTGATAATAGGTATGGATGTCCTGAAAATTCACGCTAGGCCTCGTCCCGCAACGTCTGTCGTCGCATCGAGTATAGCAGGAGTCGCGTCCTGATGACGAGACAACCTCATACCAGTCCCATATGGGACTATGATGGGAAAGTATTCTGTTTAGAATGGTCCTCAATGAGTTCGCATTAAATTATCCGCCAGCAGTAAATATCCGGGCGGCGCAATTAATCTATGAGGCCATTTAATGAAATTAACGATAATCGCTAAGCAACTGGCGCTGGCCGGTGTGTTAACATCGCTTTCGCTTTCTGCATGGGCTGAAGTGCAGCCGCAGGATGCCACACCCACAACCCAGCAGGCTAATAACGCCCTGTATAATAAACTGCCCTTTGCCGATAAAACCGATTTTGAGAACGCCCATAAGGGCTTTATCGCTCCGTTGCCGCAGAACATGATCAAAGGCGAGCAAGGAAACGTTATCTGGAACCCGGCGAAGTATGACTTCGTGAAAGAGGGTGAAAAAGCCCCGGATACGGTGAACCCGAGCCTGTGGCGCCAGTCACAGCTGATCAACATTGGCGGACTGTTTAAGGTCACCGACGGCGTGTATCAGATCCGTAATCTCGATCTCTCCAACATGACCATCATTGAGGGCGAGAAGGGCATTACCGTTATCGACCCGCTACTAAGCGCTGAACCGGCGAAAGAAGCGCTGGATCTCTACTATGCAAATCGCGGCAAGAAGCCGGTGGTGGCGGTGGTGATCACCCATAGTCACGTTGACCACTACGGCGGCCTGCGCGGCGTGGTTGAAGAAGCCGACGTGAAGTCAGGCAAAGTAAAAATCTACGCGCCGGATGGTTTTATGAAAGAGGCGGTTTCCGAAAACATTATGGCCGGGAACGGGATGAGCCGCCGTGCCAGCTATATGTACGGCAACCTGCTGAAGCCGGACGCAAAAGGCCAGGTGGGTGCGGGCCTTGGCACCACCACCTCTGCGGGTACCGTCACCCTCATCCCGCCGACCAACTACATCACCCATACCGGTCAGGAAGAAGTGATCGACGGTTTGACCTACGACTTTATGATGGCGCCAGGTTCAGAAGCCCCGTCGGAGATGCTGTGGTACGTCAAAGAGAAGAAAATGATCGAGGCCGCAGAGGACGTGACCCACACGCTGCACAACACCTACTCCCTGCGGGGCGCGAAAATTCGCGATCCGCTGGCCTGGTCTAAGTACATCAACGCCGCCATTGAGCGCTGGGGCGCGGACGCGGAAGTGATTATTGCGCAGCACCACTGGCCGACCTGGGGTAACGAGAATATCGTCAAGCTGATGAAAGGTCAGCGCGATATGTACCGCTACATCAACGACCAGACCCTGCGTATGGCCAACAAGGGCCTGACCCGCGATGAAATTGCCGCAGAATTTAAGCTGCCGGAATCGCTGGAGAAGCAGTGGGCGAGCCGCGGTTACTACGGCTCCGTTAGCCACGACGTCAAAGCCACCTACGTGTTTTATCTCGGCTGGTTCGACGGCAACCCGGCAACCCTCGACGAGCTGCCGCCTGAACAGGCAGCGAAGAAGTTCGTGCAGTACATGGGCGGCGCTGATGCCATTATGCAGAAAGCCAAAGCGGATTATCAGCAGGGCAATTACCGCTGGGTTGCCCAGGTGGTGAGCAAAGTGGTCTTTGCCGATCCTAACAACCAGGCGGCACGTAACCTGGAAGCCGATGCGCTGGAGCAGTTAGGTTATCAGGCGGAAGCGGGCACCTGGCGTAACTTCTACCTGACCGGCGCGCAGGAGCTGCGAAATGGCGTGAAAAAGCTGCCGACGCCGAACACCGCCAGCCCGGATACCGTGCGTGCGATGACGCCAGAAATGTTCTTCGACTACCTGGGCGTGCACATCAACGGGGTGCGTGCCGGAAACGCCAAAGCGGTGTTTAACGTCGATCTCGGTAAGGATGGCGGCAAATACAAGCTGGAGCTGGAAAACGGCGTGCTGAACCATACCGCCAACGCGCAGGCGCAGGATGCCGATGCAACCATCGCGCTTGACCGTACCACGCTGAACGACATCATCCTGAAGAAAGAGACGCTGAAGCAGGCAGTGGACAAGGGTGACGTGAAGGTGAGCGGAGACGGGGCGAAGCTGGAAGAGATGCTGAGCTACATGGATACGTTTGACTTCTGGTTCAATATCGTAACGCCGTAAGTTTAGGTTTCATCCTCATAATCCTGGCGCCTTAGAAATAAGGCGCCATTTTTTTATTCACGCATCGCCAGCGCGCTCGCGCTTGCGGGGTCGAATAGCGAAATACTCTCAATCTGGTCCAGCATGATCACCTTACGGAAATCCATGGCGCTTTTTGGCTCTGAGTCGAGCGTAACCTCATGCTCGGCGTACCATTTGCTGTAGTTGTGTTCAATGCACAGCTGCATGTTTTTCCCGTCACGATAGCCGCTCAGCATCGGAATAAGCACGATATTGGCAGTTTTTTCATACTCCAGCGTGGCGGTATGGATCATGCCAATATAAATCCGCCGCGATTTCAGCGTGACGTGCGCCAGCTCGCCTTCTTCCATGCACTGATAGAGCAACTGTTCGATACCGCTCGACTGCGCCAGCCGCTTGTACAATTTTTTCCGGCCTTCGCCGTCGAGCCGCGCGCTGCCGGCCCAGTTCGAGCGGTAGAGACAGAACAGGATCGCAAAGGCCAGCATTACCACTACCGGGGCCTGAATACCCAGGAAGCTCCAGTTCATAAAATCAATTTGCCAGTCGGCATATTTCGCAGACGTGAAATGGAAAGTGTTATCGGCGGCGGAGAGGGCGAACAACAGCAGCCACAGCAGGCCGGTGGCGATTACCCCCTGAAGGACGAAAATACAGCCATACAGCGCCACGAGAAAATAGACGTCCCAGCCAAATGAACGCTTAATTTTGAATCGCGTTGACAGGTCGCGGCTGGTGTACCAGTAACCGCATACCATCAATACCATAAATATTGCCGTTCCCATCTCAGGCCCTCTTTAGCGCGTTGACATGGCGCAGAAAGTCCTGCCGTACCTCGTTGCTTTTGTAGTTAACCGAGGCGTTTCCATCCTGGTCGATAATGATGCGGTCGCCATCCTCTACGGCTTCGATAATTTCCTGGTGACTCATGACCTGCAACAAAGATTCCGGGCTGGAAAAGAGCGCCATCAGTAAATTTTTCATCGCGTGACATCCTTATGAATTAAAAGGATAAGTCTGGAAGATAAATGGCACTTTTGCCTTAAGGTTATCCCTAAAAAAGCGGGCTGCGGTGAGTGTGTCTAACTTTTATCAAAAAATGGCGCTGCGTGGGCTGCATTTAACCTGTTGAAAATAAGTAACAATAAAAAATATATTCTCCTGAACTTGGACAAATAACGCCAATTGTGTAAGTTTTAATTATGCGATTTCGCTACGTTGTTTACAGCCAGGATGTGACCCATGAGCACGTTGCCGTCCGTCATCAGTCGGTTCGTTGATTACTACACCACGCTGGATACTCAGCCACCCTCGGCGCTGGCGGAGATTTATCGCGCCGATGCCACGCTTATCGATCCCTTTGGCGAACACAGCGGGCTGTTCGCGCTTCAGCGCTATTTCACCCATCTGCTGGTTAACGTTCAGCACTGTCGCTTTACCGTCGATGCACCGTTGCAGCAGGGCGAGCGCTTTGTTGTCACCTGGATTATGCATTGGTCGCACCCGCATATTGCCCGGGGGGCAATGCGGCAACTACCGGGCTGCTCCGTGGTAGACATGTGCGACGATCGCATTGTTCGCCAGCGCGATTACTACGATGCCGGAGAGATGATTTATGAACACCTTCCGGTGCTCGGCTGGGCCGTACGCGGCGTTAAGCGGAGAGTGAAATCATGAAAACGGTTCTGATTACCGGCGCAAGCTCGGGGATAGGGGCAGGGCTGGCGACATCTTTCGCTGACGACGGCTACCGGGTGATTGCCTGCGGGCGCGATGCGCAACGCCTGGCGGACCTGCATCAGCACAGCCCCAATATTACGGTGCGCCTGTTCGATATGACGGACAGGGACGCCTGTCGCCAGGCGCTGGCTGACTGTGCTGCCGATACGGTGATCCTCTGCGCCGGAACCTGCGAGTATCTCGATCGCGGCGAGGTGGATGCCGCGCTGGTGGAGCGGGTGATGACCACCAACTTCATGGGGCCGGTAAACTGCCTTGCCGCGTTGCAGCCGCAGCTGGTATCCGGCAACCGCGTGGTGCTGGTCAGCTCGATGGCGCACTGGCTTCACTTCCCCCGGGCCGAAGCGTATGGCGCCTCCAAGGCGGCGTTAACCTGGTTTGCCGACACGCTGCGCCTCGACTGGGAGCCGAAAGGGATTGCCGTCACGGTCGTTTCACCCGGTTTTGTCGACACGCCGCTGACCCGCAAAAACGATTTTCCGATGCCGGGCCGGGTTAGCGTGGAGCAGGCCGTCAGCGCCATTCGTCGCGGTCTGGCAAAAGGGAAAGATACTATCGCGTTTCCCGCCGGGTTCAGCCTGGCGCTGCGCCTGCTTTCCGGCCTGCCCAACGTACTTCAGCGCGCACTGCTGCGCAGGATGGTGCGGCCATGAAGATTGCAATTATCGGTAGCGGCATCGCCGGATTAACCTGTGCCTGGCGGCTCGCCGGACATCATCAGGTCACGCTTTTTGAAGCGCAGGCTACGCCGGGCGGCCATACCGCAACGGTAGATGTTGACACCCCGCAGGGAACGTATGCCATCGACACCGGTTTTATCGTCTATAACGACCGCACCTATCCGCGCTTTATGGGGCTGCTCAGCGAGCTGGGCATCAGCGGGCAAAAAACGCAGATGAGCTTTTCGGTGCACAACCCGCAGAGCGGGCTGGAGTATAACGGGCATACCCTGACGTCGCTGTTCGCCCAGCGTCGTAACCTGCTGAACCCCGGCTTCTGGACGCTGCTGAAGGAGATCGTGCGCTTTAACCGGCTGGCGAAACAGACGCTTGAGGGCGACGTTAGCGAGTCCGCCACGCTGGAGACGTTCCTGCGCCAGCACCGCTTCACGCCTTTTTTTGCCCGTCACTACATCCTGCCGATGGGGGCGGCGATCTGGTCATCGTCGCTACAGGAGATGAAACGGTTCCCGCTGCCGCTCTTTTTACGCTTTTTCGACAACCACGGTTTGCTGGACATCACCCATCGTCCGCAGTGGTACGTGGTGCCGGGCGGCTCCCGGGAGTACATCCGTGCGATGATGGACAAGCTTGGCGATCGCCTGACGCTGCACCTCAACGCGCCGGTTCAGAAGGTTGTTCGCCACGATCGCGGCGTCGACATTGAGCGGGAAGGCGTTACGCATACCTTCGATCAGGTGATCTTTGCCTGCCACTCGGCACAGGCGCTGGCGATGCTCGCCAGCCCGACGCAGGCTGAACGCGAGGTGCTGGGGGATATCGGCTGGCAGCGTAACGAGGTGGTACTTCACAGCGATCCGCGCTGGCTGCCGGTGCGCAAGCGCGCCTGGGCCAGCTGGAACTATCGCCTCAGCAAGCAGGATGATGCCAGCGCCTGCGTTACCTACAACATGAATATTTTGCAGGGGCTGCCCGCCGGCAGTCCGCTGTTTTGCGTCACCCTTAACCCTGAAACGCCGGTGGATGAGCGCTTTGTGCTGCGCCGCTTTGTCTATGAGCATCCGCTTTTTAACCCGAAGAGCTGGCATGCCCAGGCCCGGCGCGGCGAGATAAACGGTCGCCAGCGGAGCTGGTTCTGCGGCGCGTACTGGTACAACGGCTTTCACGAAGATGGTGTGCGCAGCGCGCTGGACGTGGTGAATGCTCTCGCGGCCGGGGAGGGCAACTGAGATGAACAGTTGCCTTTACCACGGCGCATTGCGCCATCGCCGTCTTACGCCGAAAGCACACCATTTTACCTATAGCGTGTTTATGGCGTGGCTCGATCTCGATGAGCTGGACAGACTGCCCTCCGTCGGCGTGCGGCGAAACCGCTTTGCGCCTGCGGCATTTTATGATGCGGATTACCCGCTGGGCACGCCGCTCAAAGAGCGCGTCCTTGAGCGTCTGGAAAAGCTGACCGGCCAGCGTCCGGCGGGGCGGATCATGCTCCTGACGCAGCTACGATATTTCGGCTTTCATTTTAACCCGGTCAATTTTTACTACTGCTATGACGGCGAAGACACTCTGCGCTGGGTTCTCGCCGAAGTGCGTAACACGCCGTGGAATGAACGGCATTACTACGCCGTGGCGGGGCAGGACGCTCCGCCGACGGAGAAAGCATTTCATGTTTCGCCCTTTAACCCGATGGACATGGTTTACCACTGGCGCTTCAACAGCCCGGACAGCACGCTGCGCATGCATATTGAAAACCATCAGGAAACGAAGGTGTTTGATGCCACGCTGACGCTACGCCGGGCGCCGCTGACGCGTGGGGCGCTGCGGGCGATGCTGGTGCGGATCCCGTTGATGACCCTTAAAACCGTTTTTGCCATTTACTGGCAGGCGCTCAGGCTGTGGCTCAAGCGCGTGCCGCTGCATAACCATCCCCTCAGCAGGAGTGAACGATCATGACCGATCCCGTCTTTGCGCTTGAACCCGATATCCCGCGCAACGCTCGCGTCGCGCGCTGGTTGCTTTTTCGCCTGCTGAACGGCCTGCGCGGGGGCTCGCTGACGCTCCGTGAAGGGCCCCAGACGTTCCATTTCGGCGACGCGTCCGCCGCGCTTCACGCCGAAGTGCAGGTGCGATCTCCGGGCGTCTACTGGCGCATTTTAACGGGAGGCAGCCTTGCCGCGGCGGAAGCGTGGATGGATGGCGACTGGGAGACGGCCCACCTGACGCCGCTGCTGGAGCTGATTGCGCGCAATAGCCAGATCCTCGGGCAGCTGGAAAAAGGGTTTCGCCTGCTCGCGAAGCCGGTGGAGCGGCTACGGCACTGGGCGCGGCGCAACTCCCGCGCTCAGGCGCGTGAAAATATTGCCGCCCATTACGATCTCGGTAACACCTTTTACGCCCATTTCCTTGATGAGCAGCTCCTGTACTCCAGCGCGCTGTTTACCGGGGAAGAGCAGGAGCTGGCGGCGGCTCAGCAGGCAAAAATGGCGAGGCTGTGCGACCAGCTGGCGCTCACCGCAAACGATCATCTGCTGGAAATTGGCACCGGTTGGGGGGCGATGGCGGAGTACGCCGCCCGTCACTACGGCTGTCGGGTAACCACCACCACGCTGTCGCAGGAGCAGTACCACTGGGCCACCGCGCGGATCGCGCGGGCAGGCTTGCAGGATCGCGTTGAGGTGCTGCTCTGCGACTACCGCGATCTGACCGGGGTGTACGATAAGCTGGTGTCGGTTGAGATGATCGAAGCCGTCGGCCAACGCTACCTGCCAACGTTTTTCCGCACCTGTCAGGCGCGTCTGCGTCCAGGCGGGAGGATGGCGATTCAGGCCATCACCATTCAGGATCAGCGCTATCGCGACTACAGCAAAAGCGTCGATTTTATACAGCGCTACATCTTCCCCGGCGGCTTTTTGCCCAGCATCACCGCCATGAATGACCTGATGACACGCCACACGGATTTTGTGGTGCGTAACCTCTTTGACATGGGGCCGGATTACGCCCGCACGCTCGCCCACTGGCGGCAGCGCTTCATTCACGCCTGGCAGGAGATAGAAAAGCTCGGGTTTGATGAACGTTTCCGCCGGATGTGGCTGTACTACTTCGGCTATTGTGAAGCCGGGTTTAACGCCCGCACCATCAGCGTGGTGCAGCTCACTGCGGAACGCGTATGAAGCGCTACGGGCAGGTGTTTCTGCTGGCCATCGGGTTCGATCTCTACTGGACGCTGGTGGTGCTGTTTCGCGAGCAGGGTCTGGTCATCTGGATCGCGCTGGCGGTGCTTGCCTGGCTGCTGTTACCGCCATCGCACCGGCTATACGCCATTGTGCTGGCTGCGTCGGGCGCGCTGCTTGACGCCCTCTGGGCGCTGACCGGGCTGATTGCCTTTACCGGTGCGTCGCTAATGCCGCTATGGATGGTCGCGCTGTGGCTGATGTTTGCCTGCGTCTGGACGCAGCTAACCCGCACGACAACGCTGCCGGGCTGGCTGCTGACGGCGCTGGCGACCGTGGGCGGGCCGGTGGCCTACCTGATCGGCGAGCGTCTGGGGGCCATAACGTTTCTGGAACCGACCTTTATCGTCGTCAGCTGGATGATCCCGGGCTGGCTGGTGTTGATGCTGTTTTTCCACCTGCTGATGGGGAGACAACAATGAGAAATCTGTTATTCATGCTCGCGCTGACCCTATTCACCTGTAGCGTGCAGGCGGCAGACTGGCTGAGCTGGCGCAAGGTGGGCGACGCCACGCTCACCTGGGGGCCGCTTACCGTCTATACCTCTCAGCTTCTCACGCCCAACGGGCGCTACGCGGGTATAGACAGCGATAACGCGCTGATTATTACCTACGCCCGCGACATTGCTGCCGACGACCTGGTCGAGGCGACCCGCGAGCAGTGGCAGGCGCAGGGCATTTTGCAGCAGGAGCCGCAGAGTGAAGCCTGGCTACGCATGCTATCCACGCTCTGGCCCGACGTCACGCCCGGCGCGCAGCTCGCGTTTGTGCTGAAGGACGGACAGGGGCAATTCTGGTATCGCCCTACAGCGTCGCAGAAAACCTTTACGCCACTCGGGCCGCGCCAGTCGGCAGCGTTTAGCTCGCGCTTTCTGGCGATCTGGCTCGATCCCCGCACCGAGTATCCTGAACTGCGTCAGCAGTTAATCGGAGGACCAAAATGAAACGTTTCCTGTTAATGGCGCTTGCCCTGACGATGCTGGTGGCCGGATGCAGCACCGAGGTGACAGAGTATCGTCAGCAGCAGCCGACGCTGGATATTTTCACCTATTTCCAGGGGAAAACCGAGGCGTGGGGGATGGTTCAGGATCGCAGCGGTAAGCAGATCCGCCGTTTCCACGTCGAGATCGCCGGTGATGTTATCGGCGATACGCTGACCCTGAACGAGCATTTTGTCTACGACGACGGCGAGAAGCAGCAGCGCGTGTGGCACATCCGCCGCGTTGGTCAGAATCGCTACGAGGGCACGGCGGGCGATATTGAGGGTGTGGCGTCAGGCCAGGCGGCGGGCAACGCCCTTAACTGGCGCTACAGCATGAACGTGAAGGCGGACGGCAAAACCTGGCTGTTACACTTCGATGACTGGATGTATTTGCAGGACGGCACCCGTCTGTTCAATAAGACCGAGATGAAGAAATTTGGCGTCACCGTCGCCACGGTGACGCTGTTCTTTACCCGCAAAGAGGGCGGTTAACCCTCTTCGGGCTGAGGTTTACTGCTTGAGTAGATGAAGAAGAGCGCAATACTCAGGCAGACCACGGCCCCCAGACGGCTCATTGAAAACGGAATGGCTTCATTGTTCAGCCAGCCAAAGTTATCAATCAGCATGCTCATGGCCAGCTGGCCCAGGATCACCGCTACCGTGGCAACGGCGGTGCCGATGCGCTGCACCGCGAGCACCATAATCACGATATAAGGCACGCCGCACAGGGCGCCCAGAAGCTGCCATTTGGGCACATCCATCAGGCTCACCGCCTGTTTCGGCTCAAAGAAGAAGATGAGCAGGGCGGTCACCAGCGCGCCGACGGAAAAAGTCAGAAACGCGCTTTTGAAAACCCCCACGCTGCTGCCTAATTGCCCGTTAATGGCAGCCTGAATGCTCAGCGTCGCGCCGCCAATCACGGCCAGAATAATCATAATTACTGTCATAACGTTACCCCTGAGCCACGAGAATGAGCGCCGCAATGATAAACCCCAGCGCAATAATGCGTTTTGTATCGATCCTGCGGTGCGGCGTACCCAGCAGGCCATAGTGGTCAATAATCAGGCTTTTAAAAACCTGACCGGCCAGAATGCCAATCATCGTCATCGCGATGCCGATCGCCGGGGTGGCAATGGTGAGAATGATGACGTAAACTGGACCGAGCACGCCGCCCAGCAGGTGCCATGACGGTTGCGCAAAAAATGAGGGGCTGTTGCGCGGGCTGAAAAACAGCATCAGCAGAAACGTCAGCCCCGTCCCCACGCTGAATATGCTGAACGCAGCCCACAGATCGCCTACCTCCGCGCCCAGCGGTCCCAGCAGCCCGGCTTCCACGGACAGCCCCATGCCGCCGGCAATCACCAGTAAAATTAAAATAATGTGCATAACGCTTTTTCTCCTTTTTCCAGGCGGAGAAGATTACGTCTGAACATCATTGAGAAAAATGCCATAATGCAGGAAACACCTGTGCAGGAAATGCATTAATGATGGATGCCGGACATATCAGCATTCGCGCGCTGCTGATCTTCATCGACGTATACGAAACGCAAAATTTTTCCGTGGTCGCGCGGCGGGAAGGGATCTCCGCGTCGCAGGTTTCACGCGTGATCCACCAGCTTGAGGACGCCCTCGGGCAACAGCTGTTCTACCGCAACACGCGGGCGATTATGCCCACAGAGAGCGGACATCTTTTTGTTCGCTATGCGCGGGCGATGGCCGGGAACTTGGAGGATGCGCGACGCGAGCTGGATGAACGCGCCCGCGAGCCGTCGGGCACGCTGCGCATCAATGGCCCGGTCTTTTTCGGACAACGGCACATCGCGCCGGGCCTGCCTGGGCTGCTGGCGCGTTATCCCCGTCTCTCCGTTGAACTTACCCTCACCGACGATTTTATCGATCCTCACCGCGACGCCGCGGACGTTATCTTTCGCATCGGCGCGCTGACGGACTCCTCGTTTCACGCCCGGGTGTTTGGGCAGCAGTTCTACCATCTGGCGGCCTCGCCGGACTATCTGCGCAAACATGGCGCGCCTGAGGGGCCGGACGATCTTAGCCGTCACCGCTGTCTGGTGTACCGCGGATCGTCCGGGCCTAACCGCTGGCTGATCCGGTCGCCGGGCGAGGCGTGGGTTCACTATCCCGTCGTACCGTTGATGACCTCCAATAACGCGGAAACGCTCCTGATTTCGGCGCTGGGCGGCATGGGCATTGTGCTTTTTCCCGACTGGATGGTGAGCGAGCGGCTGAAAAGCGGTGAGCTGGTGGCATTGCTGCCGGAGAGGGAGTGTTCAATCAATACGGAGCCGCTGACGATTGCGGCGATTTACCCGAACGCGCGTCATCCGCCCCTGAACGTCAGGGCGGTGATTGATTACTATATTGAACGGTTCGGTACGCCGCTGTACTGGCAAACCTGAGGATTAACGAGTAAGCTCGCGGCGGAGGATCTCTGCCCCGGCGCTTAATGCCTTGAGCTTACCGTTGGCAACTTGGCGGGAAAGGGGAGCCATGCCGCAGTTGGTCGACGGATAAAGCTTGTCTGCATCCACAAACTGCAACGCCTTGCGCAGCGTATCGGCGACCTCTTCCGGCGTTTCGATGGTTTGGGTGGCGACGTCAATCGCCCCGACCATCACTTTTTTACCGCGGATCAACTCCAGCAGATCCATCGGCACGCGCGAGTTGTGGCATTCCAGCGAGATGATATCGATCTTCGAGGTCTGCAATTTAGGAAACGCCTCTTCATACTGGCGCCACTCGGAACCGAGCGTCTTTTTCCAGTCCGTATTGGCTTTGATGCCGTAACCGTAGCAGATATGTACCGCGGTTTCGCACTTCAGCCCTTCAATGGCGCGCTCCAGCGCGGCGATACCCCAGTCGTTCACCTCGTCGAAAAAGACGTTAAAGGCCGGTTCATCGAACTGAATGATGTCAACGCCTGCCGCTTCCAGCTCGCGCGCTTCCTGATTGAGGATTTTAGCGAACTCCCAGGCCAGCTTTTCGCGGCTTTTATAGTGGGCATCATAAAGCGTGTCGATCATGGTCATGGGGCCGGGCAGCGCCCACTTGATCGGCTTGTCCGTAAGCTGGCGCAGGTACTTCGCGTCGTCAACGAACACCGGTTTCTGGCGCGCTACCGCATCCACCACGGTCGGCACGCTCGCATCATAGCGATTACGGATGCGCACCGTCTGGCGGTTCTCAAAATCCACTCCGCTCAGGTGTTCAATAAAGGTGGTAACGAAATGCTGGCGGGTTTGTTCGCCATCGCTGACGATATCAATCCCCGCGCGGAGTTGCTCGTCCAGAGACAAACGCAGCGCATCCTGTTTCCCTGCCAGTAATTCGTCGTCCTGTAATTTCCACGGCGACCAGAGCGTTTCCGGCTGCGCAAGCCAGGTGGGTTTCGGCAGGCTGCCAGCCGTCGATGTCGGGAGCAATGTTTTCATAAGTAGAAACCTTTTATCCGTATTAAATTAAAGCGTGAAGTGCTGAGACCACTGCTCAAGAAGGGTTTTATAGGGTTTGATGAACCGCTCTTCGGTATATTTCCCCTGCTCAATGGCCAGACGGCTGCGCTCTTCACGGTCATAAACGATTTTGGTTAATGAGTGATCCTGCTGATTCAGGTCGGGCTGATAGCACTGCCCCGCGGCGGAATTAGCATTATAAATTTCCGGGCGATAAATCTTCTGGAACGTCTCCATCGTGCTGATGGTGCCGATCAACTCCAGATTGGTGTAATCACGCAGTAAATCGCCGGTGAAGAAGAAGGCAAAAGGCGCGACGCTGTTCTCAGGCATGAAGTAGCGAACCTTAAGGCCCATTTTGGCGAAATACTGCTCCGTCAGCGACGCGCCGTCCGGCTGGTACTCCAGGCCCAGCACCGGATGGTGGTTTCCGGTGCGGCGGTAGGTATCTTTGCTGGAGACGCTCAGGCAGATCACCGGCGCTTTTTTGAAGTTCTCCCGATATTCCGCAGAATGCACAAAGCACTTAAAAATATTGCCGTGCAGCTCACCGAAATTCTCGGGGAGGGTAAAACGGGATTGATCTTTATTGTGCTCCAGCAGCAGGACGCTGAAATCATAGTCACGGACATAGGATGAGAAGTTATTCCCGACGATGCCCTCAATGCGCTCGTCGGTCTTTTTATCCACAATCGTCGTTTGCAGAATTTCGATGGCCGGGAAGGTAAATTCCCCGCCAATATTCATATCGACCGATACAATCTCCAGCTCAACGGCGTAGCGGTCCGCCTTGGGGTTATCCCAGCTCGCCAGCGCGTTAAAGCGATTGTTGATCATCACCAGCGTATTGCGCAGGTTTTCCTGACGCTTCTCCCCACGGGCGAGGTTGGCGAAGTTGGTGGTCGTGCGCGTTTTTTCTGACGGGTTATAGTTTTCATCAAAGCAACTGCGCTTAAGGGTAAATGTGAAAGCCTGACTCATTTTCGTTATGCATCCTAAGTTCATGTTGCCGGGACGTTATCAATGCATAATTTATGCCTGAGCCACTGGCGCAGGGGAAGTGACTTAATTTCACTGCGTCATGAGGGTTCTTCATGAACTGCGCAATTCAGGTATAATCCCCCGACATTCCCAACCGGTTTAAACGATCATGACAAAACTCACCCTACAAGAGCAGATGCTGAAAGCGGGCTTAGTCAGCAGCAAAAAGATGGCGAAGGTCCAGCGCACGGCAAAAAAATCCCGCGTCCAGGCTCGCGAGGCGAGAGAAGCCGTTGAAGAGAATAAGAAAGCGCAGCTTGAGCGTGACAAGCAGCTGAGCGAACAGCAAAAACAGGCGGTGCTGGCGAAAGAGTTTAAGGCGCAGGTGAAGCAGCTGATTGAGATGAACCGCATCACCGTGGCGAGGGGCGACATCACCTTTAACTTCACCGACGGCAACCTGATCAAAAAAATCGATGTCGATAAGCAGACCCAAACCCAGCTGATTAACGGTCGTCTGGCCATTGCCCGTCTGGTGATTAACGCGAATGGCGACTGTGAATATGCGATTATTCCGGCGGTGGTAGCGGATAAAATTGCCCAGCGCGATGCAGACAGCATTGTGCTAAACAGCGCGCTGAGTCAGGAAGAGCAGGACGAAGACGATCCGTACGCAGACTTCAAAATCCCTGACGATTTAATGTGGTAAACCTGTTTCAAAATGGCGCGGCGTGACGGGCATTCATGGTCTCGCCGCTCAGCGGATGCATAAAACTCAGAACGCTGGCATGCAGCATCAGCCGGGGCGTTTCTTCAGCGCCCGGCCATTCCAGGCCCCCATACAGATCGCACCCCAAAATAGGGTGGCCTAACTGCTGGCAATGAATGCGCAGCTGGTGGGTGCGCCCGGTCTCCGGGATAAGTTCCACCCGTGTTAACGGCATTTTCGTATCCTGGTTTACACGTTCCACCACCCGGTAGTGGGAGCGGGCGGGTTTACCGGTGAGTGAACAGATTGTCATCAGCGGAAACAGCGCCGGATCTTTGGCAATCGGCGCGTCCACTGTCCCTTCATCCTCTTCCACATGTCCGCACAGCAGGGCGGTGTAAACCTTGCTCACGGCGCGCTGGCTGAACTGGTGACAAAGCGCGGCGTTAATCGCCTTGTTACGCGCAATGACCATCAGGCCCGAGGTGCCAAAATCAAGGCGATGCACCAGCGTGCAGCCAGGAAAGGTTTGCACCAGACGATGGTGAACGGAATCACGGTTTTGCGGATTTTTTCCCGAGAGGCTAAGCAGGCCGGAAGGTTTGTTGATCAGCAGCAGATGTTCGTCCTGCCATAAGATCTCAATGTCGTCGTGACAGGGGGGTGCAATAAAAGTATCGATAATGACAGACATCAGGCCGCCCGGCTGGAGAGTGGGTGCGGATGATAACGAAATATGCAGGAAAAGAAAAACCCTCCCACCGGGCGGTGAGAGGGGAGATCTTAGGCAGCGACCAGGCTGTCGATAGCGGCTTTCGCGTCGGACTGCGCTTTGGTAGCCACTTCCGGGCCGTAAGCGATACCTTCAGCGAACACAAAGTTCACGTCGGTAATGCCGATGAAGCCGAGGAACAAGGTCATGTACGGTGCCACCAGGTCGGTTGGGGTATCTTTGTGGATACCGCCGCGGCTGGTCAGGACGATAGCGCGTTTACCTTTAACCAGACCTTCCGGGCCGTTCTCGGTGTAACGGAAGGTTACGCCAGCGCGCGCCACCAGGTCGAAGTAGTTCTTCAGCTGGGTAGGAATGTTGAAGTTGTACATTGGGGCGTTGATCACGATAACGTCGTGCGCCTGCAATTCAGCAATCAGCTCGTCGGAGAGCGCCAGGGCTTCCTGCTGACGTGGGGATAAAGGCGCATCGCTCGGACGCAGCGCGCCAACCAGCTCGCCGTCCAGCACAGGAATCGGGTTTGCCGCCAGGTCGCGAACGGTGATTTCATCCGCAGTATGCTGTTCGCGCCACTGCTCAACGAAATAGTCGGATAACTGACCAGACTGTGAGTACCCTGCCAGAATACTGGATTTCAACACTAATACTTTGCTCATGGGAAATTCCTGTTTTGTATTTGATTGAAGGGGGTTGCCCCGTTGCTTGTTGACACTTTATTCACAATCCTGCCACAGGGATAGCGCAATATATCGAAGTCTATGTTCGAATTTTTTGAATAAGGCGCGAAAAGCGCTGATGTGGTACTCTATAGCAATCATTAAAAAGAGATTTTATCCGGCAGTGCACTGCCCGTTAACGCTATGACAGAACAACAAAAATTGACCTTCCCGATGCTGATGCAGCAGCTTAATTCGCTGATGCTGCGCGACAAACAGCGGTTTGCGCGCCGCCTGCACGGGGTTAAGAAGGTTAAAAATCCTGATGCACAACAGGCCATTTACCAGGAGATGGCCAAAGAGATTGAACAGGCGGCAGGGAAGGTTGTGCTGCGCGAAGCCGCACGCCCGGAGATTACCTACCCGGAAAACCTGCCCGTCAGCCAGAAAAAACAGGACATTCTTGAGGCCGTGCGCGACCACCAGGTGGTGATTGTCGCGGGCGAAACCGGTTCAGGTAAAACCACCCAGTTGCCGAAAATCTGCATGGAGCTGGGCCGCGGGGTGAAGGGGCTGATTGGCCATACCCAGCCGCGTCGTCTGGCGGCGCGCACCGTGGCGAACCGTATTGCCGAAGAGCTGCAAACGGAGCCGGGCGGGTGCATCGGCTACAAGGTGCGATTCAGCGATCGGGTCAGCGACAACACCATGGTTAAGTTGATGACCGACGGTATTCTGCTGGCGGAAATCCAGCAGGATCGTCTGCTGATGCAATACGACACCATCATCATCGATGAAGCGCACGAGCGCAGCCTGAACATCGACTTCCTGCTCGGCTACCTGAAAGAGCTGCTGCCGCGCCGTCCGGATCTGAAAATCATCATCACCTCCGCGACCATCGACCCGGAGCGCTTCTCAAAACATTTCAACAACGCGCCGATTATTGAAGTGTCGGGCCGCACCTATCCGGTGGAAGTGCGCTATCGCCCGATTGTTGAAGAGGCGGACGATACCGATCGCGACCAGCTTCAGGCCATCTTTGATGCCGTCGACGAGCTGGGCAACGAGAGTTCGGGCGACATTCTGATCTTTATGAGCGGCGAGCGCGAAATTCGCGACACCGCCGATGCGCTCAGCAAGCGCGACCTGCGCCATACTGAGATCCTGCCGCTGTACGCGCGCCTGTCGAACGGCGAGCAGAACCGCGTGTTCCAGCCGCACGGCGGGCGCCGCATCGTGCTGGCGACCAACGTGGCCGAAACTTCGCTCACCGTGCCGGGCATCAAATACGTGATCGACCCTGGCACAGCGCGCATCAGCCGCTACAGCTACCGTACCAAGGTCCAGCGCCTGCCGATCGAGCCGGTATCGCAGGCGTCGGCGAATCAGCGTAAGGGGCGCTGTGGCCGCGTGTCGGAAGGGATCTGTATTCGTCTCTATTCGGAAGACGATTTCCTGTCGCGCCCGGCGTTTACCGACCCCGAGATCCTGCGCACCAACCTGGCGTCCGTTATTCTGCAAATGACCGCGCTGGGGCTGGGCGATATCGCCGCCTTCCCGTTTGTGGAAGCGCCGGACAAGCGCAATATTCAGGACGGGGTGCGCCTGCTGGAAGAGCTGGGCGCCATCACCACCGACGAGCAGGCGACGGCCTACAAGCTAACGCCATTAGGCCGTCAGCTTAGCCAGCTCCCGGTCGATCCGCGTCTGGCGCGCATGGTGCTGGAAGCGCAAAAGCATGGCTGCGTGCGCGAGGCGATGATCATCACCTCGGCGCTCTCCATTCAGGATCCGCGCGAGCGCCCGATGGACAAACAGCAGGCGTCGGATGAAAAACACCGTCGCTTCCACGATAAAGAGTCTGATTTCCTGGCCTTTGTGAACCTGTGGAACTATCTCGGCGAGCAGCAAAAAGCGCTCTCTTCGAATCAGTTCCGCCGTCAGTGCCGGGTGGATTTCCTCAACTACCTGCGCGTGCGCGAGTGGCAGGATATCTATACCCAGCTGCGCCAGGTGGTAAAAGAGCTGGGCATCCCGGTGAACAGTGAACCGGCGGAGTACCGCGAAATTCATATCGCGCTGCTGACCGGCCTGCTGTCCCATATCGGGATGAAGGATGCCGATAAGCAGGAGTATACCGGGGCACGTAACGCGCGTTTCTCCATCTTCCCTGGCTCGGGCTTGTTCAAGAAGCCGCCGAAGTGGACCATGGTCGCCGAGCTGGTGGAAACCAGCCGTCTGTGGGGGCGAATTGCCGCACGCATCGATCCGGAGTGGGTTGAACCGGTGGCGCAGCACCTGCTGAAACGCTCGTACAGCGAGCCGCACTGGGAGCGCGGGCAGGGCGCGGTGATGGCAACCGAAAAAGTCACCGTCTATGGCCTGCCGGTGGTCGCTGCGCGGAAGGTTAACTACAGCCAGATCGATCCGGCGTTAAGCCGCGAGCTGTTCATCCGCCATGCGCTTGTGGAGGGCGACTGGCAGACGCGCCACGCGTTCTTCCGCGAAAACCTGAAGCTTCGCGCCGAGGTGGAAGAGCTTGAGCACAAGTCCCGCCGCCGCGACATTCTGGTGGACGACGAGACGCTGTTTGAGTTTTACGACCAGCGCATCAGCCACGATGTGATCTCGGCGCGCCATTTCGACAGCTGGTGGAAGAAAGCCAGCAAAGAGGCCCCGGACCTGCTCAACTTCGAAAAGAGCATGCTGATCAAAGAGGGCGCGGAGTCGGTCAGCAAGCTCGACTACCCGAACTTCTGGCATCAGGGGAACCTCAAGCTGCGGCTGACCTATCAGTTTGAGCCGGGCGCGGATGCCGATGGCGTGACGGTGCACATTCCGCTGCCGCTGTTAAACCAGGTGGAAGAGAGCGGGTTCGAGTGGCAAATTCCCGGCCTGCGCCGCGAGCTGGTGATTGCGCTGATTAAGTCGCTGCCAAAGCCGGTACGGCGCAATTTTGTGCCAGCACCGAACTACGCCGAAGCCTTTTTAGGCCGCGTCACGCCGCTGGAGCTGCCGCTGCTGGACGCGCTTGAGCGCGAGTTCCGCCGCATGACCGGGACCACCATTGACCGCGAGGACTGGAACTGGGATCAGGTGCCCGATCACCTGAAAATCACCTTCCGCGTGGTGGACGATAAAAACAAAAAGCTGCTGGAAGGCCGTTCGCTTTCGGAACTGAAGGACGCCCTGAAGGGCAAAGTGCAGGAGACCCTGTCTGCCGTGGCGGACGACGGTATTGAGCAGAGCGGGCTGCATATCTGGAGCTTTGGTCAACTTCCGGAAAGCTACGAGCAGAAGCGCGGCAACTACAAGGTGAAAGCCTGGCCTGCGCTGGTGGATGAGCGCGACAGCGTGGCGATTAAGCTCTTTGACAATCCCCAGGAGCAGCAGCAGATGATGTGGCGCGGGCTGCGTCGACTGCTTCTGCTCAACATCCCATCGCCAATTAAGTATCTGCACGAGAAGCTGCCGAACAAAGCCAAGCTGGGGCTGTACTTTAACCCGTACGGCAAAGTGCTGGATCTGATTGACGACTGCATCTCCTGCGGCGTGGATAAGCTGATCCACGAGGCGGGCGGTCCGGTCTGGACGGAAGAGGGCTTTGCTCAGCTTCATGAAAAGGTTCGCGCCGAGCTGAACGACACCGTGGTAGAGATTGCGAAACAGGTCGAGCAGATCCTCACCGCCGTGTTCACTATCAACAAGCGCCTGAAAGGGCGGGTGGATATGACCATGGCGCTGGGGCTGTCGGACGTGAAGGCGCAGATGGCCGGGCTGGTCTATCGCGGTTTTGTGACCGGCAACGGCTTTAAGCGGCTGGGCGATACGCTGCGTTATTTGCAGGCGATTGAGAAACGTCTGGAGAAAATGGCGATCGATCCGCATCGCGACCGGGCGCAGATGCTGAAAGTCGAAAACGTGCAGCAGGCATGGCAGCAGTGGCTGAACAAACTGCCGCCGGCGCGTCGGGAGGATGACGACGTGCAGGAGATCCGCTGGATGATCGAGGAGCTGCGCGTCAGCTTTTTCGCTCAGCAGCTGGGCACCCCGTACCCGATTTCGGACAAGCGTATCTTGCAGGCGATGGAGCAGATCTCCGGCTAAAACCTTTGCCCGGTGGCGCTGCGCTTACCGGGCCTACGGGAGAACATGTAGGCCGGGTAAGGCGTAGCCGCCACCCGGCTTTTTATCGTTCCACCATCGCCAGCGTAAACCCATCCCATCCCTTAACGCCCACCGTTTGCAGCGCGGTGGCGGTTAAGCGTGGGTTATCTCCAGTCATCTCGATAAACTTCCGTACCCCCTGCACGCGTGCATCGTCGCTTTGCCCGTTAACTACCTCGCCGTCGCGCACCACGTTATCGCCGATAATGACCGTGCCGGGACGGGAGTAGTGCAGCGCCCACTCCAGGTAGCCGGGGTTGTTTGGCTTATCGGCATCAATAAAGATCAGGTCAAAGGGCGGGACGTCATCGAAATTCTCGAGCGACTTTAGCGCCGGGCCTTCAATGAGTTCTATGCGATCGCCGAGTCCAGCAAGATGAATATTCTGTCGTGCAACTGCGGCATGTGTCGGGTCCGCTTCTAGCGTAATCAGCTTTCCGTCCGGCGGCAGGGCCCGCGCCATCCAGATCGAGCTATATGCACCAAGCGTACCGATCTCCAGAATGCGGCGGGCCTGCGTCATGCGGACAAACAGCGCCAGCAGTTGCCCCTGATTTGCGGCAACGTCGTGCTCGGGTAAACCGGCGCGTTTGTTGTTTTCAAGAACGTTCTGGAGAACCTCATCTTCAGGAATAAGCGACGAAATCATGTAATTATCTACTGAACACCACTGCTGTTGCATAGATTGACTCCTTGGGGGGATCGCCAGATGCGAAGTGTAGGCCGGGTAAGGCGTGGCCGCCACTATCGTTTCTCCGGCTAAAACCTTTGCCCGGTGGCGCTGCGCTTACCGGGCCTACAAAAGCATATGTATGCCTCGTGAGGCGTGGCCGCGTTCCACCATCACCAGACATGTAGGCCGGGTAAGGCGTAGCCGCCACCCGGCATGTTTTCACGCACTGGCCCAACCGCCGCCCAGCGCTTTATACAAATCAATTTGCGCCAGCAGCAGGTTATTTTTCACCTGTACCACGTTTGTCTGCACCGAGAATAAGGTGCGCTGCGCGTCAAGCACATCCAGATAGGAAGAGTACCCGTTGCGGTAGCGGTTTTGCGCAATCCGCAGCGTCTCCTGCGCGACCTGCTGCTGTGCCAGCAGCTCGGTAAGCTGTTCCTGATAGCGGGTGATGGCATCAAGGCTGTCATTCACCTCGACAAACGCGTTACGTACGGTTTTTTCGTAGCTGTAGAGTGCCTGATTACGCTGGGACTGAGAGATATCCACCTGTGCATTCAGCGCCTGACGGTTCAGCAGCGGCGCAAGAATACTGCCGCCCACGCTCCAGAGCTGTAGGGGGTTATCCAGCAACCCCGACAGCGTGCGATCCTGCACCGATCCCGTGGCCGTGAGGTTGATCGACGGCAGCAGGCTGGCGCGCGATGACGCCAGCGTCGCGTCCGCCGCAACGAGCTGACGTTCCGCCTGGACGATATCCGGACGTCGGTTAAGTAACGTCGACGGCAGTTGTGAAGGCAGTTTCAGCGGCGTCAGGGCGTCGAAGCTTTCACCGCGCGGAACGTCACCCGGATTGCCGCCAAGCAGCAGGCTAAGCGCATTCTCCTGTTGCGCAATCTGGTGCTGAAGAAGTGGAACCTGCGCGCGGGTGGCGCGCAGCTCAGAATCCGATTGCATCAGCTCAAGGCGAGAGCTGTATCCCGTCTCAAACTGCCGTTTAGCAAGGTTAAACGCCTCTTCACGCGACTTCAGCGTGGAACGGGTCACGCGGAGCTGTTCATCCAGCGACAGCAGGGTGACGTACCCGGAGGCCACCGACGACGCGACGGTAAGATCTGCCGCCGCAGCCGCCGCTTTTTGTGCCTCCAGCGATGCTTCAGCAGCACGGGCGGTGCCGCGGTTTACGCCCCAGATATCCACGTCGTAGCTGGCGGTCAGGCTGCCTTTATACAGCGTACCGTATACCGGAAGCCCGGTGGCGGCGGACTGCGAGCGTCCGCGCGTTCCCGTCACGCCCGCATCTAGCGACGGAAACAGGCTGCCGTCGGCAGCGTACACCCGGGCCTGATACTCATTAATCCGCTCGCGGGCAATCAGCACGTCGCTGTTGTTCTTCAGCGCCTGATCCACATAGCGGTTCAGATGGCTGTCGTGAAAATTGCGCCACCAGAGCTGCTCTGCCGGGCTGGTCGGCCCCGACGTGGCGCGCCACTGGGCCGGAATGTGCAGTGACGATGTGGCGGGCTCAACGTCTACCGACTGGCAACCCGCCAGGAGAGCCATCATCAGCAGGCCAGCGATCGGGCGTAGCGTCATTGTTTCGCCTCCCGCGTATCGATGGTGACCTGCACCGACATGCCAGGGCGCAGCAGCTGATACTCCTCCGCCTCACCGAGAACCTCAATGCGTACCGGGATGCGCTGGGCGATTTTGACAAAGTTGCCCGTGGCGTTATCCGGGGTGATAGCGCTGAACTCCACGCCAGTGGCCGGGGAAATGCTCTCTACGCGCCCCTGATAGGCTTTATCGTTCAACGCATCGACGGTGAATTTCACCGGCTGGCCGACGCGTATATTCGCCAGCTGCGTCTCTTTAATGTTGGCGATCACCCAGTGCTGCGGCGGAACCAGCGTGGTCAAGTGCGTTCCGGCAGTGACGTACGCCCCCAGACGCACCGCAACCTGCCCGAGCTGGCCGTCGCGCGGGGCGACAATTCGGGTGTTTTGCAGATCGATCTGCGCCAGTTCCAGTGCGGCTTTGGCATTTTCAACGTCCGCTTCCAGCGAACCGCGATTGACGATAACCGTTTGTAAATCCTGGCGCGACATCTCGAGCGTCGCTTTTGCCTGATCGATATCGGCGCTACCCTGCGCCGCACTCGCCAGCGCTGCATCGCGCTCGCGGATGGACAGGGAGCCGTCTGCGGTCAGATCCTTCACGCGCCTCAGATCCGCCTGGGTTTTCAGGCTTTGGGCACGGGCGTTTTTCAGCGCCGCCTCGTTTCTGGCAATCACCGCTTCCGCACTTTTGCGCTGTTGCAGGTTGTTGTTCAGGGCAGCGATTTTCATTGCCAGCTGCGCCTCGGCCTGATGGACGCGCTGGCGATAGATCCGGTCGTCAATCTGCAACAGCAGATCGCCTTTTTTAACCTGCACGAAATCCTGAACGTGTACCTCGGTAATGTAGCCGTTTACCTGTGGACTGATGAACGTTGTCTGGCCGCGTACGTAGGCGTTATCGGTGAACTGCGCGTGACGCGTGAACGGAGGCAACTGCCAGGCATAAAGGATCACCAGCACCCCGACAATACCGATAGCCGCGGCGGTGAAAATGGACACGACGCGCACGTTTTTACGGGTGTTGGCCTGCTCTTTGGCGGCATCCTGCTGACTCATAACCTCTCCTGAAAAATAATCATGACTTATTGCCAGTGGCGTTCTTAAGGGCCATACGGGCGGTAATGCGCAGGCGCAGCAAGCGCCATAAAATCCAGACCAGCGTGGCAGTGGCAATGCTCGCCGTCAGTAAATAAGTATCGTTGTAAGCCAGAATATTTGCCTCAAGCGCCGTCACCGTCTGGAGCTGGGTAATGGCCTGAGTGCCCAGCAGGGAACTGTCGCCAATCAGGCTTTTATACATCTGGGTGTAAAGCTGAATACGTTCGTTCACCAGCGGGTTCAGGGTGGTGAGCTGGTCGGCCAGCAGGCTGGAATGGTACTTCTCGCGCCAGGTCTGGAAGGTGCCGAGGATCGCGGAACCCAGCAGGCCTCCAAGGTTCTGACTCATGCCAAACATTACGGAAAAGCTGACCAGGTTGCGCGGGTCGGCGATCACCCCGCCAATGGCGGCCAGCATCGCAGGCGCGAGGAAGAAAGCGCTGCCGAAGCCCAGCAGGAACTGGCTGAACATCAGCTGATCCGGTCGGGTCAGGTTGTTGGACTGGCTGTCCAGCAGCGAGGCGATAATCATCAGCGCCAGCGAGGTGATAATCGGCCAGGCCAGTTTAGTGGGTTTTATCGTCAGGCAACTGGTGACGATACCGCAGACAATCCCGGCGAAAATAGCCCATGCCAGATGGGTCATCTGTTCATTCTGTAGGCCTACATATTGCAGCCAGCCGATGACGCCGGTGTTCTGCTCCGCCAGCACGATGCGGATCAGCAGCATAATCAGCCCCAGACGTACGATGCTGCCGCTGGAGAGCCAACGCGTATTGAGCAGCGGGTTGCTGCGGTTATGCTCAAACACAATCGCAGAGACAATCAGCACCAGCGAGAGGGCCAGCGCCCAGCCGATCCACGGCGCTTCAAACCACCAGTCCAGACGCCCTAACGACAGAACCGCGCACAGCAGCGCCATGCCGGGTGCCAGCAAAAAGAAGGTGATGAAATCTTTCTTCTCGAAAACTTTGCGCCGATCGCCCGGGGGCAGCTTTAGCACCATCACGCAGGCCAGCGATATCAGGGCCAGCCCCAGTTCGAAGAAGTACAGTCCGCGCCACTCGTCAAGCTGTAACAGCTCGGTGGAGAACAGCCGCGCCAGCGGGATCGCCAGCGACGACCCGGTAATGCCGATGGTCAGCGCCTTCAGTCGATGCTTCGCGGGCCAGGCCTGTATCTGGTAATAAATACCGAGCGAGCTGAGCGCGGCGGCGACCATCCCGTGCGCCGCACGCACCATCAGCGCCGAGCTGAGATCGTTCACAAACAGGTGGAAAAAGGTGACCAGCACATACAGCACCAGGAAGCCTTCCGTAAACGCGCGTAAACCGTACTGCTGGCGAAACTTCACCAGCAGCAGGTTTATGGAGACGTTGGTCATAACATAGACCGCGGGCAGCCAGGCGATTTCGGTCGACCAGGCGCCGAAGGTGCCTTGCAGATTTTGCAGATTGGCGGTGACGACCGCGTTACCCAGCGCCCCGGTCAGACACACCAGCAGGCCGACCACGCCATAGGCGATCCGTTTTGGGGTGGGATGTTCCGGGGTGGAAGGGGAACCCAGCAGGGCGGGTTTCTCGTGTGGCTGCCACTCGCGAGGAGCATAAGGATCGCGTTGGGGCAGGCGCATAACGGGGTTTACCTTTCAAAAAGTTGAATTGTGAGCGGGCTAATGATTCTACGGTTGCCGCAAATCATAATTCAAGTGAATACGATTATTGTATGTTAATCAAATGTAGAGGGAATAATGAAGAAAAAGTGCGGCTCGCGAACGGAGCCGCAATAATATTATCGCTGTTCCGGCTGCGCCTGAAGGTGGCGTTCGCGGTTGATGCGGCTGGCACAAAAAATTGCAACGAGGGAGATAGCGACCGTCACGCCCAGATACCAGGCCACGGGTACCCAGTCGCCGTCGTATTTCGCCAGCAGTCCGGTAGCTATTAGCGGTGCCGTTCCGCCTGCCAGCGCGGCCCCAAGTTGATAACCCAGCGTGATACCGGTGTAGCGAACGTTGGCACTGAAAATTTCAGAGCAGAGCGTCCCGAGAACTGCCGTCACCGGTGCCCACAGTACGCCAAAAGCGATAACGGTCGCGAGCACAATTCCCCAGGTGGTACCGGTATTCAGCAGCATAAACCAGGGCACGATAAACAGGCCGAGCATGAAGACACTGACGGAGTACATTCGCTGGCGGCCAACCCTGTCGGAGAGCAGCCCCATCAGCGGGATCATGATAGTGGCGACCAGTGCGCCAAGAGTTACTGCCTCCAGCGCCTGGGATTTCTGATAGGTAAGGGTGGTAGTGGCGTAGCTCACCACAAACGTGGAGAAAATATAGAACGGTGCTGTCTCAACAACCTTAAGCCCGGCGGCAATTAGCACTTCACGCCAGTGGTGTTTTAGGGTGTGGTGCAGCGGAGCTTTCGCAACCTGACCGGAGTTTTTCACTTTCTGGAAATCAGGCGTTTCGTCAATATCTTTCCGGATCCACAGCCCCAATAATACCAGCACGGAACTGAGCAGGAACGGAATGCGCCAGCCCCAGGAGAGAAAATCCTCTTCGCTGAACAGCGTCATTAGCGAGACGATAAATGTTGCCATCAACATGCCGATGGTAACGCCCGCCTGCGGAATACTGCCGAAGAAGCCTTTGCGTTTTTCTGGCGCATACTCGTAAGCCAGCAGCAGCGCGCCACCCCATTCACCGCCGATACCCATCCCCTGAATAATACGCATCAGGATCAGCAACGCGGGCGCCCACATCCCGATCATGTCGTAGGTGGGCAGCAGGCCAATCATCACGGTTGCACCTCCCATCAATGAAAGGGTGAGGACAAGCGTTTTTTTGCGACCGATACGATCCCCGATATGTGCAAAGAGAACGCCGCCAATGGGGCGAATAAAGAAGGTCAACGAGAAGGAGAGATAGGAGAGGATCAGCCCGATTACCGGGTCGACCATCGGAAAGAAAATCTTGTTAAACACCAGGGCGGCAGCGGTGCCATAGAGAAAATAATCAAACCATTCAATAGAACTTCCCGTAAGACTGGCAATTAATACCTTTTTGTTTTTCCGCAATACCGTTGTCGTGCTCTCATGTTGTGTCATGACTCAAAACTCCGCCACGTGGATGATAATAGAGGTGTTACCTGGCGCGCTTCAGGTGCAACCTGTCGGTGTGTAATGGTTGTGAAATTGTTAAGAAACTTAGGGTTGGATGTTACGTTTGGCAAGTCAGCCAGAACTAAAACGGGTCAGATCACGATGGATTAAGCAGCAACAGGTGCTTTTTCAGCACGCTGTTTTGGCAGGATGTATTGAAGGGCAGATAATCAAAAGCACAAACCCAGGGTGCAACCCAATTGTTTTTGGATGTTTCTGGTTATTTCATCAAAATGACAAATATGCAGCGTAATGAGCACCTCCGCTTTCAGAGTGATCTCCTTTTCAATCCCGTTGCGTGAAGTACTCTAAAGATGAATGCTGTAAGGAGGTAACGATGACAATGGCACTTTTCCCCTGTCTGCCTGGCACAACCCTCGACGCCGTGAATACCGTCGGGGCGTGGCTTGCTCAGGATGACTATCAGGACAACCAGCCCGTTGATCTGGTGATTCTGGCGGGTAACGCGGTTATTCCCGCGATTGATGCTGCCTGTAAAATCGCGGCTGAACAGGGTGTTCCTCTGATCATCAGCGGCGGGATCGGTCACTCGACGACCTTCCTTTACGCCGCGATTGCGAAACACCCCCGCTACAACAGGATACCCACCACCGGGCGGGCCGAGGCGGCTATTCTTGCCGACATCGCCCGCGAGTTCTGGAATATTCCGGCTGAGAAACTGCACGTTGAGGACCAGTCCACCAACTGCGGGGAAAACGCCCGCTTTAGCTGGGCGTTGATGAAACAATCCGGCCTGAACGCCGCACGGGTCCTGGTGGTGCAGGACCCGACGATGCAGCGTCGCACAATGGCTACGTTTGCCCGCGTATGCCGCGACGAGAGCGTATCGCCCGCCTGGGTGAGTCACCCCGGCCTGACCCCGGTGCTGCAAAACAGCGACGACGGTCTGGTCTTTAGCGGCCCGGTTGAGGGGTTATGGCCGGTTGAGCGCTACCTGTCGCTGGTGCTGGGTGAACTTCCGCGATTAAGGGACGACATTAACGGCTACGGTCCGGCGGGGCGTGACTTTATTGCCCACGTCGACATCCCCGCCGAGGTGGAGTCGGCGTGGCAGACCTTGCGAAACGACGTCATTCTCACCGACGCGCTGGTGAGCCGTTCTCTGCTGTAGCGATCTGCCCGTTTGCGCCATCTTTTACGCAAACGGGCATCTCATGTTGCCAATTTGTAATTCCTGAAGCGTGCTGACCCGTTTCTTTTATGAGATATCTCACAAAAACAGGCTCATACAGTAGGCATTTGCCCCGGTAATTATAGTTTTTAACAATAAGTTTACTTGTTGAAAACAGTGTAATTACAGGAGCAGGTTATGACAGTACCCGTACAACATCCTATGTATATCGATGGACAGTTTGTTGCCTGGCAGGGTGATGCATGGATTGACGTGATCAATCCGGCCACGGAAGAGGTCATTTCCCGTATTCCCGACGGCGGCGCCGAGGATGCCCGCAAAGCCATTGATGCGGCAGAGCGCGCGCAGGCTGGCTGGGAGGCGCTGCCTGCCATTGAACGCGCAGGCTGGCTGCGCAAAATTTCCGCCGGGATCCGCGAGCGCGTCAGCGAAATCAGCGCGCTGATTGTGGCCGAAGGCGGCAAGATCCAGCAGCTGGCGGAAGTGGAAGTGAACTTTACCGCTGACTATATCGACTATATGGCCGAGTGGGCGCGTCGTTATGAAGGGGAAATCATTCAGAGCGACCGTCCGGGCGAGAATATTCTGGTGTTTAAACGCGCCCTCGGCGTGACCACCGGTATCCTGCCGTGGAACTTTCCCTTCTTCCTGATCGCCCGTAAGCTAGCCCCCGCGCTGATCACCGGCAACACCATCGTTATCAAGCCGAGCGAATTTACCCCAAACAACGCCATTGCGTTCGCCAAAATCGTCGACGAGATTGGCCTGCCGAAAGGCGTCTTTAACCTGGTGCTGGGCCGCGGTGAAACCGTTGGACAGGAGCTGGCCGGGAATCCGAAGGTGGCGATGGTAAGCATGACCGGCAGCGTCGGGGCGGGCGAGAAGATCATGGCAGCGGCTGCGAAAAACATCACCAAAGTGGGGCTGGAGCTGGGCGGTAAAGCACCGGCTATCGTGATGGACGATGCCGACCTCGAGCTGGCCGTGAAGGCCATTGTCGATTCACGCGTTATCAACACCGGACAGGTCTGTAACTGCGCTGAACGTGTTTACGTCCAGAAAGGGATCTACGACCGCTTTGTCAATCGTCTGGGCGAGGCCATGAAAGCCGTCCAGTTCGGTAATCCGGCGGAACGAACCGACATTGCCATGGGGCCGCTGATCAACGCCGCCGCGCTGGAGCGCGTCGAGCAGAAGGTGGCGCGCGCGGTGCAGGAAGGGGCAAAAGTTGTCCTTGGCGGTAAGGCAGCAGAAGGCAAAGGGTATTTCTATCCCCCAACGCTGCTGCTGGACGTGCGTCAGGACATGACCATCATGCACGAAGAGACCTTTGGCCCGGTGCTGCCCGTGGTGGTTTTCGACACGCTGGAAGAGGCCCTGAAAATGGCCAACGACAGTGACTACGGTTTAACCTCGTCTGTTTATACGCAGGATCTGAACGTCGCCATGAAAGCCATTAAAGGGCTTAAGTTCGGTGAGACCTACATTAACCGCGAAAACTTTGAAGCGATGCAGGGCTTCCATGCGGGCTGGCGGAAATCCGGTATCGGCGGGGCGGACGGTAAACACGGTCTGAATGAGTATTTGCAGACGCAGGTGGTCTATTTGCAGTCGTAATCAAGAACCCCCTCCGTGCGAGGGGGTTCACATTTTCAGGAAAGGTGGTTATGTTGGCGCGTTAGTTGTTATTTTTCGGGAAACGACATGCGCACAAAATATACGGGTCTGCAAATCAGCATTCACTGGCTGGTTTTACTGTTAGTTATTATGGCCTATTGCGCCATGGAGTTCAGGGGATGGTTCCCGCGAAGCGATCGTCCGCTCATTAATATGATCCACGTTTCCTGCGGGATCAGCATCCTGGTGCTGATGGTGGCGCGCCTGCTTATTCGCCTCAAATTCCCGGCTCCGCCTATTCAACCGAAGCCAAAAGCGATGATCACCGGGCTGTCTCATCTGGGGCATCTGATTATCTACCTGCTGTTCATTGCGCTGCCGCTGATTGGCATCGTGATGATGTATAACCGGGGAAATGACTGGTTTGCCTTTGGCCTGACGATGCCGCATGCGGCGGAGGGGAATTTCGACCTGGTTGACATGTTAAAAGAGTGGCACGTGACCCTGGCGAATCTGGGCTATTTCGTCATTGGTTTGCACGCCTTCGCCGCGCTGATGCATCACTATTTCTGGAAGGACAACACGCTGCTGCGCATGATGCCGAAAAAGCGTCAGTAAACGATAATGCCCTGCCAGTCCGCAGGGCATTTTTTTCGCTGTTTATTGCAGCTGCGCGCGCTCCTGCGCCGTTAACTCCAGCGTCTGGGTTGAACCCGTTTCCGACGATTTCACCGCCGCTTCCAGCACCGCCATCACCGCCAGCGCCTCCACGGGATGGACCGGATTATCAATCTTGCCGTTCAGGGCATCGCGCACGTTGATATAGTATTGTCGCTGATCGCCTTTTGGCGCAGGGATAGCGCTGGCTTCACCCTGAGCATTAAACAGCACCATATCGTCGCTGTCTTCACCCCAGCTTTCGCTGCCTGGAATGACGCCCTCAAGCAGCTGGGCTTCCTGCTGGTCGATGCGCGCTTTCACTACGCTCGCTTTGTCGCCGTGGACCGTAAAGCGTGAAACGCCGCCCGCCACCAGCATGCTGCAATGGAGGATCACTTTGTGTTCAGGATAATTCAGCACCACGTGCGCCCAGTCGTTAATCTCTGCGCCGTCACGCAGCGTGGCGATGTTGCCCTGCACCGACTGCGGCAGTCCAAAAAGCTGTAGCGTCTGGTCAATCATGTGCGGGCCTAAGTCGAACCACAGGCCGCTGCCGGGAACGTTTTGCTCTCTCCAGCGCACGCGAACTTCCGGGCGGAAACGATCGATATGTGACTCAACGTGTTTTACCTTGCCGATGCTGCCTTGCGCAATCACCTGCTTAATACCGAGAAAATCGCTGTCCCAGCGGCGGTTATGGAAGACAGAAAGCAGCAGCTGTTTTTCTTCAGCCAGCGCAATCAGATCCCGCGCTTCCTGCATATCCAGCGTGAACGGCTTATCGACCACCACGTGCTTGCCGGCGTTCAGGGCCAGCGTAGCCAGCGGCGCATGGGTCGCGTTGGGGGAGGCGATCACCACCAGGTCGATATCCGGGTGCTGAATGGCCTCTTCTGGCGTGGCGACAACGAGGACGTCGGGCAGATCGCGTTTGACCTTCTCTTCATCCCGGGATGAGACCACCGCCAGCTTCAGGCCATCGACGGACCGGATCAGCGGGGCATGAAACGTCTTACCTACAAAACCATACCCGATCAGCGCAATATTGATTGTCTTCACTTTATTCATGACCTTCTCCACGTTAATGCGCGCAAACGGTAACCTGCAAGGCGCTATGGTCCCCGAGCTCTGCCCAGGGACGATCTAAAAACAGTTGATGAATCTGGGATAACCCCGAAACCAGATACGGTTCGCACTGGTTGAGCTTCAGGTGATCGGCGACTACCCAGCGCGCCTGGCTTGCGGCCAGCATGGCTCGCTTGACCTCGGCATCCGCCTCCTGACTGGCGCTTAACCCGAGCTCGGCATGAATGGCGCATGCGCCAAGAATGGCGATATCTGCCCGGTAGCGAGAGAGCAGGGAAAGGGTGGCACTTCCGGCAAACAGGCGCTGTTTCTGATCCCACTTTCCACCGAGCAGGATCAGGTCAATATCCTCCCGAGCGCTAACCAGCTGGGCGATATCGAGAGAAGGGGTAATGATGGTCAGCGGCCCCTGAAGGAAAGAGGCAACGGCCAGTATTGTGCTTCCCGCGTCCAGAAAAAGCGTCGAGCCCGCAGGCACATGTTGCGCCACCTGTTTACCCAACTGCTGCTTAATTTCAGGAAGCAAGGTATTCCTGCTGACACGGGTCATCGTCGAGAGATTGAGTGCGATGGCTCCGCCATGGTTTTTTTGCGCAAGGCCCTGCTTTTCCAGGTCGGTCAAATCGCGACGGATGGTGTCAGCCGATACCTGTAGCTTTTCTGCCAGCTCGGTGATGCTGGCCTGGCCTTGTTCACTAATAATATCAAGCACATATTTCTGTCTGGCGGTTTTATGCATGAGGGTACTATCCTGCAAAATGTCGCAATTTCTCGCAGTTTACAGCATTTTGCAGGAAAAGAAATGAGGCAGGCGTGCAATGTTATCTAAAAACAGTTTAATGAGGTTATTATTGATATCGCATTAATCATTCTTCAAAAACATGTATTTAACTTTTATCCAGGTTGTTATCGCTATGTTTTACATAGGAATTTGGGTTAAGTCGCCAGTTTACAGACGGTAATTGGTTTTTTTATCTATTTTATAATTAAATAATAGTTCTTTTATCTATATGTTTTCAAGTGAATAGCATAATAGTTCAGTTTTATCCGCCGAATTACTTAAATTGACACTTCTTTGAAAATCTTTGTGTCTGATTCGAGATGAAATTAACGCAAAAATGTACATCAGGGCATTTCGGAATTTTCCTTAAATTACAGGGGTTTTATAAGTTTCATTTAAAACGCGTCTTATAGCGTTTTGTCCAGAAACCCCATCTTTTTTCTTGTTTGCAACACTACGTTAACATTGCGGGTGTGGTTGCACATATCACATTTTGTTATGCTGCAAATCAATTAATTTTTAAGTAAATTCTTAAAATAAAATAGACGTAGTACGGCTCTCATCTCAAATGAAATGGGTATGGGGAACTATTACCTGAATTTATCAAACAGGAGTGAGGGAATATTTGAAGAAATATTTATACCTCTTCATGGGTAATTATTTAGCCATTACCTGGAGTCGGAGGAGATAATGAAGATGAAATGCAATAACAGGTTGCTTAAATTATCTGCTTCACTGACCTTCATTTCGCTGGTGGTGACTGCGGCGCATGCAAATAACGGCCCGGTGGGAATTTCGCCCGTTGCGGCAATGACAATGAAAGAAAGTATTCTTTTCGCACTGGACCGCGATCCGTCGGTGAGCCAGCAGGCGGCACAGCTGGGGATCGGCCAGGCGCAAATAGATGAAGCGCGCAGTGCCTGGATGCCACAAATTGCCCTGAACGGGAGTACCGGTCACAGCCAGACCACCGATTCGAGCGGCTCGTTGCGAAATTCCGCTGCCTGGGGTCTGAGCCTGACGCAGCTGGTATATGATTTTGGCAAGACCAACAACAGCATCAGCCAGTCTTCAGCGCAGCGTGACAGCTATCGCTATCAGCTGATGGGCACGATGTCTGCCGTCGCGGAAAAAACGGCCCTCAGCTATGTGGAGGTCATGCGCTACAGCGATCTGTTGCAGGCGGCAACAGAGAACGTGCAGGCGCTTAAAAACGTCGAGCAACTGGCAAAACTCCGCGCCGATGCTGGCGTAAGCTCCACCTCTGACGAGCTTCAGACCCGTACCCGTATCGCCGGTATGCAGGCCACGGTAGAGCAGTACAATGCGTCCCTGAACAGCGCCCGCGCGCGGCTGGCGGTATTAACCGGCATACAGGCTGAACGCTATTCACCGGTACCTGGAAGTCTGGCCGTGGAGCCGGGTTCTCTCAATCGTATTGATTATTCACTGATTCCTGCGGTGATGGCCGCACAGAACATGGAGCGTTCCGCCCAGTATGGGGTCGAAACCGCGAAGTCTCAGCACTGGCCGACCTTGAGCCTGAAAGGGGGCCGGACCCGGTATGAGTCGGATAATCGCGCCTACTGGGATGACCAGATCCAGCTCAATATTGACGCACCGCTTTATCAGGGCGGCGCGGTCTCGGCGCGCGTGCGTCAGGCTGAAGGGGCAAGGGCGATGGCATCGACTCAGGTCGATCAGGCCCGTTTTGATGTCCTGCAAAAAGCCTCCGTCGCGCAGGCCGACTGGACCGGAGCGCGAGGACGAATGGAGGCCGGGAAACGACAGCTGGAAAATGCGCTGCGCGCCCGCGACGTCTACAAAAATGAATATACCCTGAGCAAGCGCAGCATTAACGATCTGCTCAGCGTAGAACAGGATGTCTGGGCTGCTACCTCAGCAAAAATAATGGCTGAATACGATGGCTGGAGTGCGGCGATTAATTACGCATCCGCAGTGGATAATCTCATGCCGCTTATCGGAATCGAGAAAAACGCTGCCGCGAAGCTACCTGATTTGAGTTAAAAAAAGGCGCGCCTTTCTGCGCGAAATAAGTAAGACAATAATGGGTGATTTTTCCCAGGGATAGCTACATCCATCTGGTGGACATATCCACAGGAATACGCGCACCTGCAAGGAGAAGAATATGAGTAACGCAAAAGTTGTTGATGTCATCATTCGAAAAACGGCAGAAAAAACAAAATTAACCGGTGAAGGAAATCTGTCTGTCTCTATTTCATCGCCGAGCGTAATTGAAATTCAGGGCTCTGCTCAGGACGTGGTGCGGTATGTCCGCCAGGGGAATGACCTCCTCATTTATATGAAAGATGGCAGCGTGATTCGCTGCAATAATTATTTTGTGGAAGATCCTGAGACGCAAAACCACTCAGAGCTGGTCTTCAACGATAATCAGGAACTGACGCACATTTCTTTCGCCGATGCCGGTGAAGCATCGGGCGTTGCCGCCACGGAATTAACCGCGCAGGCGACACCCATTAGCAGCATTGAGCCTTTCCTGGAGCAGGGAGGCGTCTTAAGCGATGCACCGTGGGGCTGGATTGCCGGGGCGGCGTTAGGGGGCGGGGCCATTGGTGCGCTGCTTTCTCACGGCGGTGACGGCGAAACCAAAACAAAAGTTATTGATAATACAAAAGAAGTAGAGAGCGCGACGCCAACATTTTTGCTGACGGATAAAGCGGGTGACAAGCAGGGTGTGCTGAGTGCAAAAGAGGTCACGGACGATAACACCCCAACCTTCAGCGGTACCGGGCAGCCGGGCGCGACCATTCAGATTAAGGACGGTAGCGGCAGCACCATCGCCAGCACCATGGTCGCAAAAGACGGCACCTGGACCGTAAAACTCCCGACCCAGGCGGACGGCGAGCATACCTGGTCTGTCGTGCAGATCGACGGCAGTAAAACGACCTCTGCGGGCAGCATCACCGTTACCGTATCCACGGCAGATGCCACCGTTACGCTTGCCACGACGGCGGGCGATAACGTGATCAACGCCAGCGAACAGTCTGCGGGCTTTACGCTCTCGGGTGCCAGCAAAAATCTGGCGCAGGGCACCGAACTGACCGTCACGCTGAACGGCAAATCCTATACAGCTGAAGTGGGCGCAAACGGCGCTTGGAGCGTGAAGGTGCCTGCCGCAGATGCGCAGGCGCTGGGCGATGGCACCTGGACGGTGAACGTCAGCGGTAAGGATGCGGCGGGGAATACCGTGAGCGGCAGCCAGACCATTGGCGTTGATACCGCTGCGCCAGCGATCACTGTCGACACGATCGCGCAGGATAACGTCATCAATGCGGCTGAACACAATCAGCCCCTGACGCTGACCGGTAAAACGGATGCCGAAGCGGGGCAAATTGTCACCGTGACACTGAACGGCAAAAATCATACCGCGACGGTGGGCAGCGACGGCTCATGGTCCGTCACGCTGCCGGCCAGCGAGGTACAGGCGCTGGCAAATGGCGAGCATACCCTGACGGTTAACGTCAGCGACAAAGCCGGGAACGGTTCATCCGCGACTGCCGATTTCACCGTGGATACCGCCGCGCCGGTTGTGACTATCAATACCGTTGCGGGCGACGATATTCTGAACACCAGCGAGCAGGGTCAGGCGCAGATCGTTTCCGGCCATGCGAACGGCGCGGCAGCGGGTGATGTCGTCACCGTGACCCTCGGCGGCCAGACCTTTACCGGTGTTGTCCAGGCGGACGGCAGCTGGAGCGTAGGGGTACCGGCCTCTGTTATTGGCGCGTTGGGTGAGGGGAGCCATACTGTTTCTGTCTCCGTCACCGATGCGGCGGGCAATACCGGCAGCGCGACGCACGGTATTACGCTCAGCGGCAACCCGCCAGAATTCACGATTGACGCCATCAGCCAGGATAACGTCCTGAATGCGCAGGAGGCTATGCAGCCCCTGAGCCTCAGCGGAACCAGCAATCTGCCGAACGGCAGCGCCGTCACCGTGACCCTGAATAACGTGAGCTATCAGGCCACCGTTGAGAACGGCACCTGGTCCGTTCAGGTGCCGGTTTCCGACGTGCTGGGCCTGGCGAATACCCTTTACACCGTCAGCGTCAGCGGCACCGACAGCGTGGGTAACAGCGGCTCCGCCGAGGCGAATCTGCTTGTCGATACCGTGCTGCCGAAGGTGATCATCAACACCTTTGCGGGGGATAACCTGGTCAATAACGCCGAAGCGGCGGTGGACCAGACCCTTAGCGGACGCGTGACCGGCGCGGCGGCGGGCGATACCGTCGCAATCAGCGTGGGTGGCAAAAGCTACACCGCGACGGTTGGCGGCGATCTGACCTGGAGCGTGACGATCCCATCCGCAGACATTCAGGCGTTTGGCGACGGCGGGCTAACCTTCAGTGCCTCCGTCACCAATGCGCACGGCAATACCGGCACCGGCGAGCGGGATATCAACATCAACACCGGACTTCCGGGCCTGCGCGTCAATATCATCTCTGGCGATGACGTGATCAACGCCATCGAACAGCAGCAGGATCTGACCGTGACCGGCTCCAGTACCCATCTGGCCGCCGGCACGCCGATCGTCGTCACCATCAATAATATTGAGTACGCCGCCGTGATTACCGCCAGCGGCAGCTGGCAGATTGGCGTGCCCGCGGCTGACCTTAAGGCATGGACCGCGGGCGGCATGACCGTTAGCGTCAGCGCTGAAGATGCCTGGGGCAACAGCGTTGTGGCTGAACACCCGATTGAGCTTGATCTGAACGCCGTGGCCGTCACCATCAATACGGTGACCGCTGACGATATGCTCAACGCTGCGGAAAAAGGAGCGGATTTAACGCTTTCCGGCCAGACGCAGGGCGTAGAGGCGGGCCAGACCGTGGTGGTGAAATTCGCGGATCGGACCTTTACCGCGCAGGTGCAGCAGGACGGCTCATGGAGCCTGACCGTCCCGGCGAACGCCATGGAAACGCTGATCGACGGGCGGGCGCAGGTGAGCGTTAGCGTGACCAACGTCAGCGGCAACAGCGCGGACGCCTCACGCGTGGTGACCGTCGATACGCAGCCGCCGGCCATTACGCTCGATAACCTGACCGACGATAACATCATCAATGCGGCAGAAGCGCAGCAGGATTTGGTGCTCAGCGGCAGTACCACCGCTGAAGCGGGTCAGACGGTCACCGTGACGCTGAACGGCAAAAACTATCAAACCACCGTACAGGCTGACGGCACCTGGACACTGAACGTGCCTGCCGCCGACGTTGGCGCGCTAACCGATGGCCCGATCACCGTTACGGCTACCGTCAGCGACGTGGCGGGTAACAGCAGCAGCGCGGATCGCGTTGGGCTGGTGGATGCCACCGTGCCGCAGGTGACCATTAATGACTTTGTCACCGACACCAACACCGTTAACCAGCTGGCCCATTCTCAGGCGCAGATCCTGAGCGGCTCCGTCACCGGCGCGGCGGCGGGCGATTTGGTCACCATCACCATCAATAACGTGGACTACACCACTGCGGTGGACGCGGCGGGCAACTGGAGCCTCGGCCTGCCTGCATCCGTCGTTCAGGGGCTGACGGACGGCACCTGGACCATTAACGTCTCCGTGACCGATCGGTCCGGCAACACCGGCAGCAATTCTCTGGATGTGGTGGTGAATACCGTAACGCCTGTTATCGGTATTAACACGCTGGCCGTAGATGACGTGATCAATGCGGCTGAGAAGGGCGAAGATCTGCGGCTTTCCGGTACCAGCAATCAGCCGGAAGGGACCACCATCACCGTAAACCTGAACGGTATTAACTACACCGCCACCACTAACGCCAGCGGCGGCTGGAGCGTCACCGTGCCCGCCTCTGCGGTGAGCGCGCTGGGCGAAGCCAGTTACACCGTGACGGCGAGCGTGACCGACAATGTGGGCAACAGCGCCTCAACCTCGCATGATGTGCTGGTAGACAGCTCGCTGCCGGTAGTCACTATCAACACTTTCGCGACCGACAATATCGTCAACGCGGCGGAAGTGGCCGCAGGGCAAACCCTGACCGGGAAGGTCTCTAACGCCGCATCGGGCGATACCGTCACGATTATCCTTGGCGGGCAGACATACACGGCAACCGTGCAGGACGATCTCACCTGGAGCCTGCCGCTAACCCAGAGCCAGTTAACCGCGCTTGGCAACGGCGATCTGACCGTATCGGCCAGCGTCACCAACGCGCACGGCAATACCGGTTCGTCTTCTCTGGACGTCACCATCGACGCCCAACTGCCCGGCCTGCGCATTGATATCGTCGCCGGTGACGGCGTGATTAACGTCATCGAACACACGCAGAACCTGGTTATCTCCGGCACCAGCACCGACCTGGCGGCGGGCAGCACCGTAACCGTGACCATTAACGGCAAGGATTATTCTGCTTCGGTACTGGCGGACGGTACCTGGCAGGCAGCGGTTCCGGCGGCAGACGTCTCCCAATGGGCGGACGGTTCGCTCACCATCAGCGCCCGCGCGCAGGATGCCTCCGGCAACCCGGTGAACATCGGCACCGTTGTGGATGTCGATCTCGCCCCGGTGGCGATTAGTATCAACAGCGTGACGGACGACAACGTGCTTAACGCGGCGGAAAAAGGCCAGGATCTGGTGCTTTCCGGCTCTTCCTCAAACGTTGAAGCGGGCCAGACCGTTACCGTCAGCGTCGCGGGTAAAACGTATACCACGACGGTCGATGCCAACGGCGACTGGCGCTACACCGTTCCGGCTGCCGATCTGAACAGACTGAAGGACGGCGATGCCAGCGTGCAGGTCAGCGTGACCAACGTGAACGGCAACGCGGCCTCCTCTTCGCAGGTCTTCAGCGTCGACACCGCCGCGCCAGTGGTGACCATCAGTACCATCAGCGGCGACAACATGCTGAATGCGGCTGAGGCAGCGCAGGATCTGATCCTGAGCGGGACGTCCACTGCCGAAGCAGGCCAGACGGTTACCGTAACCTTCAACGGCAACCAGTACACCGCGCAGGTGCAGGCTGACGGCAGCTGGACGCTCGACGTGCCGGCTGCGGATCTGGCGGGCATCACCGACGGTAACGCCACGGTCACGGCTTCCGTATCCGATAAAGCGGGCAACCCGGCCAGCGCGGATGCTGCCGTGCTGGTGGATACCACCGTGCCGCAGATTAGCTTCAACCTCGTCGCGGGCGACGACATTGTGAATATTGCCGAGCACGGCCAGGCGCTGATTGTTTCCGGCAAGGTGACGGGCGCACAGGCGGGCGACGTCATTACCGTAACCCTGAACGGCAAAGACTACACCGCGATGCTGGACGGTGCCGGAAGCTGGAGCGTGGGCGTTCCGGCGGCAGACGTGGGCGCGCTGGCTGGCGGGCATCAGACGATCTCCGCCACCCTCACCGATAAGGCGGGTAACAGCACCACGGCCACCCATGCTCTTGACGTCTCCCTGACGGCACCGACGATTGCCATTGATACCCTGGCGGTTGACGACGTCATCAATGCCACCGAAAAAGGCCAGGATCTGCTGCTTTCCGGAACCAGCAACCAGCCGGAAGGCACAGCGATTACCGTGAACCTCAACGGCATCAGCTACGCCGCGACCACCAACGCCAGCGGCGGCTGGAGCGTGACCGTTCCGGCGGCGAACGTCTCTGCGCTGGGTGAAGCGACCTATACCGTCACGGCAAGCGTGACCGATAGCGCAGGCAACGGCGCGAACGCCAGCCACAGCGTGCTGGTCGACAGCGCGCTGCCGCAGGTCACCATCAACGCAATCGCCACCGATGACGTGATTAACGCAGCGGAAGTCGCTTCCGGACAAACCCTGAGCGGGAAAGTGAGCGGTGCTGCGAGTGGTGACACTGTCACAATTTCGATGGGTGGCAATACCTACACGACAACCGTGCAGGACGATTTAAGCTGGTCGGTTAACGTCGCGTCTGACGTGTTAACCGCCATCGGCAACGGCGATCTGACCGTATCCGCCAGCGTCACTAATGGCCACGGTAATACCGGATCCGGCGAGCGCGACATCACGATTGATGCCAACCTGCCTGGCCTGCGGGTCGACAAGGTGGCGGGTGACGACGTGATCAACAGCATCGAACACGGTCAAAACCTGATTATCACCGGCTCCAGCGACGGTCTGGCAGCGGGTTCAGCATTGACGGTGACCGTTAACGGTAAAACTTACGCGGCCTCCGTACTGGCAGACGGGACCTGGACGGCCGCCGTTCCGGCAGCAGACGTCGGCGCGCTGAGCGCAGGCACCGTCACCGTGACCGTTGAAGGCCAGAGCGCAGCGGGCAACCCGGTTTCTATCAGACACGACGTGAAGGTCGACCTGGCGACGGTTGCTATCAGCATTGACGCTATCGCTACCGACGACGTGATCAATGCGGCAGAAAAAGGCGCAGATCTGGTGCTGTCGGGTGCCACCAGCAACGTGGAAGAGAACCAGACGGTTTACATCACGTTCGGCGGCAAGTCCTACACGGCGAAAGTGGATGCCAGCGGCAACTGGACGGCGACCGTGCCGTCGGCGGATCTGGCTGGCCTGAAGGATGGCGACGCCAGCGTGCAGGTGAGCGTAACCAACGTGAACGGCAACAGCGCCTCGGCGGGACGCGAGTACGGCGTGGACGCCACCGCGCCGACGGTATCTATCGAGATCGTCAGCGACAACAACATCATCAATGCCGCCGAAGCGCAGCAGGATCTGGTCGTCAACGGCACCTCTAACGCCGAAGCGGGCCAGACCGTGACCGTGACGCTGAACGACGTGGATTACACCACCACCGTGCAGGCAAACGGCAGCTGGAGCGTGACCGTGCCTTCTGCGGATGTCGGCGCGATTAACGACGGCAACTACACGATCACGGCAGCGGTATCCGATAAGGCCGGCAACCCGGCTTCGGCGGGTCGCGACGTGCTGGTCGATACCACCGTGCCACAGCTGACCATTGACGCCGTTTCCAATGACGACGTGATCAACAGCGCCGAGCACGGGCAGGCTCTGATCGTCACCGGCTCAGTGACCGGCGCGGCGGCGGGCGACGTAGTGACCGTTACCATCAATAACAAAGATTACACGGCGACGCTGGATGCTTCCGGCAACTGGAGCGTGGGCGTGCCTGCGGCGGACGTCGGTGCCCTGACCGCCGGGGATTACACTATCACTGCGGCGCTTACCGACAAAGCCGGAAACAGCAACAGCGCGACGCGCGAGGTGGAAGTCAACCTGAGCGCGCCGGTGTTGACCATCGACACCGTCTCCGATGACGATGTGATTAACAGCAGCGAGAAAACGCAGGATCTGACCATCACCGGTACGGCTTCCGGACTGGCGGCGGGCGCGGTGGTGACCGTGATGCTCAACGGCAAAGCCTACAGCGCCACGGTTGAGGCCAACGGCCAATGGTCCACGACCGTTCCGGCGAGCGAGGTAGGTCAACTGGGTGAGGCGCTTTACACCGTCACTGCCTCGGCAACGGACAGCGTCGGCAACAGCACCAGCACCTCGCACACCGTGAACGTGGAGTCCGTACTGCCTGGCGTCACGATCAACACCGTGGCAGGCGACGACGTCATCAACGCGGCAGAAGTGGCCGCAGGCCAGACCATCAGCGGCACCGTGGTAAATGCCGAAGCGGGCAATACCGTGACCGTGAAGATTGGCGGCAACAGCTACACCGCAACGGTGCAGAGCGATTTGTCCTGGTCCGTCGCTGTACCGGAATCGGTCCTGACGGCGCTAGGCAACGGCGATCTGACTGTAACCGCCAGCGTCACGAACGGCGTGGGCAACAGCGGCAGCGGCGAGCGTGAGATCACCATCGACGCCAGCCTGCCGGGCCTGCGCGTGGACATCGTGGCCGGCGATGACGTGATCAACAGCATTGAACACGGACAGAATCTGATTATTACCGGTTCCAGCAATGGCCTGAGCGCAGGCACGGCGCTGACCGTTACCGTCAACGGCAAAACTTATCCCGCGACGGTACTGGCGGACGGTACATGGAGCGCGGCACTCCCTTCTGCGGACGTAAGTGCCCTGGCAGCGGGCACCGTCACCGTGACCGTTGAGGGCCAGAGCAGCGCGGGCAATCCGGTTTCCATCAGCCACAATGTGACGGTGGATCTGGCGAACGTCGCTATCAGCATCGACGCCATTGCCACCGACGACGTGATTAACGCGGCCGAGAAGGGGGCGGATCTGGTGCTTTCCGGCACCACCTCAAACGTGGAGGAAAATCAGACCGTCACCATCACCTTTGGCGGCAAGCACTACACCGCCACGGTGGACGCGGCGGGTAAGTGGACCGCCACGGTGCCGGCTGCGGATCTGGCGGGCCTCAAGGACGGCGACGCCAGCGTGCAGGTGAGCGTTACTAACGTCAACGGCAACAGCGCTTCGGCTGGCCGCGAGTACAGCGTGGATGCCACCGCGCCGTCCGTCACCATCAACACGATTGCGACTGACGACATCCTGAACGCCACGGAAGCGCAGTCTGACCTGGCGATTTCCGGCACCAGCACCGCTGAGGCGGGCCAGACGGTCACCGTGTCGCTGAACGGCAAGGACTACACCACAACCGTCGGTACGAACGGCAGCTGGACGCTGAACGTTCCGGCAGCGGATCTGGCGGCGCTCAGCGACGGCAGCGTGACCGTAACCGCGAGCGTGAGCGACAAGGCGGGCAACCCGGCGTCGGTAAACCACAACCTGACGGTGGATATGACCGTTCCGGCGGTCACCATCCACGCTATTGCAGATGACGATGTGATTAACGTCGCCGAGCACGGTCAGGCGCAGATTATCAGCGGCACCGCCACCGGCGCGGCAGCGGGCGATAAGGTGACCGTGACCATCGGCGGCCAGACGTACACCACCGTGCTGGACGCGGCGGGCAACTGGAGCGTGGGCGTCCCGGCGAGCGTAATTTCCGGCCTCAGCGACGGCACCGTGACCGTCACTGCGTCTGTTACCGACGCGGCGGGCAACACCGGAAGCGGCACCCATAATGTGACCGTCGATACCGGTCTGCCATCGGTCAGTTTCAACGCCATCAGTGGTGACAACGTCCTGAACGCGGCGGAGAAAGGTCAGGATCTGAGCGTGAGCGGCACCAGCGCCAACCTGGCGGAAGGCACCGTGGTGACCGTGACCCTGAACGGTAAAAACTACACCGCAACGACCGCAGCGGACGGCACCTGGAGCCTGACGGTTCCGGCTGCGGATCTGGCCGGTCTCGGTCAGGCCAGTTACACCCTCAATGCGACCGCCACCAACGGGGTGGGCAACAGCGTGAGCAGTGCTGCGAACCTGCTGGTCGACACCGCGCTGCCGACCGTCACCATCAACACCGTGGCGGGCGATAACGTTATCAACGCGGCGGAAGTGGCGGCAGGCCAGACCCTGAGCGGTACCGTGGCGAATGCTGAAGCGGGCAACACCGTAACCGTGACCATTGGCGGCAACAGCTATACCGCGACGGTGCAGAACGATCTGAGCTGGTCCGTGAACGTGCCGTCTGATGTGCTGACCGCCCTCGGCAACGGCAGCCTGAGCGTGACGGCGACCGTCACCAACGGCCACGGCAACACCGGCACCGGGGAGCGCGACGTTACTATCGACGCTAACCTGCCGGGCCTGCGCGTGAATATCGTGGCGGGCGACGACGTGGTTAACAGCATCGAGCATGCGCAGAACCTGATCGTTTCCGGCTCCAGCGACGGGCTGGCGCCGGGCACGGCGCTGATCGTTTCCGTGAACGGCAAAGACTATGCGGCGACGGTGCTGGCGGACGGCACCTGGAGCGCGGCGGTTCCGTCTGCGGACGTGAGCGCGTGGCCGGAAGGCACCGTGAAAATCAGCGTTACCGGCGACAGCGCGGCGGGTAACCCGATTACCATCAGCCACGACGTGACCGTCGATCTGGCCTCTGTTGCCATCAGCATCAACGCCATTGCCACCGACGACGTGATCAACGCGGCGGAGAAAGGGGCGGATCTGGTGCTGTCCGGCGCGACCACCAACGTGGAAGCCGGGCAGACCGTCACCCTGAGCCTGAACGGTAAAATTTATACCACTACCGTAGAAGCAGACGGCAACTGGACCTATACCGTGCCGGCTGCGGATCTGGCGGGCCTCAAGGACGGCGACGCCAGCGTGCAGGTGAGCGTCACCAACGTCAACGGCAACAGCGCTTCGGCTGGCCGCGAGTACAGCGTGGATGCCAGCGCGCCGTCCGTCACCATCAACACGATTGCGACTGACGACATCCTGAACGCCACGGAAGCGCAGTCTGACCTGACAGTTTCCGGCACCAGCACCGCCGAGGCGGGCCAGACGGTCACCGTGTCGCTGAACGGTAAGGACTACACCACAACCGTCGGTACGAACGGCAGCTGGACGCTGAACGTTCCTGCGGCGGACCTGGCGGCGCTCAGCGACGGCAGCGTCACCGTAACCGCATCGGTCAGCGATAAGGCGGGCAACCCGGCGTCGGTAAACCACAACCTGACGGTGGATATGACCGTCCCGGCGGTCACCATCCACGCTATTGCAGATGACGATGTGATTAACGTCGCCGAGCACGGTCAGGCGCAGATTATCAGCGGCACCGCCACCGGCGCGGCAGCGGGCGATAAGGTGACCGTGACTATCGGCGGCCAGACGTACAACACCGTGCTGGACGCGGCGGGCAACTGGAGCGTGGGCGTCCCGGCGAGCGTGATTTCCGGCCTCAGCGACGGCGCCGTGACCGTCACTGCGTCTGTTACCGACGCGGCGGGCAACACCGGCAGCGGCACCCATAACGTGACCGTCGATACCGGTCTGCCATCGGTCAGCTTCAACGCCATCAGCGGTGACAACGTCCTGAACGCGGCGGAGAAAGGTCAGGCTCTGAGCGTGAGCGGCACCAGCGCCAACCTGGCGGAAGGCACCGTGGTGACCGTGACCCTGAACGGTAAAAACTACACCGCAACGACGGCGGCGGACGGCACCTGGAGCCTGACGGTTCCGGCTGCTGATCTTGCAGGCCTGGGCGAAGCGAATTACATCCTTAACGCCACCGCGACCAACGGCGTGGGCAACAGCGTGAGCAGCGCAGCGAACCTGCTGGTCGACACCGCGTTGCCGACCGTCACCATCAACACCGTGGCGGGCGATAACGTCATCAACGCGGCGGAAGTGGCCGCAGGCCAGACCATCACCGGTAAGGTGGCGAACGCGGAAGCCGGTAACACGGTGACGGTGACCATCGGCGGCAACAGCTACACCGCGACGGTGCAGAGCGACCTCACCTGGTCCGTCAGCGTGCCGGAGTCCGTCCTGACGGCGCTGGGCAACGGCGATTTGACCGTGTCAGCAACCGTCACCAACGGCCACGGCAACACCGGCACCGGCGAGCGCGACATTACTATCGACGCTAACCTGCCGGGCCTGCGCGTGAACATCGTGGCGGGCGACGACGTGATCAACAGCATTGAGCATGGTCAAAATCTGATCGTCACCGGCACCAGCGACGGGCTGGCGGCGGGCACGACGCTCACCGTGACCGTAAACGGCAAGACCTATGCCGCGTCGGTACTGGCAGACGGCTCATGGAGCGCGGCGATACCGGCGGCGGACGTGGGCGCTCTGGCCGCAGGTACGGTGACAATCACCGTAGCAGGTCAGAGTAGCGCAGGTAACCCGGTCTCCATCAGTCACGACGTCAATGTCGATCTGGCGGCCGTGGCTATCAGCATCAATGCTATCGCCACCGACGACGTGATTAACGCGGCGGAGAAAGGGGCGGATCTGGTGCTGTCCGGCAGCACCTCCAACGTGGAAGAAAACCAGACCGTGACCATCACCTTTGGCGGCAAGTCTTACACCGCGAAAGTCGATGCCAACGGCAACTGGACGGCGACCGTGCCTTCCTCGGATCTTGCGGGCCTGAAGGACGGCGACGCCAGCGTGCAGGTGAGCGTAAGCAACGTACACGGTAACAGCGCGTCTGCGGGCCGCGAGTACAGCGTGGACACGACGGCACCAACCGTGACGATTGATACGGTAGCCGATGACAACGTGATCAACGGCAGCGAAGCGGCTGCGGGCGTGACCGTTTCCGGCACCACGACGGCTGAAGCCGGTCAGACGGTGACCGTATCCCTTGGCGGGAACAGCTACACCGCACAGGTTCAGCAGGGCGGCGTCTGGAGCGTTAACGTACCGGCGTCCGATCTGTCCGCACTGGCGGACAACGGCTACACCGTGCAGGTGAGCGTGAGCGATTCCGCGGGTAACCCGGGCAGCGCGGCGAAAGCGATTACGCTCGATACCACACCGCCGACCGTCAGCTTTAACGTCGTGGCGAACGATAACGTTATCAACAGCGTGGAGCATGGTCAGGCGCAGATCGTCAGCGGCACCGCAACCGGCGCCAGCGTGGGCGATAAGCTGGTCATCACCATCGGCTCGAACCAGTACACCACCACCGTTGACGCCAGCGGCAAATGGAGCGTGGGCGTGCCTGCCAGCGACATTTCTGCGCTCGCTGACGGCACCGTCACCCTCAGCGCGACCATCACCGACAGCGCGGGTAACAGCAGCACCCAGACCCACGACGTGGTGGTAAACACGGCCTCCGTGGCGCTGACCGTCAACACTATCAGCGGTGATGACGTGATCAATGCGGCAGAAGCGGGCGCTTCGCTGGTCATCAATGGCTCCAGCGCGCAGTTCGCCAGCGGCACGCAGGTCAACGTAACCCTGAACGGTAAAAGCTACACGGCCACCATTCAGAGCGACGGCTCATGGCAGGCCACCGTTCCAGCCGCCGACGTGGGCGCGCTGGCGGATGGCGCGAGCTATCAGGTTTCCGTGTCGGCGCATGACAGCGCGGGCAACAGCGCCTCGGCGACGCACACCCTCAGCGTGGACACCACCGCGCCGGTGATTAGCGTGAACGCGCTGTCAGGCGACGACGTTCTGAACGCGGCGGAAGCTCAGCAGCCGCTGACCGTACAAGGCTCCTCCAGCGCTGAGGCGGGTCAGACCGTGACCGTCACGCTGGGCGGCAAAACCTACACCACAACCGTGGCAAACGATGGCACCTGGACGCTGGACGTTCCGGCAGCAGACCTGGGCACGCTGAGCCAGGGCGCGTTGACGGTCACCGCTTCCGTTAACGACAAAGCCGGTAACGGCGGTCAGACGACGCATACCTTAACGGTGGATACCGTCGCGCCGACCGTGACCATCAGCGTCGTGGCGGATGACGATATCGTCAACAACGCCGAGCAGCTGGCGGGCCAGACCATCCGCGGCACTACCACGGCGGAGCAGGGTCAGACGGTAACCGTGACCTTTAACGGTCACAGCTATCAGGCGACCGTGGCGGCGGACGGTTCGTGGTCGGTCTTCGTGCCGGGGCGTGATTTCCTCGGCCTGAGCGACGGGCAGTACACCCTCACCGCCACGGTGAGCGATAAGGCGGGCAACCCGGGCAGCGTCACGCACGACGTGACGCTGAACGGTGATGTCCCGACGATCGCCATTAACACCTTTGCGCAAGATGACATTGTTAACGCTGCCGAGCACGGCACGCCGCTGGTCGTCAGCGGCACCACCGACGCGACTGCGGGCCAGACGGTGACCATTACGCTGAACGGTAAAACCTATGCGGCGACCGTGCAGAATGACGGCACCTGGAGCTACACGGTGGGCAGCGCAGACGTTACCGCGCTGGCAGACGGCGGTTCGTACGTGATTAACGCGCAGGTCAGCAACGCCATCGGCAACAGCGCCAGCGACAATCACACCATCACCGTCGATCTGACCGCGCCATCGATGGGGATCAGCATTGACTCGCTGCAAAACGATACCGGCCTGAGCGCGAGTGATTTCATCACCAACGACAGCAATATCGTGATCAACGGCTCCCTGACCGCGCAGCTCGGCAACAACGAGAAGGCGCAGATCAGCCTCGACGGCGGCACCACCTGGATTGACCTGACGGTGACCGGCACCACGTGGCGCTACGCTGATGGCCGCACCCTGAACGACGGTACGTATCTGTACCAGGTCCGCGTGATTGATAACGCGGGCAACGTGGGGGCAACGGACAGCCAGAACGTGGCGATCGATCTGACGAAGCCAGCGGCAGCGACCATTACCGTGGATTCCGTCACGCAGGATACCGGCCTGTCCGACAGCGACTTCATCACCAGCGACACGCAGATCAGCCTGAAAGGCACGCTCGGCGCGGCGCTCGGCAGCGGCGACCATGCGCAGATCAGCCTTGACGGCGGCGCGACCTGGACCGACGTGAGCGTCAGCGGCCTGACCTGGACCTATGTCGATGGACGCACGCTGGTCGACGGCGACTACAACTACCAGCTGCGGGTGATTGACGACGCGGGGAATATCAGCGCCACCGCCAGCCAGGTGGTGACCATTGATACCGTCGCGCCGGACGCCAGCAAAACGATCGCTATCGACAGCATCAGCGACGATACCGGCCTGAGCAGCAGCGACTTTATCACTAACGATACGTCCCTGACGCTGCACGGCTCGCTCGGCGCGACGCTGGCCGACGGTGAATATGTCCAGATCAGTATCGACGGCGGGGTCACCTGGCAGAACGTGATTGTCACCGGCAGCAGCTGGTATTACGTGGACGGTCGTACGCTGGGTAACCAGACCTATGACTATTACGTTCGCGTAGTGGACGCGGCGGGCAACGTCGGTGCCAGCGCGCATCAGCAGGTGATCGTCGACACGGTTGCACCGGATGCCGCGATTACGGTGACCGTGGATAACATCACTGTCGATACCGGTTTTGATAGCAACGATTTCCTGACCAGTTCGACCTCGTACACGCTCAACGGGACGCTCGGCGCCGAGCTCGGCGCGGGCGAATATGTGCAGGTAAGCATGGACGGCGGCAGCACCTGGGTTTACGCCACGGTAAGCGGTACCCAGTGGCGCTATAACGACACGCGCACCCTGACCGACGGCGATTACAGCTATCAGGTGCGGGTAGTCGATCAGGCGGGCAACATCGGTGCCACCACTACGCAGACCGTGACGGTGGATACCCAGGCGCCGCAGTACGGCATCACAATCGATAGCATCAGCGATGATACCGGGCAGTCCGGGAGTGATTTCATCACCATGGACACCACCCTGACCCTCAACGGCTCGCTGGGCAGCGCGCTGGCGAGCGACGAGCGGGTGCAGATCAGCCTCGACGGCGGAAACACCTGGGTTGACGCCACGGTGACTAATCAGCGCTGGACCTACACTGATACCCGCGATCTGCCTGACGGGGATTACACCTACCAGGTGCGGATCATCGACCAGGCCGGTAACGTCGGCTCTACCTCATCGCAGGTAGTGACTGTCGATACTACGCCGCCGGCGACGGTGGGCACGGTGGTCAGCTATACCGATGGGGAAGGCGAGCGTCAGGGCACCTTTGGCAGCGCGGTGGCAACGGACGATAACTCGCCGCTCATCAACGGGACGCTTAACCGTGCGCCGGACGACGGTGAAATTGTGCAGCTCTATCGCGACGGCCTTCTACTCGGTCAGGTGACCATGAACGGCAGCGCAAGCTGGTCGTTCCAGGACAACGGTCTGAGTGATGGCAACCACACGTACATCGTGCGCGTGACCGACAAAGCCGGTAACTACACGGAATCGGACGGGTTTGTACTGAACGTCGATACCAGCATACCGACCACCACGGCGTCGATTACCGCCCAGACCACGTCGGACACCACCCCAATTGTCAGCGGGACCGTGTCCGCCGATCTGGTGAATGGCGAGTATCTGGTGGTCACGGTGAACGGTAAAACCTACACCTCCCAGACGGGCGGTGCGGTGGTAGTCGACCCGGATCACAATACCTGGTATATCCAGATCCCGGACAGCGATGCCCTGAGCGTGGCGAACTACGACGTAACGGCGCAGGTGAAGAGCAGCGCGGGTAATGGCAATACCACTGGTACGGCGATGGGCAGCCTGGTGATTGATACCACTTCGGTGAACACCGACTGGGCGACCACGGCGGGTAACTTGAACAACTCGACCATGACGGTCGGCACGAACAGCAGCGGCCTGTGGAATATCATTGCGAACACTCAGTCTTACTCCAGCAGTGATAGCTCCTCTTATGCAGCTAACGCGCTGACTAACACCCGTGGGACTTACGTGGTTAGCCAGACGGCGGCCGACTTCGATCGTAACGGTACGCAGGATATCTTCGCGACCGAGAATACTTACTCGGGTGCGACGCAGGTTATGTGGACCTACGATGGCAGTACCTATAACGCCAGCCAGCTGGCGATGGGGACTACCATCTGGTTCGGTGGCGTCGTTGCATACGACAAAACGGGCGATGGCTATCTTGATCTCGCGTATGGCGATGCGGGTGCAGACTCCATCACTTACCTAATCAACAACAACGGCGTACTTTCGCCGGATGGTACCAACGGCGGGGCAGGCTTCTGGGGACAATTCACCACCATGCGTGAAATCTCCGGCGTCGACCTGAACAATGACGGCACCGTTGATATTGTGCAGCACACCAACCGCAGCGGTGCGTACTCGCTTACTGTGATTAACAACAACGGTAACGGTACGCTCTCTATCGGCCAGAACATGACCAACGTGTTTGTGGTTAACGCGGCGAACACTACTACGGCGGCATCCATGACGTGGGCGGACTTCAACGGTGATGGCTACATGGATCTGTATCTGGGCAGCAGCTACAACAACACCGGCGGGGTGATCTACTACAACGACGGTGCCGGGCAACTATCCACCACCAAGAGCGCGGTTGAGGCCTCTAACGCCACGGCGGGCTACCTGTCAGTGGCGGTGGACTGGAACGGCGACGGGCAGATGGACATCATCAAGCTCAGCACCTACGGCGGCTCGCAGACGGCAACCTTGTTCACCAACAATGGCTATGGTTCGACCTGGACCTCAAGCCAGCTGGCGTCAGGGCTTGCGAACGTTACCGGCGTGGCCGCAGTGGACTACAACTGGGACGGCGCGAAGGATCTGCTGGTTTCGCAGCAAAACGGCAAAGTGGTGCTGGTACAAAACAGCAAGACCATTGCTGACGGTACGGCGATGCATCTACACATTGTCGACAGCGAAGGCATCAATGCCTATTACGGCAATACGGTCAATTTGTATAACGCTTCCGGCGTACTGGTGGCCTCGCAAATTATCAACGCCCAGTCCGGTATTGGTTCGAACGATACTTCTGCGCTGGTGAGTTTCTACGGTCTGGATCCGAATGAAACCTACTCGGCAGAAATTGTGAAGATCAACAACGGCGTCTCAGATAACGTCACCTGGAGCGGTCTGGAGGCGGGCAACGGCAAAGAGGGCTATGTTCTCACCGCCGAAGCGGCCACCGGCGGCCATAGCGGGACGATTACTGGCACCGGGTATAACGATACCTTTATCGCAGAGGATGGCACTTATACCTACAACGGTTCCGGCGGCTGGAATACCCATTCCGACTACGATACCTGGAGCAACACGGGTGGGATGGACGTGGTGGATTACCGCAATGCGACGTCCGGCGTGACCGTCGATTTGCGTCTCTCAACCGCGCAGGACACCGGGTTCGGTACGTCACGACTGCTCAACATTGAAGGCATTAACGGCTCGGACTTCGACGACGTGATCACCGGCAACAGCGGTGATAACCAGTTCGAAGGCCGCGGCGGAAACGACACCTTCAACATCGGCAGCGGCGGTCACGATACGCTGCTCTACAAGCTGATCAACGCCTCGGATGCCACGGGTGGCAACGGTCACGACGAGGTGAATGGCTTTACGGTCGGCACCTGGGAAGGGACGGCGGACACGGATCGTATTGACCTGCGCGATCTGCTTTCCGGCAGCGGCTATACCGGCACGGGCTCGGCGAGCTACGTGGACGGCGTGGCCACGCTGGACAGCGGCGCGGGCAACATCACCGACTACGTCCGCGTGGTGCAGAACGGCAGCAATACTGAGATCCATGTTGACCTGGACGGGGCGGGCGGTCAGTTCTCCTCAACCCCGCTGCTGACGCTGAACGGCGTGCAGACGGATCTGGCAACGCTGCTGGCTAATCATCAGCTGTTAATTGCGTAAAACACTGCCGCGGGGAGCGATCCTCGCGGCTTTTTGCGTTTCTTTACATCACTAGCCATAACCCTATATTTCACAAGATTATTTTGCGGGTTCGTTTAGAAAGCGTTCCGTTTTAAATCATTCCGTAAAGGTATCATTTCAGGACGAAATTACCGCCCTGAACAGGACGTAGCATTATGAAGACACATCCACAGTACGAACCCTGGTTGCAGGGCATGCTTATCATCGCGAAGTATTATCGGCTGGATTTTTCAGCAGAGCATGTTCGGGTCACGATTAACCATGAAAGCCAGTCTCCGCGCCAGCTGGTGCTGGAAGAGATGGCGCGCCAGCTTGGGCTGGGGATGCGTTGGGTGGCGGCTGAAGCCGTATCGCTCGATCCGTGGCGCTTACCGCTGCTGGCCGAGTTCACCGGCGGGCAAATCGCGGTCATCAACCGTATGGACAACGAAGGGAACGTCAGCGTGCAGTTCAGCGGCGACGGCGGCCTGGAGACGACATTAACGCGCGACGAGCTCGTTTCGCGCTTAAAGGGGCTGATGGTATTGCGTCCGCTGGAGTCCACGCCGGACGCGCGGGTGGATGATTACATCAAACCCTATGAGAAAAACTGGTTCTGGCAGCTGGCGCTGAAAGACTGGCGACGTTACGGCGACATCATGCTGGTGGCGCTGGTCGCCAACGTGCTGGCGCTTTCCGGCATGGTCTTTTCCATGCAGGTGTACGACAGGGTGGTGCCGTCGCAGTCGGAGGCCACGCTGTGGGTACTGTTTGGCGGCGTGATGATCGCCATCGTGTTTGAATTCATCATGCGGATGCTGCGCGTGCATATTTCGGATGTAGTGGGGAAGCGCGCCGACCTGCGTATTTCCGAGCGCGTGTTTGCCCACGCGCTGCGGATTAAAAACGGCGCGCGGTCAAAATCGACAGGGTCGTTTATCGCCCAGATCCGCGAACTGGAGTCGGTGCGTGAGCTGATCACCTCCACCACCATTGCGGCCATCTCCGATCTGCCGTTCTTCCTGCTGTTTGTTTTCATTCTGTGGATGATTGGCGGCCCGCTGGTCCTGGTCGTTCTGCTGGCCGTGCCGCTGCTGCTTATTCCCGGCCTGCTGGTGCAGCGCCCGCTGGGAAAACTTTCCAGCGAAGGGATGCGAGAATCTGCCATTCGTAACGCCACGCTGGTGGAAGCGGTGCAGGGCCTTGAAGACATCAAGCTGATGCGCGCCGAGCAGCGGTTCCAGAACCAGTGGAATAACACCAATGACGTGGCCGCGAGCGTCGGCATGAAACAGCGCTGGCTGACGGGGCTGCTGCTGACCTGGACCCAGGAGGTGCAGTCTATCGTCTACGCCGTGGTGCTGCTGGTGGGCTGTTACCTGGTCATCAGCGGCGACATGACCACCGGTGCGCTGGTGGGAACCTCGATTCTGGCGTCCCGCACCATCGCGCCCCTGTCGCAGATTTCTGGCGTGCTGTCGCGCTGGCAGTCGGCAAAGGTGGCCCGAAAGGGGCTGGACGACCTGATGCAGCGCCCGATTGACGATCCCCAGCACGGGAAAAAGGTGCACAAAGCCCACCTGCGCGGGGATTACCGGCTGGAAGACGTCGGCTTCTACTATGACGAAGAAGAGAAACTCACCGTGCTGAACATCAGCAAACTGCACATTCGCGCCGGTGAGCGCGTGGCGGTACTCGGGCGTAATGGTTCGGGGAAAAGCACCTTGCTGCATTTGCTGGCCGGCATGCAGGAGCCGCAGCAGGGCAGCATATTGCTGGACGATATTGCCCTGAATCACCTTGACCCGGCTGACGTGCGCCGCGATATGCAACTGCTCAGCCAGCAGGCGCGGCTGTTCTTCGGCTCCGTGCGTGACAATATTCTGATGGGCAATCCGCTGGCGACAGACGAGGAAATCCATCAGGCGCTGGTCAACAGCGGCGCGCTGGAGTTTGTGCGTAAGCAGAAAATGGGGCTGAACTATATCATCAACGAAGGGGGAGCCGGGCTTTCAGGCGGACAGCGTCAGGCGCTGCTGCTGGCCCGCGCGCTGATCACCTCGCCGAACATTCTGCTGCTGGATGAACCCACCGCCTGGCTGGATGAGGTCAGCGAGAAGCAGTTTATTCAGCACCTGCACCAGTGGCTGGGCAAGCGTCGGACGCTGGTGGTGGCGACGCATCGTCTGCCGATCCTGGACCTGGTTGACCGCATCATTGTCCTGGAAAACGGCAGCGTGGTGATGGACGGACCACGTGATGCCATTTTGCGCCAGCACGGAATGGCCCCGCAGCGGTCGCCGCAGCGCACCGTCAAACTGAAAACGGAGGGCGTGGCATGAATGATTTCTCCCGCTTTAACAGCCGGCTGAAGGAACCCCGTCTGCCGCGATCGTCGCTGGTGGCATGGACGCTGTTCGCGTTGCTTGCGGTATTTATCATCTGGGCCAGCCTGTTCGAGCTGGATGAGGTCACCACGGGCAGCGGCAAGGTGATACCGTCCTCCCACGAGCAGGTGATTCAGTCCCTGGAAGGCGGCATTATCCACAAACTGCTGGTTCGCGAAGGCGATATCGTCGAGCGCGGTCAGCAGCTTGCGCAGCTCGACCGCACCAAAACCGAATCCAGCGTGCTGGAAAGTGAATCCCGGTTAAACGCCGCGCTGGCCACCGCCGCGCGCCTGAAGGCCGAAGTTAACGACACGGAGCTGACCTTCCCGGCGGAGCTGGATGATGACGTCGAACTGGTTAAGCAGGAAACGGCGCTTTATCAGTCACGCCGCGAGGGCCTGGAGAAAGGTCTGGCCGGTTTGCGTCAGGGCGCGGAGCTGGTGCAGCGCGAGCTGGCGTTGACCCGTCCGCTGGTGGTTCAGGGCGCAGCCAGCAAAGTGGAGGTGTTACGTCTCGAGCGCCAGAAGAACGAGCTTGAGAATAAAATTACCGAGATGAAAAACCAGTATTACGTCCGCGCGCGCGAAGAGCTGGCGAAGGCGAATGCGGAGATCGAAGCCCAGCGCTCCGTCATGAAAGGGCGCGAAGACTCGCTCACCCGCTTAACGTTCAATGCCCCGGTGCGCGGCATCGTAAAGGACATTGACGTCACGACGGTGGGCGGGGTGATCCCGCCGAACGGCAAGCTGATGAGCCTGGTGCCGCTTGACGATCGGATGGTCATCGAAGCGAAAATCTCGCCGCGCGACGTGGCGTTTATTCATCCTGGACAAAAAGCGCTGGTGAAAATTACCGCTTACGACTACTCGATCTATGGCGGGCTGGAAGGTCAGGTGACGATGATCTCCCCGGATACCCTTCAGGATGAGGTGAAACGGGATGTTTATTATTATCGCGTTTATATCCGAACGGACAGTAACCATCTGACGAACAAGCAGGGAAAAGCCTTTCCGGTTTTCCCGGGCATGATAGCCACGGTCGATATCAAAACCGGCAGTAAATCGGTCCTCGATTATCTGTTGAAACCGTTGAATAAGGCAAAAGAGGCGCTGCGCGAGAGATAAAAAAGGCGTTCAGTAAACCGAACGCCGGTCAGATTAGAGTGAAGGCGTCATGTTAAGAGCATGGCGCCGTTCTTTCGGTACCACGTTGATGTAATGCGTGACGTATGCAAAATAGAGTCCGGTATAATTTTCGACAAGCTCGATAAAGGCCGGATAAACCGACATCCGGCCATCGCCGCGATCTTTAAGATAACCTGCCTCCTGCGCCGATTTGATAATCCGGTTAACATGAATACGCGAAACGAAAAATTCTTTTGCCAGCGTGCTGGCTGAATACGCTATCGTGGCGCCGTGTGCGGTTTTATTTTTAATGGCCTGCAAATAGAGATAAAGCATAATCATTCGGCCACCATCTTTATCGATGAACAAGCCTACCTCCGGAAGCACTTTTTTGAATGTTAATCCGCGGAAAAGATATTCTGCGGCGCGCCGGAAAAAGTTGTGCCTCAGAATGTCATTGTCCAAAAGATTAACATCAATATTAAATGCCGGATAAAGAATGCTTACAGGGGTAAACGCTCCGGACATATAGCGCTTAAGCTCATCCAGCCCTTTTTCTGTAGGGGCGATTTTTGTTTTTCGCCGATCTTCGGTACAACGCCAGGTCTTAATTCGCCCGGTGGTTTTAAGTATGGTGATGATCGCAATAACGCTGTTAGGGCTGGCAATATTATAACGAGAGCATAGTGCCTTAATCTCGGAAACCGATTCAGCCTGATTCCCAAAAACAAAGCAACACATTGACAGTATTATGTTGAACCGTGATTCCTGAAGCATCGTTTTGTAGAATAAGGGCTGTTTTTTATAAATGGCGTCATTGATTCTGTAGTGTTCTCTTATAGCTTCACTAAATCGCGGGTTGTTTTTAATGACATCCCGTCGATGTAGCAAAGCTCTGGATGAGATGTGATTATCCATAGCATTTTCTCTTTTATGTCTGAGCCGATGAGATGAAGTGTCCGGTCTTCTTTTTCGGAATTTTCATTATACCTTGAGAAAGCCCTGGTTACTGTCGTTATATGCAAAGAAAGTAATATTTATGATGCATATGGATGAGTCGGTTGATTAACGCAAAGATGTTCCTGCGTATAACATTGATAACGGTTTATTAACCAAAGGGGGTGCGGTAACATTATTCAATGCGACAAAAAGATTAGCTTTCATCACATGCGGGAAGGGTGTTTACATTCTCAGGAGCAGGTTATGTCTCAAACTTTACCTTTTATGCAGGGTGCTTGCTACAAGCAACGATTTGTTATTTCAGCCTGCGGTTTCACCTTCGAGGGGTATAGCTTGCTCCTTAAGTCTTGTGGCGTAAACGTCACGCGGCTTCATTTCGAAGAGGATGAAATATGTTCTGCGGACGTTGAAAAAATGATGAAAAATCAATCGCCTGAGGTTTCTGTTTTTCTGGGTCGTGACGTTGCTACGTTTCTTGAAAGCCTGAAGCGGCTGGTGTCCGTTCTGAATGCACTGCCGGTGATTTGCAGCGTCACCCTGTATGGTGCAATACCTGAGCGATGGCTTTATGCAACGTTGAGAAGTCTCGTTAATAATACAAAAAAGCTTTCTACGATCCGGATAGCGAATATTACAGAAATAATGGGCTGTGTAAAAAATAATGCAGACGTGCGTGCCGACTCATTACGCTTGCTGCGTAACGTACCGGATAAAGAGGGTAAAGAAAATCTGCATGGTTTAACACATCGCGAGTTAACCGTATTGCTGAATTTTTATCGGGGCGTTTCGATAAAAGAGCAGTGTGAAAGGTTAGGGCTGTCAGATAAAACGATTTATACCCATCGGAAGGTGGGTTTAGGTAAACTGTATCTTATTCGGGTATGGTTTAGCGACGCGCGCATATTCAGGAATGAAGTCTGTGAAGTAAAGAATAAATCACAGGCGTTTTCGGAAACCGAAATAGATGTATTACAGGCGTTACATAAGCGGGAAATCTTTGCGGCTTATCAGATTATAACTGATGGTGATAAAAAAGGCGTTGGATTTGAAATCCTGCTGCGCTGGAATAAAAACGGTCAAATCCTGAAGCCCGCCCATTTTCTGGGAGGGATAAAAAACAGTGAAATATGGCTCAAGCTGACGGCGCTCGTTATCCATGCGGCTGTTTCGGGTATCAATAAATACAATGGGAAATATTATTTTTCGGTTAACATTCCTCCCCAGCTTGCTTCGGGAAATGCGCTGCCGGGGATGGCAAAAAAGGCCGTCGAAATGTTACTCAAACCGCAGTGGGCCGGGAAGCTGGTCTTTGAACTCGCTGAAACGATAGACGTAACAAAGGATAGAAATATTCCCGAAACCCTCCAGCGCTTACGCGCCGAGGGTTGTCGGCTTTTTCTGGATGACTGTTTTTCAAAATATCATGCTATGTTGCCCATCAGACAGATTAATGTCGATGGACTGAAGCTTGACCGCGATATTGTTGAGCACTTTATGGCTAACGACAAAGACTATAGCATTATAAAAGCGATACAGGTTTATAGCGACATGACGGGAACCGAATGCATTGCGGAAGGGGTCGATAGCGAGGAAAAATTTCAAAAACTTGTCGCGTTAGGCGTTAAGCGATTTCAGGGATATTACCTTTCACGGGCTGTGAAAGAAGAGGAACTGGATCGGATGGTACGGTCATTCAGTTAAACGCCTCACTATGCGGGTAGTACGACATACTTAAGTATTCGACCACCCGCAAAAAACAGGCACTCACCGCCGCAATAATGACTTCTCAGATATCATCGCGAGTAAAACCGACAACAATTTCAAGCGTGTTACGAATGACATCGCAGGCTTCAGGCTCTTCGGTAATTTCCAGGGCGTGAATCAGTTGCAGAATAATCTCTTTATTCGAGAGATTGTCACCGGTAAGCAGAATACAGCGTATTGCTGAGCCCAACACTTCAGCCTCACCATTGAGATGCCTTCCGGCGTTAAGGAAATGTTCTGCCAGTCCTTTATCGTGCAGTGCTTCAAAATTATACGTCTGCTGCGTCATCGCTTTACTCATGGTGGTCACCGTGTCGGTTAAAATTAGTGTTTCTTGTCTGGTGTCAGAAGCGTAGTGTGGCTGAAGAGAGAGCGCATGCGACCAATTTCATAGTCGCCCATCACTCTTCCACGATCGTGCGATACGCCGGTTACCCGCTGGCGCACTTCATCTTCAGCAGCAATCAATGCATTTTTACGTTCATCATTTGATTCAACGTTAGCCATTGCCCGCAGGCGATTAGCAAGAGACGCAAAGGTAATGGGTCCGTTCTCTTTTATGATGGATAAAACGGCCTCACCGATAAGGTCATCCTTAAGTCGTTCAAATTTAGTTCTATGCATAGCTTCAATCTCACTCTGCTACACGCGCCAGGCTGTAGCATGGGGTTAGTCATCGCATCCAGAGTCTCTATTCTCACTCAGCATGACTAACTTAGTAAGTTAAAAAACAGTGTTCAGGTTAACGCTCGAAGAAGAGGGCAATCAGACCGTTATAGTGCGCTTTTTCAACGTCAGATGTTGATTCTTCGATTCTGCGCAGCAGCTTTGTACAAATTGTCATTCTGCTCAATTGTACATTTTCTTTGATGATCTCACTGACGATGGCGCCAAGGGTTTCCTGCTGTGTTGGCACGTTATCCTTGTTAAAATACAGAGTAATAGCGCTTTCTGCTGTTGAAGGAGCATGGTTGCGACGCATAATTTTCCACCGTTGACAAACAATTTTGTAACATCACTGGCATCGAATTTATACCATTCAGTTAAATCTGTACACATAAATTGTACAAGTTTTTCGTAAGGATCGGGCTTTCGCCATGAGAACTATCAAAATTAGGGGGGAGTAAGCGGTAAAAGAGGGAAAAAAGAAGGCCCCGGAGGGCCTGAAATCATTTACGTCCCAGCAGAAGACCCAGAACGATACCTACCGCACCCGCAGCGATTAAGCCCGTTAACGGGTTGTTTCTGACGGCTTCAGTCACGTCCGAGACAGCGTCACTGGCCTGGGCAGCATATTTTTTCGCAGCACCCTTCACCTGGTGTTTAGGCGAATCAACGAATTCACCAAACTGCTGCTGTGCAGAGCCGGACAATTCATCAAGTTTGTTTTTGGCTTTATCGCCAGCGTATTGTGCATTTTTATCAGTGTCGAAATCAGACATTCTTACCTCCTTTTGTTGACAATCTAAGGATAGCCGCTGTTTGCAAGAGTGAGAGGGAATTCACTAAAATCGGCATCCGATGACTCATTTTTAGGATATGTCTTTCTTACTTGATCACCATTACCTCCGAAGGGGGAAGTTGATGGATATTTCCCTCGCCGTCTTTCTATACGCAGCGGGACGAGGGATTATTTCTGGCGTTCGTTAGCGCGAAAGGTAACGTAATAGCCAAGGGATGCAGCCAGGCACAGCATATAGCCGAACGATTCCGAACCTTCCTCTACGGCGTTTTTCACGACACGAATATAGCCATGCTCCAGGATGGTGTGCCACAGCCCCTGCATGCCAAAGAGTCGCGAGAAGACCAGCACGGCCAGCAGGCCGCTCAACAAAATGCCATACCAGGGGGATTGCGTGTATTTTGCCAGCTGTTCCAGGGTAGCGCGAATATGCATAACGGGACGAATTAAGGCCAGCAGAGCGCTAATGAGGGCGAACCATACCCAGCTCCCGTGAGCAAGAAGATCAAAAAGCGCGTCAAGTTCCCGAATTAACATCGTCAGGAAAAATCCGCCCACCAGAATATTGCAGTAACGCATGGATTCGTCCATTTTTGCCAGACGAAAATGGAGAAAGACGATGGTCGCTAATACCGTTTCCTGCATAATTTCCGTCAGTGATAATTCCGGAATATCATGACCAACAAACCGCATATCAACCCAAAGACACAGTATAATAAGTGCGCAAGCTGCCGCCGCGCCAACGAAGAATAAAAAGCTTTTTAGTACAATCATTAACACCACCATTTTGTTTGTAGCAGGTATGTTAGGTGACGAGAATGTTATTTCTGTTCACATCGTGCCATATAAGTGCAGATTTTTAACATTTTGAGCTAAATAGGGTCGGTAGCGGCGTGCCGAGGCAGAAATGAGCGGAAGAGTCCTCTTTGCGCTAGCAGCAGGCATTGCTTTCCAGCGATCATTGTCCTAAAAGTTAATAACCCAATATAAGAAGGACGATTCTATGCTCCTTGAGAGACTGAAAAGCCTTGAATGTTCTCTTCATGGTAACAAGCGGAACGATCGGGAATGGCTTGAGCATATACTTCATGAGGAATTTCGAGAGATAACGCGATCCGGCAAGTTAGTTGATCGGCAAGAAACAATAGCGGCACTTACTACTGAATATAACAGGCCTGTGATTCACAGTAGCGAGTTTACACTTATTATTGTGAGAATTAATTTCGCAATATTGCATTACAGGACTTTTGATCCAGATGGCAGTAATGCCTCTCTTCGTTCTTCATGCTGGGAGATGGGCGGAAATGGCCAATGGCAGTTAGTATTCCATCAGGGAACTCCTGAGCCGAAAGACGTTTAGCTGCAAAATACAACGGCCGCTTCTCGCTCAAAGTAGACTTTCAGTCCGGCCAGAAGGTCTGATGAAGGCCAGAAGCAGACCTCGAGGAAAAAGGTAATAGATAAACATCAGCAATTTTTTCCGATTACAGCACTTCTACCACTTCGAATTCTTCTGCGATCAATTCCATATCTTCAGAAAAATGACCTTCACAATTGAAAAATCGCTGATGCTCTTTCTGCCAGTATTCAAGACTTAAATCGCCTTCACCTTCTTTGCGCGCGAACTCCTCATTTACATCGCAAAAACGCACAAGTTGCAGCGAAACCAACCGGATCACGCATACCGGGACATGCTGACCATCAAGAATAATGTTATAGCTGCCAATCCTCGGAGCAGACCCATCCTGCTTGTAAGAGGCATAAGATCCACAAGAGGCTGTTTTTATTCCTTTCTTAATCAGGTCCGCAAGCTCGCTTGCCAGTTCTGGACTGTCACCCATTTGCCAGACCCCTGCGCCTGGATACTTAATTTCTATTTCCTTAACCACTCATACTCCTGCCTAACCGTTGATAAAAAACGTAATAACGGTTTTAGCATGGATTACATGAACATTAAAAGTGATACGTTAGTTCAGAACATGTGGTCCGCTTCTCGTTTAAAGCAGACCTTCAGTCCGGACAGATGGTCTGCTGAATGTCAGGATCGGACGTCGAAATGTTCATTCAGCCAACAGGCAGGACCCCTTTTCTGATAATCATTTAGCACGTAGACGTCACACAAATAACGAAAAATGGCATAGTCTGTGACCAGACGGGCGAAGCCTATTTGTTTATAGTAAAAACCAGATGGTGATTTTTCACCGAATTTCTCCTTCTGGGCTACTTGTGATGAGCCGCAGTGCTGTCCTCTGTATCGGGGAATGTTCAGGATGCTTTCTCATGCACTGTCATGATGAATACCAATGATTCCTTCTCCCGGTTTTCATAAAAATGAGGAACGTCCGTTCTGGCGGTTGCCGAACAGCCAGTTTTTACCCGATACACGTGATCCTGTACGCCGAGTGTGAGCGTGCCTGACTGAACATAAAACAGTTCTAACGTTCCTTCCGTGTGACCCGGTGATGCAAACTTTTCTCCCGGCTGCATTTCCCACATCCAGAGCTCGGTCATATCAGGGCCACCCGATCCTGCGAGCAATCTTGCTCTCCCGCCTTTTTCACCTTTCCACAATTCAGGGATCTCATCTTCAGCAATGAGATGCACGGTCGGTTTGGCACTGACATCCACAAAATCAGCCACCGAAACCCCCATCGCGGCAGCCAGGCGACATAACAGGGCAATGCTGGGATTTGCCCGACATCCCTCTATCTCAACCAACGCTCCCTTACTTACACCCGCCTGACGCGAGAGTTCATCCAGGGATATTTTCTTGTGCTTACGATACAGTTTAATTCGCTGCGATACGGCTTCGTTGACGGAGCTGGCGATCGAACTCGCGTCGGTCATTAAATTGACTTTTTTGGTCATTGGTCATTATTATGGAATAAATTGGTCATTACAGGATTATCACGTGTTAACCGTATCTCCGTCAATTGCCCCTGAAATTTACCGTATTGCTCCCGGTTTTCGGGCGCTCAGTATCTGCGTAGAAGCTGCGCCAGTGCTTAATCCCGGCACTGGAGAAACGGCGCTACGTGGCGCCTGTGAGGCGGTTCTGGCCGGTGAGCCTGAATGGGCGGAATCTCATCTGGCCGCATGGGCCGACGTTTTTCAAAAATTCGGTGCGAAACCTAAACGCACCCCTTGCTCAGCTGATGCGTTACGTAGACGCGTATTGCGTGACGGAACGATGCCTGCGCTAGATCCTATCGTGGATCTTTATAATGCCGTAAGTCTCCGCTATGCCGTTCCGGTTGGTGGAGAGAATCTCTCTGCCTATCAGGGGGCGCCGCGTCTGACTGTGGCAAAAGGAACAGAGCCTTTTGATACCGTTAAAGAAGGAGAGACCTTTATGCGGGACTGGGACTTAACGCCGGTTGTGAAGTGTGGTATTCGGTGTGTGGCGGTCTTTTCCCTGAGATAGCGAAACAAATCACTGAAGCCGCGGCGGCCAACGATCGTCAACGCGTTACGGCCCTGACAACCCGCCTTGAGCCGTTGTGGTCGCTGTTTCGTGAACATGGCGGCAGTATTCGCGTTATTGCCGCTGCTGCTGGCGTGCTTGGGCTTACCGACATGGATTGCCTGCCTCGACCTTTGCAGCCGTTGTCAGCTGCCGCCATCGCGGATATTGCCCATGTGATAAGCACGCTGGAACTGAAGTGATCTCTCCGCAGGACGGGTAGTCTACCGGTCCTTTTGCAAAAACCTCTTCATGTCCGCTTCTCACTCAAAGCGGACATGATAGCTCGAATCTCTTCAGCTTATTTTCCGTCTACGTCCTGGCGCATCCGCTCGCGTGAAATGATGACGCCGCTCATGGAAATTGCAAAATGGCGCTAATGAAGCTGGAAAGAGCAAGGTAAAAGAATGATTTTTGGGGCAGGTAAAAGTCCCTTTATGTCCGAGATTATCTTATTACTTTTCCGCTCACGGCTTGCTACCCTCACAAAACTTCATGTTTACATTAACTTTCCATAGTGGATACAATACCCCCCTATAGTATCAGGAGGGCGTATGCCGCATTCACCCGAAGATAAAAAACGTATTCTGACCCGCGTCCGCCGCATTCGAGGCCAGGTTGATGCCCTTGAGCGCGCGCTGGAGTCGGGCGATCCCTGTCTCGCCATTTTGCAGCAAATCGCCGCCGTGCGCGGTGCTGCCAATGGCCTGATGGGTGAAATGGTCGAAATTCACCTCAAAGATGAGCTGGTGACGGGGGAGACTACCCCGGATCAGCGGGCAGTTCGGATGGCGGAAGTCGGCCATTTGCTGCGCTCTTATCTAAAATAAACCCACACACCTCACAACAAGGGAAAGACATCATGAAATCTCGCGCAGCCGTCGCGTTCGGCCCAGGCCAGCCGCTGAAAATCGTTGAAATTGATGTTGCTCCGCCGAAGAAAGGCGAAGTGCTGATCAAAATTACCCACACCGGCGTCTGCCATACCGACGCGTTTACCCTGTCCGGTGACGATCCGGAAGGCGTATTCCCGGCGGTGCTTGGCCACGAAGGGGGCGGTGTGGTGGTGGAAGTGGGTGAAGGCGTCACCAGCCTGAAGCCCGGCGACCACGTGATCCCGCTGTACACCGCAGAGTGCGGCGAGTGTAAGTTCTGCAAGTCCGGCAAAACCAACCTCTGTCAGGCCGTACGCGCCACGCAGGGCAAGGGGCTTATGCCGGACGGCACCACCCGTTTCTCCTACAACGGTGAGCCTGTTTATCACTACATGGGTACCAGCACATTCAGCGAATACACGGTGTGCGCCGAGATCTCGCTGGCGAAAGTTAACCCGCAGGCCCCGCTGGATAAAGTTTGTCTGCTCGGCTGCGGCGTAACGACCGGTATTGGTGCGGTGCATAACACGGCGAAAGTGAAAGAGGGCGACACCGTAGCGGTGTTCGGCCTGGGCGGGATCGGCCTGGCGGTCATCCAGGGCGCGGTACAGGCAAAAGCCGGTCGTATCATTGCTGTAGATACCAACCCGGAGAAATTTACGCTCGCAGGTGAAATGGGGGCGACCGATTTTATCAATCCGAAAGACTACGATAAGCCGGTTCAGGACGTGATCGTTGAGCTGACCGACGGCGGCGTGGACTTCAGTTTCGAATGTATCGGCAACGTCAACGTGATGCGCTCAGCGCTGGAGTGCTGCCATAAGGGCTGGGGCGAAAGCATTATTATCGGTGTGGCCGGCGCGGGTCAGGAGATCAAAACCCGTCCGTTCCAGCTGGTGACGGGGCGCGTATGGCGCGGTTCGGCATTTGGCGGCGTGAAGGGCCGTACTCAGCTGCCTGGCATGGTAGAAGATGCGATGGTCGGCAAAATTCAGCTCGACCCGTTCATTACGCACCGCCTGCCGCTGGATCAGATCAACGAAGCCTTTGATCTGATGCACGAAGGAAAATCCATTCGTACCGTTATCCATTTCGGCGACAACTGATTATTCTGCCAGCGGTTTTTGCCGCTGGCATTTCTTCCCCAATCTTTTCTAAAGTGTGACCTGCCTGGCGCTTTTAGGCGTAATTTTATCCCCGTCCGTGCCGATGACTCTTTTACAGGCGTGTTTTTACGCATCTTACCTATAAGAGAGTCGACGGTCATGGACAACACAACATCGATGCAGACGCAGCACAAGCTTGGTTTCTTGCATCACATCCGGCTGGTTCCGCTGTTTTCCTCCATTCTCGGTGGCATTATTCTCCTGTTTGCATTGAGCTCGGGTCTGGCAGGGTATTTCCTGCTCCAGGCCGATAACGATCAGCAGGATGTCACGGCGGAAATCCAGGTGCGCACCGGGCTGTCAAACAGTTCGAACCATTTACGTACGGCCCGTATCAACATGATCCACGCGGGGGCCGCGAGCCGTATTGCCGAAATGGAGGCGATGAAGCAAAACATCGCTGAGGCCGAAACCCGCCTCAAACAGTCGCAGGATGGTTTTGCTTCCTATATGAAGCGCTCCGTTCGCACCCCGGCTGATGAAGCGCTGGATGGCGATCTGAAAGCCCGCTACGACGCCTACATTGCCGGCATGCAGCCGATGCTGAAATATGCCAAAAACGGCATGTTTGAAGCCATAATCAACCACGAAAATGAGACCGCGCGTCCGCTGGACGATGCCTATAACGCAGTGCTGCTGAAGGCGATTAAAATCCGCACCGAACGCGCGAACGCGCTAACGGCACAGGCTCACACCCGCACCCGGCTGGGACTGGTATTTATGTTCGGCGCTTTCGGCCTGGCGCTGGCGCTGGCCGTCATCACCTTCGTGGTGCTGCGCCGCACGGTGATTAGCCCGCTCCAGCGCGCCGCTGCGCGTATCGAAAATATCGCAAAAGGTGATTTGACCCTGCCGGACGAACCGACCGGGCGCAGCGAAATTGGCCGCCTGACGCGCGATCTGCAAACGATGCAGCACGCGCTGGTTACCACCGTGGGCACCGTGCGGCAGGGAGCGGAGGAGATCTACCGGGGAACCAGCGAGATTTCTGCGGGTAACACCGATCTCTCATCCCGTACCGAGCAGCAGGCGGCGGCCATTGAACAGACGGCGGCCAGCATGGAGCAGCTCACCGCGACGGTGAAACAGAACGCCGATAACGCGCATCATGCCAGCAAACTGGCGGAAGATGCCTCCGGTAAGGCCAGCCGCGGGGGGCAAATGGTCTCCGGCGTGGTGAAAACCATGGGTAATATTTCCACCAGCTCGAAGAAGATCTCCGAAATTACCGCCGTGATTAACAGCATCGCGTTCCAGACCAATATTCTGGCGCTCAACGCGGCGGTCGAGGCGGCGCGAGCGGGTGAACAGGGGCGCGGTTTTGCGGTAGTGGCGAGCGAAGTCCGCACGCTGGCAAGCCGCAGCGCGAACGCGGCGAAAGAGATTGAAAGCCTGATTAATGAATCGGTGTCGCTTATCGATCAGGGCTCCGGGGAAGTGGTTGCGGCGGGCAATACCATGAACGAGATCGTCGAGGCGGTGAAACGCGTCACCGATATCATGCTGGAGATTGCGGCGGCGTCCGATGAGCAGAGCCGCGGTATTGTTCAGGTGAGCCAGGCGATTTCCGAGATGGATAAAGTGACGCAGCAGAATGCCTCGCTGGTGGAAGAAGCCTCGGCGGCGGCGGCCTCGCTGGAAGAGCAGGGCGCACGCCTGACGGAAGCCGTTGGCGCGTTTCGTCTCAACGGGGCGCGCGCAGGACGGACCACCGCGGCTGCATCCGCAGTCAAGCCCGCGCCCTTGACCCCGGCGGCGGCCGTTTCAGGTGAACACTGGGAAACGTTCTGAATAAAACAGACCCGCCCTCGCGGCGGGTCCTGCGTTTACGGTCAGAGAGGCATTGATTTACGAATGGCGCTGAGCAGCGCCTGGGCGCCTTCAGAGAGCGGGGCATCTACCCGCGTCAGGATCCCAATCGGTTCACCCGCCCCGGGCGAGGTGACCGGCAGCGCCGTGAGCACGCCGCGTCGCAGATCGTCCTTCACCGCGCCGGACGGCACAAACCACACGTAGTCATAATCCACCGTCAGCTGGCGCGAAAGCGACGCGGAAAGCGTTTCAATACATCCTGACGGCAGCGTGCAGCCCTGCATTTGCAGCAACGCTTCCGCATTCTGACGCGGAACGGTTCCTTTCGGTGAGACCACCACCGGCCACTCCATTACGCGGCTCAGGGTGACGGTATCCTGCAACAGAGGATGATTCGGACGCACCACCAGCTTCAGTGATTCCAGGAACAACAGTTCGTAATTAAGACCGCTCATCAGTTCCGGATCGGACATTCGACCAATGCCCAGATCCAGCTCCCCTGACTTCAGGCCCGCCAGCAGCATGGTGTTGTTCATGGTCGCGACCTGAAGCGTGGCGTGCTTTTGCTGGCGGTGGAACTGGCCGATCGCCGCAGGCAGAATACCCAGCGCCGCCGTCGGCAGCGCGCCCACGCGCACGATATCGCTGGCCGGCTCCTCTTTACGATTTAGCGCCTGACCAGCGGTATTGAGCGCATCAAGAACTTTAACGGCGTGCGTCAGGAACTGTTCACCCACCAGGGTAAGCTGAGCGCCCAGACGGCCGCGATCGAACAGGCGCGTTCCGGTAAGCTGTTCCAGTTCGTTCAGCGTTTTGGAGAGTGCAGGCTGACTGAGGTTAAGGGTTTCAGCCGCTCGCCCCAGCGTTCCCTGTTGAGCGACGGCCACAAAAGTATGCAAATGGCGCAAGCGTATGCGCTGACTGAACAGACCATTTTTTTCCATAGGCGATGTTAAAAACAGAGCGACGCGGGTGACAAGTTAAGATGTTTGAATTTGATAACCTGATAGCAAAATATTTTTAACATTTGATCTGTTTGAGTTACAACTGTTTTTCGAAAACGTCCACGCCTTGACCACTCGTCTGCCTGGATCACAATTTCTAAATTCTTCCCAACGAAAGGAACGGGCTTCTCTACACTCCAGGTAGTATTCACTGGAGGCATGACATCATGGCGAACACCATCACGGCTGATGATATTCGGGAACACTTTTCGCAGGCTATGTCGGCGATGTACCAGCAGGAAGTTCCGCAGTACGGCACCTTGCTGGAACTGGTGGCGGACGTTAACCTGGCGGTTCTGGAAAATAACCCCCTTTTACACGAACAACTGGCAAACGCAGACGAACTGGCGCGCCTGAATGTTGAACGTCACGGTGCGATCCGCGTTGGCACCGCGCAGGAGCTTTCCACCCTGCGCCGGATCTTCGCCATTATGGGCATGCACCCGGTCAGCTATTACGATCTCTCCCAGGCGGGCGTGCCCGTCCACTCGACGGCGTTTCGTCCCACGGACGATGCGGCGCTCTGCCGTAATCCGTTTCGCATTTTTACCTCGCTGCTGCGTCTGGAGCTGATAGAAAACGTTGCGCTGCGCGAAAAGGCGGCGGAGATCCTCTCCCGACGCAATATCTTTACGCCACGCTGCCTTGAACTGATCGACCTGCATGATGCGCAGGGACACTTTACCGGGGCGCAGGCGCGTGAATTTGTGCAGGAAGCCTTAGAAACCTTCCGCTGGCATCGCCATGCGACGGTGGATCGGGAAACCTATCTGGCGCTGAGCAACGAACATCGCCTGATCGCCGACGTGGTCTGTTTCCCGGGGTGCCATATTAACCATCTTACGCCGCGCACGCTGGATATCGACCGGGTGCAGGAGCTGATGCCGAAGTACGGCATTGAGCCTAAAATTCTGATTGAAGGCCCACCGCGTCGCGAGGTGCCGATCCTCCTGCGCCAGACCAGCTTCAAGGCGCTGGAAGAGCCGGTGCTTTTCGCGGGAGAAGACCAGGGCACCCATACCGCGCGTTTCGGTGAAATTGAGCAGCGCGGCGTGGCGCTTACGCCAAAAGGACGCGAGCTGTACGACAGCCTGCTAAACCAGGCCGGGACCGGTAAAGACAACCTGACCCACCAGCTTCATCTGCGCGAGATCTTCAGCGCCTTCCCGGACAGCGAAATGTTCCTGCGTCGTCAGGCGCTGGCCTATTTCCGCTACCGTCTGACCCCGACGGGGGAGGCGCATCGCCACGCGTTTCGTCCGGGCGACGATCCGCAGCCGCTGATCGAGCGCGGCTGGGTTGTGGCGCAGCCGATCACCTATGAAGATTTTCTGCCCGTCAGCGCGGCGGGGATATTCCAGTCAAATCTCGGCAATGAAACGCAGGCGCGCAGCCACGGCAATGCCAGCCGTCATGCCTTCGAAGCCGCGCTCGGCTGTGCGGTACACGACGAGTTTTCCCTTTACCACGAGGCGGAAGTGCGCAGCAAACAGCGTTGCGGTTTGCTCTGAAACCGTTACTCTGCTGGGGTGTGATGGAAAAAGAAGGTTGTTATGGAAAATCCCTCCGCCCCTGTGGTTGAAACGCGCCAGGGCGCACTGATTGGTTTTACTGAAGACGATACGCACGTATGGTGCGGCATTCCCTATGCGGCCCCGCCGGTTGGCTGCCTGCGCTGGCGCTCCCCGCGTCCTCCCGCGCGCTGGGACGGCGTGCGCCCGGCGACGGCGTTCTCCGCCTCCAGCTGGCAGAGCGGCGAAAGCTGCCAGGAGCTGGGCGGCGGCGATCCCGGCCAGTTCTCCGAAGATTGCCTGTACCTTAACGTCTGGTCGCCGATCGCGCGCGCCGCGCCGCTTCCGGTGATGGTCTGGCTGCACGGTGGGGGATTTACCCTCGGTGCTGGTGGTCTGCCTCCGTATAACGGCAGGGCGCTGGCGAAGCGCGGCGCGGTGGTGGTGACGATAAATTACCGTCTTGGGCACCTCGGTTTTTTTGCCCATCCGGCGCTGGAGGGTGAAGAAGAGCGCGTAGTGCATAACTTTGCGTTGCTCGATCAAATCCAGGCCCTGGAATGGGTGCGCGATAATATTGCCGCGTTCGGCGGCGATCCCGATAACGTCACGGTATTTGGCGAGTCGGCCGGGGCGCGCAGCGTGCTCTCGCTGATGGCGTCCCCGCTTGCGGGAGGGCTGTTCCATAAAGCCATTGTGCAAAGCGGGTACACGCTGCCGGACACCCCGCGCGAGCAGGCCATGCGTAAAGGTGAAGCGATTGCCGCGCATTTCGGCCTGGAAAATGCCACCGCAGAACAGCTTCGCGCGATCCCGCCGGAGGCGTTCTGGCCGCTGACCTCGCCGCTAAATATCGCGCCTGCGCCCATCGTGGGCGACTGCGTTTTGCCTGAAGCCATGCTCGACGTCTTCTTCGCGGCCCGTCAACATCCTGTGCCGGTGATGGTTGGGTCGAACAGCGACGAAGCCAGCGTAATGTCGGTGTTCGGCGTCGATCTGGCCGGGCAAATCCAGAAGCTCCGCCGCGAGCGGCGCTTTGGTCTGGGGCTGATCAAGCTGCTTTATCCGGGCGTGAAGGGCGATGAGGAGCTCGGCAGGCAGGTGTGCCGCGACATGGCATTCACCACCATGGGCTACGTGGTGATGCAGGCGCAGCAGCGAGCGGGTGGCCTGTGCTGGCGATACTGGTTTGATTATGTGGCCGAAGCCGAGCACGCGACGTACATCAACGGCGCATGGCATGGCAACGAAGTGCCTTACGTGTTCGATACCCTCGGGCAGGTCGAGCCCTCGCGACAGTACGTGAACGAACGCGATCTGACCTTCGCGGCTCGGGTGGCGGACTACTGGGTGAGCTTCGCTCGGGACGCGGGGAAACGTGACAGCCTGCCGGGGCCGACGCGCTGGCCCGCCTGCCGGAAAGGGCGGGACGTACTGTTACGCATCGGTGTGAATAAACATGCAGGTTTTCGGCTTGAAAACCGCTTCATGCGTGCCCGTATGAGCCTCTTCAAACGGGTGATGAAACACCACGTCAGCCTCGACTGAGCAGACAGGCGCGAAACGCATCCAGCCCGTTCCCCGGGCCGGGTGCGTCGCGGAATACCAGCCGGTAGCTCGCCCCGGTTCTTATGCTCGTATCGTAAGGCCGCATCAGCCGTCCGGCGCGCACGTCCTCCTCCACCAGCGTTTCATCCGCTATGGCGATGCCCAGCCCCTGAATAGCGGCGGTAATAGCCAAATCCATCGTTTCGAAGTGTTGATTTTTGAGCATAGCTGGCGCCGGGCGCGGCTGTTTCGCCAGCCACAGCGTCCAGTCCGTTTTGTCCCGCGTCGGGTGCAGGAAGGTGAGTGTTTCCAGCGCAGAACCGGCCCGCAGCGGGCTCATTACCGGCGTTAAGGCCTCTTCGAACAGCAGATCGCCGGCGCTCATGTGTGTCCCGAACACAATCGCCGCATCATAGGATTCGGTTTTGAAATTGACGTTATGATCGGTGGTGGTGGTCAGCGCAATTTGCAGATCCGGCTGTTCACGCTCCACCTGTAGCAGCCGCGGCACCAGCCAGCGCATCGCGCAGGTTGGCGCTTTCAGGCGGATCACGGTCTGGTGCGTCCGAGCCTGCTCGGCAACGTTCAGCAGGTGCTCAAACGCAGATTGCAGCTCCGGCAGCAGGGCGCTTCCCTGTGATGAGAGACGCAGGCCGCGCGCGTGGCGTTCGAACAGCGGGAAGCCGAACCAGCTTTCCAGCGCGGCGATTTTACGGCTTACCGCCCCCTGCGTCAGACAAAGCTCCTTCGCGGCATGGGTCAGATTCAGGTGACGCGCGGTCACTAAAAAAGTCTCTACGGCATTAAGCGGAAATGAACGACGCGACATATCTCACCTTAGCTATGCGTTTTTGTCATGGCTATTATGACAACAATTCGATTGTCCCGACAGCGAAGTTGTTGTTTGAATAGTTATGCATTCACCATGAGAAGGGACAGAGGATGACTTTGAAAACGCCGGTGCAGACACGCTCCAAATTGCCGGATGTGGGAACCACCATTTTTACCGTTATCGGCCAGCTTTCTGCCCAGCATAACGCGATCAACCTTTCTCAGGGTGCGCCGAATTTTTCCTGCGACCCAAAACTGATCTCCGGCGTGACCCGCGCCATGGAGGCAGGGCATAACCAGTACGCGTCCATGACCGGGCTACAGCCGCTTAAGGCGCGCATCGCGGACAAAATTGCCACACTCTACGGCACGCACTATGACCCGGCCAGTGAGGTGCTGGTGACCGCCAGCGCCAGCGAAGGGCTTTACTCGGCCATCAGCGGGCTGGTTCATCCTGGCGATGAGGTGATCTATTTTGAGCCCTCCTTTGATAGCTATGCGCCGATTGTCCGTCTGCAAGGGGCGAAGCCTATCGCCATTAAGCTGACGGTACCGGATTTTGCCGTAAACTGGGACGACGTGCGGGCGGCCATCACCCCGCGCACGCGGATGATCATCGTCAACACGCCGCACAACCCGAGCGGACAGGTATTTTCGGCCGCCGATCTGCACCAGCTGGCGGCGTTGACGCGCCACACCGACATCATCATTTTGTCTGACGAAGTGTATGAGCACGTTGTTTTTGACGGCGAGCCACACTACGGGATGGCGACGCACCCGCAGTTGGCGGAGCGCAGCGTGATAATTTCTTCTTTCGGAAAAACCTATCACGTGACCGGCTGGCGCGTGGGTTATTGTGTGGCGCCCGCGGAGCTGATGGATGAGATATGTAAGGTCCATCAATTTTTAATGTTCTCTGCCGATACGCCAATGCAGTACGCGTTTGCAGAACATATGGCCGATCCGCAAACCTGGCTGTCGCTGGCGGCGTTTTATCAGCGCAAGCGCGATCTGCTGCAAAGCCTGCTGGCCGACTCGCCGTTTACGCTGCTGCCGAGCAAAGGGTCGTTTTTCCTGCTGGCCGACTACAGCGGCTTCAGCGACGAGCGCGACAGCGAGATGGTGAAAAGGCTGATTGTCGAGTGCGGGGTTGCCACTATTCCGCTGTCGGCGTTTTATGCTGATGGCACGGACAATAAACTGATTCGTCTCTCTTTTGCGAAAGATGAGGCGACGTTACGGGCAGGTGCCCAGGCCCTGTGTCGGATCACACCACGTTCAGGAGTTTAAGATGAAATTACGCGCGTTAGTTGTCGGCATGGGGCTGCTGTGTTCATTTTCGTCAATCGCCGCCACCGAGTTGCGATACGGTCTGGAGGCGGAATATCCGCCGTTTGAAAGCCGCAATGCGTCAGGGGAGCTGGAGGGCTTTGACGTAGAGCTGGGAAATGCCATCTGCAAAGCCGCCGCGCTGAAGTGCAGCTGGGTGGAAACCTCGTTTGATGCGCTGATCCCCGGTCTGGTGGCGAAAAAGTTCGACGCGATTAACTCGGCGATGAACATCACCGAGCAGCGTCGCAAGAGCATTGACTTTACTCAGCCCATCTATCGCATTCCCTCCCAGCTGGTGGGCAAAGCCGGCTCTGCGGTAGAGGCCACGCCGGAAGGGCTGAAGGGCAAAACCATCGGCGTTCTCCAGGGTTCGATTCAGGAAACCTACGCCAAAGAGCACTGGGAAAAGCACGGTGTCACCGTGGTGTCTTATAAAGATCAGAATATGGCGTGGGGAGATTTGCTGAATGGCCGCATCGACGCCTCGCTGGTGATGTCAGCGGCCGGGCAGGCGGGTTTCCTCAGCAAGCCGCAGGGTAAAGGGTTTGGCTTTATCGGCAAACCGGTGTCAGACGACACGATCCTCGGCAGTGGTATCGGCTTTGGGCTGCGGAAGGGGGATGAGGCCACCAAGAAGCAGCTTGATGCCGCCATTGATAAAGTACGTGCCGATGGCACGATCGCTAAACTGGCTGATAAGTACTTCCCGGGTATCGATGTCAGCGTAAAATAACCGCCTCGTTGGTCCCGGCTGTCGATGTCCTGCCGGGACATTTTATACATAACTTTACCCCTTTTTCAGGCCGTTCTGGTCGACAGAAAATATTTCCTGGTTTGTTCAGATAATCACCCGCCAACAATTGGATTCTTAACCGTTTTTGTTTAGGCTGTGCGTTCTTTCTTGCCGTTATTTCGCTGCGCGCGAAACTCATTCACACGACCATAAGGACGTTTTCTCAGGCATGAATCGCAGACGTTTTCTCAAAGGTTCCCTGGCAATGGCTGCCCTGAGCGGCACTTCTGGCCTTGCTTCTCTGTTTTCCCAGGCGGCGTATGCTGCTGATTCCGATATTGCCGACGGTCAGAGCCGCCGCTTTGACTTCTCCGTTCTGCAATCCATGGCGCACGATCTGGCGAAAACCCCGTGGGGCGGCGCGCCGCGTCCGCTGCCGGAAACGCTGGCCACCATGACGCCGCAGGCGTACAACGCCATTCGTTACGATGAGAAGCAGTCGCTGTGGAATAACATTGAAGGTCGTCAGCTGGACGCCCAGTTCTTCCATATGGGGATGGGGTTCCGCCGCCGCGTGCGCATGTTCTCGCTGGATCAAACCACCTCTCAGGCGCGCGAGATCCACTTCCGACCTGAGCTGTTCAGCTATGGCGATACGGGCGTGGATACCCGCCAGCTGGAAGGGCAGAGCGACCTCGGGTTTGCCGGATTCCGCGTATTTAAAGCGCCGGAGCTGGCGCGACGCGATATCGTTTCGTTCCTGGGCGCGAGCTACTTCCGCGCGGTGGATGATACCTACCAGTACGGCCTTTCCGCGCGTGGCCTGGCGGTGGATACCTTTACCGACACCCCGGAAGAGTTCCCGGACTTCACCTCCTTCTGGTTTGAAACCGTTAAGCCGGGTGATACCACCTTTACCGTCTATGCGCTGCTGGACAGCCCGAGCATTACCGGTGCCTATAAGTTCGTGATCCATTGCGAGAAGAGCCAGGTGATCATGGACGTCGAAAACCACCTCTACGCGCGCAAAGAGATTAAGCAGCTCGGCATCGCGCCGATGACCAGCATGTTTAGCTGCGGCAACAACGAGCGCCGCATGTGCGACACCATTCATCCGCAGATCCACGACTCAGACCGTCTGGCGATGTGGCGCGGCAACGGGGAGTGGATCTGCCGACCGCTGAACAACCCGCAAAAGCTGCAATTTAACGCGTTTCAGGATAAGAACCCGAAAGGCTTTGGTTTGTTGCAGCTTGACCGTGACTTCTCCCATTATCAGGACGTCATGGGCTGGTATAACAAGCGACCAAGCCTGTGGGTCGAGCCGCGCAATAACTGGGGCAAAGGCTCCATTGCCCTGATGGAGATCCCGACAACCGGCGAGACGCTCGATAACGTGGTCTGCTTCTGGCAGCCGGAGAAGCCGGTGCAGGCGGGCGACGAACTGGACTTCAAATACCGTCTTTACTGGAGCGCGCAGCCACCGGTGCGTTCGCCGCTGGCAAACGTCTACGCGACCCGTACCGGTATGGGCGGTTTCCCGGAGGGCTGGGCGCCGGGCGAAAATTACCCGAAAGTGTGGGCCCGTCGCTTTGCCATTGACTTCGTCGGGGGCGATTTGAAGGCCGCCGCACCGAAGGGCATTGAGCCGGTGATCACGCTGTCCAGCGGTGAAGCGAAGCAGGTGGAGATCCTCTACGTTGAGCCGTTCGACGGCTATCGCATCCTGTTTGACTGGTATCCAACCTCTGACTCTACCGAGCCGGTCGATATGCGCCTGTTCCTGCGCTGTCAGGGCGACGCCATCAGCGAGACCTGGCTGTATCAATACTTCCCGCCAGCGCCGGACAAACGTAACTACGTTGACGACCGGATTATGCGCTAATCATTTTGGGATTGTGCCGGGTAAGCGTTAGCGCCACCCGGCAATTAATAAGAGGTTCTATGTCTTCAGAAATTATCCCCGTAAACCAGGATATTGAGCTTCGAGCCGTCGAAGAACGTTATACCGCCGATCTGCATAACCTCGTGATTAAAAACAAAACCTGGCTGCAAACCGCCTTTGACTGGGCGCAGCATGTCGGCAGCGAAGAGGACACGCGACGCAACGTGCAGAGCAACCAGATGCTGCACGAGCGCGGTTACGCCAAAATGTTCCTGATTTTCATGAACGACGCGCTGGTGGGCGTGCTCTCCTTTAACGCCATCGAGCCTGCGAACAAGGCCGGGTACATTGGCTACTGGCTCGACGAAGCGCATCAGGGGAAGGGCATTCTCTCTCAGGCGCTCCAGGCGTTTATGCGCTATTACGTTGAGCGCGGCGAGATCCGCCGCTTTGTCATTAAATGTCGCGTGGATAACCAGAACAGTAACCGTGTGGCTCAGCGCAACGGTTTTGCGCTGGAAGGATGCCTGCGGGAAGCGGAAATGCTCAATGGCCGCTACGATGACGTGAATCTTTACGCCAGGCTTTTCCCGCTATAGTGCCCCCAGCAGCGGTGTTCGGGTGATCCGCGTGTCGCCGTTGATCACTTTCGATCCCCGGACGTGAATGCTTTCACCCTCAAGCGCCTCGATAACCGCATCGTCTGAAATTTCCACCTGATGCTCAATCAATACATCGCCACTGATACGCGCCCGGCCCTGAATCACGACGTGGTCGTCAATCAGGATCGGCCCGCCGCGCAACCACGCCTCGCCGCCTATCAGCACGTGATGTTTAATAACGCAGTTGCCTTCGACGAGGGCGTTTTCCGCGACCTGTGAACTGTACCGCAACGTCGGGATAGCATCTTCCTCTGAACCGGCCAGCAGGCGGGCATTGCCGTACACTTTGGCGCAGTCGCACACCCAGACGTTATTAAGCGCATTGCCCTCAATAATGGCGCGATCGAACACCTCCGCGCGATGCTCTACAAAGGCCCAGGTCACCATAGCATCGCCGTAAATTTGCGCCTGATGTACAATACGCGACTGGCTGACCGTTGCGCTGTCATAGATTTGCAGGATCTGCTCGCGGTCGGGCGTAAGCCCTTTGGCTGCGATCACCATACTGTTATGCAGCACCCGCGCATCATCTGCGATGCGGCATTCCCCGCGCACCGTAGAGTGCTGAATAGTGACGTTGTCACTTATTATCGCACCGTGACTCACCTCGGCGGCGTCCAGCCAGCTGTTGCCGCTAACGTGTGCGCGGTGGCTTACGATGCAGGGCTGGGTAAGGCGGGCATTACCGGATACCCGGGCACCGGCAAAGACCACGCTGTTTTCATCGTAAATCCAGCAATCCCCGTCCTGTGCGAGAGTGTTCTCATCCTCAACCCAACCGCCTTTTGTCCCGCGGGCAACATCGTTAAAATCGTCCACGGCAACGATCTGTCTGAGGGGCGTTGTGCACGGCGTGGTCCCGTCCTGCCAGCGCCACAGACGGGTTTCATTGCTAAGCCGATATTTTGTCATCGTCTGATCCCTGAAAAGCCTTTCACTAAACGTAGCAAACTTTTGGCTTGTCGAAGTGCTGGCGTCCACACGGGAAACCCCTTAAAATGGCATTTCAAATACATTTTAAAGTTTAAAAAAAATGCATAATGAAAACCAACACGTTCTTAACTTGCCCGCCGGGTACTATGGCATGGTATTGGGTACCATTGGTATGGGGTTCGCCTGGCGTTATGCCAGCTCTGTCTGGCCGGTTACGCGCTGGCCGGGAGAGATCCTGGTGGCGCTGGCGGTGACGATCTGGTTCTTTTTGAGCGTGACGTTTCTCACCCGTGCGGTACGGTTTCCACGCAGCGTGCTGGCCGAGATGCGACATCCGGTGATGAGCAGTTTTGTCAGCCTGTTTCCCGCCACAACGATGCTGGTGGCCATCGGCTTCGTGCCGTGGTACCGCCCGGTGTCGCTGGTGTTATTTAGTGTGGGCGTGGTGATCCAGCTTGCGTATGCCGCCTGGCAAAGCGCCGGGCTGTGGCGCGGTAAGCACCCGGGAGAGGCGACAACGCCGGGCCTCTATCTGCCGACGGTGGCGAACAATTTTATTAGCGCGATGGCCTGCGGCGCGCTGGGTTTCCACGATGCCGGACTGGTGTTCCTGGGCGCCGGCGTCTTTTCCTGGCTGAGCCTGGAGCCGGTCATTTTGCAGCGCCTGCGCAGCGCTGGCGAACTGCCCGCAGCGCTTCGTACCTCGCTCGGGATCCAGCTTGCGCCAGCCCTGGTGGCCTGTAGCGCCTGGCTTAGCGTCAACGGTGGCGAAGCGGACACCTTTGCCAAAATGCTGTTTGGCTATGGCCTGTTGCAGCTGCTGTTTATGCTGCGTCTGATGCCGTGGTATCTGTCGCAGCCGTTCAACGCGTCGTTCTGGAGCTTCTCGTTCGGGGTCTCGGCGCTGGCGACCACCGGTTTGCATCTTGGGCAAAGCAGCCCGTCAGGGTTCTTTCACGCCCTTGCTGTTCCACTGTTTATTTTCACCAACGTCATCATCGCGATGCTGCTGGTCCGTACTTTTATCTTGCTGATGCAGGGCAAACTTCTGGTGCGCGCTGATAAGGCACTGCTTATGCAATCTGAGGAAAAACAATGACTGTCGATGAAAACTACTTTACCGAGAAATATGGTCTGACCCGCACCCACTCAGAGGTGTTACATAGCGCGAATATTGTTAAGCCGGGTAAAACGCTCGATCTCGGTTGCGGAAATGGCCGTAACAGCCTTTACCTGGCGGCCAACGGCTATGACGTGACGGCGTGGGATAAAAACCCGATGAGCATCGATAACATCGAGCGCATTAAGGCGGCGGAAGGGATTACGAATCTGCACACGGCGATTCAGGATCTGAACAGCCTGACCTTTGACGGCGAATATGACTTTATTCTTTCTACCGTCGTACTGATGTTCCTTGAGGCGAAAACCATCCCTGGTCTTATCGCCAATATGCAGCGCTGCACCAGGCCGGGCGGCTATAACCTGATCGTTGCGGCGATGGATACCGAGGATTATCCGTGTACCGTTGGCTTCCCGTTTGCGTTCAAAACCGGTGAGCTGAGCAACTATTACCAAGGCTGGGAGCTGCTCAAGTACAACGAAGAGGTGGGTGAACTCCACCGTACCGATGCCAACGGGAACCGTATCAAGCTGCGCTTCGCCACCCTGCTTGCACGCAAGCCCGCTTAACGCGCGGCCAGCAGACAGAGTTGCAGGGCGGTGCGGTAGGACGCCTCGAACGACGACAGCGGCAAAAACTCAAACTTTGAATGGAAGTTATGGGCGCCGGTGAAGAAGTTCGGGGTGAGCAAGCCTTTGGCTGACAGCGCTGCGCCGTCCGTGCCGCCGCGCATCGGCGTTGGCTTGGGCGCGATACCGAGCGATTCCATTGCCTCGAACATCAGGTCGATGGCGCGGCGATCTTCACCAATCGCGTTACTGATATTGCTGTAGGTGTCCTCGATGTGGACGTCCACATTTGCCGTAGGGTGCTGCGCGGCTATTTGTGCCGCCACATCGGTAATTTGCTGCTTGCGGGCGGCAAAACCCTCTTTGTCGAAATCACGGATGTTGGCTTTCAGCACCGCTTCGTTTTGTCCGGCCTGGATGCCGTTAAACCAGATGTAGCCCTCGCGCCCTTCGGTGCATTCCGGGGTTTGCTGGCGATCGAACTGGCTGATGAAGTCCGTGGCCATCAGGAGCGGGTTGACCAGCACCCCTTTGGCGGACATCGGGTGGGCCGTTACGCCGGTAAAGCGAATGTCAGCCGCTGCCGCGTTGAAGTTCTCATAAACAATTTCCCCCAGTTCGCAGCAGTCGATGGTCCAGGCAAAATCGACGTCGAAGCGTTTCAAATCCAGCGCTTTCGCACCGCACAGGCCAATCTCCTCGTCAGGCACAAACGCCACCACAATATCGCCATGCTTATGCTCGGTCGTCAGGTTTTCCAGTACCGTCATAACCACGGTGACGGCCGCTTTATTATCTGCGCCTAATACGCTGGTTCCGTCGCTGAAAATAATCTCTTCATTAGGGTAAGCCAGAATTTCCGGGTGCTCTTTGACGCGCAGCCAGATCCCTTTCTCTTTATTCAGGCAGAGATCTTCACCCCTAAACGTTAATATTTGCGGATGAATATCCGGAGATAAACCGACGTCTACCGTGTCGATATGGGTAATAAAACCAATGCGCGGCGCACCCGCGACATTGCCTTTTTTCACGGCGGTAACGGTAGCGAATTCATCAATCACAATGTCGTCCAACCCCAGCTTTTCCAGCTCGTTCGCCAGTTCCCGCGCCATGTCGTGCTGGCCCGGCGTGGAGGGCAACGTTTTCACTTTTGGATCGCTCTGGCTGGTAATGGCGAGATAACGAAAAAAGCGACGGGTTAATTGTCTGGAGAGTTCAGAGCCCATAATGTTTCCTTCTGTATTTATTTTTCATGTGTTTGCGCCATCACTTTAATGTTATTTATGGAACGGCAAAAGAAGTAATTAGCCGTCGAATTAAAAAGACAGGAAATAATGATGAAAAGCACATTCACAACGATAACGCTGGCGCTGGCTGCGCTGACGGTCAGTTCCACCGTCGCGGCAAAAACGCTGGTGTACTGCTCTGAAGGATCGCCGGAAAACTTCAATCCTCAGCTATACACCTCGGGAACCAGCGTGGATGCCAGCGCCGTACCGGTTTATAACCGTCTGGTCGATTTCACACCCGGCACCACCGAGCTGGTGCCGAGCCTGGCCGAAAGCTGGGAGGTGAGCGAGGATGGCAAGATCTACACCTTCCACCTGCGCAAAGGGGTGAAATTCCACAGTAATAAGCTATTTACGCCGACGCGCGAATTCAACGCGGATGACGTGATTTTCTCGTTTATGCGCCAGAAGGATGTGAATCATCCTTACCATAACGTCTCGAACGGCAGCTATTCCAACTTTGAAAGCCTGGAGTTTGGCAGCCTGATAACGGCCATCGACAAGGTTGACGAGCACACCGTGCGCTTCACCCTGGCGCACCCGGAAGCGCCGTTTGTCGCTGACCTGGCGTGGTATTTTGCCTCTATTCTGTCGGCGGAATATGCCGATGCCATGCTGAAAGCGGGCACGCCAGAAAAGGTCGATATGCAGCCGATTGGCACCGGTCCGTTTAAGCTGGCGCAGTACCAGAAGGATTCCCGCATTCTCTTTACTGCCTTCCCGCAATACTGGCAGGGGAAATCGAAGCTGGATCGTCTGGTGTTCACCATCACGCCGGACGCCTCGGTGCGTTTTGCCAAAGTTGAGAAGAATGAGTGCCAGGTGATGCCATTCCCGAACCCGGCGGATCTGCCGCGCATGAAAGCTAACAAAGACATCAATCTGATGAGCAAGGCCGGCCTGAATACCGGTTTCCTGGCGTTTAACACGCAAAAGCCGCCGCTGGATAACCTGAAGGTGCGCCAGGCGCTGGCGATGGCAATCAACAAACCCGCCATCATTGACGCGGTGTTTCACGGAACCGGCACGGCGGCGAAAAACCTGCTGCCGCCTGGCGTCTGGAGTGCCGACAGCGCGCTGAAAGACTACGAATACGATCCTGAAAAAGCGAAGGCGCTGCTAAAGGCGGCGGGATTTGCTAACGGCGTCAGCATCGAACTGTGGGCCATGCCGGTGCAGCGGCCTTATAACCCGAACGCGAAACGGATGGCTGAAATGATCCAGGCGGACTGGGCGAAAGTAGGCGTACAGACCAAAATCGTGACCTATGAATGGGGCGAATACCTGAAGCGCGTGAAAGGAGGGGAACATCAGGCCGCGCTGATGGGCTGGACAACGGCGACGGGCGATCCGGATAACTTCTTCGGGCCGCTGTTTACCTGTACGTCCGCCAACGGCGGGTCGAACTCGGCAAAATGGTGTTATAAGCCCTTTGATAACCTGATTGCCGAAGCTAAATCGATAACCGATCGCGAAAAACGCGTGGCGCTGTACAAGCAGGCGCAGCAGATGATGCACGATCAAATGCCGGCGGTGATGATTGCCCACTCGACCATTTTTGAGCCGGTCCGTAAAGAGGTCACGGGCTATGAAATCGATCCCTTCGGCAAGCACCTGTTCTGGCAAGTGGATCTGAAAGAGTAATAGTTATACTGCCCGGTTTCAGCCGGGCACTATTTTCGCTATTTGTGCTGTCTTCGTCATTTTTTGCCACACCACGTTCCCTCCTTTTTTGTTATAACTTCAACTGCATACTTGCAGATAACATGGAATACCATCATGCGTACTCAGACTTTTTTTAAAGTTGCAGTGCTTTCTGGCCTGTTGGCCCTTTCAGGCTGCGCGTCAAAAGTCGCAGCCCCCGAGCAGTATTCGGGCTTTTTAAAAGATTACTCAGGCTTGCAGGAGATGACATCTGCAACCGGGAAGCCAACCCTCCGTTGGGTTGATCCTGCCTACAATGAGGCCAATTACGACAGCATTATCTGGACGCCGATTACCTATTACCCGGCGCCAAAACCGACCACTCAGCTTGGGCAAAAAACGCTTGATGAGGTGTTGAGTTATACCAATACCAAACTGAAAACCGCGATTGGCCAGCGTAAGCCGATTGTCACGACGCCAGGCAAACATAGCCTGATCTTCCGTGGCGCCATCACCGGGGTGAGCTCGGACAAAGAAGGTTTGCAGTTCTATGAAGTGGTTCCTGTCGCGCTGCTGGTTGCGGGAACGCAGATGGCAACTGGCCATCGCACCATGGATACGCATCTGTTCTTCGAAGGCGAGCTGATCGATGCGGCCACCAACAAGCCGGTAGTTAAGGTTGTTCGTAAGGGTGAAGGTGAAGAGCTGGCAAATGAAAATACGCCGATAGGCTTCGCCACGCTGAAACAGGTTGTGGATGACATGGCGACGGATGCCACCATGTTTGATGTTCATCAGACTGCAAAATAATCAACACGGCCTGCACCTTCGCAGGCCGTTTTTTTATGCCGTCCGCAGGCGTCGGAGCCAGGTCTCCGGTTTGGTAAACATCACCATATTTCCCCCCAGAATCAGCAGCAGGCCTGCGATCCCATTGAGATGCCATACGTAGCCCTCGTAGATTGTTGATATCGACAGGGCCACCAGCGGGAACAGCAGGGTGCTGTACGCGGCTTTACCGGGACCAATGCGGCCCACCAGCGTAAAGTAGGCCCCAAAGGCAATCACCGAGCCAAACAGCGCAAGATACAGCAGCGCCCCCATATAGCTCACCGTCCATTCCGGCATAAAGCTATCGCCCCTGAAGAGGGCGATAAGGCCCATCACGACGGTGCCATACAGCATCGCCCAGGCATTGGTGGTCATCGTTTCCAGCCCGTTGCGCTGATGACGCATGCTGATCATATTGCCCAGCGAGAAGCCGTAGGTGCCGAGGGCGGAAAGCCCAATGCCGGTGAGCAACGACGCGCTCCAGCCGCTGGCGAGCAGATCGTTCCAGAACAGGGTGATGATCCCGATAAGCCCCAGCGCTGCCGCCGTCCAGAAGCGTGCGGGCGGGCGCTGGCCGAAGAAGATAAAGCTGTTGATGGCGTTATACAGCACGGCCATCGAGAAGATCACCGACTCGAGGCCGGTATTGATATGGGCGGCGGCGGTGTAAAAGCACCAGAAGTTGAAGCAGAATACGCAGCAGCCCTGAAGCAGGCAGTAGAGGTGATCCCGCAGCGCCAGCCTGCGCAGGCGGCGAAGGGCGAGGAGGACAATCATCATCGTGGCGCTGGCCACGGCGAAGCGCCAGAAAATGGAAACCGGGGCGGGAACCGGCCCCTGTTGCAGAAAAATAGCGATCCAGGTGGTGCCCCAGATAACAACGACCAGCCCATAGAGTAATGCGTTCATGGTTTTTCTCTTCTCATACCGCGAAAAAACCCAGTGTGACGAAAGCGCGGGCGGGCGGCTTTCATCGGCTTGCGCCGGACTTGCACATTCTTGCGCTTTTTTCTCACGCGAACGCTGGTAACAGGCTGCAACACTTCATAGACTGACAGTCTGATTAATCACCTGTTTACGGCCATGTCTCTCGTTTACGACACCTTTGAAACGTTACGCCAACAAAATGCGGTGCTGCGGGAAACCGTCGCGCTCAATTCTGGCATTCAACTGGCGGCGTGGTACAACAAGCACGATACGATCACCGTAAAAAGCAACCACCATACGCTCAGCCTGTACGTGGCGGATGGCTATGAAAGCTATCAAAAAACCCCCGGTGGCTGGAAAAATGGCGGCGGGCCGGATCGTTTTTGCCTGATGCCCGAAGAGAGCGAATCCACGTGGGATATTCGTGACGACCTGTCGTTCGTCCACCTTTACTGCACCGATGAACATCTGCGGGACGTGGGGGAGAAAATCTGGGATAAACGTCCGCTATCGCTGACGCTGGATGAAAAAATCTTTGGCAGCGATCCGAAAATCACCGCCCTCTATCGTCAGTTTTTGCTGGGCTGCGACTGGCAGCAAAACGCCAATCAGCTCACCCTGAGCACCGCGTCGACCTTACTGCTGACGCATTTAGTCCAGCATTATTCCAGCGTACAGTGGAAGTTACCGGTGGTCACCGGCGGGTTATCGCCGTTTGTACTGCGTAACGTAGTGGCCTTTATCGAGGAAAATCTGGCGCAACCCTTAACGCTGGCGGAGCTGGCGGGTCAGGCCGCACTCAGCGAGTATCACTTCGCCAGAATGTTCCGCCAGTCGATGGGGCTGGCGCCGCATCAATACGTCATGCAGCGCCGCATGGAGAAGGCCAAAGCGCTGGTGCAGCACACCACCACGCCGCTCACCGACATCGCGCTGGCCTGCGGATTCAACTCCGCCAGCCACTTCAGTAACCGTTTTCGCAGCATGACGGGGATGACGCCGTCCCAGTTACGCGCGACGAAGGCGTGAAAAGACCGCGTAACATAACCCACCCAGCACCAGCCCCCAGAAGGCGGAGCCAATTCCCAGGATCGTGACGCCGCTGGCGGTCATCAGGAAGGTGACGATCGCTGCGTCGCGCTCCGCTTCATGATTCAGCGCCTGATACAGACTGCCGCTAATCGTACCGAGCAGGGCCAGCCCGGCCAGCGTCTGGATCCCGCTCAGCGGCAGGGCAGCCATCAGCCCGGAAATCGAGCCGCCAAAAACCCCCGCCAGCAGATAAAACCCGCCTGCGGCCGCCGCGGCCAGCCAGCGTTTACTGGCATCCGGGTGGGCGTCCGGGCTCTGGCAAATGGCGGCGGTGATGGCGGCGATGCAGATGGAATAGACGCCGAAGGGGGATAACACCAGCGCCAGCCCGCCGGTCGCAACGATAAGCGGTGAGACCGCCAGCGGGTAGCCCGAAGCCTGCATGGTGGCGAAGCCGGGCGCATTCTGCGACGCCATGGTCACCAGAAAGAAGGGCAAGCCGATGCTTATCAGGCTGGTGAACGTGAACGCAGGGGCAATAAATTCAGGCATGATAACCGATAACGCCATCTTATTCGTGACAACGTCACCTCCAGCCCAGGCTGCGAGTATGCCCACCAGCAGCGTGACGACAATGGCGTAACGGGGAGCCACGGCTTTGGCCACCAGCCAGGCGGCCAGCATACTGCCGCAAAGAAAAATGTGCCCCTCAAGATTGCTGAATGCCTTCAGGCCGAACTGTAACAGCACGCCCGCGAGCATAGCGGCGGCAAGCGAGTGCGGGATCAGCTTCATCAGCCGGGCAAACAGGCCGGTCACGCCGCACAGCAGGATCAGCGCATTTGCAAACATAAATACCCCGATGGTTTCCGCCAGCGTGACGCCATGCAGGCTGGTGGCGAGCAGCGCCGCGCCGGGCGTTGACCAGGCGGTCAGCACCGGCGCCTTGTACCACCACGATAATGCAAGCGTGCTGATCCCCATCCCGAGGCCCAGCGCGGTCATCCATCCGCCGATTTGCTGTGGGGTTGCGCCTGCCGCCGCGGCGGCCTGCCAGATAATGGCGGCAGAGCTGGCATAGCCCACCAGGACGGCAACAAAACCGGCCAGTACGGCAGGAAAGAGAGGGGCAGTCGCTCGCATGGGAACTCCGTTGTGCGTTATAACGTCCGGTGTAAGGTATCACTGTGCGCTATAGCGTACAAGTGGTATGCTTCGCACAACGGGAGGAACCATGGATATTACGCAACACCTTGCCACTACACTGAAAGCGCTGCGTCAGGCGCGGGGCTGGAGCCTGTCGAAGCTGGCCGAAGAGACGGGCGTGTCGAAAGCGATGCTTGGGCAAATCGAACGCAACGAGTCCAGCCCGACGGTCTCCACCCTGTGGAAAATCGCCACCGGGCTGAACGTGCCTTTTTCGGCGTTTATTACCCCAGAGAGCGACCCGCAGGCGGTATTTGATCCGCAGCAGCAGGCGATGGTGGTGAAGCCGTTTTTCCCCTGGGACGACCAGCTCAGGTTTGACCATTTCTCCATCACGCTGTCGCCCGGCGCGCTGAGCGAGTCCACCCCGCACGAAGCCGGGGTGATTGAACACGTGGTGGTGATAAGCGGTGAACTGGAGATGCAGATCGACGGCATCTGGCGGACGATTTATGCTGATTCTGGGGTGCGTTTTGCCGGCGACAAACCGCACGCGTACCGCAACAGCAGCGCCCGGACGGTCCATTTTCACTCTCTGATCCATTATCCCCGCTAAAGCGTCGCAAAACGGTTTCACTGACACAGACTTCTGACTACAATAGCCGCCATTTTGACCATAACGGATAACGACGAAGTATGCGCCTGCACTCCCATCATCTTGAACTGCTCAGCCCGGCCCGCGACGCCGCCATTGCCCGTGAAGCCATTCTTCACGGTGCGGATGCCGTCTACATTGGCGGTCCTGGCTTCGGTGCCCGTCATAACGCCAGCAATAGCCTGCGCGATATTGCCGAACTGGTGCCGTTCGCCCACCGTTTCGGGGCGAAGGTGTTCGTGACCCTGAACACCATTCTTCATGATGATGAGCTTGAGCCCGCGCAGCGTCTGATAACCGATCTCTACCAGACCGGCGTTGACGCGCTGATCGTTCAGGATATGGGCGTGCTGGAACTGGATATCCCGCCGATTGAGCTGCACGCCAGCACCCAGTGCGATATCCGCACCGTTGAGAAGGCAAAGTTCCTTTCGGACGTTGGGTTCACACAGATTGTTCTGGCGCGCGAGCTGAACCTGAACCAGATCCGCGATATTCACCAGGCGACCGACGCCACTATTGAATTCTTTATCCACGGTGCGCTGTGCGTGGCGTATTCCGGGCAGTGTAATATCTCTCATGCCCAGACGGGGCGCAGCGCTAACCGGGGCGACTGCTCTCAGGCCTGCCGTCTGCCGTATACCCTGAAAGACGATCAGGGCCGCGTGGTGGCGTTCGAAAAACACCTGCTGTCGATGAAAGATAACGATCAGACGGCGAACCTCGGCGCGCTGATCGACGCCGGCGTGCGCTCCTTTAAAATTGAAGGGCGCTACAAGGACATGAGCTACGTGAAAAATATCACCGCCCATTATCGTCAGATGCTGGATGCCATCATCGACGATCGCGGTGATCTGGCCCGCGCCTCTGCCGGACGTACGGAGCATTTCTTTATTCCGTCCACGGACAAAACCTTCCACCGCGGCAGCACGGATTACTTTGTGAATGCACGCAAAGGGGATATCGGCGCGTTTGACTCACCGAAATTTATCGGCCTGCCGGTGGGTGAAGTGCTGAAGGTGGCGAAGGACCATCTCGACGTTCAGGTTACAGAGCCGCTGGCGAACGGCGACGGTCTTAACGTGATGATTAAACGTGAAGTGGTCGGTTTCCGCGCCAATACCGTGGAGAAAACCGGCGAAAACCGCTATCGGGTCTGGCCGAACGAAATGCCTGCCGACCTCTACAAAGCCCGTCCCAACGCGGCGCTGAACCGTAACCTGGACCACAACTGGCAGCAGGCGTTGCTCAAGACCTCCAGCGAGCGCCGCATTGCGGTGGATATCGCACTGGGGGGCTGGGAAGAGCAGCTGATCCTGACCATGACCTGTGAAGACGGTATCAGCGTGACGCATACCCTCGACGGCATGTTCGAGGTAGCGAACAACGCGGAGAAAGCGCTGAACAGCCTGAAGGACGGCGTGGCGAAGCTGGGTCAGACCATTTATTACGCGCGTAATATTGAGGTGAATCTGCCGGATGCGCTGTTCGTGCCGAACAGCCTGCTGAATCAATTCCGTCGCGAAACGGCTGAGATGCTGGATGACGCCCGCCTGGCAAACTATCCGCGCGGCAGCCGTAAGGCCGAAGCGGTGCCTGCGCCGGTTTACCCGGACACGCATCTCTCCTTCCTGGCGAACGTTTATAACCATAAAGCGCGTGCGTTTTATCATCGTCACGGCGTGCAGCTGATTGACGCCGCGTATGAAGCCCATGAAGAGAAGGGCGACGTGCCGGTGATGATCACCAAACACTGCCTGCGGTTTGCCTTTAACCTCTGCCCGAAGCAGGCGAAAGGCAATATCAAAAGCTGGAAAGCAACGCCGATGCAACTGGTGAATGGCGACGAAGTGCTGACGCTGAAATTCGACTGCCGTCCGTGTGAAATGCACGTTATCGGTAAGATGAAGAATCACATCTTCAAAATGCCGTCGCCTGGCAGCATTGTGGCCTCCGTCAGCCCTGACGACTTGATGAAAACCCTGCCGAAGCGTAAAGGCAGCTAACCCGGAAAGTGGGTATCGGGTTTGCGCGATTTCTGCCAGGAATGGCGCTCGCGCAACCCCTCCGCAGATTCCTCTGCCTCGCTGCGTAACGCGTCGCTGTCACCTTCATGACGAAGCTGATGGTCGGCGTTTTTCACATACAGAAATTCATGTCCTTTGTGCTCCGCCATAATTTGCCCTGAGAACAGAGCGCTTATCAGCAGCAGTAGCGACAACCCTTTTCTGAACATCCTTCATCCCCCGAAAATACGCCAGGGTTATCGTAGGGATAATTTCATAGAGTAATTATTTGACTGTTCAAATTTGAGAAAACAGACTGTCAAAATTTGTGATCGCAATACAGCGCATCTGAGACTATTCTTAAAAGCAATATTGACGTTGTAAACTCCCATTTCTGGTATGAAAAGAGCAGCTAGATTTATGGGGAAATCATTTACAATAAGATTTTTCTGGCTAAGGATTGGATCTAATAAATGAAAAAAATAATCGTGCTATCACTTCTGGGCGTAGTGGTTGCTGTGGGTGCTGCTGCCAGCATCTATTCAAACGAAGAACCAGAATATATTCAGTCAGCGAAAAGCCGCGTCGGATCGTATTTAACCAGTGATTACGGCCGCGTCGAATGTAATAGCACCCAGGTCAGTGAAGATCGCTGGGAGCTGGGCTGCACCAACAAGGCGAGGGGGAAAACCTTTCAGTTTGCTGTTTACCCATCCGAGCAGGCACCGTACGGAGTCTCTCGCGCGTTCTATCTCGAAGCGATTAATGATGATGCCCGCCAGAGCGCCGAGCAGGGGCTGATGCGTTATCTGCAAATTAATACCAAAGCGGGTTAATCGATTCGTTTATGCTTCGTTGAGGCTCACGGTGGTAGATTGCAGGTGATCCACATCCCGGTATGGAATACCGGAGCGTAGATACCAAAATACAAATCTATCCATGCAAGCATTTACCGCCAGAATATGGCGGTTTTTTTTGCCTTTTTATCGGGGCGGCTGCAAAAACCGCTTTCGATATTGCGTCGGGGAAAGGGCATATTGCTGGCGGAAATGGTGGCGCAGCGTGGCGCTAAGTCCAAAACCGGTTTGTTCTGCAATATTGTCGATGCTGAGTCGGCTATTTTCGAGATAATCCTTCGCCCGCTGCAATCTCGCCGTCAATAACCAGCGCGCGGGCGTGGTTCCGGTCGCGTCCTGGAAACGGCGCAGAAAGGTACGCTGACTCATGCCAACCCGCAGGGCCAGCGACCCGACGGTATGTGGCACGGCAAGATGCTGATGAAGATAATCAAACAGCTGACCCAGGCGCTGACTTTCCCGCAGTTGAGCCACCGGCCGGCTAAGCTGCTGGGTTTGCGAGCCATCTCTGTGGGGCGGGATCACCAGCCGACGCGCCACGCGGTTTGCCGCCTCCATACCGTAATCCCGGCGCACCACGTGCAGGCACAGATCGATCCCCGCCGCGCTGCCGGCGGAGGTAAGAATATCCCCCTCGTCCTGATACAGCACATCCTCAACCACGGTGACGGCGGGAAAACGTGATTTCAGCGCGTGCGTGTAACGCCAGTGGGTGGTTGCCTTCCGCCCGTTGAGCAGGCCCGTGGCTGCCAGCACAAAAACGCCAGAACAGATTGAGAGCAGCTGACAGCCGCGGGCGTGCGCCGCGCATAACGCCTGACAGAGCGCCTCGGGTACGGGTTCGTCCAGCCCTCGCCAGCCGGGTACAACAATCAGATCCGCCGTCTCCAGCAGGTGCAGATCGCCATCGGCCAGAATGCGTATCCCGCCCGTTGCCCGGAGTTCGCCTTCATCCACGCTCGCCACGGCGAACCGATACCAGTCGTCGCCCATCTCCGGGCGCGGCAAGCCAAAGATTTCTACCGCCACGCCAAACTCAAAGGTGCACAAACCGTCATACGCCAGCACGACCGCGCGCGGAGGAGTGTGTCTTAAGTTTGTCATCTTTTTGCTGTTTTCTGGCATAGGTGGAGGCATTCATGGGCTGTATTAAGGGATAGAGTAGTGTTAACACAAACACCACAAATGAGGAAGATTCATGAGCTATGTTACTGAATTTCCGGCTGCCGAGCCGCAGGAAGCCGTGGAGCATTTTCTGCGACGCTTAAGCGTAGAGACGGACTGCGCCGATGTGCAACACGCTATATCCAGCGGTGAGCAGGACTTCGCTCTGCTGCACGTCGTCGGGAAGCCCGAGCATTTTGCCCGGCGTCATCTGCCCGGCGCGCAGCATTTACCCTGGAGCCAGATTACCGCAGAGCGGATGAACGCGTGGCCGGCGGGCACGCTATTTGTCGTCTATTGTGCAGGCCCGCACTGCAACGGCGCGGACAGGGCGGTGCTGAAGCTGGCGCGTCTGGGTTTGCCGGTCAAGATTATGCTCGGGGGCATGACCGGCTGGGAGGATGAGCAGTTCGCGTTTGCAGGATCGTCATCATCCGGTTCTGGAACATGAATTTTTTTCAACACCGATGAAATTTTCTCGTTTGTCGTGAGGCAGGGGGTGTGACATCTTCTTAGGACGTTTAGACATCCAGAAGTCTAAAGATTCAAGAGATGAATTATCACTGTGGGCAATTAACGCCGACAGACAAAGGAGATTTCCATGCAGCGACACCACGCCCCGTTCCGCGCCGATGTAGTCGGCAGCTTTTTACGCCCGGATTCCATTAAACAGGCGCGCCTGCAATTTGCCAGCGGTGAGATCGATGCCGGGCAGCTTCGCGCGGTCGAGGACGAGGCCATTCGCCACGTCGTTGAGCAGCAGTGCGCCTGCGGTCTGAACGTGGTGACGGACGGTGAGTTCCGCCGCGCCTGGTGGCACTTCGACTTCTTTGACGGGCTTCAGGGCGTGGAGCGTTATGACGCTCAGCAGGGCATTCAGTTCAACGGGGTGCAGACCAAAGCCCACGGCGTGCGCGTCACGGGCAAACTGGGCTTCGGCGATCATCCTATGCTGGAAGACTTCCGCTACCTTAAAAGCATCAGCGGTAACGCGCAGCCGAAAATGACCATTCCTAGCCCGAGCGTGCTGCATTTCCGCGGTGGCCGCAAGGATATTGATGCCACGGTCTATCCAGACCTGAACGACTACTTTGACGATCTGGCGACCACCTGGCGCGACACCATTCGGGCATTCTACGACGCGGGCTGCCGCTATCTGCAACTGGACGACACCGTATGGGCCTATCTCTGCTCGGAAGATCAGCGCCGCCAGATCCGGGAGCGGGGGGATGACGCCGACGAACTGGCCCGCATCTATGCCAACGTGCTGAACAAAGCGCTGGAGGGCAAGCCGGACGACCTGACCATCGGGCTGCACGTCTGCCGCGGCAATTTCCGCTCAACATGGATTTCAGAGGGCGGCTATGAGCCGGTGGCGGAAGTACTGTTCGGCACGGTTAATGTCGACGCGTTCTTCCTGGAGTACGACAACGATCGTAGCGGCGACTTCGCGCCACTGCGTTTTGTGCGCCCGGGCAAACAGCAGGTGGTTCTGGGGCTCATCACCACCAAGCACGGCGAACTGGAGAACCCTGAAGGGGTGAAAGCGCGTCTGGAAGAAGCTGCGCAATACGTCGCGAAAGAGCAGATTTGCCTCAGCCCGCAGTGCGGATTTGCCTCCACGGAAGAGGGTAACAGCCTGAGCGAAGCCCAGCAGTGGGATAAAGTTCGCCTGGTGACGCAAATCGCCAGCGACGTCTGGTAACGCCCTCCACAGCGCTGCATTATTACAGTGCAGCGCTGTACCATTCTGAGTCGTTCCCCGTCATCCTTCTCTCGCATCCCTTTAAAATCTTACCTCTGCAAACTGGCACTCTTTTTGCTCTCCTGAAACTGACGTTACTTTTTTCTGCGTCCGGGCGGTAACGGACGTCTTCGCACAGCTTTCTTTTTCAGGAGTGAAAATATGCACCGTCGTACCCTTATTAAAGCGTTCGCCCTGTCCGCATCCGTCGTCGCCATGGGCATGAGCTTTGGCGTCCAGGCCGCAGACACCATCAAAGTCGGGATTATGCACTCTCTGTCCGGCACGATGGCCATCTCAGAAACACCTCTGAAAGATGTCGCCCTGATGACCATCGATGAAATCAACGCCAAAGGCGGCGTGCTGGGGAAAAAGCTGGAACCGGTGGTGGTCGATCCGGCATCCAACTGGCCGCTGTTTGCCGAAAAAGCCCGCCAGCTTCTGAGTCAGGATAAGGTCGCGGTGGTGTTTGGCTGCTGGACGTCGGTTTCGCGTAAATCGGTTCTGCCGGTCTTTGAAGAGCTGAACGGTTTGCTGTTCTATCCGGTACAGTACGAAGGTGAAGAGATGTCGCCTAACGTCTTTTATACCGGCGCGGCACCCAACCAGCAGGCGATCCCTGCGGTGGAGTACCTGATGAGCGAAGACGGCGGCAGCGCGAAGCGCTTCTTCCTGCTGGGTACGGACTACGTTTACCCGCGCACGACTAACAAGATCCTGCGTGCCTTCCTGCACTCAAAAGGCGTGGAAGATAAAGATATTGAAGAGGTCTACACCCCGTTTGGTCACAGCGATTACCAGACCATCGTTGCCAATATCAAAAAATTCTCCGCGGGCGGCAAAACGGCGGTGGTCTCCACCATCAACGGTGATTCCAACGTGCCTTTCTACAAAGAGCTGGCGAACCAGGGGCTGAAAGCCACTGACGTGCCGGTGGTGGCGTTCTCGGTCGGCGAGGAGGAGCTGCGCGGTATTGATACCAAACCGCTGGTGGGTAACCTGGCGGCGTGGAACTACTTTGAATCCGTTGATAACCCGACCAACCAGACCTTCGTCGCGGCCTACAAAGCCTACGCGAAAGCGCACAAGCTGCCGAATGCCGACACCGTGGTCACCAACGATCCGATGGAAGCGACCTACGTTGGCCTCCATATGTGGGCGCAGGCGGTTGAGAAAGCCGGTACGACCGACGTGGATAACGTGCGCGCGGCAATGGCGGGCCAGTCCTTCAGCGCGCCGTCCGGCTTTACGCTGACCATGGATGCCACCAACCACCACCTGCATAAGCCCGTCATGATCGGCGAAATCGAAGGTAACGGCCAGTTCAACGTCGTCTGGCAGACCGAACAGCCGGTACGCGCTCAGCCGTGGAGCCCGTTTATCGCCGGGAACGACAAAAAGCCTGACCAGCCGATGAAAACCGCCAGCAACTAAGCCAACACCCAGGGAGAGACGTCATGAACGCCATGCGCATCATTATTGCGATTGTGTGGCTTACCGGACTGCTGCCAGGGATGGCGCAGGCATCGGATGCCGATGATTTCGTTGCCGCCACCCGGAGCCAGCAGACCGCTATGCTGACCCGGTGGGCGGCCGCGCCGGAACCTGCACGTTTGCCGCTGCTTAAGGCGCTGCAAACCGAGAATCTTTATACCGACAGCCAGAAGCATGCTTTTACCCGCATCGACGGCGGCATGGTTGCACTGGGGGCATCAAAAACTGCCGAAGGGGAAACCAAAGCCGTGCGCCTCACCAACCGGCTGCGCGTATTGACCCTCACGGCGCTGGCGACCCATCAGCTTGTTAGTGACAGTGTCACGGAAAGGCGGCATGCCGCGCGGCAGCTTCAGCGTGACGCCCAGCCGGAGATGCTCGGCTTCCTGCAACAGCGAGCCGGTCGCGAAACGGACGATGTCACCCGGCAGTCGCTGATGCTGGCGCTGGCAAACCTTCAGCTGACGAGCCCACAGGCGGAAATACGGCTGAAGGCGGTTGAGCTGCTGGGACAGTCTGACGATCCGGACGTGCAGGCCACGCTGGCACCGCTCACCCAGGCGCAAACCGAACCGGATACACGCGTACGTGCCGCAGCTACCGAAAGCCTGGACCGTATCCAGCACCGTCTGATGTGGGGCGAACTGCTGGGGCAGGCCTTTATGGGCCTGTCGTTGGGGTCGGTGCTGCTGCTGGCCGCCCTCGGGCTGGCTATCACCTATGGTCTGCTGGGCGTGATCAACATGGCGCACGGCGAGATGCTGATGCTCGGGGCGTATGCCACCTGGATGGTGCAGCAGATGATGGCGCAGTGGATGCCCCAGTGGCTGGCGCTCTATCCGGTGATAGCGCTGCCGGTGGCGTTTTGCCTGACGGCAGGTATCGGCATGGTGCTGGAGCGCACGGTGATCCGCCATCTGTATGGCCGCCCGCTGGAAACGCTGCTCGCCACCTGGGGGATCAGCCTGATGCTCATCCAGCTGGTGCGCATGACCTTTGGCGCACAGAACCTTGAGGTCGCGAACCCGGCCTGGCTGTCCGGCGGCGTGCAGGTTTTCGCCAACCTGACGCTACCGTGGAACCGCATTGTGGTGCTCGGCTTTGTGCTGCTGGTGCTGTTTTTCACCTGGCTGATTCTGAACAAAACGCGTCTGGGTCTTAACGTGCGGGCGGTGACGCAAAACCGCAGCATGGCAGCCTGCTGCGGCGTGCCGACCGGACGGGTTGATATGCTGGCGTTTGGCCTCGGGTCCGGCATCGCCGGGCTGGGCGGCTTGGCATTGTCCCAGCTGGGGAACGTGGGGCCGGAGCTGGGTCAGGGGTACATCATTGATTCGTTCCTGGTGGTGGTGCTGGGCGGCGTCGGTCAGCTGGCCGGTAGCGTGGCGGCGGCCTTTGGACTTGGCATCTTCAATAAAATTCTTGAACCGCAGATGGGCGCGGTACTGGGCAAGATCCTGATTCTGGTGGCGATTATTCTCTTTATCCAGAAGCGTCCGCAGGGGTTATTCGCACTGAAAGGGAGGGTGACAGACTGATGAGCCAGCCAATGACCTTAACACTGGCGCGCAGCGCACCGCGTACCACGCAGATTGTCGGCAGCCTGCTGGTTGCGGCGCTGCTGGTGCTGCCTTTTCTCGCGCTGTTGCCTTCCACACATCCGCTGGCTGTCTCCACGTGGATGCTGACGCTCGTCGGCAAAATCCTCTGCTACGCGGTTGTCGCCGTGGCCCTCGATCTGGTGTGGGGCTATGCCGGCATGCTCTCGCTGGGGCACGGCATATTCTTCGCCCTGGGCGGGTATGCGATGGGCATGTACCTGATGCGCCAGGCGGCTGGAGACGGTTTGCCCGCATTTATGTCGTTTCTGTCGTGGAGCGAGCTGCCGTGGTTCTGGTGGGGGACGCAGCATTTCGCCTGGGCGCTGGTTTTAATCGTGACGCTCCCCGGCCTGCTGGCGCTGGTCTTCGGCTGGTTTGCTTTCCGCTCGAAGATCAAAGGGGTCTATTTCTCCATTATGACCCAGGCGCTGACCTATTCGGGGATGCTGCTTTTCTTTCGCAATGAAACCGGCTTTGGCGGCAATAACGGCTTTACCGGCTTTACCACGCTGCTCGGGTTTTCCGTCACGGCGACCACGACGCGGATCGCGCTGTTTATCGCGACCGTAATGCTGCTGCTTCTGGCTCTGGGCACAGGCTACGCGCTGGCGAAGAGTAAGTTTGGCCGCATTTTGACGGCGGTACGCGACGCGGAAAACCGCCTGACGTTTTGCGGCTACGATCCGCGCGGCTTCAAGCTGCTGGTCTGGACGCTCTCTGCCGTGCTGTGCGGCCTGGCGGGGGCGCTGTACGTTCCGCAGGTGGGCATTATCAACCCGGGCGAGATGTCGCCAACCAACTCCATTGAAGCGGCCATCTGGGTCGCGCTGGGGGGCCGCGGCACGCTGGTGGGCCCGGTGATCGGCGCGGCGCTGGTCAACGGTGCGAAGAGCTTTTTCACCGTGGCGATGCCGGAGTACTGGCAGCTGTTTCTGGGGCTGATTTTCATTGCCGTCACGCTGTTTTTACCGCGTGGCGTGTTCGGTCTGTTGCGTAAGGGAGAGAAATAATGCAGCCCTCTGAAGGACTCTTTACCCGCCAGCTGCCGGGCGATCGTTACCGCGAGCAGACCGATCCGGTATTGCAGCTTGAGGCCATTAACGTCAGCTTCGACGGCTTTAAAGCGTTGACCGATCTCTCGCTGAATATCGGCGTCGGGGAGCTGCGCTGCATCATTGGGCCTAACGGTGCGGGCAAAACCACGCTGATGGACGTGATCACCGGCAAAACCCGGCCAAAAAGCGGAAAAGCCATTTACGATCAGTCCATCGATCTGACAACCCTTGAACCGGCTGCCATTGCCCGGCAGGGGATTGGGCGTAAGTTCCAGAAGCCGACGGTGTTTGAAGCGCTGACCGTATGGGAAAACCTCGAAATCGCCATGAAGGCCGACAGGTCCGTCTGGGCGAGCCTGCGGGCCACGCTCAGCGGCGAACAGCGCGACCGCATTGACGAAATGCTGTTATTGCTGCGGCTTGGCAGCGAGCGCGATCGCCGCGCCGGGCTGCTTTCCCACGGGCAGAAGCAGTTTCTGGAGATTGGCATGCTGTTGGTGCAGGACCCGCATCTGCTGCTGCTGGACGAACCCGCCGCCGGCATGACCGACGCCGAGACGGAATACACCGCCGAACTGTTCCGCACCCTGGCAGGTAAACATTCGTTGATGGTGGTTGAGCACGATATGGGCTTCGTTGAGACCATCGCCGACCACATCACGGTGCTGCATCAGGGACGCGTGCTGGCAGAAGGCTCGCTTCGCGAGGTACAGGCCAATGAACAGGTGATTGACGTCTATCTGGGACGCTAAGGAGAACGCATGTTGCAGGTTAACGAGCTGAATCAGTACTACGGCGGAAGCCATATACTGCGCGGAGTGAACTTTGAAGCGGCCGTCGGGGAAGTCACCTGCCTTTTGGGGCGCAACGGGGTGGGCAAAACCACCCTGCTGAGGTGCCTGATGGGGCTGATCCCGGTGAAAACCGGGGAAGTGGTCTGGCAGGGGAAAACCATCACCCACAGTAAGCCGCACCAGCGGGTGCAGTCCGGCGTGGCGTATGTTCCCCAGGGACGCGAGATTTTTCCCCGTCTCACCGTTGAGGAAAATCTGCTGATGGGGCTGTCGCGCTTTTCCGCGCGCAGTGCAAAAGGCGTACCGGAGGAGATATGGCAGCTTTTCCCGGTGCTGAAAGAGATGAAGCACCGTCGCGGGGGCGATCTTTCCGGTGGTCAGCAGCAGCAGCTGGCGATTGGGCGGGCGCTGGCGAGCCGTCCACGGTTGCTGATCCTGGATGAGCCTACGGAAGGTATTCAGCCGTCGGTAATTAAAGAGATCGGCCAAGTGATCCGCAGCCTGGCAAACCGGGGGGATATGGCGATTTTGCTGGTGGAGCAGTTTTACGATTTTGCAGCGGAGCTGGCCGACAGCTATCTGGTGATGTCGCGCGGCAGTATTGTCCAGCACGGGCGCGGGGAAAATATGGAGCAGGAGGGCGTTCGAGGACTGGTTGCGATCTGAGATGTTATACTATAACATCCTCATTCTTATAACACGGAATGAGGGTTTTGCTTTGGCTGCACATGCTGGAAAAATTGCGCTGACTCTGGGAACGCTGCTGGTAAGCGGCTCGCTTTTTGCCCATTCGCACGGTCATCAGATGACGGAGGCGGAACAGAAGGCGGCGAACGGCGTCTTTGAGGATAAAGACGTCAGGGACAGAAAATTGTCTGACTGGGACGGGACCTGGCAGTCTGTTTATCCGTTCCTGCTTGATGGTTCGCTGGATCCGGTTTTTCAAAAGAAAGCAGAGAAGGGTGACAAATCCGCTGACGAGGTGAAAGCTTACTACCGCAAGGGTTACGCCACGGACGTGGACGCCATTGGTATTGAAAACAACGTGATGGCGTTCCACCGAGGCAAGACGGTGAGCAGCTGCCGCTACGACTACAGCGGCTACAAAATTTTGACCTATGCTTCGGGGAAAAAGGGCGTTCGCTACCTGTTTGAGTGTAAGGATAACGCGAGCCAGGCGCCAAAATTTGTGCAGTTCAGCGACCATACCATCGGGCCGAAAGCCTCTTCACACTTCCATATCTTCATGGGCAACACCTCCCACGAGGCGCTGCTGAAGGAGATGGATAACTGGCCGACCTATTACCCGAATGAGATGTACAAAGAGCAGGTGGTGGAAGAGATGTTGCACCACTAGGCTGTTGGTTTTGCCGGGTGGCGGCTTCGCCTTACCCGGCCTACGATTAGGGTTTTCCAGGTCGGGTAAGCGCAGCGCCACCCGACACGCTATTTTCACTTTTCACGCGCATCCCGCGCAAAATCATCAGCCACGCCGCGACGATGGCGGCCATCATAATAATAAATAACGACCAGTGCGGCAGATGCGTCAGGATCAGCCCGGTGATCATCGGGTTCGCCGCCGCCCCCAGCCAGCCCAGCGCCTGCGCGGAGAAGTAGCTCGCCTTCATGCCCGGCGGGGCGATATTGTCGATCAGCATGTATTCGCCCGGCGCATAGATAATTTCACCCAGGGTGAAAATCGCCGCCGCGATCCCCCAGTAAATCAGGTTCTCGCCGGAGAGCATAAACCCCCCCAGCCCGAGGATGAAAAACAGCGTCGCGGCAGTCATTAGCGGGCGGATGTTGCTGGCGGAGATCTTGCGGCCAAGGGCGTATTGCAGGGTGACCACCACCACCGCGTTGACGGGCAACACAACGGCCACCACTTTTTCTGCGAAATCGCTGTCCGCGTACGCGGCGAGGACATACTGGGAAATGCAGGTGGCGAACGATCCGCCCACGTAGGACGCCAACAGGCCGGAGAGCGTGTACCAGAACAGCGCCCGGTCCTTCAGCAGCACCGAGGGCTGCCACGGCGCTTTTTCCTCCACGCTGTCAGACGCTACGCTTTTCTGCACAAAGAAATGGATAAACCCGAGCGGCAGCGCTGCGCAGAAGGCCGCCAGCCAGAACGGCAGTTGCAGGCTATACATCACCAGCAGGGTGCCCATCGGCGGCCCGATGGTCCAGCCGATATTCAGAAAACTGTAGTTGAGCGAGAACACGCGCGCCTTTTCGCTGGTGGTCAGCACGTCGGCAAACCACGCTTTCAGCACCGTTGAGAATACGGAATAGGCGCAGTTAATCAGGGCAAAGAACAGCACCACCAGCGTAACGTTATTCACCAGCGGAATGGCCACAAACCCGGCAATAAAGGCCACGATGGCGATCAGCATATAGCGTTTTTTGTCGAACTTATCCGCCAGGATGCCAAACCCCAGGCTAAACACCACGCCTATGGTCAACGCCACGGTAAGGGCGTAGCCAATATTCTCCACGCTCATGTTGTACACGCGCGTGAGATAAATGGTCATAAAGGGCAGCGTTGCCCCGCGGCCAATTGTTAATAACAATGACGACGCCAGCAGCGCTGCGGTTGAGCGCCTGAGAGATGGTTTCATTTTCCTGCCCGACAAATGCTTATGCTTTTTTTGTTGTGTTATTACAGGATTATCATGGGATCGGCAGCTTGTATAGCACCCAATTTATCCGCAAGTGCTTCGCCTCTGTACCAGAATTAATGATCTTCTCGCGGGGCTATTTTTTCTGTTACCTTGAAGTGTTTACAAAAATTTAATAATTCAGGGGCGGAAGATGACGCGTAAAGACGGGCTGTTGGCGTTGCTGGTTGTGGTGGTGTGGGGACTCAATTTTGTGGTCATCAAAATGGGGTTGCACAACATGCCTCCGCTGATGCTGGCCGGTCTGCGCTTCCTGCTGGTGGCGTTCCCGGCGCTGCTGTTCGTTGCCCGTCCGAAAATTCCCCTCAAGCTTCTGCTGGGCTACGGCCTGACCATCAGTTTTGGTCAGTTTGCGTTTCTCTTTTGCGCCATTAAATTCGGTATGCCTGCGGGTCTGGCTTCGCTGGTGCTCCAGGTGCAGGCGTTCTTTACCATTATTCTCGGCGCGTTTGTCTTTGGCGAGCGCTTGCAGGGCAAACAGCTGGCGGGCATTAGCCTTGCGGTCTTTGGCGTGCTGGTGCTGATAGAAGGCAGCCTTAACGGTCAGCATGTCGCCCTGCTGGGCTTTATGCTGACTCTGGCGGCGGGGCTGAGCTGGGCGTGCGGCAACATCTTCAACAAGCTGATAATGCAGCACGAGGCGCGTCCGGCGGTGATGTCGCTGGTGGTCTGGAGCGCGTTGATCCCCATCGTGCCGTTTATGGCCGCGTCGTTTATTCTGGATGGCCCGCAGGTGATGCTGAAAAGCCTGGTGGAGATCGACCTGACGACCATTTTGTCGCTGGTCTATCTGGCGTTAGTCGCTTCAATCATTGGCTACGGCATCTGGGGATCGCTGCTCGGGCGCTATGAAACCTGGCGCGTGGCGCCGTTATCGCTGCTGGTGCCGGTGGTCGGGCTTGCCAGCTCCGCACTTTTACTGGACGAAACGCTCAGCGCGCTGCAACTGTCTGGTGCGGGGTTGATTATGGCCGGGCTGTATATCAACGTCTTTGGCTTACGGGTGCGTCGGGCGACGCGGGTGCGGAGTTAAGGCAGAAAAAAGCCCCGCCATAGCGGGGCAAAAACGAATTACAGGTCGTGGTTGTAATACGGCACGCCTAATTCGTCGGATTTGTCGCTGCCAGCGCCCATGTGATTGAAGTCATAGGGAGACTGGCTTTGCGTGGACGGCATAATCATGGTGTCACGATTATTTTGCTGCCCCGCACTGGGGGTTTGCTCCGCGAAACTCTGGCCGGAAACCAGCACCAGCAAGGTGAGGGCGGCGGAGACGATAAATTTCATGATTTCCTCGGTTACGTCTTAACAGGCGATGATTAACTGCAATGTTTTAGCGGATACAGATAACGGGATTCACCCGGCATACTGGTAATACGGTACTTATGAGGCGGCACGTCAAAGTAGTTCTTGAACGTACGCGTCAGGGTTTGCTGCGATTCAAAACCATAACGCTCCGCCAGATAAAGGATCGGCTCATTGCTTTCTTTCAGCTTCTGGGCAATCTCCGTCAGCTTGCGGCTGCGAATATATTGACCTAATGAATGACCGGTCTCTTTTTTGAACATCCGTTGCAGGTGCCATTTTGAGTAACCTGAACGCTCAGACACTTTTTCAAGAGAGAGCGGAGATTCCAGGTTATCTTCGATCCAGTCCAAAATGCTATGAATGGTGATAGCGTCAGTATTGCGTCTGGACATCGTCATACCTCTTTTTCTGTTTACGGCAGGATTTTCTTGAGTAAAAGCTCAAGCGTTGCCACTTCATCTGCCGTTAAGTTTTTTGTTAGTTCCTGGTGCAGTGTTTGTCCTACTAATTGATGACATTGCTCACACATGGCCGCGCCATCGCTGGTCAGTTTCACCAGTACGCCACGTTTGTCATTCGGGTTAGGGCTTCGTTCGACCCATCCTTTACAGACGAGACGATCCAGCATGCGGGTTAACGCACCCAGATCGACAGAGAGCACCTTTTTCAGCTCAACCGGCGTGATACACACTTCGCAGCGAATGGAACACAGCACTTTGAACTGTGTTGCGGTGATATCCAGCGGTGACAGGTAGTCATTGAGCAGGCGATCTTTTTTCTGGTTAACCATATGAATAAGACGACCCAGTGGGATTATGTCGTTAAAGAGGTCACTGGTGCTTTTCACAATGGTTGCCCTGGCAAGTAGTTTAGTCACGGCAGATATTATTGCTCAGGCAAGTATAAGTCAACTGAATGAATCAGCCGATGCCACGAATTGCTAAAACGCTTCAGGAACTTTTTCAGTACGCTTTTAAATCAGTTACATAATCTGAGGTTATTGGTTGCGCGGGACAATGAGAGTTACGTTACGCGGATGGCTCCGGACGAGGGTTTCCCCCTATAATTGCGGTGTTGAATAAGGATAAGGACTGCGGTGCACTATGTTGGATTTGATTAAGGCAGTGGGGCTTGGGCTGGTGGTGTTGCTGCCGCTGGCGAACCCGTTAACGACGGTAGCACTCTTTCTGGGGCTGGCGGGGAACATGAACAGTGCGGAGCGCAATCAGCAGTCGATGATGGCCTCCGTATACGTTTTTGCCATCATGATGGTGGCTTATTATGCCGGGCAGCTGGTGATGAATACCTTCGGCATCTCCATTCCGGGCCTGCGTATTGCCGGCGGGCTGATCGTGGCCTTTATTGGTTTCCGGATGCTGTTCCCGGCGCAAAAAGCGCACGAATCGCCGGAAGCGAAAAGCAAATCGGAGGAGCTTGAAAGCGAACCGAGCGCCAATATCGCCTTTGTGCCGTTAGCCATGCCGAGCACGGCGGGGCCGGGGACAATTGCGATGATCATCAGTTCCGCCTCAACGGTGCGTGATGGTTCGACTTTCCCGGACTGGGTTATCACCGTTGCGCCGCCGCTCATTTTTGGGCTTATCGCCCTTATCGTCTGGGGATCGTTACGCAGTTCCGGGGCGATTATGCGCTGGGTAGGCAAGGGGGGGATTGAAGCTATCTCCCGTCTGATGGGCTTCCTGCTGGTCTGTATGGGCGTGCAGTTTATTATTAACGGCGTGCTGGAGATTGTGAAGACGTACCATTGAGAACAGTGCCGGGTGGCGGCTACGCCTTACCCGGCAAACTTATCGTCAACCGTGGCTGGTCTGTTCTTCCATCGCGACCGGCCATTTACGGAAGATCAGCACCGACCAGATCAGTGCGATCAACGCCGGAACAGCCCCGAGATAGCCAATGGCTGACATCGACACATGCAGGCTGATCTGATTTCCCACCAGCGCGCCGGCCCCAATTCCCAGATTAAAAATTCCGGAGAAGAGCGACATCGCTACGTCCGTGGCATCCGGTGCCAGCGCCAGCACTTTGACCTGCATTCCCAGACCGATAATCATGATCGCCACGCCCCAGAACAGGCTGAGGATCGCCAGATGGCTTTCGCTACCCGCCGCAGGCATCAGTAACAGCAGGCACGCCAGCAGCAGGCCAATCGCACTGCTTACAAGCGCAGACGCGTGTCGATTGCCCAGCTTCCCAAACAGGACACTGCCGATAATCCCCGCGCCGCCCAGGATCAGCAGCAGAACGGTGGCGAAGTTGGCGCTGAAGCCCGCGACAACCTGTACGAACGGCTCAATATAGCTATAGGCCGTATAGTGGGCGGTCACCACAATCACGGTCAGCAGATAGATGCTCATAAGCGCCGGACGACGCACCAGCAGCGGCAGACTTTTCAGCGAGCCGGAGTGTTCGCTCGGCAGTTTTGGCAGCAATTTAACCAGACATACCAGCGTGATCAGCGCCCCCATGCCGATGGCAAAGAAGGTGGTGCGCCAGCCGAAGTATTGACCCACGATACGCCCGATGGGCAAGCCTAGCACCATCGCCAGCGCTGTTCCGGTGGCAATCAGGCTCAGCGCCTGGGCGCGTTTCCCCGCGGGCGCCAGACGAATGGCGAGCGACGCGGTGATCGACCAGAAAACGGCATGGGCAAAGGCGATACCCGTGCGGCTGATGACCAGCACCGTAAAGTTCCATGCCATAAACGACAGCACATGGCTGGCAATGAACACCACAAATAGCCCAATCAGCAGTTTACGGCGTTCCATCTGGCTGGTCAGCAGCATAAACGGCAGCGACATCAGCGCCACGACCCATGCATAGATGGTCAGCATGATGCCTGCCTGTGCCGTCTCCATGTTGAAGCTGGCTGCGATGTCAGACAGCAGTCCAACCGGAACAAACTCCGTGGTGTTGAAAATAAACGCTGCGATGGCGAGCGTGACCACGCGTAGCCACGCGACCCTGCGGGAAACCGTGTGTGTTGTCATAGGGATATCTGGGATTCGTTGCCTGAAAGATGAGGTGACGATCTTAAAGCGTTAAACGGCGAAAACTCAACCGTTATGTGACGTGAATCACAAAATTTACCTTCATGCAGCGGTAGCGAGCGAGGGGAATTTCATTGAAGATAGAGAACAACACAACAAAAACGGGCGGTAACTCGATGCAGGAGATTGATTTTTATCTGGTAGATGCGTTCAGCGCGTCCTCCTTTGGCGGCAACCCGGCGGCGGTATGCCCGCTGAAAGCGTGGCTGCCGGATGAGACGTTACTGCGTATGGCGCAACAGCATAACCAGTCGGAAACCGCGTTTTTTGTCTGCACCGAAGGGGGGATTGAGCTGCGCTGGTTCACCACGCTTACCGAGGTCAATCTCTGCGGTCACGCGACCCTTGCCGCAGCGTATGTTCTGTTCAACGAACTGGACTATCCGGACTCGCGTATTCATTTTGATACCGCTTCCGGCCGCCTGACCGTCAGCCGGGAGGGTGACTGGATGACGCTGGATTTCCCCGCCTGCCCGACGCAGGCGCAGATACCGCCACCGGAGATGCTCTCCGCGCTCGGTATCAGCCGCTATGTCGACGCCCGCAAAGGCCGTGCCTGGGTGCTGGTGCTGGAAAACCGCGAGCAGGTGGAAGCCGTTACGCCGGACTTCTCCGCCATGTTGCCGGGCGTTCATAAGGTGGCTGTGACCGCCCGGGATGAAGGGGAGTATGACTTTGTCAGCCGTTTCTTTTCGCCGGGCGTGGCCGTGCCGGAAGATCCGGTCACCGGCTCCGCACACACCATGCTGATCCCATACTGGAGTGAGAAACTCGGTAAAACAAAGATGTTTGCGCGTCAGGTTTCTGCCCGCGGCGGGGACGTCCGCTGCGAACTTAAGGGCGACCGCGTGCTGATGGGCGGGCAGGCGTCACTGTATCTCAAGGGCACAGTTTTTCTGCGCTGACTAAATGGATAAGAGGAATAAACGATGCAGGAAATTGATTTTTATCTGGTAGATGCCTTCAGCGACAGGGCGTTCGGCGGCAACGCAGCGGCAGTGTGTCCGCTGGAGTCCTGGCTTGCGGACGAGACGTTGCTCAACATGGCGAAACAGCATAACCAGTCGGAGACGGCGTTCTTCGTGCGCACGGACGAAGGCTTTGAGCTGCGCTGGTTTACCACGCAGGATGAAATTAACCTGTGCGGCCACGCGACCCTGGCCGCCGCGCACGTTATTTTTGAATACCTGGACTATCCGCACACGGAGATTACCTTTAGCACGCGCTTCGTGGGGGATCTGACGGTAACTCGCAGCGGCGACTGGCTGACGCTGAATTTCCCGGCCTGGTCAACCGAGGCCGTCGACAACCCGCCGCCGGCGCTGTTCAGCGCGCTGGGTATTAGCACGGCGAAAGAGGTGCGCGTCGGTCGTGACTATATGGTCGTGCTCGACAGCCAGCAGCAGGTGGAGGCCCTGACGCCGGACATCGCGGCGATGATCCCGCTGGGGAAAATGGTCTGCATCACGTCGCCGGGGGACGCGTATGATTTCGTCAGCCGCTTCTTCTGTCCGGGTGAAGGGGTGCCGGAAGATCCGGTCACGGGCTCAACCCACAGCATGCTGATCCCGTACTGGAGCGAAAAGCTCGGTAAAACGCAGATGGTTGCCCGCCAGGTGTCCCGGCGCGGCGGCGATTTGCGCTGCGCGCTGAAGGGCGACCGCGTATTGATTGGCGGGCAGGCCACGCTGTATATGAAGGGGAAAGTTTACCTTCGCCTTCAGGATTACGGACAACGTTAATTGCCCGTACGCTGATGCTGTTATGCAGAAGTCGCTGATGGCTGACGTTCGTTCAGCAACGCGATAAATGCCTCGAGCTGGCGCGTCATCGCCCCGCGTCGCCACACCAGCCAGGTGGTGAGCCAGCGCCAGTTCTCCGCCAGCGGCCACGCCGCTACCTGGTGGTGCCCCGGCATGCTCTCCAGCATGGAGCGGGGCATCAGCGCAATGCCTGCCCCCGCGATCACGCAGGCGAGCATCCCGTGATAGGACTCCATCTCATGGATCCGTCCCGGCGTGACGCGGTCAGCATGAAACCAGCTCTCCAGATGACGCCGGTACGAGCAGTTGGCGCGAAAGGCGTAAACGTCGCTGCCGCTCACCTGCGCGGCTTTTGATACTTCCGCGTGTCCCGCAGGGGTGACCAGCATCATCTCTTCCCGGTAAACCGGCATGCCTTCCAGCTCCGGGTGCGAGAGCGGCCCGTCGACAAAGGCCGCGCTGAGCGTGCCCTTAAGCACGCCGTCAATCATCGTGCCGGAGGGCCCGGTAGACAGCGCAAACTGAATGCGCGGATAGCGCTGGTTAAACAGCGCCAGGCTTTCCGGAATGCGCACGGCGGCGGTACTTTCCAGCGCGCCGAGGGAGAATAATCCCTGCGGTTCATCCCCGGCGACCACCATTCGGGCTTCGTCGACCAGCGCCAGGATCTGCTTGCTGTAACGCAAAAAATTGTGCCCGGCGGGGGAAAGCCGCAGGCGCTGATTCTCGCGAATAAACAGCTCCACGCCCAGATCTGCCTCAAGCTGACGGATGCGGGTGGTGAGGTTTGAAGGCACCCGGTGCACCTTCTGCGCCGCCTGGGTAATGCTGCCGGTCAGCGCGACGGCGTTAAACATCTCAAGCTGTGTTAAGTCCATACCATTCTCGATTCGTGAATAAGGTGGTGAATATTATTCATTTTTAAGAAATACCAGACTGGGCCACAATGAATCAACCGTTATTACGTGGAGAACATCATGACCTATTCATCTGTAACCCATGCTCTCTCTGTCAACCCGGCGACCGGCGAAACGCTGTCCGCCTGGCCGTGGGCAACTTCTCAGGACGTGGAGCGAGCCATTGTGCTGGCCGATGCCGGTTTTCGCCAGTGGCGACGCGAAGGCATAGCGCACCGGGCACAAAAACTTCGCGATTTGGGTACGGCGCTGCGCAGCCGTGCGGAAGAGATGGCGCAGACTATCTCCCGCGAGATGGGCAAGCCCATTGTCCAGGCGCGTGCGGAAGTGGCGAAATCAGCCAGCCTTTGCGACTGGTACGCCGAACACGGCCCGGCAATGCTGCGCGCGGAATCCACCCAGGTCGAAAATGCGGTCATTGAGTACCGTCCGCTGGGGCCGATCCTGGCGGTGATGCCATGGAACTTCCCGCTCTGGCAAGTGCTGCGCGGCGCGGTGCCGATCCTGCTGGCGGGGAACAGCTATCTGCTTAAGCATGCGCCAAACGTGCTCGGCTCGGCGGACCTGATTGGGCAGGTGTTCGCGGATGCCGGCTTCCCGGAGGGTGTCTTTGGCTGGGTAAACGCGACGAATGACGGCGTCAGCCAGGCGATTAACGATCGTCGTATTGCGGCGGTGACGGTGACCGGCAGCGTTCGGGCAGGCGCGGCGATTGGCGCACAGGCAGGTGCGGCGCTGAAGAAATGCGTGCTGGAGCTGGGTGGCTCCGATCCGTTTATCGTCCTGAACGATGCCGATCTGGATCTGGCCGTCAGCGCGGCGGTGGCCGGGCGTTATCAGAATACCGGGCAGGTTTGTGCGGCGGCGAAACGCTTTATCGTGGAAACTGGCGTGGCAGAAGCCTTTACCCAACGCTTTGTAGACGCGGTTGCGGCGCTGAAGATGGGCGCACCGGATGAAGAAGAGCACTATATTGGCCCAATGGCGCGATTTGACCTTCGCGATGAACTGCATCAGCAGGTGCAGGCTACGCTGGCGGAAGGGGCGACCCTGCTGCTGGGCGGAGAGAAGATGTCCGGGACCGGTAACTATTACGCACCAACCGTACTCGGCGGCGTCACCCCGGAGATGACGGCCTTCCGTCAGGAGCTGTTTGGCCCGGTAGCGGCAATTACCGTTGCGAACGATGCGGCGCATGCCTTGCAGCTGGCTAACGACAGCGACTTTGGCTTATCTGCGACGGTCTTTACCGCGAACGACGCGCAGGCTGAAACCTTCTCTCGCGAACTGGAGTGTGGTGGCGTGTTCATCAACGGCTACAGCGCCAGCGATGCGCGCGTCGCCTTTGGCGGCGTGAAGAAGAGCGGCTTCGGGCGAGAGCTTTCTCATTTCGGTCTGCACGAGTTCTGTAACGTTCAGACGGTCTGGAAGGATCGCGTGTAATGTTGTTGCCGGGTAGGGCAAGGCCGCTACCCGGCAGTTCATGTTTCCTGTCATTATTCTGCAATGGTTCTGTCATTTTCGTTTCGTAGACTCGCTCGCGTCTAACGTATTGTTACAGAAGAAAATTATGAACCTAACGCAAATTTTTCGCCGTCTTGCGCAGCGCATTATTCCCCGTCAGTTTGGCCTGCTGACCGGCATCTTTTGTATTATTGGCCTTTTCTCCGCTCTGCAACTCTCTTCCTCCTTCCTGCTGACCGCCTCCCTCAATGAAGCCCAGCGTAACGAACAGCGCAATCAGCTGGCCTGGCAGCAGCAGAGTAAGCTGGATCAGGCACGCGTTTCCCTGCTGGCCGCCAGCGATCTGCTCAACCGCTCCGGCGTTTACTTTATGCAGGATAAAGAGACCGGCTCTGAAGGGAGCTGGCATAGCCTGATGGACGAGGCGCAAAAATCCCTGGCGGCGTCTCAGCAGGCATGGCAGGCCTGGCTTGTGCTTAATCCGCCGAAAGACGAGGGGCTGGTTAATAGCTATCAGCTTTTCTTCGGCGCCATCAGAGAGCAGGCGGAAGGGCTGGTGAAAACCAACAGTATCGATCTCTTTTTTGCCGTACCTGCCCAGGCGTTTCAGACCGATTTTAATGACAACTTTGCGCGCTATCAGCAACGGAGCGAGAAGCAGGCGATACAGGGGCGTCAGTCGTTAATGGAACAACTCTCAGGCCTGCAACGGCTGTTCCTGTTTGCGCCGCTGGTGCTGCTCGCCATTGCCATTGCCGTCTGGTTCGGAATGGCGAAATGGGTGATATCTCCGCTACGCCGTCTGATTGCCCATATCAACCAGCTTGCGGCAGGGGACCTGTCGGGCACGCCGCCTGACGTTATGCGCTTTAACCGGGAAATCAGCCAGCTCAGCAACAGTATTACCGCCATGCAGCGCGGGCTACAGCAGCTGGTGACTCAGGTCAGCGAGGCCACTACCTCCATGGTTGAGAATATCGGGTCACTTGCGCAGGGAAATCAGAAGCTTTATCAGCAGTCTACGCGTCAGGCAAAAGAGCTGGAGGAGGTAACGGCGCATATTGCCGACCTCGAAACCCACGTTGAGGGCAATACGGGTTATGCAAAGCTCGCCCGCTCGCGTGCCGATGAGGCCCGACAGGCTGCCGCCGGCGGGGAGCAAATGATGTCTGCGGTGAATGGCTCAATGCAGACGATCGTTGACCGATCCTCAGAAATGCGCGGGATCGTCGCAATGATCGACAGCGTGGCGTTTCAGACCAACATTCTGGCCCTTAACGCCGCCATTGAAGCCGCTCATGCGGGGGAACAGGGGCGCGGGTTTGCGGTGGTCGCCCGGGAAGTGGGGCTGCTGGCCCGAAAAAGCAGTCACTCCACGCAAACCATCCAGGCGCTCATCAACCACTCGCTTCAGGGCATTGAGGAAGGTTCTCAGGTGGTCAACCGTCTGGAGGATAATCTGCAACAGGTCACCGGGCTGGTGGCGAATCTGAGCAGCCTGCTGAACGATATTTCGCTGGCTACCCTGAATCAGGGGGAAAGTATCCATCAGATGACCCGTCAGCTTCAGGCGCTGAATCAGGTATCGCGTCAGACGGACGTGCTGGTCAGCGAAGCGTCGAATGCCTCTGAACGCCTGCATCAGGCGTCCGATCTTTTGATGCAGGCCGTCTCGCGTTTTCGTCTCCCTGCCTGACGTGACGTATCAGCCTCTGTTATACTCGCAGCCCGTTTTAGCCTGAGGGCAAGGAGCAAAGTGTGGCTGCGGTCATCCATAATGAGATGCTGGACGAGATTCTGGCGCAGGTTCGTCCGTTACTGGGGCAGGGTAACGTTGCCGATTACATTCCCGCGCTGGCTTCAGTCAGCGGGAATAAGCTCGGCATCGCCATATGTACTATCGACGGTCAGCGCTTTCAGGCGGGAGACGCGCTGGAGCGCTTTTCCATTCAGTCGATCTCAAAAGTGCTTAGCCTGGTTGCCGCCATGCGCCAGTATGACGAGCAGGAGATCTGGCAGCGGGTGGGCAAAGATCCGTCCGGTCAGCCGTTCAACTCCCTTCTTCAGCTTGAAATAGAGCAGGGTAAGCCGCGTAACCCGTTTATTAATGCCGGAGCGCTGGTGGTGTGCGATATGCTGCAAAGCCGGCTGAGCGCGCCGCGGCAAAGAATGCTGGAAATTGTGCGTCAGCTTTCCGGCGTACAGGACATTGCCTACGATCCGGTGGTGGCGCGGTCCGAATTTGAACACTCTGCCCGTAACGCCGCCATTGCCTGGCTGATGAAGTCCTTCGGCAATTTTCATAATGACGTCGCTACGGTGCTGCAAAACTATTTCCATTACTGCGCGCTGAAGATGAACTGTGTCGAGCTGGCGCAGACTTTCCTTTTTCTGGCGCATCAGGGCCATGCCCCGCATCTGGCCGAGGACGTCGTCTCTCCGATGCAGGCCCGGCAAATTAACGCCTTAATGGCAACCAGCGGCATGTATCAGAACGCCGGGGAGTTTGCCTGGCGCGTGGGGCTGCCGGCTAAATCCGGCGTTGGCGGTGGGGTTGTGGCAATTGTCCCCCACGAGATGGCGATTGCCGTCTGGAGCCCGGAACTGGACGAGACCGGCAATTCACTGGCGGGCGTGGCGGCGCTGGAACAGCTGACCAAACGTCTGGGACGGTCCGTCTACTGATGTCCACGCTCGATCCCTTATTTGCGCGCCTGGCTCGCTCTACGTTCCGTTCGCGTTTTCGTTTAGGTACCAAAGAGCGGCAATACTGCTGGGATAAGGGCGTGGAGACTATCGATCGGCATGCGGCCGATTTTGTATCCGCACGGCTGGCACCTGCACACCCGGTGAATGACGGTAAGCAGACGCCGATGCGCGGCCATCCCGTCTTTATCGCCCAGCATGCCACGGCAACCTGCTGTCGGGGCTGTCTGGCTAAGTGGCACGCTATCCCGCAGGGCGTGCCGCTCAATGCGCAGCAACAACAGTATATCGTCAACGTGATCCATCATTGGCTGGTCATTGAGGTAAATCGTGCCTCCTGAACTGACAATGTCTCTGTTTAAGCTACGCTTTTACTAATGCTCAGCGTCAGGAGACGTTATGAAAGCACCTTTAGTTCCCGTTAATGAAGCGGAGCGCCTGATTGCTCTGCGCGAGTCCGGTCTGCTCGAGATCGACAATAATCCCGCGTTTGATCGTCTGACGCGGCTGGCATCACGCTTTTTCAGGGTGCCGCTGGCGATGATAACGCTGGTGGATGACAACGCCGTCATCGTGAAGTCTGCCGAGGGCAAAGTGCCCGTCAGCCAGCCTCGCGATCTCTCGTTCTGTGGCCATACGATTCTGGGTGATGCCCCGCTGGTGGTGAGTGACACGCTACTGGACGAACGCTTTGCGGATAATCCGCAGGTGGTGGTAGAGGGCGGCATACGCTTTTATGCCGGTTTTCCGCTGCGTTTACGCGACGGGGCGTGCGTAGGATCGCTGTGCATTATTGATTACGCACCGCGCGAATTTACAGCGGCGGATTCCGCCGTGCTTGCCGATCTCAGCGCGCTGGCAGAAGATGAATTTGCCGCAGTCAGCGCGGCCACGACCGATGAGCTTACGGGGTTGTTCAACCGTCGCGGGTTTAATCAGTTTGCGCATTTTGCCCTGTCGGTTGCGCGGCGTCGGGCAGAACCGTTAACGCTTGGCTGGCTGGATCTGGACCATTTCAAAACCATTAACGATCGCTTCGGCCATCAGGAGGGCGACAAAGCCCTGAAAGCGATGGCTAACCTGATGCGTTCGTCGTTTCGTGAGGCCGATCTGCTGGTACGTTTCTGCGGCGATGAGTTCGCGGTGCTGTTTGCGGACACCGATGAGCCAGGCGCCTGGATCGCCATGCAGTATCTCGTCGAACAAACGGAAAAGTACAACGCGCGCCAGCTGCATCCCTGGTCGTTACAGTTCTCCTGGGGGTTGAGCGAGTTCGATCATCACCGGAACGATATGCAGGCGTGGTTAAAACAGGCGGATACGCAGATGTACGCCATGAAGCAGCAACATCACCGCGAAAAATGACATAACGAAATCCTATGTCATCGCTTGTTGCGTTACAAAAATGTTAATAGCAAAGTGGAGAGATTCAATCTAAGGACGCGCTATGAACTCTCCCATGCTGATCAAACCTCTTTCCCGGCAGGACATTCTTACCCACCTCGATGACCTGATCGATATTCTCGTCAACTGCGTTAACGGCGGTGCCTCCGTCAGTTTTATGCTGCCTTTTACTGCTGAGAAGGCGCGTACGTTCTGGCTCGGCGTTGCGGACAGCGCCGGGCGCGGCGAACGAACCCTCCTGGGCTGTTTCGATGAAGAGCAGGGCCTAATAGGAACGGTACAGCTCATCACCGATCAGCCTGAAAACCAGCCGCACCGCGCAGACGTCGCAAAACTTCTGGTTCACGAGAAGGCGCGCCGTAAAGGGGTAGCCATGGCGCTGATGGAAGCGCTGGAGGCGGTTGCGCGTGAAAAAGCGCTGACGGTGCTGGTGCTTGATACTACGACCGGCAGCGGCGCGGAGACGTTTTACCAGCGTGCAGGCTGGCAAAAGGTGGGGGAGATCCCACGCTACGCGTTGATGCCGAACGGCGATATGGCGGCGACCTCGGTGTTCTATAAATTTTTATAATTATTTCCCGCCATTGTGTCATGAGTTGATCCAGACAGGGGTTCTGGTTGTGAAGTTTTGATAAGTTATTACACCAATCTTATCAGGCTGTATGACTAATCATAAAGGACCTCCATTGTGAACACACTCAACCGTCGTGATTTCCCCGGTGCGCGCTACCCTGAACGTATCATCCAGTTCGGCGAAGGTAACTTCCTGCGCGCGTTCGTTGACTGGCAAATCGACCTTTTGAACGAGCACACCGATCTCAACTCAGGTGTGGTGATTGTTCGGCCGATCCAGAGCGATTTTCCTCCGTCGCTGAGTACTCAGGATGGTCTGTATACCACGATTATTCGGGGTCTGAACGAGCAGGGAGAAGCGGTAAGCGATGCGCGTCTTATTCGCTCTGTGAACCGTGAAATCAGCGTCTACAGCCAGTACGATGAATTTCTGGCGCTCGCCCATAATCCGGACATGCGGTTTGTCTTCTCCAACACCACGGAAGCGGGCATCAGCTATCATGCGGGCGATAAGTTTGACGATGCGCCTGCTGCCAGCTATCCGGCCAAGCTGACGCGTCTGCTGTTCGAACGCTTTACCCACTTCAACGGGGCTGCGGATAAAGGCTGGATCATCATTCCTTGCGAACTCATTGACTACAACGGCGAAGCCCTGCGTGAACTGGTGCTGCGTTATGCGCAGGAGTGGGCGCTGCCGGCGGCGTTCATTGCCTGGCTGAACGACGCGAACACCTTCTGCTCGACGCTGGTTGACCGCATTGTTACCGGCTACCCGCGTGATGAGGTGGCGGAGCTGGAAGCCGGGCTGGGCTATCACGACGGTTTCCTGGACACCGCTGAACATTTCTATCTGTTTGTTATTCAGGGGCCAAAATCGCTTGCAGCCGAACTGCGCCTGGATAAATATCCGCTCAACGTCCTGATTGTTGACGATATTAAACCGTATAAAGAGCGTAAGGTGGCGATCCTCAACGGCGCGCACACGGCGCTGGTGCCGGTTGCTTATCAGGCCGGACTGGATACGGTAGGGGAAGCCATGAACGACGCGGAGATCTGCGCGTTCGTTGAAAAGGCTATCTATGAGGAGATTATTCCGGTACTGGATCTGCCGCGCGACGAACTGCAATCCTTCGCCCGTGCCGTAACGGGGCGCTTCCGTAATCCGTACATTAAGCACCAGCTGCTGTCGATTGCCTTAAACGGGATGACGAAATATCGCACCCGCATTCTGCCGCAGCTGCTGGCAGGGCAGAAGATGACCGGCAAACTGCCCACACGGCTGACATTTGCCCTGGCGGCGCTGATTGCCTTCTACCGTGCCGAACGCAACGGTGAGCGTTATCCGGTGCAGGACGATGCGCACTGGCTGGAGCGGTATCAGCAGCTGTGGACGCAGCATCACGACAAGCAGATTACTACGCACGATCTGGTGTCGTCGGTGTTAAGCGTCAGCGAGCACTGGGAGCAGGACCTGACACAGGTGAATGGACTGGTAGAACAGGTTGCGCAGGATCTGGATGCGATTTTAAGCAAAGGGATGCGCGATGCGGTGAAACCGCTCTGCTAATCAGACTGCCCGGCGTTTGCCGGGTTTTTTATCAACTCTCTTTAGTTACAACATACTATAGGTTCTTTTTTATAAATCACATGCAGCACCATGCGTTTAGGCTAATCAGGTGAGAAAATGCAATGAGTTGTTAACATACTTGCAACCGTGACGGGGATCACGTTTAATAGCCGCGCTCTTTACTTTTCTGAAGCTGATTATGATTGTTCGTCCTCAACAGCACTGGCTGCAACTGATTTTTGTCTGGCATGGTTCGGTACTACCCAAAATTTATACCCGACTGCTGCTTAACTTCCTGCTTTCCATCGCCGTGATTGTCATGCTGCCGTGGTATACCTCGCTGGGCATCCGGTTTACCGTCGCGCCATTCAGCATTCTGGGCGTGGCTATCGCTATCTTCCTTGGCTTTCGGAACAACGCCTGCTATTCGCGCTACGTTGAGGCTCGTCTGCTTTGGGGGCAGTTGATGATAGCGGCGCGCTCGCTGTTTCGCGAGGTAAAAAACACCTTACCGGATGATAAACATCTCGGAGAGTTTGTCCGCCTGCAAATCGCCTTTGCTAACTGTCTGCGCATGACTCTGCGCAAAGAAATCAATGCCGATCGGCTTTCTCGCTATCTGTATCCGGACGATTTACGTAAGGTGATGGACGCCAACTCCCCGGCGAACCGTATCCTGCTGATTATGGGGGAGTGGCTGGCCGTACGTCGGCGTAGCGGGCATCTCTCAGACATCCTGTTTCACAGCCTGAACAACCGCCTGAACGATATGTCCATCGTGCTGGCCGGCTGCGAGCGTATCGCCAATACGCCCGTCCCGTTTGCCTATACGCTGATCCTGCACCGAACGGTGTATCTGTTCTGCATCATGCTGCCGTTTGCGCTGGTTGTTGATCTGCATTACATGACGCCGTTCGTCTCCGCGCTAATTTCGTACACCTTTATCTCGCTGGATACCCTGGCGGAAGAGCTGGAAGATCCGTTTGGGACTGAAGATAACGACCTGCCGCTGGACGCCATCTGCAACATGATGGAGCGCGATCTGTTACAGATGAACGATGAAGAGAACATCCCTGAAAGGCTGATGCCGGATAAGCATTATCAGCTGACCTGACGGGCATTCCACTCTTCGCGGGTGATTTCCCACAGTTCCGAGTCCAGCACGCCGCTGACGTAGGCTTTCTTCTCCGTCCTGATGAGCCGCATGCCGCTACTGTCTGAAATACGTCGGGAGCGGCTATTGGCAGCCGCTTTCGGCGCACGTAGTACCGGTTTGTTAAGCGTATTGAACCAATAATCCGTGGCCGCAATACTCGCCTCCCGCATATATCCCTGTCCCTGAAATTCCGGCGAGAGCCAGAAGCCCCGGTTGTTGTCTTCCACGTCGTACAGGCAAATTAATCCCATCAGTTCATCAGGCGCTTCGCGACGGCGAATCGTCCAGAACCACGCTTTACCTTTGGCCATATCGGGCAGCGCAACGTTGTTGACATAGCTTTCAGCACCGTCGTACGGATAGGGCCAGGGAACGGAAGCCACCATATAGCGAACAATTTCCCAGCGTGGATAACGCTGCTGGATCTGAACGGCATCGGCGGCAACGAGGGGTTTAAGCAATAGGCGTGCTGTCGTCAGCGTGGGTATCGTCATCCGGTGATCTCCATATTTGAGCGTTATGCTTTTGTTTGGGTTCTGGTATTTTCAGTTCCGTTCTACTGTACTTTAAATGCTATCCAGTCACTGGCGGTTTTTTGATGAAAATTTTGCCTTTGTTAACCGGACACGTTTCTTATGAACTCCTGCAACACGGGAAACGGATAGAGGACGCTATCGCCCGTCATGACGATGTGTTATTAGACCATTCTACGCCTGAACTGGAGCGCTATTTCTCACGCCCGCTTAGTGAGTTGCCACGGCAAGATGCTTATCCAGTAGCGATATTATTACCACTTTTTCTGATTGTTTTTGCGTTGAACTTGCTGCCATTTCTCCGGTTGGTATCAAGTATTTCGCCATCGCTACATGCACTCAGTTTTTTTGTCCCATCGTTAACCATACTTATCTTCCTGATGCTCGCCAGTACATGCCTCGCTCGCGGATACACTTCAGGACTAACAGGATTTTTAGCGCTTTTCATTCTCCTGTTCACATTAACGGTTCTGCAATGGCTTCACTATCTGACCGTTTCTGACGCCAGTAGCTGGCAGCTGATTATTGCAACGATCGCTCTGGTATTCAGCCGCATGGTGTTAAACAGTCGAGGCTTTGTGCTGTTCACGCTATTTTGTCGGTCGAAGCGTCTTGCCACGCTGGCTCGCATCATGCGTTTAAAAAGCAGTAAGGATAATGTGAGGAACACATGACGCTCACCGTACGCCCGTTACGCGCAGAAGATTACCCACAGTGGCGACCGCTGTGGGATGGCTATACCCATTTTTATGACTGCTACCTTGACGAGCCCGTCACCGCAGCGACCTGGGAAAGGGCGCTGTCAGGCTCATCATCCCTGTTTTGCCGGGTCGTGGAGAAAGAAAGCAACATCATCGGCTTCGCCATGTGTGTCCTGCATGAAGGGACCTGGTCAACCGCGCCGGTTTGCTATCTGGAAGATCTGTTTGTTAATGCTGCCGAACGTGGCGCAGGGGCAGGTAAAGCGCTGATCGATGCCCTGATCGATGAGGGCAAGCGGGAAGGGTGGTCAAAACTTTACTGGGTCACCCGGGCAAACAATCCGGCGCGTAAACTCTATGACCACTATGGTGAAGCCGACGATTACGTCCGTTACCGAATCACCCTTTAACCCGATTTGTATCACACTGTATCTGCGCCTTAGAGACATACACGGGTATGCAATAAAACCGCATCCGCACACATCCCCTATACAAACCCATGGTGTTATATCTCTGTCAACTGAACTCACCCGGAGATAACATCATGCTTAACAAACTCGCCTATTCAGCAGTCGCATTGGCCGTTTCGCTTGGCACCGTAATGTCCTGTCAGGCAGAAGCGATGGGTAAGGATTACTCGTCGGCTTTTAACCAGGTAAAACAAATTAACGCCGGCGATCTGAACGTCGGTTATGTCGATATCGGGCCGAAAGACGGGCAACCGGTGATCCTGCTGCATGGCTGGCCGTACGATATTCACAGCTACGCGGAAGTTGCCCCCGCGCTGGCCGCGAAGGGGTATCGTGTCATCGTGCCGTCCCTGCGCGGTTACGGCACCACGCGATTTATTTCTGATAAAACACCGCGTAACGGCCAGCCTTCGGCAATGGCGAAAGACATCGTCAACCTGATGGATGCCCTGGATATCAAACAGGCGGTGTTTGCCGGTTATGACTGGGGTGCACGTACGGCGGATATCGTTGCGGCGCTTTGGCCGGAGCGCGTGAAATCGCTGGTCTCGGTGAGCGGCTACCTGATTAGCAGCCAGGCGATTGGTCAACAACCTTTACCGCCGAAAGCGGAGGTACAGTGTTGGTATCAGTTCTACTTCGCCACGCCGCGCGGTGCTGAAGGCTATGCTAAAAATACGCACGATTTTGCCCGCCTGATCTGGTCCCAGGCTTCGCCTGACTGGACATTCAGCGATGCCACCTTCAATACCAGCGCCAAATCCCTCGATAATCCGGACCACGTTGCCGTCACGCTCAGTAATTACCGCTGGCGTCTGGGGCTGGAGAAGGGTGAGCCGAAATATGACGCCTATGAACAAAAGCTCGCCGCGCTGCCGAATATTACGGTGCCGACCATCACCATCGAGGGCGGTAACAACGGAGCTCCACATCCGGCACCTGCGGCCTATGCCGGAAAATTTACCGGGAAATATGAGCACCGCACTTTTGGCGCTAAGGTTGGCCACAACCCGCCGCAGGAAGATCCGCAGGACTTTGTTAAAGCGGTTGTCGACGCGGATAAGCTCTGACATGTGCTATTTTCAATTCGTTACCTCTTAATCAGGAGCCTGCGGTGGAGCATATTGATCGCATCCTTGTTGTCGATGACGACAGGGATATTCGTGAACTGATTGTCGATTACCTGGTGAAATCCGGTTATCACGCCTCTGGCGCGGCGAACGGGAAAGAGATGCGCGTGATGCTCGACAAACAGCATATCGACCTGGTGGTGCTGGACGTGATGATGCCCGGCGATGACGGTCTGACGCTGTGCCGACAGCTGCGCAGCAGCAAGCATAAGGATCTGCCGATCCTGATGCTTACCGCGCGCAACGAGGACACGGACCGGATCCTGGGGCTGGAGATGGGTGCAGACGATTACGTGGTAAAACCGTTTGTGGCCCGCGAACTGCTGGCGCGTATCAAAGCCATCCTGCGGCGGTTTCGCACCATGCCGCCAAATCTTCAGGTGACCGAGGCAGGGCGCCTGGTGGTGTTCGGCGAATGGCAGCTGGATACCGTGGCGCGTCATCTGATCGATAATGAGGGAATGATCGTGGCGCTCAGCGGGGCAGAATACCGGCTCCTGCGCGTGTTCCTCGATCATCCTCAGCGGGTGTTAACCCGCGATCAGCTGCTGAACCTGACGCAGGGACGCGATGCCGAACTGTTTGAGCGTTCGATTGACCTTCTGGTGAGCCGCGTGCGGCAGCGCCTGAATGAGGATGCCCGCACGCCGGCCTACATAAAAACCGTACGCAGTGAAGGCTACGTGTTTACCATGCCGGTGACCATCGTTGAGGCCAATGAATGACGCTGTGGCCCAAAACATTACTGGCCCGGCTGCTGATCATTGTGCTGCTTGGGCTATTGCTGGCTAACGCACTCAGCCTGACGCTGGTCATGGTGGAGCGTATGCACAGCGCGCGCACGGTTATGCTGGGCAATCTTGAGAATGACGTTGCCACCAGCGTGGCCATTCTCGACCGGCTTCCCGCGAAAGAGCGCCCGCAGTGGCTGGAACGGCTCAGCCGGGGGAATTATCGTTACATCCTTGGCCCCGGTGAGGCAGGCGCCGCGCCAGTGGATAAACGCTCGCGGGATGCGGTTCGTACCCTGAAAGAGACGCTTTCTGCCCAATATCCGCTCCAGTTTACGGCGGTTCCGGGGCCGATCTCCCATATTCAGGCCCATCTGACGCTCCGCGACGGGGCACCGCTCACCATCGATCTGATCCCGCGTATGCCGCCCGTCGCCAGCTGGTTACCCGTGGTGCTGGTTCTTCAGCTGTTACTTGTCGCGCTTTGTTCCTGGATTGCCGTGCGCCAGGTTGTCCGGCCGTTTCTGCAATTCACGCGTGCGGTTGATTCGCTCGATCCTGCGGCCCATTCACCCATGACTGAAAAAGGACCGATTGAGGTGCGTCAGGCGGCGCATGCGTTTAATGAGATGCAGTCGAGGATACAGACGTATCTGCGTGAACGCGCGCAAATTCTGGCGTCCATTTCTCACGATCTCCAGACGCCCATCACGCGCATGAAGCTGCGGGTCGAAATGGCGGCTCGGCCCGAGCTGCGCGATAAGTTGATGAGTGACCTCGATAATATGTCGCGCCTGGTGCGGGAGGGTATTGCCTATGCCCGTTCATCAGAATCCCTTGAAGAGCCCACCCTGAAACTGGAACTGAATGCGTGGGTGAACAGCATCGCCAGTGATTATCAGGACATCGGTAAAAACGTGCAGTTTCATGCACCCGCTACGCGTCTGCCGATCGTTACCCGCCCGCAGGCCTTGCGTCGGGTGATGACCAATCTGCTGGATAATGCGCTGAAGTTTGGTGATAGCGCGGTAATAGACATTGATGCAGATGAAAATCAGGTGGCAATCCGCATTCTGGATAACGGTCCTGGTATTCCTGAGGCTGAACTGGAAGCCGTGTTACAGCCGTTTTATCGGGTTGAAACGTCGCGCAACCGCGACACGGGCGGCACCGGATTAGGCCTCGCGATAGCCGCGCAACTCACCGCCCAGCTTGACGGGAAACTGCATCTTGCAAACCGTAGCGAGGGCGGGCTGGCCGTCAGCGTGACCCTTCCGCGCGGTTAATTGTACCCCTGTGTATCTGTAGGCCGCGGCGTTACACGGGCAGACGAAATGCCGCTTTTAGCACACAGCCTGAACACATTCTTACGGTGAAATGACCTCACTGCACCTTCGCAGCAACGGTATTGTGAGGTCTTTATGTTTCTGATAATTGCTTTTTTGGGCGGCATGATTAGCCTGCTCAGCCCGTGTACGCTTCCCGTCATTCCTCTGCTGTTCGCCGGTTTCCAGGGGCAGCGCAAACACATGCTGGCGCTACTCGGGGGGATGATTGTGATGTTTACGTTGGTGGCGATGGTGGTCACGGTTGCCAGCGAGTGGATCGCCGACGCTACCGTTATCGCCCGCTGGATTGCGCTTCTGGTGCTGGGCATCGCCGCACTGGCCCTCATTTTCCCCCAGTTCGCACAACGGATTGCCAGCCCGGCGGTCAGCGTCGGGAACGTGCTAAACACCCGCAGCGCACAGACGCGCGGCATGCTGTCGGCATTTCTGGCAGGGCTGTCCGTAGGACTCCTGTGGTCTCCCTGTGCCGGACCGATTCTCGGGGCAATATTCAGCATCAATATTGCGGGTCACTCGGCCATTGCAACCGGCGCGTTGTTAGCCGCTTACGGCGGAGGATGCGCGCTGATGCTGGGGCTGCTTGTCATCGGAGGGCGTAAGCTGATCACCCCTCTGAGGGCAAAATCCGCGTTGATGGCGCGTCTGCGTCAGGGCGCAGGGGTAATGATGTTAACCGCCGTGGCCTTTAACGCCTCCGGAATGAATTCGTCGCTGAAAGGAGCCAACGGCATTGCCGACCGTCTGGAAAATACCCTGTTAAGACTTGCGCAACCAGCCGCCACGCAGGTGAAACTGCAACCTGTGGCTGACGCGGTGCCGAGCAGCCAGCTGCCGTCGCTGGACGGCGGCACGGGCTGGATAAACGGTGACCCTGTCACGTCAGCATCCCTGCGGGGGAAAGTGGTGCTTATCGATTTCTGGACGTGGGACTGTATTAACTGCCAGCACACGCTCCCGCACGTACGTGACTGGGCGAAGAAATATCAGTCTGAAGGCCTGGTGGTGATTGGCGTTCACACCCCGGAATATCCATGGGAAAAGCCGTTATCATCGGTGAAAAACGCGGTCAACAAATGGCAGCTGCCGTACCGCGTCGTGACGGATAATAACTATAAAATCTGGAGCGCGTTCGGAAATCAGTACTGGCCGGCGCATTACTTTTTCGATGCGAAAGGGCAACTGCGTTATACCTCGTTTGGCGAAGGTCACTACGACAAGCAGGAGGCCGTTATACAACAGCTGCTCAAGGAACCGCGTTCCTGATCCGGCTCAGGGTGCCCGCTGAGCAACCATAAACAGGCGTGGAAAGGCCAGCAGTATCTGCCCGTTCTCCTGGAGTGGATACTGCTCTACCAGCCGTTCATGATAGCGTTTCAGAAAGTTTTTCTGCTCGCTCTCGTTGAGATCCTGCAACCACGGCCTTAACCCCGTTGCGCTGACCCAGTCAATGATCGCCTGATGAGAGCTCATCTGATGGAAGTAGGTGGTGCGCCAGATATCCACGTCGCATCCCGCTTCCGTCAAAATATCGTAGTAGGCATGGATGCCCGGCAACGGCTCGCGGCCACGATCGGGGTAGCCCTGTTCCCCGGCGACTTCACGCATCAGGGCGTGCGTCGGCTCAAGCCAGTTGTCGGGCATTTGCACCGCCAGCGCGCCGTTTAGCTGAAGCAGTGAAACCAGATGTGGCAGAAGGTGGTAATGGTCCGGGATCCATTGCAGGGAGGCGTTGGCGTAGATCAGGCTAAGAGGCTGTTCAGGTTTGTAGTGACGAATATCCGCTTCAATAAACTGACAGTCTGGCAGAGCCTGCCGGGCTTCGTCCAGCATGGCCGGGGAGTTATCCACGCCGGCGATCTGCGCTGTAGGCCAACGCTGTTTCAGCAGCCGCGTGCTGTTACCCGGCCCGCAGCCCAAATCCACGGCAGACGTTACGTCAGCAAGCGGCACCCGGGCGAGTAACTCAGCGGCGGGACGCGTGCGCTCTGCGCTGTACTGAAGATAAAGAGAGGGATCCCAGTCGGCCATTTTCGCATCTCCATGTTGAGGTGTTCAGCAAGAATAGCACAGGCAGAAACCTGCGCCGCGGCAGGTATCTGGATAACCGTGAGATTATAAAATGCCTTTCAGGGCTACGTGATAAAGCAGCATGATGGTTTTACCGTCGACAATCTGGCCGTTCTCAATGCCCCGTAGCGCGTCGTCCAGCGTCATTTCCAGCACGTCGATATCTTCCCCCTCGGCCTTAACGCCGCCGCCCGCACTGGCCCGATCCTGCGGGTGATATTCTGCCAGATAGAAATAGAGCTTTTCGGTAACGGAGCCCGGGCTCATGTAGGCCTCAAAAATTTTCTCAACGCGCGTCACCTTAAACCCGGTTTCTTCTTCCGCTTCGGCCTTAATCCGGCTTTCAGGATCCAGGTTATCAAGCAACCCCGCAGCTGCCTCAATGAGATCCTCTTCGTGGCCATTGATAAACACCGGGAAACGGAACTGACGCGTCAGAATGACGGTTTTGCTGTCGCGATTATAGAGCAGGATCGTCGCGCCATTCCCGCGGTCATATACTTCGCGCTCTTGCCGCTGCCAGTCGCCATCGCTGCGCTGGAGGTCAAAAGTGTATTTTTTCAGGTTATACCAGTTATCGGACAACGTTTCGCTAGTGATAATGCGTATATCTGCACGTTTTGATTGCACGTTTAGCTCTCCTCTCGTAGAGTAAACATCATAAGCAGCACTATCGTGCAAAAACAAGCCATACCGTGCAATATCAGGAATAAAAAATGCTCACCAGTCAGCGTAAACAGTTAATCCTTGAAAAGCTGGAGGCGGAAGGCCAGGTTCAGTCTACTGCGCTTAGCCACTTATTTTCGGTGTCTGAGGACACTATTCGCCGGGATTTACGCGAACTGGCGGCAGAAGGGCGCTTGCAGCGTGTCCACGGCGGCGCGCTTCCGGCATCTTCAGCGATTGCGCCTTTTGCCGAGCGCCAGTCCGTTAAAATGGATGCCAAGAAACGCGTGGCCCGTCGGGGCGCTCAGCTCATTTCGCCGGGGCAGGTGGTGATTGTCGATGGCGGGACGACCACCTCAGAACTGATCGCGTTCTTACCGACAGATCTACGGATTACCGTGGTGACGCACAGCCCGGGTATCGCATTGGGGCTGGTCGACCATCCGAGCATAGAAGTGATTCTGATTGGCGGCCGATTGTATAAACATTCCATCGTCACGGTCGGCGCGGCCGCTATTGAAGGCATCAACAATATTCATGCAGATCTGTTCTTCATGGGCGTCACCGGCGTTCATCCCGAGGCCGGGCTGACTACAGGAGATTATGAGGAAGCATGCATCAAACGTGCATTTTCCGGCAGAGCGGCGGAAACGGTAGTACTGGCCTCGCCGGAAAAGATCAATACGGCCTCGGCGTTTGTGATTGGCGATTTGTCGCTGGTCAATACGCTGGTCGTTGAGGACACAACGGATGAACGCTGGGTCAACGCCATGAAAGAAAAGGGCATTGCGGTGATCGCAAGCCAGTAAATATCCGTTTTTTTGCCAGCCTGACTGCGGGGCTGTCAAACAGACAAAGGTTATGCGTCACGCTGATTCTTAGACTAACGCTTTCATTCTTTTAAGGACAACCTATGAAAGCGATCTCCATTCTGGCCTTCGGCGCGGACCCAACCGCGCAACGCCTGTCAACTTCCGCCATTCAGCAAGCCATCAATACCGCGCAACGCAACGACGTCATCGTTATCCCGCAAGGCCATTTTCTGACCGGAGCACTGTTCCTGAAAAGTGGAGTATCGCTTCGTCTGGACGCCGGCGCTCGGCTTATGGGAAGCCAGGATTTAGCAGATTACCCGCTGATTGATACCCGGGTAGCCGGCATTGAAATGCGCTGGCCGGCAGGGATCATTAATATTATCAACTGTGAAAACGTCAGCATTACCGGTACGGGCACGATAGACGGGCAGGGTACAGTCTGGTGGCAACGCTTCTGGGGCGAGGACGAGCACAGCGGAATGGTCGGTGACTACAGCGCCAGAGGGTTGCGCTGGGTGGTTGATTATGACTGTCAGCGCCCGCGCAATGTTCTGGTTTATGAAAGCCAGACCATTTTGCTGCGTGACTTCACCAGTCGGGAGTCAGGATTCTGGAACATGCACCTCTGTTATTCGCGCCATATCGCGGTTGAGGGCGTGCAGATTAGCAATTCTGCGGGGCCGAGCACCGACGGAATAGACATCGACTCCTGTGAACAGGTGCGGGTTGAACGCTGCATCGTTTCCTGCAATGACGACAATATCTGCATCAAATCAGGACGGGGTCGCGAAGCGGCGCAAAAAGCACGTCCGGCGCGGGATATAGTGATTCGCGGCTGTACGCTGAATAAGGGGTCCGGGATCACCCTTGGGAGCGAAACCTCAGGCGGCATTGAACGCGTCCTGATCGAAGATAATGCGTTTAACGGTACGGGCGTTGGATTTCGCATTAAGTCTGCCCGCAACCGAGGCGGGTTCATTCGGGATATTACCGTACAGAATTTGCGACTTACGGACGTACGCTTTCCTGTTCTGATCCAGCTGAACTGGTTTCCGCAGTACAGCTATGGCGATCAGAACAATTTATCTGAAAAACCAGAACACTGGCGCAAGCTGGCTGAGGGCGTCGAGGGAGAAGCCGGGCTTACTGCGGTCAACTGCCTGACGATTAAAAACATCGTGGCACGGCGATCCGCCAACACCATTTTTTCACGCGCGTTTTTCATTGAAGGGTATCCGGAGCGTCCGGTATCCGGGCTCGTGCTGGAAGGTATTGCGATTGATGCCACCGAGTTCGGTAAGATTTCGGGCGTTGACGGGCTGCACTTTAACGATGTCCATGTCACGGCAAGGGAGGCCACGCGGGACAGCAATGATGTTTATGAGCGTTGAGAGCACAACACTCATTGCATTTTTTAAAGCAATCTTTTCAATGCTACACTGTCCGCAACCATAAATTTCCTGAATCAAATGACTGATGGCTATGACTAATTTTGAACGTCCGAAACTACAGCTTCCAAACGGCGCAGATAAACTGTTGTTGCACTCGTGTTGCGCCCCTTGTTCCGGTGAGGTCATGGAGGCCATTCAGGCGTCGGGCATTGATTACACCATCTTCTTTTACAATCCGAACATTCATCCGCAGAAAGAGTATCTCATCCGCAAGGAGGAGAATATTCGTTTCGCTGAGAAACATGGCGTGCCATTTGTCGATGCAGATTACGATACCGATAACTGGTTTGAGCGCGCCAAAGGTATGGAATGGGAGCCTGAGCGCGGCGTTCGGTGCACCATGTGCTTTGATATGCGCTTTGAGCGCACAGCTCTGTATGCCGCTGAAAATGGCTTCAGCGTGATCAGCAGCTCGCTTGGAATTTCCCGCTGGAAAAATATGCAGCAGATTAACGACTGCGGACAGCGCGCCGCCGCGCATTATCCGGGAATGGTGTACTGGGATTACAACTGGCGTAAGCAGGGAGGATCGTCGCGCATGATTGAGATCAGCAAGCGCGAACAGTTTTATCAGCAGGAGTACTGTGGCTGCGTTTATTCACTGCGTGATACTAACATGCACCGTAAATCGCAAGGCAGGCCGCTGATTAAACTCGGTAAACTTTACTATGGTAAGGAAGATGAAGGTCAATAGTATGAGAGACGCCTGGAACCGCACCAGATTTTGCGCCATGGTGTAACTTTCGCGGATTGGGGATTGGCCTGAGACGGACGCTAGAATTTAGCTCCTTTAATCTTAGTGCGCATAATGTATATTATGTTAAATCACTTATTGCGATAATTTGTTTACGATTTGATCGCTGAGTTAACGCTGCTATTATCTAAGTCTAAAAGTTGGAATCATAAATTTTTTCAATAAATTACCCTGCTAATTCACAGTCCTCACGGAATGAAGGAGCTCTCCGATGAATTTACCCAGTCAGCAGTCGCCTGACAGCACCCTTCCCTCTTATGATCTCTCGCGCAGCCTTGGCTTACTGGCCGGTACTGATATCGACTTTAAAAAGCTGGCTGCGCAGCTCGACTGCACACGTAACTTTTACAATGTCGGCATCATTTTCGATGATGGCAAGCAACGCTGGCTGGTTCGCCCGTCACGACGCATTGCTGATGTGAATCAGAGTACCGTCAGCCATGTGGTCATAAGTAGAATTCCAGATGCTAAGGAAACCAGTGCGGAAAAAGCCGTGGTGGCGACGTTAACCACGCCAGCACTTGCGACAGAAATCACCTCAACCGGTTTCGCCTGTGGCGCGATGATTGTTACGCTTGTCATGGCGTTTGGTGCCGGTGCGGCCGTGCCTTTAACCGCTGGCGGATCCGGCGTGATTGCGGCGATTAGCCTGTCCGGCACGGTGGCTACGGGAGCACAATGCATGATTGGCGCGGGCCGTCTGCTGGCTATCCATAACGACCATGGTTCCGATGTTGCCTGGCTCGACAGTCAGGACTGGTACGTTGCCACCACGACGGTTCTGGACGTTATTTCGCTGACTGCGGCAGGAACCGCGCTACGAGGTACTTTAGAAACGTACAAGCTGATGAAAGCGGCATCTTCAAGTAAAGTTACCGCCTGGTTCCAGAGCCTGAGCCGTGCCGAGCGTAAGCGCATCACGGAAGAAATTATTAAAGCGCAGAATCCAGGCATCTCCAGTGCTGGCGTAAAGGCCGCGATCCGTGCAGGTGTTTATCCGAAACGTTTCCCCAGCGAATCGTTACAAAAATCACTGCAACGCGAGCTAATGAGTGCGGTCAATAACGCATCTGCCTTTGTGGGGAGTTCACTCACAGGGACTATCCGCAATCCACAAAATACCGTCCAGTCAGGACGTTATGTGGTTGGTGTGTTGCAGTCTTTTTTACCTAACTAAACGCTGAGTATTAAAATGTTTAAAGTTTTAACCCGTCGCCTGCAATATTGTAACGAGGTGTCCTCCAGCATAAAAAATGCCGCCCCGACACAGTTGCAGCAGCTGAAGACGCAGTTGGCTGAAGATATGGGTAAGCCTGTGGGGCTACATACTATGGGCATTCCGGCGGCGGTCAGTACGCTCGGGGTGATTGTCAGTTTCGCCATTCCTCAACTGTGGCTGGGGTATGGCGTACTCGCTGCACTCGGTCAGCCAGCAGAGCGCGTATTCGTGTGGGTTGTGCTGATCGCCCTGCTCTTCGCCGGCATCAACGGAGTGACGATGTTTATGATTGGCAAAGGTAGCATGCGCGCCGTGCGGTTACATCTTATGTTAGCTGTGCTAAGCCTGGTATTAACGGTAGCCTATCTGCTGACCGCGCTGAGCGGTAGTTCTTCTCCTGGCGTCAGCCTGAACGCGGCGCTGGTAAGTATTGTCATGCTTGGGCTTAGCGGAAGCTGTATCCTTTCTACCGCTTTTTATAAGATGCTGCTATTTACTTTGCATAACAGAGTCTGGCGCAAGCTTATCAGCCAGACGCGCTAAACATTCATTCCATAAAGAAATCCCGCCGGTAGCGGCGGGATTTCTTTATGGCTTTTATACCGAGAGGTGCTAAACAATCGATCATCGAGTAAGAGGAAGTCTCAGAAACAGTGTCCGTTCCTGAGTCTGCGATGCCCTGAAACCATGGTGAATATAAAAAGCCTTGGCTTCCTCAGTCAGTGCGTGAACCATGATCGCCCGCACGCCGATGTTTTCTGCCACCCGATAACTGCGTAAAACCGCATCATGGAGCAAATCGGCTCCCAACCCCTTTCCACGCAATGAGACATCAACTGCCAGACGGGCAAGTACAATCACGGGAATGGGATCCGGCATGTTACGCCGTAGATTACCGGTCGCTTCCGTATGGTTAACGCTGCCGGTAGCCAGTGAGTAAAAACCCGCTACCTGCTTCGTGCCCGTTTTACAAACAACGAACGTTCGGGCTGCGCCGAGCGCCTGGTTTTTCAGACCTCTTTGTTTTAGCCATTCATCAAGCACGGCTTCCCCACTGAAGAACTCCGCCAGTTGATGGACGCTGGTTAAAGGCTCTGGTGCGGTTACACGTCCCACTGGGGTTTCCTTGCCAGCAGTTTTTCTAAGGCAGGATCGTCCGCCACCGGGGCATCGAGCATATCAATGAACTCGGCATACTGTTCATCGTTAAAATTGAATACACGCCGATCGAGGATCACATTCTCGGCCGCCTGGCATGCCATCTCCAGAATGAAGTCCGTACGTGATTTATGGAGGATCTCTGCGGCGGCATCGATAAGCGCCCGCTGAGATTCTTTGGCTCTAAGGTTGAGCTGAACATCTGATTTCATGGGAACACCTCTTGTATAGCATTTGCTTTACAAGCATAGCACAGGCATTGTGTATAGCAATCTCTATACAAATTCATACGGAAGCCGTTAACGTTAAGATCTGCCCTCACCACATATCGCAAGAATTTTGTCTCTCAGCCAGCGATGGCCAGGGTCGCGTTCCATTCGTGGGTGCCACATCTGCGACACCGTTATACGCCGGCTTTTGAACGGCAGTTCGAAAACGTGAACCTGGTCCGTTACCTGCTGATTAAGTAAATAGAGCGCGGGTATCATGGCGATAAGATCTGATTCCAGCGCCACGGACAGTGCCGTCGGAAATCCCGGTACGACGCTGGCGATTTTACGCTTCATCCCTATCCCGGTCAGCGCATCGTCCACGGATCCGTGCAATGCACCCTCGGGTGACGCCACCACATGACCCCAGGAGACATAGTCGTCCACGCGTATGTCTGCCAGGGCAGCAAGCGGGTGTCCTTTACGCACAACGCCCACAAACCGATCCTCAAACAGCCGTTGCAAACGGATTTCAGGCCCCATATTGCTCTGAACGCCAATCTCCAGATCGACCAGCCCTTCCCGAAGATAGCGCGACGTTTTTTCCGGCTTGGGCGCAAAGCGTATACAGACGCCCGGCGCGGCGTTGGCCACAGCCGCTATAAGCGCAGGCCCAAACGCCACCACAAAACCATCGTTTGCCCGGATGGTAAAAAGGCGCTCCAGAGTTTCCACGTTGAACGTTTCGGTTGAGGGCTGCAATACCGCCTTCGCCTCGTACACCGCGCACCGGGCGCGATCCCGCGTTGCTTCGGCCCATGGGGTCAGGACCATGTTTCGTCCGGCGCGTACCAGAATCGGATCGCCTGTGACGTCGCGTAACCTGCTCAGCGTGCGGCTCATGGCCGAGGTGCTGAGGTTCAAACGACGTGCCGCGCCTGCTACGCTCGCTTCGCTCAGCAGTATGTCGAGCGCTATCAGCAAATTAAAATCCGGATCGGACATTTCCCCTCCTCCCTTCACATTCGGATAAGGCGTTTCATGCAACGATAAAGTGCAAATGGTGCGCCTTCCGCCCGGTAAAAGCCATCTTTATAGTTTCGTCATCCATAATCTTTCAGAGGACAAGATGATGACGCTCTTTTCCAGTCAACCCGGCGACGAAGGACTGCCTGGCCCGGTGCGCGCACGGGTGATGACCGCAATCATGACCACCACGTTAATGGGCGTGTTTGATGGCACCATGATCAATATTGCCCTGCCGTCTATGGCTCAGGAGATGCAGGTATCTGAGAGTTTTGCCGTCTGGTTCGCCAACGGATATTTACTGGCGGCTGCGATGTCGCTGGCGATATTTGCGGCGCTTGCGGCCCGCCTGGGTTACCGCCCCGTATTTCTCGCAGGCCTGACGACCTTTACCCTGACGTCACTGGGCTGCGCGCTGGTGAATACCCCGGAAGCGCTCGTCGGTATGCGTGTGCTTCAGGGGATCGGTGGCGCAGCGACGCTGAGTATTGCCCCCGCGATATTGCGGTCCGTGTTTCCCGGACGATTGCTGGGCCGCGTTCTGGGGCTGCACGCCCTGCTCATCGCCTTCAGCTCCGCTATCGGGCCGGTATTGGGCGGTACAATTCTTCATATGCTGAGCTGGCAATGGCTGTTTGCGATAAACGTTATTCCGGGCGCTCTCGCCTTGTATCTGGCTGTCAGAGCGCTGCCGCATGATGCGGTTCGAACGCAAGCGCCCTTCGATACACCGGGGGCAATATTGTCGGCGCTGCTGTTGGGCTCAACGATCGTGGCGGCGAACAGTTTCCAGAATGCAGAACATCACATCACCAGCCTCTGCTGGTCGGCGCTCGCCGCGCTAAGCGGCATCGCCTTTGTCTGGCAGATCCGCCGCTCGGCCAACCCGTTATTGCCGCCTGCCATCTTCAAAAATGAACGTTTTACCCTCGCGGCCCTTACGTCGATGATGGCGTTCGTCAGCCAGGGGATCGCCTTCATTGCCCTGCCATTCCTGCTTCAAAGCGTCTATGGCTTTAGCCCGCTCGTCTCTGCCCTGCTGTTTACGCCGTGGCCGTTGGGGATCGTGCTGATTGCACCGCATGCAGGCCGGTGGGCGGACACGATTTCGGCTCCGCCGATCTCAACTCTCGGGCTGATGATTTTCGCTGTGGGGTTGGGGCTACTGGCGACGCTGCCTGCCAGCCCAGCCAAGTGGGACATCTGCCTGCGGTGCCTGGTGTGCGGTATGGGGTTTGGCTGCTTCCAGAGCCCCAATAACCGGGAGATGCTCTCAAACGTTACGCGTGACCATGCGAGCTTTGCTTCAGGCGTTTTGTCCATTATGCGGACGTTCGGACAGTGTCTCGGTGCAGCGGTTGTAGGGGTAATGCTGACAGCAGATGGAGGGCCCGTTCATGCTGCGCTGTGGATCGCCACGGCAGCCTCAGCAGTATCCGTATTGGTTAGCGTAAGCCGGTTACGTTCGCTGAGGCTGATAAAATGAGGCCAGGCTGGGCTACTCCAGCGCCAGTAGCGCAAAGCTCGCCAGCCAGTGTCCGCCGCTGTAGTGGCTGCCGACGACATGCTCCACGCTTGCCGAAAGATGGCGCGCAACGGCATCGCGTAATGCCTGCCGGGCGCGATGATTCTCCGGCAAGGCACGGGCAATGTGCTTCATGCACCACGCGCGGCTGAGGTTAAGCCCGTCCAGGTGCGCAATTTTCGGATCGGTGCGGTCGCTCACCTCTGCCGGATACATCAGCGCAGAAACGGACGCGATTTCGGGCAGAAACGCATCGAACCAGGCCGGGAAATCCTCCGCCACCTTGCTCATCAGCAGGGCCTCGGTCAGTGCGCCGGAGATATACTCGTCGCCGCCCGGCTCATAATGTGCCGGATAATGCGTATCCGCGAGATAAAACCGCGTCGATGCGTCCAGGATGGCGTGCTCAAGCGTGTCGTCGTTTACCGCGCGGGCATAGTCCAGCCCCAGCGCGAGGGCAAACGCCGTGTTGTAGTGCGTCCCGACGCGGATCGGATAGGTAAGCTTGCTGAGGTAATCCACCAGCCGCTGGCGAATGTCCAGGGTTAACGGTTGCAGCGTCTGGTACCAGCGCTCCGCCTGCGGCAGCGCCGATTGATGCAGCTCCTGCGCCAGCGCCAGCAGCCAGCCGTAGCCATAGGGCCGTTCAAACGACGCGCGGAACGGCGCGGTAAAATAGGCCAGCTCCTTCGCCACCTTCTCATCGGTCAGGTGTTCGTCGAACAGGGCGATAATCTCCTCCCGACACGGCAGTTCGGGATAGAGACGCAGGCAGCGCAGCAGTAACCAGTAGCCATGTACAGCCGAATGCCAGTCAAAGCAGCCGTAAAATATCGGATGCAGCTCGCGAGGCGGCAATACGTCACCGTCGTCGTTGAGCAGGTGCATAATGTGGTTCGGGTATTCCTGACGTAAATAGGTCAACGGCATTCTGGCGAAGGCGTCAGCCTGATGTTGCGTTAATTCCATAGCGGCTCCTTAGCGAAACACGAGGAAATACATTAAGAACACGTTCACCACCAGCAGGGTTAACGCGGTCGGGATCTGGATCTTGATGACCTGATATTTGTCTTTTAGCTCCAGCAGCGCGGCGGGCACGATGTTGAAGTTAGCGGCCATAGGCGTCATGAGCGTGCCGCAGTAGCCCGCGTACATGCCGATAGCCAGCAGCGGCGCCGGGTTGCCGTGATGAACGTTAATCAGGAACGGCAAGGCAATACCGGCGCTCAGCACCGGGAACGCCGCAAAAGCGTTACCCATGATCATGGTAAACAGTGCCATCCCCACGCAGTAAATCACCACCAGCATGAAGCGGCTGTCCGGGTTCACAAACAGGCTGACCACCTTCTGCACCGATTCACCGGTATTGGCCACCACAAACACCCCACCGAGCATGGCGAGCATCTGCGGCAGGATCACCGCCCAGCCGATAGTGTCGACCAGCCGACGAGACTGACGAATCGCGTGCAGCGGCGTGCCTTTCGTCAGCCACCAGCCGGTGAGGATCGCCGCCACGCAGGCCACGCACAGCGCCGCCAGGGTGAGCTGTTTCTGGTCGAGCAGGTAAACGCCGCCGATCGAGACGCCCTTCAGGAACAGCGTCCCGATCACCGTCACCACCGGGATCATCAGCGCGGGTAAAAACAGCCAGTTTTTTAGCCGGTTCGACGAGGCAACGCGCTCCTCCTCGGTAGCCATTTTATAGTGCCCCTTCCCGACCAGCCCGAAACCGGCCAGCAGCGCAATCACGATCACGGCGCCGCCAATAATGCGATACGCCAGCGACCTGCCCAGCTCCTGCACCATCAGATCGCCAAACAGGAAGATCCCGCCGAAGAGGAACCAGAACAGCGCGGTCGTAAAGCGTTTCGGGTTGGCGCGATCGCGAAGGGTCATCACAACCAGCAGCATCACGACGAAGCCAATCAGGTAGTACACGCGGTTTATGGTGATGAGCGTCATCATGATGCGATCTCCTGCGTGCCCTGCTCTGCTTTCCAGGCCATCACGTCGCGACGAATGCTGGCGTCGAGGCGCAGCAGGCGCGTCATATGGATAATCAGGGCCGCGATAGCGGTCGGGATGGCCCACAGGCCGATATGCAGCGGCTCGATCCCCTCGATCCCGTTCTCCTTGAGGAAGGCGTCAATCAGCAGCACCGCGCCGAAGGCAATAAAGATATCTTCCCCAAAGAAAACCGCGATATTGTCGCAGGCGGCGGCATGGGCTTTGATTTTGTCACGAATGTGCTGCGGCAGGTCGCCGTATTCATTCAGCGCGGCCCCTTCCGCCATTGGCGCCAGCAGCGGACGCACCGTCTGCGCGTGGCCGCCCAGCGACATCAGCCCGAGCGCAGCCGTCCCTTCGCGGGCGACAAAGTAGAGCATCAGGATACGCGCCGAGGTGGCGCTGGCGATCTTCGCCACCCATGCCTGGGCGCGCTCTTTCAGCCCGTAATACTCCAGCAGGCCAATCACCGGCAGGATCAGGATGAAGGTGGCAAGCGATCGGCTATTCACAAACTTTTCGCCAAAGGTTTCCAGCAGCATGCCGAAATCCATGCCAACCAGCAGGCCCGTCGCCAGCCCCGCCACCACGACAACCAGCAGCGGGTTGAAACGCAGTGCAAAACCAATAACCACCACCGGAATCCCGATAAGCGGCAACAGTGTAGAACTGTCCATAAACGTTACCCTATCCAAAGTGAGCGTTGCGCGCCGACGACTATTTTTTATACTTCGCAGCAGAGCGAAGCCGGTGCATTACGGCGCGCGATGTTGTGTTTTGCGTCAGGCTCCGCAGAACCTGCACTAAAAAGCTATATCTGAACGTCAAAAACATGTAAACAATTTATCAATAAAATGTTCTTATTTTATCGACGGGTTTACATTCTGGAGAAAGGATCGGTATGACGACTAAGAAAACGAAGGCAGCGTTAAACCACGACGATATTGCGGACGGGCGTATCGTCTCCTCCCGTCATCTGGTCTCAGAGCGGTGTGCCGAATTATCAGAGCTGGAATACGCTCTGATCATGACCAGCAACGCGTTCAACAAGTGGATGGTGCGCTGCATGACCGCAGCAGGTGAACCGGATATGGGAGCCTTTGACGTTTCGCTTCTGCACCACGTTAATCACCGCAACCGCAAGAAGAAGCTGGCCGACATCTGCTTTGTGCTGAACGTGGAAGATACCCACGTGGTGACGTATGCGCTGAAAAAGCTGGTGAAGGCGGGCTACGTCACCAGCGAGAAAGCGGGAAAAGAGCTTTTTTTCTCTACGACCGAGGACGGGAAAGCGTTGTGCATGAAGTACCGTGAGGTGCGGGAAGCCTGCCTGATCAACATTCATGCGGAAAGCGGCATTCCGGGAACGTCAATTGGCGAGACCGCGCAGCTGCTGCGCGCGATCTCGTCCCTGTACGATACCGCCGCACGCGCGGCGGCCTCGCTTTAAGGGCGGCGGAACAGGGTGATACTCCGCCCGGCCAGCTCGTAATCGACAGATTCAGTGATGATTTCCCCCGTGGGGGCATCCTCCGCCGTCGAAAGTTCGAGCACCCAGCCCCCTTCACCAAACTGCGGGATCTGGAAAGGCACAGTGCCTTCAAACGGATTGAACAGCATCAGCACGTCGTGCCAGACGCCCTCTTCCTGCTGAAGGTCCGGACGGCTGATGGAGAGACCAAGGGTGGAGCCCTCGTCCCACTGTTCCGACTGCTGCGGGCCGCCGCCGGCGTTAAACCAGCGAATCTCCAGCCCGTCGCGCCAGTTCTCCCGGCGCAGCAGCGGTTGCTCCGCGCGCAGGGCAATCAGCCGACGGGTAAACTCGCGCAGCGCCTCGTCGTTTTCTGACAGCCCTTCCCAGTTTATCCAGGAGATCTCGCTGTCCTGACAGTATCCGTTGTTGTTGCCCTTTTGCGTCCGGCCAAACTCATCTCCCGCCAGCAGCATCGGCGTGCCGTGGGAGAAGAAAAGCGTGGTGAGGAAATTACGCTTCTGCCGCTCGCGGGTGGCGATGATATCCGGGTTTTCCGTCGGCCCTTCCTCGCCGTAGTTATACGAACGGTTATCGTTATGTCCGTCGTTATTATCTTCCCCGTTATCGGCGTTATGCTTCTCGTTGTACGACACCAGGTCGTTGAGCGTAAAGCCGTCATGCGCGGTGATAAAATTGACGCTGGCCCACGGACGACGACCGCGCAGGTCATACAGATCGCCGGACCCCAGCAGGCGGGCGGCAAAATCGTTAGAGACGTTATCCCCCTTCCAATATTCACGTACCGTATCGCGGTATTTATCGTTCCACTCGCCCCAGCCTGGCGGGAAGCCCCCAACCTGATATCCACCCGGGCCGATATCCCACGGCTCACCGATGAGCTTCAGCTTCGACAGCACCGGGTCCTGGGTCACGGCATCGAAGAAGCCGCCGCGCGGATCGAATCCCTCCGGCTCGCGTCCGAGTATGGTTCCGAGATCAAAGCGGAAGCCATCAATCTGCATCGATTCCGCCCAGTAACGCAGGGAGTCCATGACCATCTGCAACACGCGCGGGTGCGACGTGTTAACGGTGTTCCCGGTGCCGGTGTCGTTGATGTAATACCGATGCTGATCCGGCATGGTGCGGTAATAGCAGAAGTTATCAATCCCTTTGAACGACAGGGTTGGCCCCAGCTCGTTGCCCTCCGCCGTGTGGTTATAAACCACGTCGAGGATCACCTCGATGCCCGCATCATGATAGGCGCGCACCATGTCGCGGAAACCCTGAATACCCGCCGGACCGTAATAGCGGGACGCTGGCGCGAAGAAAGCCAGCGAGTTATAGCCCCAGAAGTTTTTAAGACCGCGATCGAGCAGGTGCTGATCGTCCGGGAACCAGTGAACCGGCAGCAGCTCCACCGAGGTGATGCCCAGACTTTTGATGTAATCCACGGAGGCTTTGTGCCCCATCCCTTCAAACGTACCGCGCAGCTCGGGCGGAATGGCCGGATTAAGCTGGGTAAAGCCTTTCACATGGCTTTCATAGACCACGGTGTGCGGCCATGGGACGTCAGGCCGCCGCGAGTCCTGCCAGTCGACGGCGTTCGGGTCGATGACCTTACATTTCGGCGTAAACGGCGCGCTGTCCCGCGTATCAAAGCTGAGATCGAGCTCGTCATGCCCCAGCTCATAGCCGAAGTGGGCATCGTTCCACGCAATGTCGCCCACCAGTTCGCGGGCATACGGATCGATGAGCAGCTTGTTGGGGTTAAAACGATGGCCGTTCTCCGGATCGTAGGGTCCGTAAACGCGATAGCCGTAGAGCGCGCCCGGCTCCAGGTCGGGCACATAGCCGTGCCACACCTCATGGGTATATTCCGGCAGCTCCAGCCGGGCGATTTCGGTTTTCCCGGAAGGGTCAAACAGACAGAGCTCTACCCGCTCCGCGTGGGCGGAAAACAGGGCGAAGTTTACCCCCTTTCCGTCATAATTTGCGCCAAGCTGCTGGCCATGGCCGGCCCGAATTTCAAACGTTGTATCCTTTGGCATTTTTGTTCTCCTCGATTATTCGCAGGTAAGCAGAACCAACAAACATCCCTTTTCAGACGTTAAATCCAGCGTCTCTGGCAGAAGGCGACGCTCTCCGGTAAACAGATCCCGATAGTGCTTTCCGGCCAGCTCCTGGGGTATGGCCACGGTGGTATTGGCCCACAGGGCCGCATTGTCGGTGACGTCAAACACCAGGCGCGGCACGGCAACGATAAGCGCCTCTTCCTCGTGAAGGCGCGCATAGACGATCAGGTTCTCCTCGCGCTCGCCGGTCACCTTCAGCGGCAGCCAGTCGCCGTAGCGGAAAAGCGCTGGGTAATGCGGCCGGATCCGTAACAGCGTGGCGGTGACATACTGCTTCACGCTGCCGTCGCGCCAGCGTTGCGCATCGTTAAAGATGTTGCCGTCCGCCGCGCTCAGGTTCTCCGCCAGCGCGGTGAAATCCGGTTCGCGTCGGTTATCCGGGTCGACCAGGCTAAAGTTAAGCCCTTCGCTACCCTGATAGATGTCCGGTACGCCGGGGGCAGTCAGCTTGATCACCGTCTGGCTCAGGCTGTTCATTAATCCCGCCCGAATGAACGGCTGTAGTGCGGCACTGAAATCACGCAGAAACAGGGTGTTATCCGGAGAGAGCAGATGCCGCACGTAGTCCAGCACCACGCTCTCGTAATCTTCGTTGCTGTCGATCCAGTCGGTCCGCTGCTTGGCCTCGCGCAGGGCTTTTTCGATAAAGCCGAGGAAACGCTCTTCCAGTGACTTAAGCCCGTCGCGATCGTCAGGCGAGAGCGTAGCAGGCCAGACGCCCGCCAGCGCCTGGTAGATCATCCAGGTATCGGCGGCGTTCGGCGCGGTGCCATCGTTCAGGAACCGGACCTGCGTCTGGTTCATCTGCCGCCAGCGCGCCAGGTTTTCTCCCCACAGATCCGGCGCTTCCGTCAGCGTGTAAAGACGCGCTCGCGCATCCTCGCCGCGTTTGGTGTCGTGGGTAGAGGTCCCCAACAGCGCGTCGGGCTGGCGGGCAAGACGAATGCGCATCTCCTGGTGAAAACGGGAAAGTGAAAACGCGCGCGGCGTCGGGTCGGCGCCCACTTCGTTCAGCGCCAGCTCCAGGTTGTGGCGGAAGAACAGCGTATCCTCTACCGATTTCGCCATCAGTGGCCCGGTCAACTGCTGAAAACGGGTGCGGAAAAGGGATGCCTGCGCGTGATCATGCTCCGGCAGATCGCCGGTAAGAATACGGACGATCAGGCTCAGGGCGGGTTCGGACGTGTTCACGCTGGCGACCACCCGGCTGAGCAGCGCCACGTCCGAGGGCGTCAGCCCCTCTGCGGTGCCGTAGGTGCGATACACCGGAAAGGCGATAAGCAGCTCGCGCAGGGCGTGGCGAATATCTTCGTGCTGCACCGCCACGTCGTTGCGCCGGGCCAGCTCGCTGGCGATGGTCAGCAACGTGGTAAATTCGCCCTCAAAGTTACGGTCGGTCATCAGGCCTTTTGCCTTGCGCAACTCCTTATACCTGTCCACGGTCGTGCCCAGCGTCTCGTCGTGGAGCGTCTCCAGCCGCGAGAGGTTGTTATCGTCCACCAGCACTTCCGCCAGCGAGGCGATAAACTCATAGCCCGTGGTACCCGAGACGGGCCACTCCGCAGGAAGCTGTTCCCCTTTCGCGAGGATCTTCTCCACCGTGATGTAGCAATCCGGCCCGGTCGCCGCCCGCAGGCGCTGCAAATAACCCAGCGGATCGGTAAGCCCGTCCACATGGTCAATGCGCAGGCCGTCGACGACGCCAGCGTGAACAAGCTCAAGGATCAGGCGGTGCGTGTCTGCAAATACCGCCTCATCCTCCACCCGCACGCCCACCAGTCCGGTAATTTCAAAAAAGCGTCGCCATGAAAGCTGTTTCGGCGCTTCCCGCCAGGACATGAGGCGCCAGCTTTGCGCCTCGTGGATCTCAGCGATGCTTTTGTCCTCGGCAAACGTGCCAGGATTAAGCGGATAGGCGGTGTCGTAGTAAACCAGCTCCGCCTTATTCGTGACACTGTCACGTTTTACGGTGATAGCCCCGCGCTCCAGCTCGGCTTCGAAGGTGTCGCCAAGAAACGGCAGCGTTAGCGGTCTGGACCAGTCGATATCAAAATAGGTCGCGTAGCGGCTCTGCCTGCCGTGCTCTATCACATCGCGCCACCAGCGGTTCTCCAGGGAGGTGGACATGTGGTTCGGCACAATATCCAGAATCAATCCCATCTCCGCCTGCTTAAGCGCCGCCGCCATGCGATCAAACCCTTCCCGCCCGCCAATCGCCGGGTCGATTTCGTTGGGGTCTGTCACGTCATAGCCGTGAGTGGAATCCATGGTTGCCGTGAAAACAGGCGACGCGTAGAGATGGCTGATACCGAGGTCTTTCATATACGGTATCAAGGCCACCACGCGGTCAAAGGTCAAGCCGTTGCGAAACTGAATGCGATAGGTTGAGGACGGGATCATAGCGTTGCTTCTCCTTCAGCAAAGCGAACAACAATGCTGTTCGGCGGCAGGTTTTCGATTGCCTCCGGCCAGCTAAAGATCGGTTTTCCGGGCAGGTCCGGCAAGGTGAGCGGCTTTTTACCGATATTCAGCGCCAGCGACAGCGTACCGGACGGAAAACGCCAGCTCACGGCAACCATGCCGAGCGTTGTTTGCAGGACGTTACCTTCAACCGCGCCCTGCTGCTTCAGCAACGGGACGACATAGCGCTGACGCAGCGCAATCAGTTCGCGCGTCAGGTGCAGCCACGCCCTGCCTTCCTCCGTTTCCACCCTGTTCCAGTCCAGTTTCGAACGCATAAAGGTATTCAGGTCGTTGGGATCCGGTACGGTATCATCGTGCCCGGCATGGCCGGTAAACTCTTTCGCGCGCCCTTCCCGCACCGCTTTCGCCAGGTCGCCGTGAAAGTCGGTGAAAAAGAGGAACGGTTGCGTTTCGCCATACTCCTCGCCCATAAACAGCAGCGGTATATGAGGCGACAGGAGCAGCGCCGCGAACAGCACCCGCGTTTTATCCGCGCCAGCCAGAGAGATGAGCCTCTCACCCTGGGCACGGTTGCCGACCTGATCGTGGTTCTGGATAAAATCGACAAAAAATTGCGGAGGCTGCTCACGACACTCTACTCCGCGCGATTTTCCGGTCTGAAGCGAGATTTCGCCCTGGTAGACAAAGCCTTCGGCCAGCGCTCGCGCCAGCTTTTTCTCCGGCTCGTAGGCGAAATCCTGGTAATAGGCGTGAGATTCCCCGGTCGCGAAGACATGCGCGGCGTTGTGAAAATCATCATTCCATTCGGCGGTGAAAAGCGGCGTCTGACCATGCTCATCGCGCGGATGCAGGAAAATGACGTTGCGACTGTCTTCGGTGGTGAGATGGATATGACGATCCGGAAATGCGTCGCGGATCCGTTGCGCAATGTGGGGAAGAATATGGGTCTCTGCGTCGTCATGGATCTGGTCGATGGCGTCGAAGCGCAGACCGTCAAGATGATACTCCGACAGCCAGAATAACGGCGCCTCGGCAATGTATTGCCGGACCGCGTCAACCTCATAGGCAATCCCGTTGCCCCACGGGGTCATCCGATCCTGATGGAAAAACGCCGGCGAGAGTAACGGCAGGTAGTTTCCTTCCGGGCCAAAGTGATTGAGTACGATATCGAGCACCACGGAAAGCCCAAGCGCGTGGGCGGCGTCGATAAAGGCATGAAAATCATCCGCCGTGCCGTAAGCCGAGTGCGGGGCATACAGCAATACGCCGTCATACCCCCAGCCGCGTTGCCCCCCAAACTGGGAAACGGGCATCACTTCCAGCTGCGTAATGCCCAGTTCGGCCAGATAAGGCAGTTTTGCGATGGCCGCCCTGAAGGTTCCTTCCTCGGTGAAGGTCCCGATATGCAGTTCGTAAATTACCGTCTCTTCCCACGGCCGCCCTTTCCATCCTGGTTGCGTGGGCGGATTGCGACGCGGGTCGATCACCACCGACGGGCCGTTGACGTCATTCTGCTGGGCACGTGAGGCCGGATCCGGCACTGCCAACCCATCCTGTAAAACAAACTGATACGTTGTACCGTGCCTGACGCCGGGAACGTCAATCTGAAACCAGCCGTCGCCCACCGCCGCCATCGGAATGTCGGTGTCGGTTAAACGCAACGTGAGATCTTTCTGCCCTTCAGCCCAGACGCGAAAACGTACAACGTCATCGGAAATAAACTCGGCACCCCAGTGCCTGCGACATGTTCTGAATTCCATTCACTGTCCTCGAATGACCACATTCTACGCGGAACGAAATACAAGCTTAGACCAGGATCAACAGAGTGTTATGCCAGCAGGGTATGCCGCTTCGTCTATTATCTATTTATAACTCCCACTTAAGGAATACCATGCATATTCGAAAAGGATTAAGTACCGATCTCGCCCGTCTTGAATGCTGTGATTTTTCTTTCACGGTTGATGAGGTTGCCAGAGAGCCCTTTCTCAATGGCGATTTGCATATTGAAGCGTTAACAGAGCCTTATCTTAAAACGTATGAACTGGATCTCCAGACGCTGGAAAACCATTGCGTTAATCCGGATTCAATATTTCTGATTGCCGAAACGGATGACGGAGAAATCGCCGGTTTTATTACTGCATCCTGTAACTGGAATAAATTTATCTCGGTGGATTACATTGCCGTGGAGCGTTCAAAGCGCCGGACGGGCGCGGCGCATAAGCTGATGTCTGCTACCCACGTCTGGGCGCGAAGCCTCAATGCGCCCGGCTTACGGCTGGAGACGCAGAACGTCAACGTTTCGGCCTGTCTGTTCTATCGTCACTATGGATTTATTCTGGGCGGTTACGATCGCTATCTTTACAACGCCCTGCCGGAAAAAGATGAGGTCGCCCTTTTCTGGTATTACATGCTGGCTTAAGAAAATATTTTACATCCGGCAATGGAATATAGATTTGTCTGAATTTGTCAATTTTGCCCGCTTGCGTCTAATTAACGACTAATCTTGGAATTCACTATTTAAGGAGGCCGGTATGTCTACAGGAAATAATCACACGCTGCATTACCCTCGTCCACCGTTTGCTGAACAACCGCAAATGGCCCCCGGGCTGGCATCGGAAATGAAGCCAATACCGGATCATGGTGAAACAAGTTATATCGGGTCGGGAAAACTGGCAGGAAAAAAAGCGCTGATCACCGGCGGTGATTCCGGCATTGGTCGTGCGGTCGCCATCGCCTACGCCCGTGAAGGGGCAGATGTTGCCATCGGCTATCTGCCTGAAGAGGAATCCGATGCCGCATCGGTCATTGCGCTGATTAAGGCCGAAGGCCGTAAAGCGGTCGCTATTCCCGGCGACATTCGCGTAGAGTCGTTCTGCGATACGCTGGTGGAAAAAGCCGTCGCCGAACTGGGCGGCCTGGATATTCTGGTGAATAACGCCGGGCGCCAGCAGTTCTGCGAATCGATCGACGATCTCACTACCGCTGATTTTGACGCGACGTTCAAAACCAACGTCTATGCGCCCTTCTGGATCACTAAGGCCGCGCTGCGCCATTTGCAGGAAGGTGCCGTGATCATCAACACCACTTCCGTTCAGGCATTTAAGCCGAGCGCGATCCTGGTGGACTATGCGCAGACTAAAGCCTGTAACGTGGCCTTTACCAAGTCTCTGGCTCAGCAGCTAGGGCCGCGCGGCATTCGTGTGAACGCTGTCGCGCCGGGTCCGTACTGGACGCCTCTTCAGTCCAGCGGCGGCCAGCCTCAATCCAAGGTCCAGAAGTTCGGGGAAGATACTCCGCTGGGCAGACCGGGCCAGCCGGTTGAAATCGCACCGCTGTACGTGCTGTTTGCCTCCGATACCTGCTCATACGCCTCCGGACAGGTCTGGTGTTCTGACGGCGGTACCGGCGTTCTGTAAAAACTTCTCTCAGACCTATCCATTTCATGGATAGGTCACATTCACCCCCCTGCCATTCTCAAAAATCTCAGTTGAACTATGATGAACTTACTATTGAGGAGCCCATCATGTTTACTGTGAAAAAACTTGCTTTATCAACCCTGTTTACCGGTTCTGTTCTTTTCTTTCCCGCGATCCACGCGGTGGCCAGCGTTCCCCAGCATGTGGTGAAACAGCAGGCTGGCGGCTATAGCGTTCAGGTTGGCGATACGATTGTCACCGCCTTTACGGACGGCAGCGTACCGCAGGATCTGCATACCCTGTTGCGCCGGACAACGGCGGAAAATACCGATGCGTTACTGGCAAAAAATTTCCAGGCCAACCCGGTTGAAGCGTCGATTAATGCGTTTTATATCGCGCTGCCCGGCCACAAAATCTTGGTGGACACCGGATCAGGCCAACTCTTTGGACCCGGCAAAGGCGGCCGACTGATTGAAAGCCTGGCGACGCAGGGCATCAAACCTGAAGATATTACCGATATTCTCATCACCCATGCTCACTCCGATCACGCCGGTGGCCTGGTGAAAGACGGCCAGCGTGTGTTTACTCATGCGCAGGTCTATGTCGGGAAACCGGATATCGAATTTTTCTTTAACGACGAGAACCAGAAAAAATCTGGTTATGACCAGAACTACTTCGACGTTGCGCGCAAAACATTAAAGCCTTATCTGGACGCCGGAAAAGTGAAGACCTTCTCCGGGACGGAACAGCTTCTGCCGGGCATCCGCGGAACGGTACATCCGGGCCATACCCCAGGTTCGGCGTTCTATACGCTGGAGAGCAAAGGTGAAAAAATCACCTTTGTCGGCGACATTATTCACGTCGCTGCGGTTCAGTTCCCGCAGCCCAATGTGACGATTGCTTACGATGAGGATCAGGACGGCGCCGCCAGGGTGCGTAACGCGGCGTTCGCGGAGTTTGTGAAAAACAAAGATCTCATTGCGGCTCCGCACCTGCCTTTCCCCGGTATCGGTTATGTCACGCAGGGCGAGCGGCAAGGCTACGCGTGGGTCCCGGTGACCTATACCAACCGTGACGCAAAATAATATGCCACCTTCCGATATGGATATAGATCTGCTCCTGACGCTGGATGCCCTGCTCAGGGAGCAGAACATCACCCATGCGGCCGCGCGGCTGGGTATCAGCCAGCCGGCAATGTCTGCCCGCCTTGCGCGTCTGCGTCTCCTGTTCGGTGAGCCGCTGTTTGTCCCTTCCCCACACGGACGTGGGGTGTTACCTACGCCGCGCGCCGAGGCGTTAAGGCCGCAGGTCACGACGGTTTTACAGGGCATTTCGTCAATGCTTGAACCCACCACGTTCAACGCGCAAAACAGCAACCGCACCTTTGTGATTGCCCTGCATGAGAACCCGGCGCTGATGCTCGGGGCGGAGTTGCAGAATCAGATTAGCGCTGCGGCACCGGGCATCCGCCTGCGTTTTGCGCTCCCCGAAACCCAGCTGCTGGCGGCGCAGATGGAAAATGGCGAGGTGGATATTTATGTCGGCATTAACGCGGGCGCACACGATGCATGGGTCAGACGAAAACTGTTTGACGATGAATATGCCACCGCCCAGCGTAAAGGCCATCCGCGCGGTACGGGGCCGATGGATCTGAAAAGCTATTGCGCCCTTTCCCACCTGGTGGTTTCGTCCGAGGGGGACCCTTTCTCAGGCTTTGTCGATCGGCATCTGGCGGGGCTTGGCCACCAGCGTAACGTGGTGATGTCGACGCAAAGCTACGCGATGGCGCCTGCGATTGTTGGCGGTACCGATTTGCTCTGCACCCTACCCAGACGCATGCTGCAACGCTTCGCGCAAACGCTGGATATTTTTCCGCCGCCGCTGGATCTCCCGCCGATCGTTATTGGTATGTACTGGCACCCGAAAAACGGTCAGGACCCGGCTAACCGCTGGCTGCGGGAACAGCTTCTTCAGGCCGCCGGGCGTCAGATATGATCGAGAATGTTCATCAATTTTTTCAGGACCTCAGAGCGAACCACCCGATGGCAAACCAGCGTCAGCTCACTCTCCCGGAGTCGGTCAAGAATATCCACAAAGACCACGTTTTGTACGCGTATTGCCTTCGCTGAGGCTGGCAGCATGGCGATGCCAAACCCCGCGGCGACAAGGCTTATCACCGTGGGGACATCGGTGGCATTTTGCACGACGTTAGGCTGTATACCCGCGCTATGGCAGGCATCATAAAAGTATTGCTCCAGTCCCATACCCTGCGGATCGCGCAGGGTAATCCACTTTTCCTCCTTCACAGACGAAAGCGTCAGCGCGGAAGATCCCGCCAGGCTATGGTGATGCGGTAACGCCAGCACGACTTTTTCCGTGGTGAAAGGACGGCTTTGCAGATCGTCAGGCAGCAGCGGTAGCGGCGCACGGATGATGGCCACATCCAGTTGGTTACTTTGCACGCCGGTGTAAAGGGTTTGCACGTTCCCCGTCATCATAGAAAGGGTGATGGCTGGCCATTTCTCATGAAGAAGCCGCAGCGCGGCGGGCAGTTTGCTGTCGAATATCGCGCTTGAAACACATCCGAGATTCAGCACGCCCTGCTCACCCCTGGCCGTTTGCCTGGCGTCCAGAATCGCCTGATCGGTCATAAATATCGCGATTCTGGCTTTATGGAGAAACGCCTCTCCGGCTGGCGTCAGCGTTAAGCGACGATTCGCCCGGCTGAACAGCGTGACCCCCAGGCGATCTTCAAGGGTTTTAATCTGCTGGCTCAGCGCGGGCTGCGCCATGTTCAGGCGCTCTGCCGCCCGGTGCATGTGGAGCTCTTCGGCCACCACAATAAAATTGCGCATCAGTCGAAACTGCAAATCGTGCCTCCGTCATTGATAATAATTTTCTTATCAAAATAGCATAAATGATGCAATTGATAGCAATGTTCGTCCGGTTAAGAATGGAAGCATTCAACCAAGGAGGTAAATATGGAAAACCACATTAACGATCTCAGAAGTGCCATCGAACTACTCCAGCGCCACGAAGGCCAGTACATTGAAACTGACCATCCTGTCGATCCGAATGCTGAGCTGGCGGGCGTTTACCGGCACATCGGCGCCGGCGGCACGGTCAAACGTCCGACGCGCATCGGCCCGGCTATGATGTTCAATAACGTGAAGGGTTATCCGGATTCCCGCATCCTGGTGGGCATGCACGCCAGCCGCGAACGGGCGGCGCTGCTGTTGGGGTGCGAGCCCTCTGAACTGGCAAAACACGTCGGTCAGGCGGTGAAAAATCCGGTTGCGCCCGTTGTCGTTCCGGCGGCACAGGCGCCGTGCCAGGAACAGGTGTTTTACGCCGACGATCCGAACTTCGATTTGCGTAAGCTGCTTCCGGCCCCGACCAATACGCCGATAGATGCCGGCCCGTTCTTCTGCCTGGGGCTGGTGCTGGCGAGCGATCCGGAAGACGCGTCGCTGACCGACGTCACCATTCACCGTCTCTGCGTTCAGGAGCGCGACGAGCTCTCCATGTTCCTTGCCGCGGGCCGTCACATCGAAGTGTTCCGTAAGAAAGCCGAAGAGGCGGGAAAACCGCTGCCGGTCACCATCAACATGGGTCTTGATCCGGCTATCTACATTGGCGCTTGCTTCGAAGCGCCGACCACGCCCTTCGGCTATAACGAGCTGGGCGTCGCCGGTGCCCTGCGTCAACACCCGGTTGAACTGGTGCAGGGCGTGGCCGTAAATGAAAAAGCGATTGCGCGTGCGGAAATTATCATTGAAGGCGAACTGCTGCCGGGCGTGCGCGTCGAAGAAGATCAGCATACCCATACCGGGCATGCGATGCCGGAATTCCCCGGCTACTGCGGGGAGGCGAACCCTTCGCTGCCGGTGATCAAGGTGAAGGCCGTCACGATGCGCCATCACGCGATCCTGCAAACGCTGGTCGGTCCGGGCGAAGAGCACACCACGCTTGCCGGTTTACCCACCGAGGCCAGCATCCGCAATGCGGTGGAAGAAGCCATCCCCGGTTTCCTGCAAAACGTTTACGCGCATACCGCTGGTGGCGGCAAATTCCTCGGCATCTTGCAGGTGAAAAAACGCCAGCCCTCTGACGAAGGGCGTCAGGGCCAGGCGGCTCTTATCGCGCTAGCCACCTATTCCGAGCTGAAAAACATTATTCTCGTCGATGAAGACGTGGATATTTTCGACAGCGACGACATTTTGTGGGCGATGACCACCCGCATGCAGGGCGACGTCAGCATCACCCATTTGCCGGGGCTCCGCGGTCATCAGCTCGATCCTTCCCAGTCGCCGGACTACAGCCCCTCCATTCGTGGAAACGGGATAACCTGCAAGACGATTTTTGACTGTACGGTACCCTGGGCGCTGAAGTCTCGCTTTGAGCGCGCGCCGTTTATGGAGGTAGACCCAACGCCGTGGGCGCCAGAACTGTTTAAAAAATAGTAATCTCCTCTTCTTCACCCTCTCAAGGGTGAAGAACCTCACGCTGAAATTGCCGCGTCCCCTGCTTTCTTGTAACCTTTGAGCGTTTATCACATCCCCATAAAAATTGAGACTACCGGACGCCTATGACTGCACATACTTCCAACGATCCTTTGCATGGCGTAACGCTCGAAATGCAGGTTAATGCGCTGGTTGCGCGATATGGCTGGAATGAACTGGGCAACCGAATCAAAATCAACTGTTTTCGCAAGGACCCGAGTGTTAAATCGAGTCTGAAATTTCTGCGCCGTACCCCATGGGCGCGGGCGGAAGTCGAAACCCTTTACCTCGAATCCCTTCACGATGACGGTCCCGGGGAACAGGACGAGCCGGCCTTTAATCCCTGGACGGAAAGCCGGACACCCAGGAGCTAAAACGCAAATGATGCGACACGTAAAACGGACCGGCACGCTGCTTGGCTGCGCGCTTTTACTGGTAAGTTGCACCTCCAAACCACCCAAATCACTCGTTACCCCACTGCCGCAGGCGAAACCTGTTCAGCAGACCAACGAACCCATGCGCGGGATCTGGCTGGCGACCGTCTCCCGTCTCGACTGGCCACCCGTTTCCTCGGTGAATGGCCGCAGCGCGGACCAGCGTATCGCCCAGCAGCAGCGGGCGCTGACGGACAAGCTCGATAAGCTGAAAACCCTGGGGATCAATACCGTCTTCTTTCAGGTAAAACCGGACAGCACGGCGCTGTGGTCCTCTAAAATACTGCCGTGGTCGGATACCCTGACGGGGACTATCGGGGAAGATCCCGGTTACGATCCGCTCCAGTTTATGCTGGATGAAGCGCACAGGCGCGGCATGAAGGTTCACGCCTGGTTTAACCCGTACCGCGTTTCCACCAATACGAAGCCGTCGACCATTGCCGCGTTAAACCGGACCTCGTCGCTTCATCCCTCCAGCGTGTACGTTCAACATCCGGAGTGGATCCGCACCTCGGGGGATCGTTTTGTTCTCGACCCGGGCATTCCCGAGGTGCGGGACTGGATAACCCAGGTGGTGATGGAAGTGGTGAATCGCTACCCTGTCGACGGCGTTCAGTTCGATGACTATTTTTATACCGAAACGCCGGGTTCAGCCCTGAATGATGCCTGGACCTTCAGGCGCTACGGCGAGGGATTTGCGTCAAAAGCCGACTGGCGGCGGCATAATACCCAGGAGCTGATTGTGCAGGTCTCCCGGGCGATTAAGCAGGCCAAGCCTGAGGTTGAATTTGGCGTAAGCCCGGCGGGCGTCTGGCGCAACCGCTCCTTCGACCCGGCAGGTTCGGACACGCGCGGTGCCGCAGCCTACGATGAATCCTACGCTGACACGCGCAAGTGGGTACAGCAGGGGTTACTGGATTATATAGCGCCGCAGATTTACTGGCCCTTCGCCCGCGACGCAGCACGTTACGATGTGCTGACAAAATGGTGGGCTGACGTGGTAAAACCGACCCATACCCGCCTGTATATCGGGATCGCGTTCTACAAGGTGGGCGCGCCTTCCAGAAATGAACCGGACTGGACGGTGAACGGCGGCGTGTCGGAGCTGAAAAAACAGCTCGATCTCAACGATTCCCTGCCTGACGTAAAAGGCACTATCCTGTTCCGCGAAGATTATCTTAACCAGCCGCAGACGCAGGACGCGGTGAATTACCTGCGGGGACGCTGGGGTAGCTGATGAAGAAAAGGCAGAAACGCCCTGTTTCTGCCTTTCTTTTAGGGCTTCGGCCCGAACATCGCCTCAAGCTGTTTCGCGTCAGGCATGCCCACGACTTGTTGCAGTTCGTTTTGTTCATTCAGGTAATAAATCGCCGGCGTGGCATTCGCGCCGAGGCTGTCCATTAACGTCTGATGATTTTGCAGGATCTCAACGGTTTCCCGGGAGGCCGCGCCTTCCGGTTTCGGCAGTTTTTTGCCGCCGGAGAGCTCGTACTCTTTCCAGGCCGATACCGGATCTTTCGCATTCAGGATCGCCGAGGCATTGCGCCCGCTGTTCGGGTTGAGGAACGCGACCAGCAGCGTGTTGAGCTGGACCTTCCCGGCCTTCACCCACGGCTGCGCTTCTGCCCAGAACTGTTTGCAGTACGGGCAGAACGGGTCGGCAAAGACAAAAACTTTCTTCGGCGCAGTCTCCGCGCCCTCTTTTAGCGGATGCGCCGCATTGAGCTTCTTCCACATCTCGCGGCCCATCGGGGCATATATTTCCTTCTGGAAATAGGCCTCGCTGAGGTTTGTTCCCTTATCATCATACAGATAGCCAGACACCACGTGCTTTCCGTCAGGGGTCAGAAAGAGCGTCACGCCCATGTCCTGATACTGCCCCAGCCACGCAGGCGCGCCGCCGGGAGCATCAATTTTCTTTATGATTTTGATGTCCTGCTGTTCGCTGAAGTGCTTCACCACATCCGGAAGCGTCTCCTCTGCCCTGACCAGCCCTGAAGCCAGCAGAGCAGAAAGTAACAACACTTTTTTCTTTGCAAACCGTTGAAGCATAACGACCTCTCTAAGATAGAGTTTTAGAGTGGTCGAAGATGCGTGCCCTGTCAACGCTTGCCCGTTACGCCGTCCTGGGCAGACTGAAACTTGAAATACTCTGCGACAGCTGCTGCGCCTGCTCCTCCAGCGAAGCTGCCGCAGCGGCGGACTGCTGCACCAGCGCCGCGTTCTGCTGGGTTACGCCGTCCATCTCGGTTACGGCCTGCCCAACCTGACCAATTCCGCGGCTCTGCTCTTCAGAGGCAACCGATATCTGCTCCATCAGCGCATTCACTTTATTCACAGAGCTGATAATAGAATGAATCACCTCTCCCGAGCGGTTCACCAGTTCCGCCCCGTTTTTCACGCTGGAAACAGACTGGGCGATAAGGCTTTCGATATCCTTCGCCGCCACCGCGCTTTTCTGCGCCAGCGTGCGGACTTCACTCGCCACGACGGCAAATCCCCGTCCCTGCGTACCGGCACGCGCCGCTTCAACGGCCGCGTTCAGCGCCAGAATGTTGGTCTGGAAAGCAATGCTGTTGATGACGCTGGTGATGTCTTCAATGCGCTTCGAATTGGACGCGATGGTATTCATCGTCTCGATGACTTCACGGGTTACCGCTTCGCCGGTACGGGCATTTTTCACGGCATCCTGCACCAGCTTACCGGCCTGGAAGACGTTATCGGTGTTATTCGCCACCGTCGCGCTCAGCTCTTCCATGCTGGCCGCCGTCTGGGTCAGGGCGGAGGCCTGCTGCTCGGTACGCGAGGCCAGGTCGATATTACCAGAGGCAATTTCCTGCGCCGCGTGGGTTACGGTATGGCTGGCATCGCGCACCTGAGAAAGCGTGGAGAGTAGCGCCTGACGCATCTGCTCCATCGAGCCCATCAGGCGATCGATTTCATTCCCTGAATCACCCTTGACGGATACCGGTACATCCAGCTTCCCTGCCGCAATCTGGCTACAGTGCTCACGCGCCAGGTCAACCGGTGCAAAGACAAGGCGTTTCATCAGCAGGCTGACGGCAAGGATCACCACCACGAACAGCGCGGCAATGCAGGCGATAATGACCAGTCCCGACACGAAATTACGGCTCGCATCCTCGTTCAGCGTTTTCGCGTACTTCTGGTGAACGGAAAGCACCTGATCGAGCACAATTTCATATTGGCGATCGAGCTGGGACACCACGGGGATGAGGGTATTGAAGCGTGACACATCGTGAGCGGCAGCCGCGGCGATCAGCGGCGCCAGCCCCTGGTTACGGTAGTTTTGCCACGCCACCTGGTAGTCATTGACCAGTGGGGTTTCATCCTGCAAACGCGGCGAGGCCATAAACGCCGAAAAGGCACGGTCGGCTTTGGTCAGCGCCTCTTTTACCGAGGCCAGTTTTGCGGACGAAACGGCTGCGTCCCCCGCTTCCACCATTTTCACATACTCCATGACCCTGACGCGCAGGGTTCGGCTGTGGTTAATGGGGTCAATAATCGACAGAACCACCTGAATTTCTTTGTTCACGTTATCCAGCGAATTATTACTTTTGATGATGAGCCCAACGCTGGTGATGGTGCTCGCCACAAAGAAGAAAAGCAGGGAAAACAGGATAATCAGTGATGATTTTTTCAACGACATAACAGCAAACCTCAGGAATATAGTTTCCCTTTGGTTATCGGCGAAAACAGATCTTTAATTAATTAAAGTTATGGGCGTATTCGCGAGTTGCTCATCTTTTATTCGGCTGACCGGTAACGACGTTGCAGGGTTGCATCCAGCTTGCGCTGGATCGGTTCCGGCGTCTCCCCCTCAATCAGTTTGCCAATCAGATCAAAGCAGTGCCAGGCGAGCTGTCGATTATCCTGACGAACGGTATCGACGGGAATAGACAGAGAGTCATAGAGATAGTGATCGTCGAAGCTGGCCAGACGGATATCGCTTTGCAGCAGGTTATGTTGCCCCATGTAGCGCAACACCCCTTCCAGCAGGCCACAGGCGGCGGTAAAAAGGGCTTTCGGCGGGCGGCCCAGGCGCGCGCAAAGCTCGGCAAACATTTCGTAGCCGGAGCTCGGATGGTAATTACCATGAATGATCCACTCCGGACGTAACTCGACGCTGGCGTCGCGCAGCCCCTGCTTAAAACCTTCAAGACGGTCACGGGTTGGGGAAAGCCGCGGCTGCCCGCCGAGGAAGTAAAACTCGTCCGGATGCTGGCGCGCAATGTCGGCCACCAGTCTGGCAGTTGGAGTAATCGAATCGGTGATGACCAGCGGCAGGGAGCTGTCGTTCATATGACGATCAAAGAGCACAACGGGCAGCTGTTCGCTCAGCTTTTGATAGTCCGCGTCGTTGAGCATGCTGGAGGCGACGATCAGCCCATCCACCTGGCGGGCCACCATGTTGTTGACCACCACCGTCTCCTGGCCCGGATTTTCATCGCTACAGGAGATCAGCAGCTGAACGCCCGCCTCGCGGCAGAGGGTCTCAAGCTCGTGCGAAAAAACGGCAAAACCGTAGTTGGTGATTTCCGGCACCACCAGTCCAATGGTGTGGCTGCGGTTATCCCGCAGCGAACGGGCGTGAATACTGGGCTGATAATGCTGTTCTTTGGCAATCGCCAGCACGCGCTCCCGCGTCTCTTCTGCCACGCGAAGCTCTTTGCTGCGGCCGTTCAGAACCAGGCTGGCGGTGGCTTTTGATACCCCCGCCAGCTCCGCGATATCTTTGATGGTGACGCGTTTTGTTTTTCTCACAACGACTTAGATCCGGCTGCCAAAACGCCTATTCTATCATGCAGGTGCGCAGCGACCAGTAGCGTAATGTGATGTTGGACGCACCTTCGACGCGCACCCGTGCCGGATGGTCAGGAAAATAGCGGCTGCTCATGACGCCTTCACCGTGATTAATGAAAATTTCGACGCTGGAACGGTCACACAGCACGCGCAAGTGATTAACGTCACCCTTCCAGTAGCGGGTCAACGTTTCTCCGGTTTCCAGACTGGCGCGCGCCAGACGTAAACCCTCATCATCCATAACCAGCCGCAACGCACCGGCAAAATTCACCTTCACTTGCGAAGCGCTTAACTCGAACTCAAGGCGCGTCCCGTCCAGGTCCGGCGCATCGTCGGCGCGCCCCTGCCAGTGGTGTTCATCCTCGCGCAGCGCTTCCAGCTCACGCACCGGCGTTTGCCAGAGCTTACCGTCGCGGTAGCGCAGCTCGCGTGGACAGGTCATCTGGTGGATCCAGCCGTGCGCGCGGGTGGGCTGAAGCATCTCCTCGCCGTCCGGCACGCCCATCCAGCCGATGAGAATGCGGCGGCCATCCTCTGCCACCGCGGTTTGCGGCGCATAAAACTCGAAGCCAGCGTCAAGCTCGTGCAGTTCGCCATGCGCAAAGGCAGACGTTTGATAATCAAACGCCCCGCTCATCCAGACGGCCGGATAGGTATTGAGATAGCGATGCGGCTCGCGCGCCAGCCCCTGCGGGCAGCAGATCAGCACGTGCGTGCCGTCGAGCGCAAAGAGATCCGGGCACTCCCACATATAGCCTGCGTCCGTCAGCCCGTTGACGCCGTGACCGGCGATTTCGCCGCAGGAGACCCAGGCGTGCAAATCGGCTGACGTAAACAGCAGCACCTTGCCGCGCTTATGCCGATCCTGCGCCCCGAGCACCATGTACCACTGCCCGTCATGGCGCCACACTTTCGGATCCCGAACGTGCCCGGTATACCCTTCCGGCAGGGGCAACACCGGCCCCAGCTTGGCAAAAGTGCCATCGTCGTTTTGCACCGCCAGACACTGCCAGGCGGTGCGGCCACCATCGTCAAACTTAACGTTGCCGGTATAGCACAGGGTCAGCACGCCGTTGTTATCCACGGCGCTGCCGGAGTAACAGCCGTTGCGGTCGTACTCTTCGTCGGGCATCAGCGCCATGGGCTCGTGCCGCCAGTGCACCAGATCCGCTGAACTCCAGTGTCCCCAGCACTTATAGCGATGATCGCTGTCCAGCGGGTTCCACTGATAGAACAGGTGGTAACGTCCGGCAAACCAGATAAAGCCGTTCGGATCGTTCATCAGCCCCGTCACCGGCGCGGGATGCCACTGCGGATAATGGCTGTCTGCCAGTGCACGCGGCTGGCCTTGCATCACGGCCTGCAACACGGCAGGCCAGCGGGAAGGTAACGTCATTATTCAGAGTCCGTTTTATATTTCAGCAGCAGAGAGACGGTGAACGCCACGCCAAAGGCAATCACCATACCGATGATATAGTTGAGCAGCGAGCTGGCCTGGACGATCGCCATCCCGGGCAGCGCCGTCAGCCCAACGGCGGTCATGTAGACATGCACCGATACCACCCAGGCACCGCCCGCCGCGCCACCGATCAGCGCCGCGATAAACGGCTTCACGAAGCGCAGGTTAATACCAAAAATCGCCGCTTCGGTGATGCCCAGCATCGCAGAAAACGCCGACGGTAAGGTAATGGCCTTGATTTTGGCATCGCGGGTTTTGAACCATACCGCCAGACACGCCCCGCCCTGTGCCACATTCGCCATCGCCCAGATCGGCAGCAGGAAGTTAACGCCGATTGACGGATTACCCAGCAGCCCGGCCTCAATGGCGTGGAAGCTATGGTGAATGCCGGTAATGACAATCACCGAATAAAGCCCACCGAACAGCAGCCCGGCCAGCCAGCCTGCGTGGGCAATGAGGGTGCTGAGAATGAAGGAGATTCCGTCGCCCAGCGCGCGCCCCGCCGGGCCAATAATCAACAGCGCAATAAAGCCGGAGATAATGACGGTCAGGAACGGCGTCAGGATCAGATCTAACGCATCCGGAATCGCCCGGCGCAGCTGTTTTTCCACAATGCTCATAAACCATACCGCTAGCAGCACCGGGAAGACGGTTCCCTGATAGCCAATCATGGCGATTTCGAGGCCGAAGAAGTTCATGGTGTGGAAGCCGGACGCCACGCCCCAGGCGTTGGTCAGCGCCGGGTGCGTCAGAATGCCGCCCAGCGTTGCGCCCAGATACGGGTTGCCGCCAAACTCGCGCGCGGCGGTGAAGCCAATCAGGATCGGCAAAATAATAAACGCCGCCGAGCTGCACATATCCAGCATGATATAGAGCGCGTTATCCGGGTTGACCCAGCCGTAGGTTTTAACCATCCCGAGCAGGCCCATCAGCAGACCCGAGGCCACAATCGCCGGGATAATCGGCACGAAAATATTGGAGAGCAAGCGCGCGATACGCTGGAACGGGTTCAGCTTGCGGGCCGCAATATCCGCCGCTTCCGATTTACTGGACTCGCTAATTCCTGCCGCCTGAATAAATGCAGCGTAAACCTTATTCACCACGCCCGTGCCGAAGATCACCTGCATCTGCCCGGCATTGCGAAAACAGCCCTTTACGCCTTCAACCTTGCCGATAGCCTGCTGGTCGGCAAGCGCATCGTCGACCAGTACCAGACGAAGACGCGTGGCGCAGTGCGCCGCGCTGGCAATGTTCTCTTTGCCACCGAGCAGCGGAATAAGCTCGCGAGCAATATGATTAAAATCCATAGATACCTCTTCCTGACCTCTTTTTATGATGTTCGAAACGCCCCCGCGATGCGGGAGCGTGAAGGGTTAAAACCAGGTTTCCATCTGCACCCCAAAGTTCCATTCCCCACCCGCGTTGAAGCCGCTGCTGCCAAAGGCGTCATCGCTGGCGTAGTTATCCAGCCTGCTGCTCCAGTCCATCCAGGTGGCGAACAGGCGCAGCTCAGGACGGCTGAAGAAATCGCCAATCTTGCCCGCCTTTAGCGTCGGGGCGAAGGTCAGCTTGTAGAAGCTGCCGTTAACCGCATTGCGATCCTTGTAGCCTTCCGGATTCAAATCCATGTACTGATAGCTGCCCTCGAACGCGAGGGCGAAATTCTGGGTCACCTCTTTGATCAGACGCGTGTTGAGCGTGACCCACTCATAGCGGTCGCCCTTCACGTAGCGGTCCTTACTGCTTTGCGCCAGCACGGCGGGCGCTATATGCCAGCCACCGCCCAGCGGCGTGACACCGTAACTTGCGAAGCGCCAGGTATCGGCCTCAGACAGCAGCGCGCCGTCAGAACCGATGCTTTTCACCTCCGCACCCAGACCGTGGCCGTAAAGCAGCGCCGTTTTGGCGGAACCTTCCCGCAGGCCGTAGAAACTCTCGTTATGCAAACCAACCAGCGCATGCACCCCGTTGTTCGCCGCGTCGGTTTTAATCGGATCGCCGTTGCTGTCCTTACGGTCGTCATTATCTTTTGCCCGCAGGCCGCTGACCATCAGCTGCACCGGCCCGGCGAAGTGATTCATGCTGAGGATATAGTTCTGAACGTTATTGTCGATCTCCTCTTCGCTGCCGAAGTTACGGCCATAAAGGGAAAAGTTACTGCGCAGCGTATCGTTCCATTTCACGTCATAGACGCCACCGCCGGTCCCGGCGAGGAATACCACGTCGGAATCCAGCCAGTGAATGTCGAAGTTGTCGCGATCAAAACGCTTGCCCGCCCAGAAGGTGCTGCCCTTCAGCGCGCCGGTGAAGTCCGGCAGATTACCCAGTTCGGCAAAGGCCTGACGGACGTTCAGGTCGCTGCTGTCTGCTGACCAGTCGTTATAGGTTTTCTGTCCGTCTGCCAGCATCGCCTTGAAGCGCGTCGTCGCGCCGTTATCCAGCGTCTGCTTGTGCTCAACGTTCAGCTCCACGTAGGTATCCGCTTCGTTCCCCAGACGCCCGATGGCCCCGCCCGTTTCCCCTGCGGGAGTCAGATAGGGACCGCTTTTGCTGCTGGAGGCCGCGTCGTTCATCAGCAGGCCGGAACGGGCATAACCGTGAAACTCAAAGCCGCCGGTTCGATCGGCTTTCTCCTCCAGGGCCGTGGTACGCTGCGCCACCGCCTGGGTGGTGGTTTGCGCTTTTTGCTGCGCGGTGACCAGCTGCTGCGTTTTCTCTTCCGCTATCGTGGCGCGCTTTTCAGCGGCCTGCGCGCGGGTTTCCGCCTCCTGCAAGCGCTGCTCCAGCGCCGCCAGGCGCGCTTCGATACGCGTCATATCCGTCTGGGCAAAAACAGAGGTACTGCCGGCCAGCATGCCTATCATCACGGCAAGTCTGCGTTTTTTATACATTTTGTCGCATCCCGAAAATATTGGTGAAAGTGCTAAATTGCTAAACCGGTTTAGGTTGATGATACTAAACCGCCAAATTTTGGATCGGCAACTGTTTTTGCTAAACCGTTTTAGTAAGTGTGATCGAGGCGACAATTCAGGCCGACGACCGGCGGCCCATGAGAGGAGAATTACAGTTCGTGATGGTAAGGCAGCGCGGTCATTGCCCCTTTTGCGGTTGTCGCCAGCGCCCCGCAGCGCTGGGCGAGCGTGATAACGTCTGAGAGGCTGGCTTCGCCATCACGTGCCAGGCCGAACAGAAGCCCGGCGACGAAAGCATCTCCCGCCCCGGTGGTATCAATGCATTCCACGGGTGATGCAGGATAGTGCGTCAATGTGCCTTCCTGCCAGGCGGTCACCCCCGCTTTTCCCTGCGTCACCAGCACCCGTCTGGCCGGACAGGTACGCGTCAGTGCCGCCAGCCCCTCATGCACCTGCGCATTTCCGGTTAAGAACGCCAGTTCTTCTACCGAGAGTTTCACCACGTCTGCACAGGCCAATGCCCGATCAAGACAGTGGCGCAGCTCGGCTTCATCGTGCCAGAGATCGGCGCGAATATTGGGGTCAAAGCTGACGAAACCGCCCGCCTGTCTGACAGCGGCCATCGCCTGAAACGTCGCGGAACGGCTGGGTTCGGCGCTGAGCGCGATGGAACAAACGTGCAGCCACTCCCCGGCGCGAAATGGCGGGAGGTCGCCAGCATCGAGGAATAAATCCGCACTCGGGCGAACCATAAAGGTAAAGGAACGTTCACCGTCGTTATCGAGGTCCACCACCACCGTGGAGGTCCGCTGCTGCGGGTCCAGACGCAGCCATTCTGTATTAACCTGCTCATCCGCAAGCGTTTTTTGCATAAAACGCCCAAACGGATCGTCGCCCACCCGGCCGATAAACGCGCTCCTGCCGCCCAGACGCGCAATCCCCACCGCAACGTTGGCCGGCGCGCCGCCCGGACATTGCAGCAGTTTGCCTTCACCATCGGGCAAAAGATCCACCACCGCATCGCCAAGTACCCAGACCGTCTCCATATTACTCTCTTAGCTAAATAATGTTAAACCGGTTTAGCTATTTAAGCACAGGCATAGTATTGGGGAAATAAGGCGAGGGAAAATTTGCTTAACGCACCCGATGGGGCCAGTGGATATCACCCACGCCGTTGAGCTGTGGACGGGCGAACAAAAAGCCCTGAAAGCGGCGAACACCGGCAGACTCCAGCCAGCACCACTCCTCTATCTTCTCAATTCCTTCCGCGACCAGGGTAATCTCCAGATCGGTGCAGCAGCTGATTATCGACTTCACAATCGCCTGCTTGGGGCCGCTCAGGTGGATATCGCTGACGATCTCCCTGTCGATTTTAAGCTTGTCCGGCTGGAATCTCGTGAGCAGCGAGAGGCCGGCATAGCCGGAACCAAAATCATCTATCGCCAGCCCAACCCCCTCCGCGCGCAGCTGTTTGATGGCGCTGTTGAACTGGTTGAAGCCGGAAATCATCTCGTTCTCAGTGACTTCAATGACCACCTGCTCTGGCTGGAGACCGTGCTGTTTGATCTGCGTCACCAGAAACTCAACCGCACCGGGCACGTTAACCAGCGACATCGGCAGCAGATTCACCGCCAGCTTGTGGCTACCAATGCCCAGCTTTTTCGCCAGCGCAAAGGTCCAGGCTTTGGTTTGCAGGTCGACTTCGTAAATTCGTTGGTGATCGAGGCTTCTGAAGAAATGTTCCGGGCTGCCGCCATCGTTTCCGCGTATGAGCGCCTCAAGAGAGCTGATTTTGCCTTCGGACGGCTCGACAATTGGTTGCAGCGCAAACTGGCAGGGCTGCCCCGCAAGCAGTCCTAACCCTTCACCAAACGGCGTACTTTCCCGCGACAGCGTCCATTTATCAGGCTCATAGTTCGAAGCCCGTGGCGCAGAGATTTTGCCGGTGATAAAGGTCTGGATGAATTTGAAGACCCGATCCTCAGAAGTGAGGTAGCTTTCCAGCTTGCTGTAGTGCAGTACCGAGGCCAGAATCGCCTTCGGGGTCTGAACCTCCAGGTCAAACCGCAGCATTCCCACGTTATCGAACCGTCTGCGCGGACCGTAGTCGCGCATCAGCTCCACTACGCCGGTATGCCGGTTATCTTCGCGGATGGTATTAAACAGCGCGACTACACTCTGTTCCGTTCCTTCAAGAATTTGCAGGACGTCACGGCCACTGGAGAGAAGAATGCCGGATATGCCCTGCTCCGTATTGCGGATCCTGGCCTGTTCAACCAGCTCGCTTAACGCTGCGGAGGTGCAGGTTAAGCTCAGCTGGCTTCGATAAATGAGAGTTGTCAGCACAGAAAGAGGTCCGATAGGGATATAGGCCAGAGCGGTACTGTTTAACACAGTTCCCCGGCGGGACCTAATCTATTCCGCAGCGGAATTAATTTTCCCCGATACGGCTGTCAATCCGCGCCTGCATGTAATCGTAGAACGGATTCGACGTCACGCGCATTAGCGCATCTTTGCCGACGCTCAGCACCGATGTTTCTCCCCACAGGGCAATCGTCCCGAGGCTAATGCCATAGTGATTTTTTACCTCAGGATGTCGGCCATACAGATCGTCATTGGGCGGGAACGGAATGGCAACGTGCGACAGGGAATACACCTCTTGCGGATAAGAGACCGTCAGCGGCACCACCGTTTCCCGGGTGCTACCCGCTGGCGTTGCCTTTGCCACCATTTCGAAGCTGTCGGGGCTGGCATTGGTTACAATCGTGACACCGTAACGTCTTTTTGCCTCGGGCAGCAGGTCAGCCACCGCCGTCCAGGATGACGGCCTGAACAGCGGACGGAAGCTCCCGGCCTGGTTGATATCAAATACCACCAGTTCGCTGCTGTTAGCCGGAAGCCGATCAAACAGCCTGGTAACTACGGCGCGGGTACTGACCGTTGAATCCATAACCGACTGAAACGCCATAACCGGCGGGAGCTGCGCCAGTTTGTGGTCCTGAACATCGCGATTTAACTGCTCATGCAGCGCCTGGGTAAGCAGCCAGGACTGACGTGCCGCATTCACCGGAAACGAGTTGTATTTGTAAGGGTTATATTCCGGCGCAATGTTGAGCCATGCGGCTTTGGCAAACGCCGGTAACATGGCCGGTAGCCCGGCGAATCCGGCAAAGCGAGCAAACGCCGTGACGCCAATCATCGGTGACAGCAAAACAATCTGCTGGGGTTTACGCAGTGCCGGCGCATCAAGGGCGTCGAGGGCGTATTTCATCGCCAGCGCCCCGCCGTTGGAGTAGCCCACCAGATGCAGCGGGAGATCGCTCCCCGTTAGACGCGTCGCTTCACGAACCGCAAGGCGCGTCGCCGCAAGCCACGCTTCCCACTCGACGTTTGTCAGCGCGCCCGGCGCCGTGCCGTGTCCGGGCAAACGAGGAACAACGGCCACAAAGCCGTGCTTTTGATAATTAAGAGCCAGATGCCTGACGCTGTAGGGCGAATCCGTCAGACCGTGAAGCAGCACCACCGCCCCGCGCGGCTTTCCGGCAGGCATCAGCACAAACGACCGGTTCGCATCCGGAGAAAACTGTCCTGGCCACACCAGGCTCTGGCGATAATAGCGGTTTAAGGGCGTGCGCTCTGCTGCGGTGGCTTTCGCCGTCACCTCAGCGTCGAGATCGGTGAAGATGGCGTTTTCACGGGCGACATAGGCCGCGAAGCTCGCGTTATCCATCTCCTGCACGGACATCTCGTCAGCGCGCCAGGTGTGCCAGTGATGCAGGGCCGGTCCCTGCTGGGACAGATAAACCCGCACCGCGAGCAGGGCGAGCACAACTATCCCGATAACCATCGCCAGTTTTTTTGCGAGAGCCATCAGGCGCACGCTGACCCGCCAGGGCAAATTCGCCATGTGAGGCTCCCTCTCTTGTCCACAGATCCTTCATCTTACCAAAAAATGTGAAGAGACTGACGTATTCACCAAATAGATATCTCTCGGGTCGGACACTGCACCAAAAGTGAACTACGCTGCACAAATGTTGATCATCTGTTAAACAAATATTGCATTCACTTAGCTGCACAGCGCGTTTTCGCCGCAATGTGAACATGGCACGCGTCCTGCATTGTTAATGCGGTAACAGAAATCCGGCCAATGACAGCCAGTTAACAGCGAGGCGGTATGACGACCAAACCTGAGGTGTTAAACCGTATCGAAGCGACTTTCAGCCAGCTCACCCCGAGCGAAAAGCGGGTGGCAAGCTGGATGCTGGCGCACGTCGGGCAGATCCCGTTCGAAACGGCAGAAAGCGTGGCGCTGGCCACGGCCACCAGCGGGATCACCGTCGGGCGTTTTCTGCGCAAGCTGGGCTATCGCAATCTGGATGATGCTAAAAAAAGCCTGCGCGATCCCCATCAGCCCTGGGGCATTAACGAGCGTCTTGATTCCTGGAAGCAGCAACAGCCGCTGTCGGATCGCGTTCAGCACTCCCTGTCGCTGGAGGTGGAGGCCATCGCCCATGTCTACCAGCTGGCGCAAAGCGAAACGTTCAGGCAGGTGGTCCATCAACTTGCTCATGCCGATGCCGTTTTCGTGCTGGGGATCCAGTCCACGCGCGGGATCGCCAATGCGTTCTTCAGCCATCTGGAGTACCTGCGCCCGCGCGTGAGCTATTCCGAAGGGCTCTCCGGCAGCTGGGTGGAGTCGCTTAACTCCGGCTTTGCGCACCCGTATATCGTGCTGACCGATACCCGCGCCTACTCCGCCATTGCCCGCCAGTACTGCCGCGTGGCGAGCGAAAAAGGGCTGTCGATGGCGCTGATCACCGATATCTGGTGCCCGTGGGCGCGGGATTACCCAATTGATTTACTCCAGGTGAAGACCGATACCGGCCATTTCTGGGATTCGCTGGCGCCGGTGAGCTGCCTGTTCAACCTGCTGTTGTCAGGCGTGGTGGAGGCGCTGGGGGATGCGCTGCCGGAGCGTCTGGCAGTCAACCGACAATTACAACAAGAGTTTGGTCAATTTGAACGCTAAAGGAGCGGAGCTATGCCTGAAGAGAGTCAACTGATTGATGTGGCGAAAACCTTTCCCACGCTGCATATCGATCTGAAATACGCCACTGCCGATAACATTACCGGCCGCCCAATCTACCAGCACGCCGCGTGTCTGCTGCATACGGACGCCGCCACCGCACTGGCAAAAGCGATCGGCATTGCCACGCTGGCCGGTCTGAAACTGGTGGTCTACGACGCCTACCGACCCCAGCAGGCGCAGGCGCAACTCTGGGATGCCTGCCCCAATCCGCAATACGTGGTTGACGTCGCAATTGGCTCCAACCACAGCCGGGGCACCGCCATTGACGTCACGCTGATGGATGAACACGACAACGTGCTGGATATGGGCGCCGCGTTTGACGAAATGCACGACCGCTCTCATGCCTGGCACCCTTCCGTTCCGCCCGCGGCACAGCGTAATCGTCTGCTCCTGAACGCCGTGATGTCCGGCGGCGGTTTTGTCGGCATCAGCAGCGAATGGTGGCATTTCGAGCTGCCGAACGCCGCAAGCTACCCGCTGCTGGACGACCAGTTCGCCTGTTATTCGACCACACCCTCACTGTAATTCTGGAGCCCGGCCATGAAAACAACGCTGCTTACTACCCTGATTGCCGCTACGCTCGCCCTCAGCGCCCCGCTCGCGCTGGCGGCAGTGCCAAAAGATATGCTGGTAATAGGTAAAGCTGCCGATCCGCAAACGCTGGATCCGGCGGTGACTATCGATAACAACGACTGGACGGTGACCTACCCCTCGTACCAGCGTCTGGTGAAATACAAGCCTGGCACCACGGAGGTGGAAGGCGATCTGTCGACGGGCTGGAAGGCGTCAGACGATCAGAAAGAATGGACGTTTACCCTGGCGGACAATGCGAAATTCTCCGACGGCACGCCGGTGACCGCCGAAGCGGTCAAGCTGTCGTTTGAACGCCTGCTGAAAATTAACCAGGGGCCATCCGAAGCGTTCCCGAAAGATTTGAAAGTGGACGCCGTGGATGAACATACGGTGAAATTCACCCTCAGCCAGCCGTTTGCCCCGTTCCTCTACACGCTGGCGAATGACGGCGCGTCGATCGTCAACCCGGCGGTGCTGAAAGCCAATGCCGCCGACGATGCGCGGGGTTTCCTGGCGCAAAACACCGCGGGTTCCGGGCCATTTATGCTGAAAAGCTGGCGCAAAGGTCAGCAGCTGATAATGGTGCCCAACCCGCACTGGCCGGGCGAAAAGCCGCACTTTAAGCGCGTCTCGGTGAAGATTATCGGTGAAAGTGCCTCGCGTCGCCTGCAACTTTCCCGTGGCGATCTGGATATCGCCGACGCCCTGCCGGTGGATCAGCTTGCCGCCCTGAAGCAGGAAGGCAAAGTGGCCGTGGCGGAATACCCGTCCCTTCGGGTGACCTATCTCTATCTGAACAACAGTAAAGCCCCGATGAATCAGGTGGATTTGCGCCGCGCGGTCTCCTGGGCGACCGATTATCAGGGGATGGTGAAAGGCATTCTCAGCGGGAACGGCAAGCAGATGCGCGGCCCGATCCCGGAGGGCATGTGGGGCTTCGATGCGAACGCCATGCAGTACAGCTTTGACGAGGCCAAAGCCAAAGCGGCGCTGGAAAAAGTCAACGATAAACCCGCCAGCCTGACGTTCCTCTATTCCGATAACGACCCGAACTGGGAGCCTATCGCCCTCTCCACCCAGGCGAGCCTGAGCAAGCTCGGGATTAACGTCAAGCTGGAGAAACTGGCGAACGCCACCATGCGCGACCGCGTCGGCAAAGGTGATTATGACATCGCGATTGGTAACTGGAGCCCGGACTTCGCCGATCCGTACATGTTCATGAACTACTGGTTCGAATCGGACAAAAAAGGGCTGCCGGGCAACCGCTCATTCTATGAGAACAAAGAGGTCGATGCATTGTTGCAGGCGGCCCTGAAAACCACCGATCAGGCGGAACGCACCAAAGACTATCAGCAGGCGCAGAAAGTGGTGATTGACGAGGCGGCTTACGTTTATCTGTTCCAGAAGAACTACCAGCTGGCGATGAACAAAGAGGTCAAAGGCTTCACCTTTAATCCGATGCTGGAGCAGGTCTTTAACATCGCCACCATGAGTAAGTAACGATCCATGCCGGGGGAAAGTGTATGACGTTCTGGAGCATCGTGCGCCAGCGCTGCTGGGGGTTAATCCTCGTCGTGGCCGGTGTCTGTATTATTACCTTTATTATTTCACACCTGATCCCCGGCGATCCGGCCCGCCTGCTGGCCGGTGACCGCGCGAGCGATGAAATTGTGCAGGGCATCCGCCAGCAGCTGGGCCTGGACCAGCCGCTTTATATTCAGTTTGGCCGCTATGTTGAGGCGCTGGCGCACGGTGATTTGGGCACGTCCATTCGCACCGGTCGTCCCGTTGCGGAAGATTTGAAAGCCTTTTTCCCCGCCACGCTGGAGCTGGCCTTCTGCTCCCTGCTGCTGGCGCTGGTGATTGGCGTACCGCTGGGAATTTTATCGGCGGTGTACCGTAACCGCTGGCTGGATCACATGGTGCGGCTGATGGCGATGACGGGCATCTCGACCCCTGCCTTCTGGCTGGGTCTGGGGGTCATCGTGCTGTTCTACGGGCAGCTGCAAATTCTGCCCGGCGGCGGCAGGCTGGACGACTGGCTCGATCCCCCATCCCACGTGACCGGCTTTTATCTGCTGGACGCCCTGCTGGAAGGCAACGGTGAAGTATTTTTCAACGCGCTTCAGCACCTGATTTTGCCGTCCCTGACCCTGGCCTTTGTGCATCTGGGAATTGTGGCGCGTCAGGTGCGCTCCGCCATGCTGGAGCAGCTGAGCGAGGATTATATTCGTACCGCTCGGGCGAGCGGGCTCCCGGGCTGGTACATCGTGCTGCGCTATGCCTTACCCAACGCCATGATCCCCTCCATCACCGTGCTCGGGCTGGCGCTGGGCGATCTGCTGTACGGGGCCGTCCTCACCGAAACCGTGTTTGCCTGGCCGGGAATGGGCGCCTGGGTCGTGACCTCCATTCAGGCGCTGGACTTCCCTGCCGTCATGGGCTTCGCGGTCGTGGTGTCGCTGGCCTACGTCTTCGTCAATCTGGTGGTAGATCTGCTGTATCTGTGGATCGACCCGCGAATCGGGCGCGGAGGTGCCGAATGATGTTAACTCAGGAAACGCCTGTCCCTGTCAGCACCGCTAAACAGCGCATCCACTGGGCGAGGCTGTTCTGGATGCTACGCAAAAGCCCGCTCACGCTGATCGGCGGGGTCATTATGATCCTGATGCTGCTGATGATGATGGTTTCGCCGTGGATAGTGCCGCACGATCCGAACGCGCTGGATCTCACCGCGCGTTTGCAGGCGCCGTCACTCCAGCACTGGTTCGGCACCGATGAGGTGGGCCGGGATCTGTTCAGCCGGGTGCTGGTGGGCAGCCAGCAGTCCATCACGGCGGGGCTGGCGGTGGTGGTGATTGCGGGCGGCATTGGCTCGCTGCTCGGCTGCTTGTCCGGCGTACTCGGTGGGCGCGGCGACGCCATCATCATGTGCATCATGGACATTATGCTCTCAATCCCCTCGCTGGTGCTGACCATGGCGCTGGCCGCCGCGCTCGGCCCAAGCCTGTTTAACGCGATGCTGGCGATTGCGATTGTCCGCATTCCGTTTTACGTACGGCTGGCCCGTGGTCAGACGCTGGTCGTGCGCCAGTTTACCTATGTGCAGGCCGCCCGTACCTTTGGCGCATCGCGCTGGCACCTGATTCGCTGGCATATCCTGCGTAACGCCCTGCCGCCGCTGATCGTTCAGGCGTCGCTGGATATCGGCAGCGCTATTCTGATGGCCGCCACGCTGGGCTTTATTGGGTTAGGTGCGCAGCAGCCCACCGCCGAATGGGGCGCGATGGTGGCCGTCGGACGTAACTACGTGCTTGACCAGTGGTGGTACTGCGCGTTTCCCGGGGCGGCCATTTTGATTACGGCGGTCGGGTTTAATCTGTTTGGCGATGGTCTTCGCGACCTGCTGGATCCCAAATCAGGAGGGAAGCAGTCATGAGTGATTCTGTATTATCGATTGAAGATTTACACCTGAGCTTCCCCATTTTTCGCGGCGATGTACATGCGCTCAACCACGTTTCGCTGGAGATTGGCCGGGGTGAAATTGTTGGCGTAGTGGGCGAATCCGGCTCGGGAAAATCGGTCACCGCGATGCTGGCGATGCGCCTGCTGCCGGAAGGCAGTTACCATGTTCACCACGGGCGGGTCACGCTGCTCGGGGAGGATGTGCTGAACGCGTCGGAAAAACAGCTTCGCCAGTGGCGCGGCGCAAAGGTGGCGATGATTTTTCAGGAGCCGATGACGGCGCTCAACCCCACGCGGCGGATCGGCAGGCAGATGGTGGAGGTGATCCGCCAGCATCAGCCGCTTTCACGGCGCGAAGCGCAGCAGAAGGCGATCTCCCTGCTGGGCGAGATGCAAATTCCGGACGCGGCGCAGGTGATGGATCGCTATCCGTTTGAGCTTTCCGGCGGCATGCGCCAGCGAGTGATGATCGCCCTTGCCTTCTCCTGCGAGCCGGAGCTGATCATTGCCGATGAACCCACCACTGCACTGGATGTGACTGTCCAGCTCCAGGTGCTGCGGCTGTTGAAACATAAAGCGCGCGCCAGCGGAACGTCGGTGCTGTTTATCAGTCACGATATGGCGGTAGTGTCGCAGCTTTGTGACCGGGTGTACGTCATGTACGCGGGCAGCGTAATCGAAAGCGGCAGCACGCAGACCTTGATTCACCATCCTGTGCACCCCTATTCGATTGGCCTGCTGCGGTGCGCGCCGGAAAATGGCGAACCGCGTGAGATCCTCCCGGCCATTCCCGGCACGGTGCCTAATCTCAGCCACCTGCCGCGCGGATGTGCCTTTCGCGAGCGCTGTTTTGCGGCCGGTGCGAAATGCGGTGAAACGCCGCGCTTACACTCCACGGGCGCAGAAGGCCAGCAGGCAGCCTGCTGGTATCCACAACAGGAGACACGCCATGTCTGAGGTATTGCTGGAACTGGACGACGTGCACGTGAATTTTCCCGCGCGCAAAAACTGGCTGGGGCGCGTGACGGAACAGGTGCACGCTCTGAACGGCATGGATCTCCAGATCCATCGCGGCGAAACGCTGGGCATTGTGGGGGAATCCGGCTGTGGAAAGAGTACGCTGGCGCAGCTGCTGATGGGCATGCTTAAACCGAGCACCGGCGCCTGTCAGCGCGCGAACGCGGCGGGCGGTATGCAGATGGTATTTCAGGATCCGCTCTCATCCCTCGACCCGCGTTTACCCGTCTGGCGCATCATCACCGAGCCGGTGTGGATACAGCAACGCCGCAGCGAGCGGGAGCGTCGTCAGCTGGCCGAAGCCCTGGCGCAGCAGGTGGGCATTCGTGCTGAATACCTTGACCGTCTGCCGCATGCGTTTTCGGGCGGACAGCGTCAGCGAATCGCCATTGCCCGGGCGCTCTCCTCCGATCCGGACATCATCGTGCTGGATGAACCTACCAGCGCGCTGGATATTTCCGTCCAGGCGCAGATCCTCAATTTGCTGGTTGCCCTGCAACAGCAGCGAAATCTCACCTACGTGCTGATCTCGCACAACGTCTCGGTGGTCCGGCACATGAGCGATCGCGTGGCGGTGATGTATTTGGGGCAGATTGTTGAGCTGGGCACGGCGGAACAGGTGCTGAACCAGCCGCGTCATCCGTATACGCAGCTGCTGCTTGACTCCGTTCCCCGCACCGGCCAGCCGCTTGACGACGCGCTGGCGCTGCGAAAAACCGACCTGCCCGGAAACCGGCACTTGCCGATCGGATGCTATTTCCGAGACCGTTGCCCACTGGCAACGCAGGGATGTGAACAGCCGCAACAACTTCAATCCTCTTCCGGAAACCGAAGCGTGCGCTGCTGGCGTAACCGTTAAAAAATAAGCCGGGCATCTGCCCGGCCTGTAATCAGTTCAGCTTATAGTCCAGCGTAATTTCCGCTTTCAGCAGCTGCGAGACCGGACAGCCCGCCTTCGCTTTCTGGATAATGCCGTCGAACTGCTGAGGATCGATACCCGGTACCGTCACCTTGCTTTGCAGCGCGACCTTGCTGATGGCAAAACCCCCGTCGGTTTTGTCCAGCGAGACATCCGCCGTGGTATCGATGGAGTCAGCGGTGTAGCCCGCTTCTCCCAGCATCAGCGACAGGGCCATGGAGAAACAGGCTGCGTGCGCTGCACCAATCAACTCTTCCGGGTTGGTTCCCTTCTCGCCCTCAAAGCGGGTGTTAAAGCCGTAAGGTTGCTGGTTAAGGACGCCGCTTTCGGTTGATACCGTCCCTTTGCCGCGCTTAATGTCGCCTGACCAGTGTGCTGAACCGTGCTTATGAATCGTCATTCTTGCTCTCCTTTTGGCTTACAAAGGGTTAAGTATAGGACGCCTCACCCGTTTTGCAGGGAACACAGACTAGTCCGAAGGCGCAGCGAGGTGGTTTGCCAGCGCGTCGAGAAACACGCGCTGCGCCGCAGGCTGATAGTCACGCGACAGATAAATGCCAAATATGCCGATCGGTTTTGGCGTAAAGGCGTTAAGCACCGGCACCAGGCTGCCCTCTTTGAGCGCCGCGCTGGCCTCGCGTTCGGGCAGCATGGCAATACCGCAGTGGTTTATCGCTGCCTCCATCAGCAGAGACGAGATACTGGCGCTCAGATTGCCGCTCACCGCCGTCGCGATCGCTTCGCCTTCGGGCGTCAAAAAACGCCACGATTGCCCCGCGAAGAAGCTGTAATGCAGGCAGTTGTGCCGGGCTAAATCTTCAAGCTGTTCAGGAACGCCCCGGCTGGCAAGATATTGCGGCGAGGCGCAAAGCACAGACCTGCACTCTCCCAGCCTTCGGGCGATCATGCCGGGCTCGGGGCTATCGGTGATGCGGATCGCCACGTCAATTCGCTCTCCCACCAGGCTCACCGGATGGTTATTGACATCCAGTTCGATGCGCAGCTGAGGGTAACGCTGCAACAGATCCGGCAGCACCGGAGCGATCAGCTGGGTTGCGGTAAAGTGCGCGCAGGCGACGCGCAGGGTGCCTGAGGGCAAATCCTTCACGGACTGATCTTCGATTTCCTGAGATATTTGCGACAGCGTACGGGTCTTTTGCAGCACTTTCTCTCCCGCCGCCGTCAGCGTCAGCTTACGGGTGGAACGGTTCACCAGCCGCGCACCGGCCCACTTCTCCATCTGCTCCAGATAGCGGCTCACCATCGGGCGAGAGATCCCCAGCGCCCGCGCCGCCGCGCTTAAACTTCCCAGCTCACAGATACGGTTGTACACCTGGGCGGCAATTACGCGATCCATTCTGACCTCCATTTGCTCGATTTATGAAACTAAGCATCTCCTGTTTCAGGAATTCTGGCAAATGCAGAGATCCGTACAATAGAGACTTTCCTGATGAAAAGAGAGTTGACCATGACCATCGCCCGCCTTGCTTTGCTGACCACCCTTGTTACTCCGGCCGCGTTTGCCGCGCCGTTAACCATTGATACGTACAACCCGCAAGAAAAAGGGATTTTTGCCGTCTCTTCCACCCTGGTATCTGGGCCGAAAGAGGCAGTGCTGTTTGACGCGCAGTTCAGCGTAAAGGATGGCGAAGCGCTGGTGGAAAAAATTCGCCACAGCGGTAAAACGCTGAACAAAATTGTGATCACCTCCGGCGATCCGGATTTCTATTTCGGTCTGCAACCGCTGGTGAAAGCCTTCCCGAACGCCAAGGTTGTCGCTACGCAGCAGGTGGTGGATCATATCAACGCCACTAAAGACGCCAAGCTCGCCTTCTGGGGGCCGCAGATGAAAGACGGCGCCCCCACGCAGCTTTACGTACCGCAGGTGCTTGCCTCAACCACCTTTATGATTGACGGTGAGAGAGTGAGCATTGAAGAGCCTGAAAGCTATGCGGCGTACGTCTGGATCCCCTCCGCGAAAACCATCCTCGGCGGCACGGGCGTCGCCTGGGGCATTCACGTCTGGACGGCGGATACTCAAACGCCAGAAAGCCGCAAACAGTGGCAGCAGACCCTGGATAATATGGCCGCCCGTAAGCCCGATCGCGTGATTCCGGGCCACTATCTGGGAACACCGCCCGCGGGAACCGGCGCGATTGACTTTACCCGCGACTATCTACAGCGTTTTGAACTGGCCCTCACGACGCATAAAGAATCAACTGGCGTCATCAACGCGATGAAAAAACAGTGGACGAAACTTGCGGAAGAAAGTTCTCTGGAACTGAGCGCCAAAGTGAATACCGGCGAAATGAAGTGGTAATAGCCTGATTATCTCCTGCTATATTTAAATTTTTTATAGCAGGAGTTTTATATGCAATCGCCAGTAAGGGGCATCGACCATATCGGTATTACCGTGCCCGACATTGAAAAAGCCACCCTATTTTTTGAGCACGCTTTCGGCGCGAAGGTTTTATATCATTCTGTCGATGCTGAAACCGATAATATTGACCAGTCCGCTCAGCAACACACCTTAAAATTATTTCCCGGCACTAAAATTCACGCCATCCGCATGCTCGCCATGCCTCACGGACCCGGCATTGAACTCTTCGAAATGCACGGACCTGAGCAGGGTATGCCCGCCCGCGCCAGCGATTTTGGCCTTCAGCATTTTGCTGTTTATGTTGATGATTTTGATAGTGCCATCGCGGCTTTCACCGCCGCCGGCGGCGAGATGTTTACCGCGCCGAAGCCGCTTAGCTTTCCGGATGAGCAAGGTGAAGGCAATGCTTTTTGCTATGGTCAAACCCCCTGGGGCAGCGTTGTGGAATTGATCTCCTGGCCGACCCCCATGCCTTATGAAAAAACGACGAATTTACGCCGCTGGAAGCCCTAAAATTTATTTCTGTGCTATGGCATGTGATATTTTTATTTCCAGGACGAATCTGAGCCACAACGACGAAAATATTTGTCACTCTGAATGTGAATTACGATTTTGCACGCCGTAACATTAAACAGACAACGACACGGAGGCAGCATGTTTACTTATTACCCGGCACATACCACAGCAGCACAACCGGAACTTGTTAACGCGATCGCACAAGGTCTTCACGCCGAGCACGGTGTTGTTACTGAAGATGACATTTTGATGGAACTGACCAAGTGGGTGGAAGCCACGGACAATGACATCCTCAGTGACATCTACCAGCAAACCATCAACTATGTGGTTAGCGGGCGCAACGCACCTTTATAAAAACCTGCTAAGCTGGATCTGCAACCTAAGGGGTTACATTTCGTTTGCGTAAGCAAGCTTGTCCTTAAAACTATCAACAGGATTGAGGAGTTAATATGAAATCGAACCGTCAGGCACGCCACATTCTGGGACTGAACTACAAGCTCTCTAACAAGCGTAAAGTGGTTATTGAGGAGGGTAGCGAAACGCAGGTTACCCACGCTACCGGCAGAAAACGCCCTTCCGGCAAGTAAGTTCCGGCACGAAATTCACAACACCATCGGTAATCCCGATGGTGTTTTTGTTTATGTGTTGCGGTAATTAATATTCAGCTCCTTTATAATACCAACCGACCGCACCCCGTAGCACAGGCCAGAAAGATGACAAACAGCAGTGTCAGGGACGGATCTTCTTAAAAAGAGTGAGTGACATGGACAACAAACTGAAAAAACATCGTTCCCTTTATATTCCTTACGCCGGTCCGGTTTTACTGGAGTTCCCTCTTCTGAATAAAGGCAGCGCCTTTAGCATGGAAGAGCGCAGCAGCTTTAACCTGCTGGGCCTGCTGCCTGAAGTGGTTGAAACCATTGAAGAACAGGCAGAACGTGCCTGGATCCAGTATCAGGGCTTTAAAACCGAAATCGATAAACACATCTACCTGCGTAATATCCAGGATACCAACGAAACCCTTTTCTACCGCCTCGTGCAGAACCATCTCGAAGAGATGATGCCGGTGATCTACACCCCAACGGTCGGCGCGGCGTGCGAACGCTTCTCCGAGATCTACCGCCGTTCCCGCGGCGTGTTTATCTCCTATCAGAACCGTCACAACATGGACGACATTCTGCAAAACGTGCCGAACCACAACATCAAAGTGATCGTGGTGACCGATGGAGAACGTATTCTTGGCCTTGGAGACCAGGGCATTGGCGGGATGGGTATTCCTATCGGTAAGCTTTCTCTCTATACCGCCTGCGGCGGCATCAGCCCGGCCTATACCCTGCCGGTGGTGCTGGACGTGGGGACCAACAACCAGCAGCTGCTGAACGATCCGCTGTACATGGGCTGGCGTCACCCGCGCATTACCGACGACGAGTACTATCAGTTTGTTGATGATTTCATTCAGGCCGTGAAGCACCGCTGGCCGGACGTTCTGTTGCAGTTCGAAGACTTCGCGCAGAAAAACGCCATGCCGCTGCTTAACCGTTATCGCGATGAAATCTGCTCGTTCAACGACGACATTCAGGGCACCGCGGCCGTGACCGTCGGTACGCTGATTGCCGCGAGCCGTGCGGCGGGCAGCCAGCTTAGCTATCAGAAAATTGTCTTCCTGGGCGCGGGCTCTGCGGGCTGCGGCATCGCCGAGCAAATTATTGCCCAGACCCAGCGTGAAGGCCTGAGCGAAGAGCTGGCGCGCTCGCGCGTCTTTATGGTGGACCGCTTTGGCCTGCTGACCGACGGCATGCCGAACCTGCTCCCGTTCCAGACCAAACTGGTGCAGAAGCGCGAGAACCTGAAAAACTGGGATACCGACAACGAAGTGCTCTCGCTTCTTGACGTGGTGCGCAACGTCAAGCCGGACATTTTGATTGGCGTGTCCGGGCAGACTGGCCTCTTTACGGAAGAGATCATTCGCGAAATGCACAAGCACTGCGAACGTCCTATCGTGATGCCGCTGTCAAACCCGACCTCACGCGTGGAAGCAACGCCGCAGGACATCATCGCCTGGACCGAAGGCAACGCCCTGGTCGCGACCGGCAGTCCGTTCGATCCGGTGGTGTGGAAGGACAAACTCTACCCCATCGCGCAGTGCAACAACTCCTACATCTTCCCGGGTATTGGCCTGGGTGTCATCGCCTCCGGCGCATCACGCATCACCGACGAAATGCTGATGTCCGCGAGCGAAACGCTGGCGGGTCACTCTCCGCTGGTGAACAACGGTGAAGGACTGGTACTGCCGGAGCTGAAGGACATACATAAGGTGTCCCGTGCCATTGCCTTTGCGGTGGGCAAAATGGCGCAGCAGCAAGGCGTAGCGGTGAAAACCTCTGCCGATGCGTTGCAGCAGGCAATTGACGATAATTTCTGGATGCCGGAATACCGTAGCTATCGTCGTACTTCGATTTAAATATTGCCCCTTACCCCAGCCCTCTCCCTAAAGGGGAGAGGGTCAGGGTGAGGGGAATATACGGCACTTCCCGCTAGCCAAACCCACATTCCCCCGCTACACTCCCTTCATCCATCAACCCACTGAATATATAAGGAGGCTAATTATGCTGTACTGTGAAATTTTCAATGTTTCACATACATTTGGTGATCGCACCAGCTCAAGCGTTATCGGTATCGTGCTGCGATAACTTCCGCTTGAGCGAAGACACCAACCCCTGAAATCCCTTCTCTCGGGCTTACTGAGTTATCGTCAGCGATGTTTGACGAGGCATAAACATGCCTGTAACTCCTGGGTAAGCAACAATGAGCACTCTACTCACTGCACATTCTTTACGTGTTGATACCGCGTTTGGCACGCTCTTCGACTCTCTCTCCTTTACGTTGAAAAAAGGCGACCGCATTGGCCTGCTGGGTGATAACGGCTGCGGAAAAAGTACGCTGCTGAAAATCCTCGACGGGACGCAGTCCCCTGCTGCCGGAACCGTTTCACTGGCGGGACATTGCCTGCTGGCGCGCGTGGAACAACATCTGCCGGAGACCCTTTATCCCCTGACCATGCTGGATGCAGTGCTGGCGCAGCTGCCGACCGCTGAGCGCGACAGTCTGCGCTGGAAGGCCGAGACGCTGCTGGCCGGAATGGGCTTTACGACGCAGGAAACGGCGCTGCAATCCGCCACGCTGAGCGGCGGTCAGCATACGCGTTTATTGCTGGCGAGAGCGCTGATAAACGATCCGGATCTGCTGTTACTGGACGAACCGAGCAACCACCTCGACCTGCCGACCCTGCTGTGGCTGGAGCAGTTTTTACAGCGCTGGTCCGGCAGCTTTGTGCTGGTCTCTCACGACAGACAGCTGCTGGACGCGGTAACCAACGGCAGCTGGATCCTGCGCGATAAAACACTGCACTACTTCGCCCTTCCCTGCACTGCCGCGCGTCAGGCGCTGGAGGCGAAAGACGAAAGCGATGCGCAGCGCCACAAGGCAGAGCAAAAAGAGATCGACCGCGTAACGGCCAGCGCCAAACGCCTCGCGACCTGGGGCAAGGTCTACGACAACGAAGATCTCTCCCGTAAGGCTAATCAGATGGAAAAACAGGTCGAACGGCTGAAAGAAAACCAGACAGAACTGACGGCGGGAAGCCCGTGGACCTTAACCCTGCGCGGGGACGCGCTGCGGGCCGATCGCCTGCTGGAAATAACCGGCCTCGGCGTGCCTCCGGAGCCGGGTCTGCCAGCGCTGTTTACCCTCGACAGCGCGCGGCTGAAAAGTGGGGATCGCGTGGCGATTGTGGGGCGTAACGGCTGCGGTAAATCGTCGCTGATGAAGCTTATCTGGCGTCATTTTTGCGACGAGATTTTAGACGACAGGCTTAAGCGTCATCCGCGCGTCTCGGTCGGCTACTACGACCAGACGCTGCACCAGCTGCCGGACGATGCAGCGCTGCTGGATGCGCTGGAACCTTTCGCGCCAGATCCGCAGACCCGTAAAATGGCGCTCATCAGTGCCGGCTTCCCGTGGGCGCGGCACGGGCAAAAAGTCAGTACGCTGAGCGGCGGGGAGCGTTCGCGCCTGCTGTTCGTCGGCCTGACGCTTGCCCGCTATAGCCTACTGATGCTGGATGAACCGACAAATCATCTGGATATGGAAGGCAAAGACGCGCTGGCTGTTACCCTGCAACAGTTTGAAGGCGGCGTGCTGCTGGTAAGCCATGACCGTCAACTGATCGGCCAGAGCTGTAACCGTTTTTGGCTGATTGAGGACGGCAGGCTGAGCGAATGGCACGATGCGGAGGCGGTGTTCGATCGTCTGCGCGAGGGGACCGGTCCGGTTGTCCCCGAACCGTCGATATCAGCGCTGAACGCACCACCTGCTGCGTCTGACGACCTGCTCGAACGCCTGGTCGCGCTGGAAACGCTGCTGAAAGAAGATTTGGCGCGCAAGCCCAAACATCAAAAACCGCAGTTGCAGGCGCAATGGCGAAAAGAGATTGAGGTGATAGAAGCCCAACTGTAAATCTGTACCCGGCGGTCGCTACGCCGGGTCTTTTTTGATGTCAGTGTTTTCCCCTACTGATTATTAGAGGATCGCCGTATTCTTAATCTTAAACTGCACTAAATGATGACATTATGTTGCGGCTGCCTTGCATTACTGCGCCAAAGTATTAATCCTTAATGGGTATTACACCTGCAATGCAGATACTCATCATGAAAAGGAGAAACACATGAAGGCTGCTGTTGTCACTCAGGATCATCAGGTTAACGTTACAGAGAAAACCTTACGCGCGCTCAAGCATGGTGAAGCGCTGCTGAAGATGGAGTGCTGTGGCGTTTGCCATACCGATCTCCACGTTAAAAATGGCGATTTTGGCGACAAGACCGGGGTGATCCTCGGCCACGAAGGGATTGGTATCGTCAAAGAAATTGGCCCGGGCGTCACCTCGCTGAAAGTAGGCGATCGTGCGAGCGTGGCGTGGTTCTTCGAAGGCTGTGGCCACTGTGAATATTGTAATACCGGCAACGAAACCCTGTGTCGCGACGTGAAAAACGCGGGTTACTCCGTTGACGGCGGCATGGCGGAAGAGTGCATCGTAACCGCGGATTATGCGGTTAAGGTCCCGGAGGGGCTGGACTCTGCTGCGGCCAGCAGCATCACCTGCGCCGGGGTCACCACCTACAAAGCGGTGAAAGTGTCCGAGATCAAACCCGGCCAGTGGATTGCGATCTACGGTCTTGGCGGATTGGGTAACCTCGCCCTGCAATACGCGAAAAACGTCTTTAATGCAAAAGTCATCGCCATTGATGTGAACGATGAGCAGCTTAAACTGGCTGCCAGCATGGGCGCAGACTTAACCGTGAACTCCCGCAATGAAGATGCGGCAAAAGTCATTCAGGAGAAAACCGGCGGCGCCCATGCGGCGGTGGTGACGGCGGTAGCGAAAGCGGCCTTCAACTCTGCCGTTGACGCGGTTCGCGCCGGTGGGCGCGTGGTGGCCGTTGGCCTGCCGCCGGAAGCGATGAGCCTGGATATTCCTCGTCTGGTGCTGGATGGTATTCAGGTGGTGGGCTCCCTGGTGGGTACCCGTCAGGATCTGCTCGAAGCCTTCCAGTTTGCCGCGGAAGGTAAGGTGGTTCCGAAAGTCACGATGCGCCCGCTGGAAGATATCAACGCCATCTTCAAAGAGATGGAACAGGGCCAGATCCGTGGCCGTATGGTGATTGATTTACGTTCTTAAACGGCAGTTGCCGGGTGGCGGCTTTGCCCTGCCCGGCCTTTTACGTGGACGAACGCCGATCGGAAATCCATTCCTGAACTTCAATCTGGAACGTGTCCGGCGCTTTTCGGTACATTTTACGCGCCAGGTCGAGGATAGTATGGCGCCCTAACTCCTCTTCCATCCGCTGCTGCGCGCTGTCCATAACTGACCGCACTCCGCACGGGCCGTCGCACACCCAGGCCGGTGGCGTTTCATCAAACACCGCCAGGCGTTGTCGCACTTCCCGACACTCAAACATATTTTTCTCGCCGTCGATGGCATGCGCCACGTCCAGCACGGTAATCAACTCTGCCGGACGCGCCAGCCGGAACCCGCCCCCTTTGCCTTCGGTGCTGATAACCAGCCCCGCGCGGGACAATCGGGTGAAGATTTTTCCAAGATAGTCGTACGGCACGCCCTGCAAGGCCGCCATCTCCCGGACGCTCATCTCACGCTCATTACCTTTAGCATCCACCATACACATCAGGCTGTGAATGCCGTATTCCACACCAGAACTGTAAAACGCCATGGCTTACTCCGGGTTATCGTTCGCTGCATTATAACGATTTTTAACTCAGAAAAAAGTTGTCGCAGTTAACTCCGACAAGTATAGTGGCAGTTATGTCAGACATACGGCCTGACGATCAAAAGGATCGAGTATGAAAAAGCAGATTTTAATTGTGGGTAGTGGGTTTTCCGGCATGTGGGCTGCGGTCAGCGCCGCGCGTCTTTCTGCTCTGGAGGGTAACAACAGCCTTAACATTGCTGTGCTGGCCCCCGTCCCGGAACTGCGCGTTCGCCCCCGCTTTTATGAGGAAAATGTGTCAACGATGGTCGCGCCGCTGACCGATCTGTTTGCTGAGCTGGATATTGCGTTTATTTCGGGTGAAGCACAACGCATTGATACAACGTCAAAAACCGTCTTTTATCGCGATTCAAACGGCGCCACAGCTGAAGTCACCTACGAACGCCTGATCCTCGCAACCGGTAGCCAGACTAAGCGTCCCCCGATTGCCGGCCTGGCGGAATACGCCTTTGATATCGACCAGCTTGAATCCGCAAGGCTGCTCGAGCAACACCTGGACGCCCTGGCTACACGCCCTTCCTCCCCGGAGCGTAATACCGTGGTAGTGTGCGGCGGCGGTTTTACCGGCATTGAGCTGGCAACGGAACTCCCAGCCCGACTCCGCACTCGTTTCGGTGCTGATACGAAGACCAAAGTAATCGTAGTTGAAAGAGGTGCAACCCTTGGCGGACGTTACAGCGAGGCGCTGCGTAACACAATTGAAGAAGCCAGCAACGCGCTGGGTGTTGAATGGCGTTTAAACAGTGAAATTGAAGCCATTGATGCCTGCGGCGTGACGCTCAAAAACGGAGAGCGCATTGCCAGCGCTACCGTGGTGTGGACGGCAGGTGTAGAAGCGACCCCCCTCAGCCAGCACGTTACCGGGGAACGCGACTCGCAGGGACGTCTGAAAGTCACCGACACGTTGCAGGTGCCTGCGCATCCGGAAGTTTACGCGACGGGTGATATGGCGCACGCTAAAACGGACGACGTGGGCAACACGGCGCTCATGACCTGCCAGCACGCGATCCAGCTGGGAAAATTCGCCGGACATAACGCCGCCGCCAGCCTGTTAAATCTGGCGCCGTACCCTTACCGTCAGGTGAATTACGTTACCTGTCTGGATCTGGGTAGCTGGGGCGCGGTGTATACCGAGGGGTGGGAACAGCGTGTTAAATCCGTGCGCGATGAGGGCAAGAAAATCAAAGTGGCCATCACCAACGAACTGATTTACCCGCCAACAGCAGACAGAGCGGTCGCATTTGCCGCCGCTGACCCGCTGGCGAAATTTGTGTAGTTCACGCTTACGTGCCGCGACCTGCGGGCAACGTGTGAAATCAGGCCAATGCCCCCGCGTTGGCCTGACGCTTTTTAGCGCACCGGTGACCATACAGCAGCAGTGAGGTCATCGCGGAGAAGGATAAGATCGCTGCCGGGAGCGTGACATAACTCCAGCTAAAGCCAAGGGTAATCATCATTCCACCAAAACAGGCGCCAATCGCGCTGCCGAGATTGAACGCCATTTGCCCGCCTGCGGCCCCCAGCATCTCGCCTCCCTTCGCATTTTGCAGCAGCAGAATTTGCAGCGGCGCAGAGAGCGCAAACAGCCCGGCGCAGCAGACAAATCCCATCACCAGGGAGGCCGTTTTCAGTTCGCCAAACGCAAACAGTAACAGCAGCGAAGCCACAATCACCAGGTCGGTGGTGGCGGCAATACGCAATGGACTAAATCGCGCCGATAGCTTACCGCTGAGCAGATTGCCCAGCACCATACCCAGCCCCATCAGCATCATGATCGCGGTCATGACGCCCTCGGAGAAGCCTGACACGTTGACCATAAACGGCTTCACGAAGCTAAACCAGGCAAACACCCCGGCGTTACCAAACATCGTTGCGGCAAATATCAGCCACGGTTCAGGCTTCTTCAGAAAGTGGAATTGCTCTGCCAGGCGGGTGGTGGAATTGTCATAGAGAGAGGGAACCCAGAGCAGGACAGACAGGATCACCAGGGCGTCAAACACCGCAATTAAAAAGAAGGTGTAACGCCAGTTAAATTCATGTCCCAGCCACGTCCCGAGCGGCACGCCAAGCAAATTGGCAACGGTCATCCCGGCTATCATCCCGGCCACAGCGACCGTTACTTTTCCCGGCGGTGCAATTTTTGACAGGATGATCGCCCCCACACCGAAAATCGCGCCATGCGGGAAACCAGAGATCAACCGCCCCGCCGCCAGCCCTACGTACGAGTCAGAGAAAGTAAAGAGCGCATTACCGACGACGCACATCGCCACCAGAAACAGCAGCGTGGTTTTCAGCGAGAATTTGCTGGAGAACAGCGCCACAATCGGCGCGCCGATCACCACGCCAAAAGCATAAAAGGAAATCATATTCCCGGCGGAGGGAATCGAAATGCCCGTGTCATGAGCCAGTTCTGTCAGCACGCCCATGATGCCAAATTCAGCCATCCCCAGGCCAAAGGTAGCCAGTGCTAACGAAAAAATTGTTTTTTTCATACCGCGACCACTGTTGAAAAATATGCAGCGAGCATTATTGAATAAACTTGTATGGTGAACCAGTTCAAATCAGCTTTCTGACACATTAATCCATTCATTCAGGTCGATTACACTCTTAGTACGGCCTCGATTCCGCGACCGCACACAAAGGGAGACCCACCATGGTCAGTAAGAAGAAAACCCGTATTGTTGATGATGTCGCTAAAAATGCGCCACTCAAAACCAAAGCGTATGAGCAAGAACTTCGCCGCCTCCATGTTGAACTGGTTAAGCTCCAGCTATGGGTGGTCGCCAAAGGGTTAAAGGTCTGTATTGTTTTTGAAGGACGGGACGGCGCCGGTAAAGGCGGCACCATCAAAGCCATCACCGAGCGCGTCAGCCCTCGGGTTTTCCGCGTCGTTGCGCTACCGGCCCCTACCGATAAAGAGAAAAGTCAGCTCTATTTTCAGCGTTACGTATCCCATCTGCCCTCTGCCGGTGAAATCGTGATTTTCGACCGCAGCTGGTACAACCGCGCTGGCGTGGAGAAGGTAATGGGTTTCTGTACCGAAGAGCAGGTCGAAAAATTTCTTGATGGAACGCCGGTGATGGAAAAAGCGATGGTCGATGCCGGGATCATTTTGCTGAAATACTGGCTTGAGGTCACGCCAAAAGAGCAGGAGCGCCGCCTGCGCGACCGCATTAACGACGGTCGCAAGGTATGGAAGCTGTCTCCGATGGACATTAAATCTTTCAACCTGTGGGATGAATATACCCTCGCACGCGACGCCATGTTTAAAGCGACCGACACTGCCTGGGCGCCGTGGTTTGTGGCGCGTTCAGAAGACAAAAAAAGGGTGCGGCTGAATATTATTTCGCATCTGCTTTCGCAGATCCCTTATAAAGACGTTCACGTCGACAAGGTGGATTTACCGAAACGAAAAATCGGCAAAGTGAAGCCAACAAAATATCCCTTCCGGTATATTGCAGAGCGGTTTTGATATTGAGAAGTAGGCCCGCGCAAGCGCAGCGCCGCCGGGCAAAGCCGACGGCGCAGGGCATTTACTTCATCCCTTCTGAACTCTCTTTTTGCGCTTCAAGACGCTCAACGTCCCGGTACCAGCGTGGGTGGTGCTTCTGCGCCCAGCGGCGGCTCACCTTCCCTTCAATCATGCCTTTAATTGAACCTTTCACCCAGAATGCCATATACATATGGATCAGGATGGCATGGATCAAAATGATGGCTGACGTCGCGTGGATCAGCAGTCCGTAGCGCACCACCTGAATCGGGAAATAGTGCGCAAAATACGGTCGCCAGATAATCACCCCGGTCACCAGCAGCACAAAAATCATGCTCATAATGGTCCAGAACATCATCTTCTGCCCGGCATTGTATTTGCCTACCTTCGCGACCTTATGCTCGTTGCCTTTCAGTACCTCAACAATCCCTTTAACCCAGGGAATATCCTGCTTGTCAGGGATGTTGTGATGAACGAAACGCACGAACATAAACATCAGCACCACGAAAATCAGCACGCCGAAAAACGGATGCAGAATGCGCCCCATTTGCGGCGTCCCGAAGGTTTCCGTAAGCCACTGTAGCGTCGGGAAAAAGAACGAAATGCCGGATACCGCCACCAGGAAGAAGCAGATCACCACCGTCCAGTGACAGGCGCGATCGACAAACTTTGTGCGCACTATCATTTTCGACTTACTCATGATGCTCCTCCTCGTCGTCATCCACCTCTTTATTCGGCCCGATACCGATATAGTGATAAATCAGCCCGGCAAAGGTGGCGATAAAGCCCGCCGCAGAGAGCGGTTTAAGCGCCCCTTTCCAGAGGTTGATTGAGGTATCGATCGCCGGATCTTTCGGCAGATTGTGATACAGCTCCGGCTGGTCATTGTGGTGCAGAACATACATGACGTGTGTACCGCCCACGCCCTGCGGGTTATAGATCCCTGCCTTGTCATAGCCCCGTGCTTTGAGCTTATCCACCCGCTGCTGCGCCACTTCCAGCATCTCTTTTTTGGTGCCGAAGTGGATCGCCCCGGTCGGACAGGTCTTAACGCACGCAGGCTCCTGGCCGACGCTGACGCGATCGACGCACAGCGTGCATTTGTATACCCGGTTATCCTCTTTATTGAGGCGCGGGATATTAAACGGACAGCCCGCGATGCAGTAGCCGCAGCCAATGCAGTTGTCCTGCTGGAAGTCGACGATGCCGTTGGCGTACTGAATAATGGCGCCAGCAGACGGGCACGCCTTCAGGCAGCCCGGATCTTCACAGTGCATACAGCCGTCTTTGCGGATCAACCACTCCAGCTTGCCGTTCTGGTCGGTTTCGCTAAAGCGCATCACCGTCCAGGACTTGGCGCTCAGGTCAGCCGGGTTATCGTAAACCCCGACGCAGTGCCCTACCTCGTCGCGGATATCGTTCCACTCCGAGCAGGCCACCTGGCAGGCTTTACAGCCCACGCAGGAGGAGACATCAATCAGCTTGGCGACTTCTGCCTTGTAGTCCCGCGCACGAGGCGCGGGGGTTATCGGGTTGGTCGCGGAGCGTTTAATAATGTCTTGTGTTTCCATCGCCATTTAATCGCTCCTTACGCTTTCTCGATGTTGACCAGAAACGCTTTGTACTCCGGCGTTTGCGAGTTGGAATCGCCGACGTTTGGCGTCAGGGTGTTGGCGATATAGCCTTTCTGCGCCACCCCTTCAAAGCCCCAGTGCAGCGGAATACCCACCGTCTCGACCTGCTGGCCGTGCACGTTCAGCGACTGCAAACGACGGGTCACCACCGCCACCGCGCGAATAAAGCCACGCTTGCTGCTCACCTTCACGCGATCGCCGTTGGCAATGCCCTTCGCTTTCGCCAGCGTTTCGCTGATCTCCACAAACTGTTCCGGCTGCGCAATAGCGTTAAGCCGCGCGTGCTTGGTCCAGGTGTGGAAATGCTCGGTCAGGCGGTAGGTCGTTCCGACATACGGGAACTTGTCCTTTTTACCTAAACGCAGCACGTCGTCTTCATAGATGCGCACCACCGGGCTGGAGACCACGTTCGGGTGCAGCGGGTTAGTGCCGAGCGGCGTTTCCATTGGCTCGTAGTGTTCCGGGAACGGCCCTTCCGCCAGCTTGTCGATAGCAAACAGACGTCCCAGCCCTTCCGGCTGCATGATAAACGGCCCGGTGTTGCTTCCCGGCGCGGCGGTATTGAAGTCCGGGATATCATTCCCCGTCCACTTCGTGCCGTTCCACTCGATCAGCATGCGTTTCGGATCCCACGGCTTGCCGTTCACGTCTGCGGACGCACGGTTGTACAATACGCGACGGTTCAGCGGCCACGCCCATGCCCAGCCCAGGGTATTGCCCAGGCCTGACGGGTCGGCGTTATCGCGGTTAGCCATCTGGTTACCCTGCTCCGTCCAGCTGCCGGTGTAGATCCAGCAGGACGAGGCGGTAGTACCGTCGTCACGCAGCAGCGCGAAGCTGTTCAACAGCTGGCCTTTCTTCGCCACCAGGTTGCCGTTGGCGTCGTAGAGATCCGCCAGCGCCACGCCGTTGTTCTCTTTCGCGACTTCCTCAGACTCAGGACGATCCGGCTGCTTGTAGTTCCAGCTCATCTTCAGCAGCGGCTCGACGCCTTTGCCGCCTTCGGTGCGGTACATTTCGCGCAGACGATGGTATATGCCGGCCAGAATTTCGCCGTCATTACGCGCTTCGCCCGGCGCATCCTGCCCTTTCCAGTGCCACTGAAGCCAGCGGCCAGAGTTGGCAATAGAACCATCTTCTTCCGCAAAGCAGGTAGATGGCAGGCGGAAGACCTCGGTCTGGATCGCTGCCGGATCGACATCGTTCGATTCACCGTGGTTCTGCCAGAAGGTAGACGTTTCGGTGACCAGCGGATCGATAACCACCATGTACTTCAGCTTGCTCAGGCTGCGAACGACTTTGTTTTTATCCGGGAATGACGCAACCGGGTTAAAGCCCTGGCAGATATATCCGGTGACGTCGCCCTTATCCATCATGTTGAAATACTTGATGACGTCATATGCCTGGTCCCATTTCGGCAACCACTCAAAGCCCCAGTCGTTTTCCTTCTGCGCCGCGTCGCCGTAGAACGATTTCATCAGGCTAACGGCAAATTTCGGATAGTTACTCCAGTAGTTCACCTGATCCGGACGCGTCGCTTTCGGCGTGTTGGCGTCAAGCCAGCTTTGCCAGTCGCTCTGCTTCTCGGACGGCAGCGTCAGGTAGCCCGGCAGGCTGGTCGACAGCAGGCCGAGGTCGGTTAAGCCCTGAATGTTGGAGTGTCCGCGCAGCGCGTTCACGCCGCCGCCGGCCATGCCCATGTTGCCGAGCAGCAGCTGGATCATCGCCATGGTGCGGATGTTCTGCGCCCCGACGGTGTGCTGTGTCCAGCCCAGCGCATACAGGAACGTGGTGGTTCTGTCAGCGGCGCTGGTGGAAGCCAGCACTTGACACACCTTCAGGAAATCGGCTTTTGGCGTTCCGCAGATGTTTTCAACAACGTCCGGCGTGTAGCGGGAAACGTGCTGCTTCAGCAAATTCCACACGCAGCGCGGATCGGTCAGGGTGTCGTCGCGTTTCGCGTAGCCGTTTTCGTCGAACTGGTAGTTCCAGGACGATTTATCGTACTGACGTTTTTCCGCGTCATAGCCGCTGAACAGGCCATCTTCAAAGGCGAAATCTTCCCGCACCAGCAGGCTGGCGTTGGTGTAGTGCTTAACGTATTCCGCGTTGATTTTGTTGTTTTCAATCAGATACAGCAGCACGCCGGAAAGGAACGTAATGTCCGTACCGGAGCGGATCGGCGCATAGATATCCGCCACCGATGCCGTACGCGTAAAGCGCGGATCGACGACGATGAGCGTCGCATCGTTGTTATTTTTCGCTTCCATCGCCCAGCGGAAACCCACCGGATGGGCTTCAGCGGCGTTACCGCCCATCACCACCACGACGTTAGCGTTTTTGATATCAACCCAGTGGTTGGTCATCGCACCGCGACCAAATGTTGGAGCAAGACTTGCTACCGTTGGTCCGTGTCAGACGCGCGCCTGGTTATCTACCGCCAGCATGCCAAGGGAGCGCACAAACTTCTGCGTCAGCATGCCGGTTTCATTACTTGCCGCAGACGCGCACAGCATCCCGGTGGAGGTCCAGCGGTTAACCGTGACGCCCTGCTCGTTCTTTTCAATAAAGTTGGCGTCGCGGTCCGCTTTCATCAGTTTTGCAATACGGGAGAAGGCCTCGTCCCAGGAGATGCGCTGCCATTTGTCGGAACCCGGTGCACGGTATTCCGGATAGCGCAGGCGGTTTTCACTGTGAACGTAGTCCAGCAGTCCCGCCCCTTTCGGGCAAAGTGCCCCGCGGCTCACCGGATGATCCGGGTCCCCTTCAATATGATAAATCGCTTCTTTGGCGTTCTTCGCGCCATCACCCAGGCTATACATTAATAGCCCACAACCCACGGAGCAGTATGTGCAGGTGTTACGGATCTCTTTCGCACGCAGCAGTTTATAGTTGCGTGCCTGAGCCAGCGCCATTTTGGGAGCGAATCCCAGCATTGCGGCTGTTGTTCCGGCCATACCGCCCGCGCAGATTTTAAAAAATTGTCTGCGGCTGACGTCCATTGCTGTCCTCGTTATCTGAAAAGACTTCGCGCCGCAAACTAACAGCAAAGCCCCTGTTTTTTTTGCGTCAAATCAAGGTCGCCGAACTTCGCCCCCTTAATAGTCACCGCCGGTATGATTTATTACTCCTTTCGGGTTAACCGCGAAACAGAAAATTCGCCTGGTGAATGGGTTAGATGCTATAAGTTTACCCTTTGATTTTTATAAGACTGGCAGGGTAATGGACAGAAAAAAAGCAACGCTGATTGGTCTGGTGGCCATACTGCTGTGGAGCACCATGGTGGGTCTCATCCGCAGCGTCAGTGAGGGACTGGGCCCGGTGGGGGGCGCAGCGATGATCTACACCGTCAGCGGGTTATTGTGTCTGGCGACAGTAGGTTTCCCGGATATTAAACGGTTTTCGAAAGGCTATCTCATTGCGGGCAGCGTCCTGTTTGTCAGCTATGAAATGTGCCTTGCCCTGTCGCTTGGTTTTGCCGCGACACGCTCGCAGGCAATTGAGGTGGGCATGGTCAACTATCTCTGGCCAAGCCTGACGATTGTGTTCGCCATTTTGTTCAACGGGCAAAAATCCACCCTGTGGGTGATCCCCGGCTTAGCGATCTCCCTGCTGGGCGTGGGCTGGGTCTTAGGCGGCGAAAACGGGCTGCACGTTCACGACATCATGCAAAACATCGTTTCCAGCCCACTGAGCTACGGGCTGGCATTTGCCGGCGCCTTTATCTGGGCCGCCTACTGCACCGTCACCAGCAGGTATGCCAGAGGGCAAAACGGCATTACCCTATTCGTCCTGCTGACCGCCTTAAGCCTGTGGGTGAAATATGCCCTAAGCGACCAGCCCGATATGGTGTTCAGCGTGCCGGTAGTAGTGAAGCTGCTGATGTGCGGCGTTGCACTAGGCTTCGGCTATGCCGCCTGGAATATTGGGATCCTCCACGGTAACGTGACGGTGCTTGCAGCCGTCTCCTACTTCACCCCGGTACTTTCTGCCGCACTGGCGGCTATTGTGCTGAGCTCACCGCTTTCATTCTCATTCTGGCAAGGAGCATTAATGGTTTGCGCCGGGTCATTACTGTGCTGGTATGCCACCCGTAAATAGGCATTTTATTTCTGGCCGGGGTCGCCACGCCCGGCTATTAATTAACATAAATTTAAAATGTGATCACACTTGAGAATATTATTTATAACATTAGAGAGGGTGACGTCTTCCGCTTATATTGCCCTTATGCAACTTTGCCTGCGGCGTTAAATTGACAGAAACTGACAACGCACGTAATTAATTGCAGCGAAATATTCCCACCCTATATAGCACAAACTGCAATAGTTTATTTCTGAATGTGTCTATTAAGGACAACTTCCCTGTTTTCAACAACACTCCCAACATACTGTTTTAACGGCAATTAAAAATAATTCCACTTAAGTAACGTCATTCCATCGCTCTGAATTAGAAAATAAAGCGTCCGCTATTAAATTATAAGCCGCTAAATTATCATGGCGAGTTAATAAACGTTTTATGTATAAATATTAATCTAATTATCCACATTTACGGCAATTTTTCAGATCGCGATCACACTAATTGAAATTTTCTTTAATATTTTGAAACTTATTATTGAAAGCAGTCTACGGAATTTTAAAAATAGTTTGCCATTGACGATAAGCCTCGTTTAAAAATCGCTCATATGGTTTAGGAAATACCTAATTAAAATTATAAAGGTCAATTAAGATGAAACTTAAATTAGTTGCAGTGGCAGTCACTTCCATGTTGGCAGCAGGCGTTGTTAACGCGGCTGAAGTTTTTAACAAAGACGGTAACAAGCTGGATCTGTACGGTAAAGTTACAGGTCTGCACTATTTTTCTGATGATGCAGGTAGCGACGGCGACAAAACGTATGTTCGTCTGGGTTTCAAAGGTGAAACGCAGATCAACGATCGTCTGACCGGTTACGGCCAGTGGGAATATGAGTTCAAGGGCAACCGCTCTGAAGCTCAGGGTTCCGACGGCAACAAAACCCGTCTGGCCTACGCGGGTCTGAAGTTCGATGAATTCGGTTCTTTCGACTACGGTCGTAACTACGGTGTTGCTTACGACGTTGGCGCATGGACTGACGTTCTGCCAGAATTCGGTGGCGATACCTGGACGCAGACGGACGGCTTCATGACCGGCCGTACCACCGGCGTTGCAACCTACCGTAACACCGACTTCTTCGGTCTGGTTGACGGTCTGAACGTTGCCGCTCAGTACCAGGGTAAAAACGACCGTACTAATATCACCGAATCAAACGGTGACGGCTGGGGTCTGTCTTCTACCTATGAATTCGACGGCTTCGGCGTGGGCGCAACCTACGCGAAATCTGACCGTACTGACCGTCAGGTTCGTGCAGCAAGCAACCTGAACGCAGGCGGCGATAACGCAGAAGTATGGGCAGCGGGCCTGAAGTACGATGCGAACAACATCTACCTGGCAACCACCTACTCTGAAACCCGCAACATGACCGCGTTCGGTGACGGCCACGTTGCAAACAAAGCGCAGAACTTTGAAGTTGTTGCACAGTACCAGTTCGACTTCGGCCTGCGTCCGTCCATCGCTTACCTGAAATCCAAAGGTAAAGACATCGGCTCTTACGGCGACCAGGACCTGGTGGAATACATTGATGTTGGCGCGAGCTACTACTTCAACAAAAACATGTCCACCTACGTTGATTACAAAATCAACCTGGTTGATGACAGCCAGTTCACCAAAGATGCCAAAGTGGCGACCGACAACATCGTTGCTGTTGGTCTGACCTACCAGTTCTAAGACAGGTTCGTTATGAAAAGCCAGCCTCTGCGGCTGGCTTTTTTTATGCCTGCTCTCCTGCCTTCGCCAGACTAAACCAGATCCCGACCGCCAGGATCAGCAGCATGCCTCCCGCACTGCCTAACGCGACGCTGTGTGACGTGATAAACGCCGTTTTGGCTGCGTCAATCACCGAGTCAGCGAGGGCTGGCGTCAAATCCTGCGCCACCCTGACCGCTTCGCCGATGGATGACGAGGCCTTACCTACAAGCGACGCGTCCAGCGCCTGCGGCAGGTCAATGGATGCCGAGAAGCTGCGGGTTAACAGCAGACCGAAAATGGCGATCCCCAGACCTGCCCCCAGCTCATAGGACATGGTTTCGATCGCACCTGCGGCGGCGGCTTTCTCTTTCGGCGCGGCGGCCATGATCGCCGACGTGGAGGCGAGCAGCGCGCTGGCGGCGCTAAAGCCCAGCAGCACCATCAGGCTCCACGCCTGCCACTGTTGCGTACTGAAATCGAGCGTCGACAGGCCGATAAAACTGACCGCGCTTAGCCCCATGCCCCCGGCCGCGACAATGCGCAGCCCCAGACGTCCCACCAGCACGCCGGCAATCGGCCCGCTGAAGCCGCTCGCCACCATCACCGGCAGCATAAACATCCCTGCTTCAAACGGCGTAAAACCATGCACGAACTGCAACTCCTGCGCCATCAGCAGCTCAAAGCCCACCAGCGCAATCATGGCGGTCATCGCCATCACCACGCCGCTTAAAATGATGCGGTGGCAAAACAGGCGCATGTCGATCATCGGCACGCTCGCGCGCAGCTGGATACGGACGAAGACAAACAGCATCGCCGCCCCGGTCAGTAAGGTGCTGCCCACGATCCACGGCGACAGTACCCCTTTCAGGGCCGTTTTTGCGCTGTAAACCAGCAGCAGGATCGCCACAATCAGCATGATCGCATGGCTGATATTCAGCGGCTGCTCTGGTCGTCCCTGTTGAGCAGGCACAAAGCGCGCTGCGAGCGACACCACAATCAGGACAATAGGCACGTTAATCAGGAACACCGATCCCCAGTAAAAGTGTTCCAGCAGCATGCCGCCAATCAGCGGGCCAAACGCCGCCCCGCCCGAACCCACCGCCGCCCAGACGCCAAGCGCGATATTACGATGCCGCGCGTCGACAAACAGCGTGCGGATGCCCGCAAGCGTGGCCGGGATGATCATCGCCGCGCCAATCGCCAGCGATGCGCGGGCGGCAATCAGCCAGCCCGCCGTAGGTGCGAAGGCCGCCGCCAGCGACGACAGGCCAAACAGCGTACTGCCAATCATCAGCAGGCGCTTGAAGCCAATGCGATCCCCCAGCGCGCCCATGGGCAGCACCATTCCCGCCATCACCAGCGAGTAGATATCAATAATCCACAGCAATTCGTTGCCGCTGGCACCCAGCGTCATGCTCAATGTCGGTGCGGCCACGTGCAGCACCGTCGCGTCAATCGCCACCGGGATATACACCAGCACGATAATCACTAACGCTAACCACTGACGAAACATAAATTTCCTTTTCAGTTAAAAACTGGACACATGTCCAGAATGCGATCCTACGTAAAGTTGAACGCTTGTCCAGCTCTTTGTTACACTCGTTGCGTTGCTATTGAGAGTGAGGAAATATGCGTTATCTGAGCAAGGACGAGCGTCGGGAAGAAATATTACACGCTGCAATGCGCGTGGCCCTGTCTGAAGGGCTATCGGCGATGACCGTCCGCCGCATCGCTACCGAAGCGGGCATCTCGACCGGGCAGGTTCATCATCATTTTGCTTCGGCGGGGGAACTCAAAGCGCTGGCGTTTGTACGGCTGATCCGCGATCTGTTGGATGCGGAGGTTGTGGGTGAAAATGCCGGCTGGCGCGAACGCCTGCACGCCATGCTCGGCAGCGATGACGGCGGGTTTGAGCCCTACATTCGCCTGTGGCGCGAAGCCCAGATCCTGGCAAGTCGGGATAGCAACATAAAAGGTGCGTACGTTCTGACCATGGAAATGTGGCACCAGGAGACGGTGGCGATAATTCGTGCCGGGGCGGAGGCCAACGCCTTTACCCTCACCGACCGACCAGAAAATATTGCCTGGCGCTTAATCGGGCTGGTCTGCGGTCTCGACGGTATTTACGTTTTAAATATGCCGGAAATGGACGATGCGGCATTTAATAAGCATCTGGACAAACTTATCTCCCTCGAATTGTTTTAATACTCCCATCGGAGTATTAATTTCCGTAAAAAGTTACATTTCGTAACACATAAAGCGAACCCTGATTCCCTTTCTAAACTCAGGGATTCGCTTTTTTTATCTATCCTTTCAGATGTATCCCAAAACATCCAATAACATCTACATACCACCAACAAGCATCTAACTGTTTTTAATTGTTTTTTCTCTTAATCTGGTTGAGCAAGAGGGCGATATGTCACAACAAAGTGAGAAAAGTAATCAGCATCTATTGAGTAACTGGAAACCGGAAAACGCGCAATTTTGGGAAAATAAAGGGAAACATATCGCACGAAGAAACCTATGGATTTCCGTTGCTTGTTTACTGCTGGCGTTTTGCGTATGGATGTTATTTAGCGCCGTTGCGGTTAATCTTAATAAAGTCGGATTTAATTTCAGCACCGACCAGCTTTTTATGCTAACTGCATTACCTTCCCTGTCCGGCGCGATATTGCGTGTCCCCTACTCTTTTATGGTCCCCATATTTGGCGGGCGTTACTGGACCGTGCTAAGCACCGTCATTCTGGTGGTACCCTGCGTCTGGCTTGGGTTCGCCATTCAGAATACCGCCACGCCTTACTGGGTGTTTATCATCATTGCGCTGCTGTGCGGCTTTGCCGGGGCCAACTTTGCCTCCAGCATGGGCAATATCAGCTTCTTCTTCCCGAAAGCCAAACAGGGCAGCGCGCTGGGCATTAATGGCGGGCTGGGTAACCTGGGCGTCAGCGTCATGCAGCTGGTCGCGCCGCTGGTGATTTTCCTGCCAATGTTCACCTTCCTCGGCGTGCACGGCGTGCCGCAGGAAGACGGCTCAACGATGTGGCTGGCGAATGCCGCCTGGATCTGGGTGCCGCTGCTCATTCTGGCCACGATTGCCGCGTTCTTTGGCATGAACGATATCGCCAGCTCGAAAGCGTCCATTGCCAGCCAGTTGCCGGTGCTGAAACGCTTTCACCTCTGGCTGCTGAGCCTGCTGTATCTCGCCACCTTCGGCTCGTTTATCGGCTTCTCGGCGGGCTTTGCCATGCTGTCGAAAACCCAGTTCCCGGACGTTAACATCCTGCATCTCGCCTTCTTCGGCCCGCTGATTGGCGCACTGGCGCGTTCGGCGGGCGGAATGATCTCCGACCGGCTGGGCGGCGTGCGGGTTACGCTGATCAACTTCGTCTTTATGGCCGTCTTCAGCGCCCTGATTTTCCTGACGCTTCCCGGCACCGGCTCCGGCAGCTTTATGGCGTTCTATCTGGTGTTTATGGGGCTGTTCCTCACCGCGGGTCTCGGCAGCGGATCGACCTTCCAGATGATTGCGATCATCTTTCGCCAAATCACCCTCGACCGTGTGAAAAAGCAAGGCGGCACCGACGAGCAGGCGCAGCACGAAGCGGTGACGGAAACCGCCGCCGCGCTGGGCTTTATCTCCGCCATCGGCGCGGTGGGTGGATTCTTTATCCCTAAAGCGTTCGGCACATCGCTGGCCATGACCGGTTCGCCGGTTGGGGCCATGAAAGTTTTCCTCGTGTTTTACATCGTCTGCGTGTTCGTCACCTGGCTGGTGTACGGCCGCAAATCTTCAAAAAAATAATAACTACATTTTCGCCGGAGCGTGATGCATCGCCCTCCGGCAATGCTATCGAAGCAGGAGAAATGTCATGAGCAAACTGTTGGACCGCTTCCGTTACTTCAAAACAAAAGGCGACAGTTTCGCCGAGGGGCACGGGCAGGTGTATCACACCAACCGCGACTGGGAGGACAGCTACCGTCAGCGCTGGCAGTTCGACAAAATTGTGCGTTCCACCCACGGCGTGAACTGCACCGGCTCCTGTAGCTGGAAGATTTATGTTAAAAACGGCCTGGTCACCTGGGAAACCCAGCAGACCGACTACCCGCGCACCCGCCCTGACCTGCCTAACCACGAGCCGCGCGGCTGTCCGCGTGGCGCAAGCTACTCCTGGTATCTCTACAGCGCCAACCGTCTTAAGTACCCGTTGGTGCGCCGCAGGCTGATCGAACTCTGGCGCGAGGCGCTGGCGCAGCACAGCGATCCGGTGCTGGCCTGGGACGCCATCCAGAACGATCCGCAAAAGGCGCAGAGCTACAGGAAGGTGCGCGGTAAAGGCGGGTTTATCCGCTCGAACTGGAAAGAGCTGAACCAGCTGATTGCCGCCGCCAACGTCTGGACCATCAAACATTACGGCCCGGACCGCGTGGCAGGTTTCTCCCCTATTCCGGCGATGTCGATGGTCTCTTACGCCGCCGGTACGCGCTACCTCTCCCTGCTCGGTGGCACCTGCCTCAGCTTTTACGACTGGTACTGCGATTTGCCGCCCGCGTCGCCGATGACGTGGGGCGAACAGACGGACGTGCCGGAATCCGCAGACTGGTACAACTCCAGCTATATCATCGCCTGGGGCTCGAACGTGCCGCAGACGCGTACTCCCGACGCCCACTTCTTTACCGAGGTGCGCTACAAGGGCACCAAGACCGTTGCGATTACGCCGGACTTCTCGGAGGTCGCCAAGCTGAGCGACCAGTGGCTGGCGCCCAAACAGGGCACCGACAGCGCCCTCGCCATGGCGATGGGCCACGTGATCCTCAAAGAGTTCCACCTCGATAACCCGAGCGACTACTTCCTCAACTACTGCCGACGCTACACCGACATGCCGATGCTGGTGCTGCTCGACGAGCAGGCAGACGGCCGCCTGGTGCCGGGCCGGATGCTGCGCGCGTCCGATCTGGCCGACGGGCTGGGGGAAGCCAACAATCCGGAGTGGAAAACCATCGCCTTTAACGTGGCCGGGGATCTGGTGGTGCCAAACGGCTCCATCGGCTTCCGCTGGGGCGAAAAAGGCAAATGGAACCTGGAGTCGCTCGCCGCAGGCCAGGAAACCGAGCTGACGCTTTCCCTGCTCATGACCCACGACAGCGTGGCGGACGTCGCCTTCCCGTACTTTGGCGGCAACGAGAACCCGCACTTCCGCAGCGTAAAGCAGGAGCCGGTGCTGACGCGCCGCGTACCGAGTAAAACCCTGACGCTGGCCGACGGTAGCCAGAGACGCGTGGTGAGCGTGTACGATCTGGTGCTCGCAAACTACGGCCTCGATCGCGGCCTGGACGACAGCAACGCCGCGTTAAATTACGCCGAGATTAAGGCCTATACCCCGGCCTGGGGCGAGCAAATTACCGGCGTACCCGCCTACCTGATCGAAAAAATTGCCCGCGAGTTTGCCGACACGGCGCACAAAACCCATGGCCGCTCGATGATCATCCTCGGTGCCGGTGTGAACCACTGGTATCACATGGACATGAACTACCGCGGGATGATCAACATGCTGGTCTTCTGCGGCTGCGTCGGGCAGAGCGGCGGCGGCTGGTCCCACTATGTCGGCCAGGAAAAACTGCGCCCGCAAACCGGCTGGCTGCCGCTGGCCTTCGCGCTGGACTGGAACCGCCCGCCGCGCCAGATGAACAGCACGTCTTACTTCTACAACCACGCCAGCCAGTGGCGCTATGAGAAGCTCACCGCGCAGGAACTGCTCTCCCCGCTCGCGGACGCGTCGAAGTTTACCGGTCACCTGATTGACTTCAACGTTCGCGCCGAGCGCATGGGCTGGCTGCCGTCCGCACCACAGCTCAACCTCAACCCGCTGCACGTGAAGGCCCGCGCCGACGCCGCCGGAATGTCGCCGCAGGATTACACCGTGCAGGCGTTGAAATCGGGGGATATCCGCTTCGCCTGCGAACAGCCGGACAACGGCAAGAACCATCCGCGTAACCTTTTCGTCTGGCGTTCAAACCTGCTCGGCTCGTCCGGTAAAGGCCACGAGTACATGCTGAAATACCTGCTCGGCACCGAGAGCGGGATTCAGGGTGAAGATTTAGGCTCAACGGACGACGTGAAGCCTGAAGAGGTCGAGTGGCAGACCGCCGCCATTGAGGGCAAGCTCGACCTGCTGGTGACGCTCGATTTCCGCATGTCCAGCACCTGCCTGTTCTCCGATATCGTTCTGCCTACCGCCACCTGGTATGAAAAAGACGATATGAATACTTCGGACATGCATCCGTTTATTCACCCGCTTTCCGCCGCCGTTGACCCGGCGTGGGAATCACGCAGCGACTGGGAGATCTACAAGGGCATCGCCAAAGTCTTTTCGGAAGTGTGCGTCGGCCACCTTGGCACCGAAACCGACGTGGTGCTTCAGCCGCTACAGCATGACTCTCCGGGGGAGCTGTCACAGCCGTTTGATATCCTGGACTGGCGCAAAGGGGAATGCGACCTGATCCCTGGCAAAACCGCACCGAATATTGCGGTCGTCGAGCGTAACTATCCGGAAACCTATGAGCGCTTTACGGCTCTTGGGCCGCTGCTGGACAAGCTCGGCAACGGCGGGAAAGGCATTTCGTGGAACACGCAGAACGAGGTCGATTTCCTCGGAAAGCTCAACTACGTCAAGCTCGACGGTCCGGCGAAAGGCCGTCCGCGCATTGAAACGGCCATTGACGCTTCAGAGGTGATCCTCGCCCTTGCGCCGGAAACCAACGGTCAGGTGGCGGTCAAAGCCTGGGAAGCGCTCGGCGAACTGACCGGGCGCGACCACACCCATCTGGCGCTAAACAAGGAAGACGAGAAAATTCGCTTCCGCGATATTCAGGCGCAGCCGCGCAAAATCATCTCCAGCCCGACGTGGTCTGGCCTTGAGAGCGAACACGTGTCGTATAACGCGGGCTATACCAACGTGCATGAGCTGATCCCGTGGCGCACGCTGTCTGGTCGCCAGCAGCTGTATCAGGATCATGCCTGGATGCGCGCCTTCGGAGAGAGTCTGGTGGCCTATCGCCCACCAATTGATACCCGCAGCGTGACCCACATGCGCGAGATCCCGCCGAACGGCTTCCCGGAAAAAGCGCTGAACTTCCTGACGCCGCACCAGAAATGGGGCATCCACTCTACCTACAGCGAAAACCTGCTGATGCAGACCCTGTCGCGCGGGGGGCCCATCGTCTGGATCAGCGAAACCGATGCGCGCGAGCTGGGCATTGAGGACAACGACTGGATCGAAGCCTTTAACGCCAACGGCGCCCTCACCGCCCGCGCGGTGGTCAGCCAGCGCGTGCCGCCGGGCATGACCATGATGTACCACGCCCAGGAGCGCATTCTGAACATCCCGGGCTCGGAAGTGACCGGACGGCGCGGCGGGATCCACAACTCGGTCACCCGCGTCTGCCCAAAACCGACCCATATGATCGGCGGCTATGCGCAGCTGGCCTATAGCTTCAACTATTACGGTACCGTCGGCTCGAACCGCGACGAGTTCATCATGATCCGCAAAATGAAAAACATTAACTGGCTGGACGGCGAAGGTCGGGATCAGGTTCAGGAGGCGAAAAAATGAAAATACGCTCACAGGTTGGCATGGTACTGAATCTCGACAAATGCATTGGCTGCCACACCTGCTCGGTCACCTGCAAGAACGTCTGGACCGGGCGCGAAGGGATGGAGTATGCGTGGTTTAACAACGTGGAGACCAAGCCGGGCATCGGCTATCCGAAAAACTGGGAAGATCAGGACGAGTGGCAAGGCGGCTGGATACGCGGGATCCACGGCAAGCTGACCCCACGCCTCGGCGGCAAAATGGGCGTGCTGTCGAAGATTTTTGCCAACCCCGTTCTGCCGCAGATTGACGATTACTACGAACCGTTCACCTTCGATTATCAGGATCTGCACCGCGCGCCGGAAGGCGATCACCTCCCTACCGCCCGCCCGCGCTCGCTGATTGACGGCAAGCGGATGGACAAAATCGTCTGGGGGCCAAACTGGGAGGAGCTGCTGGGCGGCGAGTTCGAAAAGCGCGCCCGCGACCGCAACTTCCAGAAGATCCAGAAAGAGATGTACGGCCAGTTTGAAAACACCTTCATGATGTATCTGCCGCGCCTGTGCGAGCACTGCCTGAACCCGAGCTGCGTGGCCACCTGCCCGAGCGGCGCAATTTACAAGCGCGAAGAGGACGGTATTGTGCTGATTGACCAGGACAAATGCCGCGGCTGGCGCCTGTGCATCAGCGGCTGTCCGTACAAGAAAATTTACTTCAACTGGAAGAGCGGCAAGTCCGAGAAATGCATCTTCTGCTATCCGCGTATTGAGTCCGGCCAGCCGACCGTTTGTTCGGAGACCTGCGTCGGTCGCATCCGCTATCTCGGCGTGCTGCTGTATGACGCAGACCGCATCGAAGAGGCCGCCAGCACCGAGCATGAGACCGACCTGTATGAGCGCCAGTGCGACGTGTTCCTGGATCCGAACGACCCGGCGGTGATTGAAGAAGCGCTGAAGCAGGGCATCCCGCAGAACGTCATCGACGCGGCGCAGCGTTCACCGGTCTATAAAATGGCGATGGACTGGAAGCTCGCCCTGCCACTGCACCCGGAATACCGCACCCTGCCGATGGTCTGGTACGTGCCGCCGCTGTCGCCAATTCAGTCCTACGCGGATGCCGGCGGCCTGCCGCAAAGCGACGGCGTGCTGCCCGCGGTCGAGAGCCTGCGCATCCCGGTGCAGTATCTGGCAAACATGCTCAGCGCGGGCGATACCGGCCCGGTGCTGCGCGCCCTGAAGCGCATGATGGCGATGCGTCACTACAAACGCTCCCAGACCGTGGAAGGCGTGACCGATACCCGCGCCATTGAGGAAGTGGGCTTGACCGAAGCGCAGGTTGAGGAGATGTATCGCTACCTGGCTATCGCTAACTACGAAGACCGCTTCGTGATCCCGACCAGCCACCGCGAAATGGCGCGTGACGCCTTCCCGGAAAAAAATGGCTGCGGCTTCACCTTTGGCGACGGCTGCCACGGCTCCGATACCAAGTTCAACCTCTTTAACAGCAGCCGCATCGACGCGATTAACATCACCGAAGTGCGCGATCACGGGGAGGGAGAATAATGCAGATCCTTAAAATCATCGCGCTGCTCATTGAGTATCCCGATGAGCTGCTGTGGGAAAACCGCGAAGAAGCGCTTTCCCTGGTAGAACAGGACGCGCCCATGCTGCTGCCCTTCGCGCACCAGCACCTGAGCGCCCCGCTGCTGGACAAGCAGGCAGAATGGTGCGAGGTGTTTGAACGGGGCCGCGCGACGTCGCTGCTGCTGTTCGAGCACGTTCACGCCGAGTCGCGCGATCGCGGTCAGGCGATGGTCGACCTAATGAGCCAGTATGAGAAAGCCGGGCTGGAGCTGGACTGCCGCGAGCTTCCCGACTACCTGCCGCTCTATCTGGAGTATCTCAGCCTCGTCACCGACGACGAGGCGCGTGAGGGTCTGCAAAACGTCGCGCCGATCCTGGCGCTGATTGGAGGTCGCCTTAAGCAGCGCGGCGTGGCGCATTACCAGCTGTTTGACGCCTTGCTGACGATGGCCGGTACGCGGCTTTCCAGCGACAGCGTGGCGAAGCAGGTGTCCGGTGAAAAACGGGATGATACCCGTCAGGCGCTGGATGCCGTGTGGGAAGAGGAACAGGTGAAGTTTATCGAAGACAACGCGACGTCGTGCGACAGTTCGCCGATGCAGCAATATCAACGACGCTTTAGCCAGGACGTCGCGCCGCAGTACGTGGACGTCAGCGCCGGAGGCCCAAAATGACGCATTACCTGAACGTATTTTTCTATGATATTTACCCGTATATCTGCGCCACCGTCTTTTTCCTCGGCAGCTGGCTGCGCTACGACTACGGACAATACACCTGGCGCGCCTCGTCGAGCCAGATGCTCAGCAAGCGCGGTATGAATTGGGGCTCTAACCTGTTTCATATCGGGATTCTGGGGATCTTCTTCGGGCACCTGTTCGGGATGTTAACCCCGCACTGGATGTATGCCTGGTTTTTACCCGTCGCGGTTAAACAGCAGTTAGCCATGATAGCGGGAGGCATTTGCGGCGTACTGACGCTGATTGGTGGGTCAATGCTGCTGATCCGCCGCCTCTTCAACCAGCGGGTGCGCGCGACCTCCACCACACCGGATATTATTATCATGAGTATCCTGCTGCTTCAGTGCATCCTCGGGCTGTCGACCATTCCTTTCTCCGCTCAGTACCCTGACGGGAGCGAGATGATGAAGCTGGTCGGCTGGGCGCAGGGGATCGTGACGTTCAGGGGGGGCTCGTCGGAAATGCTGAGCGGCGTCGCGCCGATCTTCCGGGTGCATCTGGTACTGGGGATGACGATTTTCCTCATCTTCCCGTTCACCCGCCTGGTGCACGTGTGGAGCGCGCCGTTTGAGTATTTTACCCGTCGGTATCAGGTGGTGAGATCGCGTCGTTGATTTTGTCGGGTGGCGGCTTCGCCTTACCCGACCTACGGGCCCGGTAAGGCGCAATTGCCACCGGGCTATTTCCCCGCCTGCGGATGCGTATCAAACCCCGCCATCACCGCCGTTAGTTCTGCCAGCGTAAAGCCGTGCTTCGGGTCGTCAACGCCCAACCCAAAGCGTTCCTGCATCAGCTGATAGAGCGCCTGTGCATCCGGCAAATGGATCTGCTCCTCCACGTGACCGTTCTGCCAGTGGGTAAAGTTAAAGTTGGTCAGCGTCAGCTTGCCCCCGTCCGGCAGGTGGCGACACATCAGCAGATGATGACGAAAATGGGACTGCGGCCAGTGCGCCGACCAAAAATTTCCCATCACGTAATCGTTGAAGTATTGTGTCCCCAGGTCAAAATGGTACATCGACTGCCAGTGATCGTGATGGCGGAACTGTAATACCCAGTCGTTACCCTCGCTCAGAAGACGGTACATGCCGTGCGGGGTTTCCTGCTCCTCGTTGGCGATCAAACGAATCGGAGCCGTCAGCGTTTGTCCGCCAAATCCCACATCGGCGATCCAGCGTTCGCCGTTCAGCTCTACCAGCAGCAGCCGATGCGTGCGCGGCGGCATCTGCGACGGATTAGCCAGCACGACCCGCCCCAGCACGCTTCGCACGGTAAACCCGGCTTCGCGCAGTACCCGCTCGAACAGACCGTTTTGCTCGAAGCAATATCCCCCGCGTCGCGCCGTCACTAGCTTGTCGACCAGACATTGATCTTCAAGATGGATTTCGCGCGGCAGGACGACATCAATATTTTCGAACGGGATCGCACAGTTGTGGTGTAAATGCAGCCCCCGCAAGGTATCGATATCAACCTGTACGGGCTGCTGCCAGCCCGTGCGGGCGAAATAAGCACTCAGAAATGGGGACATGGTCTGCTCCAGAATGGGATATTCCCTGTTTATAAACTATTTTGCCTAATGCATATGCGCAAAAGTGCTTTTTCGTCATACTCATCGTGTACATGAGGAGATCCTATGAGCCACTTTCGCCCCGTTGAATTATGCCATGCCAGCCGTCTTCTGAATCACGGGCCCACCGTGCTTATTACCAGTCGGGATGAAACGATAGACAGACGCAACGTTATGGCCGCCGCATGGTCCATGCCGGTTGAATTTGAACCGCCTCGCATCGCGATTGTGGTGGACAAAAGCGCCTGGTCACGAGAGCTGATCGAGCGCAGCGGTAAATTCGGCATCGTTATCCCGGGCGTGGCGGCAGCGAACTGGACCTACGCGGTCGGCAGCGTCAGCGGGCGCGACGAGGATAAATTTAACTGCTATGGTATCCCGGTCATTTATGGTCCTGAGCTTGGCCTGCCGGTTATAGAAGATAAATGTCTGGCGTGGATGGAATGCCGGTTATTACCTGTCACTTCTGCGGCAGAAAAATATGACACCCTGTTTGGGGAGGTCGTTTCCGCCGCGGCGGATGAGCGCGCTTTTGTGGCGGGACGCTGGCAGTTTGACGAGGATAAGCTGAATACGTTGCATCATCTGGGGGCGGGTACGTTTGTGACGAGTGGGAAGATGGTGAAGGCGCTGGACTAGCACAACATCAAAAGAGAGAAGCCCTCTTCCTGAAGAAGAGGGCTTTTTTATTACTTCACGCGCTTCGCAATAATCTCATCCGCCACATTTCGCGGAGCCTCCGCAAAATGGTGAAACTCCATCGTATACGTTGCGCGCCCCTGGGACATCGATCGCAGCGTGGTGGCATAGCCAAACATCTCGGCCAGCGGGACGTCAGCGCGAATAATCTGGCTACCATACTGCTCTGCCATCCCCTGCACCATGCCGCGACGGGAGGAGAGATCGCCCATAATGTTCCCGGCATATTCCTCCGGCGTTTCCACCTCAACGTGCATCACCGGCTCAAGAATTACCGGGTCCGCCCGCCGCGCGCCCTCTTTAAAACCGAGGATCGCCGCCATGCGGAAGGCCATCTCCGAGGAGTCGACATCGTGGTACGAACCAAAGGTCAGGGTCGCTTTTACATCGACTACCGGATAGCCCGCCAGCACACCCGTATTCATGGCTTCACGCAAGCCTTTCTCCACCGACGGAATGTACTCGCGCGGCACCACGCCGCCTTTAGTGGCATCTTCAAACACAAAACCACTCCCGGCCGCTAGCGGCTCGAGGCTCAGGACCACATGGCCGTACTGCCCTTTCCCGCCGGACTGTCGGACAAATTTCCCTTCAATATCCTTCACCGCTTTGCGCAGGGTTTCACGGTAGGTGACCTGAGGACGACCAATGTTCGCCTCGACGCCAAACTCGCGCTTCATGCGGTCGACGATGATTTCCAGATGCAGCTCGCCCATCCCGGAGATAATCGTCTGGCCGGATTCCTCATCCGTGTGCAGGCGGAACGACGGATCCTCCGCCGCCAGGCGCTGTAATGCGATCCCCATTTTCTCCTGATCGGCTTTGGTTTTCGGCTCGATCGCAAGCGAAATGACCGGATCCGGAAACTCCATCCGTTCAAGGGTAATCACCGCGTTCGGGTCGGTCAGCGTGTCGCCGGTAGTGACGTCTTTCAGCCCGACACAGGCTGCAATATCCCCTGCACGCAACTCGTCTACCTCATGGCGATCGTTGGCATGCATCAGCACAATGCGTCCGATACGCTCTTTCTTACCCTTCACCGGGTTGTACACCGCATCGCCTTTACGCAGTATGCCGGAATAGACGCGGATAAAGGTCAGCTGTCCGACGTACGGATCGCTCATCAGCTTGAAGGCCAGCGCCGAAAACGGTTCATCATCGCTTGGATGACGCTCAGCGTGCTGCCCGTCTTCGTCTACCCCATCAATAGCGGGTACGTCCAGTGGAGACGGCATCAGCTCAATTACCGCGTCAAGCATGCGCTGCACGCCCTTGTTCTTGAATGCGCTACCGCACAGCATCGGCTGGATTTCGCCGGAGATGGTCCGGACGCGCAGCCCCTGGATGATTTCCGCTTCATCCAGATCGCCCGTTTCCAGATACTTATCCATCAGCGCATCGCTGGCTTCTGCCGCAGCTGAGACCATTTTTTCTCGCCACTCCTGGGCAGTACTGAGCAGATCGTCCGGCACCGGCGCGTAGCTAAACGCCATACCCTGCGTGGCATCGTCCCAGAGGATGGTGCGCATCTTGATGAGATCCACCACGCCGGTGAAGTGTTCTTCCGCACCCACCGGAATCACGATCGGCACCGGATTGGCTTTCAGGCGCTCCTGCATCATCCGCACCACGCGGAAGAAATCTGCGCCCGGGCGGTCCATTTTGTTGACGAATGCCAGCCGCGGGACGTGATATTTATTCGCCTGACGCCAGACGGTTTCCGACTGCGGCTGCACGCCACCGACGGAGTCGTACACCATCACCGCGCCGTCGAGCACCCGCATGGAGCGTTCCACCTCAATGGTAAAATCGACGTGCCCGGGGGTATCAATAATATTGATGCGGTGCGGTTCAAAACCTCTGTCCATGCCGGGCCAGAAACAGCTTACCGCCGCCGAAGTAATGGTGATCCCGCGCTCCTGCTCCTGCGCCATCCAGTCGGTGGTTGCCGCGCCATCGTGTACTTCACCCAGCTTGTGGCTCATCCCGGTGTAAAACAGGATGCGCTCGGTAGTGGTGGTTTTGCCGGCATCGATATGCGCGGAGATACCGATGTTGCGATAACGTTCGAGTGGAATGGGTCGGGGCATGATATTTCCTTAAGTCTTTGAGACTGGTTTGTGACGACCGGGATGGTCGCATGTGCGTTCGTTTGTTATAATAGTCCTATTGTACGAGTATTATCGAACTATTTTTTAACGGTTGACCTATTGTTGATATAGCTCAATCTGACCCGAGACGCAGGAAAACGATGATCCCAAACCACCCGGAACCTGAACAAATACTGCTGGAAAATGTGCTGTTCGCCCTCGGCAATCCGCTGCGATTAGCGATCGTCCGAAGGCTGGCCGACGGCAGCGAACTGAGCTGTAACGCGCTGCGCCCGGACGACGTGGTGAAATCCACCATGACTCACCACTGGCGCGTGCTGCGCGACAGCGGCGTGATCTGGCAGCGCCCGCAGGGGCGCGAGAATATGATTTCACTGAGAAGAGAGGATCTGGACGCCCGCTTTCCGGGACTGATGGCGATCCTGTTACAGTCGAAATCATCAGCGTTCTGACTGTAGGCCTTCAGCCAGCGCGCCCAGTGTCGCTTTTAGCCAGTTGGTGACGCCTCGTTTACCGCTGCGTTTATGCGAATAAATTTTTACTTCAAACGGACTGATGTGGAACGGTAAATCAAAAATTTTGATATTGGTGGCGGGCAGTAGCTTTTCAGCGGCGAATCGGGGTAATGCCATCAGCAGATCGCTTTCTGCAATAACAAACGGGGCGCTGAGCATGGACGGGGTTTTAATCGCAATGTGTCGGGTATAGCCCATGCGTTCAAGCTGCAAATCCAGCACCCCCTGCTTCTCGTTCCACGGCGTAACCACAAGATGCCGGGCGGCGAGATAATCTTCCAGCGTCATTGCCATCCGGCTCGCATTGCTAATCACGACATACTCATCTTCGAACCAACTAATCTCTTCCAACTCCGGGTAACGGGGATCCTCGACGGTGCTGAATCCCAGGGCCAGATCCACCTCTCCAGCCAGTAACTCCGTCAACGCTGGGCTGTGCGGCAAATAACGTAATTCCAGACGCAGGCCAGGGGCCTCATGTTGAAGTACATTCATGAGCGCAGGAAATATGCAGAACGCAGTGAAGTCCGTTATCGCAATCTGCAAACACGCTGTACTCACAGCAGGATCAAACTCCGGCTGCGGCGAGAGCTCCCGATCGAGAGACTTCAGGGCCGAGGCAATAACAGGCGCAAGCTGCGTGGCATAGACGCTGGGACACATTCGATGCCCCTCCCGGTAAAACAGCGGGTCGTTGAGCGAAACACGCAGCCGTGACAGAGCATGGCTGAGCGCCGAGGTGCTCATCGCCAGCTCATCCGCCGCCAGTCGAACGGAACTGTGGCGATAAATCGCGTCAAAAACTGGCAGGAGGTTTAAATCAAGGCGCCTTAAGGCCGAATGCATAATATTCATCATTGGTTGAGTTCATTGCACTTAATTCTTCTGACATTAGCCTTTATGCTTACCTCCATCAACTACGAATACAAATAAAGGGAAACGAATGAGCATTACGATTCGTCAGGCGCGACCTGAAGATGCAGCGGCAATTTACGATATGATTTACGAACTCGCGGTCTATGAAAAAGCGCCAGAAGAAGTGGTCACCACCCCGGACGAGATCCGCAAAACGCTGTTTGGTGCAGACAGTAAAACCGAAGCGCTGATCGCCGAATATGCTGGCCGCGTGGTGGGCTATGCCGTTTTTTTCACCAGCTACTCCACCTGGCTTGGTCGCAACGGTATCTATATGGAAGATTTATATGTCTCCCCGGAATACCGCAACAAGGGAGCGGGAAAAGCACTGCTAAAAAATATCGCGCAATGCGCAGTGGAACGTGACTGCGGCCGGCTGGAATGGAGTGTGCTTGACTGGAACCAGTCTGCCATTGATTTTTATTTAAGCATCGGCGCGTTACCGCAGTCCGAATGGGTACGCTATCGTCTTGATGGGGATGCGTTGCGGGCATTTGCTGGCTAACGAAGCCATCGCGTGAAAACGCCCCTCTTTCTCAGGGGCATAATGTCAATGAAAGCGTTACTGAAGCACGGAATATCTGATAAAGAAATTACCGCCATTTTCCGTCCTCTCTGAGGCACTCGAAGGATCGGTGACCGAGGTTCATCCCGGCTGAGTCAGGCTGTAGACGGGGATCTGCCGGGTTGTCATCGTCAGCGTATCGAACACCTCAGTCTCTGACGTCACAATCCTCATGCCCGATTTTCTTAACCGCTGCACGTCGGCGGCTATGCGCTGAATACCAAACCAGAACAGTCCGTCAAGCGCCGTGACCGCAAGCCCATTTTCCAGCGCCAGCTTGAGGCGCTCGCGTGGGGCTTTCACCTGCTGAGCAATGTGCCGGTAAGGTACTTCCGAACCGCCTGCCGCATCGATTCGCTGAATACGGGTCTTAAGATGATAGGTAAACTCATCGGGAATGCCGTTCAAATCCTGCTTAAGGCTGTAGACGCAGCCAAAGCGTTTACCGTTGAAAAGGACATTTTTTTGACTGAGCTGAAACTCATTTCTGATCTCATCAATCAACTGCGGGGCGCGGGTGAGGAGTAACCGGAAGGGAAGCTCAAAGCTGGTGACATAATCCACATTCAGCAGCGCGAGACGCAGGCGCTCTTCGGCCCCGGATTTCTGGTCATGGCATTCGCGCATCACTTCCGCCCACTGGCGCGTCAGGCGTTCCGGCTCGGCGGCTTCGGTGAGGAGGTATTTTTCGAGGTGATAATCGACTCTTCCGGTCATGTTTTGCATCCCGACAATGTGGATGCGGTCATTCTATCCAGCGCCGCAGGTTTTATAAAGGGCGAAGCGCACCGGCATCCGCCCCCCTTTTCTATTGCTGAATACGCGACTCGTCCGACATGTCGCTGGCAGAGAAGGTTCTTGCTGGAGAACGGGCCTGTTTTTTGCGTGCATAGCGGTCCGGCTGGCCTTCCGGGCGGGTTTTGAAGCGGCGATGCAGCCACATATATTGCTCGGGTGCCATCAGTACGGCGCGCTCAATCGCTCTGTTCATCTGCGTGGCCACTGACGCTTTATCGCCCCCCTGCAACGTATCGCTGATATCTTCCAGGATAATCAGCTCATACCCCGAACCGTCTGCTTTACGGCGCGGTACAAACGGGATCACGGCCGGTCTGGCACTTTTCACCAGCATGTAGCTCCCGGCCGTAGTGGCAGCGTCCGGGACAGCAAAAAACGGCACAAACACGCTATTCGCTTTCCCATAGTCATGGTCCGGGGCATACCACAGGATCTCATTTTGCTTCAGCGCGCGGATCATGCCCTTCAGGTCATGGCGGTCAAGCATGGTTTTATTGGAACGCAGGCGCCCGCGCGTCTGTAGCCAGTCGAGCAGTGCATTATTGTTGGGTCGATACACTCCAATACCCGCGTTGAGCATACCGAAGATGCGCGCGCCCAGCTCCAGCGTGAGAAAATGCATGCCGATAAGCACCACGCCCTTTCCTTGCGCCCGAGCCTGTTCCATATGTTCGTAGCCGGTCACGCTAAAGAGTTTGCGCACGCGCCAGTCAGGCCAGAACCACGCTATCCCCGTTTCGATGACGCCCATTCCAACCGATTCAAAATTACGCTCGAGTAAACGCTCGCGCGCATCCTCTTTCATCTCCGGAAAGCAAAGCTCAAGATTTCGTCTGGCGATCTCCACGCGGCGTGGAAGCAAACGCATGGCCAGACGCCCGAGTCCGTGCCCTGCTTTTAACAGAAGCGAATAGGGAAGCTGGACCGTACACCAGAGTGCGGCGATGCCTGCCCAGCTGAGCCAGTAACGAGGATGAATAAAGGCGAGTGAAAACCGAGGTAATTTTGTCATGAAAAAATTATCCTTTTACTATCTGTACTTAATCTGGTGCAGTTGCAGTGCTTACCTGCTGATTTAACGAATATTGTTCGGAAGGAAGAATTGTAGCGGAATCGTTATGGTTTTTATTATCGATTTTTGCGATAGCAAATAAAGGCGGGGATCGCCGGGTGACAGTGCACCACCCGGCAAGCGGATTACATTGAATAGCCGGGTTTCTTAATCAGCTTATCGAGTTTCGGGCCGATCTCGGTATCCCAGACCTGCGCCTTCCAGTCAGCTTCCTGAACTTCCTGAAGCGCCACGGAGATTGAGCGATCTTTGCTGTTCAGATGACGGGCGATCGCTTCGGCGATATCCGCCGCCAGCGCCGTTTTTTGTTCGTCATTCAGATCGCGTGGAAAACATTTGATATCAACATGTGGCATGGGCAGGGCTCCTTTTATAGGTGAGCGTTCCACGTTATCAGATTATGTCGTTAGCTTTTAGCACCTTGTGCAGTTCCGGCAGCGCGCAAACCGCATCCGCGATGGCGGTAATATGGGGCGTGTTGGTGGCAAACCACTCATGACGTGGCCCCCAGGTACGCGCGACGGCAATATAGACGTCAAGCAGCGTCAGCTGTGTGCCAAAAGCGAAAGGCGAGGCGCTGAGTTGCGTGTCGAACCACAGATAGAGCGATTTTCGGTACTCAATGCAGTTTTTCTTCAGCTGTTCGGGAGCATCAGGCACCCAGCGTTCCGGATAGTCTGCATACGTAAAAGTGGGATAGACGTTGGCCACAAACCAGATGAGCAGGCGCTGAAACTGCTGCCGCTCGGCCTGCCCTACGGGCGGCGCGAGATCGGGACATCTGTCGAGCACCATCAGGGCAATCGCCGCAGTTTCCGTCACGATCGTCCCGTTTTCCAGCTCCAGCGTCGGCACCTGGCACAGCGGGTTCAGTTTTAACAGCAGTTCGCGCTGCGGGCCGGGCTGGTCAAACCCGTCCACGTTGACGAACTGATACGGGATGTCTGCCAGAGTCAGCATCACTTCACCGATTGCCGATCCCCAGCCGGGTACGCCATAGAGTTTGATCATGTTGCCCCCTCAGGGATGAAAACCCTAAGTGTAGAGCAGCATGACCAGGTTATCCCAGGCGGGAAAACTACAATACTTTCGACAAAAACTGGCGCGTTCGCGGATGCGACGGTCGGTTTAACACGTCGTCGCTGCTGCCCTGCTCCACAATTTTTCCGTCAACCATAAACACCACCTGGTCCGCCACTTCCCGGGCAAAGCCGATCTCATGGGTAACCACCACCAGCGTGGTGCCGGAACGGGCCAGCTTTTTAATCACGTCCAGCACTTCGCCAACCAGTTCCGGGTCAAGCGCTGAGGTGGGCTCATCAAACAGCATCACGCGGGGGCGCAGCGCCAGCGCGCGGGCAATGGCGATGCGCTGCTGCTGGCCGCCGGAAAGGTGACGCGACCAGGCATCGGCTTTTTCGCGCAGGCCGACCACATCCAGCAGGCTGTATGCGTTCTCGATGGCCGCCTTTCGGGTGAGTTTCTTATGCGCGATCGGCGCCTCAATCAGGTTTTCCAGCACCGTAAGATGCGGAAACAGGTTGAAGTTCTGAAACACGTAGCCCACGTTAACGCGCTGTTTGAGGATCTCTTTCTCTTTAAGCTCGTACAGTTTGTCACCCTGGCGGCGGTAGCCAATGTACTCTCCGTCAATCTGAATAAAGCCTTCGTCTACGCGCTCCAGATGATTAATGGTACGCAGCAGCGTCGATTTCCCCGATCCGGATGGGCCGAGGATCACCGTGACGGAACCCGGCGGGATCTCAAGCGTGACGTTATCGAGCGCTTTATGTCGGCCAAAAAACTTGCTGACGCCGGTAATAGAAATGTGTCCTTCAGGAGAGGCTTGCATGAACAGGCTCCTGTGCTGGTGAGGTGGTAACGGAACGCGTCCGGCTGGCTGCCCGATTCTGGTTTACGGCGGAGCGGCGCTCGCTGCGGGCGAGCCCACGCTCAACGATATGCTGGATGGCAGACAGGACGGTGGTAATCACCAGGTACCAGACGGCCCCCACCATCAGCAACGGGATCACCTCCTGCGTACGGTTGTAGATCATCTGGATCGTGTAGAACAGCTCCGGCATCGCCAGCACGTAAACCATCGCCGTACCTTTGGCGAGGCTGATGATTTCATTGAATCCGGACGGCAAAATGGTGCGCAGCGCCTGCGGAAGAATAATGCGCACGGTGCGACGCCACGCCGGCAGCCCAAGCGCGGCGGCCGCCTCATACTGGCCGTGATCGACCCCAAGGAAGCCCCCGCGAATAATTTCCGCCGTATAGGCGCTCTGCACCAGCGTCAGCCCCACGACGGCGGTAGAAAACTGCCCGAGCACGTTGATGGTTTCAACGCTGCCCCAGGAAATGCCGGTAAAAGGCACGCCAAGAGAGAGCGTGTCGTAGAGATAGGAGAAGTTGTAAAGAACGATCAGCACCACGATCAGCGGCAGCGAGCGGAAAAGCCAGATATATCCCCATGCCAGGCTGCTCAACAGCCAGGATGACGAGAGCCGCGCCAGCGCCAGCATGCCGCCAATCACCACGCTCAGCACGGTGCCTATCAACGTGAGCAGCAGCGTCTGACCGACGCCTTCGAGGATCACCGGATCAAAAAACCAGCGAGCAAATACCGCCCACTCCCAGCGGGGATTAAAGGCCACGGACTGAATCACGACCGCCAGCACAAACAGCGCCACCGCAGCGCCGACTGCGCGCAGCGGATAACGTGCGGGGACCACTTTTATGGTTTCAACGTTACTCATCGTCGCTCCTTATGCGGTTTTGCTGAGCGCTTCGCGGATCAGCGTTTTGGTGAAACGCAGCCGACCATCGAACGGCGGCTGGCTGTACTCTTCCGGATCGCGGTTGAGATCGAACTGCGGCTGATACCCCTGACTGAGATAGAGCCGTACCGCCTCCGGCTGACGAAACCCGGTAGTCAGGTACATGTGGCTGTAGCCCGCCAGTACCGCCCGGCGCTCCAGTTCCTGTACCACGCGCGCGGCCAGCCCCTGCTGGCGCAGCGTTTTATTCGTCCAGATACGTTTGATTTCTGCCGTGCGTTCGTCGAAGGGCTTGTAAGCGCCGGTGGCGATGATTTCGCCATCACGCTCCAGCACGATAAACAGCCCCTGCGGCGCCAGGTACCACTCCGTCAGCTCGACTTCCGCATCCTTTGAAAAGTAGTCGCCGTAACGAGCGGCGTATTCACCGAACAGCCCGACGATAATGGGCTGAAGATCGCTATCTTCCGGCGAAACGTCACGAAATTGTTCCCGCATAGCGCCTCCTTAATCGCCCAGACCAGCCGGGTTAACCTCGGAACGGGGGATACGCTCAACGCCTTCTCCCCAGCGGTTCAGCACTTTGTCGTAATCTCCGTTCTTAATTACGCCGTTAAGCGCGGTTTGAACCGGTTCGACCAGGCCGCTCCCTTTTTTCAGCGTCACCGCGATATGCGCCGCCTTCGGCCAGCCGCCGTCGACGCTGCCAACCAGTTTGGTTTTACCGGTCAGCGCCGCTTTCCAGGCGCCGATCACGTTCGGGCCAAAATAGGCGTCTGCACGACCTGACTGTAGCGCGAGGGTTTGCGCCGCATCGTCTTTGGTGTAGACCGGGATAAACGGCTTAAGCCCTTTTTTAAGGTTCTCTTCGTTCCACGCCAGCAGGATCGCCTCCTGGTTGGTGCCGGAGCCAACGATGATGCGCAGCCCGGCGATATCCTCCGCCTTCTGGAGCGACGCGATCGGGCTGGTGGATTTCACGTAAAAGCCAAGGGAATCCTTGCGATAGGTGGCGAAGTCGAACTTCTCTTTGCGCGCTTTGGTGACGGTGATGTTGCTGATCGCCGCGTCGTATTTCCCGGATGCCACCCCCAGCGGCCAGTCCTCCCAGGAGGTGGGAACCACGTTCAGCTCGAGCCCGAGGCTGTCCGCCACCAGGCGCGCAATGTCGACCTCACTTCCCAGCAGGGTTTTGTTGTCGTCGGAAAAGACCGTCAGCGGCGGCTGATTCAGCCCCGCCACCGCCACGGTAAATTTCCCCGGCACGGCAAAGCGATAGTCTTTCGGCAGCTGGACGATCGCATCGCTGTTTTTGGCGGTGTCGATCGGCGTTTTATTAGCCTCAATGCTCACGCCGGTGCCGTTAATATTGACGTTCTCTGCCCAGACGGCAGGGGTAAAGGCCAGCGCAAGCGCCAGAATAAGCGATGATTTCTGCATAGCGTTTTTCTCTCTTATTGTTGTGTGAACTGATTTTTGGGTTCGTCTAAGCCCAGACTTTCGCGCAGCGTGGTGCCGGGATAGTCAGTGCGGAACAGGCCGCGCGCCTGTAAAACGGGCACCACCTGGTCGACAAAGCGCGGGAAGGTATCCGGCGTGCCGCCCTGAATGATGAAGCCGTCTGCCGCCTTCTCCTCGAACCAGGCCTGTAAACCATCGGCTACCTGCTCCGGCGTGCCGGCAAAACGCGGGCGCGGCGATGCGGCTTCCAGCGCGACCTGACGCAGAGTTAAGTTGCGCTCACGGGCGTTACGCTTGACGCCATCGGTGGTGCTGCGAAAGCTGTTTTTGCCTAAATCGCCGATATCCGGGAACGGCGCGTCGAGGGGATACTGGCTGAAGTCGTGATGCTCGAAATAACGCCCGAGATAGTTCAGTGCATCATGAATGGAGACCAGTGCCGCCGTGGTTTGATACTGGTTTTCAACGTCATCGGCGTCATTTCCGACAATCACGCTGACGCCCTGGAATATATGTAAATCACCCGCGCGGCGACCGTGACTTTCCAGCTGCCGTTTGACATCACGGTAAAAGGCCTGGGCTTCTTCCAGCGTGTCATGGTGGGTAAAGATGGCGTCGGCGTGTTTTGCCGCCAGCTTTTTACCGTCGTCGGACGCGCCGGCCTGAAAGACAATCGGACGTCCCTGCGGCGTGCGGCCAATATTCAGCGGGCCGGAAACCTGGAAGAAATCACCGTGGTGATCCAGGGTATGCAGTTTCGACGCGTCAAAAAACTGTCCGCTCTCTTTATTGCGGATAAAGGCATCCCCTTCCCAGGAGTCCCACAGCCCTTTCACCACGTCGAGATACTCATCGGCAATGCGGTAGCGCAGCGCATGCTCAGGGTGTTTTTCGCGGGAGAAATTCTTCGCCGATCCTTCCAGCGGTGAGGTCACTACGTTCCAGCCCGCGCGACCGTTGCTCAGGTGATCGAGGCTGGCAAACTGACGCGCAACGGTGAAAGGCTCGCTGTAGGAGGTGGACAACGTGCCGACCAGCCCCAGGCGCGAGGTGACGCTTGCCAGTGCGGACAACACCGTCAGCGGTTCAAAACGGTTTAAAAAATGCGGAATGGATTTCTCGTTAATATAAAGACCGTCAGCAACGAAGATAAAGTCGAGCTTGCCCTCTTCCGCTTTTAATGCCGTTTCTTTGACGAAATCAAAATTTATACTGGCATCCGCGACCGCCGCCGGATGACGCCAGGCGGACATATTTCCGGATGCACCATGCAAAATGGTCCCCAGCCGCAATTGACGATGTGCAGACATATTCACCTCAAATAAATTAAACGTGTTGCAGGGCTTTTTCCGCAAGCTGTGCAAAATAGCGGGCAGCGGGTTCAATTAACGCTTCGTCAGGGTTAAATGCCGGGTGATGTAAACCAAACGGGCTGTTGCTGCCAATGCTGACAAACGCGCCGGGAACGTTTTGCAGATAGACCGCAAAATCTTCTCCGCCCATGTGCAGTTCAGCATGACGGGTTTCATACCCCGCCTCGCGCGCGACCGAGGTGGCAAACCCGGCCCAGTGCTCGTCGTTCACCAGCGCGGTGGGTCCGGCGTACCAGGTGATGTTGATCTGCGCGCTAAAGGCGCTGGCAAATCCGGCGGCGATTTCACCGACGCGCGCCTTTACGTTCTGCTGCACTTCCGTGCGGTGCGTGCGCAGCGTGCCCTCCAGCTCAACGCTTTCCGGCAGCACGTTCCAGGTATTCCCGCCGGCGATGCGCGTCACGCTCAGCACGACTGAATCCAGCGTATTAACGTTACGGCTGGCGACGCTTTGCAGCGCGGTCACCAGCTGGCTTGCCAGCACGATGGCGTCGTTGCCTTCATGGGGGCGTGCGGCATGCGCGCCTTTACCGGTGATGTGAATAACGAAGCGATCGACGTTGGCATAGAACGGGCCGCCGCGCGTGGCAAATTCACCAACCGGCAGTGACGGCTCGTTATGCATCCCGAAAATCGCGCGAACGTCGCGTAACGCCCCGGCCCGCACCATGCTTTTCGCTCCGCCGAAATTTTCTTCCGCAGGCTGGAACAGGATCCGCACGCGACCGTTGAGCGCGGCTTCCCGCTCCTTCAGCTTTAACGCGGCGCCGAGGATCACGCTGGTGTGAACGTCGTGACCGCAGGCGTGCATCACTCCTGCACGCCGGGAGCTGAACGGCACTCCGCTGCGCTCGTCGATAGGTAACGCGTCGATATCGGCGCGCAGCGCAATCAGTGCGTTGCCTTGACCTATCTCCGTAACCAGTCCGGTCTGAAGATCGTAATCCAGCGGGGCGATCCCGGCCGCCGTCAGCCACTCGCGCAGGCGGGCCGTTGTTTCAACCTCCTGACCGGACAGCTCAGGGTACTGGTGCAGCTCCCGGCGCCAGGCAATCAGCTGTTCGCTGAAGTTCATACGGTAACCTCCCTGTTAAGACGCGCCTCGGCCAGCAGTCGCAGGGACTGCACGCGCGTTGCGCCGTCAGCGACCGGCGTGTCGATGATAAATTCGTCAATGCCCCACTGCTGATGCAGCGCGTTGAGCTGTTCAAGCACCGACTCCGCCGTTCCGGCCAGCAGAGACTGCGCCCGACGCGCGATGCGCACCGGTTCACTTTCCGCCTGCCGCGCAAAGGCGTAGGCCTGTTCTTCGCTGGCCACGGTAACGCGCTGCCCGTTTGCCAGCGCCACGCCCCACACTTCAACCTTTTGCACCAGCGCGTCGGCCTCGGCCTGGGTTGGGGCAACAATCACCTGCACGGCCACCATCACCTCCCGGACGCTGTGTTGACGCCAGGCTGTGACCACCTCGCGCAGCAGCTCAGGGTCACCGTTCAGGTGTGCGGCAAAGACAAAATGCCAGTCGAGGGAGGCCGCCAGCAGCGCGCTTTCGGTGCTGGCGCCCAGCAGAAACCCCTGGGCAGGTACCGGGGGCAGAGGCATGGCGCGAACCGTCTCCTCCGCTGACTGATTTTCAGGGCGGATCCAGCGATCGAGCTGCGTCAGTTGTTCCGCAAAGCTGCCTTTTTCCTGCGGATTAAGGCCGTGCTGCAACGCGCGGGTAGAGAGCGGCAGACCGCCGGGCGCTTTACCGACGCCCAGATCAACCCGGCCCGGCGCGATGGCGGCCAGTACGTTAAAGTTTTCAGCGACTTTATAGGGGCTGTAATGTTGCAGCATGACGCCGCCTGAGCCCACGCGAATACGCTTTGTTTGCCCGAGGATCCAGGCAATCAGCAGTTCCGGCGAGGGGCTGGCAAGCTGCGGGGTATTGTGGTGTTCGGCAATCCAGAAGCGGTGATAACCCAACGTTTCCGCCTGCTGCGCCAGCGTTAAGGTACGCGCCAGCGCATCGGCGGCGGTTTCGTGTTCTGCGACGGGGCTTTTATCCAGAATGCTGATTCGCCATGACATGTTGCGTTCTCGTTTGACTTAACATGTCGTCATTATTAAGGGCGGATTTCACCTCTGAGAAACAATTAATTTACATTTGGATTGCCGGAAATCAGCTATAGCTTACCGCTAGGCGTTTGGATACTGTTCATCGGTGACCTTTTCCAGCCAGGCCACCGGACTCCCGTCGACCGCTTCGGCGATGGCGATATGGGTCATCGCCGTCTGCGCGCTGGCGCCGTGCCAGTGCTTCACGCCGGGTGGGATCCAGGCGATATCCCCCTGATTCAGCGGTTCCGCCTCTTTGCCCCACTCCTGTAACCAGCCGCGTCCCTGCGTCACGATAAGCGTTTGTCCAAGGGGATGCGTATGCCAGGCGGTACGCGCGCCGGGTTCGAAGGTGACGGTTGCGCCGCCAACTTTTGCCGGTTCAGTTGCCTGAAAAGGCGCATCAATGCGCACGCTGCCGGTGAACCAGGCGTCTGGCCCCTGGACGGAAGGTAAAGAACCGCTACGGATAATTTTCATGATTTGCTCCTCTTAGATGTTGCGTTAACAGTAGCGTAAAGCCGCCATGAGCATTAGAGTGCATAATCAAAAAGGAACCATGAATTCAATTCATAAATCGGATGCACCGCCATGCTCAAAGACAATTTCAACGATCTGCTCTCCTTTATGGTCGTCGCCCGGGAGCGCAGCTTTACCCGCGCCGCTGCGCAGCTGGGCGTGTCACAGTCGGCACTCAGCCACGCGATGCGCAATCTGGAGGCGAGGCTGGAGGTGCGTCTGTTGACCCGCACTACCCGCAGCGTGGCCCCAACCGAGGCCGGCGAGCAACTGTTCATGCGCTTAAGCCCACATCTGCTGGAGATCGAGCAGGAACTCACCGCGCTGCGAGATACGCGGAACAAACCCGCCGGGAATATCCGCCTTACCGCCGGAGAGCACGCCATGTCTGCCGTGCTGTGGCCGGTACTCAAACCCTTTATGGCGCAGTATCCTGACATCAACGTTGAAGTCACGGTGGACAATGGCCTGACAGATATTGTCGATGGCCGCTTTGACGCGGGCGTGCGTCTGGGTGAGCAGGTGGCGAAAGATATGATTGCGGTACGTATTGCGCCGGACATGCGGATGGCGGTCGTCGGAGCGGCAGATTATCTGCACCGTTTCGGCGTACCGGAAACGCCAGAGCAGCTTGAACAGCACCGCTGCATGAATATGCGTTTGCCTACTCACGGGGGATTATACGCCTGGGAATTTGAGCAAGACGGTCGTGAGATACGCGTGCGGGTTGACGGTCAGCTGATCCTTAACAGCCTGCCGCAACGCATCGATGCCGCCGTAAACGGGCTGGGCCTGGCGTATGTACCAGAAGATGCGATACTCGACGCGCTTGCTGAAGGACGGTTAGTGCGTGTCCTTGAGGACTGGTGCCCGGTATTTACGGGTTACCATCTGTATTATCCGAGCCGCCGCCAGCACACAACTGCCTTTGCATTGCTCATTGAAGCCCTGCGGCATTCATAATCTCTACCTGGCAGTAATTATCAAGTAAACCTGATGGATTAATCAGCGTTTACCGGCCTTTTTGCCTAAAAAAGCGCCACGATTCAGCGCATTGCGATCCCCGTCTGCTCTGACCACACGATTTCCTTCGACATGCATCACTTTCGACACGGTTATATTTTGCGTCGCTTATCAATTGCGGGTAGGATGCCTCGCCATGTTTTGCCTTATCCATACACAGAATGACTGGAAAGGCAGCATGTGTCTGCGCAGAAGCAATCGTTTGTTTCGGCCTCTGCCAGGCAGGACTATCACGTTAATGGTTCAGACAGGCAAACAGGTAACTCAATGAAAACAAGCAATAAAAGCGCAGCCGATCATCATGCTGCGAAACGTCGCTGGTTGAACTCTCACGAAGAGGGCTATCACAAGGCGATGGGCAACCGTCAGGTGCAGATGATCGCCATCGGCGGCGCTATCGGTACGGGTCTGTTTTTAGGTGCAGGCGCACGTCTGCAAATGGCCGGCCCCGCTCTCGCCCTGGTCTATCTGGTGTGCGGGATCTTCTCTTTCTTCATTCTTCGTGCCCTCGGCGAACTGGTGCTTCACCGCCCTTCCAGCGGCAGCTTTGTCTCTTACGCTCGTGAGTTTCTCGGTGAAAAAGCCGCGTATGTCGCAGGCTGGATGTACTTCGTAAACTGGGCCATGACAGGCATCGTCGATATCACCGCCGTCGCGCTGTACATGCACTACTGGGGCGCGTTTGGCGATGTGCCACAGTGGGTGTTCGCTCTGGGCGCGCTGGCGATCGTCGGGACCATGAACATGATCGGCGTGAAGTGGTTCGCCGAGATGGAGTTCTGGTTCGCGCTGGTGAAGGTGTTGGCCATCGTGATCTTCCTGGTGGTCGGTACCGTATTCCTCGGCACCGGTAAACCGCTGGACGGCAACGCGACCGGCTTCCATCTGATAACCGATAACGGCGGTTTCTTCCCGCACGGCCTGCTGCCAGCCCTGGTTCTGGTGCAGGGCGTGGTGTTCGCCTTTGCCTCCATTGAGCTGGTCGGTACGGCGGCAGGTGAATGTAAAGACCCGCAGACGATGGTGCCAAAAGCGATCAACAGCGTAATCTGGCGTATCGGCCTGTTCTACGTTGGCTCCGTGGTGCTGCTTGTACTGCTGCTGCCGTGGAACGCATACCAGGCGGGTCAAAGTCCGTTTGTGACCTTCTTCTCTAAGCTGGGCGTGCCGTATGTGGGCAGCATCATGAACATCGTGGTATTGACCGCTGCGCTCTCCAGCCTGAACTCCGGCCTCTATTCAACAGGCCGTATTCTGCGCTCCATGTCGATGGGCGGATCTGCGCCGAAGTTTATGTCGAAAATGAGCAAGCAGCAGGTGCCTTACGCGGGTATTCTGGCCACGCTGGTGGTGTACGTCTTCGGCGTGTTCCTGAACTATCTGGTTCCGTCTCAGGTGTTTGAGATCGTACTGAACGTCGCCGCGCTGGGCATCATCGCCTCCTGGGCCTTTATCGTGGTGTGTCAGATGCGTCTGCGTAAGGCGATCAAAGAAGGGAAAGCGGCTGACGTCAGCTTCAAGCTGCCGGGCGCGCCGGTGACCTCCTGGCTTACCCTGCTGTTCCTGCTGAGCGTGCTGGTGCTGATGGCGTTCGACTACCCGAACGGTACTTACACCATCGCGACGATCCCGCTACTGGCGGTGTTGCTGATTGCCGGCTGGTTTGGCGTGCGTAAACGCGTGAACGAAATTCACAGTACCGCACCGGTTCATCCTGAAGAGGGCAAACAGGACGGTCCGCTGGTGGAAGAGATTCCGCGTTAATTCGGCCTATTGGGAGCGAAGCTGTAAAATGAGACATTGAATAAATAATAAAGTTTGACCCATCAAATCAATCAGATTGATGCTCAAAAGGATCTCAAGGAGATCCTTTTGATTTTGCTGATCGTTATGCACTACCAGTTACCATACGGATAGTGCTTTCCTTTGATAAAGTCGCGAATAAAGGGATCGTAACCGTTAGCCTCGATGTAATTAAAATCAATCCGATTGGGAACATTTTTGCATATCATCATATCATCCCCCATCAGGGTGAACTGCCGGGCAGGGACCTGGAGTACGGATGGATTCCCGTGATCCTCAAGCCAGACCCGTACAACCCCGCCGGGTGCCAGACCAACTGCCATTCGGTTTCGGTAGTAAGATTTACCAGGATGATAGGTGTCAGGATAAGCAGTGAGCATCTGCTGCCATGTCTCTTGCCCAAACCAGATCTCCGTTTCATAGGCTTTCTTGTCGATAACCGACTCCCAGCACACCGTCATCCTTACTGGCAGCGCTTTCACCCGATTAAAATTCCCGCCATTTCCCCCTATCAAATCATGCCAGCGACCGACACTCAGATCGCTGATATCCATAGGATCTAACCGGCGGAAAATGTTTTCCCGTATATCACCGTCTTCCAGGTATACCATTGTCACCAGTGCCGGCAGCTCCTTAGGGTATATAAAACTAAAATTCCAGCTATCGTAAGGTAGCCTTTTCCCCCACTTTTCCACGCCATCCCCTAACAATGACTTCACACCTTCCCTGCGATCATGGCAGCCGGTAAGTAAAATGACACCCAACACGGCCACTATCACCGATAATCGTTTCATCCCTGCCTCCTCAGAAAAGTCCGTCCAGAGCATCTGCATTCGCCCGCGCCCTGTCTTCCCACTGCTGCTGGTCATCCATCCGCCACACCGTCCGCACCCACCCCTTTCCCGGTACCATCGGCCACACGAAGGAGCGCTCCTCCGTTGGTGCATAGTGGTTTCGCAGAAAAACCTCTCCTGAAGAAGGACTCACCCACAGGCTCAGGTCCGAGTCGATGTTCCAGTTCGCTGAACAATGCAGATAACGCCCGATAGTCTGCATCTCCTGCGCCGTGAAGCTCTCAGGTACCGAGCAGCGCCGAATCGCGCGGCCCTGCGCTATAGCTTTTTCACACAAGGGAAGCAGTTCTGACGGTAGTGACAGCTCTTTGTTACTGCTGAGTATCGGTGCAAAGATAACCCCGGCGTCCTGCGCCGCATCCAGCATTACCCTCATGCATACCTTTTCCCAGTCGTTCGGCACCGCCCTGCGCGTCATAAACACCGCCGCGCCGACTTTTTTCTCAAAAATAAACGCACGCGCCTTGTCCCGGTTAACCAGCGGCCAAGAAATCAGTTTCGTTTCCACCTCACCGTGCGGCATCATGTATTTCAGCGCCGGCAGCGAATACAGGACCCGACGCATCTTCTCCGCCTTACGATACACCTCTGTCTGCATCTCGTCCGCGCTATCGCTTATCACTTCAAAGTCCGGCATTGTGAGAAGGGATATCTCATCCTCCCCTGCGTTGTAGCCCCCGCCGATGTCCGAGTGCGCACCTGGTAGCGCCAGCTCCGGCCACATCCCCGCAATGCTGTTCAGGCTGAAGTTGTACCGGCATTCGTGCATCGCGCTTATCTGAAACACCTTCTGCGCTACGGAGGGTCGCAGCTCAAGGTTGACGCCGGGGTTACTGGGCCCGTTGATGTCGTAGAAGTTCAGCAGGCTCCCGATGGCCGCCACCGTATCAAACAGCCCCAGAAAGCGCACCTCTCCCGCTGCTTTTCCGTAGTGCCCGGTCAGGTCTAACCCTTTATCAATTGCAGCCGCTATCTCCGCGTCCTGGTTCATCACACGGTTGGCAAAGTGCCGTGCCGCCGCCGCCCCACGGCTGAAACCGAACACGTCAAACTGCACCCTGGCAATCGCCACTTTGTCACGGTTACGATCGATGAAAACGTTTAGTGCTGAAGCAATTTTTTCAAGAGCTACATCAGTCTTCGTCACCACCCCCTCAAACTGCTGAATAAGGCTGCTGCCCAGCGCTTTACCCAGCATCGAATCGCTTTCTCCATCCGCCGTCCCGATGCCGCTGACATAGGCTTTGACCTGCGCCTCCATCTGATCTTCATCAAGGACAGTGTCAGATTTGTATAGGTCATAGAGCCGAGAAATATTTGTGATTCCCCCCTGCCAGCTGCCGTTACCAAGGTCCGCTCTGGCATGCTCTTCATACTTCGCGCATGCCTGGGCTCGCTCCTCGCCAACCAGACCGGCGCAGTGGGTATAAGCCAGCTTCAGATCGTTTGAGTTCGACCGATTATTTCCTGTACCGTCAAAAAATACTCCCACGGTCAGCGTGATCCCCCTGACACGCACCCGCCGGCAACAGACGGTTTTAAAGCTGTTGTGAATGCTTGTCTGGTAGGTATTGTCCCCAATAACTTCATACAGGTAATAGCCAGTATCTTCTGGTGCGGCCTTTCCGTCTGCGCCCATAGAATACCCTTATAGTTTGCATGGTTGATTAATGGCCCATCATACCCTAACCAAAACCAACGCTCTATCTTCAGTATATGATGCAATTGCTCCCTTAAACATATGAAGAGAATCGTACCCGTCCATAAATACTTTTTTGTGAAGAGCGGTTTTATACCGTCAAGTCTGGCAGTTTAATTCGCCTGTTTGGTGGTCTTTATCCTGAAGGCAAGTTGTCGTGTAGTGCTGAATTCTCGACTAAAGCATTTACAGTCATCGCCATGCTGAGTCGTGCCAGTACCTTTTATGCGCGGAGGGGTGTCTAAACGGTTTTCCTAATGCCATGGCCCGTCCAGTATCGACGTTTGCGTGCTCGATTAGCAGATCCTGCTCAAACTTAGCGACAGGCAGGATAATCTCATGATTCTTTTCCCCGCCAGACTACTCATACCAACACCTTCGAGCGACGGGCAGTGGGCTCTGATACACAATGCAGACAGGTGTTCTAGTGTTTACCCGACTTTATAACATTTCGTCCAGGGTGATTCAGTTTCATATACTTCCTGTTGGGTATTGAACCCAGCGTTTTGAATTCATCGACCAGGGCGCTAAAAAAAGGAAGGCATCTGCCTTCCCTTTATATTTTTGCCGGAAAACGGCCACGCTTAACCTGGCCTAAATCCGTAGTTATAACGCAATACGAATCACATCGTCAGGCTGGGTTGCTTCCTGCTGACGGGTAGACTTTTGTTTCACCGTCACGTACAGCGTCTTGCCATCCGCTGACAGCGCCAGGCTGTTCGGGTAAACCGGCGTATCGTAGGTTTTGGTCACTTTGTAGGTTTTAGCGTCAATCACGCTCACCTTACCTGCCTCGCGGTGCGTCACGTAGGCTTCATTGCGTGCCGGGTTAAACAGTACGGCTAGCGATTCTGGCGCGGCGATTTTCTGCATCACGCTGCCATCTTTCAGGCTCACCACCAGCACTTCTGGCTGTTTAGAATCCGTCAGGAACGCGCGCTGACCGGCAGTGTCCAGGCTCAGGTTCAGGTAGAAGTGCTCTTTTCCGTCGTCCTGCACCTTCTTACGGCTGAGGATTTTGTTGGTCGCGGTATCAATGGTGACCAGCTCGCCGTCCGCATTGGTGGTGTACAGACGTTTAGCCTGTGCATCCAGCGCCAGGCCGGTGCTGAACGTGCCGGTGTTCGTGATGGTGTCTTTCAGCTTCAGCGTTGCGCCGTCAACCACCCAAATCACGCTTTCTTTACCGATACCGGTAATGTACACCGTATTGGCCGCGTCATCGGCCACCAGCTGGCGCGGCTGAAGGGGCTTCACCGTGTCGCTACGCTTGCGATCGTCCAGCACCAGGCGCCCTTTCACCTCGCCCGTTTTGGCGTCAATGGCCGTTACGGCGCTGTTGACGGTATTTCCGAACCACAGGGTCTGGGTGGCTTTATCGATCGTGGCGCCAAACGGCTTGAGATCGTTATGAATCGCCTGCGTCACTTCCAGCGTGACCGGATCCAGGCGATAAACCACGCCGCCTTTATCGGTTTTGCGGCTTTGAGTCGTCGCAACCCACAGCGCGTTTTCCTGCTGGCTGACGGCCATTTCATACGCGCCCTTGCCTACCGCTTTGCGCAGCATCTCTTCAGCAGCATGAGCCTGGAACGTACCGGCGATCAGTAAAGAACCCAACAGCAGAGATCCACGCAGGCGCGGCGAGCACAGATGACGTAAAGACATAACAATTCCTTTTTAAATGAGGAGATATACCGCTGACATCGCTTCCGGGGGCAAAGTCATCGCTTTGCCGCTATTTTAATGAGAATAGTAATCATTAATGAGTTGAATGTGGAGTATTTCTTTCCCTCATTCCATTACATTCACGAAATGTGCGGTTATAGTTTTCATAAGATTTACAAAGGATTTAACATATATACACAGGTTCCAGTTGATTTGGTTCGAATTTTTCTTAAACGGTTTATTCCATGAAAATCATTTCTGCCCGCAGGGCATCGCTACCACTGCTGTTCATCCCCGTCGCTTTTGGCCCGCTGAGTGCGTTGGCCGCAGAAGAACAAACCCTGATTGTGAGCGCTACGCCGCAAACCGTCTCCGAGCTGGATACGCCAGCCGCAGTCAGCGTGGTACAGGGTGAAGACATGCGCCATGCCGCCCCGCGCATCAATCTCTCTGAATCTCTGGGGAGCGTCCCTGGCCTGCAAATCCAGAATCGCCAGAACTATGCCCAGGATCTGCAACTTTCAGTCCGCGGATTTGGCGCGCGCTCAACCTTTGGCGTACGTGGGATCCGCATGTACGTGGACGGCATTCCGGCGACCATGCCCGACGGCCAGGGGCAAACGTCAAACATCGATCTCAGCAGCGTAGAGAGCATCGACGTGCTGCGCGGCCCCTTCTCCGCCCTGTACGGCAATGCCTCCGGCGGCGTGATCAACATCAATACCCAGACCGGACAACAGCCTGCCACCGTTGAAGCCAGCAGCTATTATGGCAGCTACGGCACCTGGCGTTACGGCTTGAAGGCCACCGGCGCGGTGGGCGACGGTACGCAGGCGGGAGACGTGGACTACGCCGTATCCACCACCCGTTTCACCACCCATGGCTATCGCGATCACAGCGGCGCACGAAAAAACCTCGCCAACGCGAAACTGGGTGTCCGCATTGATGACGTCAGCAAGCTGACGCTGATTTTTAACAGCGTGGACATGAAAGCCAACGATCCGGGCGGACTGAGCTATCAGGAGTGGAAGAACAATCCGCGTCAATCACCCCGCGGCGATCAGTACAACACGCGCAAGACCATTAAGCAGACCCAGGCCGGGCTCCGCTACGACCGTCAGCTGAGCGAGCAGGACGACCTCAGCGTGATGATGTATGCCGGTGAGCGTGAAATGACCCAGTACCAGTCCATTCCTGCTACCACGCAGACAGCAAATCCTGCGCATGCGGGCGGCGTGATTGATATGCAGCGTCACTATCAGGGTATTGATACGCGCTGGACACACCGGGGCGAGCTGCTGGTGCCGGTGACCTTTACTGCCGGCCTGAACTACGAAAACATGAGTGAAAATCGTCGCGGGTATGAAAACTTCGTGATGGACAACGGCGTGCCGGAACTTGGCGTGAAGGGCAACAAACGCCGGGACGAACGTAACCTGATGTGGAACCTCGATCCCTATCTGCAAACCCAGTGGCAGCTAACGCAAAAACTGTCCGTTGAGGCGGGCGTACGGTACAGTTCCGTCTGGTTTGACTCCAACGATCGTTACATTACGCCGCAAAACGGCGATGACAGCGGCGACGCCAGCTACCATAAATGGCTTCCGGCAGGTGCAGTGAAATACGCTGTGACCGACGCATGGAACCTGTATGCCGCAGCGGGACGCGGATTTGAGACCCCAACCATCAACGAACTCTCCTATCGCTCTGATGAGAAAGGTGGCCTCAATATCAACCTGCAACCGTCAACCAACAATACCTATGAGATCGGCAGCAAAACCCGCATCGGCAATGGCATTCTGACGGCAGCGCTGTTCCGTACGGACACCGACAATGAAATCGTGGTCGACGAAAGCAAAGATGGCCGCACCACCTACAAAAATGCGGGAAAAACGCGCCGACAGGGTGTGGAAATTGCGCTCGATCAGCAGTTTGCCGAGAACTGGAAGCTGAAAATGGCGTGGACCTATCTTGATGCCACCTACCGTACTAACGTCTGTAACAACGCAGACTGTAGCGGCAACCGAATGCCGGGTATTGCCCGTAACATGGGGTATGCATCGTTTGGCTGGGAGCCGGAGGAAGGCTGGTACGCAGGTGCAGATGCACGCTACATGAGCGACGTTATGGCAAACGATACTAATACCGCCAAAGCGCCCTCTTATACCGTGGTCGGTCTGAATACCGGGTATAAGCTCAATTACGGCAAATGGGGAATGGACATCTTTGGTCGCGTCGATAACCTGTTCGATAAAGAGTACGCCGGTTCAGAGATTGTTAACGCTGGCTACAACCGGTATTACGAACCTGCCCCTGGTCGTAACTATGGCGTGGGCCTGTCGGTCTCATATCGTTTTGAATAAAACAGTCTCCGGCAGCGCGCGTTGCCGGTAAAAATTAAAAAAATAACATTATTCCCGGTTGCCTGATGCGCCGGGAATTCATTCAGGAAATGTTAAACAGGTATAAACAGATAAGTCTGCCAGAAAGCGCCTTAACTGTAGTACTGCCGTTGCAGAAGAATATTGGCTTCATCGATGGCTTTATCGATCGCTTCCCGGCTGGCCGCCACATCCCTTTTCTCAAGCGCAGAAAGCAGATCGTCATAATGATAGGTCTCTGCGGGCACGTCACTCAGTTCTTCATGCAGGTAGTTGATACAGGGCCCTATCCGTACCCACAGCTGCTCAATCAGCGAGTTCAGGGTCGGCATCTCGGCATATTGATAGAGGGTAAACCGGAACACGCGGTTGGCCTGAATCGCTTTCTGCACATCGCCCTGATGCATGGCGGTGCTGAAATTATCAGCCAGCGCACGTAGTGTATCCAGTTTGGTGTCGGTCATATTCTGGCACGCCGCCGCAACGGCCATCGGCTCAAGCTGCTTTCTGATGGCGTTAATTTCGTTATACCGTTCCAGCGTGACTTCCGGGACCAAAAACGCCTGCGCAGGCGTGGCCTGTAAGGCGCCCGCCGACACCAGGCGCAGCAGGGCCTCGCGCACCGGCGTGATGCTGGTGCCTAATTTATCCGCAATCTCTTTGGTGATGAGTCGAGCCCCAGGTTTTAATGAGCCCGTAATTAACGCTCCCTTTAAACTGTTCTCAACTTGCATAGTCAGACTGATTCTTTGTGCTTTTTCCAAATTATCCAAATCAAGCATGTCAAATTCCCGTAGCCAAAACAAAATGCCATTTTCGGCGACTGTTTAAAAAAACATCGCCGGTTCGATATAATCCTGTATCGTCATGCCTGGTAAGTTGGGCGCGCGTTAAAATAAAAAATCGTTCAAATAATAGTGCGTTTACCACTTATGGCTGAGCTGGGCCGAAGGCGCGCAAAGCTTATGGGTTAATTAAAGACAATATATCGTATCTTCACAAATAATTATGGCGGACCCCGTCCGCCATAACCGATGCCCTGATTAGTCTGCCGCCACGCGGATCACGACTTTGCCGAAGTTTTTCCCTTCAAGCAGCCCAATCAGCGCGTCAGGGGCCGCTTCCAGCCCTTCCGTAACCTGCTCGCGATAGTGAATTTTGCCTTCCTGCACCCAGCGGCCCATTTCTTGCTGGAACTCGTCGATACGATGACCATAGTCCTGAGCGATAATAAAGCCCTGCATGCGGATGCGTTTTTTCAGGATGGTTCCCATCAGCAGCGGTAACCGGTCCGGACCCTCTGGCAGGTTGGTCGCGTTGTAGCCGCTGACCAGTCCACAAACCGGTACGCGCGCGGAGGTATTCAGTAGCGGCAGCACGGCGTCAAAGACTTTACCGCCGACGTTTTCGTAATAAACGTCAATGCCCTGCGGGCAGGCTTTCGCCAGTTGTTCAGCAAAATCGTCCGCACGGTGATCCAGACAGGCGTCGAAACCGAGCACATCAACCGCATGACGGCATTTTTCCTCACCGCCGGCCACGCCGATGACCCGGCACCCTTTTATTTTACCGATCTGCCCCACCGTTGCGCCTACCGGCCCCGTGGCTGCGGCCACGACAAGCGTTTCCCCCGCCTGAGGCTGGCCGATATCGAGCAGCCCCATATACGCGGTGAAGCCCGGCATCCCCAGCACGCCGAGTGACCAAGAAGGGCGCGACGGGTTTTCGCCCAGTTTCACCAGCCCCTTCCCGTCCGACAGTTCATAGTCCTGCCAGCCGCTGTAACCCAGAACCCATTCACCTTCTTTATAATCAGGATGGCGGGACGTCTCGACGCGGCTTACCGTACCGCCCACCATCACGGCACCAATCTCGACCGGAGGTGAATAGGATGGCGCATCGCTCATGCGGCCTCGCATATACGGATCCAGCGAGAGCCATACGGTGCGTAACAATACCTGGCCCTCTGCGGGCGTGGGAATAGGCTGTTCTTCTAAGCGGAAGTTATCGGCGACCGGCGCGCCGTGCGGACGGGAGGCCAGTACCCAGCGTCGGTTTTGCGTAGTAGATTGACTCATTCATCTCTCCTTACTGCTGAAAATGTCATTCAAGCCTGGCACGTTATGCTGCGGATCGCTTTTGCATTATGAGCCGGACTGATTAAGCCGCACGACCAGATAAAGGCACGGTTCATCCGTTTCGTTGATAAACCGGCAGTCGTTCGGCGGCCCGAGTTCCAGACAATCTCCGGCCTTCATTTCATGGCGGGTGTCCCCCTCCAGAAAGACCAGCTCACCGGACTGCAACCAGATCAGCTGTCGCGCCAGCGCATAGGAGGAGGCAGGCATTGGCACATCGCTGCCCGCGGGCAGTTCGACCTGGACGAGATCGATAGGCAGATCGGTGCGCGGCGACACGTGGCGACGCACATAGAGGGTTTGCGGATCGCGCCACACGGGCTGGTTCGCCAGACGTAACAGCTTGCCCTCCTGCATTTCCGCGCGCGCGATGAGCGTTGACATGCTGATACCAAAGGCACCGGAAAGACGGGCAAGCAGCGTCGCCGTTGGGCTACTGTCGCCCCGCTCAATCTTGTGGATCATGGCGCGCGAAATCCCCGCCCGTTCGGCCAGTTCGCTTATAGACCAGCCCCGGGACTCACGTTCCAGGCGGATACGGGCGCTAATCCGTTGATTCATATTGTCTGTTATTGTGTTCATGACGTCATACTATAGTGTATGGATGCTCTCTCTGGGCGGTCTGGCGGTAAAAAAATAGGGATTTTGTCGTAGCGGTGCAATACAAGAACTGTGTAATATTGTGAGTAGATCGTACTACTATAGTGAACAACACAGCCAGAGGTTAACCATGATCGTTCGTCATGCCTGCAAAGAAGATTGTGCCGCTATCGCTGAAATTTATAACCATGCGGTTCTGCACACCGCCGCCATCTGGAACGATAAAACCGTCGATACCGATAACCGTATCGCATGGTTTGAGGCGCGTACGATGGTGGGTTATCCGGTACTGGTTAGTGAAGAAGACGGTGTGGTGACGGGATACGCCTCATTCGGCGACTGGCGGGCATTCGACGGTTTTCGCCATACGGTGGAGCACTCGGTGTACGTTCATCCGGATCATCAGGGCAAAGGCATTGGTCGGCTGCTGATGACGGAATTAATTAATGAAGCCCGCCTGATCGGTAAACATGTGATGGTTGCCGGAATTGAGGCCCAGAACCGGGCGTCCATTCATCTGCACAACACTCTGGGCTTTATTACTACCGGAAATATGCCGCAGGTGGGCACCAAATTTGGCCGCTGGCTGGATTTAACCTTTATGCAGCTCCAGCTTGATGAGCGCAGCGATCCGGATGCTCTGCCATGAATCAATCGTTGACGTTAGCGTTTCTGGTAGCCGCCGGGATTGGGCTGGTGGTCCAGAACACCCTGATGGTGCGCATTACGCAATCCTCCTCCACCATTCTTATCGCCATGCTGCTCAATTCGCTGGTGGGGATCGTGCTGTTTGTCAGCATCCTGCTGGTGAAAAATGGCCTGGCGGGGGTTAGCGAACTGGCGTCAACGGTGCGCTGGTGGACGCTGATCCCCGGGCTGCTGGGCTCGTTTTTTGTCTTTGCCAGTATTAGCGGGTATCAGAACGTGGGCGCGGCAACGACGATTGCCGTACTGGTGGCAAGCCAGCTGATTGGCGGCCTGGTGATGGACATCCTTAAAAGCCAAGGCGTCCCGCTGCGCGCGCTGGTTGGCCCGGTCTGCGGCGCAGTGTTGCTGGTGGTCGGCGCCTGGCTGGTGGCGCGGCGCCAGTTTTAACCCTACAGAATAGTCCCGCCCTGCGTAAGGTGAGCATGGCGCGCCTCCGCTTCTTCTTTATGTTGCTTACCGTGATGTGAAATCGCGGTGCGCAGGCGCTGCTGCTGGGTATAGCGCTCTTCACGGCTCAGCTCTGCATCATCGCTTAATGCGATCAGCAGTTCATTCATGTGGGTAATAACGCTCTCTTCGATGGCGGCATCAACGCGGGCGATAACATCGTTTAAATGTGACATTGTCACTCCTTTTAACGTACCCGGTGGCGCCAGGCGTACCGGGCCTACGGATGCTGAGTGTAGACCGGGTAAGCCTGGCGCCACCCGGCAATAATACGATCAGTTCAGCTTCGCTTTCGAAAAATCACTGCCCATCAGACTCACGCTGTAACCCGTCACGTTGCTGCGGGTCGCGTAAAACGTTTTACCGTTAGCTAACGCAATCCACGGCGCCTGCTGGTAGAAAATCTCCTGCGCCTGGCCGTACAGCTTCGCACGTTCTTCCGGGGTGCTGGTCAGCTTAGCCTTTTGCACAAGCTCATCATACCCCTTATCACACCAGCGCGCGGCGTTGGAACCGGTTTTAATGCTGTTACAACCCAGCAGTACGTCGGCGAAGTTATCCGGATCGCCGTTGTCGGACATCCAGCCGAACAGCGCGGAATCATGCTCGCCTTTACGCATGCCGGAGAGGTACTCACCCCACTCGTAAGACACAATTTTTGCCTTCACGCCCACTTTCGCCCAGTCGGCCTGGATCATCTCCGCTATACGCCGGGAGTTCGGGTTGTACGGGCGCTGAACCGGCATCGACCAGAGCGTGACCTCCGCGCCCTTCTCCAGACCCGCCTGCTTCAGCAGGGCTTTTGCTTTTTCCGGATCGTAGTCGTAATCCTTCAGGTCTTTATTAAAGCCGAGCATGTTCGGCGGGATCGGCGATTTGGCTACCGTGCCAGATCCCATAAAGACCGCGTTCACGATGGCCTTTTTGTCCGTCGCATAGTTCAGGGCCTGGCGTACCAGCACGTTATCAAACGGTTTTTTCTCTGTGTTAAACGCCAGATAACCCACGTTCAGCGCGTCCACCGAGTGCAGCGTCAGGTCTTTGTTTTTCTTAATCACTTCAAACTGCACGGGTGACGGCGCAGGAACGATCTGGCACTCGTTGGTTTGCAGCTTCGCCAGACGGGTTTCCACGTTTGGCGTGATGGAGAAGATCAGGTGTTTGGTCGGCACTTCACCGTCCCAGTAGTTTGGGTTGGCGACGTAGCGGATCAGCGAGTCCACCTTGTACTGCTGAAGCACATAGGGCCCGGTGCCGATTGGCCAGGTGTCCACATTTTCAGGCGTGCCTTTTTTCAGCATCGCATCCGCGTATTCGGCGGAGAGGATTGAGGCAAAGTCCATTCCCCAGTCGGCCAGAAATGCCGCGTTGGGTTCACTCAGCGTGAACTGAACGTGGTAATCGTCAATCTTTTTCACATCCTGAATGAGCTTGTCGAGGCCCACGTCATTAAAGTATTCGTAATTACCCTGGGAAACGTTGTGATAGGGATGCTTAGGGTCTTTCTGACGCATGACCGAGAAAATAACGTCATCGGCATTGAAGTCGCGCGTCGGTTTAAAGAATTTATTGCTGTTGAACTTCACCCCTTTTCGCAGGGTAAAGGTATAGGTTTTGCCATCGGGTGAAATGGTCCACGACTCGGCGAGTGAAGGCACGGGGGTATTCTTCACCGGATCGAAGTTAATCAGACGGTTATACAGCGTTTGCGAGCTGGCGACAAACGAGGGTCCAGAACTGGCGATTTGCGGGTTAAACGACTCCGGTGACGCTTCGGAGCAGTAGATAATGGTGTCTTTGTTTGCCGCCCATGCGGCACTTGCCGGCAGCAGCGCGCTCAGCGCGAGGGCGAGCACGGTTTTCCCTGTAGACATGGTTATTACCCTTTCGGTTTTATTATAGTGGACAGTAATAACAGCACAGGCGATATAACCTGACAAATAACGAATCACTATCAGGTTATTCTAAAGCCGCACTTTTCGCTGGTTTAAGCACCAGCCCACGAAAAACGATTTGCCTTAAGGTGCGTTATTCGTCAAGCACAACCGTTCCGATCAATGCCGCAAGAAATCGTCCCTTTTGCCGTCTCCTCAGCCGTTTGTTTGCAATCGCGTTTAGCTAAAGTAACGGCGTGAAAAAGTCTACAGGACCAAATCGTGGCAAAAACACTTTTACGCAGCGGTAATCTGGATGATTTTCAGGCCGTTGGCGGCGGCGGACAGGCCGTTTTTGAATCAGCCCTGCAAATACGGGAAGCGCTTCGGTTGCGCAAACAGCAGGCTATCGTCGATTGTCTGGCCATTCCTCAGGTCAATGACGGCGCCGACCGCGTTGACTGGTACTCCCCGGTTGAGGGCACGGTCTCCAGCTGGAAGGCGGCGGACGAAGACGATCGCTTTCGTGCCCTGCGCTATCTGGAAAACACGCTCGCCAGCGTGGAGTCGCTGAGTAAAAAATGCCTCCAGTCACCGAAAACGGCGCAACAGCTGTTTGGCTCTCTGCTTTCAAAAGCATTCCAGTTTCCCGGGGAAAACTTTGTCTATCTCGTCGATGGCAAGCCGGTAATCTGCTTCTGGGGTTTCGTCAATCTTAACGAGAATGCGCGCGATGACGTGCTGGACTGCCTGCGCGAATCGTTGATCCCTGAGCCTGAGCCAGAGGTGATTGTCGAACCTGAACCGGAGCCAGAACCCACCCCGGCGGTGACTTTTGAGCAGGCCGATGCCCCGCTTATCACGCCTGCGGCTACCGTCCGTATCACCGAAGATGAACTCTATATGCCAGAGCCGGTGCGCATGAACGTCGAGCCGCCAGAGCCCGCACCGACGGTCGTGCAGAAAAAGCGTCTCTCCCCTCTGTGGCTACTGCCGGTTGCCGCGGTCATCGTTGCGGCCATTGCCACCCCGCTGCTGTGGCCAAAACAGGCCGCGACCGCGGTGCCGGCCGCCACGCCAGCGCCAGCCCCCGTGGCGATTGCGCCGGTCCCGATTAAGACGGTGGAGCCGCTTGAGTTAAAACTCCCGCTGCACCAGGCCGAAGTGGTAGAGCCGAAGGTAAAAGCGCCTGCTCCGGCGGCCGAGCCTGTGGTCATTACCGCGATACCGAAAGATGCAATGGTGATGGAGGCAAACCAGGTCAAGGCCGGGTTAACGCGCTTCCTGAACGGTACCTGGCGCGCATTTCTCGATGTGCAGGACCCGCTCACCGGCAAACCGCCATCGCTGCGCTATCAGATCCAGAACAACAAAGGTTTCGCCCGGGTCGTGCATGGCGACAACATTGTCTGCCGCGTGGACGTCTTCTCCGGATTACACAGCAACGGCGAGCTGTTGATCAAAACGCGCGGCAACGCACGTTGCACCGACGGCTCACGGTATCCGATGCCGGAAGTGACCTGTAAGGCGGGTGCCAGCGATGTGGCGGAATGCACCGCACGTTACGATGCCAACACCGTCGTTCCTTTGACGTTCAAGAAAGCAGGTGTCTGATCCTATGCTGGTTAATCTTTGCGACTATAAACAGAGCGTTACGCTGATTGCTAACAGCGGCGTACAGTTCCTCGATTTTGGCCTGACGCCGCAGGACACCGCGAGCAACGGGCGTTTCGTGCGTAAAACGGCAAATGGCCCGCTGCTGCGTCTGGATTTTGATCTGGTTAACGGTCGGTACACGCTGCCTGCCGCCGATGGCGGGCAGCCGGAAGTGGTAAAGCCTGAAAGCACAATTCCACTGCACGACTCATTGACCGTGCTGGACGGCGTCTGGCTGCCGCTTCCTTTCCTGCGCTTTAATCCGCCGCGGACGTTTGTTGATGGCCCGGACAACTGGGCCCGCGTCCAGGTGCGAAAGCTTTCCACACCCGACGCGGCTGGCAACACGCACCGCGTCACCATCGCCCTCGACAGCCAGATTGCAGAGCATGCAACGTCCGGGCTGTCGCCGATTGAAAACGATATCCTGAACGGGACGCGTTTCGCACTCGCCTGGCGCGACAATGAAGTTGAGAGTTTCCTCGACCAGACCTGGATTGACGGCTGGCTGCGCGAAGCCTTCACGCAGTTTGCCGACGGGGTTGAAAAACGATCTGAACGCGAGCTGCATCAGGCCATGCGCAGCTTTGAGTATCAGGCACACTGGCTCAACCTGCTCTCTATGCTCGGTGAACAACTGACCGTGCCGGAAGTGAAGTTTGTTACCCACACCCTGAGCACCCCTGCCATTCCTGTCGATCTGATCCTTGACGTAGGTAACACCCACACCTGCGGCGTGATTATTGAAGATCATGGTGATGCCAATGACGGCCTGCGCCAGACGGCTGAACTCCAGGTGCGCTCTCTGAGCGAGCCGCAGTTCCTGAATGAGCCGCTGTTTACCAGCCGTCTCGAATTTTCCGAAGCGCGCTTTGGCAAGCAACACTTCTCGGTGGAAAGCGGCCGTGAGGATGCGTTCGTCTGGCCATCTATTGTCCGCGTGGGTGATGAAGCGCGTAAGCTGGCGATGCAGCGTCTGGGCACTGAAGGCAATAGCGGGATCTCCAGCCCCCGTCGCTACCTGTGGGACGAAACGCCGGTCGTGCAGGACTGGCGCTTCAGCCAGATGAACGGCAAGACTCAACGCGAACCGCTGGCGACCGCGTTTCCGATGATGAACCTGATGAACGACGATGGGGAACCGCTCTTCACGCTGCCGCAGGATGAGCGCCTGCCGGTCTTCTCTCCGCAGTACAGCCGCAGCACCCTGATGACGCACATGCTCTGTGAGCTGCTGGCGCAGGCGCTTGGCCAGATTAACAGCGTTGCCACCCGCCTGCGGCTCGGCTTCCCGGCCTCTCCGCGCCAACTGCGTACGCTGATCCTCACCCTGCCTTCGGCGATGCCGAAACAGGAGCGCGAGATCTTCCGTCGCCGCATGTTTGAAGCCATTGCCATCGTCTGGAAAGCGATGGGCTGGCATCCGCAGGATGAAGATTTTGCCAGCCGGAAGCAGCAGGAAAAAAGCGTGGTTCCGGTTCCTGAGATCCAGATGGAGTGGGACGAAGCCAGCTGCGGCCAGCTGGTGTGGCTGTATAACGAAGCCATTTCCCACTTCGGCGGCCAGACCGAAGCGTTTTTCGCCTCCCTCGCCCGTCCGGATCGCGCGCCTGAGCCGGGCGTCGAGCCGGGGCGTGCGCTGCGCGTTGCCTCTATCGATATCGGCGGCGGCACGACGGATATGGCCATCACGCACTATCAGCTCGATGATGGCTCCGGTAATAACGTCAAAATTACCCCGCAGCTGCTGTTCCGCGAAGGGTTCAAGGTAGCCGGCGATGATACGCTGCTGGACGTGATCCAGCGCTACGTACTGCCCGCGCTGCAAACCCAGCTTCAGAAATCCGGCATAGCCGATGCCTCCCTGCTGATGGCATCCCTGTTCGGCGACTCCGGGCGGATTGATACTCAGGCGGTATTGCGCCAGCAAACGGCGCTTCAGCTGTTTATGCCGATCGGTCACGCGATCCTGGCGGCGTGGGAATCGAGCGATATTGACGATCCGCTGGCCGGGCTGCACGCCACTTTTGGCGATCTGCTGACCCAAAAACCTACGCGTAACGTGATGAATTATCTCCAGCAGGCGATCGACCATGCGTTGCCTGCTGGCTCAGAGCACTTTGATCTGTTCAGCGTGCCGCTGCACGTCAATTTCCGGGAGATGCAGGACGCCATGCTGGCGGGGCAGTTCACGCTTGCCGCCCCGCTTCATGCGGTATGCGAAGCAATTTCTCACTACAGCTGCGATATTCTGCTGATCACGGGACGGCCGGGCTGCCTGCCGGGCGTTCAGGCCCTGATTCGCCACCTGCAACCGGTGCCCGTCAACCGTATCGTCTGGCTGGATAAATACCAGGTTCATGAATGGTATCCGTTCAGCCAGCAGGGACGGATCGGCAATCCGAAATCCACCGCCGCCGTGGGGGCGATGCTCTGTAGCCTGGCGCTGGATCTTCGTCTGCCGCGCTTTAACTTCAAAGCGGCCGATATTGGCGCGTACTCTACGGTGCGTTATCTGGGGGTGTTGGATAACACGATCAATACCCTGCGGGACGAGAACGTCTGGTATCACGACATCGACCTCGATAAACCCGGCGCGAAACTGGACGCCCGGCTGCACTTCCCGCTGCGCGGTAACGTCACGCTCGGCTTCCGGCAGCTGGCCAATGCCCGCTGGCCCGCCACGCCGCTTTACACCCTGAGCATCAACTCTGCCGAGCTGGCGAAAGCCATCGCGGGTGACGGCGTGCTGAACGTGCGCCTGAAGCTGCGTGGCGGCAACAGGCAGGAAGGCCCGGAATCGTTCGAGCTGAGCGACGCCTGGCTCCAGGACGGCACGCCCGTGCCGCCGGATGCCCTGACGTTTAAACTGAATACTCTGGCCGATCGCCGACACAGCGGCAGCCATTACTGGATCGACAGCGGGAGCGTATACCTCAAATGACCGGGACGACTGCCACCACCCAGGCCTTAATCGGGTGGATCAACGAGACGCGACAGCACGCCCCGATGCTGGATAACGACGCCGACGCCCTGCTTGCCCGCCTTAACGCAGCCCGCGCGCGCGAAGAGGCGCTCGATCGCGCCCTTGTCAGCCGGAGCAGCATTGGCTTATACGGCCACTCGCAGACGGCGAAAGCACACCTGCTGGCCTCTCTGTGCGGCAGCGGCGACGAACGGCTGAACGTCACGCCGGGTCAACGCACGTTCGATTATTTCTCGCATATCAATCCGGGACATGCGCCAACCAACATGGCCGTTCGTTTCAGCAGGTCGTTCGGCGAGATTGCCGATGAGGCGTTTCCGCTGCGCCTGAGCCTGGTGACGGAGGCCGAGCTGGTGCAGCTGTTTATCGCGCGCACCACGTTGGATCCGCAGATCCGCGCGGTGGATAAGTCCGTGATTGAAGCCCGGCTTGAAAAATGGCGTGCGCTGCGTCAACCGCAGAGCGTGCCGGGAATGACCGAACAGGAAGTGGCGACCATTGCCCGTTTCTGGCAGAGCAGGGTCCCGGCTGCTAAGCAGCAGATTGACGATGCCCTGTGGCATCAGTTTGCCCTGCTGATCCCGTCGCTGGATCTCAGCACGCGCGCCAGCGTCTGGTCCCTGCTGTGGGGTGAGCAACAGGAGTTAACCCAGCAGTGGCTTAAACTCGCCCATGTGCTGCATCAAACCGGCCATGCCAGCGCGCTTGCCGCGCCGTTGAGTCTTCTGGTGGACAGCTTTGGCCTGCCGTGTGAAGGTTTCCTGACGCATGGGGCATTTACCGTACCAGAAGCGCAGGAAACCCTGCTCCACCCCATTAATAACGGCGAGCTGCTTAATGCCATTAGCCTGCCCGTCGATGTACTGGCATGTCTGACACGCGAACTGGTGCTGCCCGTTGAGAGCTGCGCCCTCGATAACGTCGATATTATTGATATTCCGGCCATTACTGAGGAAAACACGCCGCTGATGACGCAGGCAAAATGCCAGTGGTTGCTGGAGCATTATCGTCAGCAAATTCAGCCGGATGTGCTCGTTATCTGCAACGCAACAGCGCACCACCAGCAGACGGCAAAAACGGCCACGCTCCTGCAAAACTGGGTCAAAGAGACGCAGCCGGTAGAAGAGTCCGCATTGCCGGGGCTGGTCTGGGCCATCACCCCTCATGATGCGCGGTTCACCACGAAGCAGAACCTTGATGAAGCGGTGCAGCAGTTGCTGGGCCAGCCGGGTCTGCGCTGGGGCACGCTCCAGGCGCTTGATTCCCACAGCATGCAGCGGGTGATCGAATGGCTGTCGCAGGCTACCCTGCCGGCCCAGCGCCAGAAGCGTCTTCAAACGCTTAAAAGCGTGTTGCAACAGTCGCTGTCGGCACTGATGCGCCCGTATATCGGCCCACTTACCCGCGACCCAATAGCTGAGCGGGCTCAGGCCGAAAAAATGGTTCGAACGCTGCAAGGCAGCGCCGCTCGTCACGGTGAACTGCTTGAAGGGCTTCTGCCGCCGTTAAAAGCGTTTGAGACGCTGCTGACGGTTCACCAGCCTCGTGAGGAACAGGTCAACGGCCTGTTTAACGACGTTATCGATCTGTTTGCGGAAGAGGCGCAGGAAAATCCTGGCGTGTTGCAGACCAAGGATAAGGCGCGAATGGCCCATAGCGTATGGGTTAACCATCTTCGTCAGTGGAGTCGCAACGACGCGGCGGCTGCCCGGCTGGGCCTGGACACAGGCGTATTACAGCAGATTGCCGATGTGCTGATCGTCACCAGCTACCGGCTGAACCTGCCGCTGCAACTGCAACGCATTGTAGAAACAGATAAAAGCAGTGGCGCACAGCTGCACGCCGCGATAGGCAATTTCATTGGCTGGCTTGGATATGAACTGACTCCCGTCGCTGAACGGCCTGCAAGCCGGATCCGCAAAGGTCAGGCCATTTTTGTGACGCCGGTTGTGAGCAGCGCCTCACCCCGCCTCACCCGGTTAGGTGAACAGCCTGTTCATGCGGCGACAGCTTACGTTTATGACTGGCTGGTTGCGCTCTACACCCGCGCCATTGAAAACGTGGATTATCAATGTCCGTATGACGTTCAGCCTGTTGCGCGCAAAGCACTGGACGCGATTTTACGCTAATGCTTCCCAGCCCACAGCAATGTGGGCTTCAGCACTTTCATGTCGGTGAGCCGCGCGAGTAACGCGTCAGAAAAGTGAGATCAACAGGGCAACAGGAAAGCTCATCGGCCAGGTGGAGCCCACCAGGAATGCGCTCAACAGGCGAATACGTTTTCGATCTTTAGACAGGAACCAAGTGATTAAGGCGCAGACAGAGGCCATGATTGCATAAAACACCAACATCTTTTGATACAACGTCATTCTGTTTACCTGAGCCAAAAAATAACCGCACGCAATATGCGCCATATGTTGACGCAGATCAAGTTTTTTCATTACATCATAACCACTTAAATACTATGGATAATAACAACTGAGTATCTTGTGTAACAACGCCGGGTAAAGCAAAACGGTTATTATTGATAAGATGCATATAAAATGCACTTTTTGATAAATTCATTCCCTTAGAAAGCAGTCTAATAAGAGCAGGCTTTCAAGGGAGGAAACATGCTACGCATTCCACAGAGTTGCATTCACACCCGTTCCACGCCTTTCTGGAACAAAGAAACGGCCCCCGCAGGCATTTTTAAACGCCACCTTGATACGGGTACGCGTCCGGGCGTTTACCCTCGCCTGTCGGTGATGCGCGGCGCAGTGCGTTATCTGGGCTATGCTGATGAATTTACGCCCGAGCCTGACAGCGAACTCGTCATTGAGGCGGGTCATTTCGGCGTTTTCCCGCCAGAGAGATGGCATCACATTGAGCTGATGACCGACGACACCCTGTTCAATATTGAATTCTTTGTTGAACCTGAGGTGCTTAAGTCCCTTTAAGCGCCCGATATCATGAAGGAAACTATTATGTTACGTATTCCTGAAAACTTTGTTCACACCCGCTCTACCCCGTTCTGGAATAAAGAGACCGCCCCAAAAGCGCTTTTTACCCATCACAACACCAAAGCTGGCGTGTACGGGCGTTTGTCCGTTATGCAGGGTGCGGTGCGTTACTTTGGCTTTGCCGATGGCGATGCCACCGAACCCGATCTGGAAGTGGTGATTGAGGCCGGTTCTTTTGGCATCTCCCCTCCGCAAAAATGGCACCGCATTGAGCTATTGACCGACGATACTTACTTTAATATCGACTTTTTCGCGGATCCTGCCGTCACGCTCAGCGGGGCGGGTATCGGTAAAGTGGTCAACACGCATAAGGAGTAAGTTATGGGTAAGGCAACCTATACCGTGACCGTCACCAACAACAGCAACGGCGTGTCGGTAGATTATGAGACAGAGGCGCCTATGGAGCTGTTGATCCCGGATGTCGCGGCAGATGTCGTGAAGGATCTGGTGAATACCGTTCGCGCCTACGATACGGAAAATGAACACGACGTGTGTGGCTGGTAAGCACAATCGCCCGGCACTGCGCCGGGCATAAGGGTTTAGTGTTTGATCATCACATGTCGCACAACCGTGTAATCTTCAAGGCCGTAAATCGACATATCTTTGCCGTAACCGGATAACTTCATCCCGCCGTGGGGCATTTCACTCACCAGTATAAAATGGGTATTCACCCAGGTGCAGCCATACTGCAACCGTGCGCTGAGCCGATGTGCGCGCCCGACGTCTTTTGTCCAGACGGACGAGGCCAGGCCGTATTGCGAATCGTTGGCCCAGGCCAGCACCTGCGCTTCATCCTCAAACGCCGTCACGCTGACTACCGGACCAAACACTTCTCGCTGGACGATCGCATCTTCCTGCTTCGCCCCGGCCAGCAGCGTTGGCTGGAAGTAATATCCGCCCCCCTCTGCTTTACTGCCGCCGGTGACGACGCGGATATGTCCGAGGGCTTTGGCTTCATCCACGGCAGCACAAACGCGGGAAAGATGCGCTGCGGAGCTGAGCGGACCAAGCTCCGTTGATGCATCGTCCGGTGCGCCCATTTTCAGGCTGGCAACGGCTGCGCCCAGCTTTTCAATCAGGGCGGGATAAATTCCTTCCTGGGCATAGATTCGACAGGCTGCGGTACAATCCTGGCCGGCATTGTAGAAGCCAAACGTACGCACCCCCTCAACCACGGCATCCAAATCTGCATCGTCAAAGACAATGACCGGCGCTTTTCCACCCAACTCCATATGGGTACGTTTGATAGAGGATGCGGTATGACCAATAATATGTTCCCCGGTGGCGATAGAGCCGGTGAGGGAAACCATGCGCACTTTTTCGTGACCGGTCAGCGGATCCCCTACGGTCTTGCCGCGACCAAACAGCACGTTCAGCACGCCTGCCGGGAAGATATCTTTCGCCAGTTCTGCCAGCTTCAGCGCCGTCAACGGGGTGATTTCTGATGGTTTGATGACGACACAGTTTCCCGCTGCCAGCGCGGGGGCCAGCTTCCACGCCGCCATCATCAGAGGATAGTTCCAGGGCGCGATAGAGGCGACAACGCCAACCGGATCGCGGCGAATCATCGAGGTATGTCCTTCCAGATATTCTCCGGCAGCCAGCCCATTCAGGCAGCGGGCGGCCCCGGCAAAGAAGCGAAACACATCAACCACGGCAGGAATTTCATCCCCCAAGGCACAATGGAGCGGCTTTCCGCAGTTAAGGGATTCCAGCTGCGCGAACGCGTCGGCGTTGGCTTCAATCACGTCAGCCAGCTTTAACAGACAGTCGGCGCGCGTTTTCGGCGTCGTTTGTCCCCACTCTGTGAAGGCGCGATCGGCAGCCTGTACGGCAGCGTCCACCTGTGCAGCCGACGCTTCAGCAATCTCAAGCAGCACCTCACCCGTGGCAGGATTATAAACCGCCTGCTTCGCACCTTCGCCGAACACCAGTTCACCATTAATCAGCAATTGATTTTGCATAGCACCGTCCTGTTAAAGTCGACATTATTTTCGCTGTCAGTACACGTTTGTCGGATCGATACGTGACAACGTCACGCTTTTAAGCCGTACCCCCATATTAAAGGTAGACCGCGCGCCCTGCCGCTTCAGGAATTTTCATCAAGGTGTGACTGGCGGCAGCATCATTTCGCGAATTAGCGCCGCCAGCTGGACGACAGCCTGTTCCTCCCGCTCGCTCCAGCCCCAGGAGGTATTGAAACGGAAAAACGGCGTCCAGATATCGGAGGTGGAAAACATCTTGCCGGGGGCAATGCTGATTTGATGGGTTAATGCCTTTTCACTCAACTGCCCCGCATCCAGCTGTTCAGGCAGCTCCAGCCATAAAAAGTAGCCGCTGTCGTTATGATGGATTTTGACGCCGGCAGGCATATGGCGCAGAAGCGATTGCCAGGCCTGCTGTTTACGTTCAGCAAGCGTACGCCGCAGGCGACGAAGGTGGGCGTCGTAACGTTTGGTCGCCAGATAATCCACCAGCGCCAGCTGCATGGGAGAGCTGGTCGATAACGTACTCATTAGCTGCAACTGCTGAATACGGCGCGCATGTTTTCCCGCCGCCACCCAGCCAATGCGAAAACCGGCCACCAGACATTTGGAAAATGAGGAGCAGTGCAACGTCATGTCCTGCTTATCCCAGGCTTTTGCCGGAAGCGGCTTTTCACGGCCAAAATAGAGTTCGCTGTAAACATCGTCTTCGATCAGCGTGACGTTGTGCCGGGTTAACAAGGCCACCAGCTGGGCTTTCTTCTCTGCGCTCAGCGTAAAGCCGAGCGGGTTCTGACTGTTGGTCATCAGCCAGCAGGCTTTTACCGGATAGTCGTTTAACGCCTGCTCAAGGGCATTGAGATCGATACCTTCCCGGACGTCAGTGGCAATCGACAGCGCTTTCAGCTTCAGACGTTCAAGCGCCTGGAGTGCGCCATAAAAACAGGGGTTTTCAACAATAACCCAGTCACCTGGTTCCGTGACGGCCTGCAAACTGAGGTTGAGTGCTTCGAGCGCGCCCGCGGTGATCACAATCTCATCCGGAGAGATATTCATCCCCTGCTGAGCGTAGCGACGGGCAATGGCATGACGTAAGTCGACATTACCCGGCGGCAGATTTTCAATCACGCTCATGGCCGTGGCCGTTTTACTGACGTTAGCCAGCGAGCGGTTGAGTTGCTGAAGCGGAAAGAGGCGCGGATCGGGAAATGCTGAGGCAAAAGGGACAACGGAGGGGTCGCGGCTGGCCTGTAACACGTCGAATATATAGGTGTTGATGTCTACCACTTCGTCGCGCATCACCTGCGCGGGCGGTGCAGGCTGGTGCGTGGTCGGGCGCGCGGCAACGTAGTAGCCCGACTGCGGTCTGGCAACAATGCGCCCCTGACTTTCCAGCATCTGATACGCGTGGCCCACGGTCATAAAGCTCATGCCGCTGCTTGCCACCTGCTCTCGCAGAGAAGGCAGCTTGTCGCCCGGCAACCATACGCCAAGCTCAATCTGCGAGATTATTTGTTGCGCCAGACGCTGGTATTTTTTCATCAGATTCTCCTTATTGCTGACAGTGTATATCAGCAGGAGAAAAAGAGAAGATTTTGCTAACTGTTATGGGAAATGCGGTGGCTTACTTGCGGTATTCGGTAACATGATTCTGAGCAGAATGCGCAGCGGCCAGGTGGTCGAGCGTGATCATCGGCGATTTGCAGAAAATGCATTTCGCGCCGAACGGGTTTTTATCAGACACGTCAAAAGCTGAGGTGCGGTACTGCGAGCCATGACAGCATGGGCAGCGGAAATGGATATAAGAAGTCATAGGATTCTCCTGTAAACGTAAAAACGTAAATTACTCATGAGCCGATCAGGCATAAATGGTTCGATACAAAACGAATCGGAATGTAGATAAAGACCCAAGAGAGGCTGCGGAGAGGCACAACGTGATGAGAACTGCTTTATAAAACTACGTCAGATATTTATTTGGATTCAAAACCAGAAATCCATTAACGCATGTTGCTGGTGACAAAGCAAGCTGTTTAATGCGTAAAAATCATAAAAAGAATTTTTTTATTCAAGGTTGTCTACAGCATCATTGATTATTCGAGAAACCGATTTCGAAGCACCAACACATAACTCATTGAAATATAATTGTTTTATATGGCATTTTATGCCTACCTGGTTGGTTCACTAGAGGTATTAACTTTTCAGATTCACTCAGAAAAAGGGATCTACAGGATGGCAATTCCAGCATACCTCTGGCTAAAAGATGACGGCGGCGCGAGTATTAAGGGCTCTGTCGATGTTGTGAATCGTGAGGGAAGTATTGAAATTTTGAGTTTTGGGCACGGCCTGTATCTCCCTACCGACAACATGACCGGTAAGATCACAGGCACCCGTATTCATAGCCCACTTAATTTTGAAAAAGACAACCTTTATCAACAGAGTTGAGCGGGGATCTTTTCGCCTACACCCTGCGGGACAGTCTGGTATTAGTAATGGATGTATTACATTACCAAACCATGCTCACTTCAGAATATTAATGCATGGACTACTGGCGTCCGGCACAATAAAAGTCGCTGCTGGATTAAATGCACTTGGCACCATACAGGTATATTGATGAATGCAAAGAAACATGCCCTGACGTGGGTGGTCGAAACATTGATGCTTTTCATTATTTATTCGCTGGTATGCTACATCATGCCGGATGTTTTGCTTTATCACCTCTACACCAGACATTTTGGATTTGTAACTGAACTTGAATGGAGTGAAAGCTACACATTATTACTTTTTATTTTTTCCTTTCTGCTTAACGCCGTATTGATCTACCTTTGGGCATTACGAAAGTGAGCGTTAACATGGGCGGTAATATTACCGCCCGATACAAGTTTCACATAGACGGTCAAGAAAACTGTTATAGATAAATAACATCGGTCTGTCTCTGCAACCCAGACCAGGCACGGCTTAAAATCGCATCGAATTTTTTGCACTGCGGAGTTTTGCATGTTTGGTCTAGATGCGTTTCATCTTGCGCGAATACAGTTCGCCTTTACCGTATCCTTTCATATTATATTTCCAGCAATCACCATCGGCCTGGCGAGCTACCTCGCCGTGCTGGAAGGGCTGTGGCTGAAAACCAAAAATCCCGTCTGGCGTTCGCTGTACCATTTCTGGTCGAAGATCTTCGCCGTCAACTTTGGTATGGGCGTGGTCTCCGGCCTGGTGATGGCTTATCAGTTTGGCACTAACTGGAGCGGGTTTTCGCAGTTCGCGGGCAGTATTACCGGCCCCCTGCTGACCTATGAAGTGCTCACCGCGTTCTTTCTGGAGGCAGGTTTCCTCGGGGTGATGTTATTTGGCTGGAATAAGGTCGGGCCGGGGCTGCACTTCTTTTCAACCTGCATGGTCGCGTTGGGAACCATCATTTCTACGTTCTGGATCCTCTCGTCAAACAGCTGGATGCAGACACCGCAAGGGTATGAAATCGTAAACGGTCAGGTGGTTCCTGTGGACTGGTTTGCCGTGGTGTTTAACCCCTCCTTTCCTTATCGCCTTCTGCACATGTCGATAGCGGCTTTCCTCAGCAGCGCGCTGTTTGTCGGTGCCTCTGCGGCGTGGCATTTGCTGCGCGGCAACAACACGCCCGCCATTCGCACCATGTTCTCCATGGCGTTGTGGATGACGTTGATCGTCGCCCCTGTCCAGGCGCTGGTGGGCGATATGCACGGGCTGAACACCTTAAAACACCAGCCCGCGAAAATAGCCGCTATAGAAGGCCACTGGGAGAACCCGCCGGGTGAGCCTACGCCGCTGCTGCTGTTTGGCTGGCCGGATATGGAGCAGGAACGGACCCGTTTTGGACTGGCGATACCCGCGTTGGGCAGCCTGATCCTGACCCACAGCCTTGATAAACAGGTTCCGGCATTGAAGGCGTTCCCGAAAGAAGATCGTCCGAACGCCACGATTGTTTTCTGGTCTTTCCGCATTATGGCCGGTTTAGGAATGTTGATGCTACTTTTGGGCGTGGCGGCACTGTGGCTGCGTTACAAACACCGCCTCTATACCTCGCGTCCCTTCCTGTGGTTTGCCCTGCTGATGGGGCCGTCCGGGCTGATCGCCATCCTCGCCGGATGGGTAACTACGGAGGTTGGCCGCCAGCCCTGGGTCGTCTATGGGCTACAGCGCACAAAAGATGCGGTTTCCGTGCATGGCGATCTGCACATGAGCATCAGCTTGCTGGCTTTCTTCGTGGTTTATACCGCGGTGTTTGGCGTGGGCTACAGCTATATGGTGCGTCTGATTAAAAAAGGGCCGCAGCCCCATGGATCCTTCGCGACCGAATCCAACGGCCGCCCTGCTCGTCCGCTTTCTGCCGTCACCACTGAATGTAAGGAGTAACCGTAATGGGTATCGATCTTTCCATTATCTGGTTCGTTATTATCGTTTTCGCCACCTTGATGTATATCGTGATGGATGGTTTTGACCTGGGGATAGGTATCCTGTTTCCGGCAACGCCGGATGCAGACGATCGCGATGTGATGGTCAACAGCGTAGCTCCAGTCTGGGACGGAAACGAAACCTGGCTGGTGCTTGGCGGAGCGGCTCTGTTTGGTGCCTTTCCTCTTGCCTATGCGGTCATCATCGACGCGCTCACCATTCCCCTGACCATAATGCTGATCGGTCTTATATTTCGCGGAGTTGCCTTTGAATTTCGCTTCAAGGCGACTCCGGCGCACCGCCCGTTCTGGGATAAGGCCTTTATTGGCGGGTCGATTGTGGCGACGTTCAGCCAGGGCATTACCGTCGGCGCGGTGATCCATGGATTCAGCGTCACCGGTCGCGCTTACAGCGGCGGTCCGTTTGACTGGTTTACCGCGTTTACTCTTTTTTGCGGTGCGGCCCTGGTGGTGGCTTACGCGCTGTTAGGATCAACGTGGCTGGTCATGAAAAGCGAAAATGCCCTGCAACGGCGGATGCGTCAGATATCGAAGATGCTCCTGCTCCTCCTTCTGGGGTGCATTGCAGCAATCAGTATCTGGACGCCTCTGGCGCAACCGGCCATTGCCGCACGCTGGTTTACGCTGCCGAACCTGTTTTATCTGCTGCCCGTCCCTGCGCTGGTTGTGATCCTGAGCCTGTGTCAGTGGCGCTGCCTGAATAATCCGGCGAGCCATACCCTGCCGTTTATCATGACCTTAGGACTGGTATTCCTTGGTTTTAGCGGGCTTGGGATCAGCATCTGGCCACACATCATCCCACCGGACATTACCCTCTGGGAGGCCGCCGCCCCACCCCAAAGCCAGGGCTTTATGTTGGTGGGTGCACTGTTGATCATTCCCGTCATTCTGGTCTACACCTTCTGGAGTTATTACGTTTTTCGCGGAAAAGTACAGCATGGGGAGGGTTATCACTGATGCAACAACCTGTATGGAAACGTTTGATGTGGCTTGCCATCATCTGGGGCGGCAGCGTACTGGCGCTGGCCTGCGTCAGTATGCTCTTCAAAATGCTGATGGCAGCGGCTGGATTTAAATCTCATTAAGTCTCTCACCGGGTGCGCCGCCGCCCGGTCCTTACTCGCACTTTCAGATAAACCCCATTAACACCCAGGAGGGTATCGTTACACTGAAAAAATATTTACAGCATTGATAGTTTGAGAAGAAAAATGAAAAAGCTCGCGGCAGTAAGTTTAATCAGCCTCGCACTGGATGGATGTGTTAACCCTGGCAAAGCCTCCGTTCAGACCGAACAGCTACAGAATCACCGCTTCGTGCTGGAAAACGTTGATGGCAAAGCGGTGAAAGTCGGTAAAACGCAGCCTGAAATTCGCTTCAGTGCGCAGCCTAATATCAGCCTGATTAACAACATTGTCGTCTCCGGCACGATGTGCAACGGCTTCAACGGACAGGGGAAGTTGTCCGAAGGAGAATTGACCGTCAAAACGCTGGCCATGACGCGGAAACTCTGCACCGAGCCGCAGCTTAATGCACTGGATCAGAACATCGCCGATATGCTAAGCAAAGGCGCACAGGTAGACCTGACCGAAGACCAGTTAACGCTGGCGACAGCCGATAAGTCATTGATGTTTAAGCGAGTAGAATAACTCAGTAGCTTCCGCACGACCCTACGGCAAGCGACTGCTCACTACAGCGTTTGCCGTTAGGCAATGCGCACATGCCGATGGCGGAGCCGTCGAGCTGGCGGGCAACGGAAAGTGACCCTCCGATCATTGCGCAGTTAGCTTGTCCAGAGCTGGACATAGCCGCTCTCATACCTGGCGTAACGTGTGCTGCTGTCGCCTGCTGTACAGGTTCATTGCTGCATGCCGATAACAGTAACGCGGCACATCCTACCCAAAATGCTGAACGCATACCTTTCTCCCCATAATTAAAGCGAAACCTAAGCATAATAGGCATCACGCGCCGCATCGTCGAGAGCGGATGTGCGTATTTATGCGCTCTGGTAACAATTTCTCGCAATTTTTTAACGCAACTAGCCATCGAGTCATTGATACAGCGCATACCGAGGACACAAAAGCGAAAATCGCAAACCCTGAGCTTTGCTAAAATACACAGATAATATTCAGGGTCTGTCGTCGTTTTACAGGCCCCTCTTTTTGCGCAATGTAAGGGTGTTGTCCTATGCAAACTATTGACGGCAATGGTGCAGTCGCGTCGGTTGCGTTTCGTACCAGCGAAGTTATCGCCATCTACCCAATTACTCCAAGCTCAACAATGGCTGAACAGGCAGACGCCTGGGCCGGGAATGGCCTAAAAAACGTCTGGGGCGACGTCCCGCGCGTCGTTGAGATGCAGTCCGAAGCCGGCGCCATTGCCACCGTGCACGGTGCGTTGCAGACCGGTGCCCTGTCGACTTCGTTTACGTCGTCACAGGGTCTTCTGCTGATGATCCCCACGCTTTACAAGCTGGCAGGACAGTTAACGCCGTTTGTCCTGCACGTTGCCGCGCGCACCGTGGCCACTCACGCGCTCTCTATTTTTGGCGATCACTCGGACGTGATGGCCGTGCGTCAGACCGGCTGCGCTATGCTCTGCGCCGGTAGCGTGCAGGAGGCACAGGACTTCGCGCTGATATCGCATATTGCCACGCTGAAAAGCCGCGTGCCGTTTATTCATTTCTTCGATGGTTTCCGCACGTCACACGAGATCAATAAAATCGTTCCGCTGCCGGACGACACTATTCTGAACCTGCTGCCGCAGGCTGACATTGATGCTCATCGCGCGCGTGCCCTCAATCCGGAACACCCGGTGATTAGGGGAACGTCGGCAAACCCGGACACCTATTTCCAGTCGCGCGAAGCGACAAACCCGTGGTACAACGCTGTATACGATCATGTCGAACAGGCGATGAACGATTTTGCCGCTGCGACGGGTCGCGCGTATAAGCCGTTTGAATATTACGGCCATCCGCAGGCCGAGCGCGTGATCGTCCTGATGGGTTCAGCCATCGGCACCTGTGAAGAGGTGGTCGATGAATTGCTGACGCGTGGGGAAAAAGTGGGCGTCCTCAAAGTGCGCCTCTATCGTCCATTCTCAGCGAAACACCTGCTCGCAGCCCTGCCGGAAAGCGCGCGTGCCGTGGCGGTACTTGACCGCACCAAAGAGCCTGGCGCACAGGCTGAACCGCTCTATCTTGATGTGATGACGGCGCTGGCTGAGGCGTTCAATGCTGGCGAACGCGAAACGCTGCCGCGCGTCATTGGCGGGCGTTATGGTTTATCCTCCAAAGAGTTCGGGCCAGAATGCGTCCTGGCCGTATTCACTGAACTGCGCGAGGCAAAACCGAAACCGCGCTTTACGGTCGGCATTTATGATGACGTGACTAATCTTTCTCTCCCGCTGCCGGAAAACACCCTGCCCTCGAATGCGAAACTGGAAGCGCTGTTCTACGGTCTGGGCAGCGACGGCAGCGTCTCGGCGACCAAAAACAACATCAAAATTATCGGTAACTCCACGCCGTGGTATGCGCAAGGGTATTTCGTCTATGACTCCAAAAAAGCGGGCGGACTGACCGTCTCCCACCTGCGCGTTAGCGAACACCCTATCCGCTCGGCGTACCTTATTTCGCAGGCAGATTTTGTTGGCTGTCACCAGCTCCAGTTCATTGATAAATACCAGATGGCCGAGCGCCTGAAGCCCGGCGGTATTTTCCTGATCAACACCCCGTACAGCACTGATGAGGTCTGGGCGCGCCTGCCCCAGGAAGTCCAGGCAGTGCTGAACCAGAAACAGGCGCGCCTGTATGTCATTAACGCCGCGAAGATTGCCCGCGAGTGCGGCCTGGCAGCGCGTATCAATACGGTCATGCAGATGGCGTTCTTCCACCTGACCAACATTCTGCCGGGCGACAGCGCGCTGATGGAACTTCAGGGGGCGATTGCCAAAAGCTACAGCAGCAAAGGTCAGGAGCTGGTTGAACGCAACTGGCAGGCGCTGGCGCTGGCCCGCGAGTCGCTGTTTGAAGTGCCGTTGCAGCCGGTCAACGCCGGCAGCCCGAACCGACCGCCAGTGGTGTCTGACGCCGCACCGGATTTCGTCAAAACCGTAACGGCGGCGATGCTTGCCGGGCTGGGCGACACCCTGCCCGTCTCTGCGCTTCCGCCTGATGGCACCTGGCCGATGGGCACGACCCGCTGGGAGAAACGCAATATTGCCGAAGCGATCCCCATCTGGAAAGAAGAGCTGTGCACCCAGTGCAACCACTGCGTGGCGGCCTGTCCGCACTCGGCCATTCGCGCCAAGGTGGTATCGCCGGAAGCGATGGCTGACGCACCGGAGAGCCTGCACTCGCTGGATGTAAAATCCCGCGATATGCGTGGCCAGAAATATGTTCTTCAGGTGGCGCCAGAAGACTGCACCGGCTGTAACCTGTGCGTTGAGGTGTGCCCGGCGAAAGATCGTCAGGATCCGACAATCAAAGCCATCAATATGATGTCGCGTCTGGAGCATGTTGAAGAAGAGAAAGTGAATTATGATTTCTTCCTCGACCTGCCTGAAATCGACCGCAACAAGCTGGAACGCATTGACATTCGTACCTCACAGCTCATTACGCCGCTTTTCGAGTACTCCGGGGCGTGTTCTGGCTGCGGTGAAACGCCGTACATTAAACTGCTTACCCAGCTTTACGGCGACCGAATGCTGATTGCCAACGCGACTGGCTGCTCGTCAATCTACGGGGGTAACCTGCCGTCAACGCCGTATACCACCGACGCGAACGGCCGCGGTCCGGCGTGGGCAAACTCGCTTTTCGAGGATAACGCAGAATTTGGCCTGGGCTTCCGTCTGACGGTCGACCAGCACCGCGCCCGCGTAATGCGTCTGCTGGAAGAGTTTGCCGATAAAATCCCGGCAGAGTTGAATGACGCGCTGCATGCGGAGGCCACGCCTGACGTTCGTCGCGCGCAGGTTGCTGAACTGCGCAATGCGCTTCAGGGTGTTGAAGGGGCTGAACAACTGCTGACCGATGCCGACGCGCTGGTAGAAAAATCGATCTGGCTGATCGGCGGTGACGGATGGGCCTACGATATTGGATTCGGTGGACTCGATCACGTGCTGAGCCTGACCGAAAACGTCAATATTCTGGTTCTTGATACCCAGTGCTATTCCAACACCGGTGGACAGGCCTCGAAAGCGACGCCGTTAGGAGCGGTCACGAAATTCGGTGAGCATGGCAAACGCAAGGCGCGTAAGGATCTCGGCGTCAGCATGATGATGTATGGCCATGTCTATGTCGCGCAGATTTCGCTGGGCGCACAGCTCAACCAGACGGTGAAAGCCATTCAGGAAGCGGAAGCTTATCCTGGCCCGTCGCTGATCATCGCCTACAGCCCGTGCGAGGAACATGGCTACGATCTGGCGCTTAGCCACGACCAGATGCGTCAGCTTACCGCAACCGGCTTCTGGCCGCTGTACCGCTTCGATCCGCGTCGTGCCGATGAAGGGAAACTGCCGCTGGCGCTGGATTCGCGTCCACCGTCAGACGCCCTTGCCGAGACCCTGCTTCAGGAGCAACGTTTCCGCAGGCTGAACGCTCAGCAGCCAGAAGTAGCAGAGCAGCTCTGGAAGGATGCGGCAGCGGATCTTCAGAAGCGGTATGACTTCCTGGCACAACTGGCGGGGAAAGCGGAAAAATCCACCAGCGAATAACCTTTATGCCCGGCTTGTCCGGGCATTTTTTTGCCATAAAAAAAGCCCGATGCATGCGCAACGGGCGAATCCAAAGATCGGTGAAAATTGCCTCAATCTTCTGAACAATATTCACGGTAATTATGGATAAAAAAATCTTAAAGGCATATAACGCCGGGAAGATTACCTTGTTTAACCCGTAATTAATAATTTTTATTTTGTATCTGTCACTGTAATTTATTCACGGCATCAATCATCATTTCAGCCGCATTATTTGGTTGAGATTTTACTTAACCCGTAACAATTATATTTTATTCATCCGCCATCAGAGTGATTTAGCATGGGACAGCTTTCCAGTTCGGAAAGTTCGCGAAGTAATAAAAAAATAACCGCAAAGGAATAATCCAAATGCAAAGAAAAGTACTGGCACTGATGATCCCCGCTTTGTTAATGGCTGGAACCGCTCACGCAGCTGAAATTTATAATAAAGACGGCAATAAACTGGATCTGTATGGCAAAGTCGATGGTCTGCATTATTTCTCTGACGACGCGTCGAAAGATGGCGACCAAACCTATATGCGTCTGGGTTTTAAAGGTGAAACCCAAATCAACGACATGATGACCGGCTACGCGCAGTGGGAATATAACATTCAGGCAAACAACACCGAAGGTTCTGACAATCAGTCATGGACGCGTCTGGCCTTCGCGGGTGTGAAGGTGGGCGACTATGGCTCCTTCGATTACGGCCGTAACTATGGCGTACTGTACGACGTAGAAGGCTGGACCGATATGCTGCCTGAATTTGGTGGCGACTCTTACACTTATGCCGACAACTTTATGACCGGTCGTGCCAATGGCGTTGCGACCTACCGTAACACCGACTTCTTTGGTCTGGTGCAGGGCCTGAACGTTGCGGTGCAGTATCAGGGTAATAATGAAGATGCCAGCAACAATCAGGAAGGCACCAACAATGGTCGCGATGTGCGTCATGAAAACGGTGATGGTTACGGTATCTCCGCCACCTATGATTTCGGCATGGGCTTCAGTGCGGGCGCCGCATACGCCTCTTCTGACCGTACCAACGATCAGGTAAATTACACCACTGCGGGCGGCGACACTGCGGATGCATGGACCGCAGGTCTGAAATACGATGCCAACAATATCTACCTGGTGGCAATGTATTCCGAAACCCGTAATATGACGCCGTACGGTGACAATGCGGATGCGGTAGCAAATAAAACGCAGAACGTAGAAGTCACTGCGCAATATCAGTTTGACTTTGGCCTGCGTCCGGCTATTTCGTATTTACAATCCAAAGGCAAAGATCTGGGCTATGGCCAGGACGATAAAGACCTGGTGAAATATGCTGACGTAGGTGCTACCTACTATTTCAACAAAAATATGTCCACCTATGTTGATTATAAAATCAACCTGCTGGATGAAGATGACTCATTCTACAAAAACAACGGCATTGGTACAGATGACGTTGTCGCATTGGGCCTGGTTTATCAGTTCTGATGGTATCAGCCCGCAGAAATCTGCGGGCTAACGCTATTGATGTTCCGCTTCTTCTTTACGGAATGATAGATAACCAACCACCCCGCTGTCACCATCCATGGGATGATTTACCCCATCCATCACCACCACTTCCGGGAAGTCGAATGGCGTGACATTTTCGAGGCAGGCGACATTGACGCCGTATTCGTTGGGATTGGAACGTCGTTGATGGAACGTGTAAATACCGCAGACCGAGCAGAAGTAATGGCGCGCAGTGCCCGTGTTGAAGCGGTACTCCGTGAGCCTGTCTTCCCCCTGTGTCACCTTAATGCCCGTCAACGGCGCAGATACAACTACCGCCCCACGCATACGACAAAATGAGCAGCTACAGCGGCGTGCGGTATTCAGGCCGTCTGTCAGCTCAACGGTAAACTGCACCGCCCCACAATGGCACTGTGCTTGCCGAATTTCAGCCATCGCTTAAACCCCTTTTCTCACTAACTCAGCTGCTTTTAAAAAGACTTCATCTTCGACACCATCCCCCTTCTGCCTGCCGAGCCTGACCAGCTCATCGACAATACTTTGGCGGTTGATGATCTTCTGTGATGAAACCAGCCCAATAACGGCGGCACCAATCGCCAGCCCAACTAATCCTGTCTGTTCGTCTTTATTCTTCATGGTATCGTAGATAATGGAAAGCTAAGAGGTGCTGTACATTTTGTTAAAACCGCCTTCGTGAAGGCGGCTTGTCATCACTCTGGATCTTTATCGCCCGATTCAGGCGCTGAGCCAGGATCGTCTTTGGACTTACTTCCATCCTTTTCCGGATTATCCGGGATGGGGTTAAAATCAGGATGGTCACCATTAACTGGTCGGTCAGTCATTTTCACCTCCGTTTTATTACTGCGTAAGCTTTAAGTGTAGACAACCCATTCGCCTTGTGGGACTCAATTGTAAAACGTGCTGGCATTCGTCGCTGCAATCCGTACCATACACGGCACACTTTCGCATGCTGGTTTTTACCGGCAGCCGCAAACCCGTCTTTTATTGCTAACCAGATGGGGCACGATAATGCGCAGATGGTGTATGAAATCTATGCTACATGCAGAGAAGAGATGAACAACGAACAGGTGGAAAAGCGGGATACGAAGCTGACGCTTTGAAATCGTTTTCCTCGCCTTGTGCCCCATTTGAGATCTGAGTAACGAACAAATGCAAGAAAATCAAGAAATTAATAAAAAAGAACAGTACAACCTGAATAAACTGCAAAAGCGACTGCGACGCAATGTGGGCGAAGCCATTGCAGACTTCAATATGATTGAAGAAGGCGATCGCATCATGGTCTGCCTGTCGGGCGGTAAAGACAGCTATACCATGCTGGAGATCCTGCGCAATCTTCAGCAAAGCGCACCGGTGAACTTTTCCCTGGTCGCGGTTAACCTCGATCAGAAACAGCCGGGCTTCCCGGAGCATATTCTCCCCGAGTATCTGGAGAATCTGGGCGTTGAGTACAAAATCGTAGAAGAGAACACCTACGGAATCGTAAAAGAGAAGATCCCAGAGGGCAAAACAACCTGCTCGCTCTGCTCACGTTTGCGTCGCGGCATTCTGTACCGCACCGCAACAGAACTGGGCGCTACTAAAATTGCACTTGGTCATCACCGGGACGACATTCTGCAAACGCTGTTTCTGAACATGTTCTACGGCGGCAAAATGAAGGGCATGCCGCCGAAGCTGATGAGCGATGACGGCAAACACATAGTGATCCGCCCACTCGCCTACTGCCGCGAGAAAGACATTGAGCGTTTCTCTCAGGCTAAAGCCTTCCCTATTATTCCGTGCAACCTGTGCGGCTCACAGCCGAACCTGCAACGTCAGGTCATTGGCGACATGCTTCGTGACTGGGATAAACGCTATCCGGGCCGTATCGAAACCATGTTTAGCGCTATGCAGAACGTGGTGCCTTCGCACCTGGCCGACGTTGAGCTGTTCGATTTCAAAGGCATTAACCACGGTTCAGAAGTAGTGAATGGCGGGGACCTGGCCTTTGACCGCGAAGACATCCCGATGCAGCCTGCCGGCTGGCAGCCAGAGGAAGAAGAGGCACAGTTCGATGAACTGCGCCTGAACGTGGTGGAAGTGAAATAACCTGACAGCGTCTCAGGCATTGCTTCTGAGACGCTTTTTTTCTTACTTCAGCAACCGAACGCGGCAGGTTTTCCCTTTAATCTTCCCACCCTGCAACTGTTTCCAGGCCTTGTGGGCAACCGACTGGCGAACCGCGACGTAGACATGTGCAGGATGAACCGTGATTTTGCCTATATCTGCCCCGTCGAGACCGATATCACCTGTTAACGCCCCCAGAACGTCACCGGGACGCATTTTGGCTTTTTTACCGCCGTCGATGCAAAGCGTAGCCATTTCTGCCGCCAGCGGAGCAATGCTGGAGTTCACTGGGGCATTTACCCAGTTGAGTTTCAGTTGCAGCATTTCCGCAAGAATATTGGCGCGCTGCGCCTCTTCAGGGGCGCAGAAGCTGATAGCGAGACCGCTGTTACCCGCACGCGCAGTACGTCCGATGCGGTGGACATGCACTTCCGGATCCCATGCCAGTTCGAAATTTACCACCAGCTCAAGCGACTTAATATCAAGGCCACGGGCTGCCACATCCGTTGCAACCAGCACGCGAGCGCTGCCGTTTGCAAAACGCACCAGCGTTTGATCGCGATCGCGCTGCTCCAGATCGCCATGCAGCGATAACGCACTCTGCCCGGCATCGTTCAGGGCATCGCACACCGCCTGACAGTCTTTTTTGGTATTACAGAACACTACGCAGGACGCCGGCTGGTGCTGGCTCAACAATTTTTGCAGCAGTGGAATTTTGCCCTGCTGAGAGGTTTCAAAGAACTGCTGCTCTATCGCCGGCAAGGCATCGACAGTATCGATTTCAATGGTCAGCGGATTTTTCTGCACACGCCCGCTGATCGCCGCAATGGCCTCAGGCCAGGTGGCAGAAAAGAGCAGCGTCTGACGTGTGGCCGGGGCAAAGCGGATCACTTCGTCAATCGCATCGCTAAAGCCCATATCCAGCATGCGGTCAGCTTCGTCCATGACCAGCGTTTGCAGTGCATCAAGTGAAACGGTGCCTTTTTGCAGGTGATCGAGCAGACGGCCCGGCGTCGCCACAATGATATGCGGCGCGTGCTGAAGAGAATCACGCTGCGCACCAAACGGTTGCCCGCCGCAGAGCGTTAAAATTTTGGTGTTTGGCAAAAAACGCGCCAGGCGACGCAGCTCACCCGCGACCTGGTCGGCCAGCTCACGCGTCGGGCAGAGTATTAAGGACTGGGTCTGAAACAGGGTTGCATCAATGTGCTGCAACAGGCCAAGTCCGAAGGCAGCCGTTTTTCCACTGCCGGTTTTCGCCTGCACGCGCACGTCACGGCCTTCGAGGATAGCCGGCAGGGCGGCGGCCTGGACGGGGGTCATAGTGAGGTAGCCCAACTCATTCAGATTAGTCAGTTGGGCTTCAGGCAGAACATTCAGCGTGGAAAAAGCGGTCACAATATACTCTCGTGGTAATGATTGCAGTCAGATGGCGCGTATCCTCGCAGATCTCCGCTAACGATGCGACAATTTAATCGGTTCTTCGTCCGGTGGCGGATCCGGCATCGGCTGCGGACGTGGGATGGGATCGGGTATCGGGGTCGGATCGGTGGGCACCGGATCGGACTGCCAGGTGGTCAGACGTTGCAGGGCAAGTAGCATACTCATCTTTTCCTCCAGATTTGGGTGCTGACCCCTAAAGGGTAGACGCAGATAAACAGGAGGCAAAAAAAAGCCGACTATAAAGTCGGCGTCGTACGAATCAATTGTGCTATGCAGTAATTCAAAAAAAGGAAGTAAGACAATATGGAGCGCAACGCCCATCGCTTGACGTTGCATTCACCTGCGGGAGTAATATTGCACCTAACATGGTCGGAGTTTATTGACTTCGCTCAATTAAAATGTCGTTTTGAAGCAGACGCAGCATCATAAAAACGTAAATTTACAGCCATTTACTGCGATGCAACCACCATGCAACACCCCCAATCAAAACCACTAACATGACGCAAAACGTGGTAAAGCCATAGTGGTATTCTCCGCCGGGGATCCCCCCCAGATTGACGCCAAAGAGCCCGGTTAAGAACGTACTCGGTAAAAAGACCATCGCCATCAACGACATGGTGTACGTTCTCCTGGCTAATGATTCCTGCATCACCTGGGCTATCTCATCCGCCATGACCGCCGTTCTGGCGATACACGAATCGATCTCGTCCAGACCACGGCCAAGCCGGTCGGCAATATCCTGCATTCTGCGACGCTGATCGTCGTTCATCCAGGTCATGCGTTCGCTGGCCAGTCGCGCATATACGTCGCGCTGCGGGGTCATATAGCGGCGCATCACGATGAGCTGTTTACGCAGCAACGCCAGAAAACCACGCGGAGGAATTTGCTGATCGAGCAGGTTATCTTCCAGATCGATGATTTTATCGTGGAGTTCTTCAATAAATTCGCTGGCATGATCGGTTAGCGCATCACATACATCCACCAGCCAGCTTCCGCAATCCGTAGGCCCCGTGCCCTCTTTCAGATCGTTAATGACGTCATCGAGCGCCAGCACTTTACGCTGGCGGGTAGAAACAATCAGTTGTTCATTCATGTAAACACGCATTGCCACCAGCTGATCCGGACGTTCATCCGTACTGCCATTTATGCAACGCAGCGTGATTAACGTCCCCTCACCCATCCGGCTGACGCGGGGTCGGAGACTTTCGCCCGCCAGCGCATCCCGGACATTGTTGGGCAATAGCGGCGTGGACGCGAGCCACTCGGCGCTGTCCGGGTGCGTGTAGTTAAGGTGCAGCCAGCACGGATGTTCGCTGTCGATTTGATCCCGATCTTCAAGCGGCCTTGCGCCCCCGCGTCCATCAAATACCCATGCAAAAACCGCGTCAGGAACGTTAACTTCAGACCCTTTGATGCTCTCCACAGCGCCTCCACCGTTTTATCTCTTCCGGTGTCAGTCTAGCTTTCGTCGACGGTTAAGCAATAATTATATGAGGCATCGTCCTGAATACGCTCAGGAATTCACCGCCCACTCGCGGCGTGTTAACGCATTGTCAGTCTCGTACTCATTTTCCAGACGGAAATTGCGTGTTCGCGCCTGTAACTCAATCACCTGATTGCGCAGCACATCTGACGAACCACTAAGTTCTTCAACCATCGACACGTTGCTTTGCGTTACGCGTTCCAGCTCCGACAATGCCTGCGTGATTTGTGAAATGCCTTTTTCCTGTTCTGACGTTGAAGCGGAAATTTCATCCATCAGTCGGCTCACGTTGCCAGAACCGGTAACAATGTCGTGCATGTTTTTTTCGGCCTCAGAGACCACGTTCACGCCCTGCGTCACGTTATGGCTGGTAACTTCAATAAGTGATTTAATATTTTTTGCCGCCTCGGCGCTACGATGCGCCAGGCTTCTGACCTCACCGGCCACCACAGAGAATCCTTTACCATGGTCGCCCGCTCTTGCCGCTTCAACGGCGGCATTTAGCGCCAGAATATTGGTCTGGAAAGCTATCCCGTCAATCAGGGATATAATCTCCGTCATTTGCTGGGCGCAATCGGTAATTGATTGCATATTGTTTGAGACCTGACCCATTAGCTCTCCGCCTTTACGCGCCTGCAACGTCGCGATATTCGCCTGCTCGCTGGCTAAACGGGTATTGTCGGCATTATTTTTTGTACTTGCAGCCATCTGTTCCATGCTGGCTGCCGTTTGCACCAGTGAGGCAGATTGCTGTTCTGTTTTGACCGAAAGCTGCGCGCTGCGTGAAGAGAGCTGATCTGAAAGCGTCATCGCGGTTTGCGCGGAGGCGCGGATCTCACGGACCAGCGTTGCAATGTTGCTGGACAGACTATTAATGCCCGGGATCAGCCGTCCCGCACAGTTATTGCCAAATTCAGGAATCGACACGCCGAGATTACCTGACGTCACTTCTTCAATACTTTTTTTCACAGTATTGATCGGCGTCACAAGATATTTTGTCATATACGCCCAGAGTAAAATCAAGGCGATGCATTGTACGATAACAACTGCAATAAAAAGCGAAAAACTCCCTGAAAATAGCGCTATAACTCCATCACTTACCAAAAATACACATAAAAGGAAATAGACAATGAAGGTTCTGACACTAATATTTCTTAGCATAGTTTTTCCTACAGCTTTATATTTTGGTGGGCACTTAGGGTTATAGCATCGCCACAGAAATTTGTCCTCACGTTCATCGCTGGTTTGTTGTTTTGCAGTTTGATTTGCGCAATTTCACTTAAGACAGAGAAAAAGCATGCTATATGGGAAATATTCGGTTTGTAGTTTGGTTACCGCTCCCCTTAAATATTAGCCTTTACCTATTTTAGGAGGAGTACCGTTGGGCAACAGTGTTTAGTCATGCTTAATAAGTTAACGTAGTTTATATATTAACTACGTTTCAGTGACGTCTCCCGAGAGGGTGGCTTACGTTCAGGCCAGACAGTCGACGGCCTGGAAAAAATAGTCCTCTGTCATGAGGACATTCTCTTTCGCACTTTGATGTTCGCGACGTATATACCAGCCTGTTTCAGGCGCCATGCTTAAATGGAATATCCTCTCCCACGATATACTGCCGGGGGCTTTAATGCACATTGTCATACACCCCTTCTCGGATCCCCTGATTACCTGTTCTGGTATAATGGTGACGCTGCGATCTCCATTTTGCAGAGTGACAGTCGTGATGGCATAACGACATATACTGCTACTGAGGCTGTAGCCGACCGTGCTTAAATCGGTGATATGTTTTTGGGATAACATGACGTCGATGCCAGAACCCTCAAACCAAACACTAATTTGCTGCGCAAGATCATCCATTCGCTGACAAAATGCCCTGACTTCGGCTTCAGCCGTATTAATATGAATCGGTTTATTCACGTTATTCTGCTGCACTTTCTTAAAAAAACGCTCTCTTGCTGACATGTCAACTCCGTGTTTTTCGCCAGTCTCATTGTTCTTTTTTGTGCTTCAGCAGAGCGTAGCTGATAATCAACTGCTGAAGATGTTGTTCGATCTTGTTTTGCTGCGCTGCTGACAGGGGTTGCCCGGCAGGTAACGTGGAGAGCAGACGAAGCTGCTCTTCAAGCGGAATGGTATGGCTAAAGGACTGCGACATGGCAAACACGGCTGATTTCAGCTCACTCACCGTCATGTACTTTCCTTTCTGTTCATCCAGTGCATTCAGCCTGTTCGTCAGCAGCTGCAACTGCGCCATACCCTGATGCCAGCCATTCAGATCTGACTCTGCTAGCGCAGCAACACTCATCTGTTTTTGCCAATGCAGCGCCAGGGGTTTGGCCTTTTCCGGCCACAGCGACAGCGCCTGCTGCACCAGACTGTCGCCATAGCTCACTGCCCAGTCTGGTTTCAGCTGTAAAAGCTGCGCTAACAACTGTTGTGTCCTGCCAATCCCCAGTTCCGACGACGGTGACGTTTGTTGCAGCGCCTGTAACTGCGCTGTAGATAGCCCTTGAGGTAAAGGACGCAGAGCCGCGGCGAGCTGCGCTTGAGCCGAATCTGGCGCATGCAACATCTGCCATCCTCCTACGACAACACTGGCTGCCACCAGCATGGACAACATACCAGCAGCAAATGGCTTCCAGGGCTTCACCGACACTGGAGGCTCTTTATCTACCTGAACGTTCGGCACCGGCTCGGGCTGAACCACATATACCCATTTACTGCGCTCTGTCGTTTCGACGAATTGTATTTCCTTAGCACCCAACGCATCACCGGGCAAACTCACGCCCGTTTTTTCGCTGTTTTCCAGACGCACAGCTGCGTTCTGCATCATCGTGCGCAGAGCATCAAGCTGAGCAGCATGCTTGAGTTCCAGGCGTTGCAACACGTCCCCCAACGCGTTCAGATGCTCTTCAGCCTGATACAGTTGCCGTAAGTCGGCGTACGTCAGCGTTAGCGTGCGCACCACCTGTTGCAGACGCTTGCTGAGGGCACTCAGGATTTCGATTCGCGCATGAACAGGCTGTGGCCAGAGGTTTCTCCACTGGCGGGCGACCAGTGCAGCGAGTACCGCCAACCCCTCATTCATGCCGAACAGTCCGGCGAGATGCGTACGGGCGAGCGTATACCACGCAGCTGTTTGCAGCTCTACACCGTTGTGCTCGAACAGTGAGAGGCAGAGCGTTTCCGCGTGTTGCCAGTTAACGTCCGGGCGTGCCGGATGAATGAGCTTGTTCATTTCATCGCGCAGGGCGGCGTAATCCGCAAGCGTGCGCGGGTCTCCGCCGGTTTTAATGTGGCGTTCAGGTTGTGGTGTCATGGTGATTTCTGTATGTGAAAGCTAGATTGCGGCGCGAGTGTCGAGGTACTGCTGCTGTTTCAGGTGGCGGATTAGTACTCTCCCCTCGGGCATAAATTCCGTACCGTATCGAACCAGACCGACGCCCTTTAACTCCGCGTCAATAGCGTAGCGGAGTTCGCCGGGCTGTATCTGTTCCTGCATTACCACGTTAATTTTTCTCAGGCGCGGCTCGTATTTCAGCAGCACGGCTGACAATGTTGTCATGAGCTGATGGGCGGTCCCGGGCATGCCCTGGAGGATTTTAGTCATATCCGGCAGGCCGTAGTCCGGCAGATGCGCCAGCGTCCCGGCGCGACAGTTGAGAATACGCTGCATATTGTCGAGTACTGACATAATAAGCTGGTTTTCATCGCTGACGCTGTGCAGGTCAAGCCCACCGGAAAAGTTGCCGAAAAGGGTTTCATACAGAGATGGTCGGGGCATCTTAGTCCTCCTTACGGGCTTGCAGTGTAAGGCGATTATTGCTGGCTTCAATAATGCGAGGATTGTCCGGGTCGAGATCTTCACGAGCGAGGACCAGGCGCCAGGTATCATTCGTCTGGTCCGGCGCCATAAACATTGCCGCCACTGCTACATACTCTGCGATTTCATCCAAAGGCATATCCAGCGTTACGGATTCCCCCGGGCGCAGACGAATATCTTTTTCAGCCACAAGGTCAGCTTTAATGGCCTGGCTGTCATCAGCGAACAGAGAAGGATAGTCAGTGCTGTCGAAAGCCTTACGATCTTTCAACTGGTAAACACGCACGACTGTCGCAAGGGATGCTCCGTTTGCATTGTTATTCACCCCTGAGCGTGCCTGAATATCCAGATGCAGGGTTTTAACCTGTTTATAAAAAATGGACTTTGCTACTGAAACCGTCCCGTCTTTGACGGTTTGCGACAGGCCACAGCCAGTTAAGGTTGTGGCGAGCGTTAATGCCAGCAACATCATCCTGGTGTTACCAGTGGTAATCGCCATCTTCATCGCTCTCCCTTCGGTGAATGTTTGCCTGAACGCGCTGATATTTGCCCAGGTGAATGGTGATAATTTCATTTCTTGTTTTATGTGAACCTAGTGGACGTAATACCGCCGTGCGTCCGAGTTGTACCGCCTGCATTTCGCCGCATGTTAATTGCGCATCCGGTAGCAGATGTCTCGCTACACACAACTGTAACCGTACATCCAGATGTGAACCCAGATATACATGCATCAGCGCCATCAAGTCGTTATGCAGTTCGCCGCCAGGCAACCAGCCTTTGACCTCGTCTGGATCCTCAGTTGTAAGTTGCAACAACACCTGGCCGTTTACATCCGTACCGTGCGTACCCATAACGGGACGGTGTTTGAGGCTAACCGGCTGTCGCACACTCATTGCAAGCGGGTTGTTCATCGGAATACGGCAGGGGTCGCGGTGGAATACGACGGCTCGGGTATCAGGAGCCAGTAACTGCACTAACTGCGCCATGCCTTCCGCCGTCCGACCCGGCAATAGCATTACCGGAAGCAGGGCAAGAAATCTCGAGAGAGGCGTCGCCGTGTTTTCTGCACAGCCAGGTATTCCCAGCCCCGCCAGCCCGAGGAGGTACTGTGAGGTAGTGTCGGTTCCTCCAGGCTGAAAGGTGGCCGGATAGGAGTATTTACGCCAGATGCGATAATACTGGGCGATCAACCGGTGATTGAAGATATCGAGGAAGTCCTGTACGGCCTCGTATCCGTCCCGTCGCTGCGTAATATCATCGGTGTAGCCTGTGGGCAACGGAGATTCAACGCCATATAGCCCCATGAAAGTGATCCTCACCGTCATGGGTAGATGCGGATGCTCTGGGGGCGGGTCTTCTACACCACGGACTTCTCCTGCCGGAAATCCCATACCCGGATGCGGGCGAAAGCGAACCGGATCGTGACGCACCTGCCAGTTACTGCCGGGCACAGCTTTCTCCGGCTGGCTATGCTCCAGTAACTGACACAGACGATAAAAATTCATATACGGTAACTGACACCGTACTTTCGCCATCATCCTGGCAGACGCGGATTGTGATTCTCTTTCCACCGGATACATTTCCCTTCTGGCTGAACAATCAGTGTGAGCTGATTAAACTGATTCATGTCGGCATACAGGGCGAAAAAGCGGTTAAGCATCTCCCCAAAGAGATGGATATCCCCCTCGCCGGTGAAACCGCTGCTGTCGAGTATCACTTCAATATCTATACCGCGGATCAGAAAACCCTCTTCGAAGCGCTGAATTCGGTGATGTCTGACATCCACGATGGCATCGAGTCGACGATTATCTAGTTCATCTTCCCGCCAGTTATAAAGTGACAGCGTCCCGCGAAGAACTTCCGCACTACTCATCATATTGATAAAGCGGGTACCTAGATGGCTCATGACTCGCCAGTGAAAGCGATCTTCAGCAGGCGGATACGCTGGTAGCGTCGGCTTACAAAGATTGCGCACAGTGAGCGGAGTTTCCGTGACCTGTTCGCAGCGGTCCAGCAGCGTGCTCTGTAGCGCCCGGCGCGGCAACTGACCATTTGTGCCGGTGATACGCAGCGATACGGTTTCCCGCTCCAGCGCCCGGTCAGCCTCCCACTGCTTGCCTCCCAGAATTAGCCAGGTGTCGTGCATTCCGGTGACCCCCCGCTTCACACGGGTATGGTAATAGTGTTCCGGCGCGTGACGGCGCATCATGCCGCCTTGATGGCGAAAACTGGTGAAAGGTACGTAGCGCGCATTCCCGGTACGTCCGGATCCGGTCACGCTGTCGACAGAGTAAATTTCAGTGTGTCCGTCCTGAAGACGCTTCGGACGGAGCAGATATTCGCTTTCCAACCCGCTTATGGTCAGCGGATCGGCTTCCAGGGTGAAGAGGTTTATCACCGGCACGCAGTGTAAGCGCAAGGCCTCACTGGTCACAGGTAAATCGCTCTGCCAGACCTTAGTGAACACAACTTCAATATCGAAGTGCGCCGTTCCTGCGGGAATAGTGATATTTTCCAGTCCGTTAAGATGGACGAACATAAATTTTTCACGAAAGGTGAAATACTCCAGCAGAAGCTGGTAACCGCTAAAGGCGCCCTCGCCCTTTGGCCACAGCCTATCTTCTTCACCAAAACCGCCAGGAGAGAAAAAGGCGTCGAGCATTATTCGGTCTGTCTGTCCTGGCAGACGCAGATACAGTTCCATCTGATGCTTTGTAAGCCAGAGATGCAGGGCGGTGCCCATGACACTGTCCTCTCCGAGATACAGTGGCAGACGCCGCAGGTTCACTTGTGACCAGTCTGCCTGCGGACTACAGGCAAAACGCACCCGCAGGGCTGAACGCCCGTCTGGCTCTGTCGTCATAACCACATCCGACACCATCAAGGGATTTAACGCTATGTCGCGGGTGGTCCGGTAGCGGCAAACGGTGTTTTTTGGCCCTACAGGACGAGACGTAACCTCCAGCCCGGCAGGTATTATTTCACCCATTTTCATCGACGGTACGATAGGGCTAAACGCCACCACCGACAGGGACGGGATGGTGCGCATGTAGTGCGGCCACAACATGCTAACCAGCCCTTCGGTCAGTTCCGGCAGGTCATCATCTATTTTTTCGCGTAAACGTCCGACGGAAAAGGCAAAGCCTTCAAACAGGCGTTCAACATATGGGTCAGGGGTTCCTGCTTTGTCTAGATCGAGCATTGCCGCCCGGTCTGGGTGAGTCTGCGCAAACTCTTTCGCTGCGTCGCGAAGATAGCGCATTTCGGCGTCAAAATAACGCAGGGTTAAATCTTCCATAAATTTCCGGCTATTAATGTACAGGAGGATGAGTGATAAGACCTAATACGCGCAGTGATATAGGGAAAAATACAATATCAGCAACGGCCGCAAACGGTGTTAATACAACTTTAGTTGCCAACCGCAGGGGATGGAAGTGGGTTTCATCTTCTTTAGTATAAAATTCCACATTATGTTTTTTAACCAGTTGCGCACTATTATTAAACAGCCTGTCATTCTTATCTTTGGGAATAATTACCCCTTCAAGGTATATCTGCTTAACATACCAAATACCATCACTCCTGAACCCTGTCTTTTTAAGGATATCAATATCCTGCGCTGAAAGATTGCTCTCTCTTTCATTGACCTGTAATAACAGCGTATCGGAAAAATGCATGACAACATCATTTTTATCCGGCACGTCCAGCTTAAGCCTTAAGCCATCAAATTTGTCAAAGCCGGTAACCAGGGGCACTTGGGTAGATAACTTATCCAAAGTGAGCAACTCTTCCGCGCCTTTCGTTAATATGTAGATATTTTTCTCACCATGGAAAGCAACACCATTATGAGGTATATCCACCCTGGTGCGCTTCTCTCCCTGAATAGCTGACGCAGACAGATTCTCGTAATAAAATACACCCGTAACGTCGTCTGAAATCAAAATATGCTCATTTCTTTTTGTTTCGATAACATCTTGCTCTAACCAAACAATTGCTGTACAGCCAGAAAGATGAGTTAGTATTACCGCGAACAGTATTTTTTTAAGCAAATGCATAACTGCAATATTTTCCTGAAAAAATGTTATTAAGTTTTTTTATCATCCACACAACACAGCCGACCTGGCAGCATCAATCGCGATCAGCCCAGCCAGTAGATGTTCCATTTCTGAGTTCAGGCGCGGTTTATCTGCCTCGCTGCGCCCGGCTTTCATTCTCAGTAGTTTCAGTCGACGGGCCTTAACTTCAAAAGTCAGCTCCGGCTCCCACTGCGTTAGGGTGATGACGGCGGCACTGCCGTCCAGCCCGCTCAGCAGGTGTAGCGCCAGTTCATTTCTCCCGGTCTGCTCGGCAATACGTGCCATCAGCAGGCGCAATAGCCATTTCTGTCGCTCTGTAGTAATACCGGGACGACTCTGTAACCATGCAAGGGCAGAATCAGCCCCGTCGCTGTCGGCAAGGGTTATTGCTTCCGGCTCCAGTGCCAGAATATCGCCATCTCCGGAAGCTGCTGCCGCCGTCACGGATGGCTCTTCCTGCCAGCGTAAGCCGCTGTCCAGCACCTGCTGTTGTATCCAGCTTAGGGTAACTTCGTCGGCGAACGGCGTGCCGTCGTTAAACGCCAGTGTTTCCAGCCCCGTCAGGCGGGAGAGCAGCCCTTTCAGATCGGCCTGAATAATGGCTGCTTCTGCATCGCGCCCTAATCTCACCAGCGCCTGATGCAGATACCACTGTACATCCAGCCACAGGTGGTTAGCGCCGCGTGATAACATACTGTCCGCCTCTTCCATCAGCTCCCGCCAGCTCTGCTGAAGATAAAGCCTTTTCAGCTGTGCCCGCTGATCCGGCTTCGGCGGCTCAATGCGAGTTTTACCGTCTGCCGATAGCGGTGGTAACTGGTGCAGAGTGTCGTGCCGCAGGTTCTTTATCAACCGATGGGCGGATAACCAGCCATCCGTCTGGTTTCTTAGGTAGTCCGCCAGAACACGGGCCTGAGCCAGAAGCTCCTGGCCTGCCGCTATGCTGGCGAGCGCAGGAACGTCACCGGCGGGCATGGACTGACTGGTGTCGCTGACATTCTGCGGCACCACCGCGTCCGGGCCACCGGAGGTTAGCAAATGGTTTTCCAGCGCGGTATAAAGTGCCGCCGGTAGCGCACGTCCTTCCCCCTGCTCTGTCAGCAGCAAGGCACCAGCAATACGCAGCATTTCCGGATTACCGGCCTCCGGGTAACGCGACAGACTGTCAAGCATACGACTGCTTCCGAGCCACTCCAGCGCCGCGTGGCGGCTGCGTTCTCGCTGTGGGTGCAACCCTGCGCCGAAGCGCTGTATCAACCCCGCCAGAAGCTCCAGCCCGTCCGCCAGCCCCGCTTCGCCATCCCGGTGCAGACGGGCCCAGGCATAGTACGTGGCGACACGGATATCTTTGGCTCTGCCCGTCAACAGTTTTTCAGCAAGCAGGCAGATTAGGTCCGTATCTGCACCCGAGAGTTTTCCGACCTCCTCACGTATCTGCTGAAAGTCATCATCGTAGCCAGGGTCATCGCCGGTGGGATTATCTTCTTGTAAGGGCAACAGCCAGTTTTGCCATAGGGAAAGTCGTTGCTGCGCCTGAACGACCAGCGCATCCGGAGTCGTCTGGCAAACTGAGATTAAGGTATGAACGGATGCCATTAGTACGTCTCCTCTGCGGTGTCTGTGTCATCAAACAGCGATTCAGCGACAGGTTCTCTTACACTGAATATCGCCTCCGGCAGGGTAAAGTTGCGCAGTTTTAGCAGGGCCAGCGGTCCTTCACCCGCTTCGGTGCGAAGGGTATAATTTAGTGGTCTGCCGTCCTGCGCCTGCCAACGCAGACTCCAGCTACTGCCTGCACCGGAATAAGCACTGATAGCAGCCTTATCAAGCAGGCGTATCCATCCCCAGGTACCGGGCATGTCGGCATATTGACGGGTGCCCGCCTGCGTACTTATCCAACTCAGTGCCGCACCCGGCGCTTCCGTATCCGCAGGCCAGGTAAACCGCTTCCAGACGGGCATCTGGTTCATATAGGTCAGCTTCTGGCTGTCAATCACCAACGAAGTCTGCATGATGCCATCGGCTGTGCCTGGGCGAAGTTCAAAGGAGAGCCCCGCTTCCCCGCGCGTAAATACCACATCGGAAATATGGCTCAGCGTATCCACCGCCTGTAAAAACGCGGGATTAAAGCTTAACCCCTGGGCATTGATGCTGTCCGGCACCCAGTGGCTGCCTTCGCGGTGAAGGACGCCGTTCAGTCGTGATTGTAAAAATTGCGTAATTCGCCCGGATTCGGCATTTAAATACTTTGCCAGCAACGGCAGAGACACTTCGCTGCTGACATCCTTAAACGGATAGCGTCCGCCAAAGGCGCTGTTCCAGTCATTCACTACCGCGTTACGCCACTGCGCATTGAGGCTTTCTGCTGCTGGTGTCAGCACCTGCTGCCATGCCTGCTCCATCGGACGGACAAACAGCGTCTGCCCAAAACCACTCCATTCCTGTCCCAACCCCGCCGCCACCAGGCTGCCGTAATCCCGGGTTTCGGTTAAATCCACTGCCTTTCCCTGGAATACCGTCTGTGCCAGCGCCTGGGTCATAGCCTGCGGATCGGTTGCATTCGTGACCTGCTGAAGCCGCAGACGCACCTGGGTGACTCGGGTCAGGAATGTTTGCAGGCTCAGCCGGCTTGCCTGTGTGCCGCCGTCGCGGCCGTTCACCAACGCCAGTACCGGGCCGAAGGTAGCATCCAGCGGACCGGACACAGCGTTCTGCTGGTCAATAGCTGGCTGTTCACCACGGTTAAACAGGTTTTTCGCTGATTTTACCAGCGAGTCTGACATTGCCTCTCCGATCTGTCCGGTACGTCCCTGCACGTTCAGGGTATTCATCAGCGCCACCAGGGGCGACTGACGCACGTCGGCCATCAGGGTGAGTTGGTCAATGGCGTCTGACAATGTGGCCGCTTTTTCCCAGCGCAGGCTGTTGAGAAAATCCAGCCAGGCGCCGCCGAAGTCAGCAAAGTATCGAGCCATCAGGCGCTGTTGCAGGGCTTCGGGTGTTGTCTGCTGCACCGCAGATTGTTTGCTGTCGCTCAGCACCCAGTCTATTTCATCACGACGTTCTTTCACTACCCTTTCAATGGCAGACTGAACGGACTGCTCCCATGCCTGGCGGGTGAACATACCCGGGACAACCTCATCTGTAGTAAACAGACGCGACACCTCAGTGTCTCCGGTCATATCAACCAAGCGCATATCCGCGTACTGGTGCGCCACCTGAGTAAGCATCTTCTGGTAGAGGGTGGACTCGCTGTTGCGTCGTCCCATCTGGCGAATTAACAGGGATCGCGCCTGGCTCACAAGTGTATCGTCTGCACGCAGGCGCCACTGAGGATGCGAAGTTAGGCTGGCTGCATAGAACGTCAGTAAGGATGGACCACTACCCTGCCAGACACCGTTGGGAATACCGGCACGCTGGGGCCAATCACGCATCAGTGTGGTCGTAAACCAGGCAGCGTTCATTTTTTCCGGACGGGCGATCATCAGGTACAGTTTTAACTGGTCGTAAGCTATCTTTGCCATTCGTTCACGCAACGGGCTTTCCGGCGGTAATTGCACAAAAGCGTAGAGATGCTGCTGAAGATGCTTCGCCGCTGCATCACGGAGCAGCGGGAGAGCCAGCTCACCGTAGCGCGGGAATATCACTTCCAGCAGATCATCGTTCTGGCTGAGACCGAGACGGGCGTACCAGGGGGCACCATGCTGTGAACGATAGTCCAGAAGGGACAGCGTCTTCTGTAGTTCTGCTAGCGCTAGCAGGCGCGCCGACAGCGACTGTTTCTCTGTCGCGGCCAGTTGCATCTGCTCCTGCGCCGTTGCCACAAGATGGCGGTTGGCGAAAAAGGAGCCAATCATGGAAGCGCCCCAAAGAGACATCAGCGCAAAAGCTGTAACAACCGCAATCTGTTGCCAACTGATGCCGGGCCTGCGCGGGCGAAGTCCTGTTGGTAATGCCTGTACCGACGTGGGAATGCTATCCCAGCGGTTGTCCATTACCCAGTGGTGCTTCACGCTGCGGGCGGCCTCCTGGGACGGCGGGCTGAACAGAATGCCTGCCAGCGGCAGCGGGCGGTATGGGTTAAGCAGTGCCGACAACGGCTCCGCCACTTTTTCTGGTTTTCGGATGAGCAGATCGGCCAGGCTCAGCAGAAAATTATGCTGAGGTTTAGCGCACATCTGCTGTATTCCCTGTGCGGTCAACTGTGGCACTAGACTGGCGAGCTGCTCGACAAGCGCCTGTGGGGTACATTTGGCTGGCAGGAGGCAGCCCACCGGCTGGGTGATGCGATAACTGTCATCTGAAATCGTCTGTAATGACCAGATATACAGCGGCAGTTGCCAGCCAAGACATTTATAGCGTGCGTTGATGGCACGCGTAAGGCTGTCAAGTATATCTCCGTTTAGCGGTGTGGGTTCACACTCTCTTAGATCGCTGGTCACCCAGACCGTCCCGTCAGCGGGACGGTGGCGTAGACCGCGGAGTGAGGTGAGCCAGGCCTTGTCCTCCGGCTGAGCCGGATCTCCACCCCATAGAAGTAGTGTTCCCTGATCTTCCTGCCAGTGCTGTACCGTCAGCCCCGGGGTTAACTGCTCCACCTCACTGGCTTTCCCGGTGATCAGCAGAATGCGGATCTTGCGTCCCCAGCGCCGACCATACTGATGGCGAAGAATCTGACGGATGTCCTCGACGACAACGTTGCCCGGGGGCGTCTGTACCAGACGGAATTCATCATTGGGTAAACCATTTTCCTGACGGGACTTATGGCGATGAGAGAGCTCTTGTGAGTATTTTTTTATCACAGGCAGGTAGCGAAAAAAAACCAGTATCAGTAAAATAATAACCAGCGTGATAATTTTCTCATTGCGTGTTTCCAGGCCCAGGCGTGTGCCATAACGGGTTATCAGCCACCAAAGTGCCATCACGCTGGCAAGTACAATACCAGTCCGCCCAAAACGGCCAAACAGATTACCCGTTGTATTCATCTTCACTTCCTGTTGTGACGGTACTGATATAGCGTTCCTCTCCGGAGGAGAACAACGTCAAAAGAGAGTTATTACCAAGGGTGACCAGATCGGCCGCCAGAGCGGTCAGCAACCATGGGGCCGCCGGCCCCGGAATACCGCACCATTTTTCCAGCAGCATACGCTCGGCAGGATCCCACTGAGCTCCGTGTACGTTTCCGATAGTCATCAGCGGTGCGGCAACCTCTTCCCACCTGCAACTGTCACCCAGAACGCGGGCGGCACGGCTGGCAACTGTCTGAGTCACGAGGAATTGCGTGAAATCGTCCTCAAACCTTTCCAGTTCCAGTGGCATTGGCCGCAACAGGCGGGCCTTATGTGGGAGTCGGTATTTTTGTGTCACATCGTCACTGGTCAGCAGCAACGAGGCCAGCCCATCTGAATACGCATCGCCGCCGAACAACTGCATCACCAGGATGAGGTCAACCGTCAGAGACGGTTGCTTCAGACGCTTTTCGGCCCTTTCCATCGAGAGAGCAGGCGTTATGGTTATGTTTTCAGGTACAGCGCGCTGAGGAAATAGGGAGCTCCAGACGGAGCTAAAGGACTCATTCAGTCCAGCTGTAGGCAGATCGGAGATGAGCGTTACTGTTACAGGAAAATCATCAGGCAACTGGCGAAACACATCCATCGTACTTTTAAGTAGTATGTGCAGGGACTTATCGGCCAAATGATCACTGTCACTTAAATAGTTTATTCTTCTGGTAAGACCGTAATACTGCTCGAGTTTATTATGAAGGCATCCCGCAGTGATTTTATCGGGTAATAAAATACAACTAGTTATAATCGCCAGATATCTTTCAGCCCAAGCTTCCCATTGTTTTTGAGCAAGCTCAGCTTCTTTTTTTTGAAAATGATGCTTATCAATTTCTTTACCCCACAACCATCCTCTCAGACATAAAAGAAGCAACCAAATCCCTGAAGGCGTGAGGGATACCTGCCAGATATTGAGTGCCGACAGTCCTTTTACCATACCCGAGGCGTAGAGCATGAATAATAACGCCCCGATGATTACCATCAGCGCACCGGCCAGAAACCACCACATTAAAGACGGTTTCGGGGACAACTCCGTTGTTAATGATATCGCTCTTTTCCAGCCCATTGATTATCCTATTACACAATCCGGTGCGCTTGAGATCACCTGGCATCCACACAAACATTTGCATGCGTCAATCACGATAGGTTTACCGTCAGATATCCATTCCGGCGAACCTTCTACGATAGGATTGGTACCATGCCCTGGGATTGGGCAACTGACCATATCACCAACCAGGGCGACTTTTTTTCCATTGACAATCATGGTTGATGTTGCAGAAATAACTTTCCCACCATGCGTTGTTTTATCACCGAGTAAAACGAAACCTCTAGACATGAAAACCTCACAAATAATAACCGCGCATAATTTTAATGCGACAATAAAAAAAAGAATAAATAGAAGATAGAATTAATGAAGAAGGGTATAAATAAAAACCCAGTGAAAATAAAATAAACTATTATTTTTTATTCCCCATTATCAATCCGGCCAGATTATTACCAGTTGCCATAGGGGTAGTTTTTACCTTCAATAAAAGCTTTTGTTCCCTTTGTATATCTATAACCATTAGGGAAGTCAGTGCCCCCTGCACATGCACATCTGCTCACCTGATACCGTGGTAATTTTGGCATCTATCTGCGGGACTACTGGATCACCTAAATTATCCAGCCAGACGCTAACCTTGCCGCCGGGGGCCAGACCAATCACCATGGTGTCACGGTAATAGGTCTCATCGGGGCGATAGCTGTCGGTGTAAAGCGTGGTCATCTGCTCCCATGTCCCTTATTTGAACAATATCAGTGTTTCATAACTTTTTTTATCAATGACTGAGTCCCTGCAAAAACGAAGCATCAGCGGCAGTGCGTTACCCTTGTTATAATACGACTGCGTTACCCCAAGATGGTCATTCCAGCGTCCCACGCTGACCCGACTGGGTCTTGTAGTATCAACATACTGGTATGTAGTCTTGTAGCCGGCCCCGTCCACCATCAGAGCCCGGGTAGCCAGGGCGGGCAGTGCATTGGAATAAATAAACAGAAATTTCCATTCGTCGTAGGGCAGTTTTTTATAACCCCACTCAGTTTTGTCCGGGTCAGCAGACGAAGTGTGTCCTGCGGTACACCCCGCCACTGACATTATCAGCAGATTGACATCCTGTAGCGTTGATATACGGTCACTGCGGCTGGATTTCACCAGTTGCCGTAAGGGTAGGTTTTACCTTCGATAAACTCCTTAATATCTTGATCATATCCATATGAAAAGTCACTTTTAGTAACTCCCCGGCACATCTTCATCTGTTCACCTGATACCGTGGTAATTTTGGCATCTGTCTGAGGGACCACTGGATCACCTAAATTATCCAGCCAGACGCTAACCTTGCCGCCGGGGGCCAGACCAATCACCATCGTGTCACGGTAATAGGTCTCACCGGGGCGATAGCTGTCGGTGTAAAGCGTGGTCATCTGCTCCCATGTCCCTTTTTTGAACAATATCAGTGTTTCATAACTTTTTTTATCAATGACCGAGTCCCAGCAAAAACGAAGCATCAGCGGCAGTGCGTTACCCTTGTTATAATACGACTTCGTTACCCCAAGATGGTCATTCCAGCGTCCCACGCTGACCCGACTGGGTCTTGTAGTATCAACATACTGGTATGTAGTCTTGTAGCCGGCCCCATCCACCATCAGAGCCCGGGTAGCCAGGGCGGGCAGTGCATTGGGATAAATAAACAGAAATTTCCATTCGTCGTAGGGCAGTTTTTTATAACCCCACTCAGTTTTGTCCGGGTCAGCAGACGAAGAATGTCCTGCGGTACACCCCGCCACTGACATCATCAGCAGTGTTGTAAAAATGATTTTAACCCTGGTCATATTGCCATCCTGTAGCGTTAATCTGCTATCCCTGCGGCTGGATTTCACCAGTTGCCGTAGGGGTAGGTTTTACCTTTAATAAACTCAGGTGTATCACCATAGTAAACATACCCATCAGGATGTTTTGTCACCCCCCTGCACATGCTCATCTGCTCACCTGATACCGTGGTAATTTTGGCATCTGTCTGAGGCACCACCGGATTACCGCGGTCTCCCAGCCAGACGCTAACCTTACCCTCAGGAGCCAGACCAATAATCATGGTTGAACGATAGTAGGTTTCGTCCCTGCGACTATCTGTATAAGGTGTGATCATCTGCTCCCAGGTTCCTTTCTTGAACAATATCAAGGTTTCGTAACTCTTTTTATCAATAACCGAGTCCCAGCAGAACCGCAGCATCAGGGGCAGTGCTTTACCTTTATTGTAATAAGCCTCTACTCCCCCTAACCGATCATTCCAGTGCCCTACGCTGACATCGCTTGATTCGGTAACATCAACGTACTGGTAGGAGGTCTTGTAGCCGGCCCCGTCCACCATCAGAGCCCGGGTAGCCAGGGCGGGCAGCGCTTTGGGATAAATGAACAGAAATTTCCATTCGTCGTAGGGCAGTTTTTTATAACCCCACTCTGTCTTATCCGGGGCAGCAGACGAAGAGTGTCCTGCGGTACACCCCGTCAGTGATATTATCAGCAGTGTAGTAAAAATGATTTTAACCTTACCCATATTGCCATCCTGTCGCGTTAATAATTAGCCGCCAAAGCGTCATCGTTTTTTGATGCGTTATCATTTAGCCGCTGCTGATCGTCCATATACCATACGGAGCGTACCCAGTGGTCATTAGGTTTATGCGCAAAGACAAACGCCTTATCCTCTTTAGGACCAAAACGATGAATAAATATCTCCCCCGTTTTAGGATCCACCCATACATTACGATCTGACTCAATGTTCCAATGGGCTGAGCAGTGAGTATATTTCCCTATAAGAAGCCGCTCTTCCTCAGTAAATTCCAGAGGCTCATGACCCAGACGCACCGCCCTTCCTTGGGCGATAGCTTTATCAGCCAGAGGCATTAATTCAAACGAAATTTTCATATCTGGATTCTGCGGGTCAATAGGTGTAAATAATACACCCGCCTCTTGGGCCGCATCGAGCATTACGCGTAAACAGACATTGGCCCAGTCATTGGGAACCGCCGTTCGCTCAAAAAACACTGCTGCTCCCACCTGTTTTTGTATTATGCCGGCCCGACGTTGATTACTATCTATCACTCCTACGGAGCGGGTTTTAGTAGTGATTTTCCCATGAGGCAAAATGTGTTTTAAGACAGGCAGCGATATTAACATCTCTCTGGCTTTCTCCGCATTACGGTATACTCGCGTATCGGTTTCTCTGGTATCGTCGCTGACAATTTCAAATTCGGGGCAACTCAGAAAAAGATTTTCATTTTCCTGCAAAGGTGACCCCACCGGATTGTATCCTCCACCAATATCTGAATGCGCTCCCGGCAGGGCAAGTTCAGGCCACATGCCCTGAATGCTATTCAGGCTAAAGTTATACCGGTATTCATTCATAGCGGTAATATGAAACACTTTCTTCGCAACCGAAGGACGCAATTCCAGATTCACCCCCGGATTGCTACGTCCATTAATGTCAAAAAAATTGCTGATTCCGCCGATGGCTGCCACAGTATCGAATATGCCCAGAAAGCGAACTTCACCGGAAGGTTTGCCGTCGTAATAATCCTCACTTAGACCTTGTGCAATCGCACTGGCTATGGCAGGGTCCTGTTCCATAACCCGATTGGCAAAGTGCCGCGCCGCCGCCGCCCCACGGCTAAAACCAAAGACATCAAACTGAATTTTTGCGATACAAAAGTCAGGATTTTTATTGAATGCCATAAACTCTGAAAGTGCAAGAGTGATGCCTTCCATTGCCTCATCAGTTTTAGTTACCACACCTTCATACATATCCAGTATGCTGATGCCCAGCCCCTTACCAAAGATCGAATCTGATTTGCCCGCCTCAGTACCGATCCCCGAAACGTAAGTTTTTATTTGGGCTTCAGTTTGGTTTTCTGCTAACAACTGGTTCGGTTTATATAGTAAATTCAACCAGTAAATGTTGGAGTAATATCCTCTATAACTACCATTAGCGAGGCTGTCTTCGTTAATGGCTTTAAGAAAGTCCTCGCAGCTTTGTGCGTCTTTCTGATTAACTCCCTGACTGGGAGCACTGCATTCATTAAATCGTGCCAGGCGGGATGCAGTATTCTCTCTATTATTCCCCGTACCGTCGAAAAATACCCCAATAGTTAAGGTCACGCCTCGTACCGGCTTTTTCTTTGCAACAATCGTTTTCCACTCATTACGAATACTGGTTTCATGGGTGGCGTCTGTTACGTCATAACCCTGATATTTTGTCATTCTGCCTCTCCGTTAGCTTTGACCTTACCGAACTCAGCTTTCAGCGATGAAGGAGTTGCCGTATTGATCGGCGCTGTTTTGCCTTTTTCATCAGTGATTCCCTGTAAAATATCTCCCTCTGCCGTGGTAATGCGATAAGGCGTTGAGGGTTGCGGAGTACCTTTTTCATCGGTAAGAATAAAACCGCCTCCAAACCCCATCGGCATTTCTACCGGCGCTATTTTCAGATTAGCTGGGCCCATTTTTTGCGCAGTAGTACATTTCAGAAGAATATTTCCCGGACAACCCAGTTCGATATTTCCATTGCTTAGTTTGATATAGGCTCCGCCACACGCAAGAACCAGCTCTTGATGAGCAGAAACAGTTACTTTCCCCTCCGTACTTTGAATATCAAGATCCCTTTGAGCGCTCATCGATAACACATCACTCTGCGCCTGAATATTTACCTGACCTTTTGCGGCCAGCAATTGCATGCCCTGGTTATTTGCCAATAGACTAACAGCACTTCCTGCTGCAACGGTGAAGGACTGGCCAGCACTGATATCTGTGTTGTTTCCCGACATGATACCCACACTCTCACTTCCCGACGCTATCCGAAGTGCCCTGGCACTGACCATGCCAATACCCTCTGGAGCATGCAGGAGCATTCCTGGTGCTGTAAGATCGCTTAAAGAGACATTCAATCGTTGCTGACTACCTACATCACCTTGAATCGCCTTTGCAGAGGCTGCAGCCTTGGACATACTACGAGCCAACGTTAAAGCCTGCTCTAGTTGTTGAATAGCGGCTTCCATTTCAAGAACTTTCTCTTGCGCCTGAGGCTGCATGTCCGCACTGATAAAAACCCCTTTCCCGCCCCGAATACTTATCCAGTCATCCGACCGCAGTTCTGCCCCTTCTCCACGCCGTCCCCGGGATGCGTTGACGATGTGCCCAAGATTCAGCTGCGTCTTGCCCCCATATTCGGTACTGAGCTTGATATGCTCCTCACCGCGCTTGTCTTCCATCCGCAACTTGTTGTTGGTCGGGGTGCGGATCACATTGCGGGTGCTGTTTTTCTCCGTCACATGATCGACATGCCGCGAGTCATGCAGTGCATGGGCGATATAGGGCCGATCCGGGTCACCCTCATGGAAGGCAATCGCCACCTCCGTGCCCTGGATCAGCGGGAAATGGAAACCGTACACATCCCCACTGTAGGGTTTTGCAAGACGCACCGGCATACTTTCCTGCCCTTGCGATTTGCCGTCCCGGTCAGCGTCAAATTTCACCCTGTACAGGCCGGACGCATCCTGCCAGGCGTAAATATCGTTAGCTTTTGCACTGGTGACGCGCGCCGTCATCGTCCCTGTCACCTTCGGGCGCGGAAGCAGGGACGGCCGCCAGCATAGAATTTCACTGTAGGGTACACCGGCTAAATCCGCATGCATTGCTGATTTCCGGCTGCCGGTGAAGATTAGGCGGGTGAGCAGAACCGGCTCCTGTAATGGCGACGGTAATGTCGGCGGAAGACTGTCAGTAATGGTCAGTACCTGCGCCGGGGCTAGGGTGGCATCAGTACTTTTGCCGGTAATAATTGTCTGCCGGGCCAAAAAACGCTCGTGATCGAGGCGCGCCCAGAAATTGGCCGTTTCCGGTGCCGGATCGGTATTATCACCCCGTTCGGGATGGCGGGGCAGGTAATGATATACCTCGCCATAGTTAATATAATCGCCCTCTCCCCGGGTCATGTCTGCCGGTGCAGACTGAAGCAGGTTTTGGGCTTCGCGGTGGTTGTAGTCTTTTGTGGTGACGTTCCCCTCCACCACGTTGTTCGCCACGTTCAGCCCCCATACGGAATCAGATCCGCTGTCACTCATGCCTGAGGGGCTGTTAACGGCCAATTTTTTATCAAATATCAGCGCGGCCTGCGAGTCACCGAAGTGGACTATTTCCGTCTGCGTATCCGGTTGCAGGCTGAAGAAGTAAAAAATGCCCAATTCGGCCAGCAGACGCTGAATAAATGCCAGATCGCTTTCCTGATACTGGTTAATCTGCTCACGCTTCGGGTAAGTTTTTTTGAGCCTGAATTCATACTCCCAACCTTTCAGGCCGTGTTCGGTCAGGACCTGTTCAACCACCTCAGGCACCGATTTATTAACGAAAAAGCGATGTGTGCGGAACTGTTTATCCAGCAGGGAAAGGAACGGTTTTAGCGTGATTAAGTACTGCGTCTGGTCAGCAGAACCGGAAATGCGTCTGAAATCAGTGATAACACCATGCACTTTTTTCTGTTCAGTCAGGCTCTCAAGCAACCCAACCCCCATCGTCAGGGTTGCCGATTTACGCAAAAATGCAGTGGCGTCAAGCTGCCTGTTGGTGCTGGTAAAGATAATGTCATAGCAGTATATCCGGCTCATCCCTTCCATACCGCTAAACTCTTCAACATCCAGTGCCCATGGGCAAGATGGAATATCAAGGCGGTAACGGTTCAGGGTTCCCGACGTCGCAAGAGGGTTATGCAGGGAGTCAGTAAAACTCATAATGTTCAGTCCATGAAATTATTTATGGGAATCAGAGGAATATGGATTTTCACAGGTTCCGGTGTTACTGCTCTGAACAGACGTAATATCTGTTTTTTTCATCTCGCTATAGGGCCGCACTATCTCCATATCCGTAAGAGGAATATTGAAAATACACCCACCGGTAATTTCCACCCCAGATACCATTCTTCGTGGCGTGTCTTTATGGCGCTTCGAATGCAGAACATAGGAGATAATGAACTGCCCTTTATCCGGGAAATGATAAAAAGACGGAGGAAGACATAGCAGCCCCTTTTCTACCTTAAGAACGGGGCGAAAAAAAATTTCTTCCTCGCGGGGCAGTGTTCCTCGAGGATTAATACCAATGTTGACCGGTTGATAATCTTCTGCGTCTGGTACGGCAAAACAGATATTATCGCCTCTGGTGCTAACTGTCGTTTCTTCGTCGAATTGCCACCGGTCTCCGGGGCATCCCGTCAGCACAGTGAGACAGCACGACAAAAGGAAGGCTGAAAAATAACGTTGCCGGATAATGTTCACCATGGAAACCCCCGTAACGCATTTTCATACAATTTCTCAATAACCGACTCGCTGATATTACCGTCGAGCGTAATGACATCATGATCCCGAAGCCCACACCATTTCATGTATCCCTCGGTGTGCAGAATAAAATGGTCGGCGATAATCTGTGCCTGCTGTTCCATGGGATAGTCACTTAACAGACTTCCATCGAGGACATAACGGTAACTCACCGCCCAGCTAACCAGACCCCGTCCGATGACGTTCATGCCTTTTTCACGCTGCCAGACATGTGCCATTTCATGAATAAACATATGTTTATAGAAAGGAACACTGATCGAATAATCTTCCCGGTAATGCTCACGGAAATACATTTCCCCGTTTGGGGCCATGGCCGTATTTTTATTCTGGAGACCAAACGGCAGATAACTGTCATGATGGATCCAAACCTTATGGTAAGGGATCGTCGATTTGTACACCGACTTCGCCAGCACAATCTCTCCTGAAGTCAGTAACCGCAGCGAACCTTCCTGATCTTCTTTTTGATCAGTTTTCTTTTTTTCATCATGGATAGTCATCACTCACCTTCCTGAGGCAACTCAATCACAATGCCGTTCTCCTCATTCCATTCCAGAGTTAGACGCTGCGGCTTCTGTCCTGCCGCCATATGCCTCAGCAGCTGCTGGCTCAGTACCGGCAGAATCTGCTGATTCAGCAGACTGTCGATATTACGCGCACCGGTATCTGGCAACAGGCAGGCGTCGGTCAGCGCGTCATATAGGGATTCAGCGATGGTGGTCGTCATACCGTAGTGACGCGCCAGGCGCTGGCTCATCTGGCTCAGCTTCATGCCAACAATCGTCCGCATTGCAGCCTGAGCCAGCGGACGGTAAATCACCGTCTGGAAGCGCGCCAGCAGCGCGGGCTGGAAGTGTTCGCGCAGTACCGGGCGCAGCAGCTCATGCAGGTCCGGCTCTGTCGCTTCCGGCTGTTCCTTCAGCATCTGCATGATGAGATCGCTGCCGAGGTTCGAGGTCATCAGTATCACCGTGTTACGGAAGTCAATTTCTCGCCCCTCTCCGTCGCGCATGAATCCCCGGTCAAAGACCTGGTAGAACAGGTTCATCACGTCCCGGTGCGCCTTTTCCACTTCATCCAGCAGCACCACGCTGTAAGGGCGCTTGCGGACGGCTTCGGTCAGAATGCCGCCCTGACCGTAACCAACGTAGCCCGGAGGTGAGCCCTTGAGCTGAGAGACGGTGTGCGGCTCCTGGTATTCCGAGAGGTTGATGGTGATAAGGGATTTCTCGCCGCCGAACAACTCGTCCGCCAGTGCCAGCGCCGTTTCCGTCTTGCCGGTACCGCTCGGTCCCACAAGCAGGAACACGCCCTGCGTGCCATTCTCTTGTGCAAGGCCGGTTTTACTTGCTCTCAGGCGCTGCGCAATAGCGTTCAGCGCCGCGTCCTGGCCAACCACCCGCCCGCCGAGGTTTTGCTCCAGGCTCAGCAGTTCCGTCTGCTCATCCTTCATTAATGACGAGAGCGGTATGCCGGTCCAGTCGGCGATAACGGTTGCGACGGTCCGCGCGTCCACGTCCAGCCCCAGCAGCGGCGTATTTTTCTGTACGGCAGTAAGCTGCATCTGTAGGTCTGCAATCTCCCCCTGACGTGAGATATCAGTGCGGCAGGCGAGCAGTTCTTCCGTCAGCTTCAGCTCCTGACCGTACTGGTTTTCCCGTTCGTCGAGCTGCAAAATGATGCGGACTTCTTCCTGTTCGATGGCGGCCAGACGTTCGCCGTGGGCGGTATTACCCACCGCGATATCCTCCAGCAGCGCCTGTTTCTCCATAGCAAGTGCCGTAAGTTGCGCCTTCATGCGGGTCAGCGGCTCCGGCACCGTATCCAGGCTCATGCGGATACGGGCAGAGGCGGTATCCAGCAGATCAACCGCCTTGTCCGGGAGCTGGCGGCCGGTCAGATAACGCCTGGACAACGTGACGGCGGCTTTTACCGCTTCATCGGTAATATGCACGCCGTGGTGCTCTGCGTAGCGTGACTTGAGTCCGCGCAGCATCAGGCAGGCGGTGTCGTCGTCCGGTTCGTCAACTTTAACCATCTGGAAACGACGCTCCAGCGCGGCGTCGCGCTCGAAGTACTGTTTGTACTCGCTCCAGGTGGTGGCGGCGATGGTTCTGAGTTCACCGCGGGCGAGAGCCGGTTTCAGCAGGTTTGCCGCATCGGCGCCGCCCGCCTGGTTGCCCGCGCCGATAATGGTGTGCGCCTCGTCAATAAACAGCAGTACCGGTGATGGCGACTGTTGCACCGCTTCGATGATGTTTTTCAGGCGCTGCTCGAATTCCCCTTTAACGCCCGCTCCTGCCTGTAGCAGACCGAGATCGAGGGTGCGCACCGAGACCGGCTTCAGCGCATCCGGCACATTGCCCTCCGCAATTCGCAGTGCCAGTCCTTCCACGAGCGCGGTCTTACCGACCCCCGGCTCGCCGACCAGAATCGGATTATTTTTACGGCGTCGGGAAAGAATATCCACCATCTGGCGGATTTCATTGTCACGACCAAAGACCGGGTCGATCTTCCCTTCACGGGCGCGGGCGGTAACGTCGAGAGTGAACTTGTCCAGCGCGCTCTGCAACGCCGGGGTCAGCTCTCCTTTTATATCGGCATTTACCGGACGGCCGACAAACTCCACCTCACCGCACTGCGTAAGCTCCGCTTCCTGCTGCACCTCCGGGCGCTCATCCGACTGCGCATCCAGAAGCCCCCGCAGGCGTTCAAGCTGGCTTTGTGCCAGCGTCAGCAGCGGCCACAGGCCGTCGCAGCGCACCAGTTTTGGTTTCTCCATCAGTGCCATCAGGAGGTGAATGCTGCGGATATGCTCTTCCCCCGCCAGCGAAGCGTGCAGCCAGGCCCCCTGCATCAGAGCCTGAACGCTGTCCGACAGCTGCGGGCGGCTGCGCACCGAACGCGGCAGGCTGTCCAGAAAACCCAGCAGATCCTGCCATATCGCATCCATATCCCATTCGTAGCGTCGCGCCAGCACGGTCAGGTCGCCTTCGCCCTGTTCCAGCAGCTTCAGTAGCCAGTGTTCAGGCAAAATTTCCGCATGGGCGCGGGTCTGGCACAGGGACGCGGCGCCTTCCAGCGCGCGGGCACAGTAAGGATTTAGACGGCGTAACAGGATGGCTGGATTTTCCATGAGACTCTCTCTTTAACAGTTCCGGACACGCTACCGCCCGTCGCTGTTCCCTGTTATTCAGGAACCCAAAGCGCATCAGGTCAGGCAGGCAGATTGTGTAGTTTTTTGCTGAACGCCCGTCAGTGCAGGCGCTCAGCAAAAAAAGCAGACGGCTGACCGTCTGCTCGGTCACTTACGCAGTGGCGCGTTCGTTCCAGGAATCGGAATGAATGATGTTGCCGTCTTTGTAGGTCCAGGTGATTTTTTCGTAGCGCAGCTCAATCTGCTCAAGGTGGTTATGCTTCTCGAAAGCAGGATCCTTGATGTCATGCATCTTCGGATTCACTTTCACCAACTTCACGTTCTCAAGCTTCGTGTTGAAGTACTCCACTTCCTGACCCGCGTCGTTGATTCTGTACCATTTGAATTCCGCAGATTTCAGGGTCTGGCCCGTGGTCACCGCCTTGTACAGGTACGGGCTGGAGGAGTCGATTTCCTTGGTGAACAGGAATGGCGTGTGGATACGCGTGCCGGTCAGCTTGCCGGTGTTGTTATCGGTCGGGATGTACAGGTTGTGCTCCTGGGCCACCACTTCGATGCTGCCTTCACGGTCTTTCACATCCACGGAACCTTTGATGTCCGCGCCGCCGTCGTCCTTCAGCCACAGATAGACTGGAATTGCCATGTTAATTACTCCGTTACATTGTTATCAGCGCCATCATCCTGCGATGACGCATGGGTATTGCCCGGGGCCAGGCAGGCATTCGCCTGCGGCACCAGACTGATTTCGACACGGCGGTTCAGCGTCCGGCCTTCTGCCGTGTCGTTGGTGGCGACAGGTCGGCTTTCACCGTAGCCCTGCACCGCAAAACAGCTCTCCGGCACGTCGCCGGTGTCACGCATCCAGTCGCGCACAGACTCCGCACGCTTCAGGGACAGTATCTGGTTGGATTTGTCATCTCCGGTGCTGTCGGTATGGCCAGCGACCACAATCAGCCAGCCGGGCTTCGCCTTGATCCCCACCAGCGAGTTCACCAGCAGCTTTGTTGAAGCGGGTTTGAGCGCCCACTTGCCAGTGTCGAACAGGGACATACTGTCGAGACGAATAGTCTGCGGCCCCTGTACGATTTTCTTAATGACCGGACGAGGTGCCGGCGGAGGCGTCCAGCTATTAATGGCGGCTTCTACCGGCGGGATCAGACGCATGCCCTGGTACAGGCCAAGCCCGTAACGCAGTGGCTGACCCCGGCGCAGCCAGTCATCCAGCAGGTGGCTATCAGCCCGCAAACGCTGCTGCGCCTGCTGCTTCGGTTCAGGTGGTGTGCCGCTAAGACGGTGGTATACGGCAAGGTGGTCACCAACGCTGCGCACCAGCCGCTGGTTGTTGATAAAAGAAGCCAGCAGCGCCAGCGCAAGGAAGAGGAAAAAGACACCAGCAGCCAGACGTATCTCCTGCATCTGCCGGCTGACACCCTGGCTGCGAGGCAGGTACGGTAGAAGAATGTCCGGAAGGGAAGCCGTCTTTGCAACTGGCGCGCAGGCCGGGGTAAGCGAAGTGATCTCCGCTATCTGCTGCTGCCAAATATTGTCTGGCACGGCCGTGACCGCCGCCAGGCTGATGCCGCTGGCACAGAATTTAAGTGACGGAAGTTCACCCGGTCTGGTATTGAACGGCCGAATTATCTGGCGCTCAGTCAGAGCAAGTACACTATCCAGCCAGAGCACATGATTGAGGCGTGAGGCATTACTTCCTTCTTCACGCTGCCAGTCATCAACTGAAAGCGGAACATGGTTGCGTTGCCGCACCTGAATACCCGGAAGGTCCGGCGTAAGAGTAAACCAGCTGTGCTCTTCCAGACATTCACTGGACGGTGGCGATACCCAAACTACATTCCACACAGGCGGCAAACCATTAAGCCATGTGCGGCATTGTGCGATGCTTCGCCGCCATCCGCGCAACGACTGTGCCAGCAACTCATCTGAATGATGCTGTTCCGGCATCACCGCCAGCAGCACTGAAACCTGTGGCAGGAGTGCAGGGCGTGCGTTAGCCAGATGCTGCGCCAGCAACGGCAGTTGCTCAGCACTTTCAGCCCTAATGTACCACCCATGACGCGTTTCCCGATGCGCCACTCCCTCAGAAAAAAGGGATTCGGTATCACCGCAGACCAGTACCACCGCGCCCTGAAACTCTTCAGGCGGAAGTCTGCTTTCTTCAAGCTGTGTACCGACTTCTCTGCTGCGCTGAAACCGCCTCCATTGTCTCCACAGCACTACACTGCAAATCAATAAAATGCACAGGGAGAGTGCAAAGCGGCTTCCACCTGAAAGGGGCCAGTACCCTAACACCAGCCACAGCGCCAGAACAGCAGTAAGCACAGCCAGAACCGCTCGGGGAAATTCGCGCATTTCTTATCCCCGTCCAGCTATTTGCGATACCATCTGCGCCAAAACAGTGGAGAAGGTAAACCACAGTGCCGCCAGGATCACAATGCCGGTAGCCCAGCCAAGCCAGTACATCCGACGTCCGCTGCGCAGACCAGGTGCCCTGACCACCACGGGTGCATCTTGTGTCAATGTAAATGGCGGTACCCGCTCACTAAGCGCGCGGACTACATCTTCGCGGCGTTCATCATCCTCATCACGGTAAAGTCCGACGAAGCCTAGTTGCAGAGTACGGTACAAACAGGTCAATACCGCCACATTCGGCGCTGGTTCGTGCACGATGGAGCGAATACGTTCCCATAACTCCTCTCCAGCATTGAGGGTACTAAAAAATCGTGCCTGGAGTGGGTCTTTACGCCATTTGCGGTAGCCATCATCCTGCTTATCGCGGTTGAGCACGCTTTCATCCAGCAAAGCGCAATAGGCATACAGCATATGGTCACAGCTTATTTCGCTGAAACCGGCCTGTGTTAGCGATTCACGGGCTTCGTTTACCCACCGGCAGGCGCGGCGGTAGAGTGCCTCGCCGTCCTGAATCTCCTGGCCGTTACGTAACTGGCTGACCATCAGCCAGCCCGGATAAAAAGTTCTATTTATCAGGTCAGTATCTGAGGTATTCATGAGCGCAGCACCGCAAACAGTTCAAGTTTCACGTCACCTAATGATTCAGGCGTATAGAAGGTGCAGTTTCCCGCTTCCAGCATCGCCCGGGCAGCATCAGTGGAAAGGTCAAGCGCAAAATACTGGTTCTCAAGACGCAGCGGTATTGCCGCAGGGACGTGACTAAGCGGTTTAATTACCATTCCGCTCAGCGCAATATTTACCACCTCAGACACCTCATCGTGACTGCCCGCTTTACAGAGCAGTGGGAAACGAGTCTGTAATTCATGATTTGGCATGGAAGAACGCACGGAGAGATAGAAGTCAGCCCCTTCACGTAAACGCGCGTCATGAATCTTACCGCGCCAGATTTCTCTGTCTTCGCCCTGCTCAAGCGCAATAGCGATAACTCTCGACGGCAGGCTGGCCTCAAGCAGCTGATCCAAAAGGGTAAATAGCGGTGGAAATACCAACTCTGGCGCATCATGTCGGTAAGCGGGTATATCGTCGACGTTATGATCAAGGGAAAACGTCAAAAGGCTACCGGCTAGCCTGGCTAGCTCGCGATACAGTAGTTCTGGATGGCGTGTCGGTGCCTGGTGCAACTCAGTGAGTACAGGTTCGGCACTGTTGAGGGCATGGAGTAACCAGAATAGGGAAACATCCGCAACGGCAAAGTCTGCCATTCTTTCATTACTTTCACGCCGCATCGACATCAGCCGCTTACGCCGGGCTGAAAGACGGTGCAAAAGATCCCTGAGTTCACCGAGCAGTACGGGACTTGCGTCCAGTGACATCAACGGTGGGATAAAGCTGTCATCACGGACCCATTGTGCCTGAGCGTTACGAATCAGCCTCGCCACCGGACAGGTCAGGTAAGCAGCGTTTTCCTGCGTTGACAGCCGAAGTGTCAATGAATGACGCAGCACAGCCAGATCGCTACGTTCATGACCCGCAAGCTCTTGCACAGTCACACGTTCGGATCGCCAGCGACGTGGACGGGCGCTGTCGCGCCCGTCATCCAGATTACCGCCGTTTGCGCTTAGCAATGGAAGGCACAGCAGCACCTCCAGACTTTCCTGAACCTCAGAGGAGACATCACACACCGGCGGCAAATTATCCGCCAAATCCGTGTCTACCAACGTCCCGTCTGCAAAACGTATGTTCAGCCGGGTGGCATTTAACCGGGAAAGAGAGAGTGCGCTGTCGTCAAACTCAGCGCATAACACTCCCCAGGGGTGCGCCAGCGCCATCTTTGCAACGGTATCAGCTACGTGCGCATCCCAGCGGGCCTGCTGCTGGAACTGCTGAGGGGCCAGAAAAGCCCCGTCACTCCATAACGGACGATAAATTTTCATCCCTGCTACCGCCTTACGCTTTCGCTTTCGGCATCTGGCTTACAAGAGACAGGTTCACGTCCATCCCTTCCACCTGGAAATGCGGAACCGCATACAGCTTCACGCGGAAGAAGCCCGGGTTGTCTTCGATATCTTCCACCACCACCTTCGCGTCACGCAGCGGATGAGAAGCCTGCAACTCATCGCCCGGATCGGTCATTTCAGTCACCAGGCTACGCACCCAGGTATTCAGCTCCAGCTCCAGCAGACGGCGGTCCTTGGTGGTGCCGATGTTCTCGCGCTGAATCAGCTTCAGGTAGTGCGCAATCCGCGACAGCAGGAAGATGTACGGCAGACGAGCATTGATGCGGCTGTTGGCCGTCGCATCTGCGGTGTCGTACAGCGCTGGTTTCTGAGCGGAGTTGGCCGAGAAGAAGCAGGCGTAATCGCGGTTTTTGTAGTACGACAGTGGGATAAAGCCGAGATTGGCGAACTCAAATTCGCGGGTCTCCGGGATCATCACTTCGGACGGTATCTTCACCTGGTTACCGGTACCGAGGTCGTACAGGTGAATCGGCAGATCTTTAACCGCTCCGCCGGCCTGCGGGCCGCGGATCTGCACGCACCAGCCGTTATTGATGAAGCTCTTCACCATGTTAGAGGCAAAGGAGAATGACGCACTGGTCCACAGGTATTTCTCGTGATCCGGGCCTTTCACCTGCTCAACGTAGTTGAAGCTGCGAACAGGCACGGTATCAGGGCCATACGGCAGACGCCCCAGTACGCGCGGCATCACCAGGCCGATATAGCGGGCGTCGTCAGTGTCGCGGAAGGATTTCCACTTGATGTATTCAGCGCGGTCGAAGTAGTTGCCGATATCCTTAATTGCAGCGACCTCTTCCATAGAATCTTTCAGGAAGAATTTTGGGCCGACAGAACCAATAAACGGCATGTGTGCGGCAGCAGACACTTTAGAGATGTTGCGCAGCAGCGCCACATCCTGCGGGCTGGCGTCAAATTCATAGGATGAAATGACTGAGCCAATCGGCTCGCCGCCCGGGGTGTCGTATTCGGCGGTGTAAGTGTGCCAGTAGAGGCCGCTCTGGATCAGTTCCGGTGCATCCTCAAAATCCTGGCGCAGGTCGTCCTTGGAGACGTCCAGAATCTCGGTTTTCACATTCTGGCGGTAGTCGGTGCTGTCTACCAGCTGCTTCAGGCCGCGCCACAGGGATTCCACTTTTTGGAACTCCTGATGATGCATTACGGCATCCAGCTGACGGCTAATCTGAAAATCCAGCTCGGCGATATGGTGGTCAATCAGCGTCTTGTCGAGCTTATCCACGGGCTGACCGGATTTGCGGATGCAGTCCATAAATACCTGCATCGCCGCCGTCAGGCGTTCACCCGCCGGAGCGTCAGAAAGCGCGGCATCATCCAGAAACGCATTGATATCACCCAGGCTGGAGGCCGGGGTCAGGTTGATTTTTTCAAACAGGGAGGCGTAAACGCCCTCTTTTTCCAGTACGGTGGTCTGCCCCTGCGCGGAGGCGGTTTCAGTATTCACAGACATCAGCATATTCCCGGTTAATCCATTAAATTACACATGCCGCTTATTTCGGGGCCAGTGCACTCATTTCGTCGCGTAATTCCTGAGACAGCGCTGGGTCTTTAAGAATTTTCTCGAGTTCTTTTCTGAAAGTAGCGTTATCAAGAAGATTGGATTTGAGATCGCGTAATAAATTACGCATAGCCAGCATGGCACGGAGCTGAGGGATCTGGCGGGCCACCTGTTCAGGTTCGAAATCCTTAATATCGGAGAAGTTAAGTTTTATACTTTCTTCAGAACCATCCCCTGCCATTGTGTTTAGAACCGTCAGATTAACTCCCGGGTTAAATTCCGAAAGTACACTGTTGAAGTTATTTTTATTGACGTTGATTTTCTCCCTTTCGGATAATGGACGATTCTCTTTTCCATTACTGAAATCACCGACGGTAAGGAGTTTAAGCGGCAGTTCAACTTTCTTCTGCGCGCCACCTGTATGCAGCGCCAGCTTTAAATTTATGCGTGCCTTGGGCACCTCATTCTGGAACGAATCGGCCATAGCAGTCCCTTTCTTCAAAAGAAATAATGTTAAGTGAGTGACGGTTCTTTACAAACCCATATTAGAACAAAAGGCCATTCTAGATCAACTAATCAGATCAAAGATCTACATTTGGACTTTTCTTAAGAATTTTCCACTAACCATTAGTATTTATAAATACCAGACATACGTGGCACGTAAAAAGTATTAACCATTTATTCACAATAAACCAGCAGGAATGCCTGCGTTGACAGAGAATATTGAATTCATTGCCCCCTGTCGCTGAATAATTGATTTTTATCAATGCGATTCTAAACATCAGCCGCAGAAGCGCAATCTAATATCATCTTATCCAATAAATCTGCTGAATATGGAAAAGTCCTATACCGGACAAAATCAGGTTTTAAATAGCAGAAATCATGCTGTTATACAGATAATGAATTAATGGTTACGCGCTTTTCGATAAACCGGAAGAGAAATATCGCTGGTGGCATTCATCAAAAGAATGAATGCCGTTTTATATGGAAGGATTTTTGGTAATAACTCGCCTGTAGATAGCATTAACCCTGCGTTCAGGCGCTTAAGCGATGTACGGCTATTTGCCATAGCCACTTAAGCGCCTTACCTGGTTTTTAATGCTTTTCAATGTACATTGTACGACTGTACGCAACATCCTCTGGGTTATTTATCGGATACCCTTTAACCCAGGGCTTAATGAGACGACCATTGGTGTACTGATAAATAGGGGCAATCGGTGCTTTCTCGGTGAGGATCTTCTCGGCCATGTTGTAGTCTGCATTACGCGCTTTTTCAGTCGTTTCAAGCGTCGCCTGATGAAGAATCTTATCGTAAGCAGGATCGTTAAACCGGGAGATGTTGCCGGTGTGTGAGGACGTCAACAGCGACAGGAATGTCGACGGCTCATTGTAGTCCCCTACCCACGACGCACGGATCACGTCAAAATTCCCGGTATTACGGCTGTCGATGTAGGTCTTCCACTCCTGATTCTGCAACTTAACGTCAACGCCCAGATTTTTCTTCCACATAGAGGCGACGGCAATGGCGATTTTCTGGTGATTTTCAGACGTGTTGTACAGCAGCGTTAATTTCAGCGGGCGCTGGGGACCATAGCCTGCCGCCTGCAATAATGTTTTCGCCTGAGCATTCAGCTCCTGCTGCGACATCTGCTCAAATGGCGAGGGTTCCGGCGTAAAACCCGCAGTGACATCAGGAGTGAAATGCCAGGCCGGTTTCTCACCGGTTCCCAGAACTTTTTCCGCCATAATGCGCCGATCGATAGTCATGCTGAGCGCCAGACGCACGCGCGCATCAGCGGTTGGGCCTTTTTGCGTGTTAAACGCGTAGTAATAGGTACCAAGCTGTGGCGGAGTATATACCTGCCCCGGAATATCCTTTAGCAGCTTCTGATACATGTTTTTCGGAAATGATTCCGTGATATCAATGTCGCCCGCCAGGTAGCGTTTGGTCGCTGAGGACTCCTGGTTGATCGGCACGAATGTGACTTTTTTTATCACCGTATTGGCGTTATCCCAGTAGTGAGTGTTCGGCTCAACCACCAGCTTTTCATTCACCACGCGATCTTTCAGCACATATGCACCGTTGCCGATGAGCGCGCCAGGGCGCGTCCATTCTTTACCGCTTTCCACGTTTGCCTTTTGAACCGGATAGAACGCAAAGTTCGCCGTGAGGTTGCTGAACCATGGCAGCGGTTTGTCCAGCTGCACGCGCAGCGTTTTAGCATCAACTGCCGTCACGCCGAGCGTATCCGGAGCAGCTTTTCCATCAATAATGGCCTGCGCATTGTTAATGCCCGCCAGCGCTGCAAACCAAGCGAAAGGTGACGTCGTTTTGGGATCAACCAGGCGACGCCAGCTGTAAACAAAATCTTGGGCCGTCACTGGGCTACCGTCAGACCATTTAGCGTTATCCCGCAACGTGAACGTCCAGACACGGTTATCGTTGCTCTGCCAGCGCGTCGCCACGCCGGGAATCAGCTCCCCTTTTTCGTTCTGATTCACCAGCCCTTCATAAAGGTCGCGGATCACCTGTATCTCGGGTAAACCCACCGCTTTTGCCGGATCGAGCGAAGCGGGTTCATCTTTGATGTGTCGAACCAGCTCCTGCTTTTGCGCCAGAACCGTTCCTTTGTGAACCTCCGCGGCATATGAAAGTGAAGTAAGCCCGCACAACCACAGCGCAGTACAAAGAAGCGAAACAGGATGCTTCATACGATCCCCTTAATGATGTCAGGTAACAGGCAGATGCGTAATTATTTGTTTCGACACGGAGAAATGCAAATGCTTCCTCAGGAAAGTTGATGTCAGGCAATTTTCCATCCAGACGGAAACTATTTGATTAAGCGCGGGTTTTGCACAACACTGCCAGAAGCGACTTCATCATCAGGGTTTACTATGGCAACCACCCGACCACGAACGGAACGCGGCGCCTTCCCGCCGGGGACTGAACATTATGGCCGCTCATTTTTAGGCGCTCCACTGATCTGGTTCCCCGCACCCGAGCCCGATCGTACTAGCGGCTTAATCATTGCGGGCACGCATGGCGATGAAAACTCGTCCATCGTGACGCTTTCGTGCGCGCTACGTACGCTGGCCCCCGATTTACGGCGACATCATGTGATTTTGAGCGTCAACCCGGACGGTTGCCAGCTTGGATTACGGGCAAATGCACGGGGCGTTGACCTTAACAGGAATTTTCCGGCAGCAAACTGGCGCGCGGGTGAAACGGTATATCGCTGGAACAGTTCGGCGCAGGAACGCGATGTGGTCCTGCTCACGGGCGACAAACCGGGTTCCGAGCCCGAGACTCAGGCGTTGTGCCAGCTTATTCATAAGATCCACCCGGCCTGGGTAGTCTCTTTCCACGATCCCCTCGCCTGTATTGAGGATCCTCGTCATACGGCGCTCGGGCAGTGGCTGGCGGATGCGTTTGCTCTACCGTTGGTAACCAGCGTCGGCTATGAAACTCCCGGGTCGTTTGGAAGCTGGTGCGCCGATCTCGGCCTGCACTGTATCACCGCAGAATTTCCGCCGATCTCCTCGGATGAAGCGAGTGAAAAATACCTCAGAGCGATGACGGATCTTCTGCGCTGGCAGCCTCAAAGATGAAGAACGCCAGAGGTAAAACTCAGGGCGGGTGAAACGTCAACCGCCAGCCAGGTTGGGCCATCCAGATCGGCAAAACGCACGCTGTTCACCAGCGGGAGTGCAGCGCCGATCGCTCTGGACGTGCACAACATACAGCCCAGCATCAGGGTAAAGCCTTGCGCCTGCGCATGCTTCGCCAGCGCCAGGGCTTCGGTTAACCCCCCTGTTTTATCCAGCTTGATGTTCACCATCTCGTAGCGGCCCTTAAGATCTGACAGGCTCTCACGGGTATGACAGCTTTCATCTGCACAGACGGGAAGCGGATGAATAAAATTCGCCAGCGCGGCGTCGTCGTCTGCCGGGAGAGGTTGCTCCAGCATGGCAACGCCCAGATCGGCAAGCAGCTGACAGCGAGCCGCCAGCCCTTCGCTGTGCCATGACTCGTTCGCGTCGACTATCAGGGTGGCATCTGGTACCGCCGCACGAATGGCGACCATGCGTTCGCTAATCAGACGATCGTCAAGCTTCACCTTTAATAAGGTTGCACCGGTGGCATATAACGCCTGAGCGCTGGCCGCCATTTGCTCGGGTTCACCGATGACGACCGTTTGCGCGGTGACGATCGATTGCGGCAGCGTAACGTCCAGCAGTGAAGGCAGCGGTTTGCGTTGCTTCGCCGCTTCCAGACTCCAGAGCGCGCAGTCGATCGCATTGCGTGCCGCGCCGGCCGGCAACCGTTGCTGAAGGGCCTCACGCGTCAGCCCCGCCTGCAAGTCGGGCACCACCGTCATAATTTGCGCCATAACTGAGGCCAGGCTTTCTCCGTAGCGAGGATAAGGGGTACATTCCCCGACGCCTTTTACGCCATCCTCTTCACATTCAACCACCACCACGCAGGCCTCATTACGGCTGCCGCGCGAGATCACAAACGGGGTGTGCAATGGCCAGGCTTCTTCATAGACCTTAACGCTTCTCATCACTGACTCCTTGCAGGCCGGTAAGGCATAAAATTGGTTTGCCGTGCTAACTGCGGATGACATACACTAGCCACGACGTTAACTATTTGTAAACAGGAAGATATCTATGTCACAACTCGTTCATTTCCAGGGCAACCCGGTAGCTGTTGCAGGTTCCATCCCTCAGTCTGGCAGCAAAGCACAGCCTTTTACTCTGGTGGCTAAAGATCTGTCTGACGTCACGCTGAGCCAGTTTGCTGGCAAACGTAAAGTCCTGAACATTTTCCCAAGCATCGATACGGGCGTTTGCGCAGCATCCGTGCGTAAATTCAACCAGCTGGCGACCGAAATGGACAACACCGTGGTGCTGTGCATTTCTGCTGACCTGCCGTTTGCCCAGTCCCGCTTCTGCGGCGCTGAAGGCCTGAGCAACGTCATCACCCTTTCCACTCTGCGTAGCCCGGATTTCCTGGAGCAATACGGTGTTGCCATTTCCGAAGGCGCGCTGAAAGGTCTGGCTGCACGTGCGGTGCTGGTCATCGACGAAAACGACAACGTTGTTTTCAGCGAGCTGGTTAACGAAATCACCACCGAACCGGATTACACCGCTGCACTTGAGGCACTTAAAGCCTAAACGTAAAAAAGCCTCTGCAAAGAGGCTTTTTTGTTTATTCGTCACCCTTCTTCTGATTCAACCCATATTCGCGCAGCTTATTCGCAATCGCGGTATGTGAGACCCCAAGACGTTTCGCCAGCTTGCGCGTGCTCGGATAGCTACGATAGAGCTGCGTTAACACCGAACGCTCGAAACGGCTGGTGATGTCGTCCAGCGAGCCTTCCATGGCCTCTTCGCCTACCGATACCGTCCCGGCATCGTAATCCGGCAACAAAATATCCTGAGGACGCAGTTCATACCCTTCAAGCTGAGTTAATGCGCGATAAACCGCATTTTTTAGCTGACGAATATTGCCCGGCCAGCCGTAACGCGTCAGCACGGTGCCGAGGTCGGCAGAAAGCTTCGGACGCGGCACGCCCTGCTCGTCGGCAAAACGGGCGACGAACAGCTCCGTCAACGGCATTATGTCCTGCGGGCAATCGCGCAGCGGCGGGATATTGAGCGTCAGAACGTTCAGACGATAGTAGAGATCTTCGCGGAAAACCCCTTTCTGCACCAGCTCCACCAGGTTTTTCTGGGTGGCGCAGATGACGCGTACATCCACGTGCACTTCATGATCTTCCCCCACGCGACGGAACGTGCCGTCATTCAGAAAGCGCAGCAGCTTCGCCTGCATGCGGGGCGACATTTCGCCAATCTCGTCCAGCAGCACCGAACCGCCGTTTGCCTGTTCAAAGAAGCCTTTTTTGCCTTCCGGCGCATGCCCGAACAGCTCGCTTTCCACCGCATCTTCCGGAATCGATGCACAGTTCAGCGCCAGATACGGTTTTGCCGAGCGCGGGCTGGCCATGTGCACAGCATGCGCCAGCAGATCTTTCCCCGTGCCGGTATCACCGGTAATTAGCAGCGGCGCGGTCAGATTAGCCAGCTTGCGCGCCTGGTCGATCACGTGACGCATCTTCGGGCTTACCGCAATAATCTGGCTGAATGCGCCAACGTCCTGGCTGGACAGATTTTGCAACTGGCGGCCCATGCGCACCGTGGAGCGCAGCATGATCACTGCGCCGGTCAGCACCCGCGCGGCATTTTCACCTTTCAGGTAGACCGGCGTGATCTCCATCAGGAAATTCTGTCCGTTAATGACGACGTGCTCGCTATGGGTATTTTGCGGGCTGCTGTCCAGCCAGCGCTGGAAGTTAAACCCCGGGATCAGTTGCGTAGCGTGGTGACCGATGAGCTTTTCCTGGCTCTGCGCAAACAGCTGGCAGCTGGCCTGGTTAACGCGCTCGACTTTATTTTTCAGATCGAGAGACAGAAACGGCTCCGGCATCGCTTCCAGCAGCGCGCTCAGCGCGAGATGTTCTCGCTCGGACGGCATCCAGGGGATGGTGCGAACATCCGTAACGCCAGCGATACGGCGAATTTCCGCCATCAGGCTACTGAAGGTATTGAATTCAATTTCGGCAAAATTGAGGTAAATTCGCCCGACAGGGTCGATCTCAATGCCACGTAAATCAATGCTACGTAAAACAAGAAGATCGAGTAACTCGCGGGTCAGACCGAGACGGTCCTCACAAAAGACTTCCAGACGCATGGGAAATTCACCGTTTAAGCCATTAACAGTAAAATGATATGTCAGATCACGGTGTTCGGGAAGGTGGCTGTCAACAAATATTGACAGCCAGCACGAATAGTAAACAAATCCTCATTGCACAGGTTTTTTACTGAGCGTCTCTTTAAGCTGAACTACCAGCTCGCAGCGGAAATCGCCCAGTCGCGGCTTGTCGCCGTCGATCCAGGGAAGCGGACGACAGACCTCCATCGCTTTAATACCTAAGCGTGCCGTCAGCAGACCGGCACCGATCCCCTGCGCCGCCCGCGCGGAGAGACGCGCCGCGAGATCCTGCGACATCCAGTCCATTCCGACCTCGCGCACCAGTTCGCTGGCCCCGGCAAAGGCGATATTCAGCAATACCAGTTTGAACAGGCGCAGACGGCTGTAATAGCCAAGCTCAATGCCGTACAGCCTGGCGATGCGGTTAATCAGGCGCAGGTTGCGCCAGGCGATAAAGGCCATGTCCACCATCGCCAGCGGGCTAACGGCGATCATCAGCGTGGATTCCGCCGCCGAACGGCTGATCTCACGGCGAGCCTGCGAATCCAGTACCGGCTGGACAATATGGGCATACAGCGTGACCACCTCCTGATCATTCTGGGTTTCGTGGATCGCCGCATACCAGCGCTGTAGCGCCGGATGAGAGTGATCTATCCCGGCCTGAGCCGCCAGCTTTTCACAAAATGCGCGCCCTTTTCCCGTGCCGTGGCTGTGCAGCAAATCCCGCGCTTCTTCGCGTTCGTGCGCGCGCTGACGCAGACGCCATAGGCGACGCCACTCGGTGACGACTGAGCCTACGCCCGCACCAACGATCAACACTCCGGCGGCACAGCCACCCAACGCCACCCAGTCCTGGGTTTGCCAGGCATTGATGCCCCACTGCACGCCCTGCCCGATTACGCTCGCGCCAAAAAGGGCCAGCCCGGCGGTGACCATCTTGCGCCACAGGCTGCGTTTCGGGCGCAGTGCCGCGTCAACGACCGCTTCCGCCTGCCCCTCTTCAACCAGCGGTTCCTCTGTCAGCACGGGAGCAAAGTTGTCGGCCTGCGGGCCGCTGAAGGTTTGCGCCGTTTTGAACGCTTCATGCGGGGTCTGCTCAAGCTGACCGGTAAAATCAATGCGTGGTTTCAACGGTTCCGTCATCGCAATTTATCTCCAATCAAAAACTCCAGCGCCGCATCCAGACGGATGTGCGGCAGTGGCTGGTCAACGCTCATCCTCTGCGGACGGAAGGCTTCGAACTGAAACCCCTGGCTTTGCCAGAAGGCCTGGCCCGGCAGACGCGCGGGAACTTCCCCCGGATAGACCGTGAGCGGCTCTCCGTCGCTGAGGCGGTTGCCCCGAAGGGCCGGAATTTTCTCGCCGTTAACGTCAATCAAACCGCTTTGCGTAGCCTGTACGGACGCCAGCCCCAGACAATCCATGCCGATCCCTTCGAAAGCCGCATTCTGCCAGGCATCCTGCACCAGCTGTTGCAGCAGGGAGACCATATTGGCGTGCTGATCGACCGTCACATGGTCGGCTTTTGTGGCGGCAAATAACAGCTTATCGATGACCGGAGAGAACAAACGGCGAAACAGGGTACGCTGTCCGTAATGGAAACTCTGCATCAGCTGCGTCAGCGCCAGCCGCATATCATTGAACGCCTGCGGCCCGCTGTTGAGCGGTTGCAGGCAGTCCACCAGCACGATCTGGCGGTCAAAGCGCAAAAAGTGATTTTTATAAAAGCCCTTAACCACCTTTTCACAGTAGTAGTTGTATCGCTCGCGGAGCATACCGGCGTTGGTGGTCTTGTCCGCCTGCGCCAGCTTCGATTCGCCGATGCTGTCAACCTCCGGCCACGGGAAAAACTGTAGCGCGGGAGCGCCGGCTAAATCACCCGGCAGAACAAAACGGCCCGGCTGGATAAAATGAAGCCCCTCCTGTTTGCACTGGTGCAGGTAATCCGTCCATGCTTCGGCTATGACGGCCAGACGATTTTCATCCGCCGGCGCCAGCGGATCCAGCCCTTCGCAAAGCTGGCGCCATTTGGTCGACCACTCTGCCCGCTGCCCCTGCAAAAGGCCGGTCATCTGCCGGGACCAGCTCAGGTAATCCTGCGCCAGCATCGGTAAATCAAGCAGCCATTCACCCGGATAATCCACAATTTCGAGATACAGCGTGGACGTTTCTTTGAAGTGACGCATCAGGGATTCATTCGAGCGAAAACGAAGCGCAAGGCGAATTTCGCTCACGCCACGCGTCGGGGTGGGCCAGGCGGGAGGCTCCCCGTATAACTGCGCCAGACCTTCATCATAGGTGAAACGGGGGATGCCAAAATCACGTTGCGGTACGCGTTTCACGCCCAACAGCCGCTCCTCGCGCACCGCACTTAGCAGGGGCAGCCGCGCTCCTGCATGCAGGTTCATCAGCTGATTGACCATTGCCGTAATGAATGCCGTCTTACCGCTGCGGCTCAGCCCCGTCACGGCAAGACGCAGGTGGCGATCAACGCCACGGTTCACCAGAGAATTGAATTCGTTTTTAAGTCGCTTCATCGCCGTCCTTCATTGCCTGGAACCCTGAAAAGAGTCACTTCAGAATACAGTAAATTGGGGCAGATCGTTGATTATCAATTCTTAATTATTGCTATTGCCGTTTTCTCTCCAGTAAGATGGGCGCAATTGCTGTCCGTCTGGAGTGAGTAAGGTGTATGTCACCCACCATCTATGATATTGCCCGCGTTGCTGGCGTTTCGAAATCAACCGTGTCACGCGTTCTGAATAAACAAACGAATATTTCTCCTGAAGCGCGTGAAAAGGTGTTGAAGGCGATAGATGAATTAAATTACCAGCCTAATAAACTTGCCCGCGCACTCACCTCTTCTGGCTTCGACGCCATTATGGTTATTTCGACCCGCTCAACCAAAACCACTGCTGGAAATCCCTTTTTCTCTGATGTATTGCATGCCATAACGGCAAAAGCAGAAGAGGAAGGTTTTGATGTTATTTTACAAACGTCCAAAAGCAGTGAAGACGATCTGCAAAAATGCGTGGGTAAAATAAAGCAGAAGATGATCAAAGGGATCATCATGCTAAGCTCGCCGGCGAACGAGTCTTTTTTCTCGACGCTGGATGAATACGGTGTGCCCGTGGTTGTTATTGGTAAAGTGGAAGGGAATTACCAGAATATCTATTCTGTCGATACGGATAATTTCCGCGACAGCGCCATATTAACAGACTCGTTTATCAAGCATGGCCGCACCAAAATTGCCTGCCTGCATGCCCCGCTCGATTATCACGTTTCTATCGATCGCCTGGCGGGCTATAAATCCAGCCTTGAGAAACACGGCATCGCAATTAACCCAGCCTGGGTTATCGATGGCGGATATACCCACGAAAGCGCGCTTCAGGCGGCCAGCCAGCTCCTCTCCTCAGACAACCCGCCCGATGCGGTTTTTGCAACTGACAGCATGAAATTGCTGAGTCTTTATCGTGCCGCGGATGCGCTAAATCTGACGATCCCGGAGCAGGTTGCCATGGCAGGATACAGCGATCCGATGCTGTCTCTCATCTTGACCCCTGCACCCGGCGGCTTTGATATCCCAACGAGAAAGCTGGGCGAAGAGAGCTGCACTCTTTTATTCAAGTGCATTGCAAGTAAACCTGCGCCGCATAAGGTGTTGGTTGAAACCCACTTTACAGATGCGGCTTCGTTACGCTAAAAACCAGGGGCAAACGCCCCTGGTATCACGTCATCAGAACGCGTAATTCACGCCGACACCCGCATAGTGGAAGCGGTCGCTGTCACCTTCGTCATGATTTTCCCATTCGTAGGCATACTCCAGCGTCATGGAAAGTCCATTCGCAAAGTCGTAAGCGTAGAGCAGCCCCAGTCGGTTGAAGTCATGCCCTTCACGGGTTGGATCGTCCTGCCAGTCCCAGTTTGACCAGCGATCGAGCCCCAGACGGGTGTAAGGCGTAAGCGTTGTCTGGCCTAATGAAACCGGCAGGTAGGCACGAATTTCCTGGGTGGAGAATTCACCGTTATTACGTGAACTGTTCATATTGAAACCACGCTCTAAATAGTAGTTAACTTTTGCAGAGACGGTTTCGTTTATTGTCCAGGTAAAACCGGTTTCCGTTTCAACACGGCTGTCAGAATAACCGGTTTTTCCCAGGTCATTCGCAAACTGGTACATGGCAAACCAACCGCTAAAACGCCAGTCATCGGTTAATTTCAGATCCCAGTCTGGCTGAATTTTGTAGCGCTGCATATTAGCACTGCCGTCTTTCGCTCCGTGTTCATCTTTAAAATGATATCCATAATTACGGAAACCGCCCGTGAGACCCAGCGTAAAATCATCGGTGCCAATGAAGCGATACCGTAATTCGAATTCAGGGCGATCGAAATAGGTACCGCGCGTCATGCTGCTGTAATCAACCGGGCCTTCCTGATACATAGCCAGTGAAATGGTCCACGCATCATACGTGGCGTTAAACCACACGGAAGGTTCATATAATCCATCTTTATCGTCACCCTGCCCTTCGACGTTTTCAATTTCATACATGGCACCAATATTAAACTCCCAGTGTTTTGCTGTTTCTGTTGCTTGCGCGCAGCTAACCCCTGCGCACAGAACGAGCGCAGCACTTCTTAGTAGAGTACTCATTAAAATATTCCTTTATAATTAACTCACAAAAAAACCGGAAATTTTCATTTCCGGCGAACACCTTTCTTATCTAATTGCTGCTTCAGTTTCAGCATCGAAGAAATGGCACTTACTCATATCGAACTGGATGCCGATAATATCTCCTGCAACGTAATCATCCGCCGCACTCGCACGGACAACCAGTTCATGCCCACCCACGGTGGCATACAGCATAAATTCTGCCCCGGTGAGTTCCGCGACGCTGATTTTCGCCGTAACGTTTTCACCGCTACGCTGGAGAGTAAGAATGTCTTCTGGACGGATCCCAAAGACGACCGCTTTACGCTGGTAACCCTGCGCATTCAGTTCGGCGAGCTTGCCTTCCGGGATCTCCAGGCGCAGCGTTTCCGTCACGAAATAGCGATCGTCGATCGCGCCACGAATAAAGTTCATCGCAGGTGAACCAATGAACCCTGCCACGAACATATTCGCGGGTTCGTTGTACACCTGTTTCGGCGCGCCCACCTGCTGGATGATGCCGTCTTTTAAAATCACGATGCGGGTCGCCATCGTCATGGCTTCCGTCTGATCGTGCGTCACGTAAATCATGGTGGTATTGAGCTTCTGGTGCAGCTTGCTGATTTCAGCGCGCATTTGCACACGAAGCTTGGCATCAAGGTTTGACAGCGGTTCATCCATCAGGAAAACCCCGGCTTCGCGCACTATCGCCCTGCCTAACGCCACGCGCTGGCGCTGACCGCCGGACAACGCGCCGGGCTTACGCTGGAGATAGTCGCGTAAGCCCAAAATCTGGGCCGCCCAGCTAACCCGTTCTTCGATGATGGAGGGGGCAATTTTTTGCATCTTCAGGCCAAACGCCATGTTGTCGTAGACCGTCATATGCGGATAGAGCGCATAGTTCTGGAAAACCATCGCGATATCACGGGATTTGGCGGGAACATCATTCATGCAAACCCCGTCAATAATCAGTTCACCTGCGCTGATTTCCTCAAGGCCGGCAATCATTCGCAGCGTCGTGGATTTACCACAGCCCGATGGACCGACGAAGACAATAAATTCTTTGTCTTCAATTTCGAGATTAAAATCCTTAACCACGTGGACCTGGTTATCATAGATTTTCTGAATGTGTTTCAGAGACAGTTGAGCCATTATAAATTCCTTATCAATACGCCCGGGATGCCCAGAACGCCGTCAGGCGTTCCCAGGTCAGTTCCTGCGTTGAATGAAGTTGTAATCCCGCATGGTCCAGGCCAGGTCCAATCCCGACCGACAGCATTCCTGCGGCGTTGATCGCATCCACACCCGCGGCGGCATCTTCGATACCGATGGCCTCATCTGGACGCACGTTCAGACCTTTACATGCCGCGAGGAAGATCTCCGGGTCCGGCTTTGAGCGGCGGATCCGGGAGGCATCGGCGCAAAAATCGAAGGCCTGATGAATACCCAGCGCATGCAAAATCCCCGGGGCGTTAAGCGATACGGATGCCAGCCCAATTTTGACCTTCGCAGCACGAATATCCGCCAGCACATCGCGAATACCTGGAAGCAGCGAATCCTGCGTCAGAGACGCCAGCGACTGGACATAGAGGGCGTTTTTCCTGGCTGCAAGCGCCAGACATTGCTCTTCACTAAACATCCCCGCTTTCCCGCCGTGCTTCAGGATGCGCTGGAGGGAATCCATGCGGCTTATTCCCTTCAGCTGTTCGTTAAACACTTCGTCGAAGGTGATCCCGATCTCCTGAGCCACGGCACGCCAGGCCAGAAAGTGAAGGTGCGCGGTATCGGTGATTACCCCGTCCAGATCGAATACAACAGCGTTAAGCATCATGGCGCCCCTCCGTGGTAGCGGTCCCATTAACAGGTATAAGAAAATCCTGATGTGCACATATCTTTCGCCCCGATACGTTCAGCGTTTGACCCCACAGCGTCAACGTGACGGGTGCGGTAGTTTCAATGGTTAACAGATCATCTTCAAAGGTGATGTGCATAGTTGCATCCCGCCACCGCAGCGGGAAGGCGAGTTTCCGCCAGTGAGCGGGCAGCTTCGGCGCAAGATACAGTTCCCCGTCGCTAATGTGCATCCCGGCAAACCCCTGAATGGCACCCAACCAGATCGCACCGGTGGCCGCGGCATGTATACCGTCATCGCTGCTATGCGGGTCGTCCCCCAGATCGATGGCGATACCGTCACGCCAGAACGCATAGGCCCCCTCGGTGTCACCGCAGCGCGCGAGCACAATGCCGTGGATGGCTTTACTCAGCGACGAATCATGAATCGTGCGCGGCTCGTAGAACGCCAGATTGGCGGCACATTGCTGCGGCGTAAACCGTTCCGGCAGCAGGTAGTTAAGCATCACGACATCGGCCTGCTTCAGGATCTGCATCTCGTTCACTTCCGCGCGGGAGTAATCGAGCAGAATGGTCTGTTTACCCGCTTTGGCCTTGTAGCGGCTCAGATCGATAGCCGGTTTTGTCATAAAGGTATCATCCTGCGGGATCACACCCTCTGCATCGGCCTCCGGTAACCACAAACGCGCCAGAAACGTCTCGGCATTTTCCGTAAAACGCGCATCGTCACGCCCAAACATCGCCATAAACTGGCGCGCACAGGCCACGTTGTGCCAGGCCAGGTAGTTGGTGTAGGCGTTGTTGTTGACATGCTCGGTGTATTCGTCCGGTCCTATCACGTCATGGATCTCCAGACGACCATTGACGTCCGTCGCGCGTCCCATCCAGAACGAAGCGGTTTCCATCAGCAACGTCAGGCCTTCGTGACGCATAAAGGCATCATCATGCGTCGCCTGCCAGTAAGCGACGACGGCCCAGGCGATATCTGCCACGATGTGGTGCTCAGCAAGTGCGGAAGCCACCTTCTGGCGAACCCCGGTACGAATGTTAATTGCCGCGAACTCAGGCGTCTCTTCCTGTCCGCTGGCGGCGCTTTCCCACGGGAACAGCGCGCCCGGCCAGCCGTTACGACGCGCTTTTTCACGGGCGCCTGAGAGATTAAGCCAGCGATAGCGCAGCAAGCTGCGGGCAATCTTTGGACGGGTAAAAAGATGGAACGGCAGCAGGAAAATTTCGGTATCCCAGAAGACGTGCCCCTTGTACCCCTCACCCGTCAGCCCTTTTGCGGCGATACTGCTTCGCTCATCATGGGCAGGCGTCATTGTCGTCAGGTGCCAGACGGCGTAATCCAGCGCCAGCTGATCCTGTTGCTCCGGGGAAGTCACTTCCACACGGGCGTCGCGCCAGACGTCTTTCCAGGCATACGCTGAGCTCTCACGCAGTGCCTCGTAGCCCCTTGCCGCACAGACTTTGAGATCGGCCAGCGCGTTGCGCGCGAAAGTTTCCTGCGATAGCGCTTTATCGCTGCGATGCGTTACCCAGACGATCTTCTCAAGCGTGACAGTGTCACCCTCGGCAATCGTCAGCGAATGATGCACGCCGAGCCGACGATTTTTAGCGGTGAAGCAGCTGTCGCTCTTCGTCGAGAGCTGGCAAAACGCCGAAACCACAATCTCAGACGCCCGGTCCTGCGTTTCATACACGCCCTGCATGTAATGCTGGTCAAAGACCCTGACCGAGATTTCATCCAGATGCTGCCTGCCGCTGTTCGTTTGCGTCGCATCAATACCGGTTTTCAGCACGGCCTGCGCGGGGGCATCAAGGGGGGTGATTGCAAGCTGCATAGCCACTAAAGGCAGCTGGTCCAGCGACACAAATCGGCGACTCTCCAGCCGATAGCGTTTGCCGTTGGGTGAACGCCAGACAACGTTGCGATGCAGTTCGCCGTTTGCAAAGGCCAGCTCGCGCTGCCACTCAAGTATTTCCCCTGAAAGGAGGGTGAAATTGACGCCGTCCAGCTCAACATCAATACCGGTGATATCCGGCAGGTTGACCAGTTCAGTGGTCTCGTTGCGACCCGCGCGATGATAAAGGCCGGCAAGATACATGCCCCTGGTTTGCAGGGTGTAATCTTCTTCATGCGCAGCGCGAATGCCCATGTAGCCATTACCGCAGGTCATGACTGAGGCATATTTATTCAGGCTGTGAGGACAAAATCCCGGATCGGTTAATACAGATACGTTCAGCATAATGTCACGCTTTCCCCTGTTTCTGCGGATTCATAAAGCGCGGCGACAAGCTGTTGAATAACCAGTCCCTGCTCTGCGTCAGCGATCATCACGGGCTCACCCAGGACATGCCGTACGAAGGCATCCATGCTGCGCAGATGGCGCCGATCGTCCGCCTCTTCACGCTGGGCAAGGGTTTCCAAAACACCGGCTTCGTCGTTATAGATATGCGCCGGGAACAGCGTTGCGCCCGCTTTCTCACCGCAGAAGGAAACGTTCATGACAGACTGCTCGCGGATGTTAAGCGCAAAGGAGGTATCCAGACGCAGAAGGCCGCCGTTGCAGAATTCGATCGTGCCAAACAGGGCATCTTCAACGGTAAACTGCGCGGGATCCCACTCGCCAAACTGGCCGCTGTGTTTCTGGTTTCCGAGCTTCTGGAAGCTGTGCGCGGTCACCCGCTTCACCGCCGGGAAACCCAGGACGTACATGGCGGCATCCAGCATATGAATGCCAATATCAATTAGCGGTCCGCCGCCCTGGAGCGATTTATTGGTAAATACGCCCCAACCCGGTACACCGCAGCGGCGCAGCGCCTGCGCCGAGGTAAAGTAGACTTCACCGAGCGTGCCGTTCATCACCGCATCACGCAGCAGCTGGGTATCCAGGGCAAAGCGATGATGAAAATCATACGCGAGGACTTTTCCAGCCTTACGCGCCGCAATGCGCATCTGGTCGGCCTGTTCCGGCGTCATCGCCGGCGGCTTTTCACACATCACATGACAACCCGCTTCGAGGGCCGCCATGACGTGTTCAAAATGGAACCGGTTAGGCGAACAGACGCTCACCACATCCGGTCTTACTGTCTGCAACATCTCGTGAGCGTCCTGCCATGCCGATGGAATAGCATAACGTTCCGCGAACGCCTGTGCCTGTTCAGGGCGGCTGTCCATGACAGCCACCATTTGAACATCACTGCGCGTGGCGTAATACGAGGCATGCACTTTGTCTGCAACCTGCCCGGCGCCAATGATGGCGACGCGCAGAGGCAAAGGTGTAGAAGCACTCATCACGCTCGTCATCCTTAGCAATCACGCAGGTAATTGAGTGAGTCCTGATAGGCCTTGGCCGGATCGTCGGCACGAACCCGGCATTCGTACACCACATAACCCTGATAGTTATCGGCACGCAGTCGATCGAACAGGCTGGCGAAATCGAGGCTGCCGCTGCCCGGCTGATAGCGGTGGTTATCAGCAATGTGCACATGGCCCAGCAGATCGCGGTTCTGATGCAGCGCATCCGTCAGCGAGTCTTCTTCAATGTTCATATGATAGAAATCACCGATGATCTGCACGTGCTTCAGGCCGTTCTCTTCGATATAACGACGCGCGTCGGCCAGGGTATTGATCATATGATCCTGATAACGGTTCAGCGGCTCCAGGTAGACGGTGGTCCCGGTACGCGCGGCGACCTCATCCAGCCAGCGCAAGGAGGCGCTAACCGCCTTGCGGTCACCGTCCAGGCTGCGTGGCGAGGTCATTGGCGGCAGACGGAAGGTAAACATCCCCCAGGCCGCCGGCACGATGATCCCCTTTCCGCCCACTTCCGCCAGCGCTTCCAGAATGCGTTCAATCTGCTGTAAACCGTTCAAACGGCGTTCTTCGATGAAATCCCCGATCCAGCCGTCGTATCCGCCACACGCCGTGGTCACCGGCAGGCCGGTGGCTTTAATAGCGGCTTTCACTTCATCGAGATTTTCCACCAGCAGGCGGCCATCAATTTCAAAGCCATCAAATCCCATCGCTTTGATGTATTTGAATTTTTCCATGATGTTGGTTGGGAAAAAGGCCTGGTTTTGTGTTGCGATCTTCATGATTTGCTTTCCTTAGCTTAAAAAGTGACGCCCATTTTGATGCTCAGTTCCGGGTGCTGATCGACATACTTCATATAGCTGTCCGGGCTGGTGGCAAAGGTGACGACCGGGTCGATGAGATCCTCACAGTTGAGATAACCGTTCATCAGCAGTTCCCAGCAGGTCTCTTCAATGCGCTTGCGGCTCCAGCGCGGATAGTCCGGGTTCGGTTCACTGCACGCGCGGGAGAAGACAATCTTCGCGTTGTTGAAGTGCGCTTCGCGGCCCAGGTTGAAGCCTGCCGCAAACGGTTTAGCGAACGCCACGTAAGAGATCGTGCCGCCGTAGGCGAGCCCGCGCAGCGCAGATTGCAGCGCATCCGCAAAACCGCTGGTTTCGATGATCACATCCGCACCCTGTTTGCCGGTCAGTTTCTTAATTTCAAGACCGACATCGGTACCGATTGGGTTCAGGCAGTGGTCAGCACCGTGACGGCGAGCGATGTCACAGCGGTGTTCGATAGGATCGACACCAATCACCACGGACGCACCGGCCTTTTTCGCCAGCTGAATGGCGATCTGGCCAATCGCGCCCAGCCCGACAACCACAACGAAATCCCCCACGCGGACGTTAGCATCACGCACGCCGCTCATGGCGAACTGCGCCGGATCGTAGCAAACGGCGTTTTTCCAGGACGCGCCCTGCGGCATTTTGCGCAGCTTATAGTTGTTCACCGCGTTGACGATGACCGTCTCCTGCAATGGGCCGTAGCAGCAGACGCTGTCGCCGATCTGGTATTCCGTCACGTCTGCACCACACTCGATGATGTCGCCGACGATCATGTTCCCCAGCTGAAATTTGCCAAATTCGATGCCGCGCGCTGCCCCTTCTTCACGTGGGGTAAACATCTGCCACTCGGCGTTGAACTCTTCATCGATAAACGGGCTTGCCGCGCGAAAATCCACGACTTCGGTGCCGTGCTTCGGTGCGCCATAACGGGCGCGAATTTTCACCTCATGCGCAGCAACAGGACGATCTTCGTATTCAACCAGCGCCGCTACACGGGGCGCTGTCGCAACTAATTTTTTCATGACTCACTCCTTGTTAAAATCGGCCGCCTCAGCCCTTCACGCCGCCGGCGGTCAAACCACTTTTAATAAAACGTTCAGACAGGGCATACATAATGACGACCGGGAGCGCCGTCACCAGCGATGCCGCCATCATTCGGCCCCAGATGTAATCTGGCGTACTGAAGAGCGTGTTCAGCCCAACCGGCAACGTGAAGTTGCTGGAGCTGGACAGGAAAATGGAGGCGAACAGATAGTCATTCCACGCCACCATGAAGCAGTAAACAAAGACCGACACCAGGCCAGAGATCGCCAGCGGCACGGTGATGCGGAAGATAATTTGCAGGCGGTTCAGGCCGTCCATCATGGCGGCTTCTTCAATTTCGTCCGGGATGGTGTCGAAGTAGCTGCGCAGCATAAAGACCGCTGTCGGTAACGTCTGAGTCACCATAGTGACGATCAGCGCCAGCTCGGTGTCATAAATGCCGAGCGCGGTGATGATTTTGAACAGCGGCACCACCAGCAGGATCCCGGAGAACATATAGACGGTGTAAAAGCTCGCATTGATCGTCGTGCGCCCCTTAAAGCGCAGTTTGGACAACGCATAAGCGCCCAGCGTGCCGAGAAACACCGCAATGACCGAGGAGGTCAGCGACACCACCATGCTGTTACGGAAGTAATCCACAAACGGGAAAATCAGCGGGTTAAAAATGTCGACGTAATGCTGAAGCGTCCACTCCTGCGGCAGAATGGTCGGATGCAGCGATATCGCCTCTTTCGCGCTTTTAAACGACGTCATTAACATCACAAAAAACGGAAACAGCGTGATAATCAGAAATACCGCCAGCCCCAGATAAAAACCGATGCGGCCCAGTACGCGTTTATTTGTTGCCATTGAGGTTTACCCTTTTTCTGGTCAGCAGAATGACGGCGAAGATGATCACAAACAGCACAACGGAGATCGCAGCCGCTTTGCCCAGGTCATTGAATGCGAAGGCCGTTTTGTAGAGATACACGCCCAGAATATCGACCTTCGTGGTCAGCAGATAAACATCCGCGAACATGTAGAACATCCAGATGGTGCGCAGCGTAACCACCGTTGCCAGCACCGGCATGATGGCGGGCAGCGTGACGATGCGGAAACGCTGCCAGGCATTGGCGCCATCCATCTCTGCCGCTTCGTACAGTGATTTATCAATGGTCTGCAAAATCGCGAGGAACGAGATAAAGGCATACGGGAAGTAGCGCCAGATGGCGAACAGCACCACCAGCACAAAGCTGCTGCCCGGATTGTCGAACCATAGCGGTGCCTGGTCATAGAGATGCAGCAGGTCAACGCCCAGATAGTTCACAATCCCGTAGCCGTTGTTGAACATGTATTTCCAGGCAAACACCAGGGAAATAGACGGCGTCACGTAGGACAGAATTACCAGCGAACGCGCCGTTTTCCGCATACGGAATTCACGGTTAAAGAAGATCGCCACGGCCAGCCCCAGCCCGGTGCTGCCGATCACCACCAGCGCCGTGTACCAGAACGTCATCCACAGGGAGTGCCAGAACGCGGCATCGCCCAAAATGCGAATGTAGTTATCGAGGCCGACGAACGCCGCATCAATACGCGGGTTCAGCGGTAAACGTAAAAAACTGATTTCAATGTTGGAAATCATTGGCCAGGCCACCAGGCCCCCCAGCAAAATCAGGCTGGGGGCCAACAGCAGCATGGCGAAAGGCATATCTGAACGACCAGAAAACAACGTCTTCATAATTCCCTTCGCAAAGCGCTCCTATCGTTGTGATATCAGGTCAGTCAGTTTTTTCTGGCTGTTGCTTAACGTCGCATTGAGATCTTTTTGTCCCACCGTCACGTTATGCACCATGGAACTGATAATGCCGGACCCGGTAACGTCTCCCATGCGGGTAAAGTTCTTGTCGCCCACGGCACCAAACACCTGGACATTCGGGAACTGCGCAATCAGCTCATATGGCAGTTGACCAAAGGCCTTGATCACGTCGTTGTTTTTCCAGGAATCTGTGCCCACCACGAGTTTATTGACCGGTAGCGCGGCGCCCGGAGACATCATGACCCAGTCAGAGGCGTTCTGAGCCTGCTCCATCCAGGTGACAAATTTTTCGGCGGCCTGCGTTTCTTCTTCGGTCTGACCGGTGGTGATGGTCAACGAGGTGATCATGCCGTAGACGGCGGAGGATTTTTCCGTCGGGACCACGAAGCCCAGGTTGGCTGGCGAGCCATCTTTGTAGACCGCAGGCAGGATATAGGTGGAGTACACGGCCATAGGTGCAGAGCCGTTCATGAAGGCGTCTTTGATCTCCATGACATCGTTCGAACCCGGCATCGTGGTCGCGGCCAGCGCCTTATAAAACGCCAGCGCTTTCGACATTTCAGGGGTATCGATTTCCACGTTGCCGTTTGCATCAAAGACGTTGGCGCCGCCCGACAAGGCAAACTGCGAGAAGGCCTGCTCGGTCATAACGCTTTCCGCGGTTGGAAGCGCGATACCGTAATGTTTTTTAGCCGGATCGTTGAGCGCCTGACTGGCTTTCAGCAGTTGCTCCCAGTTGTGCGGCTCTTCAATACCCGCGGCTCCGAGCGCATCTTTGTGATACCAGATGCCGGACAGCCAGGCGCTAACCGGCACCCCCGTCCATGCGCTGCCATCTTCCGTGCGAACTACGCGTAAAATGCCGTCGTAAAATGTCTCCTCGCCCACCGCCTTGATGGCGCGGCCGATGGCGTCACGATCCAGCAGCTGCTCTTTATCCATGACTTTGGCGTAGTCATGGCTGATCTCAATCACCTCCGGCAGCGCACCGGTACGAGCCAGCGTAATGACCTTGGTGTTGTAGGCATCTTCTTCAACGGGTACCTGCTTCACCGTAATCGTCGGGTTCTCTTTCTCGAATTTCTCGATCAGTTTCGTTATCACCGCCTGGCGTTCCTGTTCCACCGACGAGTGCATAAACTCAATGGTGACCTGAGATGCTTTATCGTCCTTACAGCCTGATAACAGGGCGCACGAAACCAGTGCTGATAACAGCACAATTTTGGGCATTTTCATTTTAGGGTCCTTTTTAGTTTTCTTTAATCCACATTACCTGCCATGGATTGAGGGTCAGATCCGTACCACTAATATGTTGTCCTGATAATAATTCCTTACCAGATAGCGTTTGCTCATAAACGGTCTGCATTTTATTGCTAAAATTAAATAATGCTGTAATACGTTCGCCATTTTCAGCAACACGGATAATTTTAAGAATTTGTTCACCCACTGCGTCGAAAACAGCCTGACTGTCTGGATGGAATGCACTTTCCCCGCGACGAATAGCGATAAGCTCACTCAAGCGAGAATAAATTTGAGAACGAATACTCTTCTTATTATTCAGTTCGCTATCGACCTGCCCCGCCGTGTATTTTTTCCGGTTAATCGCGCGGTTATAGCCAAGGCGTTCAACGCCTTCATAATCGTTACGCGAACCAAGAATGCTCTGAATATAAACCGCCGGTACGCCTGGAAAACTTAACAATACAGCATGCGCGAGGATGAACCGGGCAATGCGCTCATCATCTGAACTGTCTTGTAAACTTAAGGCATCAAGATAGGTGACATTAATTTCGTAGGGGCTTCGCGTTCCGTCAGGGCTATTTTTCCAGTTGACCAGCGCGCCTTCCTGCTGAAGCTTCTCGACCAGCGAGAGGATCTCTGATTCCGGAAGAATGCCGCGCAGCGGGTTCAAACCGATACCATCATGCGAGGCCAGGAAGTTAAACCAGGTGGTGTGTGTTGAAGGCAGCGCCAGCGACCCCGCCCACTGGCTGAGGGCTTTAACGTCCTGACAATGAACGGCATGCAGCACCAGCGGCGGTAAGGAGAACTGATAGACCATCTGGGCTTCATTTTCACCATCACCGAAGTAAGAGATATTGTCTTTGTGCGGAACATTTGTCTCAGTGATGATCACCGTTCCGGGTGCAACGGCATCCGTAATGGCGCGGAATAACTGGATGAGGCAATGGGTTTGTTCCAGATGGATGCAGCTTGTTCCAGGGATCTTCCACATAAAACCGACCGCATCCAGTCGGATGTAACGCGCCCCTTCTGCGAGGTAATGGAGCAGTACGTCCACCATGGCAATCAGCACCTGCGGCGAGGCGAAGTTGAGGTCGATCTGGTCTTCACTGAATGTGGTCCACAGATGACGAACGCTGCCATCATGCAGCGTAAACGGCGTCAGCAGCGGCAAGGCACGTGGACGCGTCACCGCAGATAAATTGGTTTCGGGGTCGACTGAAATAAAAAAATCTTCATAGCCGGGCTTCTGCGCCAGATAATGAGCAAACCATTCGCTTTTCGCTGACATATGGTTGCAAACGAAGTCAAACATTAAGCTGGCTGACTGTTTTAATTCCGCGACATCCTGCCAGGTACCCGTTTCAGGTGCAACGTTGTGATAATCGATAACGGAAAATCCATCATCTGACGACCACGGATAAAAAGGTAAAAGATGGACATGGGAAAAGGTGCGAGAAAGCCATTCATTATAGAACCGGGTAAATACCGGTAATGCCTTCTCCCCTTTCGCGGAGAACTGATCGGCATAGGTAATCAGAACAACGTCTTTTTCATCCCAGCCTGACTTACGCTTTTCCGTAATATTAACCGCCGCCTGTTCAAGCTTCGTTAATAACACGTTCAGGTGTGCATCTGAAAATGATTCACCGTAAATATGATTGATGAGTTTTTTAATTTTTGCGTTCACTTTATTTTCCATGGTAGCGGTCCCACGGACTGGCAATCTACTCCCATGAAAAATATCTGTCAACGCACCTGTGGGCTGAAAAAGGCATTCTCAAAGCAGCGCAACGCAGTAATGTGAGCTGCCGCAAAGAACGAGAAAAAGCAGAGGGGAAATTCATGCCCTTTCTCTGAGCGAGAAAGGGCTTTTGCGCGAGGGATTAACGTGAAAAGTAGCGGCGGGAAACGCGTTTCGCCAGTTTCTTTAATAGCGGCTCCAGTGCGACCGCCAGCACCATTCTGACCGGCTTACGGGCAACAGACTTGATCGCCCAGCCAGCCACACCCGCCGGACCATAACGTAATGCCGTCATCAGAACCAGTTTACCTGCGATTTTCAGGCCGGGTTTTACCTTCTGACCGGCCTGTTGCCAGTTTTGTTTCATGTATGTTCTCTCTTAAAGCTGACGAAAACGACTTCTCAGCGTAAAGGTATCGGAGGTGACGTAACGTTCCATCTCGCGCAATCGCTTCTCCCCTGCGCTCAGCTGCTCGTCTACCGCATTGAGGAGATCGCTGCTGGTTGGCGTGTTCTCTGCATCCAGTTCACCGTCCGGCATAGGATCGAGTACAAACGACAGAATGACGTATGCCACCAGAGTAATAAAGGCCAGGCCAAAGAAAATCGACAATACGGTGACCACGCGCACCAGTTTTACCGGGACATCCAGATAGTGTGCCAGCCCGGCGCAAACGCCCCGTACCATGCCCTGCTGTGGAATGCGCCACAGTTTTTTATTCAGATTCAGTCCAGCCATTAACGCTCCCTCCAGTTCGGGTGTTCCGCATCCAGGATAGCTTCCAGCGCCTGAATACGTTCGCGCATTTTGTTTGCCTCAGCAGAGAGCTGCGCCAGCCGCTGCTGTTCACTCTGCGACAGCTCACCGCGTGAAGTGCGGTTGCTGTAGTGCAGCCATAACCAGATGGGCAGAACAAACAGCACGAAAATTGTCAGGGGTATTGCCAGAAAAAGCGCGCTCATGTGTACTCCTTGTCTTGCGATGCGGCACGCTCAGGTGCCGCAGGAATTATTATTGATTATCTTGTTTCATTTTGGCTTTCAGCGCAGCCAGCTGCTCGCTAATTTCATCATCGGCTTTCAGGTCAGCAAACTGCTGATCGAGGGTTTTCTGCTTACCGATGCTGTGGCTTTCGGCTTCCGCTTCCATGTGGTCGATACGGCGTTCGAACGATTCGAAACGCGCCATCGCTTCATCCAGTTTGCCGCTGTCCAGCTGGCGACGCACGTCGCGGGACGAGCTTGCAGCCTGATGGCGCAGCGCCAGCGCCTGTTGACGCGCACGGGTTTCGCTGAGTTTATTTTCAAGCTCACCGATCTCTTTCTTCATGCGGGTCAGGGTATCATCCACCAGCGTCACTTCATGTTCCAGCGTGGCAACCATCTCGGTCAGCTTCTGCTTCTCAATCAGCGCAGCGCGGGCCAGATCTTCTTTATCTTTGCGCAGCGCCAGTTCAGCTTTTTCCTGCCACTCGTTGAGCTGGGCAGTCGCCTGCTCAATACGACGCGTTAACTGCTTTTTCTCTGCCAGCGCGCGGGCGGAGGTGGAGCGTACTTCAACCAGCGTATCTTCCATTTCCTGAATCATCAGGCGCACCAGCTTCTGCGGATCTTCCGCTTTCTCCAGCAGCGAGTTGATGTTGGCGTTCACGATGTCGGCAAAACGAGAAAAAATACCCATAATTCAATCCTCATAGTTCTGTTATCGGGCGATGCCCTGCTGTGTAGTAAATACAATTCCCGTGCCAACTTTTTATCTTATTGATTTTACTGAATCTGATTGATATTTACCCAGCCAGAGACTATTCTCACCTGGTGAATATCACTAAGGAGTGGTTAATTTCATCATGGCTGAATACAAAGACAATTTGCTTGGCGAAGCGAACAGCTTCCTGGAAGTGCTTGAACAGGTGTCACGCCTCGCGCCGCTGAATAAACCGGTGCTAATCATCGGGGAACGTGGAACCGGTAAAGAACTCATTGCTAACCGCCTGCACTTTCTGTCTGGCCGTTGGGACGGTCCCTTTATTTCGCTTAACTGCGCGGCACTGAATGAAAACCTGCTCGATACGGAGCTTTTCGGTCATGAAGCCGGCGCCTTTACCGGCGCACAAAAACGCCATCCCGGCCGTTTTGAGCGCGCCGATGGCGGAACGCTTTTCCTCGACGAGCTGGCCACCGCGCCGATGCTGGTGCAGGAAAAGCTGCTGCGCGTCATAGAGTATGGCGAACTGGAACGCGTTGGCGGTAGTCAGCCGCTCCAGGTCAACGTTCGCCTGGTGTGCGCCACTAACGCCGATCTGCCCGCGATGGTGGCAGAGGACAAATTCCGAGCCGACCTGCTGGACAGGCTGGCTTTCGATGTCGTTCAGCTGCCGCCGCTGCGGGAGCGACGTAGCGATATCATGCTGCTGGCCGATCAGTTTGCCATTCAGATGTGCCGGGAACTGGGCCTGCCGCTCTTTCCGGGCTTTAGCGAACAGGCCACCGAGACGCTGCTCGGTTACCACTGGCCGGGAAATATTCGTGAACTCAAAAACGTGGTGGAACGGTCCGTTTACCGTCATGGCAGCAGCGAGTCCGAGCTGGACAACATTATACTCGATCCGTTTCGGCGCGAGGTTAAACAGGCCCCTGCCCCGGCAGCGCGCCAGCAGGGTCCGGCGTTGCCGCTCGATTTACGCCAGTTCCAGCATCAGCAGGAGCAGCAGCTGCTCGAGCAGAGCCTGAAAGAGGCGAAATATAATCAGAAACGGGCGGCTGAACTGCTGGGTCTGACCTACCATCAGTTAAGGGCATTGCTCAAAAAACATCAAATGCGCTGACATTATCAGCACTTACCCCCAGACATTTTTACGAAGCAGGCGTAAGTGCGATACACTTTGCAGATCGAATCTAAAAACCTTAAAAACTATGCGCCTGGTTTTATCGTCCCTGTTTGCACTCGGTCTGTTCAGCAATCTGGCCTTTGCTGCGCCCGATCGCGCTGTGCCCCCTGATATCCGTGAGAGTGGTTTCGTCTATTGCGTCAGCGGGCAAGTTGATACCTTTAATCCGCAAAAAGCGGGGAGCGGCCTGATTGTGGATACGCTGGCCGCGCAGCTCTACGATCGCCTGCTCGACGTCGATCCTTATACCTATCGGCTGGTTCCGGAGCTTGCCGAAAGCTGGGAAGTGATGGATAACGGCGCAACGTACCGCTTCCGTCTACGCGATGATGTTGCTTTTCAGCACACCCCGTGGTTTACGCCAACCCGCAAGCTCAACGCGGATGACGTGGTTTTCACCTTCCAGCGCATCTTCAACCGCAATCATCCCTGGCATAACGTCAACGGCAGTAACTTCCCCTATTTCGACAGTCTGCAATTCGCGGACACGGTCAAAAGCGTGCGCAAGCTGGATAACCGTACCGTTGAGTTTCGCCTGACGCACCCGGACGCCTCCTTCCTCTGGCACCTGGCGACGCATTACGCCTCCGTCATGTCAGCGGAGTACGCGGATCAGCTGACGAAAAAGGATCGTCAGGAACGCCTCGATCGTGAGCCCGTGGGCACAGGGCCGTTCCAGCTGGCTGAGTACCGCGCCGGACAATACATTCGCCTGCAACGTCACGATAATTTCTGGCGCGGCAAGCCGCTGATGCCGCAGGTTATCGTTGATCTGGGATCAGGAGGAACTGGCCGCCTCTCCAAACTGCTGACCGGCGAGTGCGACGTCCTTGCGTGGCCTGCGGCCAGCCAGTTAACGATTTTGCGCGACGACCCTCGCCTGCGCCTGACCCTGCGCCCGGGAATGAACATCGCTTATCTGGCATTTAACACCGATAAGCCGCCGCTGAATAATCCGGCCGTGCGCCATGCGCTGGCGTTAGCGATCAACAATCAACGTCTGATGCAGTCGATTTACTACGGTACCGCGGAAACCGCCGCCTCGATTCTGCCGCGTGCCTCATGGGCCTATGACGGCGAGGCGAAGATCACGGAATATAATCCGGCCAAAGCGCGCGAACAGCTTAAAGCGCTGGGGGCAGAAAACCTGACGCTACAGCTTTGGGTGCCTACCAGCTCTCAGGCGTGGAACCCCAGCCCGCTGAAAACCGCCGAACTGTTGCAGGCAGATATGGCGCAAGTGGGCGTTAAGGTGATCATCGTTCCGGTCGAAGGCCGTTTCCAGGAGGCGCGGCTGATGGACATGAACCACGACTTAACGCTGGCTGGCTGGTCTACCGACAGTAACGATCCGGACAGCTTCTTCCGTCCGCTACTGAGTTGTGCGGCGATAAATTCCCAGACCAACTACGCCCACTGGTGTAACCGTGAATTTGATGCCGTTCTGCAAAAAGCGCTGGCGTCTCAGCAGCTTGCGTCACGCATTGAAGCCTACGATGAGGCGCAAAATATTCTGGCCAGAGAGCTTCCCGTATTGCCGCTTGCCTCATCCCTGCGCCTTCAGGCCTACCGTTACGATATTAAAGGGCTGGTACTTAGCCCGTTTGGTAACGCCTCCTTCGCGGGCGTGACCCGTGAGAAAGAGCAAGAGGTGAAAAAGCCATGATTATCTTTACCTTGCGTCGGCTGCTGTTACTGCTGGTCACCCTGTTCTTGCTGACCTTTGTCGGCTTTAGCCTTAGCTACTTTACACCGCACGCTCCGCTTCAGGGCTCATCCCTCTGGGACGCCTGGCTGTTCTGGTTTAACGGCCTGCTGCACTGGGATTTTGGCGTGTCCAGCATCAACGGACAGCTCATCTCCGAGCAGCTTAAGGTGGTGTTCCCGGCCACCATGGAGCTGTGTATACTCGCCTTCGGCTTTGCCCTCATGGTGGGGATCCCGGTGGGGATGCTGGCGGGAATTTATCGCAATAAATGGCAGGATAAATTCATCAGCGCGCTTGCCTTAATTGGCTTCTCTATCCCAGTCTTCTGGCTGGCGCTGCTGCTAACCCTCTTCTTCTCATTGACGCTGGGCTGGTTGCCGGTGTCGGGGCGTTTTGATCTGCTGTATAACGTGCAAACGGTGAGCGGCTTCGCCATCGTTGACGCCTGGCTTTCTGATTCCGTCTGGCGCGACGAAATGATCGTAAGCGCGTTGCGCCACATGGTGCTGCCGGTGCTCACGCTGGCCGTCGCGCCCACGACAGAAGTGATCCGCCTGATGCGTATCAGCACCATCGAAGTCTTCGAGCAAAACTATGTTAAAGCCGCGGCCACGCGCGGACTGTCTCGTCTGACGATTTTGCGCCGCCACGTGCTGCACAATGCATTGCCGCCGGTGATCCCCCGTCTTGGGCTGCAATTCTCCACCATGCTGACGCTGGCGATGATCACCGAGATGGTCTTCAGCTGGCCGGGCCTTGGGCGCTGGATGATCAACGCGATTCGCCAGCAGGACTATGCGGCTATCTCCGCCGGCGTGATGGTGATTGGCTCACTGGTTATTATTGTTAACGTTGTTTCCGATATTTTGGGTGCCATGGCCAACCCGTTGAAGCATAAGGAATGGTATGCCTTACGATAACGTCTACAGCGAAAAGCGCACACCTGGTGCGCTACGTACCGTGTGGCGTAATTTTTACGGCGACACCACGGCAATGATCGGCTTTTACGGCTGCATTGGCCTCGTGTTGCTGTGCGTTTTGGGTTCGTGGTTCGCGCCGTATGGCATCGATCAGCAGTTCCTTGGCTACCAGCTTTTACCGCCGTCATGGTCGCGCTACGGGGAGGTTTCTTTCTTCCTTGGTACTGACGATCTCGGACGCGACGTGCTAAGCCGCCTGCTGAGCGGCGCGGCCCCCACGGTGGGCGGAGCATTTGTGGTGACGCTTGCCGCGGCGATCTGCGGTCTGGCGCTGGGTATTTTTGCCGGCTCAACCCACGGTCTGCGGTCAGCCGTGCTTAACCATATTCTGGATACCCTGCTCTCTATTCCTTCGCTGCTGCTGGCGATAATCGTCGTGGCCTTCGCGGGGCCGCACCTGACGCACGCGATGTTTGCCGTCTGGCTGGCGATTCTGCCGCGCATGGTGCGCTCGGTTTACAGCCTGGTTCACGACGAACTGGAGAAAGAGTATGTCGTCGCCGCCCGTCTGGACGGTGCCACTACGTTCAATATTCTATGGTTTGCCGTGCTGCCTAATATTGCCGCCGGGCTGGTGACGGAGATCACCCGCGCCCTGTCGATGGCGATTCTGGATATCGCGGCGCTGGGCTTCCTTGACCTGGGCGCGCAGCTCCCTTCTCCGGAATGGGGCGCTATGCTCGGCGATGCGCTGGAGCTGATTTACGTTGCGCCGTGGACGGTCATGCTGCCGGGCGCGGCCATTATGGTGAGCGTTCTGCTTATCAATCTGCTGGGCGACGGGATCCGCCGCGCAATCAATGCTGGGGTGCAATAATGCCGTTACTTGATATCCGTAACCTCACCATCGAAATCAAAACGGGTGAAGGCTGGGTTAAAGCCGTGGATCGCATCAGCATTACCCTTGCAGAAGGCGAAATCCGCGGTCTGGTGGGCGAATCGGGTTCAGGTAAGAGCCTTATCGCCAAAGCCATTTGCGGCGTGTCGAAAGACAACTGGCGCGTCACCGCCGACCGTATGCGCTTCGACGACATCGATCTGTTGCGTCTCTCCCCGCGAGAACGCCGCAAGCTGGTGGGCCATAACGTCTCGATGATTTTCCAGGAGCCGCAATCCTGTCTTGACCCGTCCGAGCGCGTGGGCAAACAGCTGATGCAGAACATTCCCGGCTGGACCTATAAAGGCCGCTGGTGGCAGCGTTTCGGCTGGCGTAAGCGCCGTGCCGTTGAGCTATTGCACCGCGTCGGGATCAAAGATCATAAAGACGCAATGCGTAGCTTCCCGTATGAGCTGACCGACGGTGAATGCCAGAAAGTGATGATAGCTATCGCCCTGGCCAATCAGCCGCGTCTGCTGATTGCTGATGAACCCACGAACGCGATGGAGCCAACGACCCAGGCGCAGATTTTTCGCCTGCTCACGCGTCTGAATCAGAATAATAACACCACCATTTTGCTGATCAGCCATGACCTGCAAATGCTCAGCAAGTGGGCGGATAAAATTGACGTGATGTATTGCGGACAGACGGTAGAAACCGCGCCAAGTGAAGACCTGGTGACGACGCCGCATCATCCCTACACGCAGGCGCTGATTCGGGCGATCCCTGACTTTGGCAGCGCGATGCCGCACAAGAGCCGTCTGAATACCCTGCCCGGCGCGATCCCTCTGCTGGAGTCGCTGCCCATTGGCTGCCGTTTGGGTCCGCGTTGCCCGTATGCTCAGCGTAAATGTATTGAAACACCGCGCCTGACAGGGCCGAAAAACCATCTGTTTGCCTGTCATTTCCCGCTGAACATGGAGAGAGAGTGAAATGGTCGAAACCTTACTGGAAGTGCGTAACCTGAGTAAGACCTTTCGCTATCGTACAGGCCTGTTTCACCGACAGACCGTCGAGGCGGTTAAACCGCTGAGCTTCACGCTGCGCGAAAAGCAAACGCTGGCGATTATCGGTGAAAATGGTTCGGGCAAATCGACCCTCGCAAAAATGCTCGCGGGCATGGTAGAGCCGAGTGGCGGTGAAATACTGATTGACGATCATCCTCTGGAATTTGGTGACTACTCTTTCCGCAGTCAGCGCATCCGGATGATATTTCAGGATCCGTCGACGTCCCTCAACCCGCGCCAGCGTATTTCCCAGATCCTGGACTTCCCGCTGCGGTTGAATACCGACCTGGAGCCGGAAGCGCGTCGCAAACGGATTGTCGAAACACTGCGTCTGGTAGGACTCCTGCCCGACCACGTGAGCTATTACCCCCACATGCTGGCTCCGGGCCAAAAGCAGCGTCTCGGTCTGGCCCGCGCGCTGATCCTGCGCCCGAAGGTGATTATCGCCGACGAAGCGCTGGCGTCGCTGGATATGTCGATGCGTTCGCAACTCATCAACCTGATGCTGGAGCTACAGGAAAAGCAGGGGATCTCGTATATCTACGTGACCCAGCACCTGGGCATGATGAAGCACATCAGCGATCAGGTGCTGGTGATGCACCAGGGTGAAGTGGTTGAGCGCGGCAGCACCGCTGACGTGCTGGCCTCCCCGCTCCACGATCTGACAAAACGCCTGATTGCCGGACACTTTGGTGAAGCGTTGACGGCGGACGCGTGGCGGAAAGATCGTTAGCCGTTGCGTAACCCGCTTGCCAGCAGAGTAAACACCTCAATGGCATGCGGCAGCGTCTTCTGCGGCTCATCGCTCGCGGCAATCATCAAAGCAGCATTCAGCGCAGCGCCGTTTAGCAAATGGGCTGCGACTTTCGCATCCATTTTTTTAAGCACGTTGCGTTCGATTAATGTTTCGATGGTCTGGCGTGTGGACTCAAGACAGCTGTTCTGGCTGGGCCATTGCGCCGGATCGCCCAGAACGGCCGGGCCGTCAAGCAGCACGATGCGCTGAACTTCCGGAACGAGCGCCATGTTGATGTAGGCGATACCCTCCGCCAGCAGTCGCTCCCAGTCATCGTCTGCGGCCGCGGCAACGGCTTTCGCGTTAGCCGCCATTTCGCTGTCTATCTGCGCGACTACCGCCGCCAGTAATCCTTTCTTATCGGTAAAATTATGATACAGCGCGCCGCGCGTTAACCCCACGCTTGCCGTCAGTTCATCCATCGACGCTGCGGCATAGCCTTTTTCAGCAAAAGCCTTCCGCGCCGCCTGAATCATTTTTTCGCGATTTTCCTGAGCCGTTTCAGCACGACGTTTTGTAGCCATAGAACTTCCTATAAAAGCGGTATTTTTAATTTGACATACGCGGCGTATGTGAATTACATTTTTTTCACATACATCGCGTATGTTACTTCTCTTGCGTAACCACAACAACACCTCTGACAGAAAAGGAAATACCATGCCTCCACGTAATCCTGTCTTCCCTGCCAGTCGACATGCCCTTTATGAGGAGCATGGCTATTCGGCTGCCATTCGCTCTGGCGATCTGTTATTTGTTTCCGGTCAGGTCGGCAGCCGCAGCGATGGCACGCCTGAACCTGACTTCGCCGCTCAGGTGCAACTCGCATTCGATAATTTACAGGCGACTCTGGCCGCCGCAGGATGCACGTTTGACGATCTGATTGATGTCACGACGTTTCATACCGATCCTGAAAATCAGTTCCCCGTCATCATGGAGGCGAAAAAACGGGCCTTTCCGCAGCCACCTTACCCCAACTGGACGGCTATCGGCGTTAACTGGCTGGCCGGATTTGATTTTGAAATTAAGGTTATTGCCCGAATCCCCTCGCCAGCGAATGAATATCCGCCCCTATAAGCTTGAAGGCCAGCTTCTGGTTGGATGAGGCGAACCCCGCACCCGGTGATATACTGCTGGAATACGCACGAAACAGCCTGATGAAGCGTCAGTTCAACGTCTTCCATGAGCCCAGTCAACGCCCTGAAGCGAGAAATATCGTGACACAAGGGGCTGTGAGTGGGCTATAATTTCGAGCTAATTTCGAATGATTTTGAAATACTGCCTGTAACGCTATGAATTACAAGGCAAAATAAGCAATGAATATAAGGATTAAAGCTATGGGTTTTCTTTCCGGTAAGCGCATTCTGGTGACTGGCGTTGCCAGCAAACTGTCCATCGCATACGGCATCGCACAGGCTATGCATCGCGAAGGCGCTGAGCTGGCGTTCACCTACCAGAACGACAAGCTGAAAGGCCGTGTTGAAGAATTTGCCGCGCAGCTGGGTTCCAGCATTGTTCTGGAATGTGACGTTGCACAAGACGAAAGCATTGATGGCATGTTTGCTGAACTGGCAAAAGCATGGCCGAAATTCGACGGTTTTGTTCACTCCATCGGCTTCGCTCCAGGCGACCAGCTGGACGGCGACTACGTGAACGCGGTTACCCGTGATGGCTTCAAAATCGCGCACGACATCAGCTCTTACAGCTTTGTTGCGATGGCAAAATCCTGCCGCGCAATGCTGAACCCGGGCGCAGCCCTGCTGACCCTGTCCTACCTGGGCGCAGAACGTGCTATCCCTAACTACAACGTGATGGGTCTGGCGAAAGCGTCTCTGGAAGCCAACGTACGCTACATGGCGAACGCAATGGGTCCTGAAGGCGTGCGTGTTAACGCCATTTCTGCGGGTCCAATCCGTACCCTGGCCGCTTCCGGCATTAAAGATTTCCGTAAAATGCTGGCACACTGCGAAGCGGTTACCCCGATTCGTCGTACCGTTACCATTGAAGATGTGGGTAACTCTGCGGCATTCCTGTGCTCTGACCTTTCCGCGGGTATCTCCGGCGAAGTGGTTCACGTTGACGGCGGCTTCAACATCGCTGCAATGAACGAGCTGGAAATCAAATAAGCCTGTAACTCTCTTCCCGCCAGGGAAGAGAGTTTTCTCCCTCCCCGCACGTCGTTATTCCGTTCTGCTATTTGTTATCACCTAACAATATTTTTCCCCTCATCCGCCTTACGCCAGGATATTGATCGCCATTTTGAGATCAAGGAACGCCCATGGAACAACGCCGTTTTTCCGGCAAAGGCCACTGGTATCATGAAACCCAGTCGAATCATTCGCAGACGGATGTTCTGCCGCTGGTGCCTGAAGCCGCTAACGTCGACGATCGTTTTTTGCTCGATTTAGCCCTGCCTGATGAGATCCTCGCAAGCTGCGCTGGCTGGCTCACGCCTGCCCGAGCTCTCTGTCACCTCCTGTTCCCGCTTGATACCCCTGTTAACCGTCTGCACACGCTTAGCGCCTACGACAGGCTGAGTACGGCCTTAACGGTTGCGCAGGCGTGTGGCGTCCAGCGGCTCTGTAACCACTACGCGGCGCTGCTCGCCCCCCTTCCGGGCCCCGACTCTTCCCGGGAAAGCAATCGACGCCTTGCAGAAATCACCCAGTATGCCCGCCAGTTATCCAGCTCGCCCGATGTCATCGACGATAAAGCCCAACACCAGCTTGATGAGGTTGGACTCACGACGTATGACATTGTGCTTATCAACCAGATCATCGGTTTTATCGGTTTTCAGGCACGCGTAGTTGCGGTGTTTCAGGCGCTGCTCGGCCATCCGGTACGCTGGCTGCCCGGACACCACATTCAGCCCCATACGCTACCAGTCAGCTTTCGCAGATGGGCCGCCACGCTACCCGCGGTTGAACTAAAATATGCCAGCGCGCTTCAGCTTGAGGCACTTTCACGCTGGCAGGCGGAACCGGCGCTACAGGCGCTCACGCCGGTGCTGTGCCATGAACCGATGCTGCTTAATCTGACGGGCGACATTCTGGTTAACCATCCGCAAAGCGAAGGCCCCTCCTCTTCGATGCTCTCAGCCGCCCATTCGCTGCTCGCCGCTTCGCCGGATCGCTTTAGCGCCGCCCAGTTAACGCCCCTGACCGAGTCGGGTATCCCGCCAGAAACCGCCATTAATTTGCTCACCCGGCACGCGTTTTACGGCTGGCTGGACCGCCTGCACGTGGCGCTCGGCAGAGAGGAATAACCGTACTCTTTACCTAAAGAGCGCTTGCTGTAGCAGTGAGAATCGCGTAAAACTGTCAGCCGCTCAATGGCTACGAAAATAGAACATTATGTTTCAGGACAACCCGCTGCTTGCGCAGCTTAAACAGCAACTGCATTCCCAGACGCCGCGTGCAGAAGGGGTCGTAAAAGCCACGGAAAAGGGCTTTGGCTTTCTGGAAGTTGACGGACAAAAGAGCTACTTCATTCCGCCTCCTCAGATGAAGAAAGTGATGCATGGCGACCGCATTTCGGCCGTTATTCATACCGAAAAGGAACGAGAGTCTGCCGAGCCGGAAGCACTGATCGAGCCTTTCCTGACCCGCTTTGTCGGGAAAGTGCATAAAAAAGACGATCGTCTCTCTATCGTGCCGGATCATCCTCTCCTGAAAGAGGCTATTCCGTGCCGCGCCACGCGTGGCGTTGAGCATGATTTCGTAGAGGGTGACTGGGCCGTTGCTGAGATGCGCCGTCATCCGTTAAAAGGCGATCGCGGCTTTTACGCCGAACTGACTCAGTTCATCACCTTTGGCGACGATCACTTCGTGCCGTGGTGGGTGACGCTGGCGCGCCATAACCTGGAAAAAGAAGCGCCGGATGGCGTGGCGACAGAAATGCAGGACGAGGGCCTGGAGCGTCGCGATCTGACCGGGCTGGACTTTGTCACCATCGACAGCGCCAGCACCGAGGATATGGACGACGCGCTGTACGCGGAAGAAGCCGCGGATGGCAAACTGCATCTGACCGTTGCCATCGCCGACCCTACCGCATGGATTGTCGAAGGCAGCAAGCTGGACGAAATGGCCAAAGTGCGTTCGTTCACCAACTACCTGCCGGGCTTCAACATCCCGATGCTGCCGCGCGAACTTTCTGACGACCTCTGTTCCCTGCGTCCCCATGAAGTGCGTCCGGTACTGGCGTGCCGCATGACCATCGCGGCTGACGGTACCATTGAAGAAGATATCGAATTCTTCGCTGCCACCATCGAATCCAAAGCCAAGCTGGCCTATGACAACGTCTCCAACTGGCTGGAGAACACCGGTAACTGGACACCTGACTCTGAGAATATTGCCGCGCAAATTCGCCTGCTGCACCGCGTCTGCCTGAGCCGCAGCGAATGGCGTCAGACCCACGCGCTGGTCTTCAAGGATCGCCCGGACTACCGTTTCGTACTGGGTGAAAAAGGCGAAGTGCTGAACATCGTCGCTGAGCCACGCCGCATTGCCAACCGCATCGTTGAAGAAGCGATGATTTCCGCCAACATTTGTGCCGCACGCGTGCTGCGCGACAAATTAGGCTTTGGCATTTACAACGTGCACACCGGGTTCGATCCGGCGAACACCGAAGCGCTGGCTGCCCTGCTTAAAACCCATGACGTACACGTTGATCCTGAAGAAGTGCTGACCCTGCAAGGTTTTTGCAAACTGCGCCGCGAGCTGGACGCGCAGCCGTCAGGGTTCCTTGACAGCCGTATTCGCCGTTTCCAGTCCTTCGCGGAAATCAGCACCGAGCCAGGCCCGCACTTTGGTCTCGGCCTTGAGGCGTACGCCACCTGGACCTCCCCGATCCGTAAGTACGGCGACATGGTTAACCATCGTCTGCTGAAAGCGATCGTTAAAGGGGAATCCGTTGCCCGCCCACAAGATGATACGACGTTGCAGATGGCAGAGCGTCGCCGTCTGAATCGTATGGCGGAGCGTGATGTCGGTGACTGGTTATACGCGCGCTTCCTGAATGATAAGGCAGGAACTGACACCCGTTTCCCGGCTGAAATTATCGACATCAGCCGAGGCGGTATGCGCGTACGTCTGGTGGATAATGGCGCCGTAGCCTTTATCCCTGCCCCGTTCCTGCATGCCGTTCGCGACGAGCTGGTTTGCAGCCAGGAAAACGGGACCGTGCAAATTAAAGGCGAAACGGTTTATAAGGTCACTGACGTGATTGATGTCACCATCGCTGAAGTTCGCATGGAAACCCGCAGCATTATCGCGCGCCCTGTCGCCTGATAATCACCTGGAATATCGGCCATCTTCTGAACGGATGGCCGATACTTCTCTCCCGTACTCTCTCCCGCAAAATCATCGTTTTTACTCACACTTTTCAGTATTCCACCGCCATGTATACCGCGGGGTGGAGAGCGCGAAAGAAGACGCCTTTCTGACGAAGAACGGCGTCAACGAACGGCAGGGTTATCTTTTTACTCAGCCCATGCCTGCTGCCGAATTCGAGCGATGGCTAAAGCACTATCAGGCCAGGAATGCCCGTTAGCGCAGTTTTAGACTCATCACCCCCTACAACCCTCAGCCTGCGGGGTTTAAAATTTTCACTTTCATTTAACGAATTTGGTTATTGCATTTTTTACCTTCTCTTTTGAATCAATTTTCTGCATCATTGATAATATTAACTTTTCGCTTCAGGGTGAGTTTATGTCTAACATTGATGCAGCAGCCGTGGCACAGCGTATCGATACCGTGCTGGATATTCTTGTCGCGGGCGATTATCACTCTGCTATCCGTAATCTTGAGATCCTCAAGTCTGAACTGCTGGCTGAGAACGGCGCCGATAACGCACCAGACTCCACTCAACCAAAAGCCCCGTGGGAAGTGTAACCACGTCTTTTCCGCCTTTGTCTTTTAAATGGATGCTATGAATTCCCGACAACAAATCATTTTGCAGATGGTGATCGATCAGGGACGCGTTAGCGTGGTCGATCTCGCTAAGGCCACCGGCGTTTCTGAAGTCACCATCCGTCAGGATCTGAATCTTCTGGAAAAACAGAGCTACCTGCGTCGTGCGCACGGTTATGCCGTTCCACTGGACAGTGACGACGTCGAAACCCGTATGATGAACAATTATGCGCTCAAGCGGGAGCTGGCGGAGTTTGCAGCATCCTTAGTGAATAACGGTGAGACCGTCTTTATTGAAAATGGCAGCAGTAACGCCCTTCTGGCACGCACGCTTGCCGATCAAAAAGACATTACTATCATCACCGTAAGCAGCTATATCGCCCACCTGTTGAAGGAAACTCGCTGCGAGGTGATCCTGCTGGGCGGTATTTACCAGAAGAAAAGCGAAAGCATGGTTGGGCCTTTAACGCGTCAATACGTTCAGCAGGTTCACTTCAGCAAAGCCTTTATTGGTATTGACGGCTGGCAGCCTGATACCGGTTTTACCGGTCGCGACATGATGCGCTCCGATGTGGTTAACGCCGTGCTCGCCAAAGAGTGTGAAGCAATTGTGCTGACCGACAGCTCTAAGTTTGGCGCCGTACACCCGTATACGATGGGGCCTGCTTCGCGCTTCAGCCGCGTAATTACGGATGAGCGTTTGCGCGAGGAATACCGCCAGCAATTAGAACAGGACGGCCTGACTGTCGATATTGTGAAAAAAACGGCCTGATTATCCTGCTGCGCCCGAATAAAGGGCGCACTTAAACCTTTCTCTGAGATTATTCCGATCCCTCCTTTAAGAGTTTTTACCTGTTGAAACCTTTCTAAATACGTAAAATTAATATTAGCGATATAACAGGAAGTGACTATCACCTGCGTGATGATGAAACGCCTGCGCGACCAGCTTTCACGGAAACAGAATTTAGGTATGAATATTGTCTATACTTAATATGCATTCCTTTCCGTGAATCGATAATTCAGGAGAAAGTATTATGACCTTTACCAGCAAAAAATTAGCCGCCGCTGTTCTGGCAATCACTGTAGCAATGTCCCTGAGCGCTTGCTCTAACTGGTCTAAACGTGACCGTAACACCGCGATTGGTGCCGGTGCTGGTGCGCTTGGTGGTGCAGTGTTAACGGATGGTAGTACGCTGGGTACTTTAGGTGGTGCTGCCGTAGGTGGTGTTATCGGTCACCAGGTGGGCAAATAATCACCATAACGGTTTTCACCGGTATAATAATATATTTTGTATTTTCAGGTCTGACTTACGCACGTAAAAAAAAAGAGCCACGGCAATGTCCGTGGCTCATTTATTTTAGCCGCCCGCCAGTTTGACTTTCATGCCTTTGGCTTCCAGCAGCGATTTAATTAAATCGCGTTTATCGCCCTGAATTTCAATAATGCCGTCTTTCACTGCCCCACCGCATCCGCATTTCTTTTTAAGCTCAGCGGCGAGCTTTACCAGCTCTGCATCATCCAGATCGACGCTGGTGACCAGGCAAACGCCTTTGCCCTTTCTGCCGCTGGTCTGGCGCTGGATCCGCACGATGCCGTCGCCTTTCGGGCGTTCCGCTTTCTCTTTTGGCTCTTCGATGCGCCCGGTATCCGTTGAATAGACCAGACGACTGTTGGCGTCACGCATTATGCCCCCTTTTTCAGTGATGCATTAATCGCTTTCAGGGTCTCTGCCGGGTGAGCAGATTGCGTCACCGGGCGACCAATCACCATATAGTCTACACCCGCGCTCAGCGCCTGCTCTGGCGTCATGATGCGTCGCTGATCCCCTGACTCACTGCCCGCCGGACGAATACCCGGCGTCACCAGCTTAAAGTCGCGGCCTAACTCAGTTTTGAAGCGAACCGCCTCCTGAGCGGAACAGACCACCCCATCTAGCCCACACTGTTGCGTGAGGCGAGCGAGACGCTCCGCATGTTCGGCAGGTGACAACGTCACACCCAGGTCGCGCAGGTCGGATTCATCCATACTGGTCAGGACGGTGACGGCGATCAGAAGCGGTGCGTCATTGCCAAACGGCATCAGCGCTTCGCGCGCCGCTGTCATCATCCGAGCCCCGCCGGAAGCATGAACGTTAACCATCCACACTCCCAGTTCAGCCGCCGCAGCAACGGCGTGCGCAGTGGTATTAGGAATATCGTGAAATTTCAGGTCGAGGAAAACGTCGAAACCACGCTGGTGCAGATCGCGAACGATTTGCGGGCCGAACAGCGTAAACATCTCTTTGCCGACTTTCAGACGGCAGTCGCGGGGATCAATACCATCAACAAAGGCCAGTGCGGCGTCACGGTTATTGTAATCCAGAGCAACAACAACGGGAGAATCGGTAACTACGCGGGAAGTGGAGGAAGTAACAGACGTCATGACCAGCCCTTTTCGTCTATGGGCGCACAGCGGCGCGGAACAGATAAACGGCGTGCATTCTACCTGCCATCGGCATAAATGAACAGAATCGAATGCTTTTCCTGCTGAACCACAGACCGCACGGTGCTGACGGCATCAATTCAGTTATTAGTATGTTGTAACTAAAATGAGGTTTTTTAAAAAATTCACTGCCCGTCCAGACCACGGATTGGCTTAATGGTGGACCACGCACGGCATGAAGGGCAATGCCAGTAGAGCGAGTAAGCGGTAAAGCCACATTTCTGGCAGCGATAGCGCGGTTTACTCCGCACCTGCTCGCCCACCATGTCTCGCAGCACCATCAGGCTCTCTTTAGCGCGCCCCTCTTCTGCATCGTTAAGGTGGTAATCCATCAGCTTGTGGAAGACGCGCATCGTCGGATGGCGCTGCAACTGACGGGTAATATACACCTGGGCGGTATCACTCCCTTCGTGCTGTTCAACGACGTCGGACAGCATCAGCTCGGCGGTAGCCCCGGTGTTCTCTTCAACGCAGCGGCGCAAAAACGCAACCCATTCATCCTGCTTACCTAACTGCTGATAGCAGGTTTGCAGCATTTCCAGCGTTTCGCTGACCAGCTCTTTGTCCTGATCGATAACGCGAAGCAGGCTTTCCACCGCTTTAGCGTAGTCACCGTTTGCCATGAAGACCCGCCCCATCATGATTGAGATGCGGGCGCTGTTGCGATCGGCCGCGGCGCCTTTCTTGAGCAATGCCATGGCTTTATCCATGTCATCGCTACCCATTTGCTGAAGGGCCAGTTCGCAGTAAAAGTGGGCAATCTCAACGCGCTGTTTGTCTTTGCCGAGTTTGACCAGCCGTTCAGCGGTATCAATCGCTTTTTGCCAGTCGCTGGTAGCCTGGTAGATTTGCAGAAGCTGCTGAAGCGCACCGATACGGAAATCGGTCTCATCCACCAGCTGGGAGAACATGTCTTCAGCGCGATCGTAAAGCCCCGCCGCCATATAATCTCTGCCCAACTGCTGCACGGCCAGCAACCGCTGCTCATAGGTCAACGACGCGCTTTCCATCAGGGTCTGGTGGATACGGATGGCACGGTCAACCTCTCCGCGCGAGCGGAACAGGTTTCCCAGGGTGAGATGCGCCTCTACGGTGCCGGTATCCTCTTTGAGCATGTCGAGGAACAGATCGACCGCTTTATCCTGCTGATTGCTCAGCAGGAAGTTCACCCCCGCAACGTAGTCACGGGAGAGTCGGTTTGCTTCATCCTGTTTTGTTTGTTGCGCGCTTCTGCGGCCCATATACCAGCCATAGGCTGCGGCGACAGGCAAAAGCAGAAACAACAACTCCAGCATATTCGATTATTCCTTGACTACCGGCACACCAGAGCTCGCCGGAATGTCAGTCGCAGGCGTAAGTTGATGTTCAAGTCGTTTAATTTTACGTTCAGCGCGAACAAGAGAAACACGAACCTTAAGCCAGAACAGGCCGCATACGAGCCAGCCAATGACAAAACCCGCTGCGAACAACACGGCCAGCAGGCTCGACACCCGGTACTCGCCCTGCGCCAGCAGATAGTTGAAACTGACCTGTTGATCGTTTTGCGCGCCCAATGTGACTGAAATGACAAAAATCGCCAGTACCAGTAAGAAAATGAGTAAATATTTCACATGACTTCCCGTTATGTGGTTCGAGCGTATAAAGCGTGTTCAACTCACTGCAATCAGCCTTATAAGCTACCATTTTAGTGGCGGGCGCGAAATGGAAAAAGTGACGCGCCCTTCATGGATTTATGGTCAAATTGCGGAATATCAACCTTCAGGTTCCGCCAGACTCCCTTTCGGCTATTTCTTGCTCCTCTTGCGGCGGCGGCGTCAGTGGTCCACAAAAACGTTGTGCAAGCCAGGTCGCCAGCGTCACCAGTATCCACGAGATCAGCGTTGCCACCACCAAATCGCGCGGCCAGTGCATCCCGAGCAGCATTCGGCTGCCCATTACGCCTGTCGCCCAGACAAGCAAAATCGCAATCGTGAGGGTACGCCGACGCGGCCACAGAAGCCCCACGCCGAGTAACGCCCAGCTGGCAGCAAACATTGTATGACCGGAAGGAAAGGCAAAGCCGGTCTCTTTTTGCCAGTGTTTGCGTAAAAAGGCCGGGATATCCTGCTGTTCCGCAAGCTGTTCTTTCACCAGCGCCCCGCGATCCTTACGCTTTAAAGTGTAGAACTCATCTACCGGAATATGGTGCGTTTTTTCCAGCCAGACAACAAAGGGACGGGGCTCCTGCACGCGATCCTTCACCCATGACTTCACACCCTGCCCCACAAGAATGGCGCCACCAAGAATGGCAAACAGCACCAGCGCCGCGCGAAGGCGAAAGCGCAGGCACCACAGAAACCATGCACAGAGCAGCACATGCGTAATAATCCCCCACGGCTGGGTAACCGTTTCGGTTATCCAGTATAAGGCTTTCAGCCATGTCTCGTTATGTCCAGGCTGCCACATCCAGCCGGAGAACCAAACGACAAGGGGTATAACTAGCAATACGGCGGCCCCGGCGGCCGTACGTCTGGCAATTGAAAGCATGTCCTCTCCTTTTTGACTAAGCACCACAATCATAACTGAATTTCATCATTCTGGTGGAGATGTCGGATCGTGCGTTTAACGTTCGTATAGCGTGGTGGTGATTAGGTGAAGTTGCCGGGCTTGTGGCAAAATAGGCGAATACAGAAAGCAAAATGGGGCACAGACACGAAACGTGTCAGCCTTCTCTGGAGAATCACATGCAGCTTAAACGTGTGGCAGAAGCCAAACTGCCAACCCCATGGGGCGATTTCCTGATGGTGGGTTTTGAAGAACTGGCAACCGGACAAGATCACGTCGCGCTCGTATACGGTGACATTTCAGGACAGACGCCGGTACTGTCTCGCGTTCATTCAGAGTGTCTGACCGGTGACGCGCTGTTCAGCCTGCGCTGTGACTGCGGTTTCCAGCTCGAAGCCGCCCTTTCTCATATCGCAGAGGAAGGCCGTGGCGTACTGCTTTATCACCGCCAGGAAGGACGCAATATCGGGCTGCTGAATAAAATCCGCGCCTATGCGTTGCAGGATCAGGGCTACGATACGGTCGAAGCCAACCATCAGCTCGGCTTTGCTGCTGACGAACGCGATTTCACCCTGTGCGCGGATATGTTCAAGCTGCTGGGCGTGGACGAAGTGCGTCTGTTGACCAACAACCCGAAAAAAGTAGAGATCCTTACTGAAGCGGGCATCAACATCGTTGAACGCGTGCCGCTGATTGTTGGCCGCAACCCGAAAAACGCGCACTACCTCGATACCAAAGCCGCCAAAATGGGCCATCTGCTGAGCGAGTAATCGCAAAACGCCCGGCACGTCTGCCGGGCGAGTTTTATCAGTCCAGCATCTTACGAATCACATAATGCAAAATGCCGTCGTTCTGGTAATAGGTCAGTTCTGTTGCGGTATCAATGCGACACCGGCACTCCAGCACCTCCGTTCGACCGTCTGCGCGCGTTAACTTCACGGGCACCGTTTTACCCGGTTGCAGATTTTGCAGACCGCTGATATCAATCTGCTCTTCCCCGGTCAGCCCCAGCGTTTTACGCGTCACGTCCTGCGGAAACTCAAGCGGCAGGATCCCCATCCCGATCAGGTTTGAACGGTGAATACGCTCAAAGGATTCGGCAATGACCACGCGAACCCCAAGCAGACGCGGACCTTTCGCAGCCCAGTCGCGGCTGGAGCCGGAGCCGTACTCTTTCCCGGCAATCACGGCCAGCGGCGTCCCCTCCTGCTGATACTTCACGGCAGCGTCATAAATTGAAATGACCTCCGTATCCGGCAGGTGGCGCGTCATGCCCCCTTCCACGCCCGGCACCATTTCATTACGAATGCGGATGTTGGCAAAGGTCCCGCGCATCATCACTTCGTGGTTACCGCGACGCGAGCCGTAGGAGTTAAAATCACGTCGCTCCACGCCGCGGCTTTGCAGATAACGTCCCGCAGGGCTATCCGCCTTGATGCTTCCCGCCGGGGAGATATGGTCAGTCGTGACGGAATCCCCCAGCATCGCCAGGATCCGCGCACCCTGAATATCCTTCAGCGGTGCGGGCTCTGCCAGCATCTCATCGAAGAATGGCGACAGGCGGATATAGGTGGAATCATCCTGCCAGTCATAGGTATCTGAACCCACCACGTCGATCGTTTTCCACTCCGGCGTCCCTTCAAACACTTCCGCATACTCTTTGCGGAACATCTCGGTGGAGACTTTCTCGACCGCACGCGCAATTTCACGCGATGATGGCCAGATGTCTTTCAGATAGACCGGCTCATTCTTGCGATCGTGACCAATCGGATCGGTCGCCAGGTTAATGTTCATGTTTCCGGCCAGAGCGTAAGCCACAACCAGCGGCGGCGAGGCCAGCCAGTTGGTCTTCACGAGCGGATGAATACGCCCTTCAAAGTTTCGGTTACCGGAAAGCACTGCGCCAACGGTCAAATCCCCCTGCTTGATCGCCACTTCAATAGGTTCAGGAAGTGGACCCGAGTTACCGATACAGGTGGTACAGCCATAGCCCACCAGGTTAAAGCCCAGCTCGTCGAGATAAGGCGTGAGTCTGGCCTGCGCCAGATAATCAGACACCACTTTCGAGCCCGGCGCCAGAGACGCTTTCACCCACGGCTGTGGCTTAAGCCCCAGCTCGACCGCCTTTTTCGCCAGCAGCCCGGCGGCCATTAGCACGCTCGGGTTGGACGTGTTGGTACAGGAGGTAATGGCGGCGATTACCACGGCGCCATCAGGGAGCTGATACTGATGCCCGTTGAGCACGTAGTCCACCGGACGGTGATCTTTTTGCGCGGCATTGACCTCCAGCTCATTGCTGGCGGCAAAAGCTTTCGGTACGTTGCTCAGCGCGACGCGGTCCTGAGGACGTTTCGGCCCTGCGAGGCTTGCCTCAACGGTGCCCATATCCAGCTCCAGCGTACTGGTAAATACCGGCTCGTCACCCGGGTTACGCCACATGCCCTGCGCTTTAGTGTAAGCCTCGACGAGGGCAACCTGCTCCTCGCTGCGACCGCTGAGACGCATGTACTCAAGCGTTACGCCATCAATCGGGAAAAAGCCGCAGGTTGCGCCATATTCCGGTGCCATATTGGCGATGGTGGCGCGGTCCGCCAGCGGCAGAGAATCCAGGCCATCGCCATAAAATTCAACGAATTTACCAACCACGCCATGCTTACGCAGCATCTGGGTGACCGTCAGGACCAGATCCGTGGCGGTAATGCCTTCGGACAGCTTACCGGTGAGCTTAAAGCCCACCACATCGGGAATGAGCATCGATACCGGCTGGCCAAGCATGGCCGCTTCCGCTTCGATACCGCCCACGCCCCAGCCCAGTACGCCGAGGCCATTAATCATGGTCGTGTGAGAGTCGGTGCCCACCAGCGTATCTGGGTACGCAACCCACGCCTTATCCTGCAATTCACTCCAGACGGCTTTACCAAGATATTCCAGGTTCACCTGGTGGCAAATTCCGGTGCCCGGTGGAACGACGCTGAAGCGGCTGAACGCCTGCTGACCCCATTTAAGGAATACGTAGCGTTCATGGTTACGTTCCATTTCCAGACGGACGTTTTCGCCGAAAGCATCGTCGTCACCGAAGTGGTCGACGGTGACGGAGTGGTCGATGACGAGGTCTACGGGGGAGAGTGGATTAACCTTAGCGGTATCGCCCCCGAGACGCTTGACGGCTTCACGCATGGCGGCCAAATCCACAACCGCCGGCACGCCGGTGAAGTCCTGCATCAGCACCCTGGCCGGGCGATAGGCAATTTCTCTGTCTGCATGTGCATTTTTAAGCCACCCTGCCAGAGCCTGGATATCCTCCTCGGTAACCGAGTCGCCATCCTGCCAGCGTAAGAGGTTTTCCAGTAAGACTTTCAACGACTTGGGCAACCGCGAAATGTCCCCAAGCGTCCTGGCAGCCAGCGGTAAGCTGTAGTAGTGCCAGGTTTTATTTTCCGCCTGTAACGTGTCCTTACTGGCTTCGCGTAGGGTTAACGACATAAGCTCCTCCTTAAAAACAGGGATGTCCTGACAATCATCAGGGCTGTAATTAAAGATAACACAAAGATGTCGTAACGTTTTGATAACAACCCAAATTGATAAATTTCGGAATGGTCCAACGCGAGGGATAAAACAAAAAACCCCGCCGTGGCGAGGTTTTACGATTTAGTGGAGAGCCAGCCAGATAAGCTGACACCAGAAGAGGATCGACGCTGAGAATACGCCGAGCCATGACCAGTATTTTACGGTTGTCATGTTATTTGTCATAGGGACACCAGTCTTTAATTATTTGAGGTTCCGAGGTCTGCCCTCGATCTATATTGCTGATGTGTATTTATTAAAGAGTACAAAAGCGCACAGTCTTTATTCAGACTATTTGCATCGTTACGCAAAAAGCAAAATTATTGTTTTTTGGGCTCGTCTTCCGCGAACACATCAATAAAGGCCTGCTGCTGTGGCGTCAGTTTCCAGGAGGCTGGCACGCTGGTTGCTGGCACCTTGCGCGCTTTGTGAGCATTGTCACGAAGCTGACATATCTCTTTTCGCACTTCCGTACGCACCGTCATGACCATATTCAACCCCAGAATTTCCAGACAAGGAGAGCAACCACCACCCAGAACAGGGCAGAGCCAAGAAAGACCGCCAGCCAGGCTTTACGCTTAAGCGCGGGATCCCTTTGCGGTTCTTCACTTCCTGACGGCATTGCTAACCTCATACAATCGACATCGCTTATCATTTAGAGACCAAACAATTGGCACAAGTAATCATCTGATGAGATAAATCCTAAAGAAACTTTAGCCGAAAAGCCAGTGAATTTACGCATCTGGACCTGGGAAAAATTCAATCTTTTGACCAGAAATAAATAATTGAAAAGAATAATTTGCACACCTGTAAATTAGTTTCTACTTTTGTCGCAAAATTGCGACAGTAAAACCCCAATCATCAAATGGGTTATGACGATATATGACAGTCGGCGCAAATGCGGTTAATTCTAATTTAGCTTAAAGAGGAATGGCGGTATCTTTCCGCAGGAGAAAGATACCGGATGTGATTATTTGGCGGGAAGTTTGATGTCTTTAAACATCTCTTCAATATCTTCGTTGGAACGTAACGCTACGGCCGTATCTACCACGTCACGCGTTAAATGGGGCGCGAAGCGTTGAATAAAATCATACATATAGCTGCGCAGGAACGTGCTGCGACGAAAACCAATCTTGGTGGTGCTGTGGCTGAAGATATCATGCGCGTCCAGACGCACCAGATCCGGGTCTGAGACAGGATCCACCGCCATGCTGGCAATAACCCCCACGCCCAGGCCCAGACGCACGTAGGTTTTTATGACGTCCGCGTCCGTCGCGGTGAAGACAATCCGAGGCGTTAATCCGGCGCGGTTAAAAGCGGTGTCCAGCTCAGAACGGCCCGTAAAACCGAACGTATAGGTCACCAGCGGGTATTGCGCCAGCTCTTCTATTGTCACTTCGCCCTTCCCCGCCAGCGGATGGTCAGGGGTCACGACAATGGAGCGGTTCCAGTGGTAGCACGGCAGCATAACCAGGTCATCGTACAGATGAAGGGCTTCCGTCGCGATGGCAAAATCGGCATTACCTTTGGACACGGCCTCGGCAATTTGTGTCGGCGATCCCTGATGCATATGCAGGGAAACGCGGGGATAGCGTTCAATGAAACCTTTAATCACCCCGGGAAGCGCGTAACGCGCCTGGGTGTGCGTGGTGGCAATATACAGTGAGCCTTTATCCGGCCAGGTGTGTTCCCCTGCAACGGATTTAATGGCATCAACTTTGGAAAGCACTTCCCGCGCAATGCGGATAATTTCCTGTCCTGCCGGCGTGACCTGCGTCAGGTGCTTACCGCTGCGGGCAAATATCTGAATACCCAGCTCATCCTCGAGCATACGCACCTGCTTGCTGATGCCGGGCTGCGAGGTATAAAGGCCTTCTGCGGTGGAAGAGACGTTGAGGTTGTGATTAACGACCTCAACGATATAGCGAAGCTGCTGTAATTTCATGCCAGACCATCCGATTTAACGCACGCGACAATCGCTTAAGACGATTTAATAATAAGAAACGGGTTAACTATAACCACTATATCATTTATAGCCAGGCTGTATAGTACGGAACAAAAAATAATAACGAGGTAATAAAAAAGGGCCGGAGATCCGGCCCTTTCACAGGTAAGTTACGGTAAGAGATGATTATTTTTTGCCTTCAACCCATTTACCGTCAACATAGAAGGCTGACCAGCCGGTCGCTTTACCCTCTTTTTCTGCCGCCACGTACTGCTGCTTCGTTTTACGGCTGAAACGCACCACGGTTTTGTTGCCTTCCGGATCCTGCTGTGGCGCATCGGCCAGGTAACGCAGTTTCTCCGGCAGACGGTCGCGGAAGCGGTACAGCTCTTCGACCAGCGGCGCACGAGTCTCGCGCGATTTCGGGAAGGTGTTAGCGGCCAGGAACACCCCGGCAGCGCCGTCACGCAGGACGAAATAGGCGTCTGACTTCTCGCACGGCAGTTCCGGAAGCGGAACCGGATCTTCTTTCGGCGGCGCAACTTCACCGTTACGCAGGATCTTACGCGTATTTTTACAGTCGTCGTTGGTACATGCCATGTACTTACCGAAGCGTCCCATTTTCAGGTGCATTTCGGAACCACATTTCTCACACTCAACGACCGGACCGTCATAGCCCTTAATGCGGAACTCGCCTTCTTCGATCTCATAACCGTCGCAGGTCGGGTTATTACCGCAAACGTGCAGCTTACGTTTCGGATCGATCAGATAGCTGTCCATCGCCGTGCCGCATTTCTTACAGCGGCGTTTGGCGCGCAGCGCGTTGGTTTCCGCATCGTCCCCTTCCAGCACGTTGAGAACTTCGTTCTCCGGCACGAGGTTGATGGTGGTTTTGCAGCGCTCTTTTGGAGAAAGTGCATAACCAGAACAACCGAGGAATACGCCCGTTGTTGCAGTACGGATCCCCATTTTACGGCCACAGGTTGGGCAGTCGATGCTGGTGAGCACCATCTGGTTAGGCAGCATGCCGCCTTCTTCAGGATCTTTCTCAGCTTTCTCAAGCTGGCTGGTAAAATCGCTGAAGAAGCTGTCGAGAACTTTCTTCCACTCGGCCTTATGGCTGGCAACCTCATCGAGGCTGTCTTCCATCTGCGCGGTGAAGTCATAGTTCATCAGCTCACGGAAGTTAGCTTCCAGACGGTCGGTGACAATCTCACCCATTTTTTCAGCATAGAAACGACGGTTCTCAACGCGAACGTATCCACGATCCTGAATGGTCGAAATGATTGACGCATAGGTAGACGGGCGACCGATGCCGCGTTTTTCCAGCTCTTTTACCAGCGATGCTTCGCTAAAACGCGCAGGCGGCTTGGTGAAGTGCTGAGCCGGGACCAGATCGACCAGCGACAGCTCGTCCCCTTTGTTGACCGAAGGCAGCGTTCTGTCTTCATCACCTTTGCGCAGCGCAGGCATCACTTTTGTCCAGCCGTCGAAGCGCAGGATACGACCGCGCGCTTTCAGGCGGAAATCACCCGCACCAACGGTCAGCGTGGTGGAGTCGTATTTCGCTGGCGTCATCTGGCAGGCCATGAACTGGCGCCAGATCAGCTGATACAGCTTCTGCGCGTCCGCTTCCATATCCTTCAGTGATTCGGCCAGGACGGAAACGTCAGAAGGACGAATCGCTTCGTGTGCTTCCTGAGAGTTCTCTTTGCTGGCGTACTGATTAGGACTGTCCGGCAGGTATTTCTTACCGAAGTTATCCTCGATATAGCCGCGCACCATGCTGACAGCGTCCTGGCTCAGATTGGTGGAGTCAGTACGCATATAGGTAATGTAACCCGCTTCATACAGACGCTGGGCCATCATCATGGTTTTCTTAACGCCGTAACCCAGACGCGTGCTTGCCGCCTGCTGGAGCGTTGACGTGATAAACGGTGCGCCAGGCTTGCTGCTGGTCGGTTTGTCTTCACGATCCAGAACCTGATAACGCGCTTTTTCCAGCAGCGCCACGGCGGCCATGGTCTGGTCGCGATTTTCAGGACGGAACGGTTTGTCGTTGTGGTGGCTCACCTGCAACGGCAGCGCATCGCCGCCCGGCGTGGTGACGTTGGCATCCACTTCCCAGAACTCTTCCGGGACGAACGCTTTGATTTCGCGTTCGCGTTCAACAACCAGACGAACGGCCACGGACTGCACGCGCCCCGCAGACAGGCCGCGCGCGACCTTTTTCCACAACAGCGGCGAGACCATGTAGCCTACAACGCGGTCCATAAAGCGACGCGCCTGCTGAGCGTTGACGCGGTCGATATTCAGTTCACCCGGCTTTTCAAACGCCTGACGAATCGCATTCTTTGTAATTTCGTTAAACACTACGCGGCTGTAGCGTTTGTCATCACCCCCGATCACTTCCCGCAGGTGCCATGCGATGGCCTCCCCTTCGCGGTCAAGGTCGGTTGCGAGATAAATGTGGTCTGCTTTTTCAGCAAGCTGCTTCAGCTCGTTAACGACTTTTTCTTTGCCTGGCAGCACTTCGTATTGTGCATCCCAGTTGTGCCATGGGTTAACACCCATGCGGTTGACAAGCGCGCTACGTTCATCCTTTTTAGGCTTTTTAGCCCCTTTGGTGGAGGTAGAGTCTGCGCTCTTTTTGCTGGCTGAGCCACTGGTCGGCAAATCGCGGATATGACCGACGCTGGACTTAACCACGTAGTCATTACCCAGATACTTATTGATCGTTTTGGCTTTTGCCGGGGACTCAACGATGACGAGAGCTTTACCCATATTCACCTTTACCTAATTTAATTCTTCCAGGAATACGCCGCACGTTGATTTCCCTTCCGCTGACGACGAGCCATTGATATTGCGACGTCGTCAGGGGATATCAACCCCTATGTCTTACCGAACGTCAGAATGGCGACATCCAGGTCATTGAGTTTTCGGGTATTTTTCTCACATCAAAGTTCATTCGTGACGAATTCCCGGTCGAATGTCAAGCAATTCTGTTGCCAGAATGACGAAAGCGCACACTGTACCTGATAAAATTCGTTACGCAACTTTATTAGCATGCAAAAGCAATTCCCGCCAGCCAATCCCCTTTTCTTATCCCCTCGGATAACAGGGAAAATTTGCCCCTGAAGCGACCCAGGCGTAGACTATTGTCACTGTTTAAGGAGTGGAATATGCAGAAAACGACCCAACCCATTGACCGAGCTTCTCTGCTTATCGAAGCAAACAAACTCATTCGCGACCATGAAGACACCCTGGCGGGGATCGAAGCGACTGGCGTGGAACAGCGTAATGGCGTGCTGGTGTTCAGCGGTGAATATTTCCTTGATGAACAGGGGTTGCCAACCCCGAAAAGCACCGCCGTATTTAACATGTTTAAATACCTGGCGCATGCCCTCTCAGAGAAGTATCACCTGGTCGATTAAAAGTAAAAACGCGAGGCATATGCCTCGCGTTTTTCTTTAGAGCAACGGCTTTTGACCGCGCTGCAACCAGCGCAGCAGCAGGCGATCCGCGCTTTCTGCCGCACTACTGGTAAAACGGTCGAGGAGGCGCTTACGACGGGTGAAGCGCACCCCCACCAGCTCACGGCCTTCCATCAGGTTTATCAGGAGATCGTCGCTGGTGCCCACTTCATCCACCAGCCCTTTCTCCTGCGCCTGCATGCCGTACCAGTGTTCACCCGTAGCTACCTGCTCAATGTCCAGCGTTGGGCGCATGCGGTGCACGAAATCTTTGAACAGATGGTGGGTTTCGTTCAAATCTTCCCGGAACTTCTGCCGTCCCTCTTCGGTATTCTCGCCGAGCAGCGTGAGCGTACGTTTGTACTGACCCGCCGTATGCAGTTCGATATCGATCTCTTTGTTTTTCAGGAAACGATTGAAGTTAGGGATCTGCGCGACCACCCCTATCGAGCCGATAATTGAAAAAGGTGCTGCGACGATTTTATCCGCCACGCACGCCATCATGTAGCCGCCGCTCGCCGCGACTTTATCTACCGCTACGGTGAGCGGGATCTGTTTATCACGCAGACGCTGTAACTGCGACGCCGCCAGTCCATACCCATGCACGACGCCGCCGGGGCTTTCAAGGCGTACTACAACCTGATCCTGCGGTGTCGCCACGGCCAGTACCGCCGTCACTTCTTCGCGCAAAGAGGAGACTTCATGCGCGTCCATGCTGCCTTTAAAATCGAGCACATAAACGCGCGGCTTTGCATCAGCCTGCGGCGCGGCGAGCTTCGCTTTCGCCTTCGCCGCTTTGGCTTCCTGCTTATGTTTTTTCTTCTGGGCTTTTAGCCACAGCTTCTGTTGATGATCGTCAAGCAGCGCCAGAGACATCTCCTCCTGCATCTCTTTATACTGCTCGCTCAGGCGGGTAATGCGTAACTCACCACGCTGACGCTTACGCTGCGTCAGGTTGACAATCAGAGCGGCAATCACCGCGATAGCAATAACCACCGTCGCGATTTTCGCCAAAAACAACCCATATTGAGAAAGTAATTCCACGCGTCCACCTTGATTTAACCACGAATCTTTCACGCCAGTGTACAACAGCCCTGCGCGGGCGTCTCGCTCTGGACATTACCTCTGCGAGGCGGCTTCAGGAATCCCCCTGTTCTGGTTTAAATCTTTGCAAATTGTTAATTTCCCAGCGTTCTGTCCTGTAGACTGATTGAATTCTGACGCTGTTTCGGGCATAAAGCCGAAAAGTCATAAATAAAGGTGCAAGTCACGCTCAATGCGCCTGAGGAGCCACCGTGCATTATCAGCCACAAAAAAACCTTCTACAGAACCGCATCATTCTGGTTACCGGTGCCAGCGACGGGATTGGTCGCGAAGCGGCGCTGACCTATTCTGAATACGGTGCGAGCCTTATTCTGCTGGGACGTAATGAAGAAAAGTTAAAATCCGTTGCCCGTGAAATCGAAGACGCCGGCGGTACGCCCACGCCCTGGTATACGCTCGATCTGCTGACCTGCACGCCAGCGTCATGCCAGGCCCTTGCCCAGCGCATCAGCACGCATTATCCCCGTCTTGACGGCGTGCTGCACAACGCAGGATTGCTGGGCGAAGTGCGCCCGATGGATGAACAGGATCCGGAGATTTGGCAGCAGGTGATGCAGGTTAACGTCAACGGGACGTTTTTCCTGACTCAGGCCTTGCTTCCTTTATTACTCAAGTCAGATTCCGGCTCGCTGGTGTTTACCTCCTCCAGCGTAGGTCGTCAGGGCCGTGCGAACTGGGGAGCTTACGCAGCCTCAAAATTTGCCACCGAAGGAATGATGCAGGTGCTGGCTGAAGAGTATCAAAACCGCCATTTGCGGGTAAACTGCATTAACCCTGGCGGTACGCGCACCAAAATGCGTGCGAGCGCGTTCCCCACAGAAGATCCGCAGAAGCTTAAAACCCCGGCCGATATCATGCCCCTTTACCTGTGGCTGATGGGTGACGACAGCCGTCGCAAAACCGGGATGACCTTCGATGCCCAGCCAGGCCGCAAACCGGGGATATCGCAATGAGTGAAGACCGTCATCAGCAGCGCCAGCAGCGTCTGAAAGAACAGGTTGACGCACGTGTGGCCGCCGCCCAGGACGAACGCGGGATCCTCATCGTGTTCACCGGTAACGGCAAAGGCAAAACCACAGCCGCCTTCGGTACCGCCACCCGCGCCGTTGGTCATGGGCAGAAAGTGGGCGTGATTCAGTTTATCAAGGGGGAATGGCCCAACGGCGAGCGTAATCTACTCGAACCGCATGGCGTTGAGTTCCAGGTTATGGCGACGGGTTTCACCTGGGATACCCAGAACCGGGAAACGGATACCGCAGCCTGCCTCGCCGTCTGGGAACATGCCAAAAGAATGCTCTCTGACCCGACGCTGAATATGGTGTTGCTGGATGAGATCACCTATATGGTGGCCTATGATTACCTGCCGCTGGAAGCCGTGCTGGAGGCGCTCAGGAATCGTCCTGCACACCAGACGGCGATCGTCACGGGGCGCGGGTGTCATCGGGATATTCTGGAGATTGCAGATACCGTCAGCGAGCTGCGTCCGGTTAAGCATGCGTTCGATGCGGGTATCAAAGCGCAGATGGGGATTGATTACTAAAGAAAAAAGCCCGGTATCTTTCCCGGGCTTTTCGATTAGCCGTTGTTATTGCGGCTGCCAGAGCGGCGATTGCTGCTGACCTGGCTATGACGCTTCACCGCACGGCGGATCTGATTTGCCTTCATGCGACGACGATCTTTTTCCACCGCCACTTTCGAGGTGGTTTCTGGCGTCAGGCCAACCAAATCGCGCAGGTAGTTGGTCTGGGTCAGATCCAGTTCGGTATACCCACCGCGTGGCAGGCCTTTCGGCAGCAGAATGTCGCCATAGCGAACGCGGATCAGTCGGCTCACCTGTACGCCTACCGCTTCCCACAGACGACGAACCTCGCGGTTACGTCCTTCTGTCAGGGTTACGTTGTACCACTGGTTAATGCCTTCACCACCGGTAAACTTGATGGTTTTGAACGCCGCAGGGCCGTCTTCAAGCTGAACGCCACGCGACAAATCGCGCAGTTTGTTCTCATCAACCTGGCCGAAGACGCGCACGGCGTATTCACGCTCCACTTCACGACTCGGGTGCATCAGGCGGTTTGCCAGTTCACCATCGGTGGTGAACAGCAGCAGGCCGCAGGTGTTCACGTCCAGACGCCCCACGGCAATCCAGCGGGCGCCACGCAGTTTTGGCAGACGGTCAAACACCGTCGGGCGGCCTTCCGGGTCGTTGCGGGTACACAGTTCGCCTTCCGGCTTGTAGTAAGCCAGTACGCGACAGATCTGTTCAGCAGACTCTTTCACGGAGATAAGATGGCCGTCAATGCGGATCTTCAGCCCCGGTACGATTTCTACGCGGTCGCCGAGCGTGGCGATTTTGCCGTCCACGCTCACGCGGCCTGCTTCAATAATGGCTTCGATTTCACGGCGCGAACCGTGGCCGGCGCGCGCCAGCACTTTCTGTAACTTCTCGCTCATTGAGCTTCCTCAGGTGTCGCCTTCACAGGCGTCGAATCAGGTCAAAAACAGGGCAGCGCCCTGCTTTGATGGCCGCGTAGTATATCTGCTTACACCCTTACAAGAAAGGCTTAACATCGCCCACGCCTTCACGAATGACTTCTGGCGCATCTTCGGTGAGATCCACCACGGTGGTCGGCTGCTGGCCGAGATAGCCGCCGTGAATAATCAGCTCCACCACCTTCTCCAGACGATCTTTGATCTCTTCCGGGTCAGACTCGGTAAATTCACTCCCCGGTAGCATCAGCGATGTGGAGAGCATCGGCTCGCCGAGGGTTTCCAGCAGCGCCTGGGCGATTGGGTTAGACGGCACGCGCATCCCGATGGTTTTGCGTTTTTCCTGCAACAGCCGGCGCGGCACTTCTTTCGTGCCTTTCAGAATGAATGTGTAGTTACCCGGCGTATTGTTTTTGATCAGACGAAAGGCCACGTTGTCGACGTACGCGTAGGTCGACAGCTCGGAGAGGTCGCGACACATCAGGGTAAAGTTGTGGCCATCCGGCAGCTGTCGGATGCGACAGATACGCTCCATCGCCCCTTTGTCTTCGATTTTACAGCCCAGCGCGTAGCCGGAATCGGTTGGGTAGACAATTACGCCGCCTTTGCGGACGATTTCCACAGCCTGATTAATCAGGCGTGGCTGCGGGTTATCCGGATGGATATAGAAAAACTGACTCATACTTCCCTCTCTTCAATTTGCTGTGGCTGTTCCCAAAGCTGCCAGACAGGCTCAACGCCCGCGGGTAACCAGAGCTTGCGCCCCAGTTCAATCCACGCGCAGGGCTGATGGAAATCTGAACCCTGTGACCCAAGCAGGCCAAACTGGCGGGCGTAGGTCGCAAGCTGCGAACGCTCATTGGGAGCCTGCTGACACTGGGCAACTTCCATCGCCTCACCGCCGCATTCGGCAAAGTGCGCCAGCAGCCTTTTCAGCCATTTAGCAGAAAGATTATACCGCCCCGGATGGGCCAGTACGGCCTTACCACCAGAATGATGAATGACATCAATAGCTTGTTTTATTGTACACCACTGGGGGGGAACGTATCCGGTTTTCCCGCGCGCCAGATACTTTTTAAAAACATTCGCCATGGTCGTCGCTTTACCGGCTTCAACCAGAAAACGGGCGAAATGGCCGCGCGTTACCGCCCCACCGTTCGCGAGCTTACGCGCGCCTTCCAGCGCACCGGGAATATGCGCTTTCTCAAGACGTTCGCCGATCATCTCCGCGCGCTGATTGCGGCGTGCTTTTTGTTCTTGCAAAAAAGCACGCATTGCCGGATGTTCTGGATCGATGTTCAGGCCAACGATATGAATTTCGTGGTTTTCCCAGAGCGTGGAGATCTCAACCCCGGGTATGAGATTTAGCGCCAGTCCGCCGCGGGCAATCTCCGCACGCGCGGCGGGGATGGCGTCGGTTGTGTCGTGATCGGTTATTGCCAGCGTGCCGACTCGCATTTCAACGGCGCGATGGACCAGGGCTTCGGGCGTCAGCAGGCCATCTGAAGCCTGCGTGTGGCTGTGTAAATCATAAATTACGGCGTAGGTGGTATCGCTCAAAGCACTTCCCATAACAGTCTGGAGACATCCGAAGCCCCTATGATACCGACTTACCGTGAAATACTGAAATCAGGGGTTGACAACACGCCATCGAACTAGTTAACTAGTACGCAAGTTCACACGAGAAAGGTATCTGAAAATGACAGCACATTTCGCTCTGCACGGTTGGTGGCGTACTTCCTGATCTTCGGGCAGTGTCACGCGTCTGCGAAATGCAAACAGATACCCGCCCGCTACCCAGCGGGCTTTTTTTTGAACAAAATATGAGAACAACACCATGCAAACAGCCAAACCACACCTCGAACTGCTGACCTGCGAGGCGGCCTATCGCCATAACCCTACCGCGCTGTTTCATCAGGTGTGCGGCGCACGTCCCGCGACGCTGCTGCTGGAGTCTGCGGATATCGACAGCAAGGACGACCTCAAAAGCCTGCTGCTGGTTGACAGCGCGCTGCGCATTACCGCGTTAGGTGACACCGTCACCATCAAGGCGTTGTCTGACAATGGCGCGTCGCTGCTGCCGCTGCTGGATGCGGCGTTGCCTTCGGGCATTGAAAATGAACGGCACCCGGACCTGCGTATTCTGCATTTCCCGCCGGTGAGCCAGCTGCTGGATGAAGATGCCCGCCTCTGCTCGCTGTCCGTTTTCGATGCCTTCCGCCTGCTGCAAAACCTGGTCACCGTGCCGGAAGATGAGCGCGAAGCGATGTTCTTTGGCGGGCTGTTTGCTTACGACCTGGTAGCCGGCTTTGAAGATTTACCGGCAACCGAGCAGGGCAACCGCTGCCCGGACTACTGCTTCTACCTGGCCGAAACCCTGCTGGTGATCGACCATCAGAAAAAATATACCCGCATCCAGGCCAGCCTGTTCACTCCGTCGGGGTCTGAGAAAAACCGCCTTGAGCAGCGCATCGCGCAACTGCAACAGCAGATGTCGGAAGTGCCGCCCGCGCTGCCGGTGCAGCGCATTGAGGAGATGACCTGCGAGGTAAGTCAGACCGACGATCAATACGGCGCGGTGGTACGTCAGATGCAAAAAGCGATTCGCGCCGGGGAAATTTTCCAGGTGGTGCCGTCCCGTCGCTTCTCACTGCCCTGCCCGTCGCCGCTGGCGGCTTACGATGTGCTGAAAAAGAGCAACCCAAGCCCGTACATGTTCTTTATGCAGGACAATGACTTCACGCTGTTTGGCGCGTCCCCGGAAAGCTCCCTGAAGTACGACGCCACCAGCCGACAGATTGAGATCTACCCGATTGCGGGCACCCGTCCACGCGGCCGTCGTGCCGATGGCTCTCTGGACCGCGATCTCGACAGCCGCATCGAACTGGAAATGCGTACCGATCACAAAGAGCTGTCCGAGCACCTGATGCTGGTTGACCTGGCGCGTAACGATCTGGCGCGAATTTGCACGCCGGGCAGCCGTTACGTAGCGGATCTGACCAAAGTTGACCGCTACTCCTTCGTCATGCATCTGGTTTCCCGCGTGGTCGGTGAGCTGCGCCACGACCTCGACGTTCTGCACGCCTACCGCGCCTGCATGAATATGGGCACCCTGAGCGGCGCGCCGAAGGTGCGCGCCATGCAGCTGATTGCCGAAGCGGAAGGACGCCGTCGCGGCAGCTACGGTGGTGCGGTGGGCTATTTCACCGCTCACGGCGATCTTGATACCTGCATCGTGATCCGCTCCGCCTACGTTGAGGACGGCATTGCTACCGTCCAGGCCGGGGCCGGGATTGTTCTTGATTCTGTTCCGCAGTCTGAAGCTGACGAAACCCGCAGTAAAGCACGCGCGGTACTGCGCGCCATTGCTACCGCACACCATGCACAGGAGATTTTCTGATGGCTGACATTCTGCTGCTCGATAATATCGACTCCTTTACCTACAACCTGGCAGATCAGCTGCGTGCGAATGGTCATAACGTTGTTATCTATCGCAACCACGTTCCGGCTCAGACGCTGATTGACCGTCTGGCGACCATGCAAAACCCGGTGCTGATGCTCTCCCCGGGGCCGGGCGCGCCGAGCGAAGCGGGCTGTATGCCTGAGCTGTTGACACGCATGCGCGGCAAGCTGCCGATTATCGGTATCTGCCTCGGCCACCAGGCAATCGTGGAAGCCTACGGCGGTTACGTGGGTCAGGCAGGTGAGATCCTGCATGGTAAAGCATCGAGCATTGAACATGACGGTCAGGCGATGTTTGCCGGACTGCCGAACCCGCTTCCGGTGGCGCGTTACCACTCGCTTGTCGGCAGCAATATTCCGGCCGGGCTGACCATCAACGCCTCGTTTGAAGGAATGGTGATGGCGGTGCGTCACGATGCGGATCGCGTCTGCGGGATGCAGTTCCACCCGGAATCTATCCTGACGTCCAACGGCGCGCGCCTGCTGGAGCAAACGCTCGACTGGGCGCTGCAAAAGCTGGAGCAGACCAATACCCTGCAACCGATTCTGGAAAAACTGTATCAGGCCCAGACCCTGAGCCAGCAGGAGAGCCACCAGCTTTTCTCCGCCGTCGTGCGGGGCGAGCTGAAGCCTGAGCAGCTGGCCGCTGCGCTGGTGAGCATGAAAGTGCGCGGCGAAAGCCCGCAGGAGATCGCCGGTGCGGCCACCGCGCTGCTGGAAAATGCCGCCCCGTTCCCGCGTCCGGACTATCAGTTTGCGGATATCGTCGGGACCGGTGGCGACGGCAGCAACAGCATCAACATTTCGACCGCCAGCGCCTTTGTGGCGGCGGCATGCGGCCTGAAGGTGGCCAAGCACGGCAACCGCAGCGTCTCCAGCCGGTCCGGATCGTCCGACCTGCTGGCCGCTTTCGGCATCAACCTGGACATGAACGCCGAGCGTTCCCGTGAAGCGCTGGACGACCTGGGCGTCTGCTTCCTGTTTGCGCCGAAGTACCACACCGGTTTCCGCCACGCGATGCCGGTTCGCCAGCAGCTTAAAACCCGCACGCTGTTTAACGTGCTCGGTCCCCTCATTAACCCGGCGCACCCGCCGCTGGCGCTGATTGGCGTTTACAGCCCGGAGCTGGTGCTGCCGATTGCCGAGACGCTGCGCGTTCTGGGTTACAAACGTGCCGCCGTGGTACATAGCGGCGGAATGGATGAGGTTTCTCTGCATGCGCCCACGCTGGTGGCCGAACTGAATAACGGTGAAGTGCTGAACTATCAGCTTGAAGCCGCTGACTTCGGGTTGACCCCGTATCATCAGGATGCGCTGGCTGGCGGTACGCCGGAAGAAAACCGTGACATTCTCACGCGCTTATTACAAGGTAAAGGTGAGGCTGCCCATGAGGCCGCCGTGGCGGCCAACGTTGCCATGCTGATGCGTTTACATGGCAAGGAAGATCTGAAAGCCAACGCCCAAAAAGTTCTGGACGTACTGCGCTCCGGTGCAGCTTACGATCGCGTAACCGCACTTGCGGCAAGAGGGTAAATAATGCAGACCGTTTTAGCGAAAATCGTTGCCGATAAGGCCATCTGGGTGGAAGCCCGCAAGCAACAGCAGCCGCTTGCCAGTTTCCAGAATGACGTCGTGCCGAGCAGCCGTCGTTTCTATGATGCCCTCCGGGGCGCGCGCACTGCGTTTATTCTGGAGTGTAAAAAAGCGTCTCCGTCCAGGGGTGTGATCCGTGACGATTTCGACCCGGCGCGTATTGCCGGTATCTACAAGCATCATGCGTCTGCCATCTCCGTGCTGACGGATGAAAAATATTTCCAGGGCAGCTTTGATTTTCTGCCCGTCGTCAGCGGCATCGCCCCGCAGCCGATTCTGTGCAAAGACTTTATTATCGACCCGTATCAGATCTGGCTGGCGCGTTTTTATCAGGCCGATGCCTGCTTGCTGATGCTCTCCGTGCTCGACGACGAACAGTATCGTCAGCTCTCCGCCGTCGCGCATAGTCTGAACATGGGCGTGCTGACCGAAGTGAGCAACGAAGAGGAGCTGGAGCGCGCCATCGCGCTGGAGGCGAAAGTGGTCGGCATCAACAACCGCGATCTGCGCGACCTGTCGATTGACCTCAACCGCACGCGCCAGCTTGCGCCGCGTCTGGGCGCGGGCGTCACGGTGATCAGCGAGTCCGGCATTAACAGCTACGCCCAGGTGCGAGAGCTAAGCCACTTTGCCAACGGTTTCCTGATCGGCTCCGCGATGATGGAACATGACGACCTCAATGCGGCGGTGCGCCGCGTGCTGCTGGGTGAAAACAAAGTCTGCGGCCTGACCCGCGAACAGGATGCGCAGGCCGCGTATGAAGCGGGCGCCATCTATGGAGGCCTGATCTTTGTTGAGTCCTCTCCTCGCGCGGTTAATGAAGAGCAGGCGCGCAGGGTGATTGCGGCTGCCCCACTCAGCTATGTGGGCGTATTCCGCAATGCGGATATCACCGTCATTGCAGCAAAAGCGGACGCGTTATCCCTGAGCGCGGTCCAGCTGCATGGCGACGAAGATCAGCCGTATATCGATGCTCTGCGACATGTTCTGGCGCCACAGGTTCAGATCTGGAAAGCGCAGAGCGTCGGTGACGCCCTGCCCGCGCGTAACCTGAATCATGTTGATAAATATGTGCTCGACAACGGTCAGGGCGGTACGGGGCAGCGCTTCGACTGGTCGCTGCTGCGTGGAGAAGCGCTGGACAATGTCCTTCTGGCGGGGGGATTAAGCCCCGATAATTGTGTGGAAGCGGCCAAAACCGGCTGCGCCGGCCTCGATTTCAATTCAGGCGTAGAGTCCCAACCGGGCATAAAAGACGCCAGCAAGCTGGCATCGGTATTCAAAACTCTGCGTGCATATTAAGGAAGAGAAGATGACGACATTACTTAACCCGTATTTTGGTGAGTTCGGTGGGATGTACGTCCCACAAATCCTGATGCCCGCGCTGCGCCAGCTGGAAGAAGCGTTCGTGAGCGCGCAAAAAGATCCGGCGTTTCAGGCGGAGTTTACCGACCTGCTGAAAAACTACGCGGGCCGTCCGACGGCGCTGACCAAATGCCGTAACCTGACCGAAGGCACAAAAACCACGCTCTACCTTAAGCGTGAAGATCTGCTGCACGGCGGCGCGCACAAAACTAACCAGGTGCTGGGCCAGGCGCTGCTCGCTAAGCGCATGGGTAAAACCGAAATTATCGCTGAAACCGGTGCGGGCCAGCACGGCGTGGCCTCTGCTCTCGCCAGCGCCCTGCTCGGCCTGAAGTGCCGCATCTATATGGGTGCCAAAGACGTTGAGCGCCAGTCGCCGAACGTGTTCCGTATGCGTCTGATGGGCGCGGAGGTGATCCCGGTGCACAGCGGCTCCGCCACGCTGAAAGATGCCTGTAACGAAGCGCTGCGCGACTGGTCTGGCAGTTACGAAACCGCCCACTATATGCTCGGCACCGCGGCGGGCCCGCACCCGTTCCCGACCATCGTGCGCGAATTCCAGCGCATGATCGGTGAAGAGACCAAAGCGCAGATCCTTGAAAAAGAGGGTCGCCTGCCGGATGCGGTGATTGCATGCGTCGGCGGCGGATCTAACGCCATCGGCATGTTTGCCGATTTTATCGACGAAACCCGCGTTGGGCTGATTGGCGTCGAGCCTGCCGGTCACGGCATTGAAACGGGCGAGCACGGCGCGCCACTCAAGCATGGCCGCGTGGGGATCTACTTCGGTATGAAAACCCCGATGATGCAGACCGACGAAGGGCAGATCGAAGAGTCTTACTCGATTTCTGCCGGGCTGGATTTCCCGTCCGTTGGGCCACAGCACGCCTTCCTGAACAGCACGGGGCGCGCAGATTACGTCTCCATCACCGATGACGAAGCGCTGGAGGCCTTCAAAACGCTGTGCCGCAATGAAGGGATCATCCCGGCGCTGGAGTCTTCCCACGCCCTTGCACACGCGCTGAAAATGATGAAGGAAAACCCGGAAAAAGAGCAGTTGCTGGTGGTGAACCTTTCCGGCCGCGGGGATAAAGATATCTTTACCGTTCACGATATTCTGAAAGCACGAGGGGAAATTTGATGGAACGCTACGACAACGTATTTGCTGAACTGAAATCCCGCCAGGAAGGCGCGCTCGTTCCCTTCGTGACGCTGGGCGACCCCGGCCCCGAGCAGTCGCTGAAAATTATTGACACCCTGATCGCAGCCGGTGCCGACGCGCTGGAGCTGGGTATTCCCTTCTCCGATCCGCTGGCGGATGGCCCAACCATCCAGAACGCCACCCTGCGCGCCTTTGCGGCAGGCGTGACGCCGACCCAGTGCTTTGAAATGCTGGCGGCGATTCGCCAGAATCACCCGACCATCCCGATTGGCCTGCTGATGTACGCCAACCTGGTCTTCAGCCGCGGTATTGATGCATTTTACGCCGAGTGCGCCCGCGTGGGTGTCGACTCCGTGCTGGTGGCTGACGTGCCCGTTGAAGAATCCGCGCCGTTCCGTCAGGCGGCGTTGCGCCACAACGTCGCGCCGATTTTCATCTGTCCGCCGAATGCCGATGACGATCTGTTGCGCCAGATTGCCTCTTACGGACGAGGGTACACCTACCTGCTCTCCCGTGCGGGCGTGACCGGCGCGGAGAACAAAGCCGCCCTGCCGCTGCATCACCTGGTGGAGAAGCTGGCAGAATACCATGCCGCACCACCGCTTCAGGGCTTCGGGATTTCGTCTCCGGATCAGGTTACTGCGGCCATTGACGCGAAGGCCGCCGGGGCCATTTCCGGTTCGGCTATCGTTAAAATTATCGAGAAAAACGTGGATAAACCTGAGCAGATGCTGGCTGAGCTGAAAACGTTCGTCACATCCATGAAGGCGGCCACGCGCAGGGCGTAACCGTTACAACCGTCTGGCCCCGGCGCCAGGCGGTTTTCCCCCTTGCTCCCTGAGAGCAACCTGTCAAAATTGATCCTGTCGATATTTTCGGTGTGAATGACTTTCCAATCTTTCGCGTAAGCGTATGATCTGGACTCTTTTTAGCGTTATCCTTCTGAGTTCAGAGGTTATTCATGTCCTGGCATTACTTCAAGCAGACTTACCTGGTTAAGTTCTGGTCACCTGTTCCGGCCGTTATCGCGGCAGGCATTCTCTCTACTTATTATTTCGGTATTACCGGCACCTTCTGGGCCGTTACGGGCGAGTTTACCCGCTGGGGTGGACAGCTATTGCAGCTTGCTGGCGTTCATGCCGAAGAGTGGGGCTACTTTAAGCTGATCCATCTTGAGGGCACACCGCTGACCCGCGTTGACGGGATGATGATCATCGGCATGTTCGGCGGCTGTTTTGCGGCCGCGCTGTGGGCCAACAACGTTAAGTTACGCATGCCGAAAAGCCGCATCCGCATTATGCAGGCCGTGGTCGGCGGCATCATAGCCGGGTTTGGCGCCCGCCTAGCGATGGGCTGTAACCTTGCCGCGTTCTTTACCGGTATTCCGCAGTTCTCGCTGCATGCGTGGTTCTTTGCCGTCGCCACCGCCATCGGCTCATACTTCGGCGCAAAGTTCACCCTGCTGCCGCTGTTCCGCATTCCGGTGAAAATGACGAAAGTGAGCGCTGCCTCTCCGTTGACTCAAAAGCCCGATCAGGCCCGTCGTCGCTTCCGCCTCGGTATGCTGGTCTTTTTTGCCATGGTTGCCTGGGCGATGTGCACGGCGATGAATCAGCCAAAACTCGGCCTGGCAATGCTGTTCGGCGTTGGTTTCGGCCTGCTGATTGAACGCGCGCAGATCTGCTTTACCTCCGCGTTTCGCGATATGTGGATCACCGGAAGAACGATGATGGCGAAGGCAATCATTGCCGGTATGGCGGTCAGCGCGATCGGCATCTTTAGCTATGTGCAGCTTGGCGTAGAGCCGAAAATCATGTGGGCCGGTCCTAATGCAGTCATTGGCGGATTGCTGTTTGGTTTTGGCATCGTGCTGGCGGGCGGGTGCGAAACCGGCTGGATGTATCGCGCCGTGGAAGGCCAGGTGCATTACTGGTGGGTCGGTCTGGGTAACGTGATTGGCTCAACCCTCCTGGCGTACTACTGGGATGACGTCTCTCCGGTGCTGGCAACCAACTGGGACAAGGTCAATCTGCTGAATACCTTTGGTCCACTCGGGGGGCTCATGGTGACCTACGCCCTGCTGCTTGTCGCCTTCTTGCTGGTGGTTGCACAAGAGAAGCGTTTCTTCCGCCGGGCTACCGTCAAAACTGAAACTCAGGAGAATGCCGCATGAAAGAGATCGTGCCTGACTATCGTCTCGATATGGTGGGTGAACCCTGCCCTTATCCGGCCGTCGCCACGCTTGAGGCGCTACCGCAGCTTAAAAAAGGTGAAATTCTGGAAGTGGTGAGCGATTGCCCCCAGTCCATCAACAACATTCCGCTTGATGCTAAAAACCACGGCTATAACGTGCTGGATATCCAGCAGGACGGGCCAACCATACGGTATTTGATTCAGAAGTAGCTCTCAGGTACGAAAAAGGCCTCTACGGGAGGCCTTGTTTCAACTTGCTGGCTTTAGCCACCGTCGCCTTTTGAGTTTCGGGAGGCATGAATGGGTGGTGAGGCGGGTTCCGCAAACTGAACAGACCGCACCGTGAGGTTGGCTGTGCGTCGGGCTAAACGTGGTGAAATAAAACTGTTTGCCTGCACATACCGGACACTCAAATTTGATGTTGGGGATATCCCCTCCAGCCAGATGTATGGAAGAACCACCATACAGCAACTCACGGACTTACAGGGATATATCGTCCCCGCGAGAACAAAACGCGAGGAAGACTTAACATAGGCTTTTGAAACTTAACTCTTATTGATCCACAGCAACAGGAAAGATTTACACTTAAGTAAAATCTTACGTCTGGTTTGAGTAGGGTTTTGACGCGTTGATGTTTTTTAGATGTTTTGGATTTTTGCTTGTTTTTATCTCGTTTCACGCTTCGTCTTTGAATTTCTCATCGACGTTTTTGCGGCTGAACTGCCCGGAACGCGGCCTGGTCGAAATTATTCTGCACGTCTACGACCACACCCAGGAAAAGTGGCCCGGGCATTTTGAAACCGGCGCTGGCCATAAACGTGTCGGCGATACCGAAATTATTCCCTTTGCAAACGGGGATGTTCTGTTCCACTCCATTTCACGCGATGCGTTCAGCTACCTGTATGATGGCGAATCGACGCTCAGGCACTGTATGAAGCTGGACGAACGCCCCGTTTATCCGTCCTTTTGACGCCCGGCACTGGCCGCTGTGCGGCCAGTTTTTACCGAATCAGAAACGGTAACCCGCAGAGAACATAAACACCCACGGATCCAGACGGGTACTGATACTCTGCTGCTCTCCGCCCGCCTTGAAGCGAACGTCGGTATCAATATCCATGTACCAGACCGAGGCGTTGATCAGCCAGTCGCGGTTGATCAGATAGTCCAGCCCCACCTGCCCCGCCACGCCCCAGGAGTCCTTCAGGCTGAGATCGGAAAGCCCGGCCGCTTTCCCGGTATCGTTAAATTTCTCGTCAAAGAAGGTGGTGTAGTTAACGCCCGCGCCAATATAGGGGCGCACCTTGCTGCTGGAATCCCCAAAGTACCATTGCGCCATCAGCGTTGGCGGCAAATGGTGCACCGTGGCAATGTCTCCGGTCGGTCCCAAACCGACGCGGTGACGAAACGGCGTGGCGGCAAGAAGCTCAACGCCCACGTTATCCGTTGCCATATAGGTAAAGGTCAAGCCTAGCTGAGTGTTATTGCTGACGTTGAAACCGCCCATCCCCACTACGCTGTCTGAGCCTTCCGTTGGGCGCACCGTTGCCGAACCGGCACGAATAAAGAATTCACCTGCTTCATGCGCGTACGCGCCGCCAGAGAGACTGCTTAAGATAAGGGCTGCCACCGCTAATTTTTTCATATCCGCTCCATCGTTGTGGTTTTAATTGCGGAGGAGAATATACTCACAAAAGAGTAATAAGTGATCTAACACAGATCACATTAAAACCAGTAAGTTAACATTCATTGATCTAGGTTAATTTTTGGTGACGCCATATAAAGCAATAAGTTGTTACCACGTCAATTTATGGCATTTCTCGGTTACAAAAATTTCTGCTTTTCCTCACTTGCGCTTACAGTAGCGGCTGGACAATTTCTGGCTCTCACAGTCTGATTGGGTGGGTCCTTCTTTTGCAGCTTTACAAAGATATGCTTTTCCATACAAGCCTTGATGCTGCCACCAGCGCCATATCCGGTGTACAATTGCCGGCTAATTAACACCTGCAATACTCAAGGAGAGTGCATGTCTATCACGGCGAAGTCTGTCTACCGTGACACGGGAAATTTTTTCCGCAATCAGTTCATTACCTTTTTACTGATCGCGTTGTTGTGCGCCTTTATTACGGTGGTGCTGGGTCATGCGTTCTCACCCAGTGATGAACAGATTGCCACGCTGAGCCAGGGGGATCATCTTGCAGGCAGCGCGGGGTTGTTTGACCTTGTGCAGAATATGACGCCAGAACAACAGCAAATCTTGTTGCGCGCCTCTGCGGCATCGACCTTCTCGGGCCTGATTGGCAATGCCATTCTGGCCGGTGGCGTGCTGCTGATGATCCAGCTGGTGTCTGCCGGGCAACGCGTCAGCGCGTTACGTGCAATCGGCGCCAGCGCGCCGGTGCTGCCGAAGCTGTTTATCCTCATCTTCCTGACCACGCTGCTGGTCCAGATGGGGATAATGCTGGTTGTCGTTCCTGGCGTGTTGCTGGCTATCGTTCTTTCATTCGCGCCAGTCATGGTGGTGCAGGACAAAATGGGCATTTTCACCGCCATGCGTAGCAGCATCAGGCTCGCGTGGGCGAATATGCGACTGGTCGCGCCGGCCGTTATCAGCTGGTTACTGGCCAAAACGCTGCTACTGCTGTTTGCGCCGAATTTCGCGGTGTTAACGCCAAACGTCGGTGCGGTTGTCGCCAATACGCTGAGCAACCTGATTTCAGCCGTGCTGCTGGTCTATTTGTTCCGCCTGTACATGTTAATTCGTCAGTAACCGGGATCGCAGAATGAAGCAGTTTCTTGATTTTTTACCGCTGATCGTATTTTTCGCTTTTTATAAGCTGTACGACATTTATGCCGGCACGCTGGCGCTGATTGTGGCCACGGCTGTGGTGCTGATTTATAGCTGGGTTCGCTACCGCAAGGTTGAGAAGATGGCGCTCATCACCTTCCTGATGGTGGCGGTGTTTGGCGGCCTGACGTTGTTCTTCCACAATGATGAATTCATTAAATGGAAGGTCACGGTGATTTATGCCCTGTTTGCGGGCGCGCTGCTCATCAGCCAGTGGGTGATGAAAAAGCCGCTGATCCAGCGCATGCTGGGCAAAGAGCTGACGCTGCCTCAGGCAGTCTGGGGGCGTCTGAACCTGGCCTGGGCGCTGTTCTTTATCCTGTGCGGTCTTGCCAATATCTACATCGCTTTCTGGCTGCCGCAGAATATCTGGGTCAACTTCAAGGTATTTGGCCTGACGGCCCTGACGCTCGTGTTTACGCTGCTAAGCGGCGTGTACATCTACCGGCACATGCCGCAGGACGATAAGCAGTAGCCCTACGGGCCAGATCGCAATGCGATCTGGCCTTTTTTCACTTTCCTTTCACATTCCGCCCCCCTTCTTCAAAAATGACTGAATCATGAAGATTTTATGGAGATTGCTCTCTTCTCATTGTAATGAGAATCACTATCATTAATATTCGTCATCGCATTTTAACAAATGGAAATGAGTTGATGAAAAGCATAATAAGATTTGCCCCCGCTTCACTTACGTTGGCCATCCTTGCGGCACTGGGCCAGGGCGCGCATGCAGCAGAAGAGACTCTCGACGACGGTGAAACCATGGTGGTTCAGGCGACGGCTGAAGAGGCGCTGAAGCAGCAGCCTGGCGTCTCGGTTATTACGGCGAAGGACATCGAAAAGGACCCGCCGGTAAACGATCTTTCTGAAATCATTCGTAAAATGCCCGGGGTAAACCTCACCGGCAACAGCGCGACGGGCAGCCGCGGCAACAACCGCCAGATCGATATTCGCGGTATGGGGCCGGAAAATACCCTGATCCTGATTGACGGCGTGCCGGTGACGTCCCGTAACTCGGTGCGCTACAGCTGGCGCGGCGAGCGCGACACCCGCGGGGACACCAATTGGGTTCCGCCAGAAATGGTCGAGCGCATTGAAGTGCTCCGCGGGCCTGCCGCCGCTCGCTATGGCTCCGGGGCTGCCGGTGGCGTCGTCAACATCATTACCAAACGCCCGACCAACGACTGGCACGGCTCGCTCTCGCTCTACACCAACCAGCCTGAAAATGATAAAGAGGGAGCGACAAAACGCGCTAACTTCGATCTTAGCGGTCCTCTCGCAGGCGATGCGTTAACGATGCGCCTTTACGGGAACATCAACAAAACCGACGCGGACGCCGAGGATATTAACACCGCGCAAAACGGCTCTTACGCCGCCGGACGCGAAGGCGTACGTAACAAGGACATCAACGCCCTTCTCTCCTGGAAACTCACGCCGCAGCAAATTATCGACTTCGACTACAGCTACAGCCGCCAGGGCAATATCTACGCGGGCGATACGCAGTACAGCAACGGCAACGTCAGCCCTGGTGGCCTGGTATCGTCCCTGTACGGTCACGAAACTAACCGTATGTACCGCCAGTCATACGGCATTACGCACAACGGCATCTGGGACTGGGGCCAGTCGAAGTTTGGCGTCTATTACGAGAAGACCAACAACACCCGCTTGCAGGAAGGGTCGACGGGCAGAGTTGAGGGTATGATCAACAGCGACAAGTACGACACCAGCCGGCTTGAGTCGTACCGTTCCACAGGCGAGCTGAACATTCCGCTGTTCTGGCTGGTGGACCAGACGCTGACCATCGGCGCGGAGTGGAACCGCGATGAGCTCAACGACCCGGCGTCAATGCAGGCGACGGACGTGTCGGGAGAAGTGATTAACGGCGTTTCCGGCACCGCTTCCGAGCGCAACAGCAAAAACAGCGCCGATCTCACCGGGATCTATCTTGAGGACAATATTGAAGCGCGTCAGGGTACCAACCTGATCCCGGGGATCCGCTTCGATTATCACAATAAATTTGGTAGCAACTGGAGCCCAAGCCTTAACGTTTCACAGGATTTAGGTGACATGTTCAAGGCCAAGGCGGGTATCGCTCGGGTATTTAAAGCGCCGAACCTGTATCAGTCCAGCGAAGGCTATCTGCTTTCCACCCGCGGGAACGGTTGTCCGAACAACATTTCCGAGGGAAGCTGCTATCTGTTAGGCAACCCGGATCTGGATCCGGAAATCAGCGTGAACAAAGAGATCGGCCTGGCCTTTGCCCTGGAAGGCTACGAGGCTGGAATTACCTGGTTCCGCAACGATTACAAAAACAAGATCGTTTCAGGAACGGACGTGCTGGGGCAGACAAGCAGCGGCGTAAATATCCTGCAATGGGAGAACGGCGGCAAGGCCGTTGTTGAAGGGCTGGAAGGCAACCTCACCGTGCCGGTTATTCGCGATACGCTGACCTGGCGTACCAATGCAACGTATATGATCCAGTCTGAAAGTAAAGACACCGGCAACCCGCTGTCGATTATCCCCAAATATACCGTCAACACCATGCTGGACTGGGAAGTTAACAGCAAGCTTTCAGCCAACGTAAGCTGGACGATGTATGGCCGCCAGAAGCCCAGAGAGAACGCTGAAATCCGCAAAGAGGAGAATGCGATGTCCAACAGAGAGATCGGCGCGTATTCCATCGTGGGTATCGGCAGTAATTATCAGCTGACCAAAAACCTGCGCCTGAATGCCGGCATCAGCAACCTCTTTGACAAGCAGATTTACCGTGAAAATGACGGTGCATCGACCTATAACGAACCGGGCCGCGCGTATTACGCCGGCGTAACCATGTCCTTCTGACCCTCAGGCGCCCGCGCTGCGGGCGCTCACCCTATTCTCTCCAGCCAGAAATCATAGTAGCATCCCGCCTGAAGTCTTCAGTTACGAGTTTAAAAACAATGACAACAATTGACGCCCCTCAGGGCGAACTGGTTTTACGCACACTGGCAATGCCCGCTGACACCAATGCCAATGGCGATATTTTTGGCGGCTGGCTAATGTCGCAAATGGATATGGGCGGCGCAATTCTGGCTAAAGAGATCGCCCACGGGCGCGTAGTCACCGTCCGGGTTGATGGCATGACCTTCCTGCGTCCGGTTGCGGTTGGAGATGTGGTTTGCTGTTATGCGCGCTGCGTAAAACGCGGCAATACGTCTATCTCCATCAACATTGAGGTATGGGTAAAAAAAGTCTCTTCTGAACCGATTGGTCAGCGCTATAAGGCGACGGAGGCATTATTCATCTATGTGGCGGTGGATAGCGACGGTAAACCGCGCCAGCTTCCCCGGAATTAGCTTCAGGTATAAAAAAAGCCTCCTTGCGGAGGCTTTTTATTGGCCGTTATTCCATCTGCGCCCCGCCGTTCAGGCGGAAGACAATGTTCACAACCAGCCCGCTGCCGGGTTTACCGGCCTCGTAGCGCCATCTGCGCATGGCCGATTTCACTTCACGTTCAAACATATTCGCCGGCTGGGCGGAGAGGATTTGCACGTTATCAACGCGACCGTCGGCGGTGACGTCAAATTTCACCCTTACGCGCCCCTCAATGCGTAACGCCTGCGCGCGCGCCGGATACTGCGGCTGATTACGGCTCAGCGCGCGCGGGCCCGCTGGCGCGGTTACCGTCGGTTTCGTCGCGGTCGCGGTGTTATTCATCAGCGGACGCGACGGCGCGGCATTTTCAACCGGTTGCGTGGCGCGAGGCTCTACCGGACGCACCTCACGTTTAGGACGCTCTTCCACCTTTTTAACCGGCTTGGGTTTTGGCTTCGGTTTTGGTTTAGGTTTTGGCTCTGGCTTATGGATCACCACCGGCGCTTCTTTCGGCGGCTCAGGAACTGGCTCGGGTTCCGGCTCCGGTTCAACAACGGGCTGTGGCGGCGGCGCAACCTGCGGCGGCTCAAGATCCGCAGGCGATACCATGGTCACAGAAATTGGCTGCGCTGGCGCCGGCATTTCAATAACCTGATGAACCGAGGTATAGAGCAGACCCGCCACGACAGCACCGTGAATAACGACGGAAAGCAGCGTCGGCCATGGAAAGCGGCGAGGTAAATCAAGGGTCATCGAAGTCATAATCATCAACGTTAAAAAACCGAACTTCGATTTTAAATGCAAATAGCAATCATATTCAATAAGACACTTTGTCCTGGCGCAATTTAAGCGCGTAAGCGGGCAAAAAAGGGGCATCCAGATCAGGGTTTTAACAATGTGATTATCTTTACATTGCAGTCATTTGTGCTTTCACATAACGTAATTGTCACTTTCACCGGTTAAGGAGCTTTGCCGTGCTTTACGTGATTTACGCTGAAGATGTACATGATTCTCTGGAAAAACGTCTTTCCGTTCGCCCTGCCCATCTGGCGCGCTTACAGTTGCTACAGGATGAAGGCCGTTTGCTGACCGCGGGCCCGATGCCTGCCGTTGACAGCAACGATCCGGGAGCGGCAGGTTTTATCGGCTCCACGGTGATTGCCGAGTTTGAATCTCTGGAAGCCGCGCAGGCGTGGGCAGAAGCAGACCCGTACGTCGCAGCCGGCGTGTACGAGAAAGTCACGGTTCGTCCGTATAAAAAAGTGTTCTAAAAGAAAGGCTCCCTCAGGAGCCTTTTCTTCATTCAGTGCAGCGACGCCAGCCTCGCCGCAAAGCCGACAAACAGCAGACCGATCAGCCCATTCCCCAGCTTCGCCAGTTTCTTTTTGGTTTTCAGGTAACGCGTCACAAACGCGCCTGAGAAAATCAGGAAGCTCATGTACATGAAGCTAATCAGCTCAAGCGTTGTGGCGAGGATCAGGAACGACGTGCCGGTATTCTTCGCGTTTACATCGATGAACTGGACGAAGAACGACACGTAAAAAAGAATCGCTTTCGGGTTCGTCAGGCTCAATACCAGCGAACGCTTGAGGATCGCGCTTGCCGGTTCGGCGCTGTTATCATGTGTATTAGTCTGACGGTTAATAACGGACCAGAGCATTTTCCCGCCGAGCCACAGCAGGTAAAACGCCCCGAGGTAGCGGACGATATTGAATAACACCGGCGTGGTCTGGATTAACGCGGCGACGCCCGCCCAGGCCAGAAACATCAGCACCGCGTCACCAATAAATACACCGGTGGCGGCCAGATAACCTTTTTTCACGCCGTGGCCAATCCCTGTTTTCAGCACAAACAAGGTGTTCGGTCCTGGAACCAGCACGATAAAAAATGCGCCGACAACATAGGTCCAGAAATTCAGTACACCAAACTCCGCAAACACGTCTCACTCCTTTTGCTCAAAACAAAGGGAATATCGCCGCAACGTCGATATTCCCGAAATCTGAAGTATACCGTTAAAGCCGCAGACCGCGTCAGTTAAACAACGGGCACCTTTCGGTGCCCTCAGGGTTATCAGATGTCCTGTACCGCGAACAACAGCGCATTACGGTGTCTGTTCAGCCCACATTTTCTGATGGCGTGGATACGCATATTGCGGCGGGATTGTGCTTCCAGCCAACGAGCCTTACGACGACTCACCTGTCGCAACATGCGCCAGCGCCCGACTTCAGTTCTACTGCGCTTCATGTCTACAACTCTTTCTCTAACAGAGATGCCATTATAAGCCTAAGCGGGCGGCAAACCAGCGCTTTTATCTGCCGTTTTTATTTGCCAGATGAATCCTGATGCGTAAACTCATAACAATACGCTTTCAAAAGGATTTTTTATTTATGACAACCTTCTACACCGTGGTGAGTTGGCTGGTCATTTTAGGATACTGGCTGTTAATTGCCGGGGTGACGTTGCGCATTCTGATGAAGCGCAGAGCGGTCCCTTCCGCCATGGCCTGGCTTCTGATTATCTACATTCTCCCGCTGGTGGGCATAATCGCCTATCTCTCTTTTGGTGAACTTCATCTGGGTAAACGCCGGGCCGAACGCGCCCGCGCCATGTGGCCCTCCACGGCGAAATGGCTTGCCGATCTCAAAGCCTGCAAGCATATCTTTGCCGAAGAGAACAGCAGCGTGGCGTCATCCCTGTTCAAGCTGTGCGAACGCCGCCAGGGGATCGCCGGTGTAAAAGGCAACCAGCTCCAGTTGATGACCTCTTCCGATGATGTGATGCAGGCGCTGATCCGGGACATTCAACTTGCCCGACATAATATCGAGATTGTGTTTTACATCTGGCAGCCGGGCGGCATGGCGGACCAGGTAGCCGAATCGCTGATGGCGGCTGCACGTCGCGGTATCCATTGCCGCCTGATGCTGGACTCCGCCGGCAGCGTGGCCTTTTTCCGCAGTCCGTGGGCCGGCATGATGCGCAATGCCGGTATCGAGGTGGTCGAGGCGCTGAAGGTGAATCTTTTCCGCGTATTTCTGCGGCGCATGGATCTCCGCCAGCACCGAAAAATGGTTCTGATCGATAACTATATCGCCTACACCGGCAGCATGAATATGGTTGACCCCCGCTTCTTCAAACAGGATTCCGGCGTGGGGCAATGGATTGATTTGATGGCTCGCATGGAAGGCCCGGTAGCAACGTCTATGGGCATCGTCTACTCCTGCGACTGGGAAATCGAAACTGGCAAACGCATTCTTCCCCCGCCGCCGGACGGCAATATCATGCCGTTTGAGGAAGCCAGCGGGCACACTATTCATACCATTGCCTCCGGTCCTGGCTTCCCGGAAGATCTGATCCATCAGGCACTGCTTACCGCCGCGTACTCAGCGCGTGAATATCTGATCATGACCACGCCCTATTTCGTTCCCAGCGACGACCTTCTGCATGCCATCTGTACGGCGGCGCAGCGCGGAGTGGATGTGAGCATTATTATGCCGCGCAAGAACGATTCGCTGCTGGTCGGGTGGGCAAGCCGTGCGTTCTTCAGCGAGCTGCTGGCCGCGGGCGTGAAAATCTATCAGTTCGAGGGCGGGCTGCTGCACACCAAGAGCGTGCTGGTAGACGGAGAGCTGAGCCTGGTGGGCACCGTTAACCTCGATATGCGGAGCCTGTGGCTGAATTTTGAAATTACGCTGGTCATTGATGACGCCGGGTTTGGCGGCGATCTGGCGGCGGTTCAGGACGATTATATCTCCCGCTCACGCCTGCTGGACGCCAGGCTGTGGGCGAAACGTCCGCTGTGGCAGCGAATTGCCGAACGACTGTTTTACTTCTTTAGTCCGTTGCTGTAAAACGTGCCCAACGATGTTTAACAGGTAGTCATCATGGAAATGGATCTGAACAATCGCCTGACCGAAGACGAAACGCTCGAGCAGGCCTACGATATTTTTCTCGAACTGGCGGTCGATAATCTCGACCCGGCTGACGTGATTCTTTTCAACCTGCAATTTGAAGAGCGTGGCGGCGCCGAGCTGTTCGATCCGTCTGAAGACTGGGCCGAACACGTCGATTTTGACCTCAACCCGGATTTCTTTGCCGAAGTGGTGATTGGGCTGGCGGACGAAGACGGCGGCGAAATTAACGACATCTTTGCGCGCGTGCTGCTGTGCCGCGAAAAAGACCACAAGCTGTGCCATATTCTCTGGCGCGAATAATAAAAAAGGCTGCCATCGCAGCCTTTTTTAATTAATCCGGTAAGGCATTTCCACAGCGGTGGCAAAACCGCGCGCCGGGTTCATGATTCCCCTGCTGACACCGCGTGCATTTACGCTGCCGTTTGCTGCCCTGAAACGCGCTGCTCATGTGGGTGGTAATTAGCCCCGTCGGGATCGCTATCACCGAATAACCGATGAGGATCAGAACGGATGCCACGATTCTTCCGAGCGGCGTATGCGGCGTAATATCTCCGTAGCCCACGGTCGTTACCGTGACGATGGCCCAGTAAACGGAAGCATTAAGCGTGGTAAACCCGTACTTCGGCCCTTCTATTAAATACATCAGAGAGCCAAAAACGATCATCACGATGGCAATAAACGAATAGAAGAGAATAAGCTGGTGGCGGGCGCTGACAATCGCGACCCAAAACACCCGCAGCGACGGCATAAAGCGCAGCAGCTTCAGTATGCGCAACACGCGAATTGCCCGCATTGCGCGCCAGGCAAACACATAGTTCAGGCTTATTTCCGGCCACAGCCACATGACGTACAGCGGCAGAATGGTGGCTAAATCAATAAAACCCCAAAAGCTAAAAACGTATTTTGCCGGATTTGGCCAGCTAATGACCCTGAGCACATATTCTGCGGTAAACACCAGCGTGACGATTAATTCCAGCCAGACAAATACGTGCCACTCCTCATACGTCATGTGGTACTGCGTGCCGGCGCCGGATTCAATAAAGATAATAATGACGCTAATCAGCGCAAATAAACCGCACAGTCCTTCGAAGCGGCGACCGGAAACCGTTTGAGGATCAAATAAGAAATGATACAGCCGCTGACGGGCCGACGTGAGTAATCGCGACACATTAACCTCGAAAATAAGGGCTGACATCATGTCAGCCCTTGCGATTATAACGGGTCTACTTTCAGGCAGGAAACCGCATGTCGGAAACTGCCTTCCAGAACCGGACGCGTTTTTGCACATTCCGGCCCGGCGATGGGGCACCGCGTACGGAATACGCAGCCTGAAGGCGGATTGATTGGCGAAGGCAGTTCACCTTCCAGAAGCTGGATGGTTTTATTCTTTTCCAGATCGGGATCCGGAACGGGAACCGCAGACATCAGCGCTTTGGTGTAAGGATGCAGCGGATTGTGGTACACCTCATCATAGGTGCCCAGCTCCACGGCGTGCCCCAGATACATTACCAGCACACGGTCTGAAATATGTTTTACCACCGCCAGATCGTGGGCGATGAAGATCAGCGATAGCCCCATTTCCCGTTGCAGTTTCTGGAGCAGGTTAACAACCTGAGCCTGAATAGAAACGTCCAGCGCCGAAACCGGCTCATCACAGATAATCAGTTTCGGCTCAAGGATCAACGCACGTGCGATGCCGATACGCTGACACTGACCGCCGGAAAACTCGTGCGGATAGCGGTTGATGAGGTTAGGCAACAGACCCACCTTGAGCATCATCGCTTTCACGCGGTCGCGCACTTCCTGACGCGGCATCTTCGGATGATAGGTACGCAGCGGCTCGGCAATGATTTCACCGATGGTCATGCGCGGGTTCAGGGACGCCAGCGGATCCTGGAAAATCATCTGGATATCGCTGCGCACGTCGCGCCACTCATCCGGCTTCATCCCCAGCAGATCTTTACCCAGCCAGGCCACTTTGCCGTCGGTGGCTTTTACCAGGCCGATGATCGCACGCGCAAACGTCGATTTGCCGCAGCCGGATTCGCCCACCACGCCCAGGGTTTCCCCTTCGTACAGGCGCAGCGTAACGCCATCCACCGCTTTCAGGGTTTTGGCAGGCTGCCAGAACCACTGTTTGCCGTCTTTGATATCGAAATGGACCTTCAGGTCAGCGATTTCGAGCAGCACATTTCTTTTTTCGTCGATTGCGTTCATACCAGCTCCTCCTGCGGCTTAAAGCAGGCGCGCAGACGGCCTGGGGCAAACGCTTCCAGCGGCGGTGCGCTGTTACAAATTTCCATCGCGTGCGGACAACGCGGCTGGAACGGACAGCCTTTCGGCAGACGCAGCAGGTTTGGCGGGTTGCCCGGGATGGTCAGCAGTGACTCCCCTTCCGCATCAAGGCGCGGTACGGCATTCAGCAGGCCAATAGAGTACGGATGGGCAGGCTGGTAGAAGACATCGCGTGCATTACCGTATTCCATCGTGCGGCCTGCATACATGACTAATACTTTGTCGCAAATCCCGGCAACGACGCCCAAATCGTGGGTGATCATGATTATCGCGGTGTTGAACTCACGCTTAAGCTCGTTCAGCAGCGTCATGATCTGCGCCTGAACGGTCACGTCCAGGGCGGTGGTCGGTTCATCGGCGATCAGCAGTTTTGGCCGACAAAGCAAAGCCATCGCGATCATGACGCGCTGACGCATCCCGCCGGAGAATTCGTGCGGGTACATGCGCATGCGCTTGCGTGCTTCAGGCATTTTCACCGCATCCAGCATTTTGACAGACTCTTCAAACGCTTCGGCTTTGCCCAGGCCCTTGTGGAGCATCAGCACTTCCATCAGCTGCTCGCCCACACGCATATAGGGGTTCAGGGAGGTCATCGGATCCTGGAAAATCATTGAGATTTGCTCTGCGCGCAGCTTGTTCAGCTCATGCTCCGGCAAATTCAGGATCTCTTTCCCGTTGAACTTCGCTGAACCGCCGATCGCACCGTTTGACGCCAGCAGGCCCATCAGCGCAAATGCGGTCTGGGATTTACCGGAACCGGATTCGCCCACAATGCCCAGCGTTTCACCGGCACGCAGGTCGAAGTTGAGATCGTTAACGGCAGTCACATCGCCGTCGGGGGTTTTAAACGTCACACGGAGGTCTTTTACGTCCAGCAGTGCACTGGATCGCTGTTGCGCCTGTGGCGCGGTTGCCGTTTCAATAATGGTCATGACGGCGCTCCTTAACGGTCTTTCGGGTCGAGGGCATCACGCAGGCCATCGCCGATAAAGTTGAAACAGAACAGAGTGACCACCAGGAAGCCCGCCGGATACAGCAGTAACCACGGTGATACTTCCATGGAGTTTGCGCCATCGCTTAACAGCGCGCCCCAGCTGCTCAGCGGCTCTTGCGTACCTAATCCGAGGAAGCTCAGGAAGGATTCAAACAGGATCATACTTGGCACCAGCAGGGAGGCGTACACCACGACCACGCCCAGCACGTTAGGAACGATATGACGCACCACGATATTGGCGGTAGAAACACCACCAACCTGTGCCGCTTCGATAAACTCCTTACGTTTAAGGCTCAGCGTCTGGCCGCGCACAATACGCGCCATGTCCAGCCAGGAGACCATCCCGATGGCCACGAAAATCAGCAGGATATTTTGACCAAAGAAGGTCACCAGCAGAATAACGAAGAACATGAACGGGAAGGAGTTCAGGATTTCAAGCAGACGCATCATTACGGAGTCCACTTTCCCGCCAAGGTAACCGGAAAGCGAACCGTAAAGCGTGCCGACGATTACCGCCACCAGCGCCGCCGCGATGCCGACCATCAGGGAAATGCGGCCACCAATCGCCACGCGCACCAGCAGGTCACGGCCAGATGAATCGGTACCAAAATAGTGCCCGGACTCCATATCCGGCGCGCTGGACATCATGCCCCAGTCCGTATCGAAATAGGTGAACTGCGACAGCATTGGCGCCAGGGTGACGAACAGCGCGATAAGCACCAGCACGACCAGGCTGGCAACGGCGGCGCGGTTATGCATAAAACGACGGCGGGCGTCCTGCCAAAGGCTACGACCTTCAACCTCCAGCTTTTCACTGAAGTTTTCCAGCGCCTCGCTGTTTTTCTTACTCAACATCATGGCGTGCTCCAGTTAGTAACGGATTTTCGGGTCGATAACGGCATACAGCACATCGACAACGGCATTAAACAGAATGGTCAGCGCGCCCACGAGGATCGTAAGGCTCAGCACCAGCGAGTAGTCACGGTTAAGCGCCCCGTTAACAAACAGCTGTCCGATGCCCGGCAGGCCATAAATGGTTTCGATTACCATTGAACCGGTGATAATGCCGACGAAAGCAGGCCCCATGTAGGAGAGCACCGGTAACAGTGCAGGCTTGAGCGCATGACGGAAAATTATCCGGCGCATCGGCAGCCCTTTCGCACGGGCGGTACGGATGAAGTTCGAGTGCAGAACTTCAATCATTGAACCGCGGGTAATACGGGCGATGCTGGCAATGTACGCCAGAGATAATGCCACCATCGGCAGTATCATGAACTTCAGGGCCCCGCCGTTCCAGCCGCCACCGGGCAGCCATTTCAGGGTAATGGCGAATATCATGACCAGCAACGGCGCGACAACGAAGCTGGGGATAACCACCCCGGTCATTGCGACCCCCATGACGGTATAATCCCATCGGGTATTTTGTTTTAGCGCGGCGATAACGCCCGCAGTGACCCCGAGAACAACGGCAAGGATAAATGCAGCAGCCCCTAATTTAGCCGATACCGGGAAGCTGGACGCCACCAGGTCGTTAACGGAATAGTCTTTATATTTGAATGACGGTCCAAAATCACCGTGTGCAAGTTGCTTCAGATAATTGAAGTACTGCGTGGTAATGGGATCGTTTAAATGGTATTTCGCTTCGATGTTGGCCATGACTTCTGGCGGCAGCGTACGTTCACCGGTAAATGGACTGCCCGGCGCAAGGCGCATCATGAAGAAGGAAATTGTAATTAGAATAAATAACGTTGGAATCGCTTCAAGACAGCGACGCAGGATAAATTTCAACATTGCCCGTACCTTCTGGCGTGTGCCTGATGAATGTTACAAAGTAGACACAGTGGGGCAAGCTCGCTCGCCCCACGTATTGCCATTAATGCTTGATAATATAAAGATTCTTAACGGAAATATTATCCAACGGGTCTTTACCGGTATAACCCCCTACCCACGGTTTCACCAGGCGGGCGTTGACGTAGTAGTAAACCGGCACGATCGCAGAGTCTTTATCGAGCTGTTGTTCTGATTTCGCGTACAGATCGGCGCGCTGGGCGTCATCTGCCACTTTCAGGGTGTCGCCAATCAGCTTATCAAACGCCGGGCTCTTATAGTGTGCCGTGTTGTTTGAGCTGTCGCTGAGCATGGTGTTCAGGAAGGAGGTCGGTTCGTTATAGTCCGCACACCAGCCGGCGCGCGCCACGTCAAACGTTCCCTGGTGGCGCGTATCGAGGAAGGTTTTCCATTCCTGGTTTTCCAGCTTCACGTTCACGCCCAGGTTTTTCTTCCAGATTGACGCCACGGCGATAGCCAGTTTTTTATGCAGATCCGAGGTGTTGTACAGCAGGTTAAACGTCAGCGGCTTATCAGCGGTGTACCCGGCTTCAGCCAGCAGTTTTTTCGCTTCTTCGTTACGTTTTTCCTGGGACCATTTGAACCACTCAGGCTCAACCAGTTTCATACCGTCGGTATAAGGCGGGGTGTAGCTGTAAGCTGGCAGGTCGCCCTGATTCTTCACTTTATTAACGATAATATCGCGATCCAGAGCCAGCTTCAGCGCGGTACGCACGCGCACGTCGGTGAACGGTGCTTTCTGGTTGTTAATTTCGTAGTAGTAGGTGCACAGATAAGGATCGACGTGCACTTCTTTCGGGATCTCTTTTTTCAACTTCTGGAACAGTTCAATCGGCATGTTGTTATAGGTCATGTCGATTTCACCGCTGCGGTAGCGGTTGACGTCGGTCACTTCTGAAGAAATTGGCAGGTAGGTGACCTGATTGATTACGGTCTTCGCGTTATCCCAATACTGCGGGTTGCGCTCCAGTACCATACGTTCGTTAACGACCCAGCTTTTCAGCTTGTACGCACCGTTGGTCACGATATTCGCAGGCTGCGTCCATTTTTCACCAAATTTTTCTACAGCGGATTTTGGTACCGGGGAAACAGACGGGTGAACCAGCAGCTTATAGAAGTACGGAACAGGCTCGCTCAACGTCACTTCAAAGGTGTTGGCATCAATGGCTTTTACGCCCAGATCGGTAACAGGCTTCTTGCCCGTGATGATGTCATCAATATTGGCAATATGACCATACTGAAGGTAACTCGCATACGGGGAGGCGGTATTCGGATCCGCCAGACGCTGCCAGCTGTAAACGAAATCTTCGGCGGTAACTGGCGTACCGTCGGACCATTTGGCATCTTTACGCAGATGGAAGGTCCAGACTTTAAAATCTTTATTGTCCCATTTTTCCGCCACGCCCGGTGCCGGGTGGCCGTCTACGTCCGTCACCAGCAGACCTTCAAACAGATCGCGATTAACGTTAGACTCTGGAACACCTTCAATTTTGTGCGGATCGAGAGACTGCACTTCCGCACCGTTATTACGCACCAGCGTTTGCTTCTCAGCCAGCTGAACACCGGCAGGAACGTCCGCAGCCATTGCAGCGTTGCCCGCGATTAGCGCAGTTAAAATCCCCGCCGCTACCAGACTTTTTTTTGTGATGATGGACATTGTGTTGATACTCCACTCATTATAATGACTGGCCTTCGCCAGTTGTGTAATCCCCTGTCGGGGCCTGTACAGCGCAGGAGTTTTTTTTTGCTACTGTCAGGTTCTTTTTTTACTTCTTGCTATCACCGACTTCATTATTACTGACCGCTCGTACGGCGATCTTGCGTCGATTCTTTACACCTCTCCCCTGTCAGAGAGATGCATTGTATATCTTTCGTGAGGTCTATATGAAAATAGTTCTCATCAACTTGATTAATGCTGCGAAATATAAGGCCGGAAAGTACCAAATGGTGCCAACTCTCGCCAATACATTTTGCAAATTTGTTAAGCATTTCTCTTTTACGGTGGATGGCTCATCTGAGCCATAAATCTTCAACCCCACCAATACAAAGTAAAAATACTTGAAATCAAACGGTTACAAGATTGCATCGCTGAGAGCGTAATGCCATGACCAATCTGAACGATTTTTCACGAAAATTTAACAATTGGTTATTATTTAGCACATTCGTCTGGGTCAGCCTCAAAATTACTAATATCATTTCGGTTATCTGTCAGCAAGCCCCAGAGTATCATGTGAGTAAAATAACAGAGGGTTCGAAGGATTTATGCGCAGAGGGGGAAGCTGAAAATAAACAACCTCTTGAAAAACAACAAGAGAGCGTTATTAGTAGAACTTATTATGGCTGGACCGTAATTCAACTTTATTTATATGATTTGCTGATAATCACGTAAAAAAAACGGAGCCGTCGGCTCCGCTCTTTCAAATGAAAGTCAATGTAATAATCCAGGGAATATGCTTTTTATACCGGTAACGATAAATTCGATGCCCAACGCCATTAACAGCAGGCCCATGATACGGGTGATCACGTTGATGCCCGTTTGTCCCAGCAAGCGAACCAGCCATGGCGCCATGCGAAAAACGCCCCAACAGCACAGCGCGAACAGCGCAATGGCGACAGAAAAGCCGATCAGATGCATCAGGCTGTGATAGCGCGTTCCCCAGACGATGGTTGAACTTATTGCCCCCGGGCCTGCCATCAGCGGCAATGCCAGCGGCACAACGCCGATGCTTTCGCGGATTGCGGTCTCTGATTTCTCCTGCTTGTTCTGTTTATCCTCCCCCAGCTTGCCGCTGATCATCGACATGGCAATCGTCACCACCAGGATCCCACCCGCTATTCGGAACGAATCAATCGAGATGCCGAAGACCTGAAGGATGGCGTCCCCCAGATAAAGAGAGGTCAGCAAGATGATAGCCACCGACAGGTTTGCCGTCAGGTTGGTTTTGTTTCTTGCGGCGGCCGTTTGATAGCTGGTCATACTAATGAAGACAGGGATGATCCCTACCGGGTTGACCAGCGCAAACAAACCGATAAAAAACTTAAAATATGTAGGGAAATCAAAGAGCGTTTGAATCACATTAAGCTCCGCAATTGAGCATGGCCAGGGAGAAACAGCGTGTCATGATAAATCCGCGCTGAAGATACGCTTTTTAGCCGCACACTTCACCAGAAATCTGTTCTAAAACGTTATCAATTCATGATGTTAAACGTTTGTATAATCAATGATAGCGCCGCTTCCAATAGTTACTTAATTATTTAACACTGGAAAAATTAGCACGAAATAACCCTGCTGAAAGGTATCAGCTTAGGACAAAATTGATCCTGATCATAATTTTCGTACTCAGAAGTGAGTAATCTTGGTTACGCCGCCAGGGAGATCACCTATCAAAAAGGTATGATGCTAAGGTAAGGCTCTTTTAGTAAATTAGTGAGCATAAGCAGTGAGTAATCCTTTGTTTTACTGTGTGTTACGCAAGAGGGATCGGCACTGACTATACTGTCAGACGTATCGAGCGCTGGTTTACTAAAAGAGTTTAAACATTATCAGGAGAGCATTATGGCTGTTACTAATATCGCTGAACTGAACGCCCTCGTCGAGCGCGTTAAAAAAGCCCAGCGTGAATATGCCAATTTCACCCAAGAACAGGTTGATAAAATCTTCCGCGCGGCCGCTCTGGCTGCTGCTGATGCTCGAATCCCTCTCGCTAAAATGGCCGTTGCCGAATCCGGCATGGGTATCGTTGAAGATAAAGTGATTAAAAACCACTTTGCTTCAGAGTATATCTACAACGCCTATAAAGATGAGAAAACCTGCGGCGTGCTGTCAGAAGACGATACTTTCGGCACCATCACCATAGCAGAACCGATCGGCATTATTTGCGGTATCGTTCCAACCACTAACCCAACCTCTACCGCCATCTTCAAATCTCTTATCAGCCTGAAGACACGTAACGCAATCATTTTCTCCCCGCATCCACGTGCGAAAGACGCCACTAACAAAGCAGCCGATATCGTGCTCCAGGCGGCTATTGCGGCGGGCGCACCAAAAGATCTGATCGGCTGGATCGACCAACCTTCTGTCGAGCTGTCCAACGCCCTGATGCATCACCCGGACATTAACCTTATCCTGGCGACCGGTGGTCCTGGCATGGTTAAAGCCGCTTACAGCTCCGGTAAACCGGCTATCGGCGTAGGCGCGGGTAACACCCCGGTTGTTATTGACGAAACCGCTGACATCAAACGTGCCGTCGCGTCTGTGCTGATGTCTAAAACCTTCGATAACGGCGTTATCTGTGCATCTGAACAGTCCGTTGTCGTTGTTGATTCTGTATACGACGCCGTTCGTGAACGTTTCGCCAGCCACGGCGGCTACCTGTTGCAGGGTAAAGAGCTGAAAGCCGTTCAGGACGTGATTCTGAAAAATGGCGCGCTGAACGCCGCTATCGTGGGTCAGCCAGCCTATAAAATTGCCGAACTCGCCGGCTTTAGCGTTCCTGCTTCCACCAAGATCCTGATTGGTGAAGTTAACGTCGTTGATGAAAGCGAGCCGTTTGCTCACGAAAAACTGTCTCCGACGCTGGCTATGTACCGTGCGAAAGATTTCGATGACGCGGTAGAAAAAGCAGAGAAACTGGTTGCCATGGGCGGTATCGGTCACACCTCTTGCCTGTACACCGACCAGGATAACCAGCCTGAGCGTGTTGCACACTTCGGTCAGAAGATGAAAACGGCACGTATCCTGATTAACACCCCAGCTTCTCAGGGTGGTATCGGTGACCTGTACAACTTCAAACTCGCACCTTCCCTGACTCTGGGTTGTGGTTCCTGGGGTGGTAACTCCATCTCTGAAAACGTTGGTCCAAAACACCTGATCAACAAGAAAACCGTTGCTAAGCGAGCTGAAAACATGTTGTGGCACAAACTTCCGAAATCTATCTACTTCCGTCGTGGCTCTCTGCCAATCGCGCTGGATGAAGTGATTACTGATGGCCACAAGCGTGCGCTCATCGTGACTGACCGTTTCCTGTTCAACAATGGCTATGCAGACCAGATCACCTCTGTTCTGAAAGCGTCTGGCGTCGAAACTGAAGTCTTCTTTGAAGTTGAAGCTGACCCAACCCTGAGCGTTGTCCGTAAAGGTGCTGAACTGGCGAACTCCTTCAAACCCGATGTGATCATCGCACTGGGTGGCGGTTCCCCAATGGACGCCGCGAAAATCATGTGGGTCATGTACGAGCATCCGGAAACTCACTTCGAAGAACTGGCGCTGCGCTTTATGGATATCCGTAAACGTATCTACAAGTTCCCGAAAATGGGCGTGAAAGCGAAAATGATCGCCGTCACTACCACTTCCGGTACCGGTTCTGAAGTCACGCCATTTGCGGTTGTGACGGATGACGCAACGGGTCAGAAATACCCGCTGGCCGACTACGCGCTGACGCCAGATATGGCTATCGTTGACGCCAACCTGGTGATGGATATGCCGAAATCACTGTGTGCGTTCGGTGGTCTGGATGCGGTGACTCACGCTCTGGAAGCTTACGTTTCCGTACTGGCTTCCGAGTTCTCTGACGGTCAGGCCTTGCAGGCGCTGAAACTGCTTAAAGAAAACCTGCCAGCCTCTTACAACGAAGGTTCAAAAAACCCTGTTGCGCGTGAACGTGTACACAGTGCTGCCACCATCGCGGGCATCGCGTTTGCTAACGCCTTCCTGGGCGTGTGTCACTCCATGGCGCACAAGCTGGGTTCACAGTTCCACATTCCTCACGGTCTGGCGAACGCCCTGTTGATCAGCAACGTTATCCGCTATAACGCCAACGACAACCCAACCAAGCAGACTGCATTCAGCCAGTACGATCGTCCACAGGCTCGTCGTCGCTACGCTGAAATCGCAGACCACCTGGGTCTGAGCGCACCGGGCGACCGTACTGCCGCGAAGATCGAGAAACTGCTGGCATGGCTGGAAAGCCTGAAGGCTGAACTGGGTATTCCTAAATCTATCCGCGAAGCGGGCGTTCAGGAAGCTGACTTCCTCGCTCACGTAGATAAGCTGTCTGAAGATGCATTCGATGACCAGTGTACCGGTGCTAACCCACGCTACCCACTGATTTCCGAACTGAAACAGATCCTGCTGGATACTTATTACGGTCGTAACTTCACTGAAAGCGATGTCGCTGCTCTGAAAGCTGACATCCCCGCAGTGGTAAAGGCTGACAAGAAAGCGAAGAAAAACGCTTAATTGACAGTGTGACAAAAAACCCCGCCGATGGCGGGTTTTTTTTATATCTGAAAAAGAGTAAAAATTCCTGTTACTTTCGACTGTCACCCTGTAACGCCGTCAGCGAGCCTACAACCAGCGCCTCTTTATAATGCTTGCGGCAGACCGAGACATAGCGTTCATTGCCCCCTATCACCACCTGCTCGCCATCAGCATAAGGTTTACCGGACTGGTCAAGGCGAAGAACCATGCTCGCCTTACGGCCACAAAAGCAGATCGTTTTTAGCTCCACCAGTTTATCCGACCAGGCAAGTAAATATTGGCTGCCGGCAAATAGCTCACCGCGAAAATCGGTGCGTAAACCATAGCAAAGAACGGGAATATCCAGCTCATCCACGACCTCAGAAAGCGCATGGACCTGCTCACGGGTCAGGAACTGGCTTTCGTCTACCAGGACGCAATGGACAGGCTTAGAGGCGTGCTCAGCACGAATGTCCTCCAGCAGGTCCGTTTCAGGGTTAAACAGCCTTGCAGGCGACGAGAGGCCTATTCTAGAGCTTACCTTCCCCGCCCCGAAGCGATCGTCGATTTCGGCGGTATAAACAACGGTACGCATCCCCCGCTCCTGATAATTGTATGAGGATTGCAGTAACGCCGTCGATTTCCCTGCATTCATTGCCGAATAGTAGAAATAAAGTTGTGCCATTGGCCAAAGAACCCTAATCAATGTGTAATATTCCCGATGAATCATTGTACCATATTTTGTACCGTCATCAGCCGTGGGCTGCGCGCGCAAGGCTCTTCCGCGTCAATAAACCCTTTGTGGATAGCGCAAAATAATGCGTTAAAACAGGTAGTAAAGGCATTAAGCACGGACAATAAGGCGAGCCTGGAACCAGAGATAACACTTCTTTTTATAGTGGCTTCTTCGTTCATTAAAATTCACTATTTATTAACTATTCTGGCCTTCGCTACGCTTAGCGGGGGTAATACAAAAGGCTGATATTTATCAACCGCAACTATAATTCCTGAGGTAAAAGTCACAAAACAAACATGCAAATGACAAGCTTTTGCCGTTTGAAACGATATCTCACAGACCGAGCAAACAATGAAATTTAAGTTAGCGTAATTAATAATAGCGTCGTTTATTTTGTATTTTTTGAATTCCTTACATTCCCACCTATTGCACAAGTGAAATTAACGCTCTATTATTAGGACAACAAACCCACCCCCATTATAAGTTTGAGATTACTACAATGAGCGAAGCACTTAAAATTCTGAACAACATCCGTACTCTTCGTGCGCAGGCAAGAGAATGTACCCTTGAGACGCTTGAAGAAATGCTCGAAAAATTAGAAGTTGTCGTTAACGAACGTCGTGAAGAAGAAAGCGCAGCTGCGGCTGAAATCGAAGAACGTACACGTAAACTGCAACAGTACCGCGAAATGCTGATTGCCGATGGTATCGATCCAAACGAATTGCTGAACAGCATGGCTGCGGCTAAAACCGGCACCAAAGCAAAACGTGCAGCACGTCCAGCTAAATATAGCTACATTGATGAGAACGGCGAAGAGAAAACCTGGACTGGCCAGGGTCGTACTCCTGCTGTAATCAAGAAAGCAATGGACGAACAAGGTAAACAACTGGATGACTTCCTGATCAAGGATTAATCTGGAAAGATTCTGAAAAATCCCGCCTGGTGCGGGATTTTTTATGCCCGTAATATTCGCCCGAACATCTCCTTACATTCTGTCATATTGCGAGATTCACTATTTAACGTCCTTGACAATCCGCCGACAATTACCAGGCGACAGGCATAAAAAAACCGGTGGGCATCGCCACACCGGTCTTGTTCAGCAGCCTGTGGGTTTATTACTTAATACCCATGCTGCCTTTGAGCCAGGCTTTAAATTCTTCACCCAGGCTGTTATGGCGAATACCATATTCTACGAAGGCCTGCATATAACCGAGTTTATTCCCGCAGTCATGGCTCTTACCTTTCATATGGTAGGCTTCTACGGTTTCTTTCTCGATCAGCATATCGATAGCATCCGTCAGCTGGATCTCATCGCCCGCACCTGGAGGCGTTTTCGCCAGCAACGCCCAGATTTCAGCGCTCAGTACGTAACGACCCACGACAGCGAGGTTAGACGGCGCGACGTCAGCTTTAGGTTTTTCAACAACGCCAACCATCGGTACGCTTTCGCCAGGCTTCAGAGCAACGCCTTTGCAGTCAACCACACCGTAAGCGGTCACGTCGTCAACTGGCTCAACCATAATCTGGCTGCTGCCGGTTTCATCAAAGCGTTTAATCATCTCTGCCAGGTTTTCCTGGGAAAGATCGGACTCGTACTCATCAAGAATCACGTCCGGCAGAATAACCGCGACCGGCTCATCACCCACTACCGGGTGTGCACACAGTACTGCGTGCCCCAGACCTTTCGCCAGGCCCTGACGAACCTGCATAATGGTAACGTGCGGAGGGCAAATAGACTGCACTTCCTCCAGCAGCTGGCGCTTAACGCGTTTTTCCAGCATCGCTTCGAGTTCGAAACTGGTATCAAAATGGTTTTCGATAGAGTTTTTAGATGAATGCGTAACCAGCACAATTTCGGTGATGCCTGCTGCAATACATTCATTCACGACATACTGGATTAATGGCTTATCAACCAGAGGCAGCATCTCTTTTGGGATTGCCTTCGTTGCTGGCAACATCCTGGTACCCAATCCCGCCACCGGGATAACGGCCTTTCTGACTTTCGAATTTAGGGCAGCCATTGAAATTCTCCTGAACTGTTCAAGTTTTGAACTTTTATGCATTGAATAACGCGTTGAGTATACAGTCTCAGCCACTAATACGGGTCTGAAAAGAACGCGTTGCCGATCAATTAAGACAAATACGCATGAAACTTGCCGCGATAGTAGCACCGCCAGCAAAAACACAGGTAAAGCAATCTGAAAAATAAAATCTGACTGCTTACTCTGTGGACAACATTAAGCGTAACCGCCCTCCTGCCCCCCAAATTTGGCACTGCCATGAGGTGCAGCGGTGGCTAATTTGATTAAGGTAAGTATTACCCAGCGTGCCCAACGGCACGCCGTTACTCACCTGAATATGGTGTTCTCCAGTATTGAGTGTGGCATTTAAACCCGCAGACACCAGAATAAGGTTATTCAACCCGCTGTGATAATAGCCAACCAGAAGCGGGAACTGCCCCGGTAAATTGGCCTGGCGAAAAAGTTGGTTCACCTGTTTTAGCAAACTGCCTAACTCAGGAAGCCGTTGCCCCTGATGGGATAATTGTTCCTGTAGCAATCCATTAAAGAGCGCTCGCAGTAATAAGGCCGCCAAAACGCCGTTATCTCCCGCTCGGGTAACATCCAGGCAATAAAAGGCGAGGTCGGCATCCGATAACGGTGCAATATCCAGCACCAGTCCAGGCTGGTCAGCCGCTACCAGCTGGCGATAATTTACTCTGCAATGAGAAATATTTTGCTGCACCGGCGGCTGGAGTTCCTGAAGCAGCTTTGCCGCCGCGAGCGGATTACTGACTAAGGCATCCCAGTCCTGAAAAAGACGCTCCTCTTCTTCAACGCGGGAATTAAACATATTGGGATACAGGCAGGCCAATACCGTTTCACGCAGTCGGTTTAAATCTTTGACCGGTTTGAGCAGGATATCCTGCACCCCCAAACGCAATGCCCTGGCAATGTCGGCCATATTTTCGGTGGCTGAAATCACGAGTATCGGTGTCTGATAACCTTCATTACGCAGTTTTTCCACCAGCATTAAGCCGTTCATCCGCGGCATCTCGAGATCGCAGATCATCAGGTCAGGCGCAATGCTGGCCATCTTTTCCAGCGCCTCGACGCCATCTTCGGCAAGGGACGTGGTTGCACCCAGCGAGGATAACCACGAATCCAGTAGCGATCGGAAAACGGGCTCGTCTTCAACTATCAAAATGTGTTTTCCGGCCAATGGCTGTGTCATGGTTCCTCCCCTGGCTGACAGTTACTCAATAGTGGCATGCTATTAGTACTATCGCCTGTCAGATTTTGCTGAAGTAATCAAAAAAGTGCTTAACGTGCTGTACGCACAAAAGGCAACAGTTCATCTATTTTCTTTTCGACGGCTAACGAGCCCGCTGCTATGGCGGCCTCAGCCCGGTGGAAATCAAGTGTAGAGATTTGCGGACAATAGGGTTGAATAAGAATATCCGGAGGATCGCCCGCCATACGGTTTCGCTTCAGGCGATTCTCGAGAATTTGTATCGAAGTCGTCATGATTTCAACGGCGTTCGGTGCGGTCACCGCACGACGCGCAGTCAGGCGCCCTATTCTGCCGCGTAAACGCGCATGCCAGGCAAGTTTCTCTTCTTCGGCATCATTGCTGTGAAGATTAACCGACATCAAATCCTGCTGCATAAGGTGAGCGTCGTGTTGTAAATCCACGGCGATGACGATATCCGCGCCCAAGGCCCGCGTCAGTGAGATAGGGACAGGATTCACTACGCCACCGTCAACGAGCCAGTAGCCGTTATGAGGCACAGGCGCCATTAACCCAGGTATACTACAGGAGGCACGTACGGCGAGATGGATATCCCCTTCAGTGAGCCATAACTCCCTGCCCGTACTGAGGTTGGTTGCAACGGCACCAAAAGGCATTTGGCAGTGACTGAAGTCAGCGAGAGGCATTATCTTACGAAACTGATTGAACACGCGTTCGCCGCGCAGCAGGCCACCACGCTGCCAGGAGAGATCCATCAGGCGCAGCACATCCCAGTAACTGAAGGAGCGCACCCAGCTTTCAAGCTCCGGGAGCTTACCGCAGGCGTACGCGGATCCGACCAGCGACCCTATCGAACACCCTGCAACAATATCAACGTCAATTCCCATCTGCTTTAAAGCATTAATAACGCCAATATGTGACCAGCCCCGGGCGGCACCTGAGCCCAACGCCAGTCCAATTTTTACCTTTCTCATTAGCCCTGTTTTACTTCCCCTGGATTCCCGACATAGCGTCAACGTAACTGCTCAGTTAACATATTGCTACCTTAAGCGTTTAACGCCTTATTTTTTGTTCCAGGAAAAGAATTGTGTCTCAACTCTGCCCCTGTGGTAGCGCTCTGGAGTATAGCCTATGTTGCCAGCGATATCTTTCTGGCGAGCAGGTTGCACCAGACCCGTCACACCTTATGCGCTCACGGTATACTGCTTTTGTGATCAAAAACGCAGACTACCTGATTAAAACCTGGCATCCGTCCTGCCATGCGGCCGATTTTCGTCAAGAGATTGAAGCCGGTTTTGCCAACACCGTCTGGCTGGGCCTCACCGTCTTTGATGCCGCTCCCGGCCGCGATGCCAACGAAGGCTATGTCAGTTTTGTCGCCCGCTTTAGTGAACAAAACAGACCTGGCGCCATCATTGAACGCTCCCGGTTCTTAAAGGACAGCGGGCAATGGTATTATATTGACGGCACACGTCCGCAGTTCGGTCGTAACGATCCCTGCCCCTGTGGTTCAGGAAAAAAATTTAAAAAGTGTTGCGGCAGTAATGCCTGACAACTCAGACTTCGCAAATACATAAACAGGATTTCCCGGCGATGCAATCACTACAACGTAAAGTTCTGCGCACCATCTGTCCCGATCAAAAAGGGCTGATCGCACGAATCACCAACATTTGCTACAAACATGAACTGAATATCGTGCAGAACAACGAGTTCGTTGACCACCGTACCGGTCGCTTCTTTATGCGTACCGAGCTGGAAGGCATTTTCAACGACACCACCCTGCTTGCCGATCTGGACAGCGCCCTGCCGGAAGGCTCGGTGCGCGAACTGAACCCGGCGGGTCGTCGCCGCATCGTGATTCTGGTCACCAAAGAGGCGCACTGCCTGGGCGATCTGCTGATGAAAGCCAACTACGGTGGCCTGGACGTCGAAATTGCTGCCGTCATCGGCAACCATGAAACGCTGCGTACTCTGGTTGAGCGCTTCGACATTCCGTTCGAGCTGGTCAGCCATGAAGGCCATACCCGTGAAGAACACGACAATCTCATGGCGCAGGCCATCGAGGCGCATAACCCGGACTACGTTGTGCTGGCAAAATACATGCGCGTCCTGACGCCGTCCTTCGTGGCACGCTTCCCGAACAAAATCATCAACATTCACCATTCGTTCCTGCCAGCCTTCATTGGCGCGCGTCCATATCACCAGGCTTACGAGCGTGGGGTGAAGATCATTGGTGCGACCGCCCACTACGTGAACGATAATCTGGACGAAGGTCCAATCATCATGCAGGACGTGATTCACGTGGATCACACCTACACGGCAGAAGATATGATGCGAGCGGGCCGTGACGTTGAGAAGAACGTACTGAGCCGTGCGCTGTATCAGGTTCTTGCTCAGCGCGTCTTTGTGTACGGCAACAGAACGATTATTCTTTAATCCTTTGTAAAATGAATTGATTAGCTTTGCGCCTTTACGGATAAAAAGCAGGCAAACAGCGTCATTTACCTAAAGGAATGCTTTACAGGGGCGTCTCATTTGATATGATGCGCCCCGCTTCCAACAGGAAGCAGGCCAGTAAAAAGCATTACCCCGTGGTGGGGTTCCCGAGCGGCCAAAGGGAGCAGACTGTAAATCTGCCGTCATCGACTTCGAAGGTTCGAATCCTTCCCCCACCACCATCTTCAGCTTTACCTCAAAATATGAATTACCCCTGGTGGGGTTCCCGAGCGGCCAAAGGGAGCAGACTGTAAATCTGCCGTCATCGACTTCGAAGGTTCGAATCCTTCCCCCACCACCATCACTTCCAGATCCTTCAGTACTCTCCATAAGCACAATGCGCCATATTCTCCGATGCCGGGAGTAATCCGTCCCTGCCTGTTTTCCACGGTGGCGCTTCGCTTACCGGGGCTACAAATATATTCGTAGGCCGGGTAAGGCGCAGCCGTCACCCGGCATCCGACCGCGACATCCGCGCTAAACCCAGGCACCAGGCAAAAAAAACCCCGCAAAGCGGGGTTCTTTCAAAACAACGAATCAGCGACGAGCACGCACTACCTGATATTTGCGCGTCAGGTACTCTACCGGCGCACTCCAGATATGCACCAGACGGGAGAACGGGAACAGCACAAACAGCGTCATACCCAGCACGAGGTGAACGCGGAAGATAAATGCCACGCCGTCCAGATGCTCTGATGCACCGCCGTGGAAGGTCACGACGGACTGCGCCCACCCCACCAGCTTCATCATTTCACTGCCGTCCATATGCTGCGCAGAGAATGGAATAGTCAGCAGACCCAGCGCGCATTGCACCATCAGCAGGGAGAGGATCAGGATGTCCGCGCCTGTGGTGGTAGCCCGCACGCGTGGGCTGAACAGACGACGTTTCAGCAGCAGCAGACCACCCACCAGGGTCATCACGCCGCAGGCACCCCCGGCGATCATCGCCATCTTCTGCTTCACTTCAATCGGCAGCCACGCTTCGTACATCCAGTGCGGCGTCAGCATCCCCAGGAAGTGACCGGCGAAAATCCCCAAAATCCCGATGTGGAACAGGTTTGACGCCAGGTTCATCCCCTTACGATCCAGCATCTGGCTGGAGGCAGCACGCCAGGTGTACTGGCCATAGTCATAACGCAGCCAGCTTCCCACCAGGAACACGGTGCCCGCGATATACGGGTAAATGTCAAAGAAGAACATATTCAGGAAGTGCATTAGTGCTGTCCTCCGTTAGAGATATTCAAATATTGCGGAGCCACCGCTCCGGCAAAACGACGCTGATGCGCAGAGATTTCAGACTCACCACAGTTCTGGTCAGCAAAGAATTTTACCTGCTCTTCTTCCCAGACGGCGTCCAGCGCTTGTGGGGTATCGTCGCGAGTTTCATCCGCGATTTTTTCCGCCACTTTTTCACTGTCGACCGAGGCGTTCGCCAGCTTCACCAGCAGATCGAACAGTACGGCATAGCGGCTTTCACGCTGCTGTAGACGTGCGCCGAGCAGCGCCAGAATGGGAGCGATGTCCTGCAACCCCCCCAGGGCCTCTTCTTTCGGCAGCTGCGCCAGATACTCCAGGTACAGCGGCAGGTGATCCGGCAGCTCGCGGCTGTCGAGTTGCAGGCCGTGCTGTTCGTACTGGGCCATCAGATCCACCATCGCCTGACCACGGTCGCGGGATTCACCGTGAACGTGTTCAAACAGCAGCAGAGACGTCGCACGACCACGGTCAAACAGCTGGCTGTAGTCCGCCTGCGCGTCGAGAAGATCGCGCGCCAGCAGGTCGCGGAGGAAAACGCCCAGCTTCTGGGCATCCTCTTTATCCAGGTTTTCAGATGACGCGAGTGCATCAAAGAGTTCCTGTTGATGCTGCGCAAGCGCAGCATCAGGGTACTCGAGCAGACGCGAAACAATGACGAGTTCAATCATTGGTGCGGCTCCGTTTTGCTGGTCACATCCATCGCGTCAATGCGGCGGCTGTTGAACAGGTTGAATTTACTGTCTGACCCGTGGCAACCGTCGCCAAAGGTAAAGCCACACCCGCTTTTCTCCGGGAAGGCCTCGCGAGCCAGCTCGCGGTGGCTGCTTGGCACCACGAAACGATCTTCGTAGTTAGCGATTGCCAGATAGCGGTACATCTCCTGCGCCTGCGCTTCGGTCAGGCCGACCTCTTCCAGCGCGCGGGTATCGTTAACGCCGTCAACGGTTTCCGCACGTTTGAAGTGACGCATCGCCAGCATACGTTTCAGCGCCAGCAGCACCGGCTGGGTATCTCCGGCGGTCAGCAGGTTTGCCAGGTACTGAACCGGGATACGCAGGCTTTCCACGTCCGGCAGAATACCGTTGCTGCCCAGCTCGCCCGCGTCCGCCGCAGACTGAATCGGCGACAGAGGCGGCACGTACCAGACCATCGGCAGCGTGCGGTATTCCGGGTGCAGCGGCAGGGCCAGCTTCCAGTCCATCGCCATTTTGTACACCGGAGACTGCTGCGCGGCGTCGATCACGCTCTGCGGAACGCCGTCTTTCAGCGCCTGCTCAATCACCTTCGGATCGTTCGGATCGAGGAAGACGTCCAGCTGACGCTGATAGAGATCTTTCTCGTTCTCGGTGCTTGCGGCATTCTCAATCGCGTCCGCGTCGTACAGCAGCACGCCGAGGTAGCGGATACGGCCTACGCAGCTCTCGGAGCAGACGGTCGGCATACCGGCTTCGATGCGCGGATAGCAGAAGATGCACTTCTCTGACTTACCGCTCTTCCAGTTGAAGTAGATTTTTTTGTACGGGCAGCCGGTGATGCACATACGCCAGCCGCGGCACTTGTCCTGGTCGATCAGCACGATGCCGTCTTCTTCACGCTTGTAGATGGCGCCGCTCGGGCAGGTCGCGACGCACGCCGGGTTCAGGCAGTGTTCGCACAGGCGCGGCAGATACATCATGAAGGTGTTTTCGAACTGACCGTACATCGCCTTCTGCATGTTCTCGAAGTTCTGGTCCTTCGCGCGTTTTTCGAACTCGCCGCCCAGAATTTCTTCCCAGTTTGGACCGCTGGTAATTTTGTCCATGCGCTTACCGGTGATCAGCGAGCGAGGACGGGCGATCGGCTGGTGTTTGCTTTCCGGCGCGTTGTGCAGGTTCTGATAGTCGTAATCAAAAGGCTCGTAGTAATCGTCGATGCCCGGCAGATGCGGGTTAGCAAAGATTTTACCGAGCAGCATCGCGCGGTTACCCATGCGCGGTTGAAGTTTGCCGTTGATTTTACGGATCCAGCCGCCCTTCCACTTCTCCTGGTTTTCCCAGTCGGTCGGGAAGCCGGTGCCCGGCTTGCTTTCCACGTTGTTGAACCAGGCGTACTCCATACCTTCACGGCTGGTCCAGACGTTTTTACAGGTGACCGAGCAGGTATGACAGCCGATGCATTTATCCAGATTCAGCACCATGCCGACTTGTGAACGAATTTTCATTTTACGCTCTCCTGTACCTGGTCATTACCTTCGCCGTCTAACCAGTTAATATTCTTCATCTTACGTACCACCACGAACTCATCGCGGTTCGATCCTACGGTGCCGTAGTAGTTAAAGCCGTAGGCCAGCTGCGCGTAGCCACCGATCATGTGGGTCGGCTTCGGCGTAATACGGGTCACGGAGTTATGAATACCGCCGCGCTGCTCGGTGATCTCTGAACCCGGCAGGTTAACGATACGTTCCTGCGCGTGATACATCATGGTCATCCCGGCCGGCACACGCTGGCTCACCACGGCTCGTGCCGTCAGGGCACCGTTACTGTTGAACACTTCGATCCAGTCGTTATCTTCGATACCCAGATCTTTGGCGTCCGCTTCGCTCATCCAGACAATCGGCCCCCCGCGCGACAGCGTCAGCATCAGCAGGTTGTCGCTGTAGGTGGAGTGGATACCCCACTTCTGGTGCGGCGTCAGGAAGTTCAGTGCCTTCTCCGGGTTACCGTTCGATTTCGCGCCCATTACCGCTTTCACAGAGCGGGTGTCGATTGGCGGACGGTACACCAGCAGGCTTTCACCGAAGTCGCGCATCCACTGGTGGTCCTGGTACAGAGACTGACGACCAGAAAGCGTGCGCCATGGGATCAGCTCATGAACGTTGGTATAGCCAGCGTTATAGGACACATGCTCATCTTCCAGACCAGACCAGGTCGGGCTGGAGATAATTTTTCGCGGCTGGGCCTGAATATCGCGGAAGCGAATTTTCTCTTCCTCTTTATTCTTCGCCAGATGCGTGTGGTCACGACCGGTAAATTCACTCAGGGCCGCCCACGCTTTCACCGCCACGTGGCCGTTGGTTTCCGGTGCCAGGGTCAGGATCATCTCCGCCGCATCAATTGCCGTGTTCAGCATTGGCTGGCCTTTGGCCGGGCCGTCTGCTTTGGTGTAATTGAGCTTACGCAGCAGGTCCATTTCGCTCTGGGTGTTCCAGGCGATGCCTTTGCCGCCGTTACCGATTTTCTCCATCAGCGGTCCGATAGAGGTAAAGCGCTCGTAGGTTGCCGGGTAATCACGTTCAACCGGAATGATGTGCGGCGCGGTCACGCCCGGGATCAGGTCGCACTCGCCTTTTTTCCAGTCCTTCACGTCAAGCGGCTGCGCCAGTTCGGCAGCGGAGTCGTGCTGGATTGGCAGCGTCACCACGTCGGTCTCTTTGCCCAGGTGACCTACGCAGACTTCGGAGAATTTCTTCGCGATGTCTTTGTAGATATCCCAGTCGCTTTTCGATTCCCACGCCGGGTCAACGGCGGCAGACAGCGGATGAATAAACGGATGCATGTCCGAGGTATTCATGTCGTCTTTTTCGTACCAGGTGGCGGTTGGCAGCACGATATCGGAGTACAGGCAGGTACTGGACAGACGGAAGTCCAGCGTCACCACCAGATCCAGCTTGCCGTCCAGACCGTTGTCTTTCCATTCCACTTCTTCTGGCTTCACGCCGCCCTGCTTGCCGAGGTCTTTACCCTGAATACCGTTCTCGGTGCCCAGCAGGTATTTCAGCATGTACTCGTGGCCTTTACCGGATGAGCCCAGCAGGTTGGAACGCCAGATGAACAGGTTGCGCGGATGGTTTTTACCGTTCTCAGGCTGTTCTGCCGCGAAACGAATTGAGCCTTCCTTGAGCGATTTCACGGTGTAATCCACCGGCGACATGCCCGCCTGCTTCGCCTCTTGTGCAATGCGCAGCGGGTTAGTGCCCAGCTGCGGCGCCGACGGCAGCCAGCCCATACGTTCAGCGCGCACGTTGAAATCAATCAGGTGGCCGCTGTAGCGGGATTTATCCGCCATCGGCGACAGCAGTTCCTGCGCGGTAACCGTCTCGTAGCGCCACTGGCTGGAGTGGTTATAGAAGTAGGAGGTGCTGTTCATGTGACGTGCCGGGCGCTGCCAGTCAAGGGCAAACGCCAGCGGCTGCCAGCCGGTCTGCGGACGCAGTTTTTCCTGGCCCACGTAGTGCGCCCAGCCGCCGCCGCTCTGACCGACGCAGCCGCAGAAGATCAGCATGTTGATCAGGCCGCGATAGTTCATATCGAGGTGATACCAGTGGTTCAGACCGGCACCCACGATGATCATCGAACGACCGTGAGTTTTGTCGGCGTTTTCCGCAAATTCACGCGCGATACGGGTGATTTGCGCGCGTGGCACGCCGGTGATCTGCTCCGCCCAGGCCGGGGTATATGCCTTCACGTCGTCGTAGCTGGTTGCGCAGTTTTCGTCGTTCAGACCGCGCTCCAGGCCGTAGTTCGCCATGGTCAGGTCGTAGACCGTCGTGACCAGCGCGGTAGAGCCGTCCGCCAGTTGCAGGCGCTTAACCGGCAGTTTGTGCATCAGGACGTTTTGCAGTTCAACCTTGTTGAAGTGCTCGGAACCTTCACCGCCAAAGTACGGGAAGCCGACATCGGCGATCTCGTCCTGGCTGCCCAGCATGCTGAGGCGCAGTTCCGTCTCTTCGCCGGTGGTGCCGTTACGCTGCTCCAGGTTCCATTTGCCTTTCTCGCCCCAGCGGAAGCCGATAGAACCGTTAGGTGCCACCAGCTCGCCGTTGCTGTTGCAGGCGACTGTTTTCCACTCTGGGTTGTTTTCCTGCCCCAGCGCGTCCACCAGATCGGCAGCACGCAGCATACGGCCCGCCGCGTAGTAGCCGTCGCGCTCTTCGAGCATCACCAGCATAGGCATGTCGGTGTAGCGACGGACGTAATCGGTGAAGTACTGGCTTGGCTTGTCTAGGTGGAACTCACGCAGCATGACGTGGCCCATCGCCAGCGCCATTGCGGCATCGGTACCCTGTTTTGGGGCCAGCCACAGGTCGCACAGCTTGGCGATTTCCGCGTAGTCCGGCGTTACCGCGACGGTTTTCGTCCCTTTGTAACGTACTTCGGTGAAGAAGTGCGCATCCGGGGTACGGGTCTGCGGCACGTTAGAGCCCCATGCGATGATGTAGCTGGAGTTGTACCAGTCAGCGGATTCCGGCACGTCGGTCTGCTCACCCCAGGTCTGCGGTGACGCAGGCGGCAGGTCACAGTACCAGTCGTAGAAGCTCAGGCAGGTTCCGCCGATAAGCGACAGGTAGCGCGCGCCGGAAGCGTAAGAGACCATCGACATCGCCGGGATTGGCGAGAAGCCCGCCACGCGGTCAGGACCGTAGGTTTTCACGGTGTAGACGTTGGAGGCGGCAATCAGCTCGTTCACCTCTTTCCAGGAAGAGCGAACAAAACCACCGCGACCGCGCGCCTGCTTGAAGCTTTTCGCTTTGTCGGCATCTTCAATGATAGAGGCCCACGCATCAACCGGATCGCTGTGCTGCACTTTCGCTTCACGCCACATTTTCATCAGGCGTTTACGCATCAGCGGATATTTCAGACGGTTGGCGCTATAGAGATACCAGGAGTAGCTGGCCCCACGCGGGCAGCCGCGCGGTTCATGGTTCGGCATATCCGGACGGGTACGCGGATAGTCGGTCTGCTGCATTTCCCAGGTCACCAGACCGTTTTTAACGAAAATCTTCCAGCTACATGAGCCAGTGCAGTTTACGCCGTGGGTAGAACGGACAACTTTGTCATGCTGCCAGCGTTGACGGTAACCGTCTTCCCAGTCCCGGTTGGTATCCAGAACCTGGCCGTGCCCATCGGCAAAAGTTTCACCCTTCTGTTTGAAGTAGCGAAACCGGTCCAAAAATTTGCTCATCGGGTATCTCCTGTGTGGAGCCTGTGGCTCTCTAAATCGACATTGCTGATTTGCAGCGAAGGTAACGCTATGAAAGATGGTGAGAATTGATAACGATCAAGGCGAAGGGGGTCTGTCACGGGGGGTATTAGATCAAATACCACCAAAGCGGTAGTTGTGAATATTTTTTATATTCATGATTTATATTGATATTTTTTATTTATCGTACAAAAGACGAAGCAAAATTTAACATCTTAGGTATTAAGGGGTAGAAACACCTGTAAAGCGATGGCGATCACAGTGTTACCTGAGAGTGAAGGTGAATATACTTTTTAGTATGTTGTAACTAATTAAGCATGAAAAAAAGCGCGGCACTGAGGCCGCGCAAACGGATAATCAAGCTTACTTGTTTTTCTTGGTATTACGGCCGTATACCAGCCACGTGATGGCCACGCAGGCGATATAGAAGACGAGGAAGACTTTCATCGCACCCGCCGGAGAGCCGGTCAGATCCAGTGAGATACCGAACGCTTTTGGAATAAAGAAGCCACCAATCGCGCCAATTGCAGAGATAAAACCAAGTGCCGCAGCGGTATCGGTGGCGGCTTCACGCATCGCCTGCTCGTCGCTCCCACCCTGCGCTTTCACGCGGTCCATGGTCAGCTTGCGGAAGATGACAGAGATCATCTGGAAGGTAGACGCACTGCCCAGCCCGGCCGTCAGGAACAGCACCATGAAGACGCCGAAGAAGGCAAAGAAGTTACCGCCCTGACCATCAACAGGCAGCGTCAGGAACAGCAGCGCACAGAAGATAGCCATCACAACAAAGTTCACCAGCGTAACGCGAGTCCCGCCCAGACGGTCGGAGATCATCCCGCCCAGCGAACGTGCCAGCGCGCCAATAAACGGACCGAAGAAGGCAAACTGAAGGATCTGCACGTCCGGGAACTGGGTTTTCGACAGCATCGCAAAGCCCGCGGAGAAGCCGATGAACGAGCCGAAGGTTGCCAGATACAGCAGCGCCATCACCCACAGGTGGCCGCGTTTCAGCACCGGCAACTGTTCGCTCAGGGAAGCTTTGGACGCGGACAGATCGTTCATGAAGAACCACGCCGCCAGCGTAAAGACCACCAGGAACGGCACCCAGATCCAGGCTGCGTTTTGCAGGAACAGCATTGAACCGTCAGGCTGCGTCACGCCACCGCCACCAAAGGCGGCAAAGATGGAGACGGAGATCGCCAGCGGCGCAAGCAGCTGCATCACGCTCACGCCCATGTTACCCAGACCGCCGTTAATGCCCAGCGCACCGCCCTGCTTCGCTTTCGGGAAGAAGAAGCTGATGTTCGCCATGCTGGACGCAAAGTTCGCACCCGCAAAACCGCACAGCAGAGAGATAATCACGAACACGCTAAACGGCGTGGAGGTATCCTGCACCGCAAAACCGAGCCATACGCACGGAACGATCATGATCCCGGTACTGAAAGCCGTCCAGCGACGACCGCCGAAGACAGGCACCATAAATGCGTAAGGCACACGCAGCAGTGCACCTGAAAGCGACGGCAACGCGGTCAGCATAAACAGCTGATCGGTGGTAAAGGTAAAGCCCACTTTAGGCAGGTTAACCGCAACCGCACTGAACAACATCCAGACGCAAAACGCCAGTAACAGACATGGAACGGAAATCCACAGATTACGACTTGCTACACGGTGGCCGCGCTGTTGCCAGAACGCCGGATCCTCTGGACGCCAGTCTGTAATTACGGCACCAGTTTCCCTTTCGGGAGCGGAAGAGTGACTCATAGACACCTCTGATTCTCGAATGATGCTGCAAACATTAGGGCTTTAGAGCGGCGGTAAGTTGATATAAATCAAAGGAAAAGTGGGAGGTTTCGCGGTGAAAAAAAAGCCATCACTCTTAGTGAGTAGATGCAAAACGTAAAAAAGGTGTGGTTTTTCACGGTGCTGACGCATCCCTGCTTCGTCCACCCACTAACCATTACCCCTCCGGCAATTTAGAGGTAATCCTTTATTGGTATGGGTATACTCCGGGGTATGCACCAGAATAGCGCCATTCCTGCAAGCAGGTCACGTCAGGAGCCCGTCAACTCTATGTTAAAAAGATGTTTATCTCCGCTAACGCTGGTTAACCAGCTGGCGCTTATCGTTCTGCTGTCCACCGCTATCGGTGTGACCGGCATGGCTATTTCTGGCTGGCTGGTACAGGGCGTACAGGGTAATGCGCATGCCATCAACGAGGCAGGCTCGCTACGCATGCAGAGTTACCGGCTGCTGGCGTCGGTTCCGCTGACGCAGGCTGACCAGCCGCTTATCGACGAAATGGAGCGTACCGCATTCAGCCCTGAGCTGGAAAGAGCCGCTATTCGTGACGGCCAACAATCTCAGCTTAAGGCGCTTCAGGGCTACTGGCACACCCAGCTGGCGCCCGGGCTAAAACGGGCGGAAAATCGGGAAACGGTCGCGCAGGATGTCGCCGGGTTTGTGTCACGCATCGACCATCTAGTCAGCTCTTTCGATCGCACGACAGAGTTACGCATTGACCGTGTGGTGATGGTTCACCGCGCGATGGCGCTGTTTATGGGTTTGCTGCTGATTTTCACGGTTATCTGGCTGCGCGCGCGGCTGCTGAACCCCTGGAAACAGCTTCTGGCGATGGCCCGCGCCGTCACTCAACGCGATTTCACCCAACGCACGCACATCAGCGGGCGCAACGAAATGGCGATGCTCGGCGAGGCGCTCAATACCATGTCGGCTGAACTCTCGGAAAGCTACGCAGTACTGGAAAAACGCGTCCAGGAGAAAACCGCCGGGCTTGAGCAGAAAAACGAGATCCTCTCTTTCCTGTGGCAGGCGAACCGTCGCCTGCATATGCAGGTGCCGCTTTGCGAGCGTCTCTCGCCGGTACTGAACGGCCTGCAAAACCTGACCCTGCTCCGCGATCTTGAGCTACGGGTTTACGACGTTGAAGACGAAGAAAACCACCAGGAATTTACCTGTCAGTCGGACATCTCCTGCGACGATAAAGGGTGTCATCTGTGCCCGCGCGGCTTGCCTCCGCTGACCACCAGCGGCACGACCCTCAAGTGGCGGCTGATGGACAGCCATACCCAGTACGGCATTCTGCTGGCAACCCTGCCAGCCGGGCGTCACCTTAGCCACGACCAGCAGCAGCTTGTGGATACGCTGGTTGAGCAGCTCACGGCCACCCTCGCGCTCGATCGCCACCAGGAGAAGCAGCAGCAGCTGATTGTTATGGAGGAGCGCGCCACCATCGCCCGCGAGCTGCACGACTCCATCGCCCAGTCCCTCTCCTGCATGAAGATGCAGGTGAGCTGCCTGCAAATGCAGGACGAAGGCATGCCCGAAAGCAACAAACAGCTGCTCAGCCAGATCCGCAACGAGCTTAACACCTCATGGGTTCAGCTTCGCGAGCTGCTGACCACCTTCCGTTTGCAGCTCACCGAGCCGGGGCTGCGCCCGGCGCTGGAGTCCAGCTGCCAGGAATTTAGCGCCCGGCTGGGCTTCCCGGTGAAGCTGGATTACCAGCTGCCGCCGCGTTTTGTCCCTTCTCACCAGGCGATCCATGTGCTGCAAATTGCCCGTGAAGCCCTGAGTAACGTGCTCAAGCATGCCGAGGCAACAGCCGTTACGGTCACCGTCAGCTGCCAGGATAATCAGGTGAAGCTCAGGGTTCAGGATAACGGTCGCGGCGTGCCGGAAAATGCCGAACGAACGAACCATTATGGTTTAATTATCATGCGAGACCGCGCGCAAAGCCTGCGCGGTGATTGCCAGGTTCGCCGGGGAGAGTCAGGTGGCACCGAAGTCGTGGTCACCTTTATACCCGAAAAGTCCCTTATAACTGCTCAAGGAGAAAACCATGACTAATCAGGAACCGGCATCGATCCTGTTGATTGACGATCATCCGATGCTGCGCACTGGCGTTAAACAGCTTGTCAGTATGGCGCCGGATATCACCGTCGTCGGTGAAGCCAGCAACGGTGAACAGGGGATTGAACTTGCCGAATCGCTCGATCCTGATTTGATCTTGCTCGATCTCAACATGCCGGGCATGAATGGCCTGGAAACCCTCGACAAGCTGCGGGAGAAATCCCTTTCTGGCCGGGTGGTGGTCTTCAGCGTCTCCAACCACGAGGAAGACGTGGTCACCGCCCTCAAGCGGGGAGCAGACGGCTATCTGCTGAAGGATATGGAGCCGGAAGATCTGCTCAAGGCGCTGCAACAGGCTGCCGCAGGCGAGATGGTGCTGAGCGAAGCGTTAACGCCGGTGCTGGCCGCCAGCCTGCGTGCGAACCGCGCTACGTCCGATCGTGACGTCAGCCAGCTGACCCCGCGCGAGCGCGACATTCTGAAGCTGATTGCCCAGGGTCTGCCTAACAAAATGATCGCCCGCCGTCTGGACATCACTGAAAGTACGGTCAAGGTGCATGTCAAACACATGCTGAAGAAAATGAAGCTAAAATCCCGCGTCGAAGCTGCCGTCTGGGTGCATCAGGAACGCATTTTTTAACTTAGTCGTCCGGCAGCAACTTCCACCGTGGATCGTCGTCAGGCATTGCGACGAGCGGTTGCACCACGGAAAGCGTGATCTCATTGGAGGAGACACGCTGCCCATCCTTATCTTCCACCACGGCCACAAGCCGCCATTCGTTTTTCGCCCCTTCCGCGTCGTTCCAGGCGGGCATAATCACGCTCCAGCCATCGCTGCTGTTGCTGTTTGCCGGTGAGGTCAGGCTGAGCGCCTGGGTATCACCCAGCCAGTGGATCTGACGGATACCGTGGGTGCTGCGAATTTGCAGCTTCAGCATGACGGTTTCACCCGGCTTAAGATCCCACGGCGGCGTAGCCAGATAGACCGAGAGGGTTTTTCGCTGACGAAACTCCATGACGGGCAGATTATCGCGCTCAGGTGAATCATAGCGGCTTCCCCGCAGCGAGCGCGTCGCCGCCACTTCCCCGGCGGAAAGCTGTTTCGCCAGCGGCACGCCAAAACGATAGTTGAGCTTTAGCCCGAGGTTATTCTGGCTAACCCCGCTCTCCCCCTGCTTATGGGCAGCCGTCAGGGTGACCAGTGGAACGGGGGTATAGTTCAGCCCCAGGTTGACCGCGACCGGGTTGTGATACCCCGTACCGCTGTTAAACAGATCGACGTTATCGCCGAAATACTGTTCAAAGCTGACGCTGGTGTTCAGATGATGAAACCAGGGTAGCCAGGCTTTGGCCGTTACGTCGTACCCGCGCGCCATGCGCTGCTCCCGAATGTCGGAACCCGGCTGCCAGCCGGCAAACGGCTGGTAGTAATTGGCCGACAGGCGCAGATTTTCTCCCCACGCCTCTGCGCCCAATCCGGCGCGTTGCAGGTTGTCTTCAAGCAGGTTGTCGTAAAAGGTGTTGTAGCCAAGCAGCCACTTTCCGGCCACCCAGCGCTGACCAATCCCTACGTTGCTCACCAGCCCATCCGTCTGCTGCGTCAGGCCCAGCTGGCTCCAGCTCAGATAACGGTTGTTATCGTTCCAGGGGATAAACCAGCTGCCGCTGCTGCCGTTGAAGTTCCCTTCGTCATCCACCAGCACGTTGACGCTGGCATTCCCCCAGGGCGAAAGCCAGGATTCAATCTGCTCGTTAACTTCCCCGCTCACGGCATCCCGCACCTTGCCAAACGCGAACTCTCGCGCCTGCTGCCCGGCGGTCAGGCCGTTATCGGTCATACTGGCTTCACCGAAGGCTTTTGCCATTTCAGCCAGGTGCTTTTCGCCCTCGCTCGTTGGTTGTGCCATACCCAGATCCGGCAGACTATCGCCGTTGTTATCAAACGGATTTTGTGCCTGCTGCACGAAGGATTTCGGCGCACCGTGAACGGCTCCAGCCGAAATCAGGGGGAGTAACAGCAAAAAACGGATGCGGGACGATACAGCCTTCAACGTCGTCAATAAGAACCTGTGTTTTTGAACAAACACTTATATGTTAACGCCATAAGCCCTGAAAACCAGCCTTAACATAAATTTCAGGAATATCCTGAAAAGATTTGTCGAGTGGCGGCTACGCCTTACCCGACCTACGGGCCGGTACGAATTTGTAGGTCGGGTAAGGCGTAGCCGCCACCCGACGCCATTATCCCAACAGCCCTTTCAGCTCCGGCACGCAGGAGCCGCAGTTAGTCCCGCAGCGCAGCTTCACACCGAGCGCTGTCGCAGAATCACAGCCTCCGGCTATCGCCTGGCGTATCGTGTTTTCACCCACGCTGAAGCAGCTACAGATAATTCGACCGGGATCGGCACCTTCACCCGGCCGTTGTCCGTGCAGCAGCGCATGGCGTTCAGCGATTTGTACGGGCGCAGAAGCAAAGGCTTCTTCAATAAACGCATGCGCCAGCGCCGGCAGCGTATTGCTCTCCCAGTAGCCAAGCATCAGTTCGCCGAGATGCCAGGCCAGTATGCTGCTGCCTTCCCCCGTCTGAGCCACCTGTAGCTGCCAGCCCCGGGCGCTGGCATACGCCATAATCCACGACAGCAGAGGCCGATCTCCCGCTACCGTCAGACGTGAGGCTTTACGCCACCAGCAGACCGACGGCGGCAACGCCGGCAGCTCGCGGGCATACAGTTCTCCCTGCCAGGCGGGGAGCCAGGACATGATCCTTACCGCCGTTTGTTTACTCTCAGGCTGGCCGGAACAGGCATCCACCCGTCCCTCCACCAGCGCATTGACCTTCCCCTGTCGGGCAAACTGCGCGTTCCAGTGCATCGGCGCAAACAGCTCGCCCGCACGCTGCCCGGGGGAAATACGTACTCTGGCAACCATCACTCCGCGCGGGGAGCTTATCCGCGCCAGCTGGCCGTCCGTCAAGGCTGCGCGCGCCGCATCGGCTGCGCTTATCTCAACAAATGGCTCGTCGATATGCTGCATCAGGCGCGGAACATACCCCGTGCGCGTCATGGTGTGCCACTGATCGCGGATGCGCCCGCTGTTCAGTATTAACGGGTACAGTTCGTTAACGCAGGCGCCATGTGTTATGGGCTCAACCGGAACAATCGTTCTTTGCGGGAAATCACCGGCGCGCCACTGGTACGGCGCCAGATCGTCCCACGCCTCTCGCGTCAACGACGCCAGCTCGTGCAGATTCAGGGCCCGTTCGCCGTAATTTTCATACGCCGTCAGCGCCGCATGCTCACAAAAGATCTCCTGAGGATGTTTCCAGGCGAAGGCCTCGCCATAGCCGAGCTGGTCTGCGATCCGGGCGACGATCCACCAGTCCGGTTTGGCCTCGCCGGGCGCAGGCAGAAAGGCGCGCTGGCGGGAGATACGGCGTTCAGAGTTCGTCACCGTGCCGTTTTTCTCGCCCCACCCCAGGGCGGGAAAACGGATATGGGCAAACCGGCTGGTGTCCGTCTCCTGCATCACCTCAGAAACAATAACCAGCGGACAGGCCGCCAGCGCCTGGCACACCGCGTGGCTGTCCGGCAGCGACACGGCGGGGTTGGTGCCCATGATCCACACCGCCTTCACCTCGCCGCGGGCAATGGCGTCAAACAGGTCCACCGCCATCAGACCCGGGGTCTGCGCCAGCCGCTCGGTGCCCCAGAAGCGGGCCACGCGCGCGAGATCGTCCGGCTCAAAATTCATGTGTGCCGCCAGCTGATTCGCCAGCCCGCCCACTTCCCGCCCGCCCATGGCGTTTGGCTGTCCGGTCAGCGAAAACGGGCCGCAGCCCGGACGGTTGAACTTCCCGCTGGCAAGATGCACGTTAATGATGGCGTTACACTTGTCGCTGCCGCTGGAGGACTGGTTGATCCCCATGGTGTAGAGCGTGATCGCGCGGGGCGCGGTGACAAACCAGTCGTAGAAGGTGCCAATCTCGTCTGGCGTCAGGTCGCAAAACGCCGCCACGCGAGGGATAGTCCACTCACCGCTCCCCTGAATCACATTGAGCAACCCCACAAACAGCCCGGCGTCGCTGCCGGGTTTCAGCGCCAGATGCAGGTCTGCGACATCGCAGGTGGCGGTTTTACGCGGATCGATCGCTACCACTTTCATCTGCGGATTGTTGTGTTTGGCCTGCACCAGCCGCTGATACAGCACCGGATGCGTCCAGGCCGCGTTTGACCCGACCAGCACAACCAGATCGCTGTTTTCCACGTCTTCATAGCTGCACGGCACCACGTCTTCACCGAAGGCGCGTTTGTAGCCCACCACCGCCGACGACATACACAGCCGCGAGTTGGTATCAATGTTCGCCGCCCCGATAAATCCTTTCATCAGCTTGTTGGCGGCATAGTAATCCTCGGTCAACAGCTGGCCGGAGGCGTAAAACGCTACCGCCTGCGGGCCCCATTCGTTGATGATGTTCCGCAGCCGCTCGCCCGCTTCGCCCAGCGCCTCGGGCCAGTCTACCTCCAGGCCGTCGACCACCGGGCGCAGCAGGCGTCCCTGCAACCCCGTCGTGTCCCCGAGGGCGGACCCCTTCACGCACAGCCGCCCAAAATTCGCAGGATGGGTTTCATCTCCCCGGATGCTTACCTTTTCACCGTCTACGCTGGCGACCACCCCGCAGCCCACGCCGCAGTAAGGGCACGTTGTCCGGGTTTCCGTCATGAGGCCTCCGCGCGCATCACCAGCTCTTCGTTGCCAACCCACACCTTGCCGTTTTCGATTTTTACCGGCCAGGCGCGCACCGCGGGTTCGCCGCTCTCCACCTGACAGCCGTCGCGCAGGCGAATGCGCTGCTTGTAGAGCGGAGAGACAACGACCGGTTCACCCGCCGCATCGCCGAGGATGCCGCGCGAAAGCACGTTCGCGCGGCTGCCCGGTTCCCGATCGTCGAGGGCATAAACGGTTTGACCAAAGCGGAACAGCGCAATCGGCTTGCGCCCAAGATGCGCGCCGATGCCCGCCTGCTCCGGGATATCGTCAATGCCGCAGACTTCCTGCCAGCGCTTGCTTTCCTCCACGACAGGGAGGTTCACCGCGGTGCGGAACAGCGCCATGCGGTCAGGATCGTTAAGGGTGGTTTGCCATTCACACTGGTACGTCTCAACCACCCGGGCCATCTCCTGCTCCAGCTCGTGGGCGATCCCGAGGCTGTCGTTCAGGATCACCTCGCGCAGATAGTCGAGGCCGCCTTCCAGGTTGTCCATCCAGGTACTGGTGCGTTGCAGGCGATCTGCCGTGCGGATATAGAACATCAGGAAGCGGTCGACGGTGCGGATCAGCGTTTCGTCGTCCAGATCGCTGGCGAAAAGATCCGCGTGGCGCGGCTTCATCCCGCCGTTGCCGCACAGGTAAAGGTTCCAGCCTTTATCCGTGGCAATCATCCCCACGTCCTTGCTCTGCGCCTCTGCGCACTCGCGGGTACAGCCGGAAACCGCCATTTTAATTTTGTGCGGCGCGCGCAGCCCCTTGTAGCGGTGCTCCAGCCTGACCGCGAGGCCGGTAGAGTCCTGAACGCCGTAGCGGCACCAGGTCGACCCGACGCAGGATTTCACCGTGCGCAGGGATTTTCCATAGGCGTGCCCGGTTTCAAACCCTGCCTCGACCAGCGCCTGCCAGATTTCCGGCAACTGTTCGAGCGTGGCGCCAAACAGGTCAATACGCTGCCCGCCGGTGATTTTGCTGTAAAGGCTATAGCGTTTCGCAATCTGGCCGATGGCGATCAGCCCGTCGGCGGTCACTTCACCCGCAGGCATGCGCGGCACGATGGAGTACGTTCCGTCCTTCTGGATATTGGCGAAGTATCGGTCGTTGGTATCCTGCAACGGCAGGTGCGCCGGTTTGAGCAGATACTCGTTCCAGCAGGAGGCCAGCACGGACCCTACCAGCGGCTTACAGATCTCGCACCCGTGCCCCTGACCGTAGCGGCTGATAAGCTGGTCGAAGGTTCGGATATGGTTGACGCGCACGAGGTGGTAAATCTCCTGGCGCGAGTACGGGAAGTGTTCGCAGATGTCCTTTTTCACCTCCACGCCCTGCTCCGCAAGCTGGAACTCCATCACCTGCTTCACCAGCGCGCTACAGCCACCGCAGCCGGTCGCCGCTCTGGTGCACTGCTTAATGGCGCCGAGATCCGTTGCCCCCGCGCTCACCGCCTGACAAATATCGCCTTTGCTGACGTTATGACACGAACAGATCTGCGCGCTTTCCGGCAACGCCGCCACGCCCAGCGCTTTCGGCGCGCTGCCTGACGAAGCCGGTAAGATCAGCGTTTCCGGCGCTTTTGGCAGACTGATGCCGTTGAGCATCATCTGCACCAGCGTGGCGTATTCGCTGGCATCGCCCACCAGCACGCCGCCTTGCAGAGTTTTGCTGTCGTGGCTGACCACGATTTTTTTGTAGATTTGCTGTGGCCCATGCGTCCACTGGTAGCTTAGCGCCCCCGGCGTGCGCCCGTGGGCATCCCCAAACGACGCCACGTCCACGCCGAGCAGCTTGAGCTTGGTGCTCATATCCGCACCGGTGAAGCGTTTCTCCTCACCCGCCAGCACGGCGGCGGCCACGCGCGCCATCTGGTAGCCTGGGGCCACCAGACCAAAGATTTTTCCCTCCCACAGCGCGCATTCACCGATGGCAAACACGTTCGGATCGGAGGTCCGGCAGGCGTCGTCAATGCAGATCCCACCGCGCTCACCGATAGCCAGCCCGCCGCTGCGCGCCAGCGCGTCCTGCGGACGAATGCCGGCAGAGAAGACCACCATGTCCGTTTCGAGATGTTCACCGTCGGCGAAGCGCAGCACCAGCCCGTCGGGCGTCGAAGCAATTTCCGTGGTGGCTTTACTGGTGTGAACGCCAACGCCCAGCGCCTCAATTTTTTTACGCAGCATCGCCGCGCCGTCATTGTCGAGCTGCACCGCCATCAGATTCGGCGCGAACTCCACCACGTGGGTTTCCAGCCCGAGCTGTTTGAGGGCATTCGCGGCCTCCAGCCCGAGCAGGCCGCCGCCAATCACCACGCCGCGGCGCGAGCCCGCCGCGTGGGCCGCGATATTGTCCAGGTCGTCAAGGGTACGGTAGACAAAGCATCCCGGCAGATCGTTGCCCGGTACCGGCGGCACGAAGGGGTACGAGCCTGTGGCCAGCACCAGCTTGTCCCAGTGGGTCTCATGGCCGCTGGCGGTACGTACCACGTGCGCTTCACGATCGACAGCGACGATCTGCTGCGACAGGCGCAGCTCAATGCCGTTGTCGGCAAAGAAATCTCCCTCCACCAGCGAGAGCGAGTCCGCGCTGCGTCCGCCAAAATACTCCGACAGATGCACGCGGTCGTAGGCGGCATAGCGCTCTTCGCCAAAGACAACGATCTGATACTGCTGATGCAGATTGTGGTTAACGCAGTCTTCGAGGAAATGATGGCCGACCATACCGTGCCCAACCACCACCAGAGTAGGTTTTGTCATAGCGTTCTGTCCTGCAACCTGCGGTTGCGTTGTGAAACGATCGAACAGCCAGTCCGCGTGTGCGGGCGCAGCCGTTGCCAGTAAATCGGTAAATGTCGCCGCGCTGCGGCAGTCGCCCATCAGCAGCACGCCAGCCAGCGCCCCGCGATGGATCAGTAAACGACGATAGTGGCGGGTCAGCGGATCCCATGAGCTCCAGACCACATCGTCCGCGCGCGCCGTGGCCCGACCGAGGCTAAAAAGCTCCACGCCGGTCACCTTTAGGCGCACGCCGTTGTCAGTCAGGGTAAAGGGCGCGGTTACGTCACCGGCGAGGCGCGCGGCGAGGATGTCCGCCTGCGCCAGACAGGGGGCGACCAGGCCAAACGTCTGACCGTCAATTTCGCAGCACTCGCCAATGGCGTAGATATTCGGCACGGAGGTTTGCATCTGCTGATCCACCACAATGCCGCGCACGCAGCGAAGGCCGCTGGCCCGCGCCAGCGCAACGTTGGGCTGCACGCCAGTCGCCAGTACCACGCGCGCGGCGTCGACGCGGCGTCCGCTGAGCAGCGTCACGCTATTCGCGTTAATCGCCGCGATGCCGGAGGCGAGTTCACAGCGCACGCCCCGCGCCGCCAGCGCCTCTTCCAGCAGCACGCTCGCCTGCTGGTCAAGCTGCTGCTCCATCAGCCATGGGCCGCGATGCACGAGCGTGACGTTGTCACCTGAAAGGGCCAGCGCGGCCGCCGCCTCCACGCCGAGCACCCCGCCGCCCAACACGACTGCCGGTCCGGAGATGTTCTGAATGGCGCAGGTTTCTGTCAGGGTGCGAAAGGTAAACACGTGCGGCGCGTCGCCGCCGGGGATCGGCGGCACAACAGGTGTCGACCCGGTGGCAAACACCAGCACATCCCAGCTTAGCGTTCGGGCGGTGGTACGCACTTCATGCGCGTTCAGGTCAACGCCGAGCGCCGTTTCTCCTCGCAGCACCGTCACGCCTCGTGCCGTATACCAGCCTTCATCGTGCAGAGAGAGGTGCTCCGCCTGCTTTTCTCCGCCGAGAACCGGTGAGAGCTGGATGCGGTTATAGGCGTGCTGCGGCTCGTCACCGATTACCGTAATCGCAACGCGACCGGGAGCACGCTCGGTCAGCGAAGCAATCAGCCGGGTTGCCGCCATACCATTACCGATAATGACCAGTCGCATCGTGCCTCCTCGTTATGCCGCTTTCGGCTGTTTTTCGTAGAGGAAATGGAGGATTTGCTGGCGCATGTGGTGATAGCGGCCGTCGTCCGCCAGCTGCACCCGGTTGCGCGGGCGCGGCAGATCGACGCGCAGGATCTCGCCCACGGTGGCCGCCGGGCCGTTGGTCATCATCAGCACCCGGTCAGAAAGCAGTACCGCCTCGTCCACGTCGTGGGTGATGAGCACAATGGTGGTGTTCAGCGCCTGCTGGATCTGCATTACCGAGTCCTGCAAATGGGCTCGCGTCAGGGCATCCAGCGCGCCAAACGGCTCATCCATCAGCAGCACTTTGGGTTTCATCGCCAGCGCCCGGGCAATCCCCACGCGCTGCTTCATGCCGCCGGAGATCTCCCCGGGGCGCTTATGCAGCGCGTGGCCCATCTGCACGCGGTCGAGGTTGTGCTCAATCCACTCTTTGCGCTCCGCCTTGCTCATGGTGTGACGGAAGACCTGATCCACCGCCAGCGCCACGTTGTCGAAGCAGGTTAACCACGGCAGCAGCGAATGGTTCTGGAACACCACCGCGCGCTCTGGCCCCGGCCCGGCGATTTCGCGGTTGTCGCAAATCAGTCCGCCTTCCGTAGGCAGCGCGATCCCGGCGATCAGGTTTAACAGCGTCGACTTGCCGCAGCCGGAGTGACCAATCAGACTGACGGTTTCGCCCTCGTGGATATCGAAAGAGACGTTTTGCAGCGCCAGAAACTCGCCGCTGGCAGTGGAAAAACGCTGGCTCACGGCCTGGACCTGAATTAACGGTTTCATCTTTGCTCCTTATTTTTCCTGCCAGCTAAAGCGACGGGCGATCAGCATCAGCCCTTGCTCCAGCAGCAACCCGACCACGCCAATGATGACGATGGCGATGAGAATGTTTTCAACGTTGAGGTTGTTCCACTCGTTCCAGATCCAGAAGCCAATGCCCAGGCCCCCGGTGAGCATTTCGGCGGCGACAATCACCAGCCAGGCAATGCCGATGGAGAGGCGTACCCCGGTCAGCACCGCAGGCAGCACGGCAGGAAAAAGAATGCGGCGCAGGATGGTCCACTCGGAGAGTTGCAGCACGCGGGCCACGTTCAGGTAGTCCTGCGGAATGCGGCGCACCCCTTCGGCGGTGTTTATGACCATTGGCCAGATGGAGCAGATAAAAATGGTCCAGCTCGATGCCGGCTCCGCCTTCTGGAACAGCAGCAGGCCGATGGGCAGCCAGGCCAGCGGGCTGACCGGACGCAGGAGCGCGATCAGCGGGTTAAACATGCATGAGAAAAAGGTGAAGCGGCCAATCAAAAAGCCCAGCGGAATGCCCGCCAGCGCCGCCAGGCCAAAACCGATGGCGACGCGCTGCAACGACGCAAGCACGTTCCAGCCGATGCCCATATCGTTTGGCCCGTCACGATAAAACGGATCGGCGAACAGGGTTATGGCCGAATCAAGCGTGCTGAGCGGCGTCGGAAAGCCTTTACTGCTCATCGCTGCCAGCTGCCAGAGCAGCACCAGCAGCCCGAGACCGAGCAGCGCCGGGATGACGCGCTGTAAAAAATCGTTCATCCGGCGCGCAAAGTCGGGCGTGCGGCGGCGAACCTGTAACGGAGGCAGGACAATCACTTCCCCGCTCTCTGACGTCTCTTGTGGTTTCCTGTTTTGCAGATGCGGCATACTCAGGCCCCTTTACGGTGAATGGCGAAGCGGTTGGCGTATCCTTCCGGATCGGTGCCGTTCCAGACGGTGCCGTCCATCAGGGTGCTGCTGCGATGCGGTGATGACGGTGTGGACATGCCGCCCACGGCGGTAGCGGCATCCTGCCAGACCGCGGTCTGGTTAATGCGCTGTGCGATACCCGCATAGTCCGGCGCGGCGTTAAGCAAGCCCCAGCGGCGGAACTGGGTTAAGAACCACATCCCGTCGGAGAGGTACGGGTAGCTCACGGCCCCCTCGTTGAAGAAGCGGATCGGGTGCGCATCCTGCCAGCGCTGGCCCAGGCCGTTGTCGTACTCGCCGAGCATGCGTCCGGTGAGGTACTGTTCCTTGCAGTTCAGCCAGGCGCGGTGAGAAAGTATCTGCGCGGTTTCACGTTTGTTTTCCGCCGACGCGTCGATCCACCGCGCGGCTTCCATTACGGCGCTTACCAGCGCCCGCGCGGTGTGTGGATTTTTCGCCACCCAGTCGCGGCGGGTGCCGAGGATTTTTTCCGGGTGATCGCTCCAGATGGACTGCGACGTGGCGGCGGTAAAGCCGATGCGGTCGTTAATCGCCCGCGCGTTCCACGGCTCGCCGACGCAAAACCCGACCATGTTGCCGATGCGCATGTTCATTACCATCTGCGGCGGCGGCACCACCACGGTGCGGACGTCGTCAAAGGGATTGATGCCCGCGCTGGCCAGCCAGTAGTAGAGCCACATGGCGTGGGTCCCCGTCGGGAAGGTATGCGCGAAGGTGTAGGTTCCCGGCGCCTGCTGGCCGATCAGCTTTTTCAGCCCGTCGAGGTCACGAACGCCCTTCTCCGCCAGATCGCCTGAAAGCGTGATGGCCTGGCCGTTCTGATTGAGGGTCATCAGGTTCGCCATCTGCTGTGGCTTGCCCGCGATCCCCAGCTCCAGCCCGTACAGCAGACCGTAAAGAATGTGCGCGGCGTCCAGTTCGCCCGCCACCAGCTTGTCGCGCACCGCCGCCCAGCTCGCCTCTTTGGTCGGCACAATGGTAATGCCATGCTTTTTATCGAACCCCTTCAGGGCCGCGATAACCACTGGCGCGCAGTCGGTCAGGGGAATAAACCCGATACGCACGGTATCCTGCTCTGGCTTATCTGACCCCGCCGCCCACGCGGCCTGCATGACACCCGGCAACAGCATCGCGCCACTCACCAGTAGGCTGGCCTGCAATAACCGCCGTCTCGACAAATCCGCCATAATCGCTCCTGAAAAAAAGCAAAAAAAAAGCGCCCGACGGTGCTGAAGCACCGCTGGACGCCTTTATCCCGAAGACGCATGCACCGCCGTTGGCGCATCGTCAGAAATGGTTAATCTGTTAATGCAAAGGTAATGCCAGCTTTTAATCCCTTATTTTTCAGGCCTTACTTCGCCTGAATGAGATTTGACGCACTCTAAACAGGCAGAAAATGCCCACCAATCGTGCAACTACTCCTTAGGGATGACTGGCCAGAGGTTCTTAACGGTGAGCAGCGCACGGGCGATATCCACCATGCGCTGGTTTTTATCCATCGCCATTTTTCGCAGGGCAGTCCACGCCTGCTCTTCGCTCATATTCTGGTGAGCAATCAGTACGCTTTTGGCTTTGTCGATGGTCTTCCGCTCTTCCAGCGTATCGCGCAGCGAGGCAAGCTGGCGGGAAAGCTGTTCTATCTCGCGCGCCTGCTGGCGCACCAGCGTAAGCAGAGGTTTATCCGGGTAAGGCGCGAGAGGTTCATCGGGATCGCTTAACCGGCCGCGGCCGTCCTCGCTGCGAAGACGTTCCTCCACAGTCAGCATCAGATCGGCGATCATCCCCTCCTCGAGCGTGCGCAGATGCTCAAGGCGGCTTGTCTGTAAGGTAAACCACGTCAGCGCGACGTTACTGCCGTTAGCACCGGGCTGGCGGGTACAGGCCACGCGCCTCAGCTGCTCGGTTTCCAGGCCCGGCAGGCAGTTCTGGGCAAACGCCTCCTGCACCCCGGCGCGGCTGTGAGAAAGAAAGATGTCGAAGCAGGCCTGCTGCCCGTCGATCCGGTCCACCAGCCTCTGGCGGGTTTCATCATCAAAAAACCCCAGGGTAAAACCAATTGCCCCCAGCGCGCGCTCCTGCCCCACCAGCTCTTTGCCCTGCATCAGGCTAAAAAGCGCGACGAAACGGCCCGCAATGTGCGGATCGTCAATGCTGTCATTGAGCTGCGGGACGATACTGAGCAGATGGCGAAGCATCCGGCTGTAGTGCTCCATCGCCTGAGGAGCGGTAATACTCTGCTGCGTCACGCCCTCGCGAAGGGCCGGCAGCGTCTCCAGACATTGCAGCGCAACGGCGATGCGTTCACAGACGGCACTTCCCGGCATCGACGCCTGGCCATTCAGCAGGGTAAGCAATACCGCCAGGTTTTCATCCACCAGCCCCCGGCTGGCTTTGCATTCCGGGGCATACAGTTTGCCCTGCGAGCAAAGCCAGACGTTTGACGCGCCGCGCTCACACTGTAGCATATGCACCAGCTGGCTAATGCTGTTCACCAGCTCTCCCAGCTGCGCAAGTCTGCTGAGCTGTTCCCTGCGCTGATATGTTGCGCGCTGGAACCATTCGGTTGCGCCGGGCAAACGGCCAGTGATTGTCGTCATCTTCTCTCTCCCGGATCGGTCATCTCCGCTGAGACAAGCAATATTCGTGCCTTTAAAAGAACAGGAGTCAACATGCAAAAAATCGTTATCGTCGCCAACGGGGCGGCCTACGGCAGCGAATCCCTCTTCAACAGCTTGCGTCTGGCGATCGCCCTGCGCGAAAAAGAGAGCGAAACCGATTTGCGGCTGTTTTTGATGTCGGATGCGGTCACCGCGGGGCTGAAAGGACAGAAACCGGCTGAAGGCTACAACATTCAGCAGATGCTGGAGATCCTCACGGCGCAAGATGTGCCGGTCAAACTGTGTAAAACCTGCACGGACGGGCGCGGCATTACCGGGCTGCCGCTGATTGATGGGGTTGAGATCGGCACGCTGCCTGAGCTTGCCGAGTGGACGCTGGCTGCGGACAAGGTGTTAACCTTTTAAGTCGACTGACGCCCGGTCAGCCGGGCGTCGTATTCAGGCAAAACCGGGGCGCAGCGTATTGCTGAGCGGGTTGCCCTCCAATAGCGTTTTCACCTTCACCACCAGTTCGCTCAGACAGTCGTCCTGCATACCAAGACGCTTTAGCTCCTGATCGAGCGAGAAAAGATACTGGGCGTTCGTGCCCAGCGGTCCGCTGGCGGCGGCAATCAGCGGGGCAATCACCTGGGTTCGGGTGTCGGCTTCATAGAGCGGATGACGCGGATCCATAATAAATACCAGCGCGTTTACGGTGCGGCCATCGTCCAGTTCCAGCCTGCACCAGCTGGGCATATAGCAGCCGGTAATCATCTCGCGCTTCCACAGCAGCGTCAGTTCGTCTTCCAGGGTCGCATCCGGCAGGCGGTATGCCACGCCCGTGGTGCGCCCGCCCTCTTTTAGTGCAAGCATGCGGCCAGGCTGACAGGCGCTGCCGCGTCCGGCCGTCAGGCGCAAACAGAACGCGCGGTGCCAGCCCGGCAGCGTGCCGGTTGCCGATTCGACATACTCCAGCGCCGGGTTCCACATCAGCGAGCCATAGCCAAAAATCCAGACCGGGCCATCATCCGGGCGGCAGGCCAGCGTTGCCGCAAGCGACGCCGCACGTTGTTCAGCCGACCACAGAAGCGATTCCTCAATAGCACCAAATGCCGTTTTACAATCTGCCTTCATCAAGAAATCACGCGTTAACACATTACACCTCCGCCACTGCATGCTTCCTTGCGACATCTGTAGTTCGCCTTCCCGGCATTCTGCGCTGTTCATTTTAACAGCAGCAGAGCAACGATAAGCAATTCGCGGGCCAGATGCAACACAACGGCAGGTCAACCGCCTGAAAAGTCAAAACGAAGGCAGCGTATTAGCTGGCGGCTATTTCTTTTTATGCCACTTATCATCGTCCCCCTTTTCATAGTCATTTTTTACGGCGGCCCAGGCTACCTTATGCGCCGTCTCTTCACGGCTGGCATCATCCCGGCGGTCCTCTTTATCTTTGTACTGATCCCAGGCGCTGTTGAAGGCTTCTTTGTAGATATCCTGCGCGTGGGCAGGCAATACGTGTTGCACGTTATCCGGTAATTCGCTTTTCGATTTGTATGGCATCGTTAACCTCTCTTTTGGCTAAAAGATAAGTGTGGACGAGGATACGCCAGGGTGCCAGCCGACAGGCAGAAATGAACGACTCAAAATTACAACCTGTTGTTATTTAATTATTATTTCATGAAGATGAGGTATTATAACCATCAAACATAAAAAACATAGCAAAGGGTAAAATTAAGTAAAAAACAAAGGGTATTTAACAGATTTCTGTTAGTTTAATGTCCTCAAAATCTATCTATAATTACAAGCACCTGCATTGACGGAGAAGCACATGACAGCAACACACGAGGCGGTAAAGACCCGCCACAAGGAGACGTCTCTCATTTTCCCGGTTCTGGCACTGGCTGTGCTGCTCTTCTGGGGAAGCAGTCAGTCACTGCCAGTGGTGGTCGGGATCAATATTCTGGCGCTGGTAGGTATTTTAACCAGCGCATTTAGCGTCGTCCGCCATGCGGATGTCTTAGCACACCGTCTGGGAGAGCCGTACGGCTCATTAATATTAAGTCTTTCGGTTGTTATTCTTGAAGTCAGCTTAATTTCCGCATTGATGGCGACCGGCGACGCCGCGCCAACGTTAATGCGCGATACGCTCTATTCCATCATCATGATTGTCACCGGCGGCCTGGTCGGTTTCTCGCTTTTACTCGGTGGCCGTAAATTTGCCACCCAGTACATGAACCTCTTTGGCATTAAACAGTATCTGATTGCCCTGTTCCCGCTGGCGATTATCGTACTGGTATTCCCGATGGCGCTGCCGGGTGCAAACTTCTCCACCGGCCAGGCGCTGCTGGTCGCGCTGATTTCCGCGGCGATGTATGGCGTGTTCCTGCTCATTCAGACCAAAACGCACCAGAGCCTGTTTGTTTACGAACATGAAGATGACAGCGACGACGATGACCCGCACCACGGCAAGCCGTCGGCCCACAGCAGCGCGTGGCACACGGTTTGGCTGATCGTGCATCTGATTGCGGTTATCGCGGTCACCAAGATGAACGCCAACCCGCTGGAAACGCTGTTAACCGAACTGAACGCGCCGGTCGCCTTTACCGGTTTCCTGGTGGCACTGCTGATCCTGTCGCCAGAAGGCCTTGGAGCGCTGAAAGCGGTGCTGAACAATCAGGTGCAGCGTGCGATGAACCTGTTCTTCGGCTCCGTACTGGCGACCATCTCCCTTACCGTTCCGGTGGTAACGTTGATTGCCTTTATGACGGGGAATGAATTGCAATTTGCGCTGGGGGCGCCTGAGATGATTGTGATGGTGGCGTCGCTGCTGCTGTGCCAGATCTCCTTCTCTACCGGTCGCACCAATGTGCTTAACGGCGCGGCACATATGGCGCTGTTTATTGCGTATCTGATGACGATATTTGCGTAGTGTTTTTGCCCAGCGGCGCTTCGCTTGCAGGGCCTACGGTTTTGTAGGCCGGGTAAGCGCAGCGCCACCCGGCAATATGCCCCATAAAAAAACCCGCCGAAGCGGGTTTTTTATTAGTTACTGGTATCCAGCTCGTCGAAGCTCTTCACCAGATCGTCAATCGCCTTGATCTGCTTCAGGAACGGCTCCAGCTTATCCAGCGGCAGCGCGGATGGACCGTCGCATTTCGCGTTAGCCGGATCCGGGTGCGCTTCAATGAACAGGCCCGCCAGGCCGGTTGCCATCCCGGCGCGTGCCAGTTCGGTCACCTGCGCACGACGGCCGCCGGACGCTGCACCAAACGGGTCGCGGCATTGCAGAGAGTGGGTTACGTCGAAAATCACCGGGGACTGGTTAGAGACGTTCTTCATCACGCTGAAGCCCAGCATATCCACAACCAGGTTGTCGTAACCGAAGTTTGAACCACGGTCGCACAGGATCACCTGGTCGTTACCGCCTTCGATAAACTTATCGACAATGTTACCCATCTGGCCTGGGCTCACAAACTGCGGTTTCTTCACGTTAATCACGGCACCGGTTTTCGCCATCGCTTCAACCAGGTCAGTCTGGCGAGCCAGGAACGCCGGAAGCTGAATCACGTCTACTACGTCTGCCACGGGCTGCGCCTGAGAGGCTTCGTGCACGTCGGTGATCACTTTCACGCCAAACGTCTGTTTCAGCTCCTGGAAAATCTTCATCCCCTCTTCCAGGCCCGGGCCACGGTAGGAGTGAATGGAGGAGCGGTTGGCTTTGTCAAAAGAGGCTTTAAACACGTACGGAATGCCCAGCTTTTGGGTCACGGTCACGTAGTGTTCGCAGATGCGCATAGCGAGATCGCGGGATTCCAGCACGTTCATACCGCCAAACAGCACGAACGGCAGGTCGTTTGCCACGTTGATATCACCAATGCTAACCACTTTTTGTTTCATAGGATCGCCTTATTCAGGTGTGAATCGGAATTAAGATTAATGCAGTGTAATGTGTTTATGCGCGATCGCGTTGATCTGCGCGCGAATCATTTCGCTGATCGGATCTTCCGGACATTGCTCGACGAAATAATTCAAATCATTCAGCGCCACGTGCTCACAGTCGAGCTGCGCATAAATCAGGCCGCGATCGCGGATTTCGTACGGATCTTCCGGATTGAACTGCAACAGCACTTCGCTTGCGCGCAGGGCCAGCTCCATCTGACGCTCTTCCATCAGCGCAGACTTCAGCGTATCCAGCAGCTTGCGGATCACCTCAGCGTTGTCGGCTTCATCGAGATCTTCATTGAAGAGCTCAGCAATAGGGCTAATATTGCCCTTCAGCCAGACGTCCAGCGTATGTTCATCCAGCGTGTCGCCGTTAAACGGATTGATTAACCACATCTCCCCGTCCAGCCACTCCGCCCGCAAAATCATCTGCGTCGGGAAAATGACCGGCACCAGCGGAATATCCAGCCGGTGCGCAACCCACAGTAAAATGGCGCCCAACGCGACGGCGCTGCCCTGACGATTTTTCAACACCTGGTCCAGCCACAGTGCGTCAGACAGGCGGTATACGCCTCGCGTGTCGCAGAAACCCCATTCGCCGTAGAAAAGCGCTATCAGCTTCTCTAATTGCCAGTCCTGCGGACGTGCCTGATTGATCTCTTCGCGCGCCAGGCTGACCAGATTTTCCAGTTCAGCGTAAACGTACTGCGACGTGAAATCGTCGCGGATCATCTCTGAAATCAGGATCATGCCATCGCAGAGCGGCACTTTGTTAAATTCGAAATCGGCTAAGGACCTCATGACTTACCCCAGTAACGGTATTCTTGTGGTGGCGAGTTTAATGATGATGTACAGCACCACCAGACCCAGCAAAAAGCGTGCTGGCTGCGCGGACGGTAACGCCTACGCGCGATAAAACCCAAAACGATGTAGATGATAACGCCAAACAGCGTCTCAGTCAGCCATGCGCCTTTATCAGTAAATGGCGTATCGACTGCTTTCATGCCCACTGCCCCAGCGTGAGGCGTTCGTTGCCGCCGTAATCCCGGCAGGTTTCCACCGCGGCGTAACCGGCACGCGTAAACAGCGCTCGCACCGCCTCTCCCTGCGTCCAGCCATGTTCTACTAGCAGCCAGCCACCGGGAAGCAAATGTTGCCGTGACGTTGTCACAATGTGATCGAGATCCGCAAGTCCGTGATTCGCAGCGACCAGCGCCGTCAGCGGCTCAAAGCGAACGTCGCCCTGCGCGAGATGCGGATCGGCTTCGTCAATGTAGGGTGGATTGCTGACAATCATGTCGAACAGGCGGCCTTCAAGCGCGGCGAACCAGCTGCTTTGCAGAACGGAAACATTGCTCAGCCCCAGGCGCGCAACGTTACGCTGCGCCAGCGTGACCGCATCAGGCATCACGTCCACCGCCGTGACGGTGCAGTCCGGCCGCTCGCTGGCCAACGCCAGCGCAATCGCGCCGGTGCCGGTACCGAGGTCGAGAACAGGGCAGCCCTGCGCCGGCAGCCGCGCCAGCGCCTGCTCCACCAGACACTCGGTGTCCGGGCGCGGGATCAGCGTGGCCGCCGAGACGTACAGCGGCAGCGACCAGAACTCACGTTCGCCCACCAGATGCGCCACCGGCTCGCCGGTTTTACGGCGGTCAAGGAGCACTTCCAGCTGCGCCAGCTGTTCAGCGGTCAGTTCGGTTTCACCGAAGGCCAGCAAATACGTCCGGGCTTTGCCCGTCACGTGTTCCAGCAGGATTTCAGCGTCGCGCTTCGGGCTTTCGCTCGCGGAAAGCGCGCTGGCGGCATGGCGTAGCCAGCGTTGAAAATCCATTAATCCTGCTCGGACAGCGCCGCCAGCTGGTCGGCCTGGTATTCCTGCACGATAGGCTCAATCAGCATATCGAGCTTCCCTTCCATCGCCTCATCCAGACGGTAGAGCGTCAGGTTAATGCGGTGATCGGTGACGCGGCCCTGCGGGAAGTTATAGGTGCGGTTACGGTCGCTGCGATCGCCGCTGCCCAGCAGGTTACGACGGGTAGACGCTTCCGCCTGCTGGCGTTTCGCCATTTCCGCCGCGTGAATGCGCGCGCCCAGCACGGACAACGCCTTGGCTTTGTTTTTGTGCTGGGAACGTTCATCCTGACACTCCACCACAATGCCGGTCGGCAGGTGAGTAATACGGATGGCGGAGTCGGTGGTGTTAACGTGCTGACCGCCCGCCCCTGACGAGCGGAAGGTGTCGATACGCAGATCTGCCGGGTTGATGTCCGGCAGTTCCGCTTCCGGCAGCTCGGGCATGACCGCCACCGTGCAGGCTGAGGTGTGAATACGCCCCTGCGATTCGGTCGCCGGCACGCGCTGCACGCGGTGACCGCCAGATTCAAACTTGAGCCGACCATAGACGCCGTCGCCGCTGATTTTGGCGATAACCTCTTTGTAGCCGCCATGCTCGCCTTCGTTGGCGCTCATGATCTCCACGCGCCAGCGGCGTGATTCCGCATAACGGCTGTACATACGGAACAGATCCCCGGCAAACAGCGCCGCTTCGTCGCCGCCGGTACCGGCGCGCACTTCCACAAAGGCGTTACGCTCATCGTCCGGATCTTTCGGCAGCAGAAGTACCTGAAGCTGCTGCTCCATCTCTTCTGAACGCGCTTTGGCGTCCTGTAACTCTTCCTGCGCCATCTCGCGCATTTCAGGATCGTCGAGCATCATCTGCGCGGTTTCGATATCTTCCTGGACCTGTCGCCAGTCGGTAAAGCATTTTGAAACATCACTTAACTGCGCGTATTCACGCGACAGCGCGCGAAAACGTTCCTGGTCGGCAATGGTCCCGGCATCGCCGAGCAGCGCCTGGACTTCTTCATGGCGCTCGTGCAGAGCTTCCAGTTTAGCGACGATAGAAGGCTTCATAGGCGTAAATGCACCTTGTCATAGAAAATGGGTATAGGGCGCTATTCCAGCCCGAGGCTGTTGCGCAGAATAGTCAGGCGTTCATCGTCCCCGTCACGGGCAGCCTGCTGAAGAGATTTGGTTGGCGCATGGATCAGGCGGTTGGTCAGTTTCCAGGCCAGATCCTGCATAATCGCCTGCGCGTCGCCGCCCTGTTCAAGGGCCGCCAGCGCTTTGGCCGTCAGGTCATCACGCACCTGCTCCGCCTGACCGCGGTACTCGCGAATAGTCTCGCTGACGCTTTGCGCGCGCAGCCAGGCCATAAATTCACTGGTTTCCTGCTCAACGATAGTTTCCGCCTGCACTGCCGCCGCTTTACGCTGGGCAAGGTTGTGCGAAATGATGGTTTGCAGATCGTCCACGCTGTAGAGGTAGGCGTTGGCCAGTTTGCCCACTTCCGGTTCGACATCGCGCGGAACGGCAATATCCACCAGCAGCATAGGCTGATTGCGGCGGGATTTCAGCGCACGCTCGACCATCCCTTTCCCGATGATCGGCAGCGGACTGGCGGTCGAGCTGATAATAATGTCCGCCTCTTTCAGACGTTCATCGATGTCGCTCAGCGCAATCACCTCAGCGCCCACTTCATCTGCCAGCACCTGCGCACGTTCGCGGGTGCGGTTGGCGATGATCATCTTTTTCACTTTGTGTTCACGCAGATGGCGCGCCACCAGCTCGATGGTTTCCCCCGCCCCCACCAGCAGTACGGTGACGGTCGACAGCGATTCAAAGATTTGACGGGCAAGGGTACAGGCCGCGAAAGCAACCGAAACCGCACTGGCACCAATGTCGGTTTCGGTTCGCACACGCTTCGCCACGGAGAATGACTTCTGGAACATACGCTCCAGCTCGCTGGCTTTCAGATGCCCTTTCTGGGAATCCGCGAAGGCTTTTTTCACCTGGCCGAGGATCTGCGGCTCGCCCAGCACCAGCGAATCCAGACCGCTGGCAACGCGCATCAGATGACTGACCGCATCGTTATCCTGATGCCAGTACAGGCTGTTGCGTAGCTCTTCTTCGTTGAGATTGTGGTAGTCACATAGCCAGCGGATCAGCGCCTCGTGCAGGTTGTCCTGCTCTTCTACGCTCAAATACAGCTCGGTACGGTTGCACGTCGACAGCACCACGCCGCCCTGCACCATCGGCTGTGCAAGCAGGCTGTCCAGCGCCAGGTCGAGCGTATCCGGCGAAAACGTAACGCGTTCTCGCAGTGAAACCGGGGCTGTTTTGTGGTTAATACCGAGTGCTAATAGGGTCATGTTGAGCGGGAGTAGTACCAGCGTTAATAAGGTTAGCAGGACGCATCATACAGGATGCGCGAGATCAATAAAAGAGACCGCACCCTTTCGGAGTAATAGGTTACTCAACGCTTTGAGATAATTTGAACGTAGACGGTGACACCCTTCAACGCTAGCATTAACAGTTATAACTGCAACGTATCTCAAGGATTTGTCATCATTATGACCCGAATGATTCGCCTGCTGCCTCTGGCGGCCCTGGTTCTGACCGCCTGTTCCGTTCATCAGCCGAAAGGCCCCGGCAAAAGCCCCGACTCACCGCAGTGGCGCCAGCACCAGCAGGACGTGCTGAAGTTAAGCCAGTACCAGACCCGCGGTGCGTTTGCCTATCTCTCTGACGAACAAAAGGTTTACGCCCGTTTCTTCTGGCAGCAAACGGGTCAGGACAACTATCGTCTGCTGCTGCTGAACCCGCTGGGCAGCACCGAACTGGAGCTTAACGCGAAGCCTGGCGAAGCGCAGATCACCGACAATAAAGGCCAGCACTACACGGCCACCGACGCCGAAGAGATGATTGGCAAATTAACCGGGATGCCGATTCCGCTCAATAGCCTGCGCCAGTGGATCCTTGGCCTGCCGGGTGATGCGACCGACTATACGCTCGACGATCAATACCGTCTGAGCCAGGTGAACTACACCCAGGGCGGTAAAACCTGGAAAGTGGTCTACAGCGCGTATGACAGTAAGACGCAACCGTCGCTGCCGTCCAACATGGAGCTGACGCAGGGCAGCCAGCGTATCAAGCTGAAAATGGACAACTGGATCGTTAAATGATGACCCAGTGGCCCTCTCCTGCAAAACTGAACCTGTTTCTCTACATTACCGGGCAGCGCGCTGACGGCTATCATACACTGCAAACGCTGTTTCAGTTTGTTGATTACGGCGACACGATTTTCATTGAACCGCGTCAGGACGGGCAAATTTGCCTGCTGACGCCGGTCGACGGCGTGGCGCACGACGATAACCTGATCGTGCGTGCCGCGCGCCTGCTGATGAAAGCGGCGTCAGGTCGCCTGCCTGCGGGAAGCGGTGCGGATATCCGTATCGACAAACGTCTGCCGATGGGCGGCGGTCTTGGTGGCGGTTCGTCAAATGCTGCGACCGTTTTGGTGGCGCTTAACCACCTGTGGGGCTGCGGTCTGACAACGGACGAGCTGGCAGCGCTAGGGTTAACGTTGGGTGCAGATGTACCGGTATTTGTGCGCGGCCACGCGGCGTTTGCCGAGGGCGTGGGTGAAATCCTCACGCCGGTTAATCCGCCGGAAAAATGGTATCTGATTGTTCACCCCGGGGTGAGCATTCCTACCCCGGTCATCTTTAAAGATCCTGACCTGAAAAGAAATACCCCGGTACGGTCAATAGATACGTTATTAAATTGTGAATTCAGCAACGATTGCGAGGATATCGCAAGAAAACGTTTTCGCGAGGTTGATGCGGTGCTTTCCTGGCTGTTAGAATACGCGCCGTCGCGCCTGACCGGTACAGGGGCCTGTGTCTTTGCTGAATTTGACACCGAATCCGCCGCCCGTCAGGTGCTTGAGCAAGCGCCGGATTGGCTGCATGGTTTTGTAGCACGCGGGATGAACACCTCCCCCCTACAGCAGGCCATTCTGGCGCAGACTGAGTTTCGGTGACAACGTCACCCTGTTCCAGACGTTGCATCGCGCTCTTTAATACACCGCCTGGATAGCGTTTGCTTAGGCCCCGCAGTTTGCGGCGAACGCTATCCACCACTGGACGCATGCCTGAGGTTCTTCTCGTGCCTGATATGAAGCTTTTTGCTGGTAACGCCACCCCGGAACTAGCACAACGTATTGCCAACCGCCTGTACACT